>ENA-ORTH01000029-ORTH01000029.1-human-gut-metagenome-genome-assembly--contig:-NODE-29-length-150978-cov-6.453118_pt1 | contig 150978 bp, 124 predicted proteins | sample MGYA00241914_ERZ509192 | MGnify/ENA primary metagenome ERZ509192 (study PRJEB26280, sample SAMEA2338826) | human gut metagenome | biome: human gut; feature: human-associated habitat; material: faeces...
TGAGTGATAACGAATTAAAAATTATTCAAGGTACGATTGACGGTATCTTGAACAGTAGGGAGAGCAAGAAGTAATCAGCTTCTTGTTTTCCCTTTTTGCATTATCTATTTGCTGATCTGCTCCGCAGGTAGCAAATTAACTTAATTTTTCATGAACATTCGATTTAAGCGGAAAAATAAGAGAAACTTTTGCTCCAACAATTATATTATCAACTTCTAAATTTTCAATTTGAAGAAGTCCACCATGTTCATTCATTATTTTTTCGACTATTGAAAGTCCTAATCCATAATGAGAACCACTTCTCGCCTTATTTTCTGAATAAAATTTTTGAGTTGCTTTTTGCAAACTTTCCTTACTAAAACCTTTTCCATTATCAATTACACTTACAATATACTCTGATTTACTCTTGATAAACTGTAATTTTATTTGAGAAGATTTTTCTGAAAATCCAACAGCATTTGAAATGATATTTTGAAAAGCCTTTTGAACATCTTTTGGCTCTATCAATAAATCATCTGTCAAATCTTTTTGTATTACAGAAACGGTTACGTTTTTTAAACGGGCTATTTGATTTGCAAGTGAAATCAAATTATCTACATATTTTTCATTGAAATGAACATATTTTGTTTTAGGTTGTTCCAATTTTGCAAGAGTTTTTAATTCTTCCACATATTCAGATATTTTAGAAATTCCTTCTTGAGCATATTTAACATATTCTTTTTGTTTTATATCCATATTTGTTTCTTCTAGCAATTCTAAATTTCCAGATACTACAGTAGCAGGTGTTTGTATATCATGGGTAAGTGATTGAATACTATTTTCTAAAAGCTGTGCTTGTTTCAACTGTTTTTTTGTACTTTCTTTTACTGTCTTTTCCATTTCGCTCAAAATAATAAGAATATCATTTACCTCTTTTAATGGGCTGGATAATTCAGAAATCTCTTCATCGTCAGACAAAATGGTTTTTTGTATATTTGTTATCTTATTTAACTCTTTACTTAGCCGATTTCTATATAGTTTTAAAATAACTAAAAAGCCTATGATTACCACAAGAAGAAAACAGATAATAATTGTTAAATCAGCACTAGGAAAGATGTTCCTCAAAAAATTGTTAGAAAACTGCGAAGTAGCACTCTTATATCCTAAAATCCACTTTTCAGATGAATTACTAACAAGTTCATAAGTTGTTCCATTCATAAATCGTAATTGATTGACTTTTCCCTTTTCGCAGACTTCTTTTATTAGTTCTTCATCTTGTATAGAACCATATACATAATTACCACTCTCTGAAAGTTTAGTATATTCAATATAATCTGGTATGGACACTTCATCTAGCGTACCATTAAGAGCATTATTTTTTACAGTTTCAACATTTTGAGTTATTACATCTGGTGAAAGTATAAATCCTGTCTCTACCAGAAAAAAAGTCCCTATGCCAAATATCATTACTGCAATAAATGCGTAGCAAATTTGAGAAATACTTAGTGTCAATAACATTCGCATTATTGATTTTTTTCCCATTGATAACCAACTCCCCAAATTGTTTTTATCGGTTCTTCTTGATAACCTTTGAATTTTTTTCTGATTTCTTTAATCCTTTCTCTTATTGTCGTTTCAGCGTCTCCCATACCGTCAAATCCGAAAATTTTTTCATATATCTCATCTTTTGTAAACACACGGTTAGGATTACGCATTAGCAAAGAGCATATTTCATATTCTGTTGAAGTCAAATTTATTTCTGCTTCATTTACATAAATTTTTCTGGCTGTAAAATCGCAAAAAATATTTCCGATATGAATTAGATTGCTTTTTGTCCTATTTTCCCTACGCAAATGAGCCATTATTCGATAACGAAGTTCCTTGATAGAAAAGGGTTTTATCATATAATCATCTGCACCGACAGAAAATCCTTCTACTAAATCCTGCTCAAAATTTTTAGCAGTTAGAAATAACACGGGTATGTCTATTTCTCGTCTTTTCTCTTTTAGAAAAGTAAACCCGTCTAATTCTGGCATCATAACATCAAGTATCAATAGATCGTGTGTATTTATATCTCGAACAGATACATTGGATAATCCAGTATACGTCGTTATGTTATGGTCATTTTCTAAAGCATTTTTTATAAGTTGAAGTAAAGATGTATCGTCATCTATTACTAATATTTTAGCCATGCAAATTACTCCTTTATCCTTTTGTTTTTCCCTCCCACTTTCTAAACCAAATCATCATTCCTACGAAAAGCAGAACAGTTGATAATATCTGTATCATCAAATCTAATGGTAAATTAAACCCTTGCACATATAAATTGTTATTATCAACGAATATCTCTGTTGTTTTCAAAGACCATATCCACGGAATAAATCTCCAGATATTTTCTTCAATTATTGGAAAGGAACTGATATAAGCGACCAATATTGTTCCAAAAATTCCAAATCCTATTGAAGCACCTATATTAAAATAGAAACTACTCCATAGTTGGAACGGTACAAGAAAAATCAAACCTATCAAAAAGATAATTGCGGTTTTCAAAAAAAGGAGAGCTATACAGTTGTCTGGGTGATAGATACCCCATATACCAATGTATAATAATACCATAGAGACAAGGACAAAGGAAGTCAGTATGAATAATAAATAGATACATTTAAAAAGCCAATTCTGCCCTTTATGGACACTCCTTCTTATTACTTGATAATTACCAGCTTCCTGTTCTTGTTCTCCCATAATACCAGCTAAAATCCCTACTAACAAAGGAGCAATCATAGCTGAGATACTTATCCAATAGTGTATGCTTTCAGAAACTATTTCATCTTTACTACTTGTCCTGCAAAGAAAAAAAATAGAGGAAACCACTATAATAGATAATACAAAAGGAATTATATTTAGCATAGTTCTTTTACTCTTTATACGTTCTACACGCAATGCTTTTATTAAGTACATCTTAATTCCCCTCTCTTTGCGAAAAAATTACTGATGTTATCAATGTAAATATTGAAAAACATATAATTGCAAATAGAATAGCCATAATAATTGTATTAGTATTTAGTAATTTACTCGTATTTTCTAAAACAATTCCGTTTGGATGAATTTTAGTAATGGGTATAATACCTCTTACTGCATAACTATATGGATTAAAAATCCAGTAATTTTCTGGTGCCATAATAGGTGCTGAAATAAACCCTAGAAAGCCTATTCCCAAAGCTCCAGTCACTTTAAAGTTATGAGCAAAGAACAAACCAATAGGAATAATGGATAAAGATGTCAGCCATGTTATCCCACCCATTTCTAACACAGAAATTATCGTATTCGTTCCAAGATGATTAAATAGTGCTAAAATGCAGACGAAAGCAGTCAGTAAAGCAGTTGCCATAAGTGAATAAAATGCCAAAGTAAATATTTTTGCTACCCACACCTTTCCTGCCGAATGTGCTTCTACATAAATTGAACGATAGGTGTTATTTTTCTTTTCTGTATATTCTGTCAAAATACACAGCAGTGAAATACCTAATGTATTAAATGATATTGTCCATATATTAAAAATCATTTTTGTATAATGCTCCCATGAATTTTTCAAAGTATCGGGTGCTAAATTAGCTATTATCATAAGAAGAATAGCAAATATCACAGCCCCTATGAAAAGAACAGGTCTAAGCAAAGTCCTTTTTGATTTTAGTAGTTCTGAACGAAATAACTTATACATAAGAATATTCCTCCTCTCTTGTAACACTCATAAAAATATCTTCTAAATTGCTATTGCTATTTACTTTTCCCTCATTGAATGTCGAACCGATAGAACCGTCATTCATTACTTTTTCAATGATACCGACACGCTCTGCACTTTCCGTCCAGTATTGCTTGCTTTCTGCATGAACGGGTGTAGTCGGTAAAGCAGTAACGACAGTTGCAAGAGCTAAGAAGCCCGTACACAATCGTTTCCATGTCTTTTTCATAAATCTAATGCTCCTTTCATTTTGGGTAATAAAATAGCCGTCCAATAAGAACGGCTGGAAATAGAAAAGGAACGTCATGTTAGGCGTTCCATAGTCTATAAGTTATTCAATTTTTTCTTGTTTCAATACTGATGTGCTGTACCATATCTTTGCATATCTAGGAAAACTTGCGTATCAAGGCTCATTCGTTAGTAGTAAATAAGTAGTAAATTGATGTGTTTGTTTCCTTGAAAATGCTGATAGATACTGTGTTTTAGCGGATAATCAGATTTTTATTGTGTCTTTTTATAAAAAAAGCCTTGCAGAAAATGCAAGGCTTTTTTAATATTTCTTTTAACTCGAAAAGATTAGTTTGCTCTGGATAAGTACTCTCCGGAACGTGTATCGATCTTAATCTTCTCTCCCTGCTCAACAAATAACGGAACAGCAACCTGTGCACCGGTCTCAACAATAGCCGGTTTGTTTGCTCCCTGAGCTGTGTTACCTTTGAATCCAGGCTCCGTCTCTGTAACAACCAGTTCAACAGTAAGCGGTGGCTCGATTGCGAAAGGTTTCTCCTGATATAAACTTACAGTAACTTCTTCGTTCTCTTTTACGAATTTCAGAGAATCACCAACATCTTCTGTCCCTACGGCGATCTGGTCAAATGTCTCATTATCCATGAAATAATACAGATCTCCATCATTGTACAGATACTGCATTTTCTTTCTCTCAATATATGCTTCCTGGAAAGACTCTGTAGGACGGAATGTTGTCTCTACTACACCACCGTTGATGATATCTTTTAATTTAACACGAACAAATGCTGCACCTTTTCCTGGTTTAACGTGCATGAAATCAATAACCTGACATACTTTACCATCAATCTCCAGTGTCATACCATTTCTAAATTCACCTGCTGACTTTGTTGCCATACTTTTATCCTCCTTAAATTATGTGTTTTCACACTTTATCAATTCTACTCACTTGTTCCATTCTATAATATCTGAGCGTTTTTTTCAACTATTTTTTATCTGTACAGCCCCATTTTACCGTCCTTTTCGCTCTTTTTGATAAAAATAAAGAACGATTTTCTCCAGGTAACGTTTTAATACAATCTGTATCTCTTCTTTTGGATGGATCGGCTTCACAAGAATATTTCTGATTCCGGCTCTTTTTGCTCCCCAGACATCCGTAAAAAGCTGATCTCCCACAAATACTGTATTGGAAACATCCGTTCCCATAATCTCCATTGCTTTTTTGTAATTTTTCGTTGAAGGCTTATGCGCATCACAGATATAATTCACCTGGATATCCTGATTGAACATCTTCACACGTGGCTCCTGATTGTTGGAGATCAGGCAGCACTGATAACCAATCTTTTTAAGTCTCGCAAAAAGTGCTTTCGCACGGTCATCTGCCGGTGCACCATGCGGAACAAGCGTATTGTCAATATCAAAAATTACGGCACGTATTCCTTCTTCATACAATTTCTCAAAATCTATTACATAAGTAGATGCAACATATGCATCCGGGAAAAATCTGTCAAACATGTCTATTCATCCATCTCCATTAATCGTTGTACCAGTTCTTCACAGATCTGCAGAACAGTCTTATTATCTGTCTGGATAACAATATCTGCAGCCGCTTCATATTTCTCACGTCTCTGCTCCATCAGTTCGGAAATGCCTTCAACATTCTTGCGGCCGGTCAGAACCGGACGGTCATTGCTGTCCTTTACACGTTCATAGATTACCTGTGGACTTGCTGTCAGAAGTACAACTCTACCATTCTTCTTCATCTCCTGCACATTATTCTTGCGAAGGGCAGCTCCTCCTCCGCAGGAAATAACTGTATTCTTCTTCTCCTGCATTTCCACAAGAAGATTGGTTTCCAGATTACGGAAATATTCTTCTCCATACGTTTCAAAGATATCCGGAATACTCATCTCTTCTCTCTCTGCGATAACCTGATCCATCTCAACAATTTCCATCGCAAACATCGTACTTAAATAATCTGAGATCGTAGATTTGCCTGCGCCCATAAAACCAATGAGTACAATATTGTAATCAAACAGTTTTCTTGCTTGAATCCGCTTGCTGTTCTTGCGGATACAATGGAAAATGTCACAGATCTCATCCTTGTAACGATTATCTGAAAGCTTTTCTTCCAGTCTTCTTTTCTGCTTTGCTTCCTGTCCCGGCTGAAGAATCGGCATACCATATTCTTCTTTGTATGCCATGATTTTCTCTATGATCATGCTTCTTTCCACAAGGGCATCAATAATTTTATCATCACACAGAGCTAACTGCTCTCTGTACAGTTCCAAGTCGTTCATGCTTGCCTCTCCTGTTTTCCTTACGATTTCTTTCTTAATTATGTATAAATATACATACGCTTATATATTATAGCAATATCACTTTGATTTTTCCAGTGCTTTTTTTACATCTTTCCGGAACTGTTTCCAGGCATTTTCATGTTCTACAAAATATTTCGGACAGTTCTTTCCTGTGACATCATAATGCCGAATAATATCATCCGGTGACAGAGCAAACTTCAGGCAAAGCCAGGCACACAAATGTATCACTGAGCGATAAGTCGCTTTATTAAATTCCCCCGTCTTATCCGGATGGCAACACTCAATCGATACCGTATCTTTATTCCGGTTATTGGAAGCATACGCCACTTCCCATGTCGGCACACACTGCACGATTTCTCCATCCAGCCCTACAATGAAATTACTGCTCGTTTTTGTCACATGACTGTCTTTGAGCCCCTCAAAGTAGTTTCGGTTTCCCATTGCTGTTGCACCCGGATTTGCCGTATAATGCACAACAATTCCCTTAATCTTACCGGTTTTTATCCCCGGTCTGGAATACGGATTCGGCGTCAGAAGTTTCACTGTAATATCAGGTTTAGATGCATCAACCTGTGCATTGTCTATTTCACTGTATTTTCCAGACAGCCATTCCGGATGTAAAATCCTGATTCCTGCTGCCAGAACCATAACAATCACCAATAAAAGCAGGCCCAGCCGCATCCTGCGCTGAGCCTGTTTTTTCTGTTGTATAGTTGTGAATGATTTTTTTCTGTTTTTAATCTTTTTTGTTCTCTTCATACTACACATTATTCATATGGCATATATTCTATGCCTTTTGTAAATTCTTATTGAATAGAAAACTGATATACCGTTTTGGATGTAAATAGTTCATTCGCCTTGATAACCGGCTGCGCAAACTCCGAATGATGAATGGCATCCGGGAAAAACTGTGTTTCAAAGCAGGCAGCATTGCGGATACGGTATTCAGCTCCGCCTTTGCCTTTCTCATAATCAACATAGTTTGCTGTATACAACTGCATACCCGGAAGATCTGTATATACATCCATATGGATTCCTGTCTTATCAGAATACATGGAGGCAGCTTTGCGGAATCCTTCACCTCTGATCACCCAGTTATGATCGTAACCTTTTCCATCGATCAACGGCTGGTAATCCGCTTCTATATCCTGTCCGATCGCTTTTGCTTCATTAAAATCCATCGGTGTTCCCTTTACAGGTGTCAGTTCACCTGTCGGAATACTCTGGGCATCTGCAAGAGTAAAATAATCTGCACTGATCGTTACTTTCTGATCCAGTACATCGCCACTTCCCTGTCCGGCGAGATTAAAATAACTGTGATTTGTAAGATTCAGCAGTGTATCTGCATCTGCTGTTGATCCATAAACAATTTCCAGTTCATTCTCCGGTGTAACCGTATAAGTTACTGTCAGCTTAAGATTTCCTGGAAATCCCTGGTCTCCATCTGGGCTGTCAAGTGATAAAGTCACGCTGTTATCTGTAGATTCTTCAACTTTCCACATACGCTTATTCATCATATCTCTACCACCGTGTAGTGTATTATCCCCATCATTCTTTGTCAGTTCATAAGTCTTACCATTTAATGTAAATGAACCTCCTGCAATACGGTTTGCCACACGTCCTACAAATGCGCCAAATACACGGTCGCCTTTTTCATAACCACTGACATCGTCATATCCGAGAACAACATCCGTCGGATGTCCTTCCTTATCCGGTACGATCACATTTACAATCGTTGCGCCATAATCGGAAATAGCAACTTCCATCCCTTTTTCATTCTTCAACAGATACAATTCTGCCTTTTCTTTTGTTTTCAATGTTCCAAATGCCCGCTTCATATCTTGCCTCCTGCTGTAATGTCTATTATAACGCCAAATTTCTCTGGTATTATTCTCTTTTACTCATCTACACTGTAATTTGGAGCTTCTTTCGTAATGTGAATGTCGTGCGGATGACTTTCTTTCAGAGATGCAGATGAGATCTTTACAAACTGTCCTCTCTGTTTGAGTTCTTCAATTGTTGGAGTTCCGCAGTAACCCATACCGGAACGAAGACCTCCCATCAACTGGAATACAGTATCTTCTACAGTTCCTTTGTATGCTACACGTCCTTCTACACCTTCCGGTACTAACTTCTTCGCATCTGTCTGGAAATAACGGTCTTTGCTTCCGTTCTCCATTGCAGCAATCGATCCCATGCCACGGTATACTTTGTATTTTCTTCCCTGATATAATTCAAATGTTCCCGGGCTCTCATCACATCCTGCAAAGATTGATCCCATCATACATACATTCGCACCGGCTGCAATTGCTTTTGTCATATCTCCTGAATATTTGATACCACCATCTGCGATAATCGGAATTCCATATTTGTCTGCCGCTTCATAACAACTCATAACTGCTGTGATCTGTGGAACACCGATACCTGCAACGACACGTGTTGTACAGATAGATCCAGGTCCAATACCAACCTTTACTGCATCTGCTCCTGCTTTGATCAGCGCTTCTGCTGCTGTTCCTGTTGCAACGTTTCCTGCGATAACCTGCAGATCCGGGAATTTGGATTTGACCATATCTACGGTACGGAGTACATTAGCAGAATGTCCGTGTGCAGAATCCATAACAACAACGTCTACATGCGCGTTCACAAGTTCCCGTGCACGTTCCAGGCAGTTTGCGGTAATTCCAAGTGCTGCACCGCAAAGCAGTCTTCCCTGGGAATCTTTAGCTGACAGTGGATATTTGATCTGTTTTTCAATATCTTTAATCGTAATAAGACCTTTCAAATTGAAATCTTTGTCTACGATCGGTAATTTCTCTTTTCTGGCTTTTGCAAGAATCTTCTTTGCATCTTCCAGCGTAATTCCTTCCTGTGCTGTAATAAGTCCCTCAGAAGTCATTGATTCTTTAATCTTCTTCGTAAAATCTTCTTCAAATTTCAGATCACGGTTCGTGATAATGCCTACCAGTTTTCCGTTTTCTGTAATTGGTACACCTGAAATGCGGAATTTTGCCATTAAATTATTGGCATCTTCCAACGTATGTTCCGGAGACAGATAAAATGGATCCGTGATAACACCGTTCTCAGAACGTTTTACTTTATCAACTTCCTCTGCCTGCTGCTCGATCGTCATATTCTTATGAATGATACCAATTCCACCCTGACGAGCCATTGCAATTGCCATACGGTGTTCTGTAACCGTATCCATACCTGCACTCATCATCGGTATATTCAATTTAATATTTTTTGTTAAATACGTGGATAAATCTACTTGATTTGGAATCACCTCAGAATATGCCGGTACAAGCAGCACGTCATCAAATGTAATTCCTTCTCCAATAATTTTTCCCATGGTAAACTCCTTTCACTCTTATCCTTATTTATAGCTTATCGGGGTAAAAACTCCGTTTTGCTCTTTCCTATAATTAACTGGTATCATAACGAACTTTGCTATCGTTTGTCAACTTGTTTTTTTATACATACAAAATACATTTTTCTGACTATTTTGCAGATTTGTATGTAACTTTTCCCGGAATCATTCCGGCATACCCGTCTACAATCGTCTGATTCGGTTCAAAAATAATTTTTCTTAATTCTCCTGCCCTGGAAACAACTAGCACATAAGTCTGATCATTGCGTCTGCCCGAGCTATAATCGCTTTTCTTTGCCCGCTGATACTGTCTGAGTTCACCTGTTCCAAATGGAGCCAGGACCTCTATTTCTTCTAACTTTATTGTACAGATTCGTCTTCTTCTCGACTTATGTATGATCTTGTCAACATCCAGTTCCCCATTCACAAATAAATATTCATATTCTGCATCAAATTCCAGATACAAATATATATCCATTACAAGTAATATAACTGTAAGCACTATAAAAAAAAGACAATGTACGACACCATATACACTCAGTAAAGTCGCTGCAAGCACCATTCCTTCCAGAAACCACTGACCTTTGCTTTTCTTCCTTTTAATAAGCTGTTCTGTACATATGTCATTCATGTCTTACATCCTCCGCTTTTCTCAATGTGTCTATTGTAGCACAAAAACAAGAAAAAAGAAAACTCCCCATACAGGGAGTTTTCTTAACTTTTTCTTACATCATGCCCATTCCGGCACCTGCACCTGCAGGCATAGCCGGTGTCTCTTCTTTGATATTAGCAACAACGGACTCTGTTGTCAGCAGTGTAGATGCAACACTTGTTGCATTCTGCAGAGCACTTCTTGTTACCTTAGCCGGATCAAGGATACCATGTTCAACCATGTCTACATATTCCTCAGCTAATGCATCAAATCCGATTCCTGGTTCTGACTCATATACTTTATTAATGATTACTGCGCCTTCCAGTCCTGCATTTGCAGCGATGCGAAGCAGTGGAGCTTCCAGAGCTTTCAGTACAACATTCGCACCTGTCTTCTCATCACCATCCAAATCAGCAACGATCTTGGCAACTTCTTTTGCACAGTGAATATAAGCAGATCCGCCACCTGCAATGATTCCTTCTTCTACGGCTGCTCTTGTTGCTGCAAGTGCATCTTCCATACGAAGTTTTGCTTCTTTCATCTCAGTCTCAGTTGCAGCACCTACACGGATAACTGCTACACCGCCTGCAAGTTTTGCAAGTCTCTCCTGCAGTTTCTCTCTGTCGAAATCAGATGTTGTCTCTTCAATCTGTGCTTTAATCTGTGCTACACGGTCTGCGATTGCCTGTTTGTCTCCGCATCCGTCAACGATAACTGTATTTTCTTTCTGAACTTTTACAGATTTTGCACGTCCAAGCTGATCCAGTGTTGTATCTTTCAACTCCATACCGAGTTCTTCTGAAATTACCTGACCGCCTGTCAGAATTGCAAGATCTTTTAACATCTCTTTTCTTCTGTCACCATATCCAGGCGCTTTAACACCTACTACATTGAATGTTCCACGCAGTTTGTTTACGATCAGTGTTGTAAGAGCCTCACCTTCAATATCTTCTGCAACGATCAGGAGTCTTGCTCCGGACTGTACGATCTGCTCCAGAACTGGCAGGATCTCCTGAATGTTAGAAATCTTCTTGTCTGTGATCAAGATATATGGATCATCCAGATTTGCTTCCATCTTATCCATATCTGTAGCCATATATGCAGATACATATCCACGGTCAAACTGCATACCTTCTACAAGGTCAAGTTCTGTCTTCATAGTCTTGGATTCTTCAATTGTGATAACCCCGTCATTGGAAACTTTTTCCATTGCATCTGCAACCATCTTTCCAACTTCTTCATCACTTGCAGAAATAGCTGCAACTTTTGCGATCTGATCTTTGTCTTTTACTTTGCTGGACATTTTAGCGATCGTCTCAACTGCTTTGTCTGTTGCTTTCTTCATTCCTTTTCTAAGGATGATCGGGTTTGCTCCTGCTGCCAGGTTCTTCATTCCTTCATGTACCATTGCCTGTGCAAGTACTGTAGCTGTTGTTGTACCATCTCCGGCAACATCATTTGTCTTAGATGCAACTTCTTTGATAAGCTGTGCACCCATATTCTCAAATGCATCTTCTAATTCAATTTCTTTTGCAATTGTAACACCATCATTAGTAATAAGCGGTGCTCCGAAAGATTTGTCAAGAACTACGTTACGTCCTTTTGGTCCTAACGTAACTCTGACTGTATCAGCCAGCTTATTAACTCCTTCTTCTAATGCTGCTCTTGCTTCTGCGCCATATTTAATTTCCTTTGCCATGATCAAATGCCTCCTATAATCTTTGTTTCTCTTCTTACATCTACATCTTACTCACAAATTGCAAGGATATCGTCCTGTTTTACGATAATATATTCTTCATCATCAAGCTCTACAGATGTTCCTGCGTATTTAGAATAAATAACTTTCTGTCCTACAGTGACATCCATCTTCACTTCTTTTCCGTCAACTGTTCCACCAGGTCCTACAGCAACGATCTCTGCCTGCTGTGGTTTTTCTTTAGACTGTCCAGGAATTACGATTCCTGATTTTGTTGTCTCTTCTGCAACCAACTGTTTTAATACAACTCTGTCTCCTAATGGTACTAATTTCATATTTATTCCTCCTTAAATGATATACTTATTTATTTTGTTAGCACTCACAAAAAGAGAGTGCTAAGAAACTCTAGATATAAAATAGCACTCTCTTAATATTTTGTCAACCGCCTTTGTTTAGTTTACAGTATTTTTATAAAATCCATTTTCCACATGGAAAACAAGTACTTTTCCTCTCTTATCCCAGTACCGTTCGACAATCTTTCCTCTGCATTTGACCTCTTCTTCCTCATCCGTCATCGTGCACTCATAGATACTGTCCAAAGAAAATTCTGACAGTTCCGTCTTCCCCGTTAACAGATATATGCATTCCTCTTCTTCATTATACTTAATCATCTTACACAGATAGATATTATCGTTAAAATATCCCCCGTCAAGAATCGTTTTTATCATCTCGAGTTTCACCGTATCGTCCTGAAATTTTTCCATTATATCCTCCAGTAAAATTCATCTCATCTTCAATCAAAGAAAAGGGTACCAGTCTCCCGATACCCTTATACTTCATCTTAATTGTTGCGCTCTGCTTTGATCTTATCCAGTTCCGTAAATACATAATCATTCACAACTTTGATATAAGTCCCCTTCATACCGGAAGATCTGGATTCAATAACTCCGGCACTCTCAAACTTGCGAAGCGCATTCACGATCACAGAACGAGTGATTCCTACACGGTCTGCAATCTTGCTTGCAACCAGGATTCCTTCTGTACCATCCAGTTCATCAAAAATATGAATGATCGCTTCCAGTTCAGAATAAGAAAGTGTGCTGATGGCTGACTGTACAATGTGTTCTTTTCTTGTTTCCTCCGCACTTTCTTCATTTACAGAACGAAGCATCTCAAGACCAACAACTGTTGTTCCATATTCACTTAAAATGATATCATCAATCTCATATACTTCGTCTTTCTTATAGATGAATAATGTGCCGAGTCTCTCTCCTGCGATATCGATTGGAGTTATAATAGCCTGATAACCTTTTGAGGCTTCTTCCGAAAATCCAAGAGTCTCAAGATTCACATTTTCCTTTGTCGAAAGAATGCTGAGCAGACGTTCATTTAACATATCATCAATATGTCTGCCTACTTCCTTCTGGATCAGTTCTTCTATATACGGAACACCTGTACATTTGCTTCCTCCGAGAACTTTTCCTTTTTTGCTGACCACCAGTACATTCGATGACAGAATCTCTGTCAGAACTTCACAAATATCATTAAAGACCACTTTACTTGAATTATTGTTGTGAAGTAACTTGTTGATTTTTCTAGTTTTGTCTAATAATTGTACACTCATTTGCACTCCTCCATCCTATGAAGTTATATTATCATACAATTCACTATAATTCAACGAATATTATTGTTATTTATCAGAATTTTTCTTATTTTCTACATATCCGCACTGAGCGTCACTACAACAGATCTTATTTCCCTTTTCGACCATATAATTTCCACATCTCGGACACTTTTTCTGAACCGGTTTCTGCCATGACATAAATTCACAGTCCGGATTGTCTTCACATCCGTAATATTTTCTGCCTTTCTTTGTCTTACGAAGCACAACATCTTTTCCACAAAGCGGACAAGAAACACCGATTTTTTCCAGATAAGGCTTTGTATTTCTACACTCCGGGAATCCTGGACATGCGAGGAATTTTCCGTGTGGACCGTATTTGATGACCATGTTGCGTCCGCACTGTTCACAGACAACGTCAGTCACTTCATCTTCGATCTTGACTGTCTCTAATTCTTTCTGTGCCTTTTCCACTGCGGCTTCAATATCCGGATAGAAGTTCTCGATAATCGTCTTCCATTTTACCTTGCCTTCTGCCACACCATCAAGCAGGCTTTCCATGTTGGCTGTAAAATTCACATCTACAATACTTGGGAAGGACTGTAACATGATATTATCTACAACTTCTCCCAGTTCTGTCAGATACAGATTCTTGTTCTCTTTTGCAACATATCTTCTGGCAATAATCGTTGAAATTGTCGGTGCATACGTGCTTGGACGTCCAATGCCCAGTTCTTCCAGAGCTTTTACAAGTGTTGCTTCTGTATAATGTGCCGGTGGCTGTGTAAAGTGCTGCTTCGTATCAAAACTTTCTTTTGTGAGCTTTGAATCCATATCCAGCCCTTTCATCAATACAGATTTTTCTTCTTTCTCTTCTCCTGCTTCTGTATAAACCAGTCTGAATCCCTGGAATACAATCTTGGAAGCAGCTACTGTAAAACGATATTTTCCTGCACTGATCTTCACAGATGTTGTCTCATATTTTGCCGGCTGCATTCTGCTGGCAAGGAAACGCTTCCAGATAAGCTGATACAAACGGAACTGATCTCTTGTCAGAGATTCTTTGATTGCCGCCGGTGTTCTTGCCGGATCTGTCGGACGGATCGCCTCATGCGCATCCTGGATGATCTTGCCGCCTGTCTTTGCTTTTGTTTCTCCAACTGCAACATACTCTTCTCCGTACTGTTCTCCGATATAAGCACGTACATTTGCATCTGCTTCATCTGAAATACGAGTAGAATCGGTACGCAGATACGTGATCAGACCGACGGTTCCATTTCCTTTGATATCGACACCTTCATACAACTGCTGTGCGATCTGCATCGTTTTTCCTGTAGCAAAATTCAATGCTTTGGATGCTTCCTGCTGTAATGTACTGGTTGTAAATGGAACCGGTGCTTTCTTTGTACGTTCCCCTTTTTTAATCTCAGCGACTTCATAAGATGCACCTTCTAATTCTTTTAAGATCTTATCCAGTTCCTCTTTGGATGAAATCGTCATCTTTTTCTTATCTGTTCCGTAAAACTTGGCATTCAGGAGTTTTCTCTCGCCTTTGACTTTCAGATTCGCATCCAGGCTCCAGTATTCTTCCGGAATAAATGCATTGATCTCTTCTTCACGGTCAGCAATGATACGAAGTGCTACAGATTGTACGCGTCCCGCACTTAAACCTCTTTTTACTTTCGCCCAGAGTACCGGGCTGATTTTATATCCAACCACGCGGTCAAGGACACGTCTCGCCTGCTGGGCATCTACCAGATCCATATCAATCTCTCTGGCATTTTTCAGAGATGCTTTGACTGCGTTTTTCGTAATCTCATTAAAACTGATTCGGTACGTTTTCTTGTTTTCCAGTTTCAGTGCTTTGCATAAATGCCAGGAAATCGCTTCTCCTTCGCGGTCCGGGTCAGTTGCAAGATATACTTTATCTGCTTTTTTCACTTCTTTTCGAAGATTTGCAAGAATCTCTCCCTTGCCACGGATTGTTATATACTTTGGTTCATAGTCATTCTCAGGTCCGACACCAAGCTGGCTCTTCGGCAGATCGCGCACATGTCCGTTAGACGCTACGACTACATAATTACTTCCTAAAAATTTTTTAATTGTCTTCACCTTCGTCGGTGACTCCACGATCACAAGATAACGTGCCATATATGATTTCCTCCATAAAATCCGCCCCGCTTTTTAGCGCATTTTCACATAATAATTCTTCGATATTTCTTTGACAAACCCTTGCAGTTCAAGCGTTATCAACTCTTCCATAAGTATCTCCGGAGCCAGTTTTGTCTCCTGCGCAAGCTCCTGAAGTCCCTTTGGAAACAAACCGACACAACTATACACCATATTTTCTGGACTTTCAAGTACTTTTTTCTCCGATGATTTATTTTGTCTGCTTTTTGACAAACAAATCCCCATCGTTTCCATCAGGTCTTCCGGACTTAGCAAAATCCCTGCACCTTGCGCGATCAGCCGGTGACACCCCTGACTTAAAAGGCTTGTTACAGGTCCCGGAAGTGCATAAACTTCCTTCCCCTGTTCCAGCGCCTGGTCTGCCGTAATAAGAGAGCCGCTTTTTTCTTTTGCTTCTATTACAAGTACGATATCTGCCATCCCGCTGATGATACGGTTACGCGCAGGAAAGTACCTGGCAAGAGGCGGGCTTCCCGGACTCTGTTCTGAAATCACACCGCCTTTTTTGATCAGATCCTGATATAGTCCGCGATGTTCTCCCGGATAACAGATATCCACGCCACATCCTAATATACCATATGTCATTCCCCCGGCATTTAATGCACCTCTTTGTCCGGCGCCGTCAATTCCTCTTGCCATCCCGCTGATAATACTAATCCCGTTTTCTGCCAGCTTTTCTCCATATTCTAATGCCATTCTCTCGCCATAATGCGTACAGTTTCTTGCACCCACCAAAGCAGCCGCAAGTCTGTCACTGTCCGGCAGCCTACCTCTCACATAGAGTGCATATGGAGGCGCCGGAATATTCTTAAGGCGCACTGGATATTCTTCCGAAAAATACGGAATAAAACGGATATTTTTCTCTTCCAGCATCTCCCATTTTTCTTTTATATCCTGCTGTTTTTTTGCTTTTATAAGTGCCTGGATTTCTCTGTCCGTCAGTATCCCCAGTTCTGTTAATTTTATTTCTTCTATATAATAAATCATTTCTGCTGTCTTTAAAATTTCACGCAGTTTTTTCTTTTTCATACAGTTAAGCCCGGAAATCCCCGCATACCAATATTCATAAATCATAAGCCTTTCCCCCAGTATTTTTTATCTACCGTACGGTATCCGATTGCCTCTTTAATATGCGCCGGAGTGATCACCTCACTTCCGGCAAGATCTGCGATCGTCCGTGCCACACGCAGAATCTTATGATATGTCCGCGCTGTCAGACCAAGTGTACAGAATGCCTGCTCCATAATCTGTTCCGTCACAGCGTCTAGCACACAGTGTTTTCGGATTTCCTTTGCTCCCAGCCTTGCATTTACCGAAAACGGCAATCCTTCATATCTCTTTTTCTGTATTTCTCTCGCTGCACACACGCGTGCACGTATATCTACTGAGCGTTCCTGCTTCTGTTGTGTATGGAGGGCCGCATAATCCACGCGCGGTGTTTCGATGCAGATATCCAACCGGTCTAAAAACGGCTGACTGATCCTTGCCAGATAATTCTGGATCTGCTGTGGTGTGCATGTACACGTCTGAGCCGGATAATTTCCGCAGGGACATGGGTTCATTGCCGCAACAAGCATGAAATCTGCCGGAAATGTATAATTTGCCTGATTCCTGGCGAGATGGATCTTCTGCTCTTCCAAAGGCTGGCGGAGCACTTCCAGAACAGACTTTTTAAACTCCGCAAGCTCGTCCAGGAAGAGGACGCCTCCATGTGCCAGACTGATCTCTCCCGGAACCGGGTAATTCCCGCCACCGATCAATGCCGCTTTTGTAACCGTATGATGCACCTCCCGGAACGGTCTTCCTAACATCAACGGATGGGTTTCCTCCACTTTTCCAACGACACTGTAGAGACTTGTAACTTCCATCGATTCTTCCAATGAAGGCTTCGGTAAAATGGTTGGAATTCTCTTTGCAGCCATCGTCTTTCCACTTCCCGGTGGTCCAACTAACAGCAGGTTATGTCCACCGGCAACCGCCACTGTCGCAGCTCTTTTTACAATTTCTTGTCCCTGTATCTCACTGTAATCCAAAAGTTCCGAATCCAACAGTCTCCCACATTCTCTGGCATCTTTGCACATCGCCGGTTCCAGCTTTTTTTCTCCTTTCAGATAACTGCACACTTCCTCCAGTGAATTCACACCATATACCGTGATCTTTTCTACCAGTGCACCTTCCGCCGCATTCTGCTCCGGTACAATACAGCACTTAAAGCCTTCTCTTCCTGCTTTCTGTACGATTGGTAAAATTCCGGAGACCTTTTGTACACTTCCGTCCAGCCCCAGTTCACCGGCAACCATTACATCTCGCAATCGTTCTTCTGGAAATATTTCAAGTGCTGCCATAATACTTAATGCAATAGGAAGGTCAAACGCTGTTCCTTTTTTCCTTATTGAGCCGGGCGCCAGATTTACAATGATTTTCTTCGGAGGCAGCACAATACCACTGTTACGGATCGCTGTCCGCACACGTTCTGCTGCCTCCCGTACCTCACCGGACAGATATCCCACCATATGAAACACAGGCAGACCATTGCTGACATCTGCCTCCACCTGTATCATCTTCGCTTCAACACCCTGAATCACTGCTGAATTTACTATACAAACTCCCATGTATCCACCTCTTTCTTCCTGCTTATTCCATGCGTTTACTGCTGTACCTGCAAAACTCCGCCAGCGACAGTTTCCTCCGGCCGCTATAACAGCTAAAAAAATGTACGCAGTTTTTCGATCGCACTTTTCTCAATCCGTGATACATAAGAACGAGAAATTCCAAGCTGTCCGGCAATCTCCCTCTGCGTATACTCCTCTTCCCCATAAAGTCCGTATCGCATTTTCAGAACCAGCCGTTCTCTCTGAGATAATTCCGACTCCATTTTTGCATACAAAATCCGGACCGATTCTTTTAATTCCGCATGTCTGTGCGCATCTTCTTCTTTTGTTTCGATCACATCAAAAAGCTGGATTTCATTGCCTTCCCTGTCTGTCCCGATCGGCTCGTACAGTGAAATTTCCCGGGACATTTTTTTCTTCGCACGCAGATGCATCAATATCTCATTTTCAATGCACCGCGCCGCATATGTTCCCAGACGCACACGTTTTTCCGGATCAAAACTTACAACTGCTTTAATAAGCCCGATTGTCCCGATCGACAAAAGATCTTCCACATCCTCCTCTCTGGATGGATATTTTTTCACAATATGTGCAACAAGGCGCAAATTCCGTTCGATCAGAATATGTTTTGCTTTCAGGTCGCCCTCTGTATACTTTTGCATATAATAAGCTTCTTCTGCTGCAGTGAGGGGTTTCGGAAATGATTTCAAGGAACGCACCTCTCAGGGTATTTGCTTATAGTTTATGTAAGAGTATTCTTTTTTGTGCTTTTCCATCTGTTATGATCTTTTTCTGGTATTTTGTTGGATCGTATCTGTTTATGTCTTTGTTGAAAAATTATAAGATCTGTTTATGAAAACCATCACGCATATGTGACAATTTCAGATTATAGATGTTCCGGTTAAGATCTGCCGGACTCTCTTTCTTATGTGGCTAATAGTATACTGTATCTCTATCGAAAATACAATCATTTTTTATAAAAGCGCTTTAGGACGAAGTTTTCTGGCATAGAAAAGAATGCCAGACAGAGTCCGCATATAATAGGTTTCTCTGTCTGACATCCTATATTCTCAAATCATCTGTTTTTAAGCCTCTATGTCTTCCGCTCTTCTTAAAATATCATACTTCTCTGCTTTTTTATCCAGTTCGATATAGAGAACCTGTTTGGAATGCGGGGCACTCTCCTGTGTTTCCCCGTCTTCATTGATAATCGCCCGGACAACCGTCTCTATGTTTTGTCCATCCGGCTTCATAATCTCAATCGTCTCGCCAACCGAAAATTTATTTCTCTGCTCAATGCGGTATCTTCCGTCTGACTCTTTGCCAATAATTCCAAGATATGTGTATTCTCTTACATAAGTGTTGCTGTCGTAAATCTGACTTGTCTCATCCGGTTTTCCAAAGTAAAATCCGGTTGTAAACTGCCGGTATGTGCAATTGGAAATCTGATCCAGATACCACAGCATATGTTCTTCATACAGCTTCGGATCTTTCAGATAGTCATCAATCGCAAGGCGGTATGTTCTTGCAACTGTTGCGACATACAGCGCCGTCTTCATACGTCCTTCAATCTTGAAACTGTCAATTCCTGCTTCGATCATCTCCGGAATGTGCTCGATCATACAAAGATCCTTGGAATTGAAAATGTAAGTTCCTCTTTCATTTTCATATACCGGCATATACTGTCCCGGCCTTTTTTCCTCTACAACTGCATATTTCCAACGGCACGGGTGTGTACAGGCTCCCTGATTCGCATCTCTTCCGGTAAAGAAATTGCTGAGTAGACATCTTCCGGAATAAGAAATGCACATTGCACCGTGAATAAAACTTTCAATCTCCATCTCCTCCGGAATATGCTTACGAATCTCAGAAATCTCTTTCAAGGACAGTTCTCTTGCCGAAACTACTCTTTTTGCTCCCTGTTTCCACCAGAAATTGTAAGTACCATAATTTGTATTATTCGCCTGTGTACTGACATGGCGTTCAATGTCCGGGCAGATTTCTTTTGCCATTTCAAAGATTGCCGGATCTGCAATGATCAGCGCATCTGGTTTTAATTCCTTCAATTCGCAGAGATATTCCCGCACGCCTTCCAGATCATCATTATGTGCCAGAATATTTACGGTAACATGCACACGTACACCATGTTCATGCGCAAAACGGATTCCGGCAGCCATATCATCTTTTGAAAAATTCTTTGCTTTTGCACGTAATCCGAATGCCTCTCCTCCGATATAAACAGCATCGGCTCCAAACATAACCGCCACTTTGAGTACTTCCAGATTACTTGCTGGAATTAATAATTCCGGTCGTCTACCATTCATCTTACTTTTCTTCCTCCTTTTTCACACTCAGTGCCACCCCGTCTCCCAGTGGAAGAATGGATGTCCGAAGTCCTTCGTGGTGTTTCAGTTCATACAAGTATTCCCGCATGCGACTGTGAATTGTACGATTCCTTCTTTCAACAGCAAATCTTGACTGTGTTATATCACCGTCTTGAAGTACATTGTCTGACATCAGTACTCCTTCCGGCGCCAACAGACGCAGTACTTCCGGCATATAATGAATATACTGTCCTTTCGCTGCGTCCATAAAAATAAAATCATACGGTCCTTCCAGCGTTTTCATCACTTCAAGAGCATCTCCCTCCAGCAGTGTGATCTTATCTTCTTTCTCCGCCCTGGCAAAATTTGCTCTGGCAACCGGGATTCTTTTTTCATAATTCTCAATCGTGATAATATGTCCGTCCTTTGGCATATAATGGCTCATTAAGACAGCCGAAAAACCTACTGCGGTTCCTACTTCCAGGATTCTTTTCGGTTTCTGTATCGTCAATAATACTTTCAGGAAACTCTGTGTCTCTTTTCGGATGATCGGCACATAAGCTTCCAGCGCTTCTTTTTCAATCTCTTCGATCACCGGAATATCCGGCATTTCCAGAGAATGTAGGTAGGTTGTAATTCTGTCATCTACAATCACAAAGTCTTCCTCCTTCTGACATAATACAGGACGTAGTAAAGACTGCTCTACTACGTCCTTTTTCTTCTATACGTCCATAATGATCGGAAGGATCATCGGTTTACGTTTTGTTCTCTTCCAGATAAACTCATTCATCGTATCACGGATCACAAGCTTAATCTTGCTCCAGTCCGCATTTCTCTGATGTGTCAGACAATCTTCCACAGCATTTGTCAGAACATTGCGTGCCTCTTCCATCAATCCTTCAGATTCTCTTACATATACAAATCCTCTGGATACAATATCCGGTCCCGCAAGCAACTGATTACTTCCCTTCTCAAGCGTCAGTACAACGATCAAAATTCCGTCTTCAGCAAGGTGCTGACGGTCTCTCAACACAATATTCCCAACATCTCCAACGCCAAGTCCGTCTACAAGGATCTCGCCTGTATGAACCTTATCCACAACTTTTGCTTCATTCTCACTGACTTCCAGCACATCTCCGGACTGTAACAGGAAAATATTTTCCTTCGGAATACCCAGGGATCTTGCTACTCCCGCATTGGCCTTCAAATGACGGTATTCTCCATGAACCGGAATCGCATATTTCGGTTTTACAAGAGAATAAATAAGCTTCAGTTCTTCCTGGCAGGCATGCCCGGATACATGTGCATCCTGGAAAATAACATTGGCACCTTTGGAAGAAAGCTCATTAATAACCTTGGAAACAGATTTTTCATTTCCAGGAATCGGATTAGAACTGAAAATAACTGTATCACCCGGCATAATTGTAACCTTCTTATGCACATCTGCCGCCATACGTGACAGTGCTGCCATGGATTCTCCCTGACTTCCTGTCGTGATCAGGACCGTCTTCTCCGGTGGATAATTTTTCAACTGATCAATCTCAATCAATGTCTTGTCCGGTACATTCAGATAACCTAATTCCTGTGCAACCTGAATGATATTTACCATACTTCGTCCTTCTACAACAACCTTACGGTTGTATTTGCATGCAGAGTTAATGATCTGCTGAACACGATCTACATTTGAAGCGAATGTAGCAATAATAATTCTCGTATTCTGATGCTCTGCAAAAATATGGTCAAATGTAATTCCGACTGTACGCTCTGACTGAGTAAATCCCGGTCTCTCTGCATTCGTACTGTCTGACATCAGCGCAAGAACGCCTTTTTTGCCAATCTCTGCGAAACGCTGCAAATCGATTGCATCTCCAAATACAGGCGTATAGTCTACTTTGAAGTCTCCAGTATGCACAACAATACCTGCCGGAGAGTAAATTGCAAGCGCTGCTGCATCCTGAATGCTGTGATTTGTTTTAATAAATTCAATCCTGAACTTGCCAAGATTAATAGACTGTCCATGTCTGACTACTTTTCTGCGCGTACTGCGGAGAAGATTATGCTCTGAGAGCTTCTTCTCAATAATTCCCATTGTCAGTTTCGTTGCATAAATCGGAAGATTCATCTCACGAAGTACATAAGATAATGCTCCAATATGATCCTCGTGTCCGTGTGTGATCACAAATCCTTTTACTTTCTGAATGTTCTCTTTCAGATATGTCACATCCGGAATAACGAGATCGATTCCGAGCATATCATCTTCTGGGAATGCAAGACCGCAGTCCACAACAATAATACTGTCTTCAAACTCAAAGGCAGTAATGTTCATTCCGATCTTCTCCAGACCTCCAAGCGGAATGATACGCAATTTTCCGTTGTTTTCTCTTTTCAATTTAACACCTCCATGTGCCTCTCCGTACTATTTTTTCCGGCATTTTTTACACTGTCCGTAGAATTTCAGCTCATGGTCCAACACATGGAATCCTGTCTCTTCCTCAATATGACGTTCTAGTCCGTCCAGCAAATCGTCCCTGAAAGGGAACACTTTTCCACATGTTTTACAGATCAGATGATGGTGATGATGGTGTGGCTCACCCTCTCCGTCATTTGCCTCACCAATCTCATATCGCACACATCCGTCATCCAGATTGATCTTATCCACCAACTGCATCTCGAGCAAAAGCTGCACTGTCCTGTATATCGTCGCCAGTCCAATCTCCGGATAGTCTTCTTTTACAAGTTCATAGATATCCTCCGCAGTCATGTGTCTGTCCCGATGTGCAGCAAGGACTTCCAGAACGAGCAATCTCTGGTTTGTAACTTTCAAACCTTTTTCTTTCAGCATTTGTTTAAACTTTTCCTGACTGATAGACATAAAGTTCTTACCTTTCAATCTCAATATCTTCCAGTAACTCCTCGAACACTTTTAAAATTGCTGACAATTCTTTCTCGTCTTCTACAATCTCATAAATGCTCTCTTTTTCTTCTTCCGCTGATGTATCTTTTAAAATTAAACACTCTGCATCGTCTTCTTCTGAATCCGTCACAAGAATGTAAGACACTCCATTTAATTTCGTCTGTTCCAGCACAAAGAATTCTGTCTCTTCCTGCCGTTCATCCGATGTAAATCTTATTTTTTCCATACAAAAAACACCTCACGACTTTACCGAGTCCAAGTATCCCTGCAAAATAAATACTGCAGCAATTTTATCGATATATTTTTTGCGGTCCTCTCGTCTGATATTGCTTTCGATCAGGGTACGTTCCGCTTCCATTGTTGTAAGTCTTTCGTCCCACATCTGCACTTCCAGACCTGTCCGTCTTTTTAACATCTCTGCGAATTCCATTGACTTCTCAGCTCTGATTCCAATGTCATTGTTCATATGCTTTGGCAACCCGATGACGATCTTCTCCACTTGATACTCTTCGATCAGAGCCTCAATTCTTGCACAGGTCTTACGCAGCTTGTTCTCATCTTTGCGTGTAATTGTCTCAATTCCCTGCGCAGTAATGCCAAGTGAATCGCTGATTGCAACGCCCACCGTCTTCGAGCCGTAATCCAGTCCCATTATTCTCATAGATATTATACCCACTTGTTGTGCTCAATATACGTCTTGAGCATCTCTTCCACCAGTTCGTCCCGCTCCATCTTCATGATCAGGCTTCTGGCTCCGTTATAACTTGTAATATAAGTCGGATCTCCTGACATAATATATCCAACGATCTGGTTGACCGGATTGTATCCCTTCTCAACCAATGCCCGATAGACAATTTCCAGAATATCTTTTGCCTGAATCTGCGGGCCGCTTTCTACCTGGAAAAACTGTGTACTGCTTAAATCTTTCATATACTCACGTCCTTCAAAAATACTTTTCATTTTATTCTAACTTATTAACACCGAAAATTCAATGTATTATTTGCAAACGGCTCTCAATTTCTACATTTATGAGCTGATTTGCCAGATTTTTTTCTGTTTTATATCCAATTTTTACATATTCCTTCGTATGCCCGATCTGCCAGATTCCGTCTTCTCTCTCTATAGCTTCTTCCATCAGCACTTCCTGTGTAGTTCCGATCAGTTCTTCCTCAAAGCGGCTCTGTTTCTCTTCACTTAATGCAATCAGTACTTTGCTTCGCTCTGCCTTAATCTGCTCCGGTACCTGATCCGGCATAACGGCAGCTTTTGTACCTTCTCTTCTAGAATATTTAAAAATATGTGTCTCATAGAAATCCATGCTGTCTACAAACGCCCTGGACTCTTCAAATTCTTCCGGTGTCTCTCCCGGGAATCCAGTGATCACATCGGTTGTAAGTGCCGGATGTGCAAAATATTTGCGCAGGAGCTGACATTTTGCAGCATATTCTTCTGCCGTATATCTACGATTCATTCTGCGAAGTGTCGCATTACATCCGCTTTGCAGAGACAGGTGAAAATGTGGGCACACCTTCGGCAGTGCGGAAATCGTCCGGACAAACTCTTCCGTGATAATCCCCGGTTCCAGTGAGCCAAGACGGATACGGTGGATTCCATCCACTTCGTGTACAGCCAGAATAAGAGAAAGCAGGCTATCCTCTATATCTACTCCGTAAGAGCTCAGATGGATTCCAGTCAGTACGACTTCCTTATAACCATTTGCAGCAAGTGTCTTTACTTCTTCGATCACATCTTCTTTGGCACGGCTTCGCACTCTTCCTCTTGCATACGGAATAATACAGTAAGAGCAGAACTGATTACATCCGTCCTGTACTTTGATATACGCTCTTGTGTGCTCTCCTGTACGGCTCAGATGAAGATTCTCATACTCCTTTGTATGTCCGATATCAATAAGATCGGTTGTTCTTTCTCTCTCCTCTTCGTACTGTTTGAGGATCTCCACAATATCTTTCTTTTTATTATTACCAATCACAATATCAATGCAATCGTCCACTTCCTGATTCTCAGTCTGCACATAACAGCCGGTTGCCACTACGATTGCATCCGGATTCATCTTTCTTGCCTTGTGCAGCATCTGTCTGGACTTACGGTCCGCAATGTTTGTAACTGTGCATGTATTGACTACATAAACATCTGCACCTTCTTTGAACGGCACGATCTCATAACCGTTTTTTTCCAGAAGCTCCTGCATGGCTTCTGTTTCATATGCATTTACTTTACATCCAAGATTATGCAATGCTGCTTTCTTCATAATTTTCTTTTTCCCTCTCTTTACAAATTATTCCTTGACTTTTTGACTACAAAAAACTAAGATAAACGTGTAGAAAAAAATGAAACCAAGGAGGTATATTCAATGAAAACAGTTAAAATTTCTTTGAATTCCATTGACAAAGTAAAATCTTTCGTAAATGAAATCACAAAATATGATTATGATTTTGATTTAGTATCCGGCAGATACGTGATCGATGCCAAATCCATCATGGGTATCTTCAGTCTGGATTTATCTAAGAGCATTGACCTCAACATCCATGCTGATGACAACGAAATCGACAAGATCCTCGAAACATTAAAACCATACATCGTAGAGTAATTATTTTTAACCTTTAAAAGAATGTGCCGGAGCACATTCTTTTTTGTTTTACGGTGTTACTTCAATCACTTCTACTGTATCGATTGCTTCCTGAACCATAGCATCGATCTTCTCAGCCAATTTCTCCTCTGATCTGCGAATCACTTCTATATTCGGCTTTGTAACCGGATGTTTAGCCACAAAAATCGTACAGCAGTCTTCGTACGGCTGAATCGATGTCTCATAAGTGTCGATCTTCTCTGAAATATCTACAATCTCCTGTTTGTCAAATCCAATGACCGGACGATATACCGGAAGTGTGCATACATCATTTGTCGCTGCAAGGCTATGCATTGTCTGACTTGCGACCTGACCAATGCTCTCTCCTGTGATCATTCCAAGACATCCGTCTGCTTTTGCAAAATGTTCTGCAATCCGCATCATATAACGACGCATAATGATCGTCAGCTCATCATGCGGACACTGATCATAAATATAGAGCTGGATATCTGTAAAGTTTACCACATGAAGCTTGATCGGTCCGGAATATCTTGCTACAATCTTTGCAAGGTCTACAACCTTCTGCTTTGCACGTTCACTTGTATACGGTGGTGCATGGAAATAAGTTGCTTCCAGTCCAACTCCACGTTTGGAGATCATATAGCCGGCAACCGGGCTGTCAATGCCGCCTGACAGAAGAAGCATGGCACTTCCATTTGTTCCAACCGGCATTCCGCCTGCTCCCGGAATGATCTGTGAATACACATAAATCTCATTACGTACTTCAACATGCAGCATTACATCTGGTTTGTGCACATCTACATGTGTCTCCGGGAATGCATCCAGAATTGCCTCTCCCAGATCACAATTGATCTCCATGGAAGTCTTCGGGTAAGATTTTCTCGCTCTTCTTGCTTCCACTTTGAAAGAAAGCTTCTTATCCGGATATACTTCATCCATATATGCAACGACATCTTTTTTCAACTGGTCAAAGCCCTGATCTTCCATCCGGACAACCGGACAGATACCTACCAGTCCGAACACTCTTTTTAAATGCTCTACTGTATCATCATAATCATATTCACCTTCACAGTCCACATAAATACGTGCCTGTGATTTATAAACAGTGAAAGTTCCTTCTACATCTTTTAAAGCGTAACGCACCTGTCTTACAAGTGCATCTTCAAAAAGATAACGGTTCTTTCCTTTAATTCCAATCTCTCCATATTTTAACAAAAAAGTATGAAATCTCATCTTATGTCTCCTTTTCGCTTCCGGACCGGTTAATGTCTGGTATATTTTCTAAGCACCGGTACTATATTATAAAGGGTATCCAAAGTATAGTCAATCTCTTCTGATGTAGTAAATTCCGACATACTGAAGCGAAGTGTGGCATCTAAAAATTCCTGCCCTGCTCCGATTCCTTTTAACACGCCGCTCACCTGCGGATGGTTGGAAGCGCAGGCAGATCCGGAGGATACATAGATTCCCTTTTCCTCCAGTGCATGCAGGAGCACTTCGCTTCGGATACCTGCAAATCCGACACTGATAATATGCGGCGCACTCGTCTCATCATAGAGCCCATGGATCGTCGTATTTTCAATCCTGGCAATTCCTTCGATGAAATGCTCTTTCAGCTTACGCATCTTCTGCACTTTTTCATCCAGATCCTCGTAAATTGTCTTCGCTGCAAGAGACAGTCCTGCAATACCCGGAACGTTTTCCGTACCGGAGCGGATATTCTTCTGCTGTTCTCCTCCAAACAGAATTGGTTTGATCTTCACTTTGCTGTCAATATACAGCACTCCCGTTCCTTTCGGTCCATGAATCTTATGACCGCTGATGGAGCAGAGATCTACACCCAGTTTCTTCGGATGGATCCTGTATTTGCCAAATCCCTGTACTGCATCTACATGAAACAGAATATTTTTATTATATGCTTTCACAATACTTGCCGCTTCTGCGACCGGCTGTACAGAACCAACTTCATTATTTACATACATCACAGACACCAGTATCGTTTCATCACAGAGTGCCTCCTTCAATGCCTCTAACTGCACTCTTCCATAACGGTCAACCGGAAGAAATGTAACCCGGAATCCCTGTTCTTCCAGATAGCGCATCGTATTGATGATCGCAGGATGTTCAATTCCTGTCGTGATCAGATGATTACCTGCGCGTCTGTTTGCCATTGCTGTTCCGATCAGCGCTAGATTATCACTCTCTGTTCCTCCAGATGTGAAAAATATTTCTTTTTCCTGTACTTTTAAAAGTCTGGCAAATGTCTCTTTTGCATCTTTTATATATTGTTCTGCTTCAACGCCTTTTCTGTGCAGAGAAGATGGATTGCCATAATCTTCGCACATCACATGCGCAACCAGTTTTCCGACACTGTCGTAAGCTCTGGTTGTTGCTGAATTGTCCAGATAAACTTCTTTCATGTTCTTCTCTCCTGCTTATTTTCACTATTAGCTTATGTATCATTCTTCCAAATGGAACATAAGTACCGACAACGTTGTAAGTCCCGCTGTCTCCGTTCTTAAAATCCTCTTTCCCAGTGTGATCGTATGTGCGCCTGCCGCCAGTGCCTGTTCAATCTCTGCTTCTTCAAATCCGCCTTCCGGTCCGATAAATATCCCAACGCTCTGCCCCGGCCATATTTTCTCAAGAAGTGTTTTTGTTTCTTTCATACCTTCTGCACATTCATACGGTACGAGAATGATATCCAGCTGCTTTGCCTGTTCCAGTGCTTCTTTAAATGTACACACCGGTATAACTTCCGGGATTACACTCCGACCGGACTGCTTTGCCGCACTTCTGGAAATTTCCTGCCATCGTTCCTGCTTCTTTGCTGCCTTTTTCGCATCCAATTTTACAACGCAGCGCTTCATGGAAACCGGAACAATCTGATAAGCTCCAAGTTCTACCGACTTCTGCACGATCCACTCCATCTTTTCCTGCTTTGGCAGTCCCTGGAACAGATAAATTCTGGATGGAAGTTCTGTACTGCTCTCTTCCTGCGATTCTATTTTAAGTACGGCCTCCTTATCTTCATAAGAATCAATCACACACTGGTATGTCTTTCCAGCTCCGTCACTGACTGTCACACGTTCCCCCGCATGCATACGCAGAACGTTCTTCATATGATTCACATCCGAACCCTTCAGACGTATCCACTCACCTTCTGCCTGGGACGGTTCAATAAAAAAATGCTGCATCTTTTTTTCTCCTGTCTGAGCTGCCTGTTTTTATTTATGCATTTTTACGCGCGACAACAGAAACCCATTCCCCCTGGTGGTTCACTTCCAGGACTTCCAGTCCTGCCGCCTTTACAGCCTCTGTTACAACTGTTTCTTTGTCCTCAATGATACCACTTGTAATATATACAGCTCCCGGTTTCATCTGGTGTACGATTACCGGAGTCAGTGGCTCCAGAACATCCGCAAGGATGTTAGCAAGTACAATGTCGTATTTTTCATATCCGACAGCATCCTGCACGTCTTTATCATCAATAATATTACCGATCATAACTTCATATTGATCTTTTGCTATACCGTTTACCTCCATATTTTCATGGGTGGCATCAAGCGCACACGGATCAAGATCTGTTCCGATGGAATGTCCTGCACCAAACTTCAGTGCAAGCATACCCAGGATACCACTTCCGCATCCTACATCCAGAACAAGATCTCCATTTTTTACATATTTTCTCAGCGCACGGATACAAAGTTGTGTTGTTTCATGCATTCCTGTACCAAAAGCTGTACCCGGATCAATGTGGATCACCAGTTTATCACTGTCTTCTGCTTTTACATCTTCCCAGGATGGAATTACAAGGATATCATCAATATAGAACTGATGGAAATACTGTTTCCAGTTATTTACCCAGTCCACATCTTCTGTCTCGGATTCCTCAATCGTTGCATCTCCTACATCTACATATGCACGCATCTGTTCCATTTCTTCCCTTACCTGTGCAAGGATCGTTCCTGCATCCAGATCCGGGTCAAGATAAAATGTGAGATAGGCAACTCCGTCATCTTCCGGAATATCTGGTAATATATCCACAAACATCTGCTCTTTGTCCTGCTGTGTAAGCGGGATCTTATCTTCAATCTGCACGCCTTCGATTCCAAGATCCGCCAGCATGCTGCTAACAATATCTTCTGCTTCAGTTGTTGTTTTTAATCGGAATTGATTCCATTTCATGATTTTCTCTCCTTCATACAATATATCATCCGTTATATTAACACTGCTCAAAAGCTCCAGCTCTTCCAAACCCAGGAACAGCCAGAGCTTCACAATTAATCAAGGTCAATGAAATCCACCTTAAAGGTATCATCATCTTCCATATGCCCTCTCTTCTTTTTCGGTGTCTCTCCGAGAAGATCATCTAAATCATCAATCGTAAGTTCTTCTCTTGGAGTATATCCGGCAAATACATTTTTATCCAGATTGCCGTAATCATCCTCTTCATAAGTAATCTCTCCGAATTCGTCTTCGTCATAAGCATCGTATTCGTCTTCAAAATCATCTTCGTCATAAGCATCTTCATACGCGTCTTCTGCATCATATGCATCATAATCATCTTCTACATATGCTTCTTCAAATGCATCTCCATCATCTACATTATCAAAATCTTCTCCGTCGTAAGTTTCAAAATCATCTTCATCTGATTGTTTTTTCTTACCAAAACGAGATTCTTTTTTATTCTTCTTTTCTTTTTTGTTTTTTACCGGTACCGGCTCTTCTTCTACATCAATACCGTACTCATCATAAAGCTCATCTAACTCTGCGTTACGGTTATGCAATTTGATACCAAGAATAATAAGGATCAGTAAAAGAACAATTGCTCCGATTCCTCCTGCAAGAATAATCATCTGTAAATGATCATTTACAAATGCCGGAAGCTTGTTGGAAGTAGTTTTACTGGATGTATCTGTCTTAGAAGTCTCAGACGGATCATCCATTCTCTGGTAAGTATTCTCCTGGGAATCATACTGATAATATCCGGTCTCGCCTTTGTTATTCATTGCATACAGGACATAATAATCTGTACTGTCACTATTCTGCCATACCGGAAATTCTTTATCATTTAAAGTCAGCTTTGCTTCCTGATAATTCGATGGAAGCTTTACTTTGGACGTATCGCTCAGCACAACAATAGATGTACTGTCAGAAATACTGACCTCCTCATATGGAGAAAAAGTTGCATCTTCTTCATTATACATGAAAAAGTCACCTTTTTTATCACTGTCCATCAAATAACCAAGTGTAATGCCACTGTCTTCATTCTTCACCATCTGACGGTCTTCTCCGTCCAGTGAAACAGTCACTCTGGAATATCCCGTCGGAACATCATTATCTGAAAATTCATCTGTCAGCGTATAAGACTTTCCATTTACTTTTACAGTCTTATCTGCTGCATTTCCAGCTTTGCTGCTCTTGGAATCACTTTTTATCTTGGATGGATCACCCGCTGCAATCTTAACTGTTGAATTCCCCTGATCCAGTGTCAGTGTCGTACCGACATCGGACGCAATCGTTGCGCCGGAAACTTCAACCTTGGTGCTTCCTTCTTTTAACGCCTGAAACTTCATTGTAAAAGAAGTTTCTGTAGAGCCGCCGGTTCCTGTATAAGTCAGTGCTCCGCCATTTTCCTTCACACCATCTCCAGATTCAAATTTCAATGAAGCCGTATCATAGCTCAACTTCACTTCCATATTTCCAAGGCTTGAACTTGTGGAGCGTACTACACATTTCACTTCTACTTCATCACCAACTGCTGTGCTTGGATCTGTAAAAGAGATTCTTCCATCTGCTGCATGTGCAACGAAAGAAAAACAAGACACGCACAGACAGAGAGTCAATAAAGCTGCACTGAGTTTCTTAAATGCTTTCATGTTCTTTCTATTCCTCCTAAATCAACTTTTATTCTGTCCCGCCACCAGTTGTATTATTATTACTTTTACTATTTCCGGAGTCACTGGTTGAGTTTGTAATCACCGGTTTATTACTGTTATTGTTATTGTTATTGTTACTATTACTGTTATTATCTGTATTCGTCTCTTCTTCTGTATTCATATTCGCCGGACGTACAACATTCGTCAGATTGGAAATCTCTGTTGAAATCATCTGCACTGTAGAAGATACCGTTTTTGTCTCGTTCGGGTACAGGAACTTATGCAATTCTTCTACATTCTCAGCCAGTCCAAGCGGTACAACAACATCTCCTGCAGTCCTGTAGATAATTCCATCCGTCTTCTCAAACGGGAAGCCCTGACTGTCACCCAGCTTATAACTTGAGGCACTCGCCGCAAGCGAAAGTACTTCTTTCAGCGAAAAACTCGTAGATACCTGCGGAAATATCTTATCCACAATCTTATTAAGTGTACCAATGTCTGCTTTAATACCTTTCTCGTACAACTTCTTAATCACAAGACGCTGTCTCTCTGTACGCTTGTAATCTCCGCCTTCCAGCTTACGAAGTCTTGCATATGTTACAGCCTGCGGTCCATCCAGTGTATAGACACCACCGCCATTTAACTTATGCGCCTTCTTCTTGGATGCTTTTGCTGTCTCACCGACATACTTATTCAGCATCTTCGCTTCCGGATCGGTTACCTGTATCTTAATTCCGCCAAGCATATCTACCACATCAGACATTGCTTTGAAATCGACGGTTGCATAATCCTGAATATCCAGGTCCAGATTCTTGTTCAGCATGTTGATTGCTGCTTTCGGACCGCCTGAAAAATATGCATGATTCGCTTTATTATAGGTATTATCATCCTGCTGCAGAAGCGTATCTCGGTAAATGGACGCCATACGGATCACACCTTCTTTGTGGTCAAGCGCTACAACTATGATCGTATCCGTGCGCGTACCGGCTTCCAGTTCTCCTTCTCTGGAGTCGCCTCCGAATAACGCTACTGTTGTATATCCTTCCTTCTTCACTCCGGAATTGATTTTAATATCATCTGAGTTAATCTCTACACGCTGGAACTTGTCATACTTCGCCATGACAAAAGCTGTTGCGGACAATGCGAGCAATATGATCACTTCGATTGCCAGTACGATTGCACGCCTTCTTCTTCTGTTCCTTCGCTTTTTTCTGGCCTTGGCAGCCTGCACTGCTTTAAGGTTTCTCTGATTCCTCTTCTTTGCCATATCAAGCCTCACTTTTCTTTTTATACAAAATACTACAATATATTACTATATTTTCGCAAAAAGTGCAACCTAAATTAACTCTTCTTTCGTAACCCGAAGAGCTTCTGCTACGACATGGTGCATATCCATGTATTTATATGTTCCAAGTCTTCCTCCAAAAATGACTTTCTTTTCTTCCTTTGCAAGTTCCTCATAAGAATGATACAGCATATTATTCTTCTCATTATTTACCGGATAGTAAGGCTCATCACCTTTCTTCCATGCTGCAGGATATTCTCTGGATATGACTGTCTTATCCTGTGTGCCAAACTCGAAATGCTTGTGTTCAATGATTCTTGTGTACGGTACTTCGTATTCCGTATAATTTACAACTGCATTTCCCTGATAATTCGGCTGATCCAGTACTTCCGTTTCAAAAGAAACACTGCGGTACTCCAGTTCTCCGAACTGATATCCATAATATGCATCAATCGGGCCGGTATATACTACTTTCTCTGCAAGTGCATCCAGTTCGTCTTTGTGTTCCAGGTAATCCACACCAAGTCTTACTTCTGCCTTTGCAAGCATCTTCTCGATCATAGCTGTATATCCACCAATCGGGATTCCCTGATAAATATCATTAAAATAATTATTATCATAAATATACCGCACCGGCAGACGTTTAATAATCTCCGGTGGAAGCTCTGTTGCGCGATGCCCCCACTGCTTCTCTGTATATCCTTTGATCAGTTTCTCATAAATATCTTTTCCGACCAGGTTGAGTGCCTGTTCTTCCAAATTCGCCGGATGCTCTGTGCGATAAGCTGCTGCCTGTTCTTCAATCTTCGCTTTTGCCTCTGCCGGTGTCACAACACCCCACAGTTTATTGAATGTGTTCATATTAAATGGAAGATTATAGATTTCTCCTTTATAATTCGCTACCGGACTGTTCGTATAACGATTGAACTCTGCAAACTGCTGTACATACTCCCAGACTTCTCTGTTGCTTGTATGGAAAATATGCGCTCCATACTGGTGAACCTGAATTCCTTCAACTTCTTTTGTATAAATATTTCCACCAATATGATCTCTTTTCTCCACTACCAGACATTGTTTTCCTTTTTTTCCCGCTTCATACGCGAAAATGGATCCGAATAAACCAGATCCGACAATTAAATAATCATACATCGTTTTTCCACCCGTTTTTCTACATTTTTTTGTGTTTATTCTAACAAAAAAAGGATGTACATGTCAATTATGTACACCCTTTCCTTATTATTTTACTTATTCTGCTTCGTTTTCACTGCTTCCGCCTCCGGTATTGCCGTCTCCGGATTCACTGCTTCCGCCTCCGGATTCACTGCTTCCATCTCCGGTATTACTTCCAGAGTTTCCGCCTGTACTGCCTCCGGTATTTCCACCTGTGCTGCCTCCGGTATTTCCAGAATGATTTCCCGAATTGTTATTCTTATTGCTGTTGTTATTTTTATTACTGTTTGTACCGCTGTTTCCGTTGTTACGATTACTGTTCGTATTATTATGGTAACTGCTGCTGTTATTCTTATAAGACCTTGTCGGTGTATACTTATTCGACTCCTGTGCCTTATCTTCCGGCGCTGTCTTATATGTCTTACTGTTCAGCGTCGAACTGCTTTCTGCCTGTCTCTGTCCGACTCTTGCAACAACTGCATTGCTGATTGTCTTCACTTCACTGGATATTTTGTAATTTTCATCATCATACAGAAACTTATGCAGTTCTTTTACATTGTTGTCCAGTTTTACCGGAATAACAATACTTCCCAGTCCGGAAATCGTATCTGTCGTTTTTTCAAACGGGAATCCGGATGAGGCACCGATCTTATACTTTGTAAAATCTTTCGCATAAGAGAGGATCTCTGCTGCTGAAAAGTTTGTCTTAATTGTCGGAAGTAATTTATCAATGATCTTGTTGATCGTAGCAAAATCTGATTTCTGTGCCTTCTCAACGATCTTCTGGATAACGAGACGCTGTCTCTCCGTTCGTGTGAAATCCCCGCCCGCTGTTGAACGGATACGTGCATAGGTTGTCGCCTGCACGCCATTGAGATGCTGTTTTCCAGGCTTGGTAACTTTCTTTGCCTTTTTCTTTGCAACTCTGGCTGTCTCACCAACAAACTTATTCAGATACTGGATCTCTTCTTTTTTCACATTTATATCCAGACCACCAAGTAAGTCTATCGTTTCTGAAATAGCTGCAAAATCCACAGTTGCAAACTTTTCAATATCCAGATCCAGATTCTTATTCAGCATATTGATTGCCTGTGTCGGACCACCGAAACTATATGCTGCATTACATTTCTGCAGGTGTCCGTCTTTGATGTCCAGAAGAGTATCTCTGTAAACACTGGACATACGTACTTCTTTTGTCTTATTATTCAGACTTGCTACAATAATACAGTCTGTTCTGGTTCCTTTTTCCAGCTCACCGCTTCTGGAATCGATTCCGAAAAGTGCTACATTCGTATAACCTTCCCCGGTCTCTTCTGCTTCTTTGTTCACCTGAATATCTGCCGCATCGATTTCCTCCGTGTCAAGTTTGCCAAGCTTGGCTGCCACAAATATCACGCCGCTTGCCGCAAGACAAAGCACCAAACTTCCCATACAGAGTGCAATCTTCTTTCCTATGCTTAGATGCGAGAACCAGTTTCCTGCTCTTCTTCTGCGCCTCTTTCCTGCCATGTTGTACCCCATTTCTTCTTAAATTTATCTTGTCATGCCATTCTTCGGATTCGAGTAAAATCCATAAACCTTTTTCGTCCCGTTCTTCTGATATGCACGTATTTTATACTTGTACTTTGTACGCTTTTTCAGTCCTTTATCCGTATAAGAAACAGTTTTTGGATTCGTGAGCGTTTTTATCTTCTTATACGCTTTCTTCTTCGTATTATAGCGGACAATCTCATACCCATCCACACCGATAATCTGTTTCCAGCTTAGTTTTATTTTACTTTTTGAAACAGCCTGTGTCTTAAGAGATTGAAAACCAATGCGTGCTCCCGCACCGGTCTTTATGTAGCTTTTCATTACATATCCCGTCTTCTTCGTTCCGTTCAGCTTCGCTGTAACTTTATACCAACCGCCGCGTGCTCCTGTTACCGATACTGTTTTTCCTCTTGTAAGAGTTCCCTGGCTCTTATAAGAAGTAGATGGTCCTTTGCGGAAATTCACACTTGAAACGCTGACTCTTCCTGTCTCTGCTTTCTTCGTTACCGCTTTTGCTTCTGTATACCCGCTGTATCCTTTTACGCCACTTACCGATTTATATGCACGAATCCGGTATGTATAGGTCTTAGAAGCATCCAGATCCGCATCTGTATAAGATAACGTCTTCGGACTTGTAACGGTCTTTATCGTAGTATAAGACTTCTTCACAGAATCATAACGCTGTATAATATATCCGCTTGTGTCTGCTGCCTGTTCCCAGCCAAGTGAAATCCGATTCAGTGCTGTTCCTTTTGCTGAAAGTGCGGTGCCGTCAATTCCGGTTACACCTGTAGCTGCCGGTGTGAAAGGACTGTAATCTTCCCCTGCATCTTCCTCTAAAAATGCACGCACTTTATAAGTTCCCGCTTCGCCTTTTCCAAGTCCGGTATCTGTATAAGTTGTTGCATCCGCATCTTCGATCGTTGCAATCTTTACGTATTTATCTGCTGTATTTTTCTTGAAAACTTCATAGCCGGATGCATGCTCGATCGGATCCCACTGCATCGTAATACTGTCCTGTGTTGTCTTTTTTATCTTCAAAGTTTCCTGCTGTTTTACATAACGGAAATTCATATCTACATTATTATCATTGATTCCGCTTATTCTTCCAGTCGGGCTATACTGCCAGTATTCGTATGTTCTTCCATAAGTAACTTTCGTATTATACTGTGCCAGCCAGATCTTATATTTACCATCGATCTGATCTGCATACATATCATTTGTCAGCATCGAACGATTCGCATAAACCATCGGTGTGTAGCCTTTGGATGCAACTCTTGCGCAAAACGCATTGCAGATCTTCGTCTTCTTCGCTCTGCTGAGTTTCGCAGTTGCCAGTCTTCCCAGCGTCGGCGTTACATATTCGTAATCCAGGACAATCGGAAGCTTTAATTTGTATTTGCTGACTTTTGAAATAATATAATCCGCTTCTTCTCTCGCTTCTTTCTCTGTGATCGCCTGTGAGAAAATATAAGCGCCAACCGGGATGCCCGCATTGATCGCTGCCGGAATATAATTATCTACCTGCTTGTCCGGATATAATTTTCCTTCTCCGTAAGAGCGGTATCCCGCACGGATGATCGCAAACTGCACACCGGCAGCCTTTACTTTCTTCCAATCAATATTCCCCTGATGATAAGATACATCAATTCCGGTCTGGATCTCATATCCGTCTTTAAACTTAGACGCATGCTGATATTTCGAATTGTTGATCACTGCTCTTGCTTTTGCCGAAGCAGGTGTATCATAAAATTCCGGTGCAATCTTTCCGTTCAGACGGTAATCTCCCGGGTCACCATCTTCAGGTATCTCTGCGGCTTTTGTACAAAACGGAAGCATGGAAATACTTACACACATTGTCAGAAGCGCCGCCAGTATTCTTGTTCTCTTTTTCATTCTGCTTTTATAATCTCCTCATATTCTGGTATTGCCTGTCATTCCATGAAAGTTAAACTAATTTTTAATTTACAATATACTTACATAACTTGTCAACATATAGCCTGTCTTTTTCTTGCCTTTTACAGAAAATGAGATTTTATACCAGCTTCCCCTTGTTCCTATCACCGAAATCTCTGTTCCTTTTGTAAGAGTTGTCACTTTTTTATAAGAAGTTCCCGGACCTTTACGCACATTGACATTCGTTGCATTTACTTTTGCCTGACGCGATGTGATCTTCACATAATCATCTAAAATATAGCCTGTTTTACTCTTTCCGTTTATACTTGCTTTTACTTTATACCAGCTTCCACTCTTCCCAGTCAGAGTAACATTTTTCCCTTTTTTCAACTGCGCGATCTTTGCTTTAGAAATTGATGCGCCTTTACGGAAATTTACATTACTGCCTTTGATTTTTCCGGAAACCGCTTTTTTCGTAGTCGCTTTCACAGCCGAAGTATAGGAACTGTACACTGTTGTTCCGTTTGCTTTCTTATATGCACGGACACGATATTTGTATGTCGTTGCTGCATTTAAACCTGTATGATTATAGGACACTGTAGAACCATTGCTGATCGTCTTTATTGTCTCGTAGGCTTTTTTTGAGCTATTGTATTTTTGAATCTTATAACCGCTTGCTCCGTTCACTTTACTCCAGGATAATTTTACCGTATAAAAATTCTTTCCGGATGCTTTAAGAGCCGGAGTCTTCAATGTTCCGGATGCTGTTGTGTCTGCCGGATCACCTGTTAATCCTGAAGTATCTTTTTTTATGTAGCGGAAGTTCATATCCACCCTTCCGCCGATTCCATCCACAGCTCCGGCCGCAGAATACTGCCAGAAATTATAATCTCCGGTATACGTCGTTTTAGATGTATAATTGGCAAGCCAGATCATATAGTTTTTGCTGATATCGGATGCATTTAACTTATTTTTCAACATATCAGCATTTGCATATACCATCGGTGTGTAGCCTTTAGATGCCACTCTCGCGCAAAATGCATTGCATATGGCAGTTGCCTTTGATTTGCTTAATTTGGCATCATAGAGGCGTCCTTCATTCTTCCCGCTATCACTGAAATATTCAAAATCCATCACCAGTGGCAGTGTAATCTTATATCCTTTTACCTGGGAAATCAGAAGATCTGCTTCTGCTTTTGCCTCTGCTTCCGTCGTTGCCTGTGAAAATATGTATGCCCCTACAGGAATTCCTGCTGCAAGCGCGTTTTTCAGATTTGTCACACCTGTTTTATCGATTCCCATGGATCCGGAAGAGCTATATCCGCGGTAAGCCATACGCACCAGCGCAAACTGAACTCCGGCTTTTTTCGCTTTGCCCCAGTCAATCTTTCCATTCCATTTGGATACATCGACTCCGGTCTGAATTGTATAACCGCTCTTGAACTTATCTGCATGCTCATAATTCGCCGTTGTTCTTGCCATTGACTGTTCACCAAAAAATTCCGGTGCAATATGTCCGGCTAATCTTCCGGCTCCCGGATCGTCTGCTTCGTTCACATTAGAAGCTTCTGTATTTTCCGTTTCCTGTGTTACTGTTGTTTCTGCCGTCGCATCCTGCGCATATACAGATGCCGGAACTGCGGTCACACAAAGTGCCAGTGCTGTCATCATTGCTACAAGTATATTACGTTTCTTCATATTTATTATCTCCTGTTCTATTTCCCTACACCCAAATCATCTGCAGAAACTATTTCTAACAATTTCTTTCAGATAATATCTTTACTAAAACAGAATACCGTAACAATGCGGTTATTGTCAAATTTCAGGAAGCTGTATTGGCATTTTCTATAAAATATTTTAATTATAGGAAAAAGGTGGAATTTATTCTTTTCCACCTTTAAAAACTACAAATCTCTGTCCAAAATAATTCAGTCCCACAAACAGACACATTCCCGCAAACATGGCAATGTTATCTTGTATCTTTGTGCCATATCCGCTGAAGATCTGATATACACATGGCTTTGCGATACCATATGCCAGAACATAACAGATTACAATATTTACAGCAAATGTTATCACTTCGCGAAGTGATTTTTCTTTACTCCGGAACGTAAAATGTTTATTCAGAAAATAACTTACAATACTTCCTATAATATAATTGCACGCGGAAGCAATCCAGTATCCGGTATGGAATCCATTATACAGCAAAAACATTACCGCTGATCCCACCAGTGTATTGATCACTCCAACGATCAAAAATTTTATTGTTACCCAATCAATTACTTTCTTCATCTTATTTTCGTTCTTCCCTCTTTTGTTTTCTTTTTCTATTGCCTTTTATTTTCTCTCATTTTACTTTTTATCAGTTCCCATATCCTGCTTGGCATCTGTATCTTTGTAAGTACGCTCACTGATAATATAACGTGGGCGATGCTTAGTCTCCAGATAAATCTTTCCAATATATTCTCCAATCACACCAAGAAATAACATCTGGATTCCTCCGATAAAACATACAATACAGGTTACACTCGCCCATCCCGGTGCCGTCTCTCCAACCAGCGCACCGATCACTGCCCAAAGGATTCCGATAAAGCTCAGACTTGCAACAAGCAACCCAAAGGAAGTAATCAAACGAATCGGTTTTACTGACAGACTGGTAATTCCATCAAAGGCAAGCGCAAGCATTTTCTTTAACGGATAATGGCTTTCTCCGGCGATACGCTCTGCTCTTTCATAATATACAGACGTACTTTTAAAACCAACAAGTGGAACCATGCCACGAAGGAAAATGTTTACTTCTTTATAATTCGCAAATTCCTGTAATACACGACTGGAAATCAGGCGATAATCTGCATGATTATAAACAACCTCCGCTCCCATCCAGTTTAATAACTTATAAAACCCTTCTGCCGTAAACCGCTTAAAAACTGTATCCGTATCTCGTTTTGAACGTACGCCATACACAACTTCACAGCCATCCAGATACGCATCTACCATACGATCCATGGCGTTAATATCATCTTGTCCGTCGCAATCAATCGAAATTGTAATATCACACTGGTCTTTTGCTTCCATAAGACCTGCCAGTACAGCATTCTGATGTCCTCGGTTCCGGCTCTGGCAGATTCCAATATAATGCAGATCTTCTGCTGAGAGTTTCCGGATAATATCCCATGTTGAATCTTTTGATCCATCATTTACAAATAATATCCGGCTGTCATCTGTAATCTTTTCTTCTGTTACTAACTGCTGAATCTTTGCCAGAAACTGCTTACTGGTAATCGGCAGTACTTCCTCTTCATTGTAACACGGAATTACAATATAAAGAGTTGGTGTTTTCTCTCTGATATTCTTTATTTCTATATTGTTCTCCATATTTGTTTCTGCCTTCATCTGCTATCGCTCTCCTCTCTCAACATTTTCATTGCAGCGTTTTTTTGGTATTATTACCAGAACAATTGCTGTCCACAGTAAAAAGATTCCTGCTATTACCAGCATCTGTTTTTTGTCACACCACGGCTCTTTTGTCTCTTTATACACTTGCAGATACAAATTTTCAAAATGATTCCTTCCATCTACTTCCAATTTTCCTTTATAACAGTGCATATAAAACTCTTTTCTATACCACACCCGTAATTTGCCTTTATGAGGTTTTTTATTCCAGATTCGTAAATGATAATCCTTATTCTCTTTTGTTGGTGTTACTTTTGGAAATTTAAGTATGACACTTCCATGCTCTCCCACCTTATCAGCCTGTATTTTTCCTCGGTAAATCCGGTTTCCCTTCTCATCTGTTAATTGTACCTGCAAAATATCATTAAACTCTTTTGCACGGTCTCCGGCACTTACGATCAATCCAATTCTGTTAAATGAATGTAATGCCTCAAACTTCTGATTTATATGGACTGTTTTTCCTACATCTTCCATCTTCTTTGCAGATGTTCCATTAATACAGTGCACACTCCACTGATACACAGGAATTTTAGATTTTCTCATCTGTTCTCCACTTACAAGGCAGATACAGATCACACACACAAGAAGCACCAGTTCTGTCCAGCCACATTTATATGCATATTTCTCATTCCTTTTCTGAAATAACTTTTCCTTACTCTCATCAATCCCTGCCATTCCCAATAATAGAAACAGCATCACAAATGGCATACCGTAAGAGCTTTTTATTTCCCAGATACAATAAAAAAGAATTCCACCTAATATAGATACTGCCCAGAATACCTGAAGGATATCTTCTTTTTTCCTTTTCAGCAGTCTCCATAATGCCAGACACAGAAAAGCCATATTAGAGATCCTGAATCCATAGCAGTATGCCCGGAACAGATCGAATCTGCTTCCTAATATCCATGTGTACAGCGGTGTATTCTTCTGATCCTGCGAAATTTTTTCTATCAGGTCTCCTCCATCCGCATAACACCACGAAACCATAAGTTTCTTCTGTTCAAAAGCCATCAGTTCACTGAAACTGTAACTTTTATAATTTTTTATCATCCGGTCAACTGTCGCCTGTGTTTTCTCTTCTTTTGTCCTGAACTGATGTGTATAAGCATAATCTTCTTTATTGTGCTCTCCGTCTCCATGTGACGCCATCATTAACCAATGTGTAATTGGATAATTCTGTGCTGAGACTGTTTCAAAATACGACTGGTTTAATCCCGATATGCCATGCGAAACTACAATTCCTATAAGCAGTACGATTCCAAAGCTCTGTATACTTTCTTTTATTTTCTTTTTTCCAATAAGCTGATCCAAAATATAACAGAAAACAAATGCAATCATCGGGATCACTACCGTTGGACGGATATAATAACCGGTTATTCCGAATACAGCAAACAATATTGCAGAAATAACTCTGTCTTTCCATGACTCTTCTTTCAAAAGTCTGACTCCGAAATAGATTACTGCCGCCGTAAAAGGGATGGAAAATGAGCAGGTATATATCCACATTGGCAAAATATAATAAATCGGATTCAACACACATAATGTCAGAATTTTCGCTCCGCCTTTTAAACCTCCGATACGAATTCCTGTCAAATATAAAAATATTGTCGCAATAATCATTCCTGCCACAGATAAAGCTAACAGAGCAAACTGTACTTCTGTGATACCGGCACGGGACAACATATTGATAAATTTTGCAAATATAACAGTCAGGAAATAATTATTGGAAAACATTCCGAAATAAGATGCATGCGGTGCTGTATCAGAAATCGGCTTTTCTCCTGTCTTTGCGAGATACATTGCCATATCCTGCATGTTATATGCATCTGTAGACGAAAATGGAAGAAAATTACTAAGAATAACTCCGAAACCAGCTAATAATATCACAAATAATATACCCGTGTATATCCAGAGTCCCTTTTTTCCCATCTTGTCCAAACATCTGAAAAGGATGAGCAGAGAACTGCCAAGCAACAATGCAATAAGAATTGGAAGCAGCAACCGCATTACCGGTGACAAAATATCTGCAAACACCTGGCTTTGTGCTGTCACGATTGTCCCTGCTTCTATAAATACAATAAAAAATAAAGTCAATGCCATAACGGCTTTATATAGATTCAATTGTAATTTCATTCTAAAAGTATGCATATCTTTCTACTCTCGTATTTTATACCTCTATGATTTGTTCTTTTCGTAGTCTAGCACACTTTTTCCATTTATATGTCCATCTTCTGTAAAGCTTCAACAATTCTTAATATTATCTTCAGAAATTGTGGAAAAGGGAGCGACTTAATCGTTCCGTTCCCTTTTTATTACATTAATAGTAATATCTAAATAAATATATGAATTATAATAACTCAATCCATTTGGATGTTCAGATTTTTCTAATTTATATGTCGGTTTCCAGACATAATCTTTTTCTCCCAAATCATTTAACATTATCCGTTTTCTTTCACTTTATTCAGGCATGCTTCCGGGCAACACAAAAATACCATAGATGCAAGCACGCAAAAACATAAGCATATAACAAAAGCCGTTCTTCCAGAACACCATGCTTCCTGCTTTTCCAGATAAACACCCAGATACAGCTTTGACTTCATTTTATCGCCGGAAATTTTCATTACTCCTTTATAGCTATGGAGCACACCTTCTTTCCGTTTCCAGATATTTAAATTTCCTGCGTACTCACTTTTCTTCCATATTGTTAATTTATATTTTCTTTTACCTTCTGGTAAAACTTTCGGAATTTTTAATACAACTTCCTGCTGCCTGGAAAGATTTTTTGCTGCAATTTCTCCACGATATAACAATTTTCCGGAAGTGTCCGTCAATTTCACATATATACTTGCATTATTCTCTTTGGCTTTTCCCTTTGCGCCAGCCATGAGAACGATTCTGTTATATGGTCTGTCCGCATAAAAAATCTGCTCCAGACGAAATCGTTTCTGATATCCTTTTATTTTTCTTACAGATCCTATATCTGCACAATGGACTTCCCATTCTTTATGTACCGTTACAGACTGACTGATTTCTGCATACATCATTACTGAAACACTCACGATAAATATAATTATTGTTGTTTTCTGCCAGAAGTTTTTGCCTCCCTCATTTATACAAAAACATTTTTTCTTTTTTTCTTTCATCTGCTCTGCTAAATATTCCATTCCATAACTTCCAAGGAGCAAAAGAAACATAAGAAATGGCATTCCATAAGACGCTTTTATTTCCCATATACTGTAAAAACATACGCCACCTAAAAATGATAATGTATAAAACACCTGATTTACATCCTGATTTCTTTTTTTCAGCATCTTCCATAATACAAGCAGAACCATCCCTATATTCGCAATACGAAAAGCATAACAATATGTTCGGAATAAATCCGATTTACTTCCAAGAATCCAGTTGTAAATAACTGTATTTTTCCGGTTCTGTGAAACCTTTTCCAAAAGATCATTTCCATCAGCATAGCACCAGGAAATATCTAATTTTTTATTTATAAAATCAGACAGCTCCGATAGCGAATATGCTTCATAATTCTCTTTTAACCGCTTTAAATCAGCCTTCTGTTTCTCCTCTTTTGACGGAAACTGTATCGTATATTTATAATCTGCAATATCAAGTTCACCAGTTCCATGAGATGCCATCATCATCCAGTGTGTAATTGGAATATTCTGATCAGATACCTCCGAAAAATATCTGTGATTTATCTTTGAAATTCCACCTATTGTAATCGCTGAAACCACGATTACAATTCCAACACATTCTCCTACCTCTTTCCACTGACGTTTTCCTGCAATCAGCTCTACAATAAGGCATATTAAAAAAGCAATAGCCGGTATCACAACGGTCGGTCGTATATAATATCCAACTGCAAGACTTCCTGCAAATAAAGCTGCAGATATACCTCTGCCCTTTCTTCCCTTTTCATGCAACAGACGAATAGCAAAGTATACTGTAGCAGCAGTAAATGGTACTGAAAGTGCATTTGTATATGCCCACAGCGGCAATATATAATATAGTGGATTACCTGCACAAAGTGCCAAAATCTCTGCTCCACCACGAATTCCCTTCACATATACTCCTGTCAAATACAAGAACATTGTTCCAACAAGCATCCCTCCAATTGTTAATATATATAATGGAATATATATATCCTGAATTCCAAGCCACAACAAAATCCTGAAATATTTTGCTAATAAAATTGTTAAAAAATAATTATTAGCATAATATCCAAAATATTCCATTGCATGAGGCGCATCCGCAGACACTCGGTGTTTCCCGGTCTTCGCCAAATAAAGTGCAAGATCCTGTACATTATAAGCATCCGATGAAGCAAATGGCTGAATATTATACAGAATTATTCCATACACAAGTAACATCATGAATACAATTACCAGCGTAGCTATTATAATTGACTTTTTTGAAGCATTTTGAAAAAAACGAAACAATAAAACATAACTGCCTATAACCGTCAAAATTAATATTATTAAAAATGCTATCCTTACCGCTGGCTGTAAAACAGACATAAACACACTGTTATGAGCATGAAAAATCGTTCCACTCCCTATCATCAACAACACGCAAAATGTTATAATCGTAATTATTTTATAAACACTCATACAAAATATTTTTTTATAATTACTCATTCCACTTTTCCTTTCTCCTAAAACATCCATTGTAGCATTTTAACACAAACCCTCTATATATTTTTTGATTTTCAGAAAATATTAAGAATAATATTTTCTGTTAGTATATTCTAACATATTTTTATTCTCATTTTGTGGTTATAACCTATAGAACCTGCCAATGGCAGCTTCCTCCGGATGCTATGACAAAAAAGACTTTTTGGACAATTAATTTTCGTCAAAAAGTCTTTCGTAATTCTCAAGCTATTTTTTTTGTAAACTCAGAAGTACTCTTTTCTCCATGAAAAGATCCAAATACTTCAAGGCAACTGCAAGAACAAATGAAATTAAAAGCATACTTCCTTCATATTTTAATCGATATGTAGGATAATCCAAAGTCTTAAATACTTTTCTGAATGCAACATGTATCAAATAAATCTCTATCGTATATTTACCAAACCAGTTTAATATTGCCAAAATACCATTTCTCAACTTTAAAATCACAGAAGATTTATTCTCTGTCCATTCAAAGAGCAACATTAGAATCTCGCAGATTGTCAAATTCATCAATGCAAGTAAATATACTCCCATTATCTTTTTGTTATATAGCTGCAATGGAATCATCATCCAACATAAAAGTATCAGCTGTAACCAGACGCTCCATATGGGTTTTCCCTTCTTTTCCCAGGCTAATTTTCCAATATATACACCGATTATAAATGCCGGAACCCTCTTTGTTGCAATACTGATATTCATATACAGATCTTTTGCATACAATTGCAGCATCATTGTAACAATTGTAGCTGTCAGGCACAATACAAGTACACGCATCTTTGCTTCTGTATGATCCCGGACTTTCTCAATCACATCGAATATATATGGAAAAATAAGGTAACAAAAACCACATAATAATATATACCAGAACCATTTATTTTTTCCAACAAAGAATGTAAGAAAAAATAGATCCGAAAACATCTGTACTAATCCATTATGTTCTTCAATCAGATCCAGCCATATCCATGCCGGTACCGCAACCAGAAAATATGGAATCAGTATTTTTACAAATCTCCTCTGATAAAACGATTTCAGCTCTGCCCTCTTCTTCCAGGAATAATAAAGTCCTAAACCTGATACCAGAAGAAATATATCTACTCCGGAACTTTTAACATAATTATAAAACCAGTAAACTATACCAGAATATCTGACGTTATATCCCTTGCAATCTTCTGTAAAATGGAAAAACACAATCAATAAAATCTGTATTCCCATAATTGCTCCTCTGTATTTCGAGAACATTTCATATGCAAAATAATGTTTTTTCATAATACACACCTGTTACTTTCGCATTTTGTCTATATCAATCTGTTTCTGACTCTTCATTATCTCTTTGTAAATTCTCTTACAGTTATTATGATCTTTATATACAAAGAAATCATCTGCGCGCTTTACATACTTTTCTTTCATAACACAATTGTTTTGCATATATTCACACAGCAGGTCCACAAGCTGTTCTGTCTTCGTGCAAATCTCACCGAATCCCATTGTATCGTAGAAGAAGATTCCATCTTCGTAATGTGGTGGCAGTTCTTCCGGGTGGAAATAAACAATCGGCTTTCTCATGTAAGCGAAATCAAACTGAACTCCTGAATAATCCGTAACCATCAAACTAGATTCTGTCAATATCTTTTCATAGCTTAAATCTCCAACAGATGGAATTACTTCTACTTCTTCATTCGGTGTAAAATCATCTGCCTGTGAACTCAAAATCGGATGCAGTAAGAATTTAATCTTATATCCAGTCTTCTTTGCACAGTCAATCAATCGTTTATGATTGATCAGATTATTATACACCTGGTAATATGTAGAGTTTTTAAACTCCGGATTATATCCCCTCTGATCACCTTCACTCGTTGTTACCGGAAGTGCATTGTACATTCTCCAGGTTGGTGAAAGCAAAATCTGTTTCTGATCATTACTGATCAATCCATCATATCGTCCGATTCCTGTTAATTTCAACACATCAAAATTCTGATATCCATATGCATGTTTGGAGAGATTTTCATATTCATATTTCGATGCCAGGAAATATCCTGTCGTATTATCAATAATCCTTCTCTGTGCCATTGCACACTTCTGCACAGATAATCCGTGCTGCAGACACATAGATGAAAAATTGCAAAGTCCTCTGAAATATTTGGACTTTTCTTTACGGAATCCATTAAACGGGAACAAATGTGAATTTGTGATCAATACAAGATCTGCATTTAAAAATGCAAGCTGATGCATCAGCGAATTTGTTGCCAATGGCTTATATCCGTCTTTTTTCAATTTTTTATAATCCGGCGTTTTCTTATCAATTACATAATATCTTGTAACACCATCTTCTAATTTTGCCGAATAGCGATACAGATATTCGCAACTGTCTCCTCCTTTGTATAATTTGTCTAACATCAACCAGATTTTTTTCTTTTTAAAATATGGTCTTGTAATCCAATATAACCACCGGAGTGCCAATGCATGGCGGCTGTATTTAGAATTGATCTTCAGCAGATTCAACTGGAACTGTATCTCTCTTTTCAAAACATTTACAATATTTGCTTTTTTAAATACAATCGAATTTTCCGCATGATGGCATAAATATTTATTAAAATGCCAGTAGGAATATCTTGGTATTTTACTTAATTTCGCCCAGTGATCCGAAAATGTAATTCTCAACTGATATTTGTCATTTTTATCTTTTGCATAAAACCGTACTGCCTGATTTTTCTTATTTGGATTCAACGGCAATTCCAGATGATAAGTAATTCTTCTGTAAGCCGGAACTCCAAAATATTTTGTAAGGGAATAAGAATCTGTATCCTCTACCTTTATCATCTTTCCGTTAAATTCAGCATAAAAATCAATTCCTCCTTGCGCAAATATGCTGATCAGAGAACCATCCAGCCAGACTTTTCCATCTACATAATTCATCATTCCGATTGAAAAATAATGACTGTTTACAGAAGAAATACGATTTCCATTAAAGTACATCACAAGATCCTTTTCCTCTGTCTCCGGATCAATCTCCTGTCGATACTCATATTTCACATTATCAATTCCATATTTGATTCGAAGGAACATACATAAAATCTGCGGGTTTTTTGATAAATATTTATGCAGATCCTGATTCGTAAGATAATAATCATCAACAAATCCGAAAATTTCTTTTACTACCTCTAAGTATTTATCAAACTTCTTTCCAAGAAGCTGTTTTTTATTGCGATTATCAAGATTACATAAGAAACGGTTCAGAACATAATATACCGCATAATTTTGTATAAACAGGCTATCTTCCGAATCCCTTAATAATGGCAATAAATATTTTTCTGCGGATTCTTCATACCACTGTGAATAATGCGCAGGAATGTGATATAATACCTGATTTTCCTTCGGATCAAAATAATAATACTCTGCCCTGTCTGTTACCAGATATTTTTTTTCATTATTCAAAATGCGCAGCAACACATCCGTGTCATATTCAAACATGATTTCAGTATTAAAGGTATATGTTTTTAAACATGCTGTCCGTATTACCGCACCTGGCAAAGCAGTTTGCAGTGCCCAGTAATTCTTTGTGATATCTACTCCATAAGTTCCTTTAATTACTTTTTTACTTAAAATATGTTTTTTAGGCTTTTCAGAAACCAGCAGATTATCACAATACTGTACAGGGAGCAGAACAGATACTTCTCCCGGATTCATGATTTCGTTCTGTAATACTACACCTTTCGTCTTATGTTCTTCCTCATGTTCATCCTCTGATTCAATTTGTGACTCTGATTCCGCTTCCGGTTCTTCTATCTGCTGTTCTTTTTCATCTTCCATTACACTGGCTGCATGTTTCAGAAACCCTTCACCCAGCCAGTCTCCTTCTTTCATGAAAATTGTATACTGTGACTCACTTTCTCTCACACATTCATTATAAGCATCCGCAACGGTGGCTGTCTGTTTGAATGTAATCTGTTTTTTATATTTCTTAATCTCTTTTAATGATTTTATCTGTTCCAGATTACCGGTTCCAACAATTATAATTCTGTCATTCTCTAATATCTGATTTTCACAGCTTTGTACCGTTTTCTTTAATTTATCTGCATTTTCAAGAAATGTGATAATTATTTCATATCTTATTTCGTTCATAAAGCATCTCCTGTTATTTCTATAATTATTTCTCATTAGAAATGATTCTGCACATACTTTTGTATTATAATATAAATGGCTACAAACTTTCAATAGTCTGTAGCCATTTTCATATTCTTCTTTGATTCTTTTAGTGGCATCCACGAGCTTTACATTTGCTTCTTGCTGTCGGATCTGTCGGATCCCATGTATGCCATGATGCAAGTTTTGCTGCTTTCGGTTTTCCAAACGGACCAACCGAAGAGCTGTTATAAATAATTACCTTTGTTCTCAACCGGCAGTTATCATAAATCCATTTTGCATCTCCCGCTCTTAATCTTACACATCCATGCGAACAGGTTGTTCCCAGTTTATTATAAGCATTCACACTTAATGTAGAATTGCTTCTTGTACTGTAGAACACAGAATGGAATAATACACCGCCATGAATTCTTGTACACCACTGTCCATAGCATGGTCCCATCAATGTCTGCCAGCGATATTTTGCCGGTGTATAGAATGTACCTACCGGTGTTGCCGCACCGCCTGAACATACAAATGATTTTACCGGAATAATATAGCCGTTATCTCCGTCTTTTGCATAAACAGTAACAACATTCATCTTTTTATTAACTTTAATCACATAAGAGGACTGTTTTCCGATAATCTTGCTGACATCTTTTACAAGTTTTCCCTGCGCATCATAATATAATTTTAATCCGTTTATATATTTCCATCCTGCCGTTCCTTTACGGAAACGATTAGAATATCCGCCATATAATTTCTTGCCATTTACTGTACGATATGCACGAATCTTATAGTAATAATACTGTCCTTTTTTCAGGCCCGAATTAGTCCATTTTACAGTACGTCCACTTTTAATATTCTTTACAAGTGTATATTTCCCTGATTTTGACGTAGATCTGTAAATCTCATATCCACTCGCGCCATATACTTTTACCCACTTTAAATTAACCTTTGTCTGAAAGCACTCAGAACTTGCCTTAATCGTTGTTGTTCCCGGAAGTGCACGACCGGATTTTGCTTTTGATAAATCACCGTAACATTTTGTCTTTCCTGAAAGACGATATGCACGCACCTTATAGTAATAAGTAGTTCCACATGTTGTTGTCTTATCTGTATATGAGGTTGCATTTGCTATAACTTTTAATGCCTTGTAAGTTCCATTTACAGATGTACTTCTATATACTTTATAGCCATTTGCACCATTGACTTTACTCCACTTTACAGTAACTGCATTGTAAGATGTCGTAGATGCAGATGCAGTACGCTTTACTGAAGAAGTTCCTACTTTTACTTTCTGCTTCGAAACTGGTGAATACTCTCCAAATACTGCTTTATCTCCAACTATACGATATGCACGCACTTTATAATAATACGTCTGATTAAAAGCAACCTTCGTATCATTATAATTTACTGTTGCTCCGGATTTAACTGTTTTTATCGCTTTATATCCACTGTCTTTTGATGTACTGCGGTAGATTTTGTATCCGGAAGCTCCTGTAACCTTTCCCCACGAAAGACTAACCTTATTGTATACAGAACTTGTCTTGATATCAGAAGTTCCAACTACAATCGAAAATGTCGCTTTGGCAGTATCTGTATAATTACCGATTCCGGTTACGGTTATCTCCGCAGTTCCGACATTCTTATTATTCGCATAAGACACTTTATAATCGGTATTTTCTTTTAACACTTTACCACCAAGTTCTACTGTAACTGCAGGCTTCACGGCTGTTCCTGTGTATGTAGCTGACTTGTTTGCCACTGTAACCGCTGCATCTTTCAAAGATGCCGGAGAAATTGTAAATTCTTTTGTTAATTCTCCGGTAACGCCTTCATTTTCCTTTCCCTTTACAGTAACTTTGGCAGTTCCTGCATTCACATTATCAGAATATGCAGTCTCATATTTGTTCTCATCAAGAACTGTTTCTTCTTTTGATTCATCTGTTCTCACAACTTTAATCGCCGGTGTGACTTCTTTACCAGTATATGTGATACTGGCGGAATCAGCAATCTGAATCTCATATCCATCAGATTTGATATCCATCAGTGCGCTACTTTCGCCATCTGCGGCGTGTACCTGTGTAGACACTATGAAAGTGAACGCCATAACAAACGCTAAAATACGTTTTAATTGTTTTTTCATCTGCATCTTTTCTTCTCCTTTTTAATAATTTATGCACATTACTATAATTATACCATAATCTCATCTGTATTCCACATCAACTTTATGAATTATATATTAAGATACATTAGAAAATCAAAAATGACAAAGGATTTTTGGTTTCAATCCTCTGTCATTTCTTTTTCTACTTTTTTAATAAAATAGCATCAATTGCCTTATCTGCCGCATGACCATCATATTCATCATAGTTATCTTTTACAAACTGATGTACCTTTTCAATCTCATAATCCTTATTTCGAAGTGCACGCATCATTTCTTCAAATGTATCACACACTTTTCCAGGTGCGCATTCCTTTACACTTCTGTGCACACCGCGTGACAATTCATAAACTTCTCTGTCCGGTGTGTAAAACAAAATCGGGCGCTCCATTAAAGAATATTCAAAATAGTTTGAAGAATAATCTGTGATCAGAATCTCCGTCACATAATACAGATCGTTAATATTCGGATAAGATGCAAAATCCATGATTCGGTTCTGATATTCCTGCGGAATCTGAATCGGATCATCTACAAACGGGTGCATCTTTACTAAAAATACATATTCTTCTCCACAAAAATCATAAATCTCTTTCAAATCCAGCCAGTCATAATTATAATTTGCTGTTTTCTGTCCGTCGCCACGATATGTCGGTGCAAACAGAATAATTTTCTTACTCTGCAGATTTGGATATTCTTTATAAAATTCATTTTTGAAATTTCGGATCTTATTTTCATCTAAAAATCCGTCCAGCCTCGGCATTCCAACCGGGAGAAAACGATTTTCCGGAAGTCCAAATACCTCCGCATATACCTCAACCAGTTTTGGAGCACCTACCAGTACATAATCATATTGCTTATGGCAGGAACCTGCCGGAAACGGTGTGCCACTTTTACCAAAGCGGCTGTACCCAACTGATTTGAAACCTACACCTGCATGCCATACCTGAATCAACTTCGTTTTCTTACATAATTTCAAAAAACCGAATACCGGTACATAATCATCAACAAAAATATAATCCTGTTTTGCGATCTTGAATATCAGCCCTGCCCAGCTAAGTATGCTCATATGGGATCCAACAGCTCTTCTGAATGAATACGAAATATGAAATTGCTTATCCAGTCCTCTTGCATGCAGCCTTTCATCTATTGACTTCAGGTTGCCCCACAAATAATCTTTCGTTTCACTCATCAACAGAATATTTTTTCCACGCTTTGGAAAGATATGCGACCATACAACGTAAAAAGCCCGCATCAGAACAATCGCAGTATACATATTCAAACGCTTGAATTTTCCCTTTAAAGTCATCGCTTCCTGCACATAACGGCGGGTTTTCCAATGCTTATTCTGTATCATAAAATAAGAATTCATCAAAAACCAGAAATTCTTTTCGTCCTCCAAAGAGCTGAACGAAATATTATATGCATACTTTCCTTTTCCATAACGGAATATTCTCGAATAATCGTCTAAAAGATACCCCGTTTTATGAGACGTAACACATACATAATCACTATCTGCTGTATGCGCCACGATTCTCCATTTTCCATTATTGAGAAATGCATTGTCATTCATCGCGGAAATATTCAAGAAAAAATAATAACATCCATTCTCTTTCTTTTCATAGGAAACCGGGATTTTTTCCAGAACCTCCGCCCGGACACTCTCTGTGCCTTCCTGTTCTTCATGTATAATTTTTCCAATTCTTTCCAGACTGAATGTAGCATTATCCTTACAATTTGTCTGCACTTCAAGTGACAGGAAAATTCTTTCCCATTTTAAATTACAAATTTCAAAAAATACATCTGGCTTATTCATTTTCTTTTCCTTTCGCAGGACGAACCAGCTTCTTAACTTTATGCCAGCATTTTGCTGAAACAGACGGTTGCCAGATAGATTCAAATACAACAACACTTACATTTCCTGCCGGAATGTATGGAATCTTTGATTCTTCTTTAAATATATAACGTTCACCTGTTTCCGGCGTTCCTGGCTCAATTAATTTTAAAGAACCATCCGCCATGTACCAATACCATTTATCATTATCCTTTATACGCATCTTTCTACCTAAACATTTATAATGTGGGATAGAATAATGTTCATTAAGGAGTTCTGATGTACCATCATTAATGCCTGCTTCTGACATTCGATATTCAACAGAAAGATCATTTCTGGCAAATACTGTTCCTTTTGACTCATCGAACTGATATTGTAATTTTCGGGATTTCCTGCCTCCGTTATAAACAACATCAAAAGAATTCATTCCTTCTTCCCAGATTGCCTCTGCTACAATTCCCTTTATTCCATTAAGTGGGATAAACGGAATCCGTTCACCTTCTCTGAAAATTTTTAATGGACTATATTTTTCATTATTTTCACTATATTCCGTTCTTTCAACATACGTATGATCTTCTAAGTACCAATACCAGCGTTTTCCTATTCGGAAACGAATCCTCCATCCTGCAGGAACGTGATTATGATATCCGAATCCATTGAAAAGTAATTTAAACATTCCATCATTCTCTGCATATCTTTCAGGAGTAAATTCTGTACTTCCCGAAGAAAATCTCCTGGTTTCTCCCGGTACCGAAGCAAATGTACCAACTTTTACTTCATCTTTTACGCCGCTGTTATAATGAATTGGATATGTTTGTCTGCGCTTCCACCATCCATAATCTTTTTTTTGCTTTTCTTTATTCTCCATCGCATGAATTGCATTTAAAATAAATTCAGATGATTCTTTTCTCTTTTCAGCCATAATTTTTTTTACTTTTTCGTAATCTGTCTTAGGCAGTGGATTATTAATCAAATCACTTTCCCTTTCAAATTTACGTTCTAACATGTCAAACATTTCTAATACATGCGTAACTTTATCTCCCATACGAAAGCCAACGAAAAGTTCTTTCTCAAACAAAATACTAAAACAACAGCAATGGAATGAATTTGTAAACACGGCATCTGCATAGCGGATGTACCCCAGCCATTCTTCAATTCCCATGTCATAATTATAAATAACTTCTACATCAGTATACTGCTGAAGACGTCCGCCTTTAATTGGACGATCTGTAATTTCGACAATCTTTAAATTATGTGCTCTGGCATATTTTACAGCCTGTTCAATCGTAGCCTCTGCTTTTTCCTGTACATAATATAAGAACAAATAATGTTCTTCTTCCGGTTTTTTCATAAAATCATAATAAAATTCTTTTTCATGTAACAGTACTGGATCCAGCACTTCCGTAACATCCTGGCTTATATTCTTTCTTAAATATTCTGCCAGAAATTTTTCACGGACGGAAACAGCATCAATGTCGTCAATATAATGAAGAAATGTCTTTTCATCCTCTTCATTTTCACTATGATATACACCTCTGCTCGCCGCATAGGAGATTTTCCATTTATTTTCCAAAGAAGAACACGCCAAAAAGAAACCGCGATCAAAACCAAAACCCGGCTCTTTCTTCCAGATAACATCTGTACAGCAGATATAACAATCAAATCCCGGATCTTCCACTTCTAACAAATCTGCATCATAAATTTTATCTGTTTTAATATAATTGGTATCAATAAAATTCTGAAATTTATCATATCTTCTTTCACGTTCATTATATAGCGCCTGATATTCGTCCCTTAATTCAGTAAAACGCTGCCAATTATCCGGATCCAATTCTTTTTTTCCGTTTTTTTCCATATTATCGCATATTTTTTTATAATACTCATATGGATGTCTGAGATTAAAATCATTAAAATATACAGGTGTATAACTGATAATTGTATTATCAATTTTATTTTTTAACAAAAACTGCTGAAAAGCAAAATTATGCAAAGGGCAAGCAAAATTTAATCCCTTCGAGAACATATTAATCGAAATAATACCTATCTTCATTTCTTCCTACTCCTACACTCCATTTTCCATGTAAATAACACAGATAAAATTACCCAAAAAGTCTGTCAAATAATCCTGGCTTTCTGTCTTTTATAATACGTTCCTTAAACTTTTCATCTCGCTCTGCTTTTTTTTGTGCCTTTGTAAGTGTATTATAAGTTTCAATGTATTCAGCATAATGTTCACACACTGTGTCAATGTCACCATATTCTCTCATTTTTCCACCTTCCAACCACATTGCTGAATCACAAAATTCCTGCACTTGTGGAAGTGAATGTGAAATAAATACAATTGTCTTTCCATCTTCTTTTAATTCCTGCATACGATCCAGACATTTTTTAGCAAAAGATTTATCACCAACAGACAATGCTTCGTCTATAATCATAATCTCTGGATTCAGACAAAGGTTAATTGAAAATCCAAGTCTGGATTTCATACCACTGGAATATTTCTTGACAGGCTGGTATAAGAAATCTCCAATCTCCGCGAATTCAATTACTCCATCTACAATTTCCTGCACTCTTTTTTTTGATAAACCAAGCAAAGCACCTTTCAGTTCTATATTTTCCAGACCTGTAAGCTGCTTATTAAGTCCTGTATTAATGGCGACCAGTGCCTGTTCACCATTGACAATGATCTCTCCTTCATCCGGAGATGCAATTCCGGATAAAACAAGTGCCATTGTAGATTTTCCGGAACCGTTCGTTCCCAGTATACCGAGAACCTGTCCTTTTTTTACCTGAAAAGACAAGTCCTTCAATGCATAGAAGAACTGTGTCTTTTCATCCTTTTTTACTTCTTTATCTTTTCGTTTTAATTTATATATTTTTGATACATTTTTAAATTCAATTGCAATATCCTGCTGTCCCATCACTTATATTCTCCTCGTAAATTAGATCAGATCAATAAAACGTGTTTTAAATTTATACATCATATAGCTTCCAAAAAAGAAGAGTACTAAAGTAATTCCCCAGAACCATCCCATAGACCAACTATATGCCATAATACCTTTGTGGTAGAAAAAGCAGTCTCTGAATCCCTGTACTACATAATAAATTGGATTACACGTCATCAGTTTCATCAAACGTCCATGTCCTAATTTGTCAATATCCCATAAAATAGGGGTTAAATACAAAAGCAGACGCATGCATGCAAGAATCAGTTTTCTCGTGTCACGTGCAAGCATATTTAATACAGATGTCGTCAATGAAAGCGATACTGCAAATATAATCGCACACAGCAGATAATAAATCAACCCGATCCAGTGCCAGGTTGGATAATAACCATATAATGCAAATACTACAATCAGTATAATCATCAGGCAAAAATGATCAAACAATTTCTGTAAAACAACTGTCATCGGCAGAACACTGACCGGAAACTTCATCTTCGTAATTACATCTATCTTTTTAAAGACTGCATTACATCCGTCCGTAATACATGGGCTGATGAAAAACCATACAACCATTCCGCCAAGCATCCAGAGCAAATAAGGAATATGCCCTACGCTTTTTCTATTAAATACATAACCAAATACAAACCAATAAGTCATTACCTGAATCGCCGGATTGGCAAAATTCCAGAACCATCCAAGCTTACTGTCACGCATATCTGCCAGCAGCTCATATTTTGCGATAGAAAAAATACGATACATATTCTGCGTATTCTCTCTTATCACGTATCTAACACTTGTAAACACCGTTTTTCCTCCTAGATATTTAGACCCTATTTTCGTTTTCATGTCACTGTGCTTTTTACGCACACCTCACCTATTATAATCAAATAGGTATCGTTTGTCAAAACTTTCTTTATTTCTTTAATCCGGATGGAACTTCTCTGTTGGCAAATCCGAAAATCTGTTCGGATTCTCTGTATTGAATCATTGCGCGGAATGTATACAGATCTTCCGGCGTTGTAACTTTAATATTACCTCTTGGGCCGGCTACAAGTGAAACCTTCTTTCCAAGCATTTTCATCATACTGCATGTATCTACGACGCCTTCATATCCCGGGTTATTCATACGCATCTGTGCATGTGCTTCCAGCACATCACCCAGATAAAAACACTGTGGTGCCTGGGCTGTATAGAATTTGGAACGCGGTGGAACTTCATCTACTGTTTTTCCATCCTCGCTGATGACCGGTGTCTCAAATAACGGTGTACATGTAATCGCATTTCCGTGTTCTTTTACGCATGCCAGGTCATCATCAATGACTTCCTTTGAAATACATGGACGTACACCATCATGGATGAGTACAATTGAATCCGGTGTATTGTTCTCTCTTGCTGCCTGTAATGCATTGTAGATGGAATCCTGTCCGGTTGCGCCGCCCGGAACGATTTTTTTCACTTTGTCGATCATATGGCGCTGTACCATCTTCTGTAATTTGCGAATATACTCTTCTTTACATGCCACGTAAATCTCGTCAATGTCCGGATGCTCTTCAAAAATATCCAGTGTATGGATAATGATTGGTTTTCCGTTTACTTCGATAAACTGTTTCGGAAGTCCGGAACCCATTCTGGCTCCCACTCCACCTGCGAATACAATTGCAATATTTTTACTCATGTCTTTTCTCCTTATTTTACCTGTTGTTTTTCTTTTTGTTCTATATTAGCTATTCAACGTTTTCCAGTTCCAGATATTCCAGAGTTCTCTTGAATCCATCTTTTACAGAATACTTTGGGTTCCATCCAAGTTTTCTGAGCTTCTCACTGCTTAAGATTCCCAGTGTATATGGCGCAGTTCCCTTTGTTCCGCCCTCCGGAATATCAAATACAAGTTTCAGTCCTCTCTCCGGATAAATGCTTACAAGAATCTCTGCCAGATCACGGATGGAAACTTTTCCTGCTTCATTACCAATATTATATACAATATCTTCCGAATCTAACAGAATCCGGTACATACCTGCGATAGCATCCGCAATATAAGTATAAGTTCTGACTGCTGTTCCTTCACTCTTCAATACAATGTCTTCATTATGATATACATTTTTCAGAAAATCTGCCTGTACACGTCCATCATAAATAGACATTCCCGGTCCGTATGTGTGTGCCAGTCTGGCAATCTTTGTATTCAAGCCATACTCTTCATGGAAGCATACGCACATCGTCTCTGCTGCTTTCTTTCCTTCGGAATAGCAGGATCTTGGATTCAACTGGTCTACAAATCCGTAAGTATTCTCATAGAAGAATTCCTGTCCTTCATCCGGCTGTCCGTAGATCTCTCTGGATGAAATAAAGAGATATCCTTCTGCATTTTTCTCTTTTGCAAGTTCCAGTGTTTTAAATGTTCCGATTGTATTTGCGGCAATTGTCTCCACCGGCTGGTTCTGCATAATAAGCGGACTTGCCGGACTTGCTGCATGGATAATATAATCAATATCTCCGACATCCGGGATATCTTTTGTCACATCAGCTACTACAACATTCACATCTTCACGGTTTCTGATCTCTTCCGGAAGTTTATTTACATTTCTCATAACAGCATCCACTTTAATACCATAATGCTTCTCATCGTTGAGCATCAGGAGTACATATAACATATAAGAACCTACCATACCGCTTGCACCGGTAATCATTACGGTTTTATTTTTCAGTTTCTCCCATGAAAGATCTTCTGCAATAATTGTCTTTAAATCGTCTTCTAAAACTCTGTTCATCTTCGTTCCTCCGTTTATTTAATAAATCGAAATATAAAATCTGCAATGTCTTTTGTTGCATGTTCTGTTGGTGTTACATATTTATCTGCAAACTGCTTTAAGGCTTTCTTATCATAAGAGTCTTCTTCGATCGCACGCACGATCTCAGCTGCATCTTCGGATATCACACCCGGCAGTTCGTTTTCATAGTCAATCGCAAGTCCTCTGCCATTTTTATAAAAATCCATGTCGAAATCATAGAAATACAGCGGAATGCCGAGTACTGCTGCTTCGTATATAATACAGGAATAATCACTGACTACATAATCTGCTACGGACAGCATCTCAAAACTTGAAAATCCGTCAGCGCTCATGGTCTCATTCTGAAGCTTCATCTTCGACAGCGGATGTAATTTCACAACCAGATTATATCTGTCTGTATCGACTGCATGAATCAATTTTTCAAGTGCCGGACCAAATGCTGTCTCATCTTTCCGAAATGTCGGAATGTATAAAATCACCGGCTTTTCTTTCAGTTTCGGATATTTTGCATATATCTTCTCTTTTGTCTTTTCCTGATAAGACCTGCTGTTTAGCAGATCCAGTCTTGGAAGCGGCATAGTGACGATTTTTTCAATCTCACAGCGGAATCCTTTTGCCAGATGATCCTTGTACGCATCTGCACTCGCAAATACATAATCATAATTCTGATGCATCTTCATTGCTTCGGCTATCTCGCGTCTGCTGCCTTCTGCTGTATCCAGTGCTGTATAGCCGAACTTTTTCATTGTTCCCATGGAATGCCACATCTGGATAACCGTCAGCGAATTTTTATGTTTTAGCAGGCTGACCGGAATACAGTAAGTATCCAGCACCGCTACCTGTGCGGTTGCAAGATGGTACATCTGCGTCAGCATATGGAAACCATAACGAATCTTTCCGAAAAGGCTGGAATCCACGCCCCCATCCAGTGTTTTACACAGCAACACAACCTTAACACTTTTGTTTTGTTTTAAGAGTTCATGTTCCACCATACGGAATTCGTCCGATGGCTCATTACTCTGCCGGCTGAGCATGACAATTTTTTTCTGTGTCGGCAATAATTTCATACCATTATATAAAAGCTGCAGCCCTGCCGTACCTATTTTAATTATTTTTACCATGTTTTTTTTCTTTCCATTTTTCAAATTTATACGGACAGTGTTTGTTGTTCTTATCAAACGCCTCTGTACTGTCTGATTTCAGTAATACAATTGCCGTCTGGAAAATAAGCTGGATATCTTTCAGTATACTGAACTGTTCAATATACATCATATCCATGATCAGCTTATCTTTCGGTGTCGTATTATACTTGCCTCGGATCTGCGCATACCCGGTCAAACCGGCTTTCATGCGGAGACGGTACTCAAATTCCGGAAGTTCTTCGGTATATTCCTTTACATTTTTGATCATCTCTGGTCTCGGACCAACAAATGTCATATCACCTTTTAATACATTTAAAAGCTGTGGAAGTTCATCAATTCTTGTTCTGCGAAGAAACTTGCCCGGCTTCGTGATACGGTCATCATCCTTTGTAACGGAATGGTTATCATTATTCGGCTTCATGGTGCGAAGCTTATACACTTCAAAACGCTTGCCGTGAATGGTCGCTCTCTCCTGTTTAAAAAGAACCGGCCCTCCATCATTAAGTTTCACTGCAAGACTTCCAAGGATCCAGAACGGGGAAGATAAAATTCCTAGCACAAGCGACAGAACAATATCCATGCTCCGTTTTACAATTCTCTGCTCCATAGTAAGTGCTTTTACATTCTTATTCAGCAGATATACATCATTCAACACATATTGTTCCGCATTCAGTTCCATAATATCTTCGATCTCCGGATTGAAATAAAGATTCACATTGTACTGATAGCACCAGCGCATAATATCTGTACGCGCTTCTACCGGTACATCATATACGAATACAGTCTGCGCTTCTTTGATATACTTTCGCTTATCCGGATTGCGATAATCCACAACAGACGAAATCTGATATTGCTTTTTGAATTTTTGCATAGAAAATACAAGCTCGTCCAGCCTGCGCTGTGAAGATGTGATCAAGCAACACTGTTCCGGCTTGTGGATCAGGAAAAACAACCAGTTTCCCGCATATGAAAAAAAGATAATGAGAACAAGCTGTACACAAAGAGCGAGTCCTAAAAGTCCCAGACTGTTCAGACGGAATTGCCATACGCTCGGTACATTGGTTCTCATGATCATTAACTGCAGATAAGTAACAATATCTGTGCAGATCACGGCAAGTGTCAGTGAATAGATGATCGGCTTACTCTTTCTGCGCCCCACATCATATTTCCCGTATACAGACAGGAACAGCAATCCAACAATCGCGAATGTTGATACAGTAATTCCAAGTGTACGGGACAATCTGGTCAGTCCGATACTCTCTCTTCCCATGATACGGACAAACGCCATCATTAAAGATATATAGAAAATAAATTTTATAAATAACCACAATGTTGTCTCAAATTTATGCAAATGTTTTTTCATTCAGCCACCTCAAAATACGCATATATTTAATATACCTGTAACATTATATACGAATATGTACGATATTTCAAGGTTTATCGGCACGACAAACGGCACCGCGCTCTCCCATGGGATTACACGATGCCGTTTCATTCCTTTTTTTATGTAAATATTTTTATGCTTTTTTCAAATACTTTGACGCAATGTAATAGTTTTTGCTATTCATTTTAAAGCGATACCACTTATATCCATCTGCCTTTTTGGAATAGCCGTTTTCTACGTTGAGCTTCTGTCCTTTTTTCAAAGTTCCCTTCGTCGCATACTTCGTTCCGGCTCCTGTCCGGTAATTGACACTTGTTGTTGTCACATATTTTGTATATGTTTTCTTTGCCGCTGTTACCTTTTTCAGGTATTTTGAAGCAACATAATATTTTTTACCGTTCATCTTAAAGCGATACCACGTATAACCGTCCGCCTTTTTGGAATAGCCGTTTTCTACATTGATCTTTTGTCCTTTTTTCAGTGTTCCTTTCGTCGCATACTTTGTTCCGGCTCCTGTCCGGTAGTTAACGTTTGTTGTTGCTTGGTATGTTGAATATGTTTTTGCCTGTGCAGGCTTTGGATCTGGTTTTGGCGTTGGTTTGTCATTCGAAGAACCGCTCTTTTTCGTCACTTCAATTCCAATAGCATCAACTGCTTTTCCGGAACTTGTCACTGCATAGATCATACATTTTCCGGCTTTCTTTCCTGTGACTTTACCACTGTCATTCACAGTTGCCACTGCCGGATTACTTGTCTCATAATAAATCTTTCCTGCTTTTGAAGATTTTGCGCTAAGCTGTTTTGTATTGCCTGCCACAATCTTCGTGTTCGTATTCATCTGCAGATAACGGCTGGATACATAACCTGTCTTTCCGGCATACGTTACTTTCATCCAGTACGGATTTGCCTCCTGCGTGGAAACCGCCAAACTCTTGTCCGTATATTTTCCGCCACTGACTGTCACTTTCTTTCCTTTCGGTATCGTGCCAAGTGAAGGCGTACTGGACGAAACGCCTTTGCGTAGCGTGACATTCGTTGTAACAGTTCCACTCTTCACAGATTTAGAAATCGTCACGGTCGCTCCCTGTGACGGCATATTTTTATAAACCGGAATGTAAAATACATAAGCATCATTGACAATATTCATATTGTTATATGTATTATAAGTAGAATTTGCTTCCGCTGCCGCTCCCGTCAGATTCTGCATATACTGATGGCTGTAATATGGTTTTACAATTGTATTAAAGCGTTCATAATAAATCGTATTCTGTCCGCGCTTGATGAATTTTTCTGCGATCCATTGCGCCCCTCCGGTAATGGAACTGACCGGAGACATCCACGGTCTTGTATAGGAAGTGTTCTTCCCGCTCGATCCGCCCTTTGCAAAAATAAGACCATTGGCAACCGCTGAACCGGTAGCTCCTCCCGGCACTGCACCTATATTATAGTAATTATAATATCCACGGTAAGATTTCCTGCCATAGGAATATTTGCCGGAAATACTTCCATTTGTCAGCTTAGCGCCTGTCTCCTGCCGGATCTTGGATGTCAGGAACAGTGGACTGACGCCCGCATTTGCACCGGCAGCAAGAATCGTCTCGCCATACGTCCGTTTCAAATTAAATGTTTTTCCTTTTTTGTCCAGATAACTGATCTTCTTTTTATAAAGATCTGTCCCTTTTAAAATATTTTCCACACCAGTCAATGTATGATATTTGGAATTATAATTCAACGCTTCAAACATGAAAATATATCGATCCGTCAGAAAATTCCTTGGATCTGCATAATAAGCAACTGCCGGTCTGCTTGCCGATACCCAGTTTGGTCCATCCTTTCCTATGTAGGCTCCTGTAGAAGCATTATAATCTGTACTCTTTTTACTGAGCAGAAGGCTTCCTGCTGTCTTCGGCAGAAGACTGTTATTCGTGCTGCTCTTTCCACCAGAAATACTTTCCTTAGCCACGACTTCATTCCAGTCCTGCCCTGTATTTTTCGCAATAAACATCCAGTTTGGATGTGCTTTATGAAGTGTGGCAAGCAGCTTCTGATAATCAGCAGGAAATTTCTTCAGTTCACTGCTGTAAGTTCCTGTCACCGCTCTTGCTTTGTTCTCCTTGAGCCAGCCTGTATACTCCTGTACCAGCTCTTTTGTCTCTTCATCCTGCTTCGCAGGCTCTTCCGTTTTTTCTGATGTTTCCGTCTTTGCCGAATCCGGGCTCTGCATTTCCGCAGTTTCCGCCGTTTCTGTATTTTCTGCGGGCTCTGCCGCACAGACCGGCAAAGTACACAGCATCACACCTGTTAATGTCATTGCAAACATCTGCCTTATTTTCTTATTTTTCATTGCAAAGCCCTCCTCATTTTCTTTTTAATTTTTGACACAGAACTTTCATATGGAACAGTTACATATAACGCTTTTCCTTTATAAGAATAGCAATACTGTTTTCCGCTGGAATCTCCTTCCGCCGCCACAGACTGAACATCCCAGCCTTTCATTGTGCCAAGCTGCATGCGGATCAGCGACTTGATCTGATTCTCAGACATATTCGTATCTGCGCTTCCTGCCACGCTGTTGATTATACTGTTTGCATGTAAGACGATCTCCGGAGACATCGCTTCATGAATCAGTGCAGTCAGAAGCGCCTGCTGGTTTTTCCCCCTCTGATTATCTCCCGCTGCCAGAGCATGTCGTTCTCTTACAAACGCCAGCGCCTGCTTTCCATTAAAATGATTCGTTCCTTTTTTTACATCCACTACTGTTCCGGATTCTTTTCCTGTTGTAAATGCCAGTTTGGATTCTACATCTACTCCTCCCATAATATCCACGATATTTTCTACCGAAGAAAAGTTTACACGTACAAAAAACGGAATCTCTATATCATATAGATTTTCCAAAGTTGCAATCGATGTGTCGATTCCATATACTCCTGCATGCGTAAGCTTGTCCTTTTGTGTTCCGGACACCCCCGGAATCGTCACATAATAATCCCTCGGTGTTGTCGTAAGAAGAATCTTATGTGTCTGTGGATTCACAGTTGCAATCAGATTCACATCACTACGGCTCTTTTTATTAATATTACCATAAACATCAATACCGCTGATATAAACGTTGAACGGCTTTTGTATTACATCAATTGATTTTTCTTCCGTGTATTTACCGCTTTCTTCACCAATTGCGATCGTATCCAGCGCCGAATTAACTTTTAATCCATAAAAGCAGAGAATACACATCAACGCCGCCGTCACAAGAGAAATCCATTTTCCGGTTGATTTCTTTTTCCATCTGCCATTCACTCTGCGTTTCCCGTAACGCACAGCCCGCATCTGCATAATCTTAACGATACATGCAAATATCAGCAATATCGCTGCAAATCCCACCATATATGGCACCGGTAAAATTCCAAGAATAATCATGGAACCAAAAGCTGCAATGGAAGCAAGAACCTGCAGAATCCACAACAAATGAGAAACTGCACCAATCTTTACCGGTCTCCAGTCATCCCGGCGTTTTTTACGTTTTCTTCTCTTCTGATTACCGGATCTTGCTGTATACGGATCTGCATCACGGTATCTCCGTCCTGTTGTATACGGATCCGTATCGCAATATCTCTGTTTTCCAGACCGTCTGCTATATTCATCATACAGATCCTGACTGTAGAAATCATCATACAGATCTTCACTGTATCCTTTCCTGCTTCTCTTGTATTTTCGTTCCTGATTTGGCAAATGATCTAATTCATTATACAATTCATCTATATCCTTAGCCATTATTTATCTCCCTTCTGTATATCCGAGTTCCTTAACAAAAAACAGTTTTTCCTGTTGGAAAAACTGTTTTTACTTTTACTCTCCCAATCCGTCTTCTACAGCGCTGACCATCGCTTTCATTGCATCAGCTTCGTCTTCGCCGTCGCAGATTAAGACAATCTTATCCCCTTTTTTTATACATGCTCCAAGCACACTCAGCACACTTTTTGCATTTGCTACTGTCTCTTCATGTTGAAACAGCACTTTGCAGTTATAATAGCTCGCCGTATTACAGAATACCCCCGCAGGTCTCAGATGAAGCCCCGTCGGATTACTGATCGTTACTTCCTGCTTTAACATATTGTTGCCTTTCTCTTAATTGTTTTCTTTCGTTTTTTCTTCGTCCTTGACATTCGCCTTCGCTTTATTTTCAAGCACTACTTTAATGCTCATACTCTTCTCCAACGTACAATGTTCCGGAAGTGATACCTGAATTGGAACATTATAAGTTCCGGGTTCCGTATATTTTGCCAGATCAATACTTACACTTTCATCGATATTTATCTTATTGAGCGCATCTTCCGGTCCACGAATCTGAATATCCAGTGCATCTGCGGATTCATAATTGATAGACAAATCACTGTCAAGATTCAGAACCGATACAGAACCTACCGATATTTCGAAAGATTTTGTTCCGTCCTTTTCTATCAGGATCGTTACTGCCACAGAATTTGCATTCTCATCAGCCAGTACGATTCCATCCGGAAGATACTCCGAAACATCTATAACCTTTTCTGTCTTTTCTTTCAGATTTTCCATTGCCAGCGCTGACGCCGGAATCTGAATCTCTGATAGCTGCTGAAGCTTATCAACATCTCCTGACACACTGATCTCTTTCGGTTCGTATTTAATATTTGAAAATTCATAACCATTTGCTGCCTGGATCGCTGAAGTGTCAAAATTCAACGGTACGTTTTTTGTACGAAGCAGTTCAACGTGAATGTCTACACCTTCTGTACCAAGATTATTGCTCAAGAGATTCTGGTCAATCTCATTGTTATCTTCATCATATAGTTTCAGCTCAGATTCCAGCGTTGATGTCTTGGATAAACCAGACACACTGACTGTAGCTTCTACTTTACTGATCTTATCAATTACGGATTTCGGTCCACGGATCGATACTTTCTCCGGCATAGCCTCAATCTGTCCTAAAACATATCCATCACGTACCGTACCTGTTGTCTTTGGAACGATTGGGAATTTCTTTGTCTCCTCATCTTCCAGTTTCACCTGCATATTGCGTGGTGTCGCATATGCATCCGCTACTTTATAATTTTTCACCGTAACTTCAATCGGTATCTGTGTCTCCAATGTAAGTTCCTTCATATCAGCAACAGCAGTGATATCATTTGCACTTAATTTACTCAAAACAGAACGTTTTGCCTTTACCGTAACTGTAACATTCTGTGTATCATCCAGAATCTGATACGTCTTTGGAGAATCCTCTGAAGCAAGCACTTCTGTATTGATCACTGTTACAGGAATGTTACTGAAATTCTGATCCATGATCGGATCATCAATATTAACCACTATAAGCCACAACAAACCTGCAGCCAGAAAGGCTAATATCTTAAGACTAAAATTATTCGACAGTCTTGTTCTCATTCTTACGCCTTCCTTTCCGCAAAGAATACCATTTACCGGACTCCACCTTGCGGTTCTGGATCTGTTCCAGACTCGCTCTTAATTCCTCTCGTGTAATATCACGAAGAAGTTTTCCACTGTGCGCAACTGAAACAGCACCTGTTTCCTCAGAAACAACAATGATCACTGCATCACTGACTTCGCTCATCCCCACAGCTGCACGATGTCTTGTTCCCAGATCTTTGCTAAGTTCCATGTTGTCCGACAACGGCAGATAACAGGTTGCCGACACAATTCTGTCTCCACGCACAATAATCGCACCGTCATGAAGTGGTGTATTATGTTCAAAAATCTGTTCCAGAACCTGTTTGGAAATCAGGCAGTCCAAATGAATTCCTGTACTCTCGTACTCTGTCAGACGGATTGCCTGCTCTACTACGATCAGCGCACCTGTCTTCACACTTCCCATACTATAAGAAGCTTCTACAATACTTGTGATCGTATCCTCGCTGAACCGCACTCTGTCTCTTGTCGTATCAAACGGAACCATAGAAGAAAGTACACTTTTTTCTCCCAGCTTTTCCAAAGCTCTACGAAGTTCCGGCTGGAAAACGACAACTGCTGCCGTCGCCATAACCGTAACTGCGTTCTTGGCAAGGAACAAAATCGTATGCATCTGGAAAATTGCGGCAACAAGAATAAACACAGCCAGCACAAGGATTCCTTTCATCAGCATCCATGCCTTTGTATTCTTTACCCAGATCATCAACTGATAGATCAGAAATGTAAGAATCAATACTTCTACAATATCTGTAATCCTTATATTAGGAAAATACACCTCTGTTACATATTTCTGCAAAAAATGAGAAATACGCTGTTCCATTCTGTCACCTCCTTCTTTTTTTATCGCATTCTTTATTTCATATTAAGATCTTTTTTCAAACTCTGTGTCAAAAGCAGTTTATTTACTTCATCAATATCATGTTTCTTTGCAGAAGGACCTTTTTTAGCTGTCGGTCTCTTCCGTCCCTGATTGCTCTGTCTCTGATTCGGATGTACTTTTTCAGCTCTGTCATTCTTAGGCTGTCTGTTCTTGCGGATCTTATTTGTATCCATGATCTCCGTTCCATGTCTTTCATTGATCCGTTTTACGGTCTTCTCCGGTGTTGCCACTGAAAGCTTCGGAACTGCTTTTACATAATAATAGTATTCGTCATCTTCATATTGCAAATTCTCACTTTTTGCATAATCCACAGAAAAGAAAAACAATTCAAGAATCAGTCCAATGATCACCGCAAATATATTGCCAAAGATCAAACCTACATAAGAAGTATGAACTCCCAGTGCCACATCTCCGATTGCAATCACGATAATATTCGCTACTGCTCCGGCAGCAATTGCAATCTTCCATGCATGATCTGCCGCCTGACGGTGAATCGTATATACAAGGAACAAACAGATGATAAATGCTGCAATTGCAATCCACATTTCCTTATTCTGAAACACCTGCTTTACATAAGCAGTAATCTCTGTCATCATCTTTGCTTTCCCGGAACTTTCCATTCCCGGAGCTGCTTTCTTCACATATGCCATCATATAATATACAATCGTTCCACAAATTACAGCTACCAGACTGATCGGTGTTGCAACTAGACCTAATGCGATTGGAATAATGTATGGAATATTGAACGCAAATGCGATTGGTGTCAGCAATACTACAATTGCCATTTTCGGTGTCAGGCGTAAATAAAAAATATACATAACAAGAAAAATCAACGCTGTAACTGCCAGTGCCGAAACGGATGCTGCAAACATATGTACCAGAATCAGCGCTGTAGCAAGAAATACCGTGATGATCATCGGGAAGAATGTACAGATCACAGCAAGAGCCAGCGTTGCTACCGGTGATGCCGCCGCTTTCATAAAGCCGACATTACCATTGATCAGATAAAACGTCACCAGGGCGAGCACAAATTGTATTCCCTTATCGAATACTCTGGAATGTGCTGCATACAGTTCCCGCATTTTTTCTCGTATTACAAACAGATTATCCATATTATTGTTTCTCCTTTTCATACAGTTTAAGCAGTTTTATCAGATCATGATTATACATCTTCACTCTCTGTCTTGCATCCTTATGTTTCTGATTATACACATGGCTTGTCACACCGGCATATATCGCCAGTATCACAACATATCCTACTACTGCAACAAGCATCATAATGAGCATTAACAGCAATGACATATGACCTACGATCAGGTCAAATCCCGCCAACAGTATCAGCATCCACACACAGATATATCCAACCGTAACCCACAAAAATGAGCAGATTGAATGTAAGCCGACATAATCTTTTCTATAGTATTCACTGATCTTAAAATCTTCTTTTCCCTGTGTCTGTTCATATAAAGCAAGTTTTGTCATCAACTTCACTTTGCCTCTATCTAACATAATCCACCTCAAACTTCTATTTTCTACTTTTAAACATCATTTTAAGTATAACAAATATCAGTATCCTTGTCCAATACTTATAGTTAAAAAATAGACTTTTTCAGCGCCTGCTTTTTTCAGCAGAAATGATACTGCATCGATCGTATTTCCGGTTGTATAAATATCATCTACAACAACAATCGTACAGCCTTTCCGGAAGCGGTATTTTAGTCCAAATGCCTGTTTCAGGTTCTGCTTTCTTCCTCTGTGTCCCTGGTTTTTTTGTGGCTTTGTATTCTTTGTGCGGACTACAAGATTTGTTTCCACAGGCAGGTTCATAAGTCTGCCGATCTCTGCAGCAAGAAGTTCTGCCTGATTATAGCCTCTCTTCTTTTTTCTCTTTTTATGTAACGGAACCGGTATGAGTACATCCGGATTCCATCTTCGGATCTCTTTTTCAAATTGTCCGACCAGTACTTTTGCGTATTCTTTAGCGAATGCTCTTTGATTATGATATTTAAATTGATATATAGAATTGCTCACCGGTTCTTTATGCACCCACACTGCACTTCCGGCATCAAAATAGTGCTGTCCCTCTGCACAGTCATAGCAGTATTCTTTTTCAGATACATGCAGTGGCTTTCCGCACTGTACACATCTTGGTTCAGTCACAAAAAGTGGCTTAAGCTTCTTCTGGCATTCAGGGCAGATCCCCGTTCTGTATGCCCTCATGCAGAATGGACACCTCTCCGGCCATAAAAGTTTTAACAGCCACTTCCATATTTTTTCTTTATTATCTGCTTTACTATTGCTGTCTTTATTCTTAATCAATAAACTCCTGGATTCGTTCTGCCAGGCTCGTATTCCTGTTCTGTTCGTGTGTATTACGAATCATTTCCTGAAATACGGTTTCACTCCCCACAAGTGTCACACATTGTTTTGCCCGTGTCACTGCTGTATACAAAAGATTTCTCGTATAAAGTTGTCTTGGTCCCTGCAAAAGCGGAATGACAACCGCCGGATATTCACTTCCCTGCGCTTTATGAATCGTGATCGCATATGCAAGTTCCAGTTCATCTAACAGCTGATACGGATATTTGACTTTCCGCTGTTCATCAAACTCTACCGTCACAGTTTCTTCGTACGTATTAATCTCACGGATAATTCCGGTATCTCCATTAAAAACGCCCTGCCCTTTGTCTATGGTCATTCCATATTTTGTAGATACTTCCCATTCCAGTTGATAATTATTTTTAATCTGCATAACTTTATCACCTTCACGGAAAAGCCGTTCTCCATATTCTTTTTCCTTTTTATTCTTCTGTGACGGATTCAGATATTCCTGTAAAATCCGATTCAGCCGTTCCACTCCAAGAAGACCTTTGCGCATCGGTGTCAGGATCTGGATATCATATGGTTTTGCGTGTACATATTTGGGCATCTTCTGTTGGACAAGTGTAATTGCAATACTAATGATCACATTCGGATCCTGTCTTTTCAGGAAGAAAAAATCCATACTCTTATTATCCAGTACAATCGGTTCTCCCTGATTGATCTTATGCGCATTCACTACAATATCGCTTTCTCCCGCCTGTCTGAAAATCTTTGTCAGCATAACGACCGGAAAACATTTCGAAGCTATAATGTCTTTTAAGACACTTCCCGGACCTACACTTGGAAGCTGATTCCGGTCACCCACAAGGATCAGACGGGTTCCCGGAACAATCGCACCAAGCAGTGCATACATCAGTGGCAGATCCACCATCGACATCTCATCTATGATAATTGCATCTGTTTCCAGCGGATTCTCCGCATTTCTTCCAAATCCGGATGGGGTGTCTTCCTCCTCCGGATTTCCATTCACTTCCAGCAACCGATGAATCGTCTGTGCCTCATATCCGGTTGTCTCTGTCATTCTTTTTGCAGCACGTCCGGTAGGCGCAGCCAGCGCAATCTCCATTCCCTCACTTTCAAAAAAATGAATCATTGCATTGATGGTTGTTGTCTTTCCTGTACCCGGGCCTCCGGTCAGCACCATAATCCCGTTTCTCGCCGCCTCCATGACCGCTTTTTTCTGCATTTCATCCAACTGCATCCCTGTATTTTTTTCAATTTCATGAATGCGGTGGAGAAGGACTACATCTGCAATTTCATCCCTTGTATTCAGATCATGCAGCATCTTTGCTGTATTCAGTTCCATATAATAATAATGCAAAGCATAGATTCTGTCTTCTTTTACAACGATTTTCTTTTCCATAGAAAGATCCATCAGATATGGCTCCAGATCTGTAATTCGTACGCCAAGCAGTTCGCCCGCGCGATACAGCAGTTCCTTCTTATGCAGGTAAATATGTCCTTCCATGACACTTTCCTGCAAAGTATAAAAAATACCGCTGCGGATCCGGAAATCGGAATCTGTATGGATTCCAACTTTTGATGCGATCTCATCAGCAGTTTTAAAACCGACACCCGGCACATGATCTGCAATCTGATATGGATTATTTTCTATCACACGGTAAACATTCTGCCCGTAATGCTGGTAAATCTTTGCTGCAAGAGTCGTAGATATTCCATAATTCTGCAGGTAGATCATTGCCTCCCGCATTTCTTTTTTCTCTTCTACCTGAACAGCAATCTCTCTTGCCTTCCGCTCGCTGATTCCCTTGACTTCTGCCAGACGTTCCGGCTCTTCTTCAATGATCCGGAATGTCTCTTCCTTAAACTTCTTGACAATACGTCCCGCAAGTGCCGCTCCCACGCCTTTAATTGCGCCTGAGCCAAGATATCTCTCAATGGAAATCAGATCTTCTGGCGCACATACTCGTGAAGCCGATACCTGAAGCTGTGTTCCATACAGCTTATGTACCGTATATTCGCCTTCAAGCTCCAGAAGTTCGCCTTCTTCTATATAATGAAACTTTCCTACACAGGTCAGTTCACCATCTTCATTATTTAAATTAAAAACTGTATAACCATTTTCTTCATTCCGGTATACAATGTGTTCTACATAACCTTTTATCTCTTCCATATGTGCTTCTTCGTATTTGTATTTTAATATTCTTTCTGTCCACTCATAAATTCAACATACTGTCCGGTTCCAATAGCAACTACCTGCATCGGTTCATCAGCAGTCATTGTATTAATACCGGTACGCTCTTCAATCAGCTCTTCCAGCCCGCGGAGCATTGCTCCTCCACCGGTCAGAACAATGCCACGCTCCAAAATATCTGCTGACAGCTCCGGCGGTGTTCTCTCCAATACGTTCATAATTGATTCTACGATCTGTCCCGTTGTCTCCCTTAATGCCTGCTCCGTCTCCGACGAAGAAATTGTTACGACTTTTGGTAATCCGGTTACAAGATTACGTCCTTTCACTTCCATCACTTCGTCTTCCATCATCTGATAGGTCGTTCCGATCTTAATCTTAATATCTTCTGCTGTCCGTTCACCAATCAGAAGATTGTGTTTTTTCTTCATATAACGGACAATGGCTTCATCAAAATCATCTCCTGCAAGTTTCAGTGAGGCGCTCACAACTGTTCCACCCAGAGAGATCACAGCTACATCTGTTGTTCCTCCACCGATATCTACGAGTAATGTGCCACATGGCTTGGAAATGTCAATTCCGGCACCAATCGCTGCCGCAACCGGTTCCTCGATCAGTTTCACATCTCTCGCACCTGCCGCATAAGTAGCTTCTTCTACCGCCTTACGCTCCACTTCCGTCACACCGCTTGGTACACAGATACTGATACGTGGCTTTTTAAATGAACGCTTTCCCATTGCTTTCTGTACAAAATATTTGATCATCTTTTCCGTCACAGTATAATCTGAAATCACACCATGGCGCAACGGACGGATCGCTACAACGTTTCCCGGTGTTCTCCCGAGCATCAGTCTTGCTTCTTCTCCGATCGCTCTTATTATATTTGAATCTCTGTCAAAAGCCACAACAGATGGCTCTTTTAAGATAACTCCCTTTCCTTTTACATATACCAGAACACTGGCAGTGCCTAAATCAATCCCAATATCGACCGACATGTTCAATCCCCTTTCATTTCTGCATCTGGTTTTCATGCATGTATCATTATAATCAAATTCCTCTAAAATAGAAAGCCCTTTTTCCTTAATTATTTGTGAAGCAAACGTGTATCCTGTCGAATGGAACTATTATTTATCTAACACCTGTCGGATATATCTGCCTGTATAGGAAACCGGATTGTCAGCCACCTGTTCCGGTGTTCCCTGCGCAATAACAGTTCCTCCCTTATCTCCGCCTTCCGGACCCATATCAATGATATAATCCGCAGTCTTAATAACATCCAGATTATGTTCGATCACAAGAACGGTATTTCCATCTGCGGAAAGTCTGCGCAAAATTTCCGTAAGCTTGTGCACATCTGCAAAATGCAGTCCGGTTGTCGGTTCATCCAGAATATAGATGGTCTTTCCTGTACTTCTCTTACTCAGTTCTGTTGCAAGTTTGATTCTCTGCGCTTCTCCTCCCGAGAGCTGTGTCGAAGGCTGTCCCAAGCGGATATAAGAAAGTCCTACATCGTACAGAGTTTCCATTTTTCTGCGGATACTTGGTACATTTTCAAAAAAATGCAATGCTTCTTCCACTGTCATATTCAGCACATCATAAATACTCTTACCCTTGTATTTTACCTCCAGAGTTTCTCTGTTATACCTCTTTCCGTGACAAACTTCACAAGGCACATATACGTCTGGCAGGAAATGCATCTCTATTTTTAAAATACCGTCTCCACTGCAGGCTTCACATCGTCCGCCCTTCACATTGAAACTGAATCTTCCTTTTTTATAGCCTCTTGCTTTGGCATCCGCTGTTGACGCAAAAAGATCACGGATCAGATCAAAGACACCGGTATACGTGGCAGGATTTGACCTCGGTGTACGCCCAATTGGAGACTGGTCAATGGCAATTACTTTGTCAAGCTGTTCCAGTCCTTCAATATTCTTGTGCTTTCCCGGAATTGTTCTGGCACGGTTCAAATCCCTGGCAAGTCTTTTATATAAAATTTCATTTACAAGAGAACTTTTTCCCGAACCTGAGACACCGGTTACACAAGTCATAATGCCAAGCGGAATCTCCACATCGATCCCTTTTAAATTGTTCTCTTCTGCACCGGTAATTTTCAGCCAGCCTGATGGCTTCTCCCGCACTTCCGGCACCGGTATCTTCTTCTTGCCGCTTAAATATGCTCCTGTTATCGAATCCGGATTCGCCATGATTTCTTCAGCAGTTCCCTCTGCTACAACTTTTCCACCATGTTCTCCCGCTCCCGGTCCAATATCAACAATATAATCTGCTTCCCGCATTGTATCTTCATCATGCTCTACTACAAGAACTGAATTGCCCAGATCACGCAGATGTTTCAGCGTATTTAATAATTTATCATTATCTCTCTGATGAAGTCCGATGCTCGGCTCATCCAGAATATATGCCACACCTACCAAGCCGGAACCGATCTGTGTTGCAAGCCGGATTCTCTGCGCTTCCCCTCCGGATAACGAACCGGTTGCTCTTCCAAGTGTCAGATAATCCAGCCCAACATCCAGAAGAAACCGGATTCTTGCACGAATTTCCTTTAAAATCTGTCCCCCGATCAACATCTGCTGTTTGTCTAATTCCAATGTTTCCAGGAACTGATGCAGTTTTTCAATAGAGAGGTCTGTCAGTTCGGCAATATTGCATCCTCCGACAGTTACTGCCAGTGCTTCCGGTTTTAGCCTCTGCCCTTTGCAGGCACTGCACGGCGTAATCCTCATGAATTCTTCATATTCTGCTTTCATTGTCTGGGAACCCGTCTCTCGGTATCTGCGTTCCACGTTGCGGAGCAGCCCTTCGAAAGCGACATCATACACACCTTCTCCACGCTGACCTTTGTAATAGACTTTCACTTCTTTTCCATCCGTTCCATGAATCAGTATATCGTGGATTTTTTTCGGATATTCCTCAAAAGGTGTATCCAGTGAAAATTTGTACTCCTTGCTTAAAGCATCGAGAATCGCATAGGTAAAACTCTTCTTATCGGTACACGACTGCCATCCCAGTACCGTAATCGCACCTTCGGCGATGCTCAGTCTCTTATCCGGAATCATCAGATCTTCATCAAATTCCATCTTATAACCCAGTCCGAAACATTCCGGGCACGCACCAAACGGATTATTGAAAGAAAAGCTTCTTGGTTCGATCTCATCAATACTGATTCCGCAATCCGGACATGAAAAGCTCTGACTGAAATTCATCGTTTCTCCGTCAATAATATCTACCATCATCAGGCCCTCTGCCAGGTGTAACACATTCTCCACCGAATCTGTCAGTCGTTTTTCGATTCCAGGTTTTACAACGAGACGGTCTACGACAATTTCAATGTTATGTTTGATATTCTTATCTAATTTGATCTCTTCCGAGAGTTCATACAGATTCCCGTCAATCCGCACACGGACATATCCACTCTTCTTTGCACGGTCTAAAAGTTTCTCATGGCGTCCTTTTCTGCCACGGACTACAGGCGCAAGAAGCTGGATCTTCGTCCGTTCCGGAAGTGCCATAATCTGGTCTACCATCTGATCGACCGTCTGTCTTCTGATCTCTCTTCCACACTTTGGACAATGCGGGATTCCGATTCTTGCATATAATAATCGGAAATAATCATAAATCTCCGTTACCGTTCCAACCGTAGATCTCGGATTTCGGTTCGTAGATTTCTGGTCAATAGAAATTGCCGGTGAAAGTCCCTCAATGCTCTCTACGTCCGGTTTTTCCATCTGTCCCAAAAACTGTCTTGCATAAGAAGACAGCGATTCCATGTATCGTCTCTGTCCTTCCGCATAAATGGTATCGAACGCCAAAGAAGACTTTCCCGAACCACTAAGTCCTGTAAGGACAACCAGTTTATCTCTTGGAATATCCAAATCTACATTCTTCAAATTATGCTCATTGGCTCCCCGTATTCTTATATATCGATTGTTCTCTTTTCTATCCACCGTTTTTTATGCCCCTTTATTTTAATTGTTTCTGCAGCTGCTGCATTTTTTATTCTATCTGGCTTTTTATCTGCCATTTTTCTTTATTCTTCCTTCTGTAGCTTCTTTAATTCTATTAATTTATCACGCAACTCTGCTGCCGCTTCGAAATTCAGCTCTGCTGCCGCTTTCTTCATCTGCTTTGTCACATCTGCGATCAGCTTCTCCAGTTCCTTTGCACTCATAGACTCCGGATCTTTTTCCATCTTCATCTCAGATGCAGCAACTTTCTTTGAAATACTGATCAGATCACGGACGCTCTTCTGTATCGTCTTTGGTGTGATTCCATGTTCTTCATTATATTTCATCTGGATTTCACGTCTCCTTGACGTCTCATCCATCGCTTTCTGCATAGATTCCGTGATCGTATCCGCGTACATGATAACATGTCCTTCCACATTACGCGCAGCACGGCCGATCGTCTGTACCAGTGACGTCTCTGAACGTAAGAATCCTTCTTTATCCGCGTCAAGAATTGCCACAAGTGTAATCTCCGGAATATCCAGACCTTCACGCAAAAGATTGATTCCGACAAGCACATCGAAGACATCCAGTCGCATATCACGGACAATCTCTGTACGCTCCAGCGTATCAATATCCGAATGTAAATATCTTACACGGATGCCTACTTCCCGCATATAATCGGTCAGATCCTCTGCCATTCGTTTCGTAAGTGTTGTAATCAGTACTTTATTCTTTTTTGCGATCTCTTTATTCACTTCACCAATCAGATCATCAATCTGTCCTTCTACCGGACGCACTACAATCTCAGGATCCAGAAGCCCGGTCGGCCGGATTACCTGCTCTGCCCGGAGAAGTTCATGCTCTTCTTCGTAAGTGCCTGGCGTAGCCGAAACAAAAAGTACCTGGTCAATCTTATTTTCAAATTCATCAAAACTAAGTGGACGGTTATCCAGTGCCGATGGCAGGCGGAAACCATATTCCACCAGGGTACGTTTTCTCGACTGGTCTCCATGATACATTCCACCAATCTGCGGAACTGTCTTATGCGACTCATCAATCATCATTACAAAATCGTCCGGGAAATAATTCAGCAGCGTATTCGGCGGCTGTCCCGGAAGCAGTCCTGCCAGATGTCTGGAATAGTTTTCAATTCCGGAACAGAAGCCAGTCTCCCTCATCATCTCAATATCAAAATTTGTCCGTTCCGCAATACGTTGTGCTTCCAGAAGCTTTCCTTCGCCTTTGAAATATTTCACCTGGCCTTCCAATTCAAGCTCAATATCATGAATTGCTTTCTCCATACGTTCCTTTGGAACGACATAATGAGAAGCCGGAAATATTGCAATGTGATTCAATGTATTTTTAATCTCACCGGTAAGCATATCAATCTCTGAAATCCGATCGATCTCATCCCCGAAAAACTCAACTCTGATCGCAGTATCCCCACGGTCTGCCGGCACAATCTCTACTGTATCTCCCCGCACACGAAACGTTCCACGCTTGAAATCCATATCATTTCTGTCATATTGAATATCTATCAGCTGACGCAGTACTTCATCCCGGTCTTTCTCCATTCCCGGTCTTAATGATACCATCATCTGCTCAAAGTTCTCCGGTTCGCCCAAACCATAAATACAGGATACACTGGCAATTACGATTACATCTCTCCGTTCGATCAACGCCGCTGTTGCCGACAGTCTTAATTTATCAATCTCTTCATTTACAGAAGAATCCTTCGCAATGTAAGTGTCGGATGACGGAACGTAGGCTTCCGGCTGGTAATAATCATAGTAGGAGACAAAATATTCCACTGCGTTATTTGGAAAGAACTCTTTAAATTCCCCATAAAGCTGCGCAGCCAGTGTCTTATTGTGTGCTATGATCAGCGTTGGTTTATTCAATTGTTGGATGACATTCGCCATGGTAAATGTCTTACCAGATCCGGTGACACCAAGCAATGTTTGGCACTGGTTGCCTTCTTTGAACCCTTCGACTAGTTCTTTGATTGCCTGTGGCTGGTCGCCGGTTGGTTTATATTCTGACACTAATTCAAAATGATCCATGTGATTTCTCCTGAGCCGCTCTAATCTAGCGGTGATATTTTAGAAATAGTAGTTGTGTTCTTAGTATGTTACTTGTCTAGTATATCATTCAGGATAAAAAAAGTACAGAACAAATCGAATGTTTGTTCTGTACTTTTTCAAACAATCTGCACTTCAATTAATAACACCTTAAAAATCCCATTTTTCAAAAAGTTCCTCTGCATATTCTTCACATTGTTTTGCAGTCTCTTCTCCTGATAAATTCAAAGAATCTATTACTGCTTCACTTCTTGTATTATTCCCATCATAATATCTTTCTTCCAATGACGGTTGCAAAAATAAGATATTATTTCCACTTGTCCGTTTAGATCTATCGCTAGCTCTTCCTAGCCATATATTTTCATATGTCTCCTCGTTTCTATAATTATAATAACTTACTTGAACCCAATATATCAACTCACTCGTTATGTATTCTTTTCTCTTATTCGAATTCTTCCTGCTAAATAAACCTGTTAAATAGTCATTGCCTAAAATCTTATCCGAGTCATTATTTTCCAAACTATATTCTTCTAGCATAGCTATATCTAACCACGTATCACTAAACGATATCAATCCATCATCTGTAATTTCATATTCATAAAAGCCAGCCAAGCCTTTAAAAGCTTGATTTTTAATTTCTCCATCAGTACCATATTGTTTAACATAAAGAATTGGCATTATTTGCAAATCACTATATCTGACCTCTCCTCCCGTGTTATATATCGTATAAATATATTGATCTCTTTCTTGATTATATTCTTGTTCAATTGAAAAAAATGGTTGTTTTTCTTGATTTATGTTTTCAATTTCCATTTTTGTTAGTTTTGCCTGTTGAATATCTGCCCAACACGATGCAATTCCAGCCGCTGCAACTGCTATTGAAACTAATAGTGGTATTATTGTTGTAAACCATATTTTATTGATTTCTAAAAAATGGCTCGCCCTATTTTCCCCATTTTCAGTTTCCAATTCTTCATCTTCTGTTTTTTACTTTTCTTCTCCCATAAACTCTCCATCAATCTTTATTAATTATCATTTTCCATCATCCTTCCGAATCTCATCAATAATCCGACCTATATTACATGTAATCTGTCCTTTACACTGATGAATATCCTCATTGATTTTCTTTTCCTGTTCAATAGCAATCTCTATATTTTTCGCGAGTTCTCCAATCGCAGCATTTTTCTTCGGATTGATTCCTGTTCTAGCAAGTAACAACTTATAGATAAATGTCTGATGTCCATCTTTTTCATTCTGGATAATCTGTTCAGCATTTGGCTCAATATCATCTTCGTATGAATTTTTATAATGCAACAACAGGAACAGTTCAAATGCCGGATTGCTAACCGCTAATATATTATTCTTCTCACCTTCTGCTACCAATTCATCATAATCAAGTACTTTTTCTTCAAAAATATCTCCATCAAATACAACAATCATCTTATCTCGTTCTTTATCAAATGCTATTTCCGGATTTTCTTTCTGATTTTCTGCAAATTCAATCAAACGTCTTGGAAATGAAATGTCCCTGTCTCCCTCTGTTTTTTCAAGTAACCGGATATCGATCAATGGATGAATATTTAACTCTTTTCGGATATCAATTAACTTTTTGAAATACCATGTTTCAGTATTTGCACCCTCACATATGAAAAAGTACTTACGATAAGGCTCAATCTGTTCTTCTTCATCTGTAGTTCTGCTATTCCAATTCGTATAACTTCTTACTGGAGCCAAGGCTACTCCTCCTCTCTCGGTACAGAAATACTTTCTGCACTGTCGCGGCAGTCGTCAGGTGTCTGTGCAAGCACATCCGTCTGACTCGTTGCTCGCGCAAAATCGAATGTTGAAAATACCGGTATCGCACCATATCTTCCTTCCAGATATGCCTTGCTCAACACTTTATCATACCTCTCCTTGAAACGATCTAAGGAATAAATAGAGCTTGCATTTTCTGCGTTACGTTCTACAAACCAGATTTCATCCCTTCTAAAAATAGCCTGATCCATAATGGATGATTCATGTGTAGTGAACAATAGCTGCATACGCTGCTCATCATGTAGCTGCATAAACAATTGCAAAAATCGTTCTGTCAATTTCGGATGTAAGCTTCTCTCCAATTCATCCACAACATAAAGAACATCTTCTCGTTTATTCAACAGCATATCCATCAAATCGAATAATCTTCTTGTTCCATCAGACTCTTCATCAAAACCGAACTCATAAAATGACTTATTATGATGCAACCGGATTGTTGTGACCTTCGGTTCAGAATGTCCTTCAACTTCGATATTAAAGAAAGTTTCCTTCGACCTCATCGTCATTCTGAATGATGGTTCTTCCTGCTCTTCCATTCTATTTTTTACATGCTGCATCATCTTATCAAATACTGATTTTGGCAATGCATTTGATAACTCATCCAATGTAATTTCTTCTATTTTCACCTGGCTGATACCCGTATCAAATGTTTTGATTAATTTGTTAATCAGCTTCAGCGAATTATCATCATAATAATATTCCAGATCAATCAATGGCGTATCCGGTGTAATGATTGAAATATGATTCTGAATCCAGTCATATACATCCCGGAAGAACAATAATTTAGATCGTGTGCTATATTTTTTCCCGCGATTCATTTCTGTCAGGAACAAAGATGTTTCATTTCCTTCAAAATCATCTGCGTAGGTTTCAAATTTATTTTTTTCTGTGTTTGTCAGCGTAATGCCATCATTTAACACCGGACGTTTGCTTCCTTCTCGTTCAAAGAGACATTTTGCTGAACCATTCTGATATAATTCATATAACCATTCTCCGGTTACTTTTCGTCTGCTTAAAACTGCAGAAAAACCATAGGCATAAAATTTGTCACCTACAGTAATCTGAATTTCAAAACTACTTTCTCGTTCCTTATTCTCCTGCCGATTCTTACAAAACATCTGTGTAGCTTCTATCGGAATACCATTGCAGACACTGTCTTTAAAAAATTTAAAGAACAATGCCAGATTGGTCTTTCCAGATGCATTTGCTCCATAAACGACTGCATATTTTAATAACTGGGTACTTTTTATCTTTAACCTGTGATTTGCATTTGTTCGTATTTTATTTGAGGAAATCATCGTCAGCTCTGCTGCTTTATCAAAAGATTTAAAATTTTCAACACTTACTTTTACTAACATTCTTATACACCTCCACCTTTATTATATGTTTTACTCTTCTCTCAGTCAATGCAATTTTTCTTATTTAGAGATTTTTTCGTTATATATTGTTTCTTTTTCTATTTTTAACAATTTTATTTTGAGTTATGCATATAATATCAATGTATAAGTCAGCTTTTTGTAGCGACACTATTTTACTAATGCCGCTACATGAAATATTACAATAAATAAAAACTTCTAATTCTTTTTTCTTCTATCTCTCCCAATCCATCCTTCCTGTCACATTCAACATCTTTTCTTCTCGGAAGCTGAGCATCTTTCCATTAGTTCCACCGACAATGATATGATCCAACAATTCTATCCCCAATAGCTGTCCGCACTTCTGCAGCTTTCTCGTAACAATCATATCCTCTTTTGATGGTTTCACATTACCACTGGGATGATTATGAAGTCCAATGATTGCAGAAGCATTTGCCAGAATACTGCTCTTAAAAACTTCTCTGGGAATTACCAAAGATGCATTGATTGTTCCAACACTGACCAGATTCATATTGATTACCTGTCCATTATTTTTCATATTCAGGATACAAAATACCTCTCTGTCATATTGGGATAACTCCTTCGCCATTAGTTCTACAACAGCCTGTGGACTGTCCAATGTCTGCTCACTATAAAGAGATGGTTCTTTTACCAAACGGATATTCACAACTTCCAATTCATTCTCCATTGTTCTGATCTCCTTTTGGAAATTCTACAACCAGAAGAACATTACTCTCTGAAGATTCCACATATGCTTTCAATTGTGATAATGTCATTTCCAAATATTTAGGTTGTTCCACCATAATCTGCTCCTTTCGTTTCTTCCTTTGCTTCTGTTTTCCCTGACAAATAGCTTATCACTTTGTTTGCCTTAATGCTTTTCTGTAATTCACTGGTAATGCACAGGTCTGCTACATTTACTCCTGGCAAAGCAAGCATTTCATCCATCGTCATATTGACAATCTCTTTCTCCGTTCCGTATCCGGCATCTTCATTTAATCTGCCTTCTGCTGAAAATTTGCGAATTTTGATTGCCTGTGCATGACTTGGGGTACAAGCCTCCGACTCCATGATATCGCACAATATCTCCTGTTCCTCTTTCGGCAAATATGACAACTCCACCGCCGGACGCATAGAAATCTTTTTGTCATCGACCATTTCAAGGATTTCCGGGATAAGTTCTGTAAGACGGATATAGCGGCGGATTTGGTCTTGGCTTTCTCCAACTTGTTCACCTAATATTTCTCTTGAAGTTTTACCTTTAAACTTCTGTGCCAGTGGCACAGAAGTCAAATCTCTCCTCTGTCCCTGTCTCTTCATAGCATCTAGCTTCATTTTATAAACAAATGCCTTTTCGGATGGTAAGATTTCTTCTCGCTGAAGATTGCTGTCAACCATGACAATGACTGCTTGGTCATCACTAAGATTTCTTACAATGCATGGCATTGTCTCTTTTCCAGCCAGTTCACTTGCCATTTTTCTGCGGTGTCCAGAAATCATTTCATACCCGCCTGTTGGCTTTTCCCTGACAAGTGCTGGGACTAATACGCCATGATCACGCACGCTTTCGATAGTTTCCAACATCTTATCATCCATTTTCACCTTAAACGGATGATTCGGGAAATCTGTAATTTCATAAATCGAAATATCTTTTACATATTCCTGATTCTTCTGGTCTCTTTCTTCCTGCGTCGTAAAAAGGTCATCTACTGAAGGAAGATTCATGTTTATTTCTCTGCTTTTCGCCACATTGAATCACCTCCCTCGTAAATTCTGCATACGCCTTTGCAACAGTTCCATTCTTGTCATACTCATAAATGCTCTGTCCTGCTGCACTGCTTTCTGCTGCTGTGATAGCCACTGGAATAACAATTTTGAAAATCCTAATATGCTTTCCATAATTCTCTCTAAGGCTAGTCTCTGTTGTCCTTGCAAGTTTTGTTCTCATATCTGCAAGTGTCAGCAATACTCCATCAATCTTCAGATTAGGATTTAGCTGTCTCTGTACCTTACCGATTGTTTTCATTAACTGTGTCATGCCCTTTAATGGAAGATAATGAGCCTGAACTGGAACAATTACACTGTCTGCGGCAGCTAATGCATTGATAGTCAACATCCCCAAGCTAGGCATACAATCAATCAGGATATAATCATAATCTTTTTTCAAATCTGCCAGATACAGCTTTAGTGTCTGCTCTCTGCTCATTGCATTTACCAGGGAGATTTCCATGCCCGATAATTCAATGTTAGTTGGAATAATGTCAACTCCTTCTTTATGGTGTAAAATGCCTTCATTATACACAAATGGTTCATCTTGTAATATTTTCTTCATCTGTGTATCCAACGTAATCGGAAGATTATCTGCATTAGTCCACCCCAATGCGGTTGTTAAGTCTCCCTGTGGATCAGCATCGACCAATAATACTTTTCGCCCCTGATGTGCAAGACCAATTCCCAGATTTAATGTCGTTGTGGTCTTGGCTGTCCCTCCCTTCTGATTTGCAAGGGCGATTACTTTACACTTGGTCATATGATTTCCTCCTTCCTCGAAAAATTTAATAGCCAATCCCTTTTACGGAATGGGCTATGTATAAAAATGAGCATGAAAAAAGCCGACTGACTCATATTGAACCAATCGGCTATGTATTCTCAATTCGATAGCATTTGAGTTATATTAACATTTTTCTTTTTCAACCTACCATTTACGCCTTCTATAATTAATTTTGTATTATAAACCGCCAAAAATAATTGCTTACATTCTTTTTGACTAACATTCTTTTTACTCATTCCATGTAATAAAAAATTTCTGTTTAATACTTTTGTATCTAATTGAAAATCTTTGCCATTTTCAAACAATTTCGTTAAATATGCTATAAGATTATTCATTTGAAGTAAGAAAAAACTTTGTTGTAAAAGATCTTCCTTTAATCCACTTTCTTTTATTTTTTCAAAAAATCTACTATCGCCTTTTCTCCTACTTCTCTTTTTAACTGGCTGACGTTTATATATCATTCCATCTATCATAGAACACAATATCATCGCACAAGCCTTATAACACTTATTATTATAACAATATATAGCTTCATTTAAATCCTTATGATTTAGTCGCATTCCTTGTAAATTCGAAAACAAATCTTCCATATCATTTTTTCTCAAATATCGTAAAGCTATTTTATCTCTTTCCGACTTATCAGCAATTTTTGTTTTAAATAAACCCGCAGGTGCATGCGGAATTATTGTCCATCCATTTTCGCCCCAATACTTCATTCCCTCATTCCAATCATCCCAATTAAATTCTGGTAATGAGCTTTTAATTTTTGCCAAGGAATCGCTTATCTGATTTTGAATACCTCTAACGATATCATTAAGCCCTGAAAATACTGATGAAAAATCATATTTCTGGATTTGGGCAAACAGATTATTTCTCATTGTCGCAATTTTTTTCTGTATTTCTAACATTCCACTTTTCATGTTTTCAAAAGTGTACTTATTATACTGTTTTACCGCATTTTCAAATTTTTTATATTCATCGTTTTCGTCATGATTTTCGTCATAGAATTCTTTCAACTTCCTATTTTGTTCTAATAATACCTTTATATATTTTTTACATGGTTCCGTTGGATCGTTTAAAATATCATCGATACTTGGTCTACCCTCCCCTGTTTTATTTATTTCCGACTGTAGAATTTTTGCAATTTTATTTTTCCAATTTTCTTCATTTATATCTTCTATTAACTGTTCATAAACATAAATCGAAAAAATTGGTTTTATCTTATAGCTATTATTTGCTATAGATATTACGTATTCCTTTTGCTCTGGAACATCAATAACTATTGTATCATCAGCTTCTGATATAACATCTTTTTCCATACTTTTACCTCGTTATTCTTTAGTCACCGATTTCAAATCAAATATAGAACTTCCTAAATGTCCAATATTATTATTTATAAGTTTACTGCTTGCAAAATCTTCATGAAAACTTTCTAGTCCGTATTTTTCTTTAAATCTTGTTAAATATAAATAAACTTCTTTCAGTTCAATTATATATTCCACCAACATTTTACTATTTTTCACTTTTCCATTATCAGCAAATATAGGGGATAATTTATTATTAGTTTGGCTATAAAACGCCTGAATCGGCAAATTATCATAATACCCATATCCATCAACATCTATTGCCATATTCATTAATTGTGTACCTTTCCCAGAAAATGCATCCAAATATTTTAAATATCTTAATTTGTTAATTATTTCAATATCCTCATTATCCAAATAATATTGATATTGTAAAAATATTTTATCTAAATCATCATAAATTTCTTCATATTTCCCACATAGATATTCAGACCAATTTAATGGTGTCCTATTTTCTTTATGCAAATATATTGTATCTGCTTTAGCCGTAATATCAAATTTTTTCATTATAGAAAAAAAGTCATCATTAAAACATTCTATATCATTTTTTCTAATAACTTTATTCCACTCAATTTCATTTTGACAGCAGTTTTTACACATTAACAAGAGTAAATAGACTGATTTATTATATATAATTGCAATCTTTTCCATTGCAAGTTTTCGAATTGGCTTTTTCCTTTTTAAATCAGGGATACTAACTGTAAATATATATACTACATACCCGGTGATGTATCCCGTTACCGTATTAAGTGCGGCTGAATCAACCTCTCCTTTATGGACAAATAAATATTCAAAAAAAATATTATTTACAGTCGGCCAATCTGACCACCTAATTGTCAAATAAATACATACTATAAATATAATATGAATGGCATATTTCACTATATTTAAAAGCTTTTCTTCTTTATTTACTGTTTTCTGCATCCTTTTTCTCCTAAAACATTAAATTGCATTGAATATTTATACTCTCAAATTTTTCGCTACCATTCTTATTTAACACTTTTTCAACGTATATAATATATCGCAGTTCCAACTTTTTTACTCTTCATTTTGATTATACCAACTCTTTGCCCCTCATACACTAATTTTTTCAAATTCTATAATCAAAAAAGAGGCAATGAAAAGTCACAAAACCTCTTCATCCACCCGCTTTTCACCTATACTCTCACCACTACCACTTCCACAACATCTGGATGTTCAACCACCGACATACCACAAAATACCACCTGCTTTTCGACCTCCGTCTACTAGGAGACAAAATATTCTACTGCGTTATTCGGAAAGAACTCTTTAAATTCCCCATACAACTGCGCCGCCAGAGTCTTATTATGCGCAATGATCAGCGTTGGTTTATTCAGTTGCTGTATGACATTCGCCATCGTAAATGTCTTACCGGATCCGGTAACTCCAAGCAGCGTCTGACACTAGTTTCCTTCTTTGAAACCACGAACCAGCTCCTCAATCGCCTGCGGCTGATCTCCGATCGGCTTATATTCTGATACTTATTCAAAATGATCCATATGCTTTCTCCTGATTCATTCTAATCTGTCGGTGAGATTATAGAAATAGTAATGTATTCTTAGTATTGTTACTTGCCTAGTATGTCATTCAATAATCATTGTAACTCCAATACAGCCTGCAATAGTAGAACTGCTTACCTCTGATCATCTTTTACCGTTATACCAACTAATCACATCCTGCAGGTTCTATATCCTGACACGTTCACCATCATGCAGCATCATATCCAGCACATCCTTCTCTTCCGGAGTCAGAGTATAGTTCTGGTATCCGACCTGCGTGGCAATCTCTCCGATTGTAAATGAACTCTCCTGCAGCTAACGCTCTTCTATCTGCAAACAACATCTTTTCATATAGGCATAGATCGTTATAGACAAGTTCTATTCCCGGAAAAACACGATATAAAGATACTTCTCCGGTTCCAGTCTCATTTTCCAGATGAAACTGCTTTCCTTCCCTTTGATGAACTGCATTTCCATACTGATCTATACTTATAAATGCTCTCGTCTGCGTTAAGTGTAATTGATATTTAAATTTCTGGCAAGCAGCGTCAATAAAAAGATACCCGGAAACTTTTACATTTCCGGATATCCTGTCTTATATCTTATATTATTTTGCATCTTAGCCGAAAGACTGCTCTGTACGGTTGATGATCTCATCCTGTAACGGTTTGCTTAAGTTACGGAAGAAGTCACTGTATCCGGCTACACGAACGATCAGGTCGCGGTAGTCATCCGGATGTTTCTGTGCTTCGATCAATGTCTGTCTGTCAATGACATTGAACTGGATATGATGTCCGTCCATTGCGAAATAGCTACGGATCAGGCTGGACATGTTCTCAAGTCCTTTTTCTCCTGCTACAACATCCGGAGTAAATTTCTGGTTCAGAAGAGTTCCTGCTGTTGCAAGGTGATCCATCTTTGAGCAGGATTTGATAACTGCTGTAGGACCGTTTGTATCAGCGGATTTCTCCGGTGAGATACCTTCAGATACCGGAACATTTGCTTTTCTTCCGTTAGCAGTTGCTCCGATTACTTCTCCGAAGTAAACGTGGCATGTTGTCGGGAGCATATCTACTCCGTATTTTCCGCCTCTCATAGTCGGACGTCCTGTAATCAAATCATGGTACAGGTTAAATACATCCTGCATGATAGAATCTGCATAGTCATCATCATTACCATACTTCGGTGTCTTATCATGTACCATACGATAAATTGCATCGTATCCTTCAAAGTTATGATCCATCGCTTCGATCAGTTCTTCCATTGTGAAGTTTTTCTTATCGAATACGTTATATTTAATTGCTGTGATACAATCTGTAACAGTTCCGATACCTACACCTTGGATATAGTTTGTATTGTATCTTGCTCCACCTGCATTGTAATCTTTTGCATTGCTGATACAGTCGTTTGTTACAACTGAAAGGCACGGTGCAGGCATGTTCTCTGCATATAATTTCTCGATTACATTATTTCCACGTACTTTGATATCGATGAAATGTTTCAGCTGTTTCTGGAATGCATCCCATAATTCTTCATATGTCTTGAAGTCTTTTGCATAACCAAGTTTCAGACCGAGCTGTTTGCCGGATTCATTGTCAAATCCATTGTAAAGTGTAAGTTGGAATACTTTCGGGATGTTCAGATATCCGGTCAGGATATATGCTTCACTTCCCCATGCTCCTGTCTCAACGCATCCTGAAGATCCGCCGCGGCGTGCATCTTCCAGTGATTTACCTGCATTGATAAGCTCCATTGTCTGTGCTTCTGTATTGTAGAACGCCGGCTGTCCCCATCCTTTTCTTGAGATCTCGCATGCTCTCTTTAAGAAACGTGCCGGTGTCTTCTTGCTGATTGTTACGTTAGAGTTTGGCTGAACCAGTTTCATCTCGTCCATACAGTCAAGGATCAGATAGCTGACTGCGTTAACTCCATCGCGTCCGTCCGGCGTCACACCACCTGTATTGATATTTGCAAAATCTGTGTATGTAGCACTTTCTTTTAGTGTGATACCTACTTTTACCGGTGCCGGCTGGTTGTAGAATTTCACCCATAAGCACTCTAACAGCTCTTTTGCTCTATCATCATCCAGAATTCCTGCTTCCGTATCTGCCTCGTAGTATTTGATCAGATGCTGATCAAGACGTCCCGGGCTGAATGCATCCCATGGGTTCAGCTCTGTTGTAACTGCCAGATGTGTGAACCAGTATAACTGGATTGCCTGCCAGTATGTCTTTGGTGCATGTGCAGGAACAACTTCCAAGTTGGCTGCGATCTGTTTTAATTCTTCTTTACGAACCGGATCAGCTTCTTTCTCAGCCATCTCCAGTGCTAATTCATGATATCTCTCGCCAAGGATGATCACTGCGTCGCAGGAAATATCCATAGCTTTTAACTCTTCCATCTTGTCGTATGCTTCCGGATCATTTAAGAAATCAAGCGAATCCATTGTCTTCTTGATTTTCTCTTTGTAATCCATATATCCGGTTGTAAATACCTGTTCTCCACCACATGTATGTCCCGGTCCTCTCTGCTCCATGAACTCGGTGAACATACCTGCTGAATAACAGTCATTCCACTCCGGAGTCATAGTTGCAAGAAGTTTTTCTCTCATGCTGCGTCCCTTCCAGAATGGGATGATCTCCTCTGCCTGAAGCTTTCTGTCTTCTTCTGTTGTATGGAAAGATACAAGGTCACGCTCGCTCATAACTGTCATATCTTCTACGCTGTGGCAACAAAGTTCCGGGAATGTCGGAGATGCCTGCGGGTCTTTTCCTTTTTCACCTACGATCAGTTCTCCATCACCCAGATATAATGTCTTCTTGGAGAAATACTCTTTTAATACCATAGATCTCATTACAGGAATAGAATATTTTCCATCATTCTCTCTGTAAAAATCTGTCTCGATCTTCGCTCTCTCCAAGTCGATATGTACCGGTGTTGTTACACTCAGTTCTCTCAGTTTCTGAATTCTTTCATTCATGCCTCTTTTTGCCATTGTTTTAACCTCCTATTCTGGTATTTGAGAAGCCTTCATCCTGGAAAAGTTTTACAAAACCTTCCATCTCTTCATTTGTTGGTGCCGTTAAATCAGTTCCTTTATATTCCATATCCAGTTTTGGATACTTGCTGCTTCCTGTATTATGGTACGGCAACAGATTCACCTGTGCCGGATGGATATTGTGTTCTTTTAAGAACTGAATGGTTGCCTTCATATTCTCATCATTGCCATTCACTTCTTTGACTGTCGGAATACGGATGTAAATCCTTGCTCCTGCATCCGATAATTTCACAAGGTTCTCAAGAATCAGTCTGTTATCTACACCTATGTACTTCTTGTGAAGCTCCGGATTCATCACTTTCACATCATATAAAAATGTATCTACATACGGTAAAACCGCTTCAAATTTATCATACGGCACATATCCGCACGTATCAATTGTTAAAGAAATCTCTTCCTTCTTAAGTGCTTTGGCAATTTCCAGCACATACTCCGTAGACATTGCCATAACTTCTCCGCCGGAAAGAGTAACACCGCCGCCGGATTGCTCGTAGAACATCAGATCCTTCATCAGTTCTTTTACCAGTTCTTTTACCGGATACTCTTCTCCCACTGTCTCACGGATTCCTTCCGGACAATAATTCTCACACTTTCCGCAAAGATTACACAGAGATTTGTCAAGAACCGGTTTTCCCTCCGTCATTGAAATCGCGCTCTGCGGACAGACTTTTGCACAGGCTCCGCATCCAATGCATTTTTCCTTATCGTACTGAAGTTCTCTTTCAAATCGCTGCGTCTCCGGATTGTGACACCAGACACATTTCAGTGGGCATCCCTTAAAAAAAACGGTAGTACGAATTCCATCTCCGTCATGAATAGAATACTTCTGGATATTCGTAATATAATTCATGATCTTACTCCTTCCCGTTACTTTTGTTTTACTGTTAGACTTTTGTTTGTACTTTAGTCTAATAATAGCAAAGAAAGAGAAGTTTGTCAATCTGTTATCAAACTTCTCTTTCCTTATTCTCTTATTCTTCGCGCTGTCTCCATGCCGTTTAATGCTTTCATGTAGGTGTCAAGAAACAGCAGTTCCATAGCAGTACTGTATTCAAAAGGTTTCTTTCAATCTCTACATCTTCACAGATGACAATTTCTCTCATCCATTACTTCTCTTCATTCTTCTCCATAAATTCCGTCTCAACCAGCTCCCATATCTCATCTCTTCCCTGCTTCGTCACAGATGAAAATGGAATAACAATCGTTCCCGGAAGCAGATTTAATCCTTGGCGAATTGCTTTGATCTGCTTTTGTACCTGGCTACGCTTGATCTTATCTAATTTAGTCGCGATAATGATTGGATTGAATCCCTGCTCCACGATCCAACTGTACATCAGTTTGTCGTTCGCAGACGGATCATGCCGGATATCAATCAGAAGAAAGACTGCCTTCAACTGTTCCGATCCATGGAGATACCGCTCAATGAGCTGACCCCATTTCGCTTTTTCCTGCTCAGATACTTTTGCATATCCATATCCCGGAAGATCTACCAGATATAATTCTTCATTAATATTGTAAAAATTAATCGTCTGTGTCTTTCCTGGTGTCGCGGAAATACGCGCAAATGATTTCCGATTCATGAGAGCATTAATGAGGGATGATTTTCCAACATTTGATTTTCCTGCAAATGCAATTTCCGGATGTTCATTTTCCGGTAATTTACTTGTAATTCCACATACTGTTTCCAGATTCAGGCTTCTTATAACCATATTCTTTTCCCCCTTTTAACGCTTTAGTGCAAGCTTCAATACTTCATCCATATGAGAAACCGGAATGATCTCCAGTCCTTTTGTAATCTCTGTTGATATCTCTTCTACATCCGCTTTATTTTCCTTTGGAACAAGAACTGTCAGGATTCCCGCATTTTTAGCAGCGAGAAGCTTTTCTTTCAGACCTCCGATTGGAAGAACCCTTCCACGCAGCGTAATTTCTCCGGTCATTGCAAGATCTGCACGGACTTTTTTCCCTGTAACAGCCGAAAAGATTGCTGTTGCCATTGTAATTCCAGCCGACGGACCATCTTTTGGCACTGCACCTTCCGGTATATGTATATGAATATCATGCTCTTTGAAAAATTTCTCGTCAATCTTATGCTCCGAGCTGACGGAGCGGATATAACTGATACCTGTACGCGCGGATTCTTTCATCACATCTCCGAGCTGACCGGTCAGCAGGATTTCGCCTTCTCCCGGCATGACATTTACTTCAATCTGAAGCGTATCGCCGCCAACACTTGTCCATGCAAGTCCCCGCACAATACCAACTTCATCCTTGTCATTTTTCATCTGATAGCTGAACAGCTCTCTTCCGAGATAATGTTCCAGATTCCTTTCTGTCACGCGTACGGCTTTCTTCTTATCTTCCAAAATCTCTCTTGCTGTTTTGCGACAGATATCAGCAATTTTACGTTCCATCTGCCTGACTCCGGCTTCTTTTGTATAATTTCTTGCAATCTTCCACAGAGCTTTCTTGCTGATCGACAGTTGTTTTTCTTTTAAACCGTGCTTTTTCAGCTGTTTCGGGATCAGGTGTTCTCTTGCAATATGAAGTTTTTCATTTTCCGTATAACTGCTGATCTCAATCACTTCCATACGATCTAAAAGCGGTCTTGGAATCGTCTGTAATGTATTCGCTGTTGTCACGAATAATACTTCCGAAAGATCCAGCGGAACCTCCAGGTAATGATCTCTGAAATTCTTGTTCTGCTCCGCATCCAGTACTTCCAGAAGTGCTGAAAATGTATCCCCTTTATAATCATTGCTGACTTTGTCGATCTCATCCAGAAGGAGCAGTGGGTTCTTCACTCCGGCATTCTTCACAGCCGCTGCAATTCTTCCCGGCATCGCTCCGACATAAGTTTTTCTGTGACCGCGGATCTCTGCCTCATCTCGTACGCCTCCGAGTGAAATACGCACATACGGCTTCTTCAAAGCATGCGCCAGTGATTTTGCGATGGATGTCTTACCGGTTCCCGGAGGTCCAACCAGGCAAAGGATTGGTGCATCTGTGTTCTTCGTCAGAGCGCGTACCGCCAGAAATTCAAGCACACGTTCCTTTACTTTGTCCAGTCCATAATGATCTTCGTCCAGAATCTTTTTGGCATATGCAATATCTTTGTGTTCTTTACACATATGATCCCACGGCATATCCAGCATCGTTTCGATATAAGTACGGATAACTCCCGACTCTGCCGGATTATTCATGGAATTACGGAATCTCCGTATCTCTTTGGAAATCTTCTCTTTTACTTCATCCGTTGCCTCCAGCGCATCACACTTCTGCTGAAATTCATCCGCATCCGATAACTGATTTTCATCTCCAAGTTCTTCACGGATCAGTTTGAGTTCTTCACGCAGAATATATTCCCGCTGGTTTTTATCCACACGTTCTTTAATCTTTTCCTGTAATTCTTCTTTAATATTAAGTACCTGAATCTCATTCACAAGCTTATAGGCAAGTTTGTCATACCGTTTCATAAGATTCGTTTCTTCCAGAAATTCCTGATATTCCGGATAAGACATCGGAACATTGGCATTGATCACATTTACCATTTTCTTAAGATCTGTGATCTGATCGATCTGATCTGAAAATTCCTTCGCAATCTTTGGATTCTTTGCCATGTATTCTTTGAAAATATCCCGGAGTCCCTGCACCATTGCTTCCAGATTGAGCGGTGACTGTTCTGCTCCGGTATCTTCCCATGAAGTATCCACATCCTCTCGCACTGCAACCATTCCGCGCAGATATGGCTCTTTAAACTCCAGATCAATGAGTTCTGCTCTCTGCTCTCCGCTTACCAGAACACGGCTGATCTTCTTCGGAAGCTTCACAATCTGCTTGATTGTTGCAATACATCCGATTCTGTGTATATCTGTCACATCCGGATCTTCTGTCTCTATCTCATACTGCCCTGTCAGGAAAATCTTCTCTCCTTCTGTCATAGCCTGATCAATTGCCTGCAGTGATTTCTCACGGCTCACATCAAAATGTGCCACCATCTCCGGCAGGATCGTCATTCCACGCAGTGCCACAACAGGCAGACTTATTCTTTCATTTTCCATATATACTCTCCTGTTTTATCTTCTTGGATCTCTTTCGTGCTTTTCTTATAAAACTGAAAGCTTCTCCGGCCCTTCTCATACAAAGTTGAAAAGCTTGTCCGGCTAATATATAAAAGCAGGCGGGCACAATTACCTGTACCCGCCCCATAATTACGCACTCTCTGAACTTATCATCTCATGCTCACATACAGGTTCACCAATGCCTTTTACTACATCTTTCGTAATCCTGCACGTCTTCAACGTCTCATCGGAAGGTGCTTTATACATAATATCCATCATGATGTTCTCCATAATTGCACGGAGTCCTCTGGCACCTGTTCTTCTCTTAAGTGACGTCTCAGCTATCTCTTCAAGCGCAGCCTTATCAAATGTAAGATCCACACCATCAAATTCCAGCATCTTCTGATATTGTTTCACAATTGCATTCTTTGGTTCTGTTAAAATAGATATCAACGCATCACGGTCTAACATCTCCAGTGTTACATTCACCGGCACACGTCCGACCAGCTCCGGAATCAATCCGAATTTTACAAGATCCTGTGGAAGGACCTGTTTCAGCAGACGATCCACGTCATCTTCATGCTTCTCTGCAATCTCTACATTGAAACCAATAGATTTCTGATCGATACGTTTCTCAATGATCTTCTCAATTCCTTCAAACGCACCACCACAGATAAACAAAATATTCGTAGTGTCGATCTGGATCAGTTCCTGATGTGGATGTTTTCGTCCGCCCTGTGGCGGAACACTTGCCACGGTTCCTTCAATAATCTTCAACAATGCCTGCTGTACACCTTCTCCGGATACGTCTCTTGTAATTGATGGGTTCTCGGATTTTCTAGTAATCTTATCAATCTCATCAATATATATAATTCCATATTCTGCGCGCTCAATATCGCCATCTGCTGCCTGGATGATCTTAAGCAGAATGTTCTCAACATCTTCACCGACATAACCGGCTTCTGTAAGTGCAGTTGCATCCGCAATTGCAAATGGAACATTCAGGATCTTTGCAAGCGATTGTGCCAGAAGCGTCTTGCCACAACCAGTAGGTCCAAGCATCAGAATGTTACTCTTTGAAAGCTCCACACCGTCTCTTCCTGCCATAATCCGTTTATAATGATTATAAACTGCTACGGAAAGAACCTTCTTTGCTTCTTCCTGACCGATCACATACTCATCAAGAAATGCTTTGATTTCTTCTGGCTTTAACAGATTGATATCTGAGAACGGATTCCATCCGGCATTACTGTCCGGATTCATCTCCTCCTCGATAATCTCTGCGCACACTTCAACACAGTCATCACAGATATATACGCCTTCCGGTCCTGCGATCAGCTTACGCACCTGCGACTGTGTCTTATTACAAAACGAGCATCTCACCTGATCATCGTTTCTTCCTGCCATTTTCTCACCTCATATCCCGGAGAACCGTCTTAGCGACGTGTAATTACCTCGTCGATCAGACCATACTCCTTTGCTTCCTCAGCCGACATAAAGTTATCACGGTCTGTGTCCCGGCTGATGACTTCTAACGGCTGTCCTGTATTCTCTGCAAGGATCTGATTCAGTTTCTGGCGTGTTTTCAAAATATGATCAGCCGCAATCTGAATCTCTGTAGCCTGTCCCTGCGCACCACCGGATGGCTGATGGATCATAATCTCCGCATTCGGGAGTGCAAGTCTCTTTCCTTTAGTTCCACCGGAGAGAAGGAAAGAACCCATGCTTGCAGCCATACCAATACAGATTGTCTCGATATCACATTTGATATACTGCATGGTATCATAAATTGCCATACCTGCTGTTACAGAGCCTCCCGGACTGTTGATATACAGATGAATATCTTTCTCCGGATCCTCTGCTTCAAGGAATAATAACTGTGCTACGATCACACTCGCGGACACGTCTGTTACTTCTTCCCCTAAAAATATAATTCTGTCTTTTAATAATCTTGAATAGATATCGTAGGAGCGCTCTCCACGGCTTGTCTGTTCAATGACATAAGGTACTAAACTCATGTATATGCCTCCTCAATATAATATCTGCTGTTATTTATTTCTCTACAGCATTTTCTACAAGGAATGTAACAGCTTCCTGAACTGCCATATCCTCTTTCATCTGCTTCTTCTCAGCATCACCCATAAATTCTTTCAGCTTGTCAGCTTCCATCTTATAAGCTTCTGCCATCTTAGCGATCTCTTCGTCCAGTTTCTCATCGCTGATCTCGATGTTCTCAGCTTTTGCAATAGCTTCCAGTACAAGACGAGTCTCGATACGTTTTACAGCCTGTGGCTTGAACTCTTCGTTCATCTTCTCCTCAGTCATTCCTGTGAACTGATAGTACTGCTCCATAGTCAGTCCCTGAGACTGGATTCTCTGTGCAAAATCGTTAGCCATCTGTGAAATCTGTGTATCAACCATAGCAACCGGGATCTCATAAGAAGCATTCTTAATTGCCTGCTCTACAGCCTGATCTTCCTGTTTGCGTTTTCCGTCTGTAGCTTTCTGCTCTTTGATCTTAGCTTTTACGTCTGCTTTGTACTCATCTAATGTATCGAACTCAGAAACTTCTGCCGCGAATTCATCATCGATCTCAGGAAGCTCTTTTGCTTTGATCTCGTGTACTGTGCATTTGAATACAGCTTCTTTTCCCTTCAGCTCTTCTGCATGATAATCTTCCGGGAATGTTACTTTTACTTCTACTTCTTTTTCGGCTTCTGCTCCGACAAGCTGCTCTTCAAATCCCGGGATAAATGATCCGGAACCGATAGTCAGTGGATAGTTCTCACCTTTTCCACCCTCAAATGCTTCTCCGTCTACAAACCCTTCAAAGTCAAGGATTACTTCGTCTCCATCCTGTACTGCACGGTCTTCAACTGTTACAGTTCTTGCGTTCTTTTCAGCTTCTTCCTCAATCTTAGCTTCTACTTCTTTCTGTGTTACACGTGTAGATACTTTGTCTACTTCCAGTCCTTTGTACTCTCCAAGAGTAACTTCCGGTTTTGTAGCTACTTCTGCTGTGAAGATAAACGGTTTTCCCTTCTCAATCTGTACGATGTTGATCTCCGGTCTGGAAACGATCTCAAGCTCGCACTCATCATAAGCATCTGCATATGCTTTTGGAATAATCTCATTTGCAGCATCATCAAAGAAGATCTCTGCTCCGTACATCTTCTCGATCATCTGACGCGGAACTTTTCCTTTACGAAATCCCGGCAGACTGATTTTGTTCTTCTGCTTCTTATACGCACTCTGAAGTGCTTTTTCTAAATCACTGGCAGGTACTTCAATTGTAAGTTTTGCCATGTTCTTTTCTAATTTTTCTACCTGTAAACTCATGTTACAATTTCCTCCTGATTCTATTCTTTAATCGCGCTTTTATGCGCCTGCCCCATACGGGGTAACGATCGCCTGTTACAGGCATATCAAATAACATTCACCACAGAATTATAACACAAACATTTGCAAATATCCACCCTTAGTTTTTATCTGTGGAAAAAACTGTTTTTCCGGGAATTTCTAAACATTTTCTGCAGATATTTCTGCTCCTCCCGGTGCTTTTTATTTTTCATATACAATTGCTTCTGCAATCTCTCTTGACTTGTCTTCTCCAACAAGCACTTCGATTAGTTTCAGAGCAAATGCTATCGCCGTTCCTACTCCCCGGCTTGTAATAATATTGCCATCCACTGCTACCTGTGTGCGAAGCATAACCGCTCCCTGGATCTCTGTCTCCACCCCCGGATAGCAGGTAATTCTCTTTCCTTTTAATAATCCGAGATTACCGAGCACTGTCGGAGCTGCACAGATTGCTGCTATCGGCTTTCCTTCGGCTGCAAAATCCTTTACTACGCGTCTGACACCTTCATGTGCATTAAGATTCGTTGTTCCCGGCATTCCTCCCGGCAACACGATCATATCTGATTCCACAAAGTTCACTTCTTCAAACAGATCTTCTGTCTGTATATTAATACCATGGGCACCATGTACAGTATAATCCTCCATGATAGAAATCGTATCTACATATATCTGTGCTCTTCTGAGCAGATCAACAACGGTCAGCGCTTCGATCTCTTCAAAGCCGTCCGCCAGCAACACACTTACTTTTATCATTCCTTTTTCTTCCTTTCATCGTATTTTTTGCATTTTTCTTCCAATATAAATATTAACACCGTTTACTTTTTGTGTAAACTATATTATCATTAGTACAGAACTGTATGTCGTATCAAAAAAGGGGGACTCCTATTGGAAATCGAGCGCAAATATCTAATCCGACACTTACCGGCACATCTGCGTCTGGATTCTTTTTCTTGTCGAATCATTGAGCAGGGTTATCTAAACACAACCCCCGTCATTCGTATCCGCAAAGACAATGACAAATATGAACTCACTTACAAATCTTCCGGTCTTATGACCAGGGAAGAATACAATCTTCCGCTTACAGAAAAAGCATATCTTCATCTGTTGCCGAAGATTGACGGAAGACTGATTCGCAAGAAGCGGTATATGATTCCTTTATCCGATATTCTGACGATTGAGCTTGATCTTTTCGAAGGAGATCTTGCTCCACTCATCCTTGCCGAAGTAGAATTTCCGGATGAAACAAGTGCCAATACTTTCTGCGCACCTGACTGGTTCGGAAAGGATGTTACCTTCTCCGGTGAATACCACAACAGCAATCTCAGCAAGATGTAGCAGCAACTTTTTGTTTAAAATACTCTTTTGAAACATTTCGGTGCAAACAAAGCAATTTTTTTAGTAAATTGCTATACTAACTAACATACACTCAAGCACGGAGGTGATACCATGTCCAATATACAGCTTGCTAATAACTTACGATTTTTAAGGACAAAACACAAACTGACTCAGGATGATCTGAGCAGTCTGCTGAATATCTCCAGACAGGCTTATTCAAATTATGAAACGAGCAAACGAACCCCGGATCTGGATTCGCTGTTACATATATCCAGATTTTATCGGATTTCTATCGATGAACTGGTCCTTGATAATCTTCAGAGTACTTATCACACAAGTGCTTTGAAAACCGGAGAAGAATATATTCCGTATGTAGTTATGGCAAAAGAAAAAAATACCGGCAATTCCATTTATCTTTCCAGAGAAGAGCTTGACTTTATTATTAAATATCGTGCACTCTCTGAAGAAAACAAACAGATTCTTGCCGGTTTTCTTTCAAACAAACCTTAACAGACGATTATTCCGTCATAATGAATCCATCATGTACTGCGTTCATCGCTTTCTCGATGTCTTTCTCATCTACCAGTACAGTAATTCTGATTTCAGAAGTCGAGATCATATTAATATTAACCCTTGAGTTGTAGAGAGATTCGAACATCTTGGCTGCAACTCCCGGGTTACTCATCATTCCAGCTCCAACCACTGATAATTTTGCAACATTCTTATTACAAGTAATCTCCTGAATCGTCAGACGCTCCTTGTTCTCGTTCAGTATTTCAAGTGCACGATCCAGATCATCTGATGCAACCGTAAAGGAAATATCTTTTGTTCCTTCTCTTCCTACAGACTGGAGAATAATATCTACATTAATATTGTTCTTTGCAAGTGTATTAAATATTACAAATGCCGTGCCCGGTTTATCTTCTACACCGATCACTGAAATTCTGGCTGTATTTGCATCTGCTGCGACTCCCGTTACTAACAGTTTTTCCATCTTGGCTGCCTCCTTGACTACTGTTCCTTCTGCCTCTGTCAGGCTGGAACGTACTACTAATTCTACATTATATTTCTTTGCCATCTCTACGGAACGGTTGTGCAATACTTTGGCTCCCAGACTTGCCAGCTCCAGCATCTCGTCATATGTGATGACATCGAGTTTTCTTGCATTCTTTACTACACGTGGATCTGCTGTATAAACACCTTCAACATCTGTATAAATCTCGCATTTATCTGCATGAAGAACTGAAGCCAGCGCAACTGCTGTTGTGTCAGATCCACCACGTCCGAGAGTCGTAATATCATCGTATTTGTTAACTCCCTGAAAACCAGTGACAATAACAATCTTCCGGGAATCCAGTTCATGCTGGATACGCTCTGTATCTACGCGTTTAAAACGAGCATTTCCATATCTGGATGTAGAATGCATCATAACCTGAAATGCATTCAAGGATACCGCCGGAACATCCAGTGCCTGCATCGCCATAGCCATAAGCGATACAGATACCTGCTCTCCGGTTGTCAGAAGCATATCCAGTTCTCGCTTCTTAGCATCCGGATTAATATCATGTGCCATTTCTATCAGATTATCTGTAGTATCTCCCATTGCGGATAATACAACTACTACATCATGTCCTGCTTTATAATCTTCAATGCATCGTCTGGCAACATTGAAAATACGTTCTTTATTCGCAACAGAACTGCCGCCGAATTTCTTTACAATTAACATTCGCTTGCCCTCTTTTCTTATGCTTTCTGATCTTCAATCCTTATCATATGTAAGATCTGATCTTTGTACCGGTTTGCTCTTGTATCATAATCACCTTCCATCATAACCGGCGTTACAATTCCAAATTCACCTTCTAATCCCGGGACTTTCACGATTTCGATCTCTCCAAAGGAATATTCCAGATCTTTCCGCATCTCTTCTTCATCACCTTTCATGCGGATGAAGAATCTGCGTTTGGCATCACCTTTATCTTCCAGCGTCAGTTTTTCCTGTTTCCACATTGTCATAATATTGCGGTTCAGGTGTTTTGCTGCATCTACAACATCTGCTACAACTGCACTTGCTGTCGGCAGTTTACCGGCACCACTTCCATAAAACATTGCATCACCAAGAACATTACCATGTACAAAAATCGCATTGAACACTCCATTTACATTGTACAGTGGATGTTCCGGATAAAGCATGCAAGGCGCGACGATCGCATGCAGTCTGCTGCCGTCTCTCTTGCTGGAAGCGAGCAGCTTGATCGTTGTTCCCATTGCCTTGGCATATTTCATATCCTCTGTCGTAATCTTCGTAATTCCTTCACAGTAAATGTCTTCAAAGTCAACCTGATTTCCACTGATCAGAGAAGATAAAATTGCAATTTTACGGCAGGCATCATATCCTTCCACATCCGCTTCCGGATTGCGCTCCGCATAACCATTCGCCTGCGCCTCTTTCAGAACCGTGTCATAATCAGCTCCTTCGTAGAACATCTTTGTCAGCATATAATTTGTTGTACCATTTAAAATACCTGTGATCTCTTCAATTTCGTCCGCTGTCAGAGATGAATTGAGCGGACGGATGATCGGGATTCCGCCACCTACGCTTGCTTCAAACAGAAAATTAATGTTCTTTTCTTTTGCAATCGACAACAGCTCTGCACCGTGTTTCGCTACAAGAGCCTTGTTTGAAGTTGCAACGCTTTTTCCTGCCAGAAGACTTCTCTTTACAAATGTATAAGCAGGTTCAATTCCCCCCATCACTTCTACAACAATATTAATCTCTTCATCCTGTATGATCGTCTCAAAATCATGGACAATCTTCTCCTGCACCGGATCTCCCGGAAAATCTTTCAGATCCAGGACATACTTCACCTGAAGTTTCTCACCAATTCTCTGATTAATTCCTGCTCCATTTGTATCAATTACTTCTACGACACCGGAGCCTACGGTTCCATAACCCAAAACTGCAATATTTACCATATATCTCTCCTTTATCTTTCCGCTTTCTGTTTCAGATATGCATTAATAAATGCGTCAATATCCCCATCCAACACCGCATTTACATTACCGTTTTCCTGACCGGTTCTGTGATCCTTGACAAGTGTATACGGCTGCATTACATAAGATCTTATCTGGTTTCCAAATCCAATCTCCTTGATCTCACCACGGATATCTGACACTTTTTCTGCCTGTTCCTGCTCTTTCATAAGCTGAAGCTTTGCTTTCAGCATCTGCATCGCTTTTTCTTTGTTGTGATGCTGCGAGCGTTCGTTCTGGCACTGCACAACAATCCCGGTAGGCAGATGCGTAATACGAATTGCCGAAGATGTCTTATTAACATGCTGACCACCCGCACCGCTGGCACGGTATGTGTCGATCTTCAGATCCTCATCTGCAATGTCAATATCAATATCATCTTCTATGTCTGGAACAACATCACAGGAAGCAAATGATGTCTGCCGTTTCCCAGCCGAATTAAACGGCGAAATACGAACCAGACGGTGTACGCCTTTTTCAGATTTCAAATAGCCATAGGCATTCTCACCATTCACTTCAAACGTTACCGTCTTAATTCCGGTAATATCTCCATCCAGATAATCCAGTACTTTTAACGCGAACCCTCTCTGTTCTGCCCAGCGGTTATACATACGATAGAGCATACCTGCCCAGTCACAGGATTCGGTTCCTCCGGCGCCTGCATGAATCGTCATGATCGCATTGCAGGAATCATATTCACCTGACAACAATGTCTGGATACGAAGTTCTTCAAAAAGCGTTTCGAACTTCTTCCATTCCTGTTCAATTTCTTTCACTACAGAAGGATCCTCTTCTTCATATCCCATTTCCAGAAGAATCGCCACATCTTCATATCCGGTATAAAGCGTGCGGATCTTCTCTGTAAGTTCTTTCAGATCCTTCAGTTCTTTCATAATCTTCTGGGATTCTTCCGGATCATTCCAGAAATCCGGTTCCTCTACCTTGCGCTCCAGCTCTTCGATCCTTTTCTCCTTGCCGGCGACGTCAAAGTGAATCCCTCATCTCGGCAAGAGGTTCTTCGTAAGCATTATAAATGCTCTTAAGCTGATCTAATTCAACCACTTTTGCTTCACCTCTTTCTTTTTTATATTCTCATTTTTGTATTCTGTTTACAGGCTGTGGCTCTTACTTTCTGCCACAACACTGTTTGTATTTCTTACCGCTTCCACACGGACACGGATCGTTTGGATATACCTTTTTCTCTGCTCTCTTCTTCGGAGTATGTGCTGCGGAATCGTCTTTATTCGTTCCTGTGACCTGTGCAACCTGTTCACGTTCTACTTTTTCTTCCAGCCTTACATGGAACAGTGCACGTACAGTGTCAGCAGAGATGCTCTGTGTCATCTCGCCGAACATCTCATATCCGATCATCTTATATTCTACCTTCGGATCTCTCTGTCCATAAGCCTGCAGACCAATTCCCTGACGGAGCTGATCCATATCATCGATATGATCCATCCATTTTGCATCAATAACCTTAAGCAGGATCACACGCTCGATCTCACGTACCTGTTCTGGTTCCTGATACTCCGCCTCTTTTACTTCGTATGCTTTTGCTGCACGCTCTTTTAACAGATGTTTCAGCTTCTTCGGTGACAGTCCCTTGACATCTTCCGGTGCCAGAGGTTCCATTGGAATTGTCTCTAAGATATTGCGGTTCAGTTCTACCAGATTAAACTCTTCATAATCCTGATCCGGACTTACGATCATATCTACAGTATTCTCAATATAATCATTCATCATATGGAAAATAGAATCACGCATGTTGTCTCCATCCAGTACATGTCTTCTCTCTTCATAAATGATCTCTCTCTGCTCGTTCATTACCTGATCATACTCTAACAGATTCTTACGGATTCCGAAGTTGTTACTCTCGATCTTCTCCTGTGCTTTCTGAATCGCACTGGATAACATCTTATGCTGTATCTGTTCTCCTTCTTCTACACCAAGCGCATTAAATACACTCATCAGACGTTCAGATCCGAACAAACGCATCAGATCATCTTCCAGTGAAATATAGAATCTGGATTCTCCCGGGTCTCCCTGACGTCCGGAACGTCCACGAAGCTGATTATCAATACGTCTGGATTCATGACGCTCTGTTCCGATAATCTTCAGTCCGCCTGCTTCTCTGGCTTCATCGTCCAGTTTAATATCCGTACCACGACCAGCCATGTTTGTTGCGATCGTAACTGCATCATGGATACCTGCCTGTGCAACAATCTCAGCTTCCAGTTCATGGAATTTCGCATTTAATACATTGTGCTTGATTCCACGACGTTTTAGCATACCACTGAGAAGTTCGGAATTCTCAATTGTAATCGTACCAACCAGTACCGGCTGATGTTTTGCATGCGCTTCTTCGATTGCATCACATACAGCTTTGAATTTTTCCTTTTCTGTCTTGTATACAGCATCTTCCAGATCCTTCCGGATAACCGGTTTATTTGTAGGAATCTCTACAACATCCATTCCGTAAATCTCACGGAACTCCTTCTCCTCTGTCAGAGCAGTACCTGTCATACCGGACTTCTTCTCATATTTGTTAAATAAATTCTGGAACGTAATCGTCGCAAGAGTCTTACTCTCTCTCTTAACTTTTACATGCTCTTTCGCTTCAATCGCCTGATGAAGTCCGTCAGAATAACGACGTCCCGGCATGATACGTCCGGTGAACTCATCAACGATCAGTACTTCATCATCTTTTACAACATAGTCTTTGTCACGAAACATCAGATTGTGTGCACGCAGTGCCAGAATAATATTATGCTGGATCTCCAGGTTTTCTGCATCTGCCAGGTTCTCAATATGGAAGAACTTCTCTACTTTCTTCACACCATCTTCTGTAAGGTTGATGTTCTTTTCTTTCTCGTTAACAATGAAATCTCCGGTCTCTTCAATATCTTCACCAAGGATTGCATTCATTTTGGAGAACTCCCCACTCGCTTCACCACGTTCTAACTGACGTGCGAGAATATCACACGCTTCGTAAAGCTTTGTAGATTTGCCACTCTGTCCGGAAATAATAAGCGGAGTTCTTGCTTCATCGATCAATACCGAGTCAACCTCATCGATAATGGCAAATTTCATACCTCTCTGTACAAGCTGTTCCTTGTAAATTACCATGTTATCTCTCAGATAATCAAATCCAAGTTCATTGTTCGTTACATATGTGATATCGCAGTTATATGCATCTCTTCGCTCGTCATTGTCCATCTCATTCAGAACTACGCCTACGGTCAGTCCAAGAAACTCATGAACCTGTCCCATCCACTCAGCATCACGCTTTGCCAGATAATCATTGACTGTTACGATCTGCACACCTTCACCGGTCAGCGCATTCAGATATGCCGGCAACGTTGATACAAGTGTCTTTCCTTCACCAGTCTTCATCTCTGCGATACGTCCCTGATGCAGGACAATACCACCGATGATCTGTACTCTGTATGGTTTCATTCCCAGAGTACGGTATGCTGCTTCACGCACAACTGCAAATGCCTCTGGAAGGATATCATCTAATGTTTCTCCGCCAGCAAGTCTGTCTTTGAATTCTTTTGTCTTCTCTCTTAATTCTTCATCTGACAGGCTCTGCATCTGCGGTTCTAACGCCTCAACCGCATCTGCGATCGGATAAATTCTCTTCAGCTCATGTTCACTGTGTGTTCCAAATATTTTCTGTATAAAACCCATGTTGATATATACTCCTTGTTTGTAAATTTACTCAAATTTTATTCTAGCACTATCCGAATCTCAATTCAACCAATTTATAAAGTGTTTACAAACTGGTAACACTTCCTTTACGAACGATATTTCCGGACTTTTTCATACGGAAGCGTTCCGCCAAAGAGATCAAGGGCACTGCCGATTGTAAAGTCCAGACATCCTTTTGTCAGATGCGCAAATTGCTCTAAATCCTCCATGCTTCCGATCCCCCCCGCATATGTAACCGGATTGCCATGATATCTGCCGAGAAGTTCAGCCAGATGCTTGTCCACACCGGCTGCCTTTCCCTCTACATCCACACCATGCACAAGGAATTCATCACTGTATCCCGCCAGTTCCTTTAATATCTGTTCATCCAGGACAACATCTGTAAATGTCTGCCACCGGTCTGTCACAATGTAATACTGCCCATCTTTTTTCCGGCAGCTTACATCAATGACTACATGTTCTTTTCCTACTTCTCTTTTCAGCTTCTCCATCGCATCCCAGCGGATCTTACCACCTTTAAATACATAAGAAGTTACGATTACATGGCTTGCACCTTTTTCAATATAGTCGGAAGCATTCTCCGCCGTAACCCCACCGCCGATCTGCATCCCGCCGGGATATGCCCGTAATGCTTTTTCTGCCTGTTCCAGTGTCTTCTTATAATATTCGGAAGAAGGCGGATTCAGCAATATGATATGCCCGCCTTTCAAGCTATCTTTCCTGTATAAATCTGCGTAATAATCCGCATCCATTTCAGACGCAAAATTTTCTGTTGCCTGATTACCTTCGTCTCTTAAGCTTCCGCCTACGATTTGTTTTACTTTTCCATTATGAATGTCAATACATGGTCTGAATCTCATAAATCTGCGTCACTCCTTCTTTACGATTACACTACTAGTGGATAAAGCCCAACTACATTTAATAATGATACCCACGAATTGTTCCGTGCTGCGCACTCTCACAATTCTGCCCACTATTCGCATATCGTGGGATCACAATCCCACTTTTATACTCATATTGGGGCAGGTCCCAAGGTCATACAGCCACTTATGAGCAAGCTCATGCGGCTTTCGACCTTTTGACCTTGGTATCATTGCATTATTATAGCACACCGCCTTTTCAAAAAAAAGAAAAGGCGGTGTGCTGTCTCATTATTTCTTATCTTTTTTTGTTGTTTTGTCTGTCTTCTGATCCGTTGTCTTTTTGTCTGTTGCTTTATCTGTCTTCTGATCTGCATTGTTATCTGTGCCGTCAAAGCCATCTTCTACATCATCTTTGATGTCTTCAGCTCCGTCTTCAATATCATCACCAATCTCATCTGCAACTCCATCATCATTTTTTGTATCGTCTGCTGTTCCATTTGTCGCATCATTTGTACGATCACCATTGTAGTCTGTAGCCTTATTATCTGCATTGTCATTTCCACAGCCTGTCAGTGCACCCATCACGCAGACACACAACACTACCAGCATACATCTTCTCAACTGTCTCATATTTTCATTCTCCCTTTCGTTCCTGTATATTTATCTATTTATCAAGTAATACTTGTTATCATGTAATATTTACATTTTTGCAGATTCTATACTTTCACGATTCTGGGATTATTTTACATCTATGTCACAGTTTTACAATCAGCATTGTTTTCACATTACATACGCTCTGTAATCTCACCGCTTCTATATGCCTGAAGAAGCATTTTCAGATCTTCAATCTGTTCTTTTAACTCCTGACCTATATCAGTATCTCCTACCATCTTTCTCTCCAGCACACGTTTTACAACAACGCTGTCTGAATGGATGTCGCTTTCTTTTTCAATCGCTGCTTCTGTTGATTCAAACGGTTCATGCGCCGCAAGAATCAGTCCGTAAGAATTATAGATCAGCGTATATCCTGCAATGCCGGTCTGTTTCTGATAGGCTCTGGAAAATCCGCCATCGATCACAAGCACTTTTCCGTTACATTTGATCGGGCTTTCTCCCGTAATCGCTTTCACCGGCACATGCCCGTTAATGATATGTGCACTCTCTTCGGTCAGTCCAAATTCTTTCAGAATCATATTGATTACTTTTTCATTTTCAAGCAAATTATAATATGGGTTTTTCTTTTCTTTATGCGTCTCTTTTTCAGCAAGGAAATAACGTTCAAATGTTGCCATTTTATCTTTTCCAAACAATGGGGAATTTTCACTCAACCAGATATACCACATCATGTCCTTTCCCCGCTCTTTTTCCTTCTTATTTAATGCATAAAATCCTTTTCGCACATAGCTTTCCAGCACTTCATACAGACTCTTTCCTTTGTAGGATCTGCCGTACAGCCGTACACTTTTCAATGTTCCGTCCTCTTTAAGCGGAACACAGCCATGATAGAGCAGATTTCCATTATAGACTTTGTAGAGTCCACCCTTGTTCAACAGAAAGCGCATATGATCCTGCAGTTTCTCACAATTTAAAAATGCACTTTCAAGCCGCGACATGATCTCTTCCTCGTCTTTGCTGAGCGCATATGGATGTTTCGGATCGATTGTCGGAAAATTTATATCCAGCATCTCATATTCTTTTCCATCCAGAGTTATAACACCACGTTCATAATCGATCTTGTCTAACAGATTGCGATCCTCCAGATGAAATCCCGGATTCTTTTTGATAATCTGTCCTTCCACTTTAAATTGAATAACCGACATTGCTTTGTGCATTCGCATCTCGAGCTGTTTTTCATTGATGTCTCTGTTCTGCTCTCCTTTTAATTTGAAACATTCACACGGATCATCCTTATATACCCGAAGTGCAAATGTCGCAAGCGGAAGCAGGTTGATCCCATATCCATCCTCCAGAATATCCAGATTGCCATATCTTGCGCAGATACGGATCACATTTGCGATACAGCCACGCTGCCCGGCAGCTGCCCCCATCCACAGTACATCATGATTCCCCCACTGAATGTCTACGGAATGATAATTCTTTAATTTGTCCATGATGATGTGCGGTCCCGGACCTCTGTCATATACATCTCCTACAATATGCAGGTGATCCACCGTCAGTCTCTGGATCAGCTCACTAAGCGCCACAATAAAAGGTTCTGCTCTGCCAATTCCGATGATCGTGCTTACAATGGAGTTATAATACGACTCTTTGTCCGAAACTTCCGGACGTACCGTGATCATCTCCTCGATCACATAAGCAAATTCTTTCGGCAGTGCCTTTCGCACTTTTGATCTTGTGTATTTGCTTGCTGCGCATTTACACACTTCAATTAACCGGTACAATGTAATCTTGTACCAGTCCTCCATACTCTCTTCGGTCTGTCTGATCCGATCCATCTTTTCTTTTGGATAATAAATAAGAGTAGCCAGAGATTGTTTGTCTCTGCTACTCAAAGTATTTCCAAATACATCATCAATTTTACGGCGCACAGAACCTGAGCCGTTCTTCAGCACATGTGAAAACGCCTCATATTCTCCGTGAATATCCGTCAGGAAATGTTCGGTTCCTTTCGGAAGATTCAAAATTGCCTGAAGATTAATAATCTCCGTTGATGCCTTAGCGATGGTCGGGTACAGCTCAGAAAGTCTCTCCAGATAACGTTCTTTTAATTCTTTCATAAACTCCTCCCATAATTAAAACTGAATGACATCCGACATGTCATACAGCCCTGCCGGTTTACCTGCCAGAAATTTGGCAGCTTCCACGGCACCTTTTCCAAAGATTGTCTTGGAATATGCTGTATGCTTAAATTCTATTACTTCATCAGTTCCGGCAAACAGTACTTCATGTTCCCCTACAATCGTACCGCCACGGACTGCTGAAATCCCAATCTCTTTTGTATCACGTTTCTTACGCTCCTGGCTTCTGTCATATACATAATGATATGCTTCATCCATTGCTTCATTCATAGAATCCGCAAGCGCAATTGCTGTTCCGCTCGGTGCGTCCAGCTTCTGGTTGTGATGCTTTTCAACAATCTCCATATCATATCCTGCCGGTGCAAGAACTTTGGTTGCTTCTTTTAATAATTTCATCAGAAGATTGATACCAAGAGACATATTTGCAGATTTTAAAACTGCTGTTTTCTTTGCTGCTTCTGGAATCTTTGCAAGTTGTTCTTCTGAAAGACCTGTCGTGCAGAGAACAACCGGCATTTTTTTCTCTTCGCAGTATGTAAGCAGAGCATCTGCTGCTGCCGCGTTAGAAAAATCAATGATCACATCTGCTTCCACGTCGCATTTTTCCAGGCTTTCAAAAACCGGATAATCATTGGCAATTCCTGTATATTTATCAATTCCTGCAACAAGCTCGATTCCTTCGTCGGCTTTAATAAGCCCCGTAATTACCTGTCCCATATGTCCATTGCATCCATGCATGATTGCTCGTACCATTTTATTTCCTCCTGTATGTTCCCACGATTGTCATAGAAAAAGGATATCACAACTGGTGCCAGTAAGCAACCAATGATATCCTTTTCACATATTCTGCACAATATGTATCTTATGCTAATTGAATTCCGAAATCTTTCATTGCTTTTGCCAGCGCCTGTTCATGCTCTTTAGAGATCTCTGTAAGCGGCATGCGAAGCGGTCCACACTCAACTCCCATAAGCTGCATTGCTTTCTTAACCGGAATCGGGTTCACTTCACAGAACAGTTGCTCAATAAGAGGCAGTGCTTTCAGCTGAAGTGCTGCACTCCCTTTTACATCTCCGTTAAAGAACTTCTCGCAGATATCATGTGTTTCCTGCGGCGCAACATTAGACAGCACAGAAATAACACCTTTGGCTCCCAGTGACAACATCGGCACGATCTGGTCATCATTACCGGAATATAAATCAATATTTCCATCTGTCAGAGCCATGATCTTCGCAACCTGTGAAATATTGCCAGACGCTTCTTTTACAGCTACGATATTATCTACATTCTTAACAAGCTCTGCAACCGTTGCCGGTTCAATATTGCATCCGGTTCTGCTTGCAACGCTGTACATGATAATCGGAGCTTTTGCTTCTTTGGCTACTGCTGTATAGTGACCGATCAGTCCTGCCTGTGTCGCCTTATTATAATAAGGTGTTACCAGTAACAGACCATCTGCGCCATAATCTGCCGCCTCTTTTGACATGTCGATGGCTGTTCTTGTGCAATTAGAACCAGTTCCGGCAATTACCGGGATTCTGCCTTTCACACGGTCAATAGCAAATTTCACACACTGCATATGCTCTTCTTCCGTCATTGTAGCAGATTCTCCGGTCGTTCCGCAGATAATGATCGCATCCGTACCGTGTGTACAATGATAATCAAGCAATTCATCAAGTTTATTATAATTAATGGTTTCGTCGCTGTTAAATGGTGTAACGATGGCTACACCTGCACCTGTAAAAATAGACATACATATCCTCCTGACTGCATTTCGTTATTAACAGAATTTTATCACCATTCAAATATGATGTCAATGAAACTCTTTCCCCCTTTACAGGTATTTTGTCATTTTCTCTCATTTTCCATCAAATTCCCACACACTCCAGTTTACTTACCGAAACTTCATATGCTATGCGTTTCTGGGTTTCTGTCTCTGAAAGTTTCTTTACATATTCCCGGCTCTGGATTCTCCCAAGGATCTGCACATGCTCTCCCACTTCAAAAGCAGAGGCAAATCTTGCATTTCTTCCCCAGCAGATACACGGTATGTAATCTGATTTTCCATATGGCCGGTTCACCGCAAGCAGAAGATCTGCAATTTCTCTTCCGAGCGGAGTTTTACGGTATACCGGCAGTTTACAGATATAGCCGTCCAGCAGGATATTGTTTGTCCGCGCTCCATCCGGCTCTTCTTCAATAAATGTAACTTCTCTGGCGAACACGGACAGTACAAGTCTGTTTTTCTGTTCCTCATGGCGGTTGTAAGAGCGGAACTGTCCACAGATCATCAGATATTCCCCTTCATAATCCTGGCTCACATCGACCAGTCGTTCCGATACCATTACCGGTATCCGGTCCCTGGAATTGCTCAGACGCTTCACATCAACATCTACCATATAAAAGCCCTCACCGAACACTTCGTGGCTGAATGTAAAGCCTGATACAACTTCTCCCATAATTGTTACCTGATTGTTTTCAATAACCTTATCTGACATAATTTTACATTCTCCTTCCTCTGAATCGTATTTTGAGTCATACCATAATTTATGAAAGTCGGAATGCTTTTAGAACTAAATACTTGTAAATTCTATAAAATATGATAAACTAATAAAGTTGTACAATGAAAAATGGAAAATTATATGTTAATAGGAAGAGAAAAGGAAGGTTCGTATGAAGACAAAACGCGAAGATGTACGTAATATAGCAATCATTGCCCATGTCGATCACGGTAAAACGACATTGGTTGACGAATTATTGAAGCAAAGCGGTGTATTCCGTGAAAACCAGGAAGTGGAAGAACGTGTTATGGATTCCAACGATATTGAACGTGAGCGTGGAATCACAATCCTTTCCAAAAACACAGCAGTCTATTATAAAAATACAAAGATCAACATTATCGACACACCGGGGCATGCTGATTTCGGTGGCGAGGTAGAACGTGTTTTAAAAATGGTAAACGGTGTTGTCCTCGTTGTAGATGCATTTGAAGGTGCTATGCCACAGACCAAATTCGTTCTAAGAAAGGCACTGGAACTGGAACTTCCGGTTATCGTATGTATCAATAAGATCGACCGTCCGGAAGCAAGACCGGATGAAGTTATCGACGAAGTTCTTGAACTGTTCATGGATCTGGATGCTTCTGATGAACAATTAGACTGTCCGTTCGTTTACGCTTCTGCAAAAGCAGGTGTTGCAGTTCTGGATCTCTCTGATGAAGAGAAAGATATGAAGCCTCTTTTTGAGACAATCTTAGAGTATATCCCGGCTCCGGAAGGTGATCCGGAAGCTCCGACGCAGGTACTGATCAGTACAATCGATTACAATGAATATGTCGGAAGAATCGGTGTCGGCAAAGTTGATAACGGTACAATCCGTGTAAATCAGGATATGGTTCTTGTAAACCATCATGATCCTGACAAACAGGAAAAAGTAAAAATCAGCAAACTTTATGAATTTGACGGTCTGAACAAAGTAGAAGTAAAAGAAGCTACGATCGGATCTATCGTTGCAATCTCCGGTATTTCTGATATTTCCATCGGTGATACACTCTGTTCTCCGGAAGCTCCGAATGCAATTCCGTTCCAGAAGATTTCAGAGCCAACGATTTCCATGAACTTCATCGTTAACGACAGTCCGTTTGCCGGACAGGAGGGAAAATACGTTACTTCCCGTCACTTACGTGACCGTCTGTTCCGCGAGCTGAACACAGATGTCAGCCTCCGTGTAGAAGATACCGAGAACATGGACAGCTTCAAAGTATCCGGACGTGGCGAACTTCATTTATCCGTTCTAATTGAGAACATGCGCCGTGAAGGTTATGAATTTGCAGTCAGCAAAGCAGAAGTTCTTTATAAGAAAGACGAAAAAGGTAAATTATTAGAGCCTATGGAGGCAGCTTATATCGATGTGCCGGATGAATTTACCGGAACTGTCATCGACAAATTAAGCCAGCGTAAAGGTGAGCTGCAGAACATGGGTGCAACCGGTGGCGGATATACCCGTCTGGAATTCCGTATTCCGGCACGTGGTCTGATCGGATACCGTGGAGAATTCTTAACAGATACAAAAGGAAATGGTATCATCAATACTGCATTTGACGGCTATGCTCCGTACAAGGGAGACATCACTTACCGTAAGCAAGGCTCTCTGATCGCATTTGAGACAGGCGAATCTGTAACTTACGGACTGTTCAGTGCCCAGGAACGCGGTGTGCTGTTCATCGGTGCCGGCGAAAAAGTATATTCCGGTATGGTTATCGGAGAAAATGCAAAAACAGACGATATCGAAGTCAATGTATGTAAGACCAAACATCTTACCAATACCCGTTCCTCCAGTGCAGATGAAGCACTTCGTCTGACACCTCCGAAAGTATTAAGTCTGGAGCAGGCACTGGACTTCATCGACACAGACGAATTACTGGAAGTAACTCCGAAAAACTTAAGAATCCGTAAAAAGATTCTGGATCCAAAGATGAGAAAAAGAGGAAATCGATCATGATCTTTTTGTGGCAATTAGAAAATATTCGAACACCGTTTTTCAACGAAATCATGCAATTTGTCACTTATTTTGGTCAGGAACTATTAATCATAGCGGTTATCTGCGCACTGTACTGGTGCGCGGATAAGCGCTTTGCTTATTATCTGGGCTTTACTTATTTCACAGCAGGATTCTGTGTGCAGGCGTTAAAGATCACTTTCCGGATTCCAAGACCATGGATTCTGGATCCAGAATTTAAAGCTGTAAAAAGTGCAATTCCTGCCGCCACCGGATATTCCTTCCCAAGCGGCCATACTCAAGGGGCTACATGTCTCTTCTTCCCGTTAGCTCTCCGTGCCAAAAAAACATGGGCAAAAATACTGTTTATACTCGCATTTTTATGTGTTGGTTTTTCCAGAATGTATCTCGGATGTCACACACCAAAGGATGTTTTCGTATCTATGGGTCTGTCCATTATCATTGCATCCGTTTTCTGGCATTTCCGTTCAAAACTTGAAAATGTTACTACTTGCACCGCACAGATTTCTGTCCTGCTCGGTATACTCGCATTCGCTCTCGCCGGCTATGCATGGTATTTATATCATGGACAGATGATTGCTTTGAAATACGCAATGGACTGCTTCAAAGCTGCCGGAGCCGGACTGGGCTTTGCCCTGGGCTGGTATCTTGAACACACACATCTGGACTTTCAACCGGATACCTGCTCCGGAAAAGGTCAGATTTTGAAATTTATCATTGGTATACTACTGACACTTTGCGTGAAACTCATCATCTCTTTTATTTTCGGCTCTTCTATCTTGGCAAAATCCGCCGAATATTTTATACTGCTGTTATGGATCATTTATTTTTATCCTTATCTGTTTACCAAATACAGCAAACACTAAGAGGAGAATTTTATGCGAACAATCATTGCCAATTTTTTAAAACGACTGACCGAAATTCTGGAACTTTTCATTGCTTTGATGCTGGCTGCCGGTATTATTTTATTATGCGTGCGGATCGCCACATCACTTGCCAATGTTCCGGATCTGAATACGTGGCCAAACTATGACGATCTGCTGGAAACCTGTTTTAATCTGATCATCGGAGTGGAGCTTATCCGCATGGTTTATTATCATACACCGGCGACTGTATTTGAAGTTCTGATCTTTGCGATTGCAAGACAGATCATCATCGATCACTCTTCCAGCTATTCTAGCCTGATCGGCGTATGTGCGATTGCTGTTTTATTTGCAACAAGGAAATATCTGTTCTGTGAATTTGATATTCCAAACGAAACTATTTTGCGCGCAACGACGAAAGTAAAACTTGCTAATAAACTTCTGGGTATCTCGCTTCCTTACGAAGAAGATACTGCCACACTTCGAGATATTCTGGAAGAAAGCCTGAAAAAAGGAGAAACCGATATCGGTGTCGGTGCCTGCGCCTACTATTCAAACTGCGGACTTCGTGTTGCAAAAATGCATAATGGAAAAATTTCCAGAATTGAAGTAATTCATGCTATACAATAGTCAACAAACATGTTATACTAAATATATCAGATATATTTCTTTCTGTGTAGAAATTGTCAGATTTTATATATCTGAAAAATGTCAAAAAGGAGTTGAGCATCATGAAGTTTATCATTATCGGAAAAAACATCGATGTAACACCAGGCTTAAAACAAGCTGTAGAAAGTAAGTTAGGAAAATTAGAAAGGTACTTCACTCCAGAGACGGAAATTCACGTAACCTTAAGCGTACAGAAAGAACATCAAAAAATTGAAGTTACAATCCCTGTAAAAGGTACAATTATCCGTTCCGAACAAGTCAGCAGTGACATGTATGTATCCATCGATCTTGTCGAAGAGGTTATTGAACGCCAGCTTCGCAAATATAAGAACAAACTTGTTGCCAGACAGCAGGAAGGCGGCAACTTTAAACAGGAATTTTTCGATACCGCAGAGAATACAGATGAAGACGAGATTAAGATCGTCCGCACAAAGAAATTTGGCATCAAACCAATGTATCCAGAAGATGCATGCATCCAGATGGAACTGCTCGGACACGATTTCTACGTATTCTGCAACGCAGAGACCGAAGAAGTCAACGTAGTCTACAAACGCAAAAACGGCTCTTTCGGATTGATAGAACCAGAGTTTTCATAAAGCAACGAGCAAGACATAAGAATAAGGGAAGCGGGTGGTAATGTTCACATTACCACCCGCTTCCCTTATTCTTATGTATGGCGACAGCCATGACCGAGGAATCACCGCAGGTGATTTCGAGGTTCTTGCTCGTTGCTTTCACTACTTCTGTGTATGGCGACAGCCATGATCGAGGAAACACCGCAGGTGGTTTCGAGGTTCTTGCTCGTTGCTTTCTCTACTTCTATGTATGGCGACAGCCATGACCGAGGAATCACCGCAGGTGGTTTCGAGGTTCTTGCTCGTTGCTTTCTCTACTTCTGTGTATGGCGACAGCCATGACCGAGGAAACTTTTCCCACTACTCAAGCACCTGCTCTTTTCCGTCAACTTCCGCAAAGAAACATGCCTCTCCCACTTCCATCTTTGCCTGCCCGGAAGTTCCTTCTGTAATCTCCGCCTGCACCGGCGCCAGCTGCTCATCGGACAGTAGCACTTCCAGCACAACCTGATCCGTATACTGCGTATCCAGAATCTGAATTCCGTTCTCTCCTAATATGTACTGGATTTTACCAAGTCCGGTATAATCCGTTGTAATCTGAAGTTTAGATCCTGAAATTCTGGTTACAATCTGGGAAGAAGCCAGTCCTGCCTGCACCGAAGACGAATATGCCCGTACCAGTCCTCCTGTTCCAAGAAGTGTTCCTCCGAAATATCTTGTAACAACTACTACAACCTGATGAAGTCCCGCACCAGTCAGCACATCCAGCATCGGTTTACCGGCTGTACCATTCGGCTCCCCATCATCACTGCACCGCATCAGCTCCTGCTGCTCTCCAACAATATAGGCAAAACAATTGTGTCTGGCATTCCAGTATTTTTTCTTTGTAGCTTCGATAAAAGCAAGCGCTTCCTCTTCTGTCTTCACCGGACTTACAGTTGCAATAAAACGAGATTTCTTTTCTACAATTTCGGCTTCACCGCCGGTATATACAATTTTATATTCTAATGCCATTATTTTTGTTCCTTTCTTTCCTGCACGAGCTGATGATACTTTCCTTTTACATCAGACAGTCACTCATGATAAAACAGCCCGAAAAATACACTTACTTATTATAATACCGAATTTCTTAAGATTTTCCTACCAAAATATGAAGTTTTCATTTTTTTCTTTATTTCAAAGACTATCTTTGCTATAATGACGTGGTATGAAGGAGGCAAAAACTCATGAATTATGGTAAAAGAAAGGCTGCCAGGCAGCAGAAACGAATAACATCCAAATCTGCCATGCAAGGGAAACGCGTCGGCGTCCGCCTGTTCAAAGCTTTGCTGCTCTGTATTGTGCTGGTCGGAGTGATTGGTATCATCGGCGGCGGATTATTTGTAAAACGTATCATAAACAATGCGCCTGAGGTATCCCCTTCCGATGTCAAACCGCAGGGATTTACAACTTTTGTTTATGCAGATGACGGTAAAACGGAAACACACCGTTTTGTAGCTTCCGGTTCAAACCGTGTTTACAAAACAATTGATGATATTCCGGATAATCTGGCTCACGCATTTGTTGCAATTGAGGATGAACGTTTTTACAAACATAATGGTATCGACTTACAGGGTATCGCCCGTGCAGCAGTTTCCACACTGACCGGTTCCGAACAGGGTGCCAGTACACTGACACAGCAGCTCATCAAGAATAATGTTTTCCCGAACTTTGTAGACGAGAAGACATTTGCAGACAAATTAGAGCGTAAGTTCCAGGAGCAGTATCTTGCTTTACAGATTGAGAAGCAGATGAGCAAGAATGAGATTCTGGAAAGTTATATGAATACGATCAACCTTGGACAGAACTGTCTTGGTGTACAGTCCGCATCCATGCGTTATTTTGGAAAAGATGTGTCCAAGCTTACATTATCTGAATGTGCGGTTATTGCCGGGATCACTCAGAATCCATCCGGCTACAATCCGGTAACACATCCGGATGCCAATGCCAAGAGACGAGACAACGTTCTGAAAAACATGCTTGAACAGGGTTATATTTCAAAAAAAGAATATAACAAGGCAAAGAAAGACAAAGTTTATGCACGTATTCAGAAAGCCAACAAGAAAAACAGTGATAATAATAACGCTGCCAGCTATTTTGTAGATGCACTTTCTGACCAGGTTATCCACGATCTGAAAGAACAGCTCGGATACACAGATGCACAGGCATACAATGCTCTCTACAGTGGCGGCTTAAGCATCTATTCTACCCAAAACAAAAAGATGCAGAAGATCTGTGATGAAGAGATGAACAAAGACTCTAACTATCCCGGACTTAAGGAATACGGTCTGGATTATGCCCTTACCGTAACCCGTGCTGACGGTTCTGTTAAGAATTACAGCTCTGGCCATGTAAAAAAATACGTCCAGAAGAAATACGGCAAATCACAGGGGCTTTTATACTCCAGTAAAGAAGAAGCAAAGCGTATGGTAAAAGAATGGAAGAAGACCATCGCCAAAAAAGGAGACAAATATAACGAAGTAATGAACATTACTCCACAGCCTCAGGCCTCCGTTACTCTGATGGATCAGAGCAACGGCGAGATCAAAGCTATGGTAGGTGGACGTGGTGCCAAAGGATCCAGCCTCAGTCTGAACCGTGCTTACAAGGGTGCAAAACGTCAGCCTGGATCTACATTCAAGGTTCTGGCAGCTTATGCACCTGCAATTGATGCATGTGGCAAGACACTTTCTTCTACCGTTGTTGATGAGCCTTACAGTTATAAAAATGGCAAAAGCGTGCGAAATGCCAGCCGTTCTTACAAAGGAACTGTTACTTATCGTACTGCTATCGCCAATTCCATCAATGTCTGTGCAGTCAAGGTCAGTGATGAGATCACACAACAGCTGGGGTATGAATACTGTAAAGACAAATTTGGAATCAGTACACTTGTTAAGAACAAAGAAATCAACGGAAAGATTTTCAGTGATGTTAACCAGACACTTGCACTTGGTGGTATCACAGAAGGTGTTTACAACTATCAGCTCTGCGCTGCATATGCTTCCATTGCTAACGGCGGTGAATATAACACACCTACCCTTTACACGAAAATCGTAGATCATGATGGGAATGTTCTGTTAGAGAATCCGGGTTCATCCCACAGAGCAGTCAAAAAAAGCACTGCTTCTCTTCTTACAAGCGCATTACAAAGTGTTGTTAAAGAAGGTACAGGACGTTCCTGCCAGTTAGACAATATGGCAACTGCCGGTAAAACCGGTACAACAACTTCCAACAAGGACTTATGGTTCTGTGGCTTCACTCCTTATTACACCTGTGCAGTATGGGGTGGATACGATGACAACAAGGAATGCGGCTATGACACAAGCTTTCGTTTCCGTCTCTGGAAAGGAATTATGAGCCGTATCCATGAGAATCTTGAATCAAAAGATTTTGATACAAACGCAGGACTGGAAAAAGTATCTGTCTGTAGCATTAGTGGTAAGCTTCCGCGTTCCGGATGTCCGACCGAGACAGAATACTTCACGGAAGACACCGTACCTACAGAGACCTGTCCGGGACATTCCAGCTACGACAGTGGATCCAATTATAACAATGATAATAACAGCAATAACGGTAACACCGGTGATACGAACAATGGTAATACCGGCAACAACTCTGGCGGTAATACTGGCGGTAACTCTGGCGGTAATACTGGCGGTAATACTGGCGGTAACTCTGGCGGCAACTCCGGTGGCAACTCTGGCGGTAACTCTGGTGGCAACTCTGGCGGTAATACCGGTGGCAACTCTGGCGGTAATACCGGTGGCAACTCTGGTGGCAATACTGGCGGTAATACCGGTGGCAACTCTGGCGGTAATACCGGTGGCAACTCTGGTGACAGCACTGGTGGCGGCACTGGTGGCGGCACCGGCGGACATGGTAATTAATCATCAATAAATGAATAGTAAAAAAGCATTGGGTTTGTATGAACCGAATGCTTTTTCATTTGCTCAGCTATTTTTTTATTTTATAATCTCTGCAATTTTAATTCTGCAATTTTAGTCAAGGATTAGTTTTGCAGCTCCGCATATTCCTGCATCATTTCCTAATTCTGCAAGTTTAAACTGTACATCCTGATTTGCAAAGAATGCATTTGCTCTGTAGTTCTTGACAATATAGTCAAGAAGGATCTCTCCTGCCTTTGATACACCTCCACCAATTACGATTACTGCCGGATCAACAACAACTGCAATGTTAGCAAGTGCATGTCCAAGATATTTTCCAAATTCTTCTACAATCTCTTCTGCAATTTCATCCTGTGCCTTTAATGCATCAAATACTGCTTTTGCATCTACATGTTCCTGACTGCGTAACAGGCTGGACTTTGCATCCTTTGCGAGACGCAGTGCTGCAAGTCTTGCAATACCTGTAGCGGAAGCATACTGCTCCAGGCATCCTTTTTTTCCACAGCCACAGGTTTCTGTCTCTGTTTCATTCACACAGATATGACCGATCTCCCCACCGGCACCATTCGTACCAACCAGAGGATGTCCTTCCAGGATTACGCCACCGCCTACACCTGTTCCCAGCGTAACCATGACGATATTCTTCTCACCTTTTCCAGCCCCAAGCCACATCTCGCCAAGGGCTGCTACATTGGCATCATTTCCCAGTCTGACTTTCAGACCGGTCAGCTCTTCCATTTCTTTTTTAACTTCCTTATAACCCCATCCGAGATTCGCTGTATTCTGTACAATCCCCACTTCCGTCACCGGAGCCGGAACACCGATTCCTACTCCTTCGATCTGATCCTTTGCAATCTTCTTTTTCTCACAAAGTTCCTCTATAGAAGCGGCAACATCCGGAAGGATCGCAGCGCCTTCGTTTTCTGTGTGGGATGGAATCTCCCATTTTTCCAGAAGTACACCATCGATCTGGAACAATCCCATCTTCACAGTTGTTCCGCCAATATCTACACCAAAACAATATTTCATGATTATTCTCCCTGTTTCTTAGCCATATTTTCCTGCACACGTTTGTATAATTCCTGTGCAGCATTATATCCCATACTTTTCTGTCTGTGGTTGATTGCCGCAGTCTCAACAATGATAGCGAGATTACGTCCCGGACGGATCGGTAACTGATGACATACAACTTTATTGCCAAGAAATTCTGTATATTCTTCTTCCAGTCCCAGTCTGTCATATTCTTTATCACGATTCCAATCTTCTAATGTGATAACAAGATCGATATTCTGTGTCTCTCTTACACTCTGTACACCAAACAGCATCTTCACATCTACAATACCGATTCCTCTTAACTCAATAAAATGTCTCGTAATATCCGGCGCCTTACCTACCAGTGTATCATCACTGACCTTGCGGATTTCTACAACGTCATCGCTTACAAGACGATGTCCACGCTTGATCAGCTCAAGCGCCGCCTCACTCTTACCGATTCCACTCTCTCCCATGATCAGCACACCGACACCATATACATCAACAAGTACACCATGAATCGAAATGCAAGGCGCCAGTTCTACATTTAACCAGCGGATGATCTCAGCCGTAAATGTAGATGTATTGACCCCTGTAGAAAATACCGGAATATTTGCCTTATTTGCTTTCTCAAGAAGCATTGGTTCCGGTTTTAAACCACGGCAGTATACAATACACGGAATCTCATAAGACAATAACATGTCATAGATTTTCTCTTTTTTCTCTTCTTCTATATTCTGAAGATATGTGTATTCTACATATCCGATAATCTGCACACGTTCTGATGCAAAATGTTCGAAAAATCCAGTAAGCTGCAATGCCGGACGGTTTACATCCGGAACGGAAACTCCTGTTTTTGTATAATCTACATCCGGAGTCAGATTCTTTAGGTCAAACCGCTCTACAATCTGACTTAATTTCACTTGATTTACCATACTGTTTCCTCCACCCTTTCTTTCCAGTATTTCTTAATTGTGCAAAAAATAACACACAATATTATATCATATCAATGAAAGAATTTGTATACATCTTCTGCTGATTTTTTATTCATTGATGGCAGTTTCTGAAGCTCTTCTACAGATGCTTGTTTTATTGCATCTATATTTTCAAAATGCTTCATCAGTTCTTTTCTTCTTGCCGGCCCTACTCCCGGAATGTCGTCCAGAATCGAACGTACCTGTCCTTTTCCTCTCAGTTGTCTGTGGAAGGTAATAGCAAAACGGTGTGCTTCATCCTGAATTCTGGTGATCAGCCGGAATGCTTCTGAATGTATGTCGATCGGAAGCTCCACATTTTTATAATACAGCCCTCTTGTGCGGTGATGATCGTCTTTTACCATTCCACATACCGGGATCGAAATGTCAAGTTTTTGCAATACCTCTTCTGCAATATTTACCTGTCCGCGTCCACCATCCATCAGTATAAGATCTGGAAATACCGTAAATCCTCCCAGCTCTTTTCCTTCTTCCTGTTCTCTGAGACCATGGGTAAATCTGCGCGTCAGTACCTCTTCCATACTGGCATAATCATCCGGTCCCTGTACGCTCTTGATACGGAACTTACGGTAATCGTTTTTCTTTGGCTTGCCCCGCTCGTACACAACCATGGAGCCTACCGAAGCAAAACCACTTGTATTGGAAATATCAAATGCCTCCATTCTGGAAATGCCTGACAGTCCGAGTATTTTTTCCAACTCTTTGACAGCTCCGATCGTCCGTCCTTCTTCTCTTTTCAGCCGTTCCTTGTCCTTTTGTAATACCATAGTGGCATTCTTTTCAGCCAGTTCAACAAGTTTCTCTTTCTGCCCTTTTTTCGGAATGATCAGGTGGACTCTCCGTTCCTTTTTCTTGCTCAGCCACTCTTCCAGAAGTTCCTGGTCTTCCACTTCCTGCGGAAGCATAAGCTGCGAAGGAATATACGGTGTTCCTGCATAAAATTGTTTGATAAAGCTGGTCAGTGTTTCTTTTTCTGTCTCTCCCGGCGCTGTTTTTAAATAAAAATGATCTCTTCCGATCAGTCTGCCTCCACGGATAAAAAAAACCTGCACGACCGCATCTGCATATTCTGTCGCCATAGCAATAACGTCTCTGTCTTCTCCTGCTGTGTCCGTGATCTTCTGCTTCTGCGCAATCTTCTGCACACTGAACAATAGCTCCCTGTATTCTGCTGCCTTCTCAAATTCCAGTACTTCTGCCGCATCCTGCATCTGTTTTTCCAATCTCTTTAATATAATGTCATAATTCCCATTCAGAAAATGCAGTACCTCCTGCACGGACTTCTGATACGCTTCCTGGCTTATATATCCCTGACAGGGCGCATCGCACTGATGAATGTGATAATTCAGGCATGGGCGTTCTTTTCCCGTATCCCTTGGCAGTTTACGATTGCAGCTCCGGATATGATATAATTTGCGGATCAGTTCGATCGTATCTTTTACTGCACCGGCACTTGTATATGGTCCAAAATATTTCGCTTTGTCTTTTATCATCTTTCGCGCCAGCATTATTCTTGGATATGCTTCATCCGCTGTCACTTTGATAAATGGATACGCCTTATCATCCATAAGCATCGTATTATACTTTGGATGGTGTTCCTTGATCAGATTACATTCCAGAACAAGCGCTTCCAGTTCAGAATCCGTAACGATATACTCAAATCTCCGGATATGCGTTACCATCTGCTCAATCTTTGCGCCTTTATTCCTGCTGCTCTGGAAATACTGACGCACCCGATTTTTAAGGCTGATCGCTTTTCCGACATATATGATCATATCTGTCTCATCATGCATGATATATACTCCCGGCTTTCCCGGAAGTTTTTTTAACTCTTCAGATATATCAAACATTTGTCTTCCCTTTCTTTTTCTGATTCACATCGTAATTATTGTATCGGAAAAAAGGTCTGTAAGCAAGGTCTTGCAGAAGGCTTTTCATTATAACAGAAATCATATTTTCTCTATGCAAGCAAAAAAGAGTACGCAGATAAGAAAAATGGAGCAGATAAAATCTGCCCCATTTTGTATACTTACAATCTCTTATACTTCTTTCATTGCAATTCGTTCTTCGCCGGATGCCTTCTTCTCTTCCGGATCGGTTCCTTCCACTTCATGTAATATCTGCATAAATTCCTTACCTGTAATGGTCTCTTTCTCGATCAGGAATGCAGCAATCTTATCCAACGTTTCTCTGTGTGCCTGTAATAATGTCTTCGCCTGCTCGTAGGCCTCTTTTAGCATCTTCATGACTTCTTTGTCAATCTCAGATTCTGTCTCTGCTCCACAGTTGGAAACCGGTCTTCCGTTCAGGTATCTGTTCTGTACCGATTCCAGTCCGATCAGTCCGAACTTCTCACTCATACCATACTGCGTGATCATCGCTCTTGCTACCTGTGTTGCTTTCTCGATATCGTTTGAAGCACCTGTCGTAACCGTATCAAATACAATCTCTTCTGCAGCACGTCCGGCAAGCATACCAACTAACATTGCTTCCAGTTCTTTCTTCGTATTCAAATACTTCTCTTCCTCCGGAGTCTGCATAACATAACCGAGTGCTCCCATCGTACGTGGTACGATTGTAATCTTCTGTACCGGCTCTGCATCCTTCTGAAGTGCGCTCACCAATGCATGTCCGACTTCGTGGTAGGAAACGATTCTTCGTTCCTCCTGACTCATAATACGGTCTTTCTTCTCCTTGCCGACCAGTACAACTTCTACAGCCTCAAACAGATCTGCCTGCGATACCGCATGTCTGCCATGTTTGACTGCATTAATCGCAGCTTCATTGATCATATTGGCAAGATCTGATCCGACAGCACCGGAAGTTGCCAGTGCGATCTCTTCCAGATCAACCGTCTCATCCATACGGACATCTTTGGAATGAACTTTTAATACTTCCACACGTCCTTTTAAATCAGGTTTTTCAACAATGATACGTCTGTCAAAACGTCCCGGTCTTAACAGCGCCGGATCCAAGATCTCCGGACGGTTCGTTGCCGCCAACAGAACAAGTCCTTTATTGCTCTCAAATCCGTCCATCTCTGCAAGGAGCTGGTTCAGTGTCTGTTCTCTCTCATCGTTACTTCCCATCTGGTTGTCACGGCTCTTACCGATTGCATCGATCTCATCAATGAAAATGATACACGGTGCCATCTGCTGTGCCTGTTTGAACAGATCTCGTACACGGGAAGCTCCAACCCCCACATACATCTCAACAAAAGCCGAACCGCTGAGTGAGAAGAACGGTACTTTCGCTTCTCCGGCGACCGCTTTTGCAAGTAATGTCTTACCGGTTCCCGGAGGTCCGACTAACAGTGCACCTTTCGGAAGTTTCGCACCAACACTTGTATATTTTCCCGGATTATGCAGAAAATCTACGACTTCCTGCAGAGATTCTTTTGCTTCATCCTGTCCTGCTACATCCTTAAATGTAACTCCGGTCTGCTTCTCCACATACATCTTGGCATTGCTCTTGCCGATTCCCATCATGCCGCCACCCTTAGACATACGCTTTGTCGTCCAAATGATCAGTGCCACCAGACATGCCACCGGAAGGAATGTGCCGAGAAGCTGGAGCATGACTGCGGATGTTGTATCCGGTATCTTTGCGTTATATTCTACATGCGCTTTATACAGTTTGTCAGACAGCTGATCGTCCTTGACAACTCCTGTATAATACTTCTTCGCAATCCGGTCTCCGGATTCTTTCTTCATTGTGATGATCAGTTTATCACTGTCGATCTCAACTTTGTCTACTTTTCCTGCATCGACATATTTTAAAAACTTGTCGTAGCTGATCTCTGTCTCGGATCCTTGTCCCTGAAACTGGTAAAGTGCCAGCACAAGTATCGTCGTGATCAGAGTCACTAAAATGACAAATGAAAAGCCCTGTCGGTTGTTCTTTTTAGGATCTTGATTTTTCTTATTCTGGTTGTCCATATTTTTCCTCCTATTACATTACATAATTATAAGGACAGCCCACCCGGAAATCAATAAAAGATTTATGAAAAGATTGTAAACTTCCCATATCCTGTAGTATACTTGGATAGAAAATAGTTCATACAGAAATTTACACTTTTATGAAATATTTTTAATATAACGTTATTAAGAGGATTGAATAATGAACATAGGATTTGACAACGAAAAATACTTACAGATGCAGTCCGCTCATATCCGGGAACGTATCGCCCAGTTCGACAACAAACTTTACCTGGAATTTGGCGGCAAATTATTTGATGACTTTCACGCATCCCGTGTACTTCCGGGATTCCGGCCAGACTCCAAGATGCGTATGCTGATGCAGCTAAGCGATCAGGCAGAGATCGTCATTGTCATCAGTGCCGAAGACATTGAGAAAAACAAAGTCCGCGGAGACCTTGGCATTACTTATGATGTAGATGTTATGCGCCTCATGTCTATTTTCAAAGGCCACGGACTGTATGTCGGCAGTGTCGTAATTACCAAATACAGTGGACAGCAGAGTGCTGCTTTATTTAAGAACAAACTGGAAAAACTCGGCATCAAAGTTTACAACCACTATCCGATCGACGGCTATCCTTCCAACATTCCACACATTGTAAGTGACGAAGGCTATGGCAAAAATGATTATATCGAAACTTCCCGCCCGCTGATCGTCGTAACAGCGCCGGGACCTGGAAGCGGCAAGATGGCTGTCTGCCTGTCACAGCTCTACCATGAACACAAACGCGGGATCTGTGCCGGTTATGCCAAATTTGAAACATTTCCAATCTGGAATATCCCGCTCAAGCATCCGGTCAACCTCGCTTACGAGGCGGCAACAGCCGATCTCAACGACATCAATATGATTGATCCGTTCCATCTGGAAGCATATGGAAAGACAACCGTCAACTACAACCGTGACGTGGAGATCTTCCCTGTCCTGAATGCGATGTTTGAACGAATCTATGGAAAGAGTCCATACAAATCACCGACAGATATGGGCGTCAACATGGCAGGTAACTGTATCTGTGATGATGAGGCATGCAAAGAAGCTTCCAATCAGGAGATCATCCGCCGTTACTATGATTCCAGAAGACGTGCCCTTGCCGGTGCATGTTCGGATGAAGAAGTATACAAGATCGAGATGCTGATGAACCAGGCAGGCATCACCGTTCATGACCGTCCGGTTGTTGACGCTGCAATGAAACGTGCCGAAGAAACAGGTGCTCCGGCTGCTGCAATGGAACTGCATGATGGTCGTATGGTCACAGGCAAGACTTCCGATCTGCTCGGCGCATGCGCTGCTCTTCTTTTAAATGCTTTAAAAGAGCTTGCCGGCATTCCACATGATCGTCCGGTTATTTCTCCGGCAGCAATTGAACCGATCCAGACTTTAAAGACTCAGTATCTTGGAAGCAAGAACCCACGTCTTCACACAGACGAAGTGCTTATTGCGCTGTCTGTCAGTGCAGCTTCCGATCCGGATGCACAGAAAGCACTGGAACAGCTTCCGAATCTGAAGGGCTGCCAGGCTCATACTTCCGTAATGGTAGGTGATGTTGACCGCAAGCAGTTTATGAAACTTTCGGTTCAAGCAACTTTTGAAGCAAAATACGAAAATAATTCTGTATTTTTTCCGAAAAAGGGTGTATAATTTTTAAGTATTTTTTTGGAGCATACTTATTTATTTGAACGCGAAGGAGGAAATTATGGCAGTAAAATATGTATTTGTAACAGGTGGAGTAGTATCAGGACTTGGAAAAGGAATTACAGCCGCATCACTCGGAAGACTTCTGAAAGCACGCGGCTACACAGTGACCATGCAGAAATTCGATCCTTATATCAATATTGATCCGGGTACTATGAATCCGGTACAGCACGGAGAAGTTTTCGTCACAGACGATGGTGCTGAGACAGACCTTGACCTTGGTCACTACGAGCGTTTTATCGACGAAAGTCTGACAAAGAATTCCAACGTCACAACCGGTAAGATCTATTGGTCCGTATTGCAGAAAGAACGTCGTGGAGATTTCGGCGGAGGAACTGTACAGGTTATCCCGCACATCACAAACGAGATCAAGTCCCGTTTCTATCGCAATCCATCTGCTGAAAATACAGAAATTGCCATTATTGAAGTAGGCGGAACCGTCGGAGATATCGAAAGCCAGCCTTTCCTTGAGGCGATTCGTCAGTTCCAGCACGAGAAAGGACGCGAGAACGTTGTTCTGATCCATGTAACTTTAATTCCTTACCTTCGCGCTTCGCAGGAGATGAAAACAAAGCCAACACAGGCAAGTGTCAAAGATTTACAGGGAATGGGAATCCAGCCGGATATCCTCGTATGTCGTTCTGAGCATCCTCTGGATGACGGCATCAAAGACAAGATCGCACTTTTCTGTAATGTACCATCCAACCATGTACTCCAGAATCTGGATGTGGAATATCTTTATGAAGCACCGCTTGCAATGGAGAAAGAACATCTTGCAGAAGTAGTATGTGAGTCACTTCATCTGGACTGCCCGACACCGGATCTCAAAGACTGGACAGAGATGGTTGAATATCTGAAGACACCAAATACAGAAGTAACTGTTGCTATTGTCGGTAAATATATCCAGCTTCATGATGCTTACATCAGTGTCGTAGAAGCATTAAAACATGGTGGTATCTTCAGCCGTGCTACTGTAAATATCAAATGGATCGATTCCGAGACGGTTACTGCTGAAAATGTAGATGAACAGTTGAAAGACGTCAGCGGTATCTTGGTTCCGGGCGGATTCGGACAGCGTGGTATTGACGGAAAACTGCAAGCTATCAAATACGCACGTACCAATAAGATTCCGTTCCTCGGTCTGTGCCTGGGCATGCAGCTTGCAATCGTTGAATTTGCAAGAAATGTCATCGGTTACCGTGATGCACACAGTGCAGAACTTGATCCGGATACAACACATCCGGTTATTCATATCATGCCGGAACAGCTTGGCATTGAGGACATCGGTGGTACTTTAAGACTTGGATCTTATCCATGTGTTCTTGATAAGACTTCTACAGCATACAAATTATATGGCACAGAAGAGATTCATGAACGTCATCGTCATCGTTATGAAGTCAACAACGACTATCGTGATGCTCTGACAGCCAACGGCATGAAATTATCTGGTCTCTCACCGGACGGACGTATTGTCGAGATGATCGAGATTCCGGAACATCCTTGGTTTGTCGCAACACAGGCACATCCGGAATTAAAGTCCAGACCGAACAGACCGCATCCGTTATTCCGTGGCTTCGTAGAAGCAGCTTTAAAATATCAGGATGATAAGGCTACAAAATAATCCTGTTTCTTCAAGCGTTTCATAAATAAGTGAATATATAAAGAATATAATTTTATATTCTGATATAGTAAAAATGTGTAAGTTCCTATGCTCAGAAACTTACACATTTTTTTATTTACTCATTTCTTAATTATCTCTTTTCTATTATCTTATCTCTATTATCTTATCTCTATGCCCAGTCGATCCTGCTTCCTTTCGCCGTTTTCTTTACGACAAGCTTCGTATCAATCTGTTCTTTTAATTCATTGACATGAGAAATAATTCCCACAAGCCGGTTTTCCCCAGCCAGTTCTACCAGCACACGGACCGCCTGTTCTCTTGTACTGTCATCGAGAGAGCCAAATCCCTCATCAATAAACATCGTATCCAAACGGATTCCTCCGACACTACTTTGTATTGTATCTGCAAGCCCCAACGCCATCGATAACGCTGCCATAAAGGATTCTCCACCGGATAGCGTACGCACATCCCTCACTGCGTCATTTACCATGCTGTACACGTCCAGATCCAATCCTGACTGTCCCTGGCTTCCCATATGCGACAAATCCTTGCACTGCAGGATAAAAGAGCCATCCGTCATCTTAATCAAACGTCGATTCGCCGCCTGAATAATCTGTTTAAAATACTGTCGCTGTACATATGTTTCAAAATCCATCTTCACATTGCCGGTCAATGTACCATTCGCAGTCTTGCTCAGATTTGAAATCCACTCGTATTTCTTCTGCTGCTCACCGATTTTTTCAAAAAAATGTTCCAGGCGCTTTTTCGTTTCCTCGTGACTCTGCACAAGATTCGTTATCAATATCTGTTCTTTTGTAAGCTTTTCTTCTTCACTGCGTCTGCTTTCCAGTTTTTTCAAAAGTTCAGAAATATCCGGGCGCTCTTCCCCCTCCAGACGTTCCCGCAGACTCTTTAATACCCCTGTATTTTCACTGACTTGTTTTTCGTATTCCCGCAGCTTGTTCTCCAAGCCCGGAAGCCTTTCTATTTGCGTACAAAACTCTGAAAACTGCTCTTCTGTCAAACTGTATTTTTCCAATGTCTCTCTATATGATTTTTCATTTTCCAGACATTGCACTTCCTGCTCTTTCTCATTTTGAAGTTCGCTTTCCAGCTTTCCTTCCCGCTGTTTCTGGTTCGCAATCTCTTCCTGAAGTATTTTCTCTGTTCTGTCAGTTTCTTCCTGCAGTCTGTTTTTCCGGCTTGTCTTTTTCTTAAGTTCCTCTTTTGCAGCCTCTCCGGACTCCCACGGCAAAGCATCTTTTCTCGTCTCATACTCCGCTTTCAAGCTTTGTCTCTCAAGGTCCAGTGCTGCTTTTTCCTTCTCTGTTTCTTCCAGTTCCCTGCTTTTTTTTCTCAGCTCCTCCTGCTTTACTGGGAGCTTTTCCACCAGTGCTTTTGCATGTGTAAGCTGTTCTTTATTCTGCTCTGCATTCTGTTCCAGTTTCTTTCGTTCTTCCCGGACTCCGGCCAGTTTCTCTTTTAACATTTTTTCCGCTTCCACCAGATCAACTACATCGGTTTCCGGGAACTCATCTTCTCCAAGAAGTTTTCTGCAGTTATCCCAGAATACCGACCGGCTGCTTTCAAATGCATTCCATTTCTCCCGATACAGGTCTGCCGCCTGATCTCTGACTTTTTCTGCTTTGTCTCGCATCTTCTTTGCGCTCTCGACTTCCTGTTCCGAAACTGCATGCAGTGATAGCTGCCTTGGATGCGGATGTTCTGTAGATCCACAGACCGGACATGGTCTTCCTGTCTCAAGTCCCGCTGCCAGGATTCCTGCCTGCTCTTCAAAAAACAGGCTGTATTTCTGTTCATAATCCTCAAAAACAGATCGGTAATTTTTCACTGCACTCTCCATCTTTTTCTGCAGTTCTTCACAGGCTTTCTTTTGAGTATCCAGCTTAGGGATCTGTGCCGTAAGGGTTATCACCCAGGATTCTTCTTCCGTTTTCTGCTCTTTTAACTGCCCGAGAAGCCTTCCGTTTTCTTCCCATCCTGCAATAGATTTCTCTGCTTTCTCCGTATTCTCTATCCATTTCTTCAATTCCGTATGAACAGCTTCTGCCTTTTCTTTCCGCACTTCGTTCTTACGGATTTCCGCTTCTGCCTCTTCCATCTTTTTCTTAAGGGCTTCCAACATTTCATACTGTTTCAGTCCTTCTGTAAGCTTCACAATCTCTCCCGATAATACAGGTTCTTCTCTCTTCAGACATTCCAGGGCAGATCTGGCGGTCTCTGTCTTCTCAGACACCCTATCCATGCCGGTTTCCAGCTCCTTTTTCAGCATTTCTATCGTCTGTCTGATCTTTAAAAGTCTCTTCGTTCCATTTGCCATATTTTCAAAAATCGGTCTGACATTTGCCGCCGCACGAATGTGCTCCGTCTGTTCTTTTTCTTCCTGATACAGTACTTTTCCCACTTCTAATTCTTCTGACTTTTTTTTCGCTTTCTCACAGTCATCAAAAAGCGCAAGCAGAAATTTGGCATTCTTCACTTCACTGTTTAACCGCTCCACTGCTTTTCTTTCCTCAGCCGCCAATTTTGTATAACTTTGCTTCTTTTCCTGCTCTGCGAAAATAATCTCCTTTAACACCTGCAGCGTCTCATCCCGCGCCGGAAATTCCTGTCCTTTTAACAGTTTCCAGTGACTGAAAAGTTCTTTCCCTGCCAGATCTGCAAGAGACTCTTCTTTCACACGTTCCATTTCCATTTGCAGATTTCTCCGGCTCTCCTGCATATCCTGCTGCATTTTCAACGCTCTCTGTCTTAAAATTTCCTGTACCTGTGCATATATTTTCGTATGGAAAATACGGGAAAAGATTTTCTTACGGTCTTTGGAATCGGCAAGCAGTAACTTCAGGAAATCGCCCTGCGCGATCATCGCCATCTGCGTAAACTGTCCGGCATCCATCCCCATGATCTCTGTGATCTTCTGCTCTGTCTCACGCTTTCTTCCCGGGAATACACTGCCATCCGGCATTGTAAGTTCTACTTTTGCGCTCTCTTTTACAAGACGTACAGAACCGTCCGACGCCTTTCTCTTTCCTGCACGCATATACTCCGGATTCCGGCGCACTTCATACCTCTCTCCATGATAATCAAACACCAGTTTGACATAAGTTTCCACGTCTTCGGATGCATACTGGCTGCGCATCATATTTCCTTCCCTGTTGCCACCGCTGGTCTGGCCGTAAAGCGCATACACAATAGCATCAAACACCGTCGTCTTTCCTGCTCCTGTATCTCCTGTGATCAAAAATAAACCTTGTCTTACACCTGTAAAATCAACCACTGTCTTACCTGCATAGGAGCCAAACGCTGACATTTCTATTGTAATCGGACGCATCTTACTCATCCTCCCTTGCTTCTTCTAATATCTGCAGGATCAATGTTTCCTCTTCCGGATCCATCGTTCTTCCCTGCATTTTTTCAAAGAAATCTGCAAAATTTTCTTCCGGTGTTTTCAGGACCAGCTCTTCAGCTTCCATCCATTTCGTTCGGGTTCTTGTATTATCAATCCTCACTTCCAGTATTTTGGAAAATACGGTTTCTAACTGTTCTTTCGGATGATAGGGATCTGTCTCATCAGTCAATGTAATACTGACATAATCTTCCGGGCTGCGTTCTTCTTTTAAAATCTCCTTAAGTTTCCCTGTGATCTTACGGACATCCCTGAGAGGATGCAGCGGATACTCTTCTATTTTCACAGATTCCCCTTTTTCTCCGAGCGTTACAACTGTCAAAGCTTTCGTATGAGAGGCTTCACTGACCGAATATTTTAAAGGTGTTCCACAATAACGGATATGCTCATCTTTTACTTTCTGCTTTCCATGCAAATGTCCCAGTGCAACATAATCAAACGGCTCCACGCCTGTTATGTCTATCTGATCAAGCCCGCCAATCGAAAGCGTTTCCGAATCACAGGTTTCCGGCAGGTAGCTTCCCATATAAAACTGGTGGGATACTAATACATTTCTCTCATCCTTAAAATTAATATTTTCCCTCTTGATCAGACGGTTCAACGCATCACTGTATGTCTCCGGTGGATTCTCTTCAAATAATCTGCGCACATATGCCGGTTTTAAAAAAGGGAGCAGGAAGAAGTTCACTTCTCCCCACTCATCCTTCAATGCAACCTTTTCTATATGCTCTTCTTCCTTCTGCGGCACACTGCCGGCCAGGTAAATCTTCTCTTTTTTCAAAATACCTGCTGCATACCTCAGACGATCCGCAGAATCATGATTTCCACTGATAATCATAACCGGAATCTGCGGACGTATCTTTGCTAATCTTGTAAGGAAATCATCAAATAATGTTACTGCCTCTGCAGACGGCACCGGCTTATCGTAGATATCTCCAGCGATCACAACCGCATCCGGATGTAATTTTCCGGCATATTCAATAAGCTCTCCAAGAATGTGTTCCTGATCTTCCTTTAAGCTGTAATGATGTAACTGTTTGCCGATATGAAGATCGGACAAATGAAAAAATCGCATATCGTCTTACACCCCTTTACATGGAAATCCATCCAAATGCATTTGCAACCGAACTTGCCAGAATAATCATAGTGAAAATCGGGCATAAGTATTTGATCATCACAACAAAAATCTTCTTCCTGCGGAAACTGTTTTCCCCATGTCTGATCTCTTCCTCGATCCGGTCAATTCCAACGACTCTTGAAACTAATAAACTTGTCATCAGCGCTGCAATCGGCATCATGACTGAATTTGTCAGAAAATCAAAGAAATCCAGGAACTGCATACCGATGATCTTTACGAACGCAAGCGGTCCATATCCCAGACAGGATAAAGTACCCAGTAAGAGCATAATTACACCTACAACCACTGTTGCTTTCTTTCTGCTCCATCCAATCTCATCCTCGAATGTCGACACTGCACTTTCCGTCAGCGCAATCGAACTTGTAACAGCAGCAAAAAGCACCAGTAAAAAGAACAGGATACCGATAGCTGTTCCAAATCCCATATTCTGGAAAACCTTTGGAATGGTAATAAACATCAGCGACGGTCCTGCCTGAAGCGTATTCGGATCCCCGCCGGAAAATGCAAAGACTGCCGGAATGATCATAAGTCCCGCCATCATTGCGATTGCTGTATCAAAAATCTCAACATTTCTTGTAGAGTCTTCGATTGATGTTTCTTTCTTCATATAAGAACCAAATGTAACCAAAATACCCATCGCAATTGACAGGGAATAGAACATCTGTCCCATAGCTGCAACAACTGACATCCATGAGAAATTCTTAAAATTCGGTATCAGGAAATACTTCACTCCTGCCATTGCTCCCGGTCTTGTCACGGAATAAATGGCGATAATTACCGATAATACAATCAGTACCGGCATCATCAACTTGGATACACGTTCAATTCCGTTCCGCACTCCTGCATAAATAATCACCAGCGTAAACATACAGAAAACTACAAAACAGATCTCTGTAGATACTCCATTTGAAATAAAGCCGGAAAAGTACCCATCGGCTGCCAAATCTTTTCCATTTCCCATAATATATTCTTTCAGATACTTGAGTACCCATCCACCAATTACAGAATAATATGGCACGATCAGTATCGGAATGATCGCATTGATCCAGCCACCAAAAGACAGCCAACCTGCTTTTTCAAATGACTTGAATGCCCCAACCGGACTTTTTCTTGTCATGCGTCCGAGTGCAGATTCTGCAACGATCATCGTATACCCGAATGTTAACGCAAGTATAACATAAATGAGAAGGAACATTCCTCCTCCGTACTTTGCTGCCAGATATGGAAATCTCCATATATTTCCCAGACCGACAGAGGCACCTGCCGCTGCCAGTACATACCCCAGTTTCCCTGAAAATGAACTTCTGTGTTTCTTCATGACTTTTCCTCTCTTTTCCATTCGTTTTGCACATCGTAACATTCATTCTATCATTTTTCTCATCAAAAGTCACTACAGAGTTCCAAATATGAAAGAATCACAAATCAAAATTTCATCTTTTCATTTTATCGGTCAATCCCAGATTAGATCGCCAGCAGATTTTTCAAAGCTTCCATATACATCAGCACTGCCTCTTCCATATCTGAAATGCGGATAAACTCATCTGCACCATGAATACGATAATCGATCTCCGTCTTTTCCGGTCCAAATGCAATTACATTCTTCAGATATTTTGCATATGTTCCACCTCCGATTACGATCGGCTGATTCTTTGTATCACCTGTCACATCTACATACGATCTATAGATCGCTTCTACAAGCGGAGACTTTCTTGGATAGAACAACGGCTCACCGAGCTTCTTAATCTCCATCCTGCCGTTTTCATCTTCTAATTTACCTTCACACATTTTGCGAACATCCTCCGGATGTAACGTCACAGGCACACGCACATCAATAGTACAAATAATTGTGCCATTTTCTGTCCGGACGGTTCCGTTGCACAAAGTCAGCACTCCGAATTCATCCTCAAATTTCAGACCAATCCCGGAGCCATCGCATGCTGTACCGATATGGGAATTATAATATGTAACAAAATCATCTTCGAATCCCGCTTCTGCAAGGCACGCACATGTAACACCTGCCGCATTTACTCCCTGTGTCGGCATACTTGCATGTGCCGGTACTCCTTTCGCGTAAATATGAAGTTCTCCATTTTCTTCCGCTACTTTGTACTCCGGAAGTCCAGATTCTGAAAACGCTTTTTCCAGACGTTCTTTCAGGCCTTCCTCTGCCGGAACTACCGTTGTACAAGTGTCACATACTGCATTGAATACAAATCCACCATTCATAGAAATGATCTTTGTATGTTTGGAGTAGGCATTTAACGCCATCTGTCCCATCTCTCCGTGAATACATGGGAAATCTGCGTCCGGGGTAAATCCATAGGACAGCTCTTCTGCGACTTTGTTGTAGTGTTTCATACACTCGGAGCCATTTTCCTCATTGCATCCCATAATCAGGCGCACTCTTTTATTCAGTTTTACACCGGAATCACGGAGCATCTTCATAGCATACAATCCTTCTACAACCGGTCCTTTATCATCTGTTGTTCCACGCCCGTATACATAATCGCCATCCCTTGTAAGCGCAAATGGCTCATATGTCCATCCGTCTCCTTCCGGTACAACATCCAGGTGTGCCGCAATACCTATGATTTCTTCGCCTTCACCCATCTCGGCATAACCGCAATAATTATCCAGATTCACGGTCTTAAAGCCAAGCTCGTCTGCGATCCGAAGTCCCTCTTCCAATGCTTTCGCCGGTGCTTCACCAAATGGTTTTCCTTCTATTGGTTCGCCTTCTATGGACGGAATAACTACCAGTCTTTCTAATTTTTCCAGCATTTCATCTGATAATGCGTGAATTTCTTCTTTTATATTCATTTCTCTGCCTCCTCTTCCTGCCTGGTTTCTATTATACTGCGACTCATTTTCCTAATCAATGCGCAGAATATCTCCTATCATATTCATCTTATCTTTTTTTCAGACACATATTTATATAATTGTAAAACAGAATCAACAAAATTACAAATCCCAGATATCCGATAACTGGATACAACACGCTGACAATTACAGAAAAACCAAAGTGGCTTCCGGCAAGCCCGACAAGCGACATCACCAGTACGCGGAACCAGTTCGTATTCACAATTGATTTTTTCTGCACTTTCCACTCTTCTGCTCTGGAAAGAACCGCATACATACAACCACATGCCGCTGCCCAGATGCAGATTACCATCATAATTGCATAAACCGTACCGGCAGCCGGATGCAGCTTACGCGCCATCACAAGCGTCGGAAGTTCAGCCTGATAAACATTTCCATAATTACGGATAATCGCGATCACACAGACACATATCATTGCCGCAAGTGCTCCCGCACCGAGGATTCCTCCTCGGATAATCTTCCGATTGTCTTTCGCTTTCTGCCCTAACGGAACTACAACTGCAATTCCCACCGTTGTATTATAAGAGAAATATAAAAGTGCCGCCAGAAACCAGTTTTTCATCAATCCGTTTGTCACCTGCAGACTCTGGAAATCAATTGCTTTTGCCTGCGGCTGCATACATACGCAGAGGCAGATCACAACTCCTGCAATTACAACAAATGGGATAAAAGCTGACATGGATTTTGTAAATCCTTCGGTTCCAAATAATACCGGAACTGCCACAAAACAGGTATAAACAATCGCTGCAACCTGAAAATTCATTCCAAACTGCTGTTCCAGAACCGTTGCTCCAACCGCTGTCATTGCCGGTATACATGCAATCATAAATCCAAGTGTGACAACCATGGAGAAAAGCCGGAGAAGTTTACTAAAGAAACCATCTCCCATTGGAGAAACCACTTTATCAAAATAAGGTGTATCCATTTTCTGCGCCAGACGCATAGCCATGATCACTGTAACCGCAACCAGTGTTTCACAGACAAGAACGCCTGCAACTCCAATATATCCGAAATTTCCAAAAAACTGCATTAATTCATTGCCGGATGAAAATCCCGGTCCAACCATACTCCCGATTAAAGCTGTCGCAATTCCGAGAGTTGTAATCCTGACAAATTCATTTTTTTCTTTTGTTTTCATGTTATTCTCCTAAAATTGCTTTAATATCCGCAAGATTTTCCGCGAAATAAATCTGTTTCTGCCGTTCTTCTGTCGATAATCCCATCTCGATCATATGGAAAAGCAATGCTTTCAATCCATCATAATAACCGTTCAGATTATATAAAATACATGGTGCATCCAACTGCTCCAGTGCTGTCTGCGATATCACTTCTGCGATTTCTTCCAGTGTACCGGTCCCACCGGGAAATGCAATAAATACATCGCCAAGCTCGATCATCTTACGCTTCCGATCCGGGAAATCTTTTGTAACGATCAGCTCGGTCACGCCATCATACTGTACTTCACTTTGTATGAACATCTCCGGCTCTACACCGGTCACTTTTCCACCGGATTCCACTGCGCTTTCCGCCAGAATCCCCATAAGTCCGGTTTTTGATCCTCCATAGACGAGTGCATGTCCACTGTCGCCAATCCACTGCCCCAGTTCTTGTACAGCTCTCTCCAAAGAATCATCATTTCCTTTATTTGCTCCTAAGTATACTGTAATATTCATCTCTTATGTTCCTGCCTTTTTCATTTATCTGCTATTTTTACACACATTCACCTACTACTATCTCTCAACACTCACTTATCAGTCAAACATTGTCTGCCAGTTCTCATTCTCATTTGCTTCAAAACACATCAGAATCTGTCCATTTACTCATGATTTTTTTTCCTATTGTCTTTGTCATTTTTTTGTTAGAGCCAATAGATACTATTTTATTATATAACAAACAGCCGGCACATGAACAGCTTTTATAGCAATAAAATATGCAGATAGCCTGTTTCCAGACTGTCTGCATGTGTCATATCAGAATTTCTTCTGTTCTTATTTTGTTTTAACAGACTTCTTTGCTGACCAGGAAGAATATACTTTATGATCTAAATAGTTATTGTATGCACGAACTCTTACATAGTATCTCTTCTTTGCTTTTAATCCTTTGACTGTATAAGAAGTTGAACCAAATGTCTTTGTCTTGCTTCCTTTGAAGTTGCTCTTCTCTGAATACTGTACCTGATAACCTTTTGCGGTTACTTTCTTTGCAGTTACTTTAAAGCTCTTTTTGCCGCTGCTCAGTTTTGTAACAGAAGTAGCTTTCGGTCTTGCAGCTTTTTCATCACTAATACGGAAATTGTATCCGCCCTCTCCGTTTCCGAAGATTTTTATGTAGTAAGTACCTTTCTCAAGGGGATTCAGCCACCAATAATCGACACTGTCTCCATTACTGTTATAAACATACCTATTCACATTGCCGGAATATACCAATGTTCCTTTGGATACTACCGTGAATTTAAACCAGTCTACATCGGAACCGATTCCATTAAATCCATAATATGTCTTATTCAGACCAACTGTTCTGGCATCATATTTTTCCTCTACCTGATCTACGAAGTTTTCCGGAAACGTCTCTTTATAACCTTTAAACTGGAAAGTAACGTTATACGAATTACTGTTTCTATCTGACTGACTGTTCCTTACCTCGATCAGATAGGTTGTTCCTTTACTCAGAGAATAAGTTTTCGTGTATTCTGTATTACTGTTATAGCTCCAAGTACTCAGTATATCATCGGAAAACTCTTCTACGAGACGTAAGTTTACAGCTACTGTTTTCGCTTTTACAATTGTTTTTAAGTCGCCTGCTGTTTTCGGTGTGAAACGATAACAATGTACTGCATCCTTACTGAGATTTTTATTTGAATATTTTGCTCTTCCATTCTTATCCAGTTTGATGGTTCCCTGTGTACTTTCCGTTGCATAGGTTGCGATAGAATTATCTGCCGCCTGTACAGTTGCCGGTGATAAAGCAGCAAATCCCATTGCCGCTGTTAATAAGAATGTGATCATTTTCTTTTTCATAGTATGTCTCCTTTTCTTTTGCCTTCGGGTAATTAAAAAATTACGCTTACATTTTTGTATTATACTATATAGACAGGTCGAGTTTGAAAAAAGTTTTAAAAATTTGAAAAAAATTTTTATTTTTTTATCTTTACTTCAAAACCTGTAATCCGCTTTGATCTGTAATGCTTTTCCAGGATACTTCCTGATTGCTGTTTTCAAACTCAGAAGTCGCCGTGTCATCGATACGGAATGTCTGTTCTGCTGAACCATATACCAGTATTTTGTTCCTTACTGTAATCCGATGAACCTCACACATTCCAGTTCCCTGTGTGATCAGATTCATGAGCAGTCCATTGCCATCTGCCGCTATATGCAGATCTTCCACATTCTCTTCACCCTGAATTGTCACCAGCTCATACCCGTTCGCTGTCTGTTCACAGGAAAACAAGCGCAGATCATAGATTGTCATCGGTGCCGCGTCCTGTTTCGGACCGACTCCCAGTTCCGGGATCTGGTCTCCATCGATATCAGTGACAAAATAATAATAGTCTGTATTATTCTCCATCTGCGTAAATTCGTATTTTCCATTCTGCACATCAGTCAGCACCTGCTCGTATAAATTCCGTATCTCTGTCTGATCTGATTGTTTTTTATCTTGTTTCTTATCCTGTTGCTGTTTGTTTTCTTTCTTTTGATGACTTTTTGTATCTGTTGTTGTATCTGTATCTTCTGTCATCTGTGCGGTTGTCGCTGCCTTGGAAAGCCGGTCTGCCATGTGATTTTCGTTATTCAACTGATACACTCCGTAACTGCCTGCTCCGACTATGCACGTTGCAACAACTGCCGCTGCGATTTTACCGGCTGCGATCTTTCCTGCAGTGGATGCAGTGCCTTTCGCTGCTGTTTTTCCTGCCGCAGATGCAGTGCTTTTCGCTGCTGCTTTTCCTGCCGCCGAGGTACTGCTCTTCGCTGCTGTATTTCCCGCGATCGTAGAAGCTTTAGCCGTAGCTTTTTTCAAAACAACTGCTTCTACTTTTTCTCCTGCCATACGAAATGCCGGCTCTGCTGCCATGACCTTCTGATCGGTACTCAGTAAATATAACAAAAGCGGAATCGGCGCCACACTGTACAGCCGGTATCCTTTTTTCTGCATTTCCTCTGCTTTACTCTTCAGATTTTTTCTTCCATAATTTAATCTGGATTTGACTGTATTCTCTGAACAGTCCATTGTCCGGGCAATCTCGGAAATGGATATATTTTCAATATGAAACATCAGAATACACATCCGCTGTTCTTCCGAAAGCGTATCCATCATCTCATGCACCAGTTCTTTCGTCTCTTCCTGTGTATAGGCAAGTTCCGGCTGATTTTCTGGATTGTCATCCTCTACATCATACACATATTCTTCGCCTTCCCCATCCACAGCAAGCTCTGAAAACAACATCGGATTCTTCTTTGTCAGCATATTTTTCGCCGTATTTGCCACGATCATTCCAAGCCAGCCTTCAAATGCTTCTGGGTTCTGAAGCGTTGGCAGTTTCTGAAATGCTTTCAAATACGCTTCCTGCAGCACATCTTCTGCTGCCTCTTTGTTCTTCATATACTGTAAGGCCAGATAATATTTTTTCTGACAGGTCTGTTCATATAGATAGGCGAATCCTCTCTCATCGCCTTTTACTGCCTGTGCAATTGCTGTCTTAAGATCCATATTTACCCTCTTCTTAGTCGTAATTTCCTTTTATTTCGCAGATTTTAAATATTCTTCCGTCAGCTCTACTGCATCTGCGATACACTGCAGGCAGCTGCACAGGACTTTCCCTGTATCCACACCTTTTAATTCACGACAGACGCAGGAACCATTTTTCTCTTTAAACTTCTGGACATAAGTTTTAATTTTCTTATAGGTATCTCCTTTTGACGGGGAACCTTCTTCTACATTCCCTTTACTGTTATCCAGACCAATGATCATTGCCATTCCAGAAAGCGCACCGCACATCTCCATCACGCCCATGCCAAGTCCAAAACCTTCCGCGATCCGGAACATTTCCTGCTCGACAATCCCAAATTCTTTGCAAAATGTGCAGGCTACTGCCTGTGCACAGTTGCATCCATTTTTATGTAATTTTACTGCATATTCTGTTTTTGCGCTCATTTTGTCTTCCTCCTGGTCTTTGTTGTAAGTGATTTTGCCCATTTTTCAATTTCCTGTTTATTTGCACGGTTCAGAAGCAACTCTCTTTGTTGTTCCACTTGCACTGAAATATGCAACCAGTTTCTTTGCCATTGTAATTACCTTCTTAAATTTTACATTAAAAAATGTGTAAGACTTTCTTTTTATCGTACACATTTATTATAGTTCTCTTTTTGTATTATGACTAATACTTATATTAGTATGTATGACAATCTTGACTCTTGGATAATTCTTTCCTTTGTGTCACTACTTTATTTTCATTTATCTGTATTGGCCATTTTAGTTATATACGATTAAATCATCTACATTTTTCTCACATATATACACCATAACGAATTACTTTTCACAAGTCAATTCGTTTTTTCCTTTTCTTCCAATCAAAAACGCTGCTATAAACGCAGTAACCGGCACTGTCAGAACAACTCCAAGGCTTCCGGACAAGCCCTGCATGATCTCGATTCCAATCACATAAGAATTTGCCAGCTGCAAATAACTCAGATCATATGCGTAATTAAGAACAAGTGTTGTCATTGCGCCACCGACATATGCAAAGATCAGTGTGTTCGTCATTGTTCCCATCATGTCCCGTCCGACATTGATGCCGGAAAGGAACAACTGCTTCATCGATAACGTCTTATCTGTCTCATATATTTCCTGTATGGTTGATGCGATAGACATTCCAACGTCCATGACTGCTCCCAGTGCTGAAATAATAATACCGGCGAAAAGCAATTCTCCGATTTTAATTTTCGTATTTTGTCCGACATAATTGAGTGCCTCTATATCTGATACATTAAAGCCTGTAATTCCTGCCGCTTTTCCAAAGATGATCGCCGCCACTGCCGCAATAATCACTCCAATGGCTGTGCCTAGAATTGCCGCCACTGTTTTCTCTGAAATTCCTCCAAGTAGCCCCAATGTTATGATTGTCGTAAGCACCGCAACAATGATTGTCAGGAAAATCGGAGAAATTCCTTGATACATAAGCGGAAACATCAGCCAGATAATGCATATAAATGCAAATACCAGACTCAGTACTGCATAAATTCCTTTTTTGCCTCCGACCAGGCATACTACCAGTGCAAAAATAAATGCAAACACATAAATCGACATTGTACGGTCCTTGCTGTATACAGTAAATCCCGCATTGTCTCCACTCTTATTCACGATCACAATAATTTTCATTCCTACTTTACAGTCCGCACCAAATAAAGTTCCACTCGGATTGATGGCTTCTTTTTTCTGTCCCTTGAATGTCCCGGATATCATTTTCACCTGGACTTTCTGCGTTCCATAACGATTTCCATCCTCTGCAAGATTATCTTCCACAATTTTTGTGACAACACCTCTTTCATAAGTCTGTCCTTTATAAGATGCCAGAGTCGCTTTTTGAAAATCATTACATTTATATAGAATCATTCCAAATATAAGAACTGTAATCCCAAGGATTACAAGTTTTTTCCATGTCATTGTTTTTTTCATTTTCTATTTTTTCATCCTTTTCTATGTAGCAAAGAAAACCCATACTTGAATCCGGTTCAAGTACAGGCTCCCTTTTTTGTAATGTTATTTGATTGTTGCTTTCTTGACTGAGCTGAATGCTCCGTAGATTTGTTTTCCAGCCACTGTCTTATAAGCACGTGCTTTTACATAATAGGTTTTTCCTGTTTTCAGTTTCTTCACTGTATAAGTTGTCGCATTTGATTTTCTTACTGTTTTTGCTTTTTTGAAGTTTTTGTTATCAGCATATACGAATTCGTATCCGGAAACCTTTTTATTTTTATCCCATTTTACGGTCAGCTGTGCTGCCTTTTTATTGTTCAGAGCAATCCTCTGTTTCTTCGGTGCAACAGTAATTGTGATTTTCTTCGTTGCTGCCTTATAAGTATCTGTTGCAGCTGCCTTCACTGTGATGGTTGTCTTACCAGGAGCTTTCACGGTTACTTTTCCATTTGCATCGACTGCTGCTACAGATTTATTAGATGTCTGGTAAGTCAGTTTACCATTTCCATTTGTCTTTGCGTTTAACTTGAATGCTTTTGAAGTCTCTGTTTTTGTATAAGAAGCTGTTGCAGTAATCTTCTGGTCTTTTGCTTCCACAACGTCTTTTTTTACAATTTTGTAAGAAGATGATCCATCCAGTTTATTTCCTGTATCTGCATCATAGACTTCTACTTCAAATGTATCATCTGTTACATTTACTACTGAATAACTTGGTGTCCATGTCTGGCTTCTCTCAGAGATGTAATCCTGTTTTGCTGTGATCAGATTGTAATATTTAGATCCGGTTGCTGAATTTGCTTCCAGATAAACCGTTCCTTCTGGATTTACAACTGTACCGCTCTGGGTTTTGTTTACAATCTCATAGCAGTTATTTTCTTTTGAATAATTTGCCGTATCTTCTGTCTTAAAGAATTTGTCGTGTGTTTTTCCATCACCCTGTAACTGATAAGTTCTGGAATAAGTATGGTCATGTCCCTGCATTACTACATCAATGTCATATTTATCCATAAGCGGTGTAAGCTGTGTTCTGAGAACCATACCATCAGAATCAGAGTGATCATATCCTGATCCGTAAATATCATGGTGGAACATTACTACTTTCCATTTCACATCTGGATTTTCCTTAATTGCTTTGCGCATTACATTTTCATGTGTTGCACAGTTGTAATTGTTTGTGTCCAGCACGATGAATAATGTATTTCCATATGTATAGTAATAATCTGTTCCCGCTGCTGTGTGTCCTTCTGTGTACTGGGTTTTGTTTTTATAACCACTTGTATCAAATGCATTCGGGTTATTATAATGCATGCTGTACTGAGCAGAAGCAGAATCATGGTTACCGATAGTTGTTGCTACCGGAAGTGACCGGAGTGCGTCTGCGCCAAGATATGCCGCATATTGTACTTCATTATTGTTGGTATTCACCTGATCACCTGCGGAAGCGACAAAACTTAACTGTGGATTACGTTTTACTGCATTATTTAACACATTGTTCCAGTTGTATCCGTCATTTCTTGCAGCAAGATTATTATTTTTCATAACTTCGCCATCTGTACTTGTCTGTCCGGAAGAAGCTCCGATCTGTGGATCTCCTACATATAAGAAGGAATACTTTTGGAAAGACTTCGTTGCATACTTTTGTGCGTCCTGATATTTGCCATCCTGAAATACCTGATAATAATAAGTTGTATTCTCTTTTAATCCTTCTACCGTTGCTTTATTAGAATAATACTGCTCTCCATCGATCTGCACTGCCTCTGTCTGAGCGCCTTCCACTTCTTTCGCATCAGTCATATCTTTATTTGTGGCAATTTTTACTTTTGGTGTTTCTGCTGTTTTGCTATAGTAAGCAAAATTGAGCTGTGTCTCATCTGCACCAGGTGTTAAAGATACATTCTCATAATTTTTACTATATTTATCCCAGTTTTCTTTCCATAAATTCCAACTTTCAGATTTAGAAGCTGATGCATCGTTCCAGTGTTCGGTTGCCGCCTGTACGTTTGATAATGTGGATGGACATGCCATCATAACTCCACCTGCCAGCATCATAGCTGAAACTGCTGCCTTCATTGCACGTTTTTTTGCGTTTCTCTCTACGCTTCTTCGAATCTTTCTCACAATAGATTCCTCCTTTATAGTTGATCATTTTCGATGTCGAGATTCACTATAAAGGAGGATTGTAAAAATTTGATATTGAAAATCGGGAAATTTAAGTTAAAAGATTGTAAGTTTACGATATTAAAACAGATCCAGCATATTGTCCAGATAAATTTCTTCCCTGACCTTAAGCTGGTATTCCGGCTTTGTCATGTAATATAGCAGAAATTCCAGAATCAGGGCACTGCCAAGGCTTCGTCCTTCAATTTTAAAATTAGAAAATCCCATTGGCAGATATCTCTTCTGAATATCCTGGATACCAATAAATCCCTGATTCTTCATGGCTTTTGAAAATCGATACCCGCCTTCTGAATCCGGTGCATTGCAATGGAAATCGTTGCAGTCTTCCCCCAAATTTCTGCGGCTGACCGTTTCATAACACTCTTTTCTGTCTTTGCAGCCAAAATAGCAACATTCATTACAGAGAAATTCTATTTTATCCTTCTGTCCGGCAGACAGCGTATCTAACTTATCAAATGCTTTATTCAGCCGGAAATCCGGCACAACAAACTGAAATTCATCTCTTATTACTTCCTCATGCAGCTGTATGAAATCTTTCAGAACCTTTGTTGTCGAAGATACCAGATAAAGGTCCGGATAATTTCTGCGCAGATGATCCACCAGCAAGTCTGCGTAAACGATCACTCCATTTTTCACCGCGCTGTCATGTGCAAACAATGCACAGAGTGCATTACATTTTTTATCTGTAAGATGCTCTTCTTTAAGCAGGGAATTGCTAAATGTCAAACGGGCGGATATTCCGTATTCCTTCATCAACGCCAGTACATCCTGTGGGCTCCCATCTCCGAATCCGGCACGTCCACCACCCCAGAGACAGTCAGCAGGTGCCCCGTAGATGGAACCGATCTCACACCAGTTGTAAAAATATTCTCTGTGCTCACGAAATAACGGCAGAAATACACGATAAAATTCATAAAACTCGAACAATCCCGGAAGATGATAATATGCTGTATCTTTTTTCATTTTATATGTTCCTCAAATCACTTATTTATCTGCTATTCCAACATTGTTTTTTCTGTTCATGCAGATATAGTAGACTGCACTCATAACACCCCCACCGTTGTATATACTGGTACAGCCAGTCCAATCATTGTCAGGCTTGCATTTGGTGGATACTCATCACATATGCAAACGGCAGACGTATTTCACGGCAACTTCTTTTATTTGTTCTTCATCTGACTTTCTTCTGCAAGCTTTTTTCCCTGTGCCAGCATTTATATCTATATGTTCTAACTCAAGCAGTGCAATTTTCTTATCAATTCCTCCGGCATATCCTGTCAGACTGCCATTTGTTCCCACTACACGATGACAGGGAATGATAACAGAAATTTCATTATGTCCGACTGCACCGCCTACTGCCTGTGCAGACATATAGGAAGTATTTTTCATCTCAGCCACTTTACGGGCAATTTCTCCGTATGTGATTGTCTGTCCATATGGAATCTGCAATAAGATCTGCCATACATTGTGTCTGAATTCTGTTCCTTCTGGATTAAGAGGCGGTGTAAATTCTGGTTCTTTCCCGGAAAAATAGATATCCAGCCATTTTTTTGCCTCTGTAAGAATCTTTGTTTCCTGTGAAATATGCTCATCCGAAAGTGTATTTGCAAAATGTTTCTGCCCTTCAAACCACAAACCGGTAAGACCGATTTCATCAGCTGCTAAAAGAATGTCGCCAATTGGTGATTTATATTTGCAAGTATATATCATATCAATGCTTCTCCTTTTTCGTTATAAATATTCCTTCATAATGCGCCACACCCTTTCAAACATTTGATTTCCTGCATCCAGTTGCCCGGAATTAAATTTTATATTCGGAAATTTACTTTTACATTTTACGTCCTCTAAATTTTTCTTGACTTCGTGTTGCACGAACTTGTTAGGATAAATATAGCACAGAGAGTTACTCCGAGTAAATACAATAGTGGAGGATTGAACATGGAATATTTAGCTTTAAATAACGGCATTCAAATGCCACTTGCAGGTTTCGGTACATTTATGCTTAACAAAAAACCTGTACAAATGCAGTCACAGCAACCATCGAAACTGGCTATCGGATGACCGACACTGCTGAACAGACGGCCATGCAATCGCTTTCAAATCTTCAGACAGACTATATTGACCTGCTGCTCCTGCACTGGCCACATCACCTTTTCAACTCTGCGGAATATACTATACATCATAGAACTTATTTCATAGGGAGGAATATATGAAAAAGCATATTTCCGCATTTCTTCTGCTTCTTGCAGTATCTGTCACTACCATTTTCGGATGTGCTTCCACAAAAGAAACAACTTCAGATTCAACCAAAAGCGAAAAAACATCAACAGAAATGACTCCGGTTACTTTAAACGAAGTTGCTCATTCCATCTTTTACGCACCGATGTATGTTGCCATCGAGAAAGGTTATTTCAAAGATGAAGGAATTGCCCTTACGCTCCAGACAGGTTTTGGTGCTGACAAGACAATGACTGCTGTCATTTCCGGAAGTGCTGATATCGGATTCATGGGATCTGAAGCTTCCATCTATACCTACAACGAAGGAGCAAATGATTATGTTGTCAACTTTGCACAGTTGACACAGCGCGCAGGAAATTTCCTTGTAGCCAGAGAAAAACTGGATAATTTTAAATGGGAAGACTTAAAAGGCAAGAAAGTACTCGGTGGAAGAAAAGGTGGAATGCCGGAAATGGTATTTGAGTATACCTTAAAGAAAAATGGCATTGATCCGTCCAAAGATCTGTCCATCAATCAGAACATTGATTTTGGTTCAACTGCTGCCGCTTTCGCTGAAAAAAAGACACCGGCTGACTTTACTGTAGAATTTGAACCAGGTGCAACCAATCTCGAAAAAGAAGGCAAAGGTTACGTTGTCGCTTCTCTTGGCACTGACAGCGGCTATGTTCCATATACTGCATTCTGTGCAAAACAGTCTTATATCAAAAAGAACGCCTCTGTCATCCAAAACTTTACAAACGCACTGCAAAAAGGTATGGATTATGTACAGTCACATTCCCCGGAAGAAATCGCAAGCGTTATCGCCCCTCAATTTAAAGAAACAGATCATGGCACCATCACTACAATCCTTACCCGCTACTATAATCAGGATACATGGAAAGATAATCTGATTTTTGAAAAGAAAAGCTTTGATCTCTTACAGGATATCCTGGAAAGCTCCGGTGAGCTCACAAAACGCGCTCCATATGATAACCTTGTAACAACCACTTATGCCGAAAAAGCAGCTGAAAGATAAAATTTGTTGTCAAATACTGCATGTAAGCATAGCGCATTCTCTCTGCCATAATTTGCATAACCTGCCATTGGATTCTATGACAACAGAGGCAAAATAAGCAGGAACAGTCAGAAATATTCTACTCCTTCTGACCGTTCCTGCTCTTTGAAATTATAATTAGGTCAGTTTACAAGGAACTACACGCAGACCGTGAAACGGGCTGCTGACAACAAACGGCGCTATGCTCCCGGCTGGGTGCATAGCACCTGTTTGTTGCGGGGGTTTCCAAAGGGGGCAGCGCCCCATTTGGCACACGACTTTGCGGAGCAAAGTGTAGTGTGTTATACGCTCTGTCGGCGTTGCCCTGAAAATACCGTTGCCGCCGGGGAGGGCAAGGGCATTTGACGCGGCAGGAAAGCAGGGCTTTGTTTGGGGCTGGTAAGCCGGAAACAAAGGGCTGATTTCAGCAGCAGACAGGGCGTATTATGAAAGCCCCCGTCCCTCGTCCTCCGCCCCCGGCCTATGGGACAAAAAGTCCCAAAGCTCTGGACACCGTGACCAGATGTGTGGCCACACTCCGGGAAAAGTAGCAGGACGGCAGGAAACCGTCAAGGCTGAAATGAATGGGCTGACGCCCGGCCTTGACCGTTCCCCGCCGCCCCGCTGGATGGGTGGACAAGGTGGCCAATCCCTAAAAGTGTTTGGCCGCACTCGTTCATTTTGGGGCCTTTCTTCTCCCAAAATTGAAATGGGCGGGAAAGCCCTAAAATGGCTTTCCCGCCTTGATTACCCATTAGCAAAGACGGGCGAGACTGTCAACGGCGGCGCTGAAAGCGCCGTTCATCTTGACCGTTGACTGGCTCGCCTGGCTTTGCTACTGCCCGTAAGAGATGGAAAAACAAGATGGAAAACAAGGTTAAAAATGGTTGACAAGTCTATCGGATGTGTGTTATACTGTGCGACAGTTTGAGATTGGAAGGAGGCTTACGTGTGTTAATTTGTGTACGCTAATAAGCAATAAAAAGTAGAAGTACCTTTCCACATGATGGTGGGCTTTTTTTGCGTGCGTATGCAAAGGAACACGTAGGTTTGACACGAGCAGTCTTTGAACTGTATCGTGGTGTTTTTTCGTGCTTTGTTGTTATGCAGGCGTCTGCCCTCTCTGTGGGACAACGCCTGCTTTTTATTGCAGAAACAAAGGAACAATGCAATAAAAAAGGAGGTTCGCATTATGACCCAAAACAACAATTCATGGAGAAAAACTTATTTTACA
>ENA-ORTH01000030-ORTH01000030.1-human-gut-metagenome-genome-assembly--contig:-NODE-30-length-150275-cov-4.247524_pt1 | contig 150275 bp, 142 predicted proteins | sample MGYA00241914_ERZ509192 | MGnify/ENA primary metagenome ERZ509192 (study PRJEB26280, sample SAMEA2338826) | human gut metagenome | biome: human gut; feature: human-associated habitat; material: faeces...
ACCTCCCGCACATGGTATGCCTTGATGACGAGCCTGCGAAGCTCTTTTGTTTCTTCTCCCATAGTTTTGTCCCCTCCTGCCATTTTGCTCATTCTTTCTTTATCATACCACAATTCCTTTATATGGAAAACGGGATCTGTACATTTCGTACAGATCCCGTAATTTTTGCATCATACTTTTGCAATATATTCAAATGGAAGTGAGACAACTTTTCCCGGAGTATCAATTGCAACAAGCTGCTCAAGCGTCGCTTTTACAATATCTCTCTGCATATCCGGATTGTTCGGTTCTCCGGCGTTTGCTCCCATCGGTACGAGCGGTGCTACCGCACGTGGTGTTCCTGTCTGACGAACAACAGGTGGAAGGGCTGCGATAATGATTGTCGGAATACCAGCCTCTTCAATCGCTCTCTGCACCAATACTGCAGAGCGGTGGCAGGTACCTCATCCAGCGGTGAGGATTACTGCGTCTACATCCTCTTCTTTGAACATCTGCGCTATGGCCGGACCAGTTTCGTGTTTAAATTTCTCCTGGTTTCCACCGCCGCCCATGAATCCTGCATGTACCGGAGCACATGCTCTGATAAATCCTTCTGCAGCAAGTTCATGGATTCTGTCGATCGGGAACATACAGTTGATGTCTTTGTTTACATCACCGTTATCATATCCACCATGTGAAACCATCAGTTCACTGGATGGTGTTGTATTTTCAATCTTTCTCCATGTGAAGTCTCCGGCAAGATTAAATCTTTCCTGGCTTTTCTTATGGACACCTGCTGCTGTAGCAAGAGCAACGGACATATCTTTGATCTCTTTTGTCACTGGAGCCCATACTGCCGGCGGAGTAATCGGAACAAAAATTTCAGATTGTAAACCTTTCACAACCGTTAAGCTCATTTTGAAACCTCCTCATTATTTTCACTCAGTTCACGCATCTCTTTCTGACGCCTCTTGTAAATATCCAGGTTACTGACGTATTTCTCGTTGATCTCCGGCCCCATCTGCTCTACAAAGCTCATGTTCCAGGCAACTTCCTGTCCAACTTTAATTGGATAGTCCGTAATGAGCATCCGCATCGGAATCTTCAGAAATCCGAGTCTCCCTTTCAGATCTACGCCCACACAGCCGTCATGCACCTCGACGATGACGCCTTCCATTCTGATGATTTTATCTCCATATTTCAGTTCCATACGCCACTACCATCTATTAATCATACTTTTCTTTTCTCTTCTGGCTCATCGGCAGAGACTGTTCGTTTGCGACAAGGTCAATCTTTTCTCCTGTCGCTTTCTCGATCAGCTCGATGTTGTTAGCCTTGACGTTCGAATTCCATTTCTTTTCTGCCGGTTTTACTTCCTCTCCGGACATCGCTGCCTTCAGCATTGCAATCGCACGTACAGCCTCTTCTTTACAGAGAGTATTGCATGCAAGTACTTCATTCTCGATACCGGATTCTGATTTATTGTTATCGACCATGTTTGTCATATACGGATTTCCGACAACAAGCGCACCCTGTACCGCGCAGAAAGATAACCCGACTACCGGGATGCCTCTCTTACCGATTTGCTCGTGATGACTTGCGAAATCAATGTGGTTGTTTCCAAATCCTTCTGTTGTGATAAACGCACCGTCAACATCCAGTGCCTCTACCGTCTGTCCGACACGTTTGGATACATAGAATTTCTCCGCATTGATCTGCGGGCTTCCTACAAAAAGGACACCGCAAAGATCGAGTTCTTCGTCGTGGAGCGCTTCCAGAACAAGCGGCTCCCTCCAGTAATGTCTGGACATCTCTTTGGATGCAGGTCCGATACATGTGAGTGCATGGATACATCCGTCGAGTACCTCCAGCGGAGAAGTCATAACCGGAACATTTCCAAGGTCTACGTTTGGCTTTGCGCCAAGTACGCCGACCGGCTCCATCGGAAGAATCAGGTTGTCATGCATTGCTCCCTGTCCCATGATCTCTTTTACGATAACGACTTTCTTCTTACCCGGATGTCTGAGATGTTCAAACTCTTCTGTATCTACAACAAGAGAGTCGTCCACTTTCTTTAATGCTTCACGGATCTCCTGTGTAATCACATCTGTCGCTGTATGTGCGGCAAGCGGGCCAGGACGCTCCATGTTGGTACCTTCTTTAATGATAACTTCTGTCTTGATGAAGATCTCACCCTTCTCCGGCGCTCCCGGACGTCCCCACATGATGTTCTCATCGAGGAATCCTTCGGAAGAGCCAAACTCACCGATCTGAACTCCGTTAGCGTCTGTTCCTGTCACCATCATAACAACACCATCAAGAACACGCGTTACACCGCTTCCGATTTCAGACTCGCCCTCTTTTGTAGCGATTGGCTGTACGTCCATGATTGTGTTGGAGTATGTGTGATACATCTCCGGTGTGATGATATCGATCTTTAAGCTGTTTACGAGCTCCTGTCCCGCAGCAGCCTCTTCTTCAATACCTTCCCGGATGTAAAGAACAGTTCCGTCGATCTTTGTCTCCGGGCCTCTCTTTACTTCTGTGATGTTAAAGTGCTTTCTTGTAAGTGTTCCCATCACTCTGGCTTCTTTTTCCTCAGCTACAGGTACTGCCTGTACGACCGGTGCAGGTATTCCCGCAGGTGCCGGAGCTGCTGCTCCCCCCATGATTCCAACCGGAATCTCCAGATTGATATCCTTTCCTTCGCCAATGTGAAGCTTGAACACTCCTCCCTGAACCGGAGCCGGTGCGGCAGGTGCTGCCGGTGCCTCTGCCGGAACTTCCTCTGCCTTTGGTGTTTTCTCTTCAACCGGTTCTTCTGCTGCCACTTCTTTGTATCCCTCTACGACATCCGGTGTAAGCGCTGTAAGCGAATCACATGTTTTTTTCAGTTTCGCACCCAGAACCTGTTCAATTGTAAGGACACCTTCCAGATTTAAAAGTCCGGAATCCACCAGATCATCAAAGATCGCCGGATCTTCAAGATTTGCAGCTTCGATGGTGATGCCCTCTTCCGCCCTGCAGCAAAGTACGGCCGGATCTTTTGCGTGAGCTTTCGCTGTTTCAGCTGTAATTGACATGTTTTATTCCCTCCTTGATTTTCTCCTTCGGCTTTTCGCCGTTTTCTATATACAACCACACCGCATGGTGACGCAGAATGTGATGTACTTTTATGCTATACCGTTTCTTAAAATTATTTCCCTTCCGGAAGCTGTTCCACCTGTTTGGACACTCTCAGGAATCTGTATAACGGATGCCCGATCGTTCTCATTACATGGTCTGTCTGATGGAACACTTTCAATTTCATCTTCGGTGCGGATCCCATGACTGTATTGGAGCAGTCTGAGCAGTTGCCGATAATAATATATTCACATCCGTCCTTCTTGAACTGGATATTATTCTTGGCCTGTCCAGGACAGTTGCCCGGTCTCTCACACTTCAGCGGCGCACCAGGTTTATTCTCTATGGCCTGCTTACATCTTGCTACGGATGCTACAACTCCATTCATCTTCTCGCAAATGTCCCTCATGCGAGCCTCGCTGCCGCCGCAGGCGCAGACAAGAAGTCCAACTTTTGCCCCATGAAGATTCGGGAAATCAATGGTGACGATGATGCCTCCCGTTGTTTTCGTAACCGGCGCGTCCTCTGTGGTAGCGCTTCCTGTGAAAGGTCCTCCCATGATGATCTCTCCGTAGAGGCCGTCAATGCCACCGGATCTTTCGATCATCTCTCCGACGCTTGTCCCAACCGGAACATCCATATAAACATGCGGCTCATTTCCGCCGTTTAACTTACCGATCACTGTCATATTCTTTAAGAAGCACGGCTTTCTCTCCTCGATCGCCTCTGTCACTCTGGAGATCGTCTCCACATTCACTACGACCGCGTTGGCAGCAGATGGAAGCTGTGTCGTCTCAAGCTCAATGCCAAGGCACTCCCTGACAACCGCACGTTCCTCTCCCATCGGGTAAATATCCGGAAGGAGATGGATTGTCATGGCTTTCTCATCTTTGATTGCGGTGCGGAGCGCGTCAATCGCCTTTTCATTTTTCTTCTTAATAGCAAAAATAGCTTTGTCAGCTCCGGCGATGTCCATACAGTATTTTACACCGCGCACGATCTTGTCGCTCTGCTGTTCGATCTGTCTAATGTTATGGTACAGTCCCGGCTCACACTCTGCCGCATTGATCAGAATGTATCCATGATCCAGATGCGCGTCAAGCTTGATACCTGTCGGGAATCCGGCTCCTCCCATTCCAACAACTCCGGCCGCCTTCACCATCTCAAGCGGTGTACCCTCCGGAATCTTCTCATACTCGTCCGGCTGTTCCTCGTCTGGCCGGATTACAATCCGGTCTTCCTTAATCTCTTCTACCACACCGTATACACTGGAGAAAATATTCGCTCCAAGTCCGGTTGGTTTTGCTACAAGTGTACCTTTTTTTACCAGGTCTCCGGCCTTCACTACCGGCTCACATGGTGCTCCTACGTGCTGACGCAGTAAAAGTTGAATGTTTCCCATAACAACATGCTCCTTTTCTTTATATTTTATGCGGGATGAAACATGCGGCCTGCAAATCCGTTCTTTCTTCCCATCGTGATCCACAGCAATGTTTGTTTATTGATAATATCTATAATGGCATCCCCTCCTGCTGCTGCCGGCGGATGCCTGTAAACCCTTATATCCGGGCTATTTTCTGGCGAGGGCATGTGGGAATCGAACCCACCCAGGACGCTCTTAACGCCCCACACTGGTTTTGAAGACCAGGAAGCACACCAGTTACTCATCTACCCCCATATTTCAAGAAACGCCTCTCGACGCATAGACAATTTACCACAGTTCGCGGCAAATTTCAACAAAAATATTTTTATTTTTCAACCACTTGTATTTTAGCAAATAATCGTTGACTTTTCAAGGCTTTTCCCTCATAATTGTAATTACCGACTAGACGGCATACTAGAATAGGGTCTAGTTCCCGTTTTCTTCGACAAAACAGGGATTTTGACAAGACCTCCGAGACAGATTTGGAACTTGATTTTCTCTTTTTTGTCACATTTATATTTATTGACATTTTCTATAAATATTTTTACTTACTCAAAGGAGGATTTTTTATGGAACTGCATCCAAAATTAAACCTTGACAGCTTTGAGGCATCTTTTCTGGCTGTCGATACGCATACTGTAGGAGAGTTTACCCGTATCGTTGTTTCCGGTTTCCCGAAGCTTGAGGGAAATACGATGATCGAGAGAAAGCATTATCTCGCCGAGCATTATGATCATTTCCGTCAAGCTTTGATGTATGAGCCGAGGGGACACCATGATATGTTCGGAGCCATCGTAGTAGAACCGATCAATCCGGAAGCTGACTTTGGAGTATTTTTCATGGATACAGGCGAATACTTGAATATGTGTGGTCACGGAACCATCGGTACAGTCACGGCTCTTATTGAAACAGGCCTGATGCCAGCTACAGAGCCTGTGACAGAAGTTGTACTGGAGGCTCCAGCAGGACTCATCCGCACAAAAGCAGAAGTTAAAAACGGAAAAGTAGTCAGCGTTACTCTGACAAACGTACCGGCTTTCCTTTATAAAAAAGATTTAAAAACTGTTGTAGACGGCAAAGAAATCACCTACGACATCGCATTCGGCGGCAGCTTTTTCGCCCTGATCGATGCGGAACAGCCGGCTCTTAATCTCCATGTAGATCCTAAAACCGTACCATTTTTCCAGGATTTCGGGATGAAGCTTCTTGACAATGTCAACCGTGAAGTTGAGATCCAACATCCGACTCTGGATATAACAAGCGTGGATCTTGCTGAATTCTACTGTCATACCGACACACCAGGATGCAGCCGCCGTAACGTGGTCATTTTCGGAAATCATATGGCCGACCGTTCTCCTTGTGGAACCGGGACAAGCGCAAAACTTGCCACCCTGTACGCAAAAGGTGAAATCCAGATCGGGGAACCGTTTATCTACGAAAGCTTCATAGGTTCCAAGTTTAAAGGCGTTATTCTCGGCGAAGCAAAAGCCGGTGATTATGACGCCATTATCCCGCAGATCACTGGATCTGCCTACATTACAGGCCTTTCCACCTATGTCATCGACAAGGATGATCCTCTGAAATACGGGTTCCAGGTGGGCTAGGCGGATACCTCCGGGATCTGACTGCAAAAAGGCGGGGCGGCAAACACCGCCCCGTTTTTCTTATTTCTATCAGCCATGTACATCAGCACAACAGAAAGGACTGACAGCCATGCCAAGAAAACGCTCATCAACCAAAAGCCGCATTGTCAAGGCAGCGTGGAATCTTTTTTATAAAAAGGGCTATGATGGGACTACTGTCGAAGATATCATCGCCCTTTCCAAAACTTCAAAAGGTACCTTTTATCACTATTTCAAGGGAAAGGAAGCGCTTTTAAATTCCATCTCAGATCTGTTCGACTCCAAGTATGAGGAGCTCCGATCTGAGATCGATCCGAACCTCTCCGCCTATAATACGCTTCTGTATCTGAATCGGGAGCTATTCCATATGATCGAGACAAGCATTGATGTCAATCTGATTGCTTTTCTCTACTCTTCCCAGCTCATCACGAAAGACCACCGCTCTCTTCTTGACGAAAACCGTCTGTATTTTATGTGGCTCAGAGAAATTATCTCAAAAGCGGTGGAGTCCGGAGAATTCTCCCCGGACTCCTCTACGGATGAGCTGTTAAAGCTCTACGCCATGTATGAGCGTTCCATGATCTATGACTGGGCGCTGTGCAAAGGAACGTATTCCCTTTCCCAGTACAGTTCCCGTCTTCTTCCTCATATGCTCGATACTTTTATTCATGGTATCTGACCTGTCTCTTACTATCTGCTAGAGCAGACTTCCGATGGAAAGGAACAGAGGAGCAAATACAAGGGATACGATCGTCATCAGCTTGATAAGGATGTTGATGGATGGTCCGGATGTATCTTTAAACGGGTCACCCACCGTGTCGCCAACTACGGCAGCCTTGTGCGCTTCGCTTCCCTTTCCACCGTGATGCCCATCCTCAATGTACTTCTTCGCATTATCCCATGCACCACCTGAATTGGACATAAAGACCGCCATCAGTACACCTGTCACAAGCGCTCCTGCCAGAAGTCCTCCAAGTGCTCCTGTTCCAAGAATCAGTCCTGTTGCCAGCGGTGACGCTACCGCCATAATTCCAGGCACCAGCATTTCCTTAAGTGCCGCTGTCGTGGAAATTGCCACGCAGGACTTGTAATCCGGCTTTTCTGTTCCTTTCATAATTCCAGGCATCGCCTTGAACTGTCGTCTTACCTCTTCAATCATCTGATATGCCGCCTTAGATACGCTCTGCATCGTCATGGACGAGAACAAGAACGGCAACATACCTCCGATGAATATACCGATAATAACTCGATTATCCAGAATATCAATCTGATCCAGATGCACCGCCTCTGCATAGGAAACGAACAACGCAAGTGCTGTCAGTGCCGCGGATCCGATGGCAAAGCCTTTTCCGATCGCCGCTGTTGTATTTCCTACAGAATCCAGCTTATCTGTAATCTGACGGACAGACTCATCCAGCCCGGACATTTCCGCAATACCACCTGCATTATCCGCAATCGGTCCGTACGCATCAACTGCCACGGTAATTGCCGTTGTAGAAAGCATTCCGACTGCTGCCAGCGCAATGCCGTAAAGTCCGCAGCACTGGTACGCCGTAAAAATTCCCACACAGATCAGAAGCACCGGCGCCGCCGTGGATTTCATTCCAACTGCCATACCACTGATGATGGTGGTCGCCGCCCCAGTCTCAGACTGGGATCCGATCTCCTTGACAGACTTGTAATCCGCGGAAGTATACACCTCTGTAATCATTCCAATGAAAAGTCCTACTGCCAGACCGGAAATTACCGCGCCTGCAGCCCAGAGATTCCCAAACAGAGCGTAGCTGAAAATCAGTGATACAATCACCACAAGGGCACTGGAAACGTAAGTTCCCATTTTCAGCGCTTTATGTGGGTCAGATTTCTCATCTCCCTTGACAAAGAACGTCGCCAGCATGGACGCAATCAATCCCAGCCCGGAAATCAACAGCGGGTACGCGACACCTTTTGTCTTATAGTATACAATTCCAAGTGTCAGCGCGGAAATAAGCGCACCTACATAAGATTCGAAAAGGTCTGCTCCCATTCCTGCCACATCACCAACATTATCGCCGACATTATCTGCTATGACCGCAGGGTTTCTCGGATCATCCTCCGGGATTCCCGCCTCCACCTTACCAACCAGGTCAGCTCCGACATCCGCTGCCTTAGTGTAGATACCACCGCCCACACGGGCAAACAGCGCAATCGAGGACGCGCCGAAGCTGAATCCGGACAGTACGTCAATATCCCCTGTGATGAGGTAAATCACACTTACACCAAGAACGCCAAGACCAGCCACACAAAGTCCCATAACTGCCCCACCGGAAAACGCAATAGAAAGCGCCCGGTTCATTCCGGATTTCATGGCCGCGTTCGCTGTACGTACATTTGCCTTTGTCGCCACCTGCATACCAAAATATCCTGCAAGTGTGGAAAATGCCGCTCCGGCCACAAAACAGATAGCCGTCACGATGCTTCTTGTACCGACGCCGATCAGTACAAAAAGTACAATTACAAAAACTACCAGAATCTTATATTCTGCCATCAGAAACGCCCTGGCTCCTTCCGAAATCGCGTCGGAAATCTCCTTCATCTTTTTCGTCCCAGCTTCCTGCCTTGAAACCTTCATCGCCAGATAAACCGCAAATAACAAGGCCGCAATGGCAAATACCGGAACAAGTTTCATCATCATTGTCATAAACGATCTCCTCCCTTCCTGTATGACATTGTATGATTCTGTTTTGCGCTTTTTGCGGAAAAGCTTCGCTTGCCGATGCTTTTTTCCTAAAAAACACAGAACCCGGATTCTCATAATGAAAATCCGGGTTCTCTCTTCTTATACCATGCAGTCATGGAGCTCTTCGTGCTCAATTCCGATCCGATCCATAATACCAATCACCGCGTCTCTCTCATCTGGTTCAGCGCACCAAGCGAGTCCGCATCCTGCCGAGATCGCCCTCGGTACCGGAATCAGCCTTCCGTTTACTTCATGTTCCTTGCAAGCCTTCTCCATAGCCATCGCGTCTGCTGTCGTATGGAATGTTACTACTAACCTTAATTCTTTCTTTCTCATGGTTCAATCACAATTTCAAATTCAGAGCCCTTTTCTGTCACCGTAACCTTTCTGCCTTTATCTTTTGCGAATTTCTCCACATTGGTTCTCTGATGGGGCTCGCTTACAAGTACCTTTACCGACTCCGTCGTCCCTTTGATCGCCTCTGCTGTCAGCATGATCGGCTCCGGACAGGAAAGTCCTCTGGCATCTACTTCCTTCATTTCATTATCATCCTTTCTCCTAGAATAACATACCTCAACCTGAATTGCCACACTATTTCGCCATTTTTCGCCTATTGGTCAGTGCGATAATAAAACATACAACGATACAAATGATAACCGCAACCTGTCCTGCCGTACTGACTCCGCCTGCTGTAGCTGCCTTGTCCGCTGTCGCCGCACTAGCTGCCGCTCCGGCAAGGCCAAAATTATGAGATACCGCCGCTCCCACAAACAGACCTAAAACAGTCACTGCAGAATCGGAAGATCCCTGTCCTGCCAGAACGAGCTGACGAAGCGGGCAGCCTCCTGCGAGCACTGCAGCGAATCCTACCGCGTACATTCCGAGAATGTTCCATAGATGTGCGGAATGTGCGATTGGCTGTCCACTGAATCCCAGATGGAATCCGCCTGTAGCAAGATTGTAAATGAGCATTACAACAAATAATCCGGCAATTACGGAGATCAAGTCAAAGCTCTTTACAAGAATTATATCCCGGATACTTCCGGCAAAGCACATTCTGGATTTCTGCGCGAACGCTCCGAAGATCAGTCCACCGATCAGGGAAACAAAAATCGGAGCATGAAGCGCTCCCGGTCCTGCCCCCGGCTCGGAAACCGCAAGCAGTGTCGTCGCTACACTTAAAATCAAAATACCAACGAGTAAAAGCGGTAACACAGTTCCACTAGCGGCGTTGGTCTCATGCGCTCTTCCAAGGCTGAAGCCTTTCTTTAGGAAGAAGGCTCCCGTCGCGACTCCCGCCGCAAATCCGATCAGGGCAACCCATGCGTTTAAATCCCCTGCGGACATACGGATCACCATACGAAGCGGGCAGCCAAGGAATGCCAGTGAACCGATCATAATAATCATTCCAAGTACAAACCGAATCAATGGGGAAGATCCGCCTGTAGACCGGTATTCCTTTGTGGCTGCTGAAATCGCAAACGCGCCAACTACAATGCCTACGATCTCCGGTCTTGCGTACTGCACCGCCGAGGCACTGTGGAGCTTGAGCGCTCCCGCCGTATCTCTGACAAAACATGCAATACAGATCGCCATATTAGCCGGGTTTCCCATCGCTGCCAGAACCGCTGCTACGATTCCGCAGACCACTCCTGCAAGTGCCAGTTTTTTCTTTGAGTCTGATAAATTCATTCTCTTTCTCCTCCTGTTTCCTATTCTTCTTTTGCGAGTTCTTCGACCGCACGGATGGCAGTCCGGATCTCCTCCTCTGTGTTAAAGTGAGAGAAACTGAATCGTACCGATCCCTGTTCTGCCGTACCGAGCGCCTCATGCATCAGTGGAGCACAGTGGCCGCCTGCTCTGGTGGAAATATCATATGTCATCAGCAGTTCATCGCTGACTTCTCCGGAATCGTAGTCCCCGATATTGAGCGTCACAATAGGACAGCGCTCCTTTACATCGAAGTCCCCGTATACCTTGATGCCCGGAATGTTCCGCACGCCCTCATAGAACATCCACATCCACTTCTGCTCTGTTTCTCGGATCTGATCCATCCCGACACGTTCAATGTAGGCAACCGCCGCATTGAGCCCCGCAATCCCGTGTCCGTTAAGTGTCCCCGCTTCCAGAGCCGTCGGCATCTCGGTCGGATGATAGTGGCTGTACGTCTGTACACCGCTTCCCCCTGATTTCAGCGGGTGAATCGTCAGCCCCTCTCTCACATAGAGACCCCCGGTCCCTTGTGGCCCCAGAAGCCCTTTATGCCCCGTAAAGCAGAGTACGTCAATGTGCATTGTCTTTACATCGATCGGGAATACTCCTGCCGTCTGGGACGCATCTACAATATAGAGAAGCCCGTGGTCGTGAGCCATCTTTCCGATTCTTCCGATGTCCAGCATATTTCCGGTCAGATTAGAGCCGTGAGTCGTCACGATGGCCTTTGTCTTGGGCCTGATTGCCTCTTCGATATCCTCATAACGGATTCTGCCTTTCTCATCAGCTTTCACAAACGTCACATCTGTCCCTGCATCCTGCAGATCATACAGCGGACGAAGCACTGAGTTATGTTCCAGCATCGTCGTAATCACATGGTCTCCAGATCCCAGCAGTCCCCGGATCGCCGTATTGAGGCTCTCGGTAGAATTTAAGGTAAAGGCGATCTGCTTCGGCTCATCCGCTCCGAAAAGACGTGCCAGCCGTTCTCTTGCCTCATAGATAATTCTTGCCGCCCCCAGAGACGCTGTGTTGGCTCCCCGTCCCGCATTTCCAAGAGATCCCATCGCATGAACAACTGCCTCGATCATTTCCTGCGGCTTATGCATGGTAGTCGCCGCATTATCAAGATAAATCATAATCTCCTCCTCCTATGTTGTAACAGTTCAGTCGATCTCTCATTCCTGAATGTTACCCCTTGCTCTTTAGTATATCTTCTTTGTCAAAGCACGTCTAATTTAAAATGACAATAAAGCGGCCTGCTTATAGACGTATCCTATAAGCAGGCCTTCCTTTCCCATCTGCTTCTACTTTTGAATTTCGTACATTTCCTTTACAACCCGGATAAAACGCTCCGCCGATTTGGAAAGATGGAAATTCTTATTGTATACGATATTAATGTCTCTTCCTTCTCCTTCCCCCGGCACCTTGCGCCACAGCACTTTCCCTGCCCGGATTTCCTCTTCTGCCGCAAGCCTGGAGATAATGGAGATTCCCATACCATTCGCCACGGAACGTTTGATCGCCTCCTGGCTTTCCATACTTGCCACAATAGCGAGACGCTCCACATCAATACCGTACCGCTTCAACTGCTTCTCCGCTTCTTTTCTCGTACCGGAACCTTCTTCTCTCATAATGTAAGGCTCATTTTTGAGCCAGCTTAGATCCTCCTTCTCCATAAGCTCACGGTATTTTCCTGTATTCGGCATAATAATAATCAGCTCATCTTTATAAAACGGAATGTATTTGCAAAACTTTCTCTCCAGTACGGTCCCGGAAAATCCGATATCCGCAGCGCCCCCCGCAATCAACTCGATTACCTTGGAGCTGTCTGTCTCGATCACTTTGAACTGTTCTTTCGGATACTTTTCAATAAACCGCGACAGAATCCCAGGCAGAATATACTGTGCCGGGACTGTGGACGCCGCAATCGTGATCTTTCTGACGTCAGACTGTCTCTCCCCGCAGAAGCACGCCTCGATCTGTTCTTCCAAATCGATCATCTGCTTTGCGTAGCTGTAGAGGATCGTACCATCCTCTGAAAGACTGACTTCCTTTGTATTTCTGATAAACAGTCTTGCATCCAGTTCTTTCTCTAATGAGGCAATATGCGCGCTGATCGTCGGCTGTGTCAGATACAGCTTCCTTGCGGCCTTGGAAAAGCTTTTCTTATCCGCGACGCATACGAATGCCTCCAACTGTTTTAAATTCATAGATATGCAACCCTTTCGCTCTCTGCTCCTGTTTTCTTTGTCACTTTCTGACCGTCCATATATTCCAGGATTGGCTTGGCACTCTTTCGGCTCGTATGGAACATATCCCGCACTTCAGCAATCGTAATCATCCCGTCTTTTGCAAGCTTTTTCTTGATCTTCTCTTTTGCCTGTTCCATATAGTCAGCCAGCGTATACATTTCATCGTTGATTTTTACGACAGCACCCTCGGAAATCAGCACCTGGAGGACGTCCTCCTTAGTCCCTTCCGAAAGCTTTGGAAATGTAATCTCAGAAAACCGCACAAAGTCATACCCCGCCTTCTCCAGCGCCTCCAGAATAGTCCGGGACGCTTTTTCAAACTCTGCGTCCTTTGGAATCATATAGTCCGCGCTGTGAAGATACTCTCCGCTTCGCCCGATCTTTCCTTCTTCGGTCAGCATCTCAATATACAAATCAAAGACGTTCGGCTTGACCTGTTTCATAAACCGCATATGAACCTCCGCCTTTGGTATACCAGGACGGTATGGATGTGCGCTGTGGAATGCTCTCAGTTCTTCCCGTATAGCCGCCGTTATGCTCTCCTGCGAGCTGATATGCCATACATATGTCTCTTTCTTCATCGGGAACACAGAGATCCTTCCCTCTTCCCTGAGCTCTTTTATATCTTCTTCCACTTCCTCAAGAGAAAGCGCTGTGATCTTCGCAAGTTCAGAAACCGATACCATGTCTTTCTCATGCTGGCGGATATGCAGCTCAATGACGTCAGCCGAGGATCCAGACTCTTTCTGTCGAAGCTCCTCAATCACATCCGGCTGGAACCGCTTTTTCCATTTCGGATTTGGCTCCAGAATCACGCCTCCCCCTATGGTCTCCATCGGAGAATAGAAGCGCACGACAAACCGGTCGCCTCTTCGCACCGCAATCTCCTCTTCCAGTCGAAGCTGTACAAAACCGCTCTCTCCCGGTCCGATCTCCTCTTTATCCAGAAGAACCGCACGACAAAGTACCTCGCTGGTCCCGGTAAAAAGATGAAGTCTGCTGTTATTCACCAAAATCCGCATAGAGGATGGCAGTACATTCAGACGTACATCCAGCAGATCCGTATTTTTCATATTCTTTGGAGGCGCCAACACGCATCCACGGTGGATCTCCGACTTCTTAATATTGGAAAGATTGATTGCCACACGCTGTCCGGCATAGCAAACGTCCACGCTCTCCCCGTGAACCTGAATGCTGCGGATCTTACATTCTTTTCCGTTCGGGTACATACACAATGTATCTTCCCTGCGGATAGTCCCCGCCAGAAGGGTTCCCGTGATAATCGTCCCAAAACCGGACATCGTAAATACACGGTCGATCGGAAGACGGGGAATTGTATGAATGTCCTTCTCCGTTACTTCATTTTCAGTCATCTTCTGGATCATATTCACCAGTTTGGAAAGTCCCTCCCCTGTCGCGGCGGACACCTTCACCACCGGAGCAAACTCCAGAAACGTCCCTTTCAGTTCGTCACGAATCTCCTCTTCCACAAGTTCCAGCCATTCTTCATCTACCAGGTCGCACTTATTGAGGACAATAATACTCTTTTCAATACCAAGCTCGCCCAGGATATCCATGTGCTCTCTCGTCTGCGGCATGATACCTTCGTCCGCCGCGATAACAAGCATAACCAGATCCATTCCGACTACACCTGCTACCATGTTGTTGATGAAGCGCTCATGTCCCGGAACATCAATAATTCCCGCACGGTCCCCGTTTGGAAGATCAAAGTATGTAAAGCCCAGATCAATCGTGATGCCTCTTCTTTGTTCTTCCTCCCATCGGTCTGTATTTCTTCCTGTCAGTGCCTTAATCAGCGTCGTCTTGCCATGGTCAATATGACCGGCCGTTCCTATAATAATGTGTTTCATGCTTTTCATTCCCACTGTCTGTATCGTAATTTATAAAATCTCTTTTAACTCTTCTGTCACAATCTTCATCCGGTCCTCGTCTATGGTCCTTACGTCCATTACGATCATATCATTGAATGTCCTTGGAATAACCGGAATCTCAAGATGGCGCATCGCCGTCTCAAGCTCCGGCACCGTCATCTCGGTTGGCCGGATACAGACTGCCATACTTGGAATCCGCTCAAGCGGGAGAGATCCTCCCCCGATCTGGGATTCGCACGGCTGTAAGGAGATCTCGGCTTTTATCCCGGCTCTTACCAGCATCCTCCTGAAACGAGCCGCCGCCTTCTCTACGTCTTCCCGGGATCTGGTAATCATTCGAAGCACCGGAATTTTCTTCACCGCGTTTTCCTCACTTAAATATTCCTGTAATACCAGCTCCAGCGCCGTGGCTGTAAATTTATCGATCCGAAGTGCTCTTGTCAACTGGTTTCTCTTCATCTTGTCGATATACTTCTTCTTTCCGACAATGATACCTGCCTGCGGCCCTCCCAGCAGCTTATCTCCACTGAAGCACACCACGTCCGCTCCCTTGCGGATGGAATCCTGCACTGTCGGCTCGTAGGTCAGTCCGTACTTGCTCAGATCGATGAGTACGCCGCTCCCCAAGTCTTCAATGATCGGCAAATCATATTCCTGTCCGAGCGGAATCAGCTTGTCGATTCCCACGGACTCGGTAAAACCGACAATCCGGTAGTTGCTCGTATGAACCTTTAAAAATGCCTTTGTCTCCTCTGTCACGGCATCCGCATAGTCGGAATAATGCGTCTTATTCGTCGTTCCGACCTCCACAAGTTTCGCACCGCTTTGCTCCATCACATCCGGAATCCGAAACTTGCCGCCGATCTCCACAAGCTCTCCTCTGGATACAACAACTTCTCCGCCTTTTGCCATAGAACTTAAAATCAGCATCACCGCCGAGGCATTGTTGTTCACCGCCATGGCAGCCTCAGCCCCTGTGATCCTGCACAGCAGCTTTTCAAAATGGGAATAACGTTCCCCGCGCCTTCCCGCCTCCAGATCGTACTCCAGATTGGAATATCCGCAGGCAACCTCTGCCAGCCTTGCCATATGCTCTCTGCTGATCGGGGCACGTCCCAGATTGGTATGCAGAACCGTACCCGTCGCATTGATCACCGGCCGCATATCCGGCGTGTGCATCTTCTCCACCCGGCGAATAATTTCCGGAATCAGCCCGTCCACCAGAATGCAAAGTGTATTCTCCTCGTCAAGTGTACGGATCTGCTCCCGCACAAACTCCGTCTGCTCCCTCACGGCATCCATCACCGTATCTCTGTCAAAGCGGGCAATGGCTTCCTGAATTCTGTCATCTTCCAACAGTATGTCCACCTTCGGAATACTGCGGTAAAATCTGCTTTTGTCCATTTCTTTTCTCCTGCGCTCATCCCACACGTTCTAAACAAGCCGGATAAACGTATTGTCCTCCTGATCTTTTTCCAATACTTCGCCAATCATGGCAACTTTCGTATCCAGTCCCTTTTTCTCAAAATCTTCCATGACAGCATCTGCCTGTTCCGGGGCCACACTGATGAGAAGTCCCCCGGACGTCTGCGGATCATACAGCAGATCCACATAATACTCCGGTGTATCTCCCACATCTACATAACGGCCGGAATGACCTCTGTTTTTGTAGGCTCCCGCAGGGATCAGTCCCATCTTTGCATATTCTTTCGCGTCCTCAAAATACGGAATCTTTCTGACGTCCAGATTCAGGCAAACCTGACTTGCTGTCGCCATCTCCGCACCATGTCCCAGAAGTCCAAATCCGGTGACGTCCGTACATGCGGACACATCATATTTCTCCACAACTTCTTTTGCCTTTTTATTCAAGGAGGACATCACAATCTCCGCCTCATGGATCGCTCTTTGCGACGCCATCTCCGCCTTGATTGCCGTATTGACAACACCGTTTCCGATCTGCTTTGTCAGGATCAGCTTGTCCCCCGGTCTGCAGCCGTAGTTTTTGAAAATCTTCTTCGGATGAACAAAGCCGGAGACGCACAGTCCGTATTTCGGCTCGTCATCCTGGATGGTGTGGCCTCCCACCAGTACGGCGCCAGCCTCCATCACCTTATCCGCCCCTCCTTTTAGGATTTCTCCTAAAATAGAGGGATCCAGACAGTTCGGAAACCCGACGATATTCAGAGCCACTTTCGGCTCTCCTCCCATCGCCCACACATCGCTTAGCGAGTTGGCAGCCGCAATCTGTCCAAACATATATGGGTCATCTACGATCGGAGTAAAGAAATCAACCGTCTGGATCATGGCGATGTCATCCGTCACTTTGTAGATCGCAGCATCGTCCGCCGTCTCTATACCGACGATCAGATTGTCATCATGGAATTTTGGCAGCTTACCCAGAACCTGGGCAAGGGTCTCAGGACCAATCTTGGCGGCTCACCCCGCCGTCTTCGTCATCTGTGTCAATTTTACTTCCTTGATCATCTTGTTTCTTCTTCTCCTTTCGCGTATACTTATAGAAAAAACTTATAACTTGTTTATTATATCATAAACAGACCCAAGTTCAACCGGAAATCTCTGTTTTATTAAGAAAAAACAGGACTGGCGCATTCTGATGCCAATCCTGTCATATATCCGAATACTGTTTGTCTGATTATGGCCGGATCACTTTTGTCGCCTGATCCATCGTCTCCACAATGCTGTACATATTCGTCACGGTTCCGACAGCAAGCTTCTCTTTCAGACCGTAGTAGTCAAGGCATGTCCCACATGTCATAATTTCAACGCCCTGAGCTTCCAGGCTCTTTAAGTCCTCCAGTGAGTCCGATCCCTCGGTCGTCAGAGTTGCTCCCCCATTATAGAAGAGCATCGTCTTCGGCAGCTCGTCAAGCTGTGTAACAGCAAAAAGAAAACCTTTCATCAGGACTTTTCCGAGCTCATCATTTCCGCTTCCCATTCTGTCGGAAGAAACAACTACGATTGTGCTGCCTCTCTTGTCCGGTATACAGGAAACTTCCTCACTGTCTTTTGCGGCACAAGCTTCCCCCATCGCAATAAGAATCCGGTACTCTTTCTCCGCCACCTTCTCGGATGTCACCTTGCCGCCTGAGGACTGAGCCATCTTCGTCACGTTCTGAACAGCAATCTCATTGTCTACCAGCACTTCAATCGTATCCGGCCCCGTCATTTCCTTCATTGCGTTTTTTGTTTTAATTACAGGAATCGGACAGCTATCGCCGATTGCGTTTACTTTTATCATCTCTTGTTCCACCTTTCGTGTTTGGTTCCGTTTCTACCGCTTATTTTAACACTAAGCCGATAGACGGTAAACGGATTTACTTATCGGTTTTTCTTATGATATCTATTTGCTTTTTCTATATCTTTACATCCGTTCCTTTCACCACCCAAAAAACATTGAGGTTTTATTTCTTTACTGGTATAATAAACAGGATTATGGAGAGCCATACATCACACCAAAACAAATGACGATATATTTTATAGAAAGGATACATGATCATGTGGATTGCAGATGGTTGGAAAGAATATGAAGTAATAGACTGTTCCGGCGGCGAGAAGCTGGAGCGGTGGGGCGATTACCTCCTGGTCCGCCCGGACCCGCAGGTAATCTGGAATACAAAGAAAGAAAACGAAGGCTGGAAACATCCGAACGGCCACTATCACCGCAGTAAAAAGGGTGGCGGGGAATGGGAGTTTTTTAGTCTTCCCAAGCAGTGGCAGATCCATTACCGGGATCTGATCTTTCATCTAAAACCGTTCAGTTTCAAACACACCGGACTGTTCCCGGAACAGGCGACAAACTGGGACTGGTTTTCCGCAAAAATTCACTCTTCCAATCGCCCGGTCAAAGTACTGAATCTGTTCGCCTATACCGGCGGCGCTACATTGGCGGCCGCAAAAGCCGGAGCACAGGTCACTCACGTGGACGCATCAAAGGGTATGGTATCCTGGGCAAAGGAGAACGCGGCGGCTTCCGGTCTTTCAGACGCACCGATACGCTGGCTTGTGGACGACTGTATGAAATTTGTGGAGCGTGAAATCCGCAGAGGAAACCGCTATGACGCTGTTATCATGGACCCTCCGTCCTACGGGCGTGGTCCGAAGGGAGAAATCTGGAAGATTGAGGATGCCATCCATCCTCTGATCCAGAAGTGCGCTCAGCTTTTATCTAAGGAGCCTTTATTCTTTCTGATTAATTCTTATACAACAGGACTGGCTCCTGCGGTACTGTCCTATATGCTTGAGACAGAGCTGAAGCAATTCCACGGACATGTAAATTCCCAGGAGATCGGTCTTCCGGTGTCATCCAACGGACTCGTGCTGCCGTGTGGCGCCAGCGGACGTTGGGAGTGTGATTACGTATGATGCAGCTTACCATCCGCTCTTCTCCGGATCAGATAGCGGAACACGGCACCACATTTTCAGTTTCCCACCTTCTCTGGGGAACCAAGCATGCGCCTGCTGTCACGGGCTCGATTGGTTATGTACAGGAAGATGGATTTTATGTAGAGATGATCTGCGAAGAATCCGATCCGCTGCGCCGGTATGAGGGGCTGTACGCTCCGGTATACCTGGACAGCGCGATGGAGGCTTTCTTCCACTTTCCGTTTGTCGGAAAAAGAAAATCGGAGCCTTCGCCTTACCTCAACCTGGAATTTAACGCAAACGGTGCCCTCCTGGCCCAGTATGGATACAGTCGGACAAAGCGCACGCCCCTCTCTCCGGAAGAGTGCCAAAGTCTCGCATACGAGGCCAGCCTCTGCGGTGATTTCTGGAAGGTCCATTTTCGCCTCCCCCTCTCTCTTCTTAAAAAGATTTACGGAATCACCGGATTTCAGCCGGAAGACTGCTTTTCCTGTAATTTTTACAAGATCTCCGAAGATCCGGACATCGAGCACTACTCGGCTTTCTCCCCGGTACTGACAACAACCCCGGACTTTCACCGGCCAGAATATTTTGCTCCTGTCTCGTTCTGAAAGTACTTTCCTTTTTTATATGCTATACTGTAACTATCAAACAAAAGGGGGATTTTAACAATGAAATTCTACGAAGAAAAAGATTACGATGCACTGAGCCGGAGAGCTGCCAATATCATCGCAGCTCAGATGACACTGAAACCGGACTGTGTGCTTGGTCTTGCCACAGGCTCCTCACCGATCGGGACCTACAAATGTCTGATTGAGAAATATGAAAACGGAGATATCGATTTTTCGCAGGTGAAGACAGCCAATCTGGATGAGTACAAAGGACTCACAAGAGACAACGACCAGAGCTACTACTATTTCATGCATGAGAATCTGTTTGACCATGTGAACATTGATCCTGCAAACACCAATATTCCGGACGGCACAAAAGAGGACAGCGAAGCAGAGTGTTCCCACTACGAGGAAGTGATCGCTTCCCTTGGCGGCGTGGATCTGCAGCTTCTCGGTCTGGGACACAATGGACATATCGGCTTCAATGAACCGGCTGCAGATTTTCCGCAGGCGACGCACTGTGTCGATCTTCAGGAGCGTACGATCGAAGCAAACAAACGCTTCTTTGCTTCCGCTGACGACGTTCCGAGACAGGCGTATACGATGGGAATCGGTACGATCATGCGTGCGAAGAAAATCCTTCTCGTTGTAAGCGGTCAGGATAAAGCAGAAACAGTGGCAAAAGCATTTTTCGGACCTGTGACACCGGAGGTTCCGGCATCCATTCTACAGTTCCATCCGGATGTGACGATCGTCGGCGATCAGGCTGCTTTTTCAAAAATTCCTCGGTAACATGCAATCAGGGATGCCGTACGGAAAGAGTACTTTCCCCGGCATCCCTTTCTTTCAAAAAGGAGTATCACTATGATTATCAAAAATGTAAAAGTATACGGAGAAGATTTTCAGTTTCATCCCGGAGATGTGGTAATCGAAAACGGCGTATTCTGTGAAACTGCTTCCAATACCGGAGAAGTGATCGACGGAGAAGGCGCTTACGCGATTCCCGGCCTCATTGACATTCATTTCCATGGATGTATGGGTGCCGACGTCTGTGACAATGATCCGGAAGCAATCCGCACCATCGCCGAATACGAGGCCTCTGTCGGAGTCACAACGATCTGCCCCGCCACCATGACACTTCCGGTGGATGATTTAAAAAAGATCCTGTCCACCGTCGCGTCCTACACAAATGAGAGCGGAGCTCATCTTGTAGGTTTGAACATGGAAGGACCGTTCATCAGCGTCTCCAAGAAAGGCGCCCAAGACGAGCGGAATATTATCCCATGTGACGCCGCCCTTTTTCGGGAATTTCAGGAAGCGGCCAGGGGGCTGATCCGCTTCATCGGCGTTGCGCCGGAAACAGGACTCGACCGTACTCTTGATTTCATCCGGGAAGTCAAAGGGGAAGTATCTGTCTCCCTCGCTCATACCAACGCATCCTATACGGATGCGAAAGCCGCATTTGACGCAGGTGCCTGCCATGCGGTTCACCTTTTCAATGCCATGCCAGCTTTCACACACCGGGAGCCGGGGGTTGTCGGAGCTGTCTTTGACAGCAAACACGTCTTTGCTGAGCTGATCTGCGACGGCGTTCACATTCATCCGGCCATGGTTCGCGCTGCTTTCGCAATGATGGGAGCAGAGCGGATCTGCCTGATCAGCGACAGTATGCGTGCTGCCGGAATGCCGGACGGCTCCTACACATTAGGCGGACTTGCTGTCAATGTTTCCGGAAAGCACGCCACCCTGGCAGAGGGAGGTGCACTGGCCGGTTCCGTGACGAACCTTGCAGACTGTATGCGTACCGCAGTCAAAGAGATGAACATTCCTCTAGAGGAGGCCATCCGCTGCGCTACCCTCAATCCGGCGCGTGCCCTGCATCTGGAGCACCGCTATGGAAGTATCGCCCCTGGAAAGACCGGAAACCTGGTTCTTTTGAATCCGGATCTTTCCTTAAAGCAGGTCATCGTCAACGGCTAGACAAAGGAGGTGCCGATTTTGAATCATCAGGATTTCAAATCTCGACCCGGATTTCTCTATCGTACCGGAGAGCGCTATTACTATCTTGGCAAATGGATCTGCCTGGAGTGTACGGACTATGAAGTAACGGATTCCCTCTATATGTATGAGCTTGCGTACAAGGAGCACAATCTGTCCGACCTGAATGTTTATTTTCAAAAAATCAGGGCATACAGCGACTTCGCCCTCGTCCCTCCATTTAACAAGGACGAAGTCTACCGGGCGCAGGATCTCCTCCTCGATAGTCTGAATGAAGAGCATACCGAAGATCTACGTCGGCAGATTGGCATGTTTGAGGAGTGCTTCCGGCAGTTTTAAACTGCTTATGCATACTCAACACGTTTCTCCGACAAAGCTCCCCGGTGTAAGTATATCCACTTATCACATTACCCGTAGGAAGAAATCGCAAAACAGCCGTACAAAGGTCTCAGTTCTTTGTACGGCTGTTATTATGCATTTAAAAGATCAATCACATCTGCAAGGGAGGCGCACTGCCAAGTACAAAGCCTGCGGATCTCTCCGTCCGGCTGTACCAAATCCGGCACAACTATGGTCCGCATCCCGGCTGCGTGGGCAGAACGGATTCCGTTCGGAGAATCCTCAAGCGCCACAGCCTCTTGGGGTGCTGCTCCCAGCGCCTCGCACGCCTTTTGGTAAATCTCCGGGTCCGGCTTGGCATTAGTCACCATATCCCCAAAGACAGCAGCGTCAAAGTAATCCCAAATCCCGCCGTCTTGTAAAAGATGAGTAGAATACTCCCGCCTGGAAGATGTGGCAAGCCCCAGCAGATATCCATGCTCTTTCCCGTAAGATAAAAGAGCCTCTACTCCCGGCTTTTTCGGTACCCCTTCCTTCTCTTTGAGTCTGTGAAAGATTTCCCTGGTCATCTGATTGAACTGCTCCCCCGGAAACTCCTCTCCGAATACGCTCCGAAAATACTCACTCCGTCTTACTACATTAAATCCCAGCGTATGATAAATGTGATCCCCAATCCCAGGATACCCCAACCTTTCTCCGGCAATATACCAGGATTTCTGCACTACCCGCTCCGAGTCAAACAGAAGTCCATCCATATCAAATACCAGCGCCCTAATCTTTGGCTCCATCGTCTCTCATCCTTTCCGCCCCTATAATTTCCCGCTTCCCATAGCATCCTTCACATAGGAGGTCACATCCTCAAGCTTTTTCAGAATTTCCTGGCGCTCTTCCCATTCTTCTCCATGTACGTTAAGATCCACCAGCGCCTGTTTGACTTCTTTTAATTTCATAATAAGTTCCTGTCCCATAAAGTTTCCCTCCTTGTCTGTTTTTCTGTTTTTATTTTACTACTTCCCGCTGCCAAGGTAAAGCAAGATTTCTCCCAGGCAGAACAGCCTCTTTCCCTTTATACTCTAACTTTCCCACTCCCACAGATCCTTCCGGTCTTTCTTCTCTTTCTGCGTCTTGAACACCAGCTCAGCACTCTTGGCGCTCACTTTCGTGTACGCCGGCACCGTTTCCGTAATAAAGGTATTTCCTCCGATGATGCAGTGTTCCCCAATCACAGTCTCTCCGCCGAGAACCGTGGAATTGGAGTAGATCGTCACGTTGTCCCGGATCGTCGGATGACGCTTTAGCCCGGAAAGCTGCTGCCCATTTCTTGTGGAAAGCGCTCCCAGAGTTACACCCTGGTAAAGCTTCACAAAATCTCCGATCTCCGTCGTCTCCCCGATGACAATGCCGGTGCCATGGTCAATAAAGAAATAATCCCCGATCCTTGCTCCCGGATGAATATCGATTCCTGTCCTCCCGTGGGCGTATTCGGACATAATCCGCGGAATGAACGGAATCTTCTCCTCATAAAGCACGTGAGCGATCCGGTATACATACACTGCAAACAGACCCGGATAGGAGAAGATGATCTCCTCCTTACTCTGAGCCGCCGGATCCCCGTCAAATCCGGCTTTCACGTCCTTTAACAACTGCTGTTGAATCTGTGGAATCTGAAGGAAAAAACGATCCGTTACCTCTCGGGCCCGGGCTATCATGTCCTCCTCCCGCCCAGGATCTGCCTCCTGATAGTGCAGTGCAATCGTGATCTGTTCCTTCAGCGCCTCATATAGATGGTTGATCCTGTATCCTACATAATAGGTAGTATCTGGTTCCAGCGCACTGTCCCGACCAAAATATCCCGGAAAAATGATCTGTCTGAGATCTCTTATAATGGCGATCACTGTTGACCGGTCTGGGAGCATCCTCCATTTCTTGGGCATAAAGAGCTCCTCGGTGCGGTAATTTTCATTTAGCTTTGCTGCGACTTCATTGATTGTCTCTTTTTTCATATCGGCTCCATTTTCTTTTTGCTTTATTATAGTACAGTTTCCTTTCAAAGACCATACTTATCACAATAGAAAAAAGCAGGAAGATCTTTCGAAACCTCCTGCTCTTTTATGTGAGTTTGTTATAGCAACAAATGACAACTCCATTTTATTTTAAAGTTGTTACTTTTGCAAGTACTTTTTATCAATCCGGATACATAAATTTCCGAACCCGGTCCGGGCAGTCCTCATCTCCGGTGTAATAGATAATATCATTCTTGCGGAATACAGCCTTCGGCCCAGGAGACATCATCAGCACCCCGTTTCGCCGGATCGCGATTACCGTCGCGAACGTTTCTTGCCAGAAATCCACTTCCCCCACAGTCCGATCCAGATAAGGCGTTTCCTCCGTGACCACCATTTCGTACGGAATAAACGGGTTTGTCGAACGATATCTCTCAATCTGGTCAATCATCTCTGTCAAATAATCATAGAGCACTTCTATCTCCTGCTGCTGTCGCTTTACACTGTCGAGAATATTCCGCTTCAGATTATGGATGGACCGTGTCTTTTCCTGCTGCTGGAGGAAATTCTTCGCATTGTCCATCGATTTGATCAGCACCCCGCTATTCTTCTCGATTGTCACCACATCCCAGTCTGCAAGGATGCACATTGCCCTGCGCGCCGTCTCAGACGAGACGCTGTACTGACTTCCGATGGCAGAACGGGCATAGATCTTCTGACCTTCCTGATAAATGCCATTGACAATCTTGTAGGCAATATCCGTCGCAATCTGCTGATACTTTGGGATTCCGTTATCTGCCCTTTTCTTACTCACGCTGTCTCATCTTCCTTTCTTTTCTGGCTCTTTGTCTCCTCTTCACGGATCACGGAACAAAGCTCAGGAGATGTGATCTGAGCATCCCAGCAGCTACAGATTCCGTCTTTGTTGCCCTCGCACCAGTTAGAACTTGTGCAGTGCATAATAACGCCTGGGACAGCAAACATCCCGGCGTAACGCCCCGAAATTTTCCCGGCCTCCTGTCCGGCCACATACCCGTTGGAAACAAGGAAATGCCTCGGTGCATATGGTGCGAAATCCCAGTAGCATTCATCAGTTCCATGTCCCGGAACCGAAATGCACCAGTACTTCCGATGAAGAGGCACGAGTCCATCTTCATTTTTCTCTAGCCAAACCGCCCATTCTTTCCATCCGTTTCCGGTGTAAAGGAAATTCTCTTTCCCATCCTCTCCAACATGGAAAATCAGTCCCGTCCGGTCGTGGAATGTCCTTAGCAACTCCACACTCTCCTGGAATCGTTCCGCCATCCCCAGAAACCGCTCGTTTCGCCGAAGCTTTCTGAAATCTGCCCGGAACCCCCGGACTTCCTCTTCTAGCTCTACCGGGATATGTTCCCCGTTTCTCGGAATCTCCTCCATACCTGAAAGAGCCACAAGCCGCATGAAAATCTCCCGCATCCTTGCCGCTACCTGTACCAGTTCTTTCCACATCCAGCGATCCTGCTCATACACGGCTCCTGGAATCCCGATCTCCCCAAGCGTTTCCTCCAGATCCTTTCTAAGCCGTGTCTTCTGCGGCCAGAGCACCTGGATGTCCCCGACCTGATCTCCCCGCTTTAACAGTCGAATCGGACAGGAAAGAGTCAGAAGCACTTCCATCAAGCCGGAGAGTGTTACGGCCTTTCCCGGCAGAAAACAGCTCCTGGAGAGATCCTGAAGCAGCAAAAGTGCCAGCAATTCACTCATCCATCGCTCAGAGAACAAATCGGGAAGACAGACTGCCTGAATTCCCGCACTTTCCTCTCTTACAATCTGTAAAAAACCACCGACGTGTTCCGGGTCAAACTGGGTAAGAAAAACAGTACAGCCATTCCTTCGGATATCCCCTCCAATCTCCCGAAAGATTCCGGCGCTGTCCCTGCCGTTGATCTTCTTATTTCTCGTCCCACAGTTCACCGCAATTCTTTCATCTCCCTGTCCCAGGAGAAAACACTCTCCCAAGCCCACATTGTACATCTGTATTTCCATCATCCGGCCCTCTCTTTTGTCCTGTCTTTCCTCTGGTCTTCCCCTTACACTTGACAGGAGATTCCCTGTCGCCACGGCGGGAATCTCCTGTGTGTTCATCTGACCGACTCTGATATTAATCTTCGTCCTGAAGCTTTCTTACTACTTCCTTCATAGATTTGCGGAACTCCTCTTCGTTGGAATTGTAGAATAAAAGAAGCTCCTGGTCTTTGCTCTTGTCGTTGAGCTCTTCCGGGATGGAAAAATCCGTCTTTGCCATATATTCATCCCAGTGCGCCAGCTTCCACGTATCCCGATCGCTGTTTCTGCGGATCATTCTCTTCTTGCAGATCTCGGGATCTGTCACGACCCAGACCACATAAAGTCTTGCGTTCTTTCTCATCAGATCCTGGCGGAGGCTCTCCATAAATCTTGGGTTTCTGACCTCCCTGGTGAAGGGTGCATTAATCAGTGCAATATCATCGTACTCCAGTGCGTCTACTGCCATATCGAGAATCGCCGCATACTCATAATCACGAATATGCTCCTCGAAGAAATCCGAACTTCTGTCGTACGGCTGTCCGGCTACCTCAAAGATCTGCCGGCTCAAGATAATGAGCGCATCCTTATCCAGGTATACGACGTGGTTCAGCTCTGCCGCAAGCTTCATGGCAACATAGGTTTTCCCACATGCCGGTGGGGAAGTCACTAAAATGAGTTTCTTTTTCATGGATCCCTACCCCTTTCCTCATATCAATCTATGCTACTATCATACCACAGTGTCTAGAAAACCTCATCAAAATTTTGGCCGGCAAACTGTGAATGATACAGCTTTTCATACATTCCCTTCTTCTCCAGAAGCTCTTCATGCGTTCCCTGCTCCACAATGTCGCCGTCTTTTAAAACAAGGATCATATCCGCATCCCGGATCGTGGAGAGACGGTGGGCGATGACGAAGGACGTCCGTCCCTGCATTACTCTGTGCATCGCCTCCTGAAGTCTTCTTTCCAGACGGGTATCTACCGAGGAAGTGGCCTCATCGAGAATGAGGATCTGCGGGTCCTTGAGAATCGCTCTCGCTATCGTTAGAAGCTGCTTCTCACCCTGAGAAATATTGTTGGCCTCTTCATTAATCAGAGAATCATATCCCTTTGTCAGCGTCCGGATATAATGATGGACGTTTGCCATTTTCGCCGCGCTGATAATCTCATCTTTTCTGGCATCCAGCCTGCCGTAACGGATATTGTCATAAATGCTGCCTGAAAACAGCCACGTATCCTGTAGCACAAGAGAAAACAGGGAGCGTAAATCTTCCCGTTTCATGTCCCGGATGTCGACGCCATCAATCTTGATGGCTCCGCCCTTTACATCGTAGAAACGAAGAAGTAGATTCATCAGTGTCGTCTTTCCTGCTCCGGTCGGCCCTACGATGGCAACTGTCTGCCCACTCTCGACTTCGATGTTGACATCCTTCATCAGAAGATCTTTGTCATAGCCAAACCGCACGTGCTCAAAGCTGACATTGCCTCCGACGGACGCCTTATCGATCTTCACAGTTCCCTCCTGTACCTCTTCCTCCTCAGATAGAAGTGTAAAAATTCTCCGCAGTGCGGAAAACGCCGCCTGCACTTGGGCAGAAAGCTGAGATACTTGTGACAATGGATCGTTAATCTGCCACACATAACGAATGAAGGCCTGAAGCTGTCCAATGGTGATCACTCCCTGAATCACCTGTAAGCACCCGACCACCGCACAGGTTCCGATCGTTAAGTAAGTCACCAGCGATACACACGGGGAAATCAGAGACGACACAAACTGTGCCTTAAATGCGGAATTCCTCATTCTCTCATTGACGTCCTCAAACTGTCTCGCCACATCCTCCTGTTTGTTGTAACTGATGATCTCATTAAATCCACCGTAGAGCTCTGTGATAGTTCCATTTAACTGTCCTACGGTTTTTTGTTGAAGATCGAAAAGATCCTGTGAGCGTTTGACGAATACTTTCGTAATCAGTATCACAAGTGGGATAATCACAAGTGCAAGCATAGTCATCAGCAGATTGATCCGCAGCATCATCGCAACCGCAAGAATAAATGTCAAAATCCCGCTGATAACTCTTGTAAGCGTCTGTTGCAGCGCATTACTCAGTGTGTCGACGTCATTTGTCACACAACTGAGCACATCCCCGAACGCATGCTCGTCAAAATAACTCACCGGCATCTTCTGGATCTTCTTCTGAAGCGCCCCTCTGAGATCATGCATTGTCTGCTGAATGGCATTTGTCAGAAAGAACGCCGAAGCAAGAAGCAAAAGAGCCCTTGTAAGATAACTGCTTCCAAGCACTGCCAGCACACGGAACACCTTATCAAAATGGACATGTGCTCCGCTGACGCCCTCCAGGATGTCCGACGCGTCATTTGCAAGCTGTGTTGTCGCCATACCTTCGATGGTCGGATTCATTGTATAGAGTGCTGTGGCCAGAATCGTGGCGAGCACCGCCACCAGAAGTTTTCCCTTGTATGGGCTGATAAAATGACCCATTCCGTTGATACATGCCCTCCAGCTTATCTGTTGTCTATTCATACGCCAGTTCCTCCTCACTCAGCTGAGAAGCCGCAATTTCGTGATATACGCCGCATGTTTTCAGCAACTCTTTATGTGTCCCCTTTCCTACAACCTTCCCTTCATCCAGCACAATGATCTGATCCGCGTCCATAATTGTAGACACACGCTGGGCGACGATCAATACAATTTCGTCTGTCATTTCTTTTTTCAGTTCTTTCCTAAGCTTTGCGTCTGTCCGAAAATCCAGCGCGGAAAAAGAATCATCATAAATATAGATGTCGGCATGACGGACAAGTGCCCTGGCAATGGAAAGCCGCTGCTTCTGTCCTCCGGAAACATTGCCCGCACCCTCAACGATCCGCTCCTGAAACTGTCCCGGTTTTTCCATAATAAAGTCGTAAGCCTGGGCCACTTTGGCTGCATGAACGACTTCTTCCATAGTCGCCTCACGGTTGCCGAAGCGGATATTCTCCTCGATCGTACCGCTGAACAGATTCGCTTTCTGGGAGACAAATCCGATCCGGTCACGGAGATGATAGATGTCCATGTCCCGGACGTCCACTCCGTTCACCAAAATCCGTCCCGCTGATACATCATAAAATCTCGGAATTAATTTAATCAGCGTACTCTTACCGGATCCGGTGCTTCCGATGAAAGCAACCGTCTCTCCGGATCCGGCTTCAAAGGAAATATGCTGAAGAACTGCCTCCTCCCCATCCGGGTAAGCAAATGTCACATCATCGAACACAATACTTTTCTTCTCTGTTTCCTTCTTTGTGTGGTCCGGGTGGTTCTCAATGATGGATTCCGTCTTTAATACCTTCCTGATACGCTTTGCGGATACATTCGCCCTTGGATACATCATAAACACCAGGCAGAACAACAGCACAGAGAACATCGCATGAAATACATAGTCCATAAACGCAATCAGCTTGCCGACCGGTAATGTGCCCGCATCAATCATAAAACTTGCCACCACGTAAATCGCGATGATCGCCATATTCATCATCCAGAAGAAAATCGGATCCGTCGAGGACATCAGCTTGAACAGCTTCTTCGATTGCTTCATAAAATTTACATTTTCCTCATCAAACCGTCCGGATTCATATTCATCATTATTAAAAGAACGGATGACCCTGATTCCGGTCAGATTCTCTCGAAAAATCCGGTTGATAGAGTCCAGTGAAGATTGCTGTCTCTCACTGATCGGAGAGGAAATCTTCCCCACAATGATCACCCCGATAATAATCAACGGGATCGTGGAGATGATAATCAGCGACAGATTCAACGATGTACGGACTGTGAGCATAAAGCTTACCACAATCATAACCGGGGTCAAAACTGCGGTTCTCAAGATGACGTTCATAAACATCATAATCTGGAATGCATCATTATTGGTTCTTGTAATCAGAGAAGCCACACCGATTTCATTCATCTCGCTGTGGGAAAAGGTCTGCACCTTCCGGAATACGTCCTGTCGGATGTCATGTGCGACTCCGGTGGAAATCCTGGCGCAGCAATAGCCAAGAAGAATCGTTCCGCAGACACCAACAAGCGAGATGACGGCCGTCAGCGCTCCCATCTTCATCAAAAATCCTCTGTCCTCGTTCATCACACCCTGATCGATCATATAGGCAATGATCGTCGGAATCCCCAGCTCGACCAGTGCAAATCCAAAGACAGAAATCACGTTTAAAACGAACCAGAGTTTGTACCGTTTCAGGTACTCCAAAATCAGTTTCAAACTATAACCTCCCTCATGCAAAGTGTTGTAAATCCAATGTATCATATTAAAAAAATTCCGGCAAGAGCGGAAGTCATTTTCGCAAAAAAAAGGATTCCAAAGCTTTGGAATCCCTTTTCCGAAAGACCAATTTATTTCTGTGCGATCTCATACATCGCTGCCGCGATAATCTGGTAAGACAACATCATCTTCTCTACATCGGCACACTCGTTCGGCTGATGGATTACGTCCGGTTCTCCCGGGAACGTCGGTCCAAATGCAACCATATTGTCAAATGCTTTTGCGTATGTACCGCCTCCGATTGCAATCGGCTGATCGTCTCTTCCTGTTTCTTCTTTGTATACTCTCATCAGCTTCTGAATCAGCTCGGAATCCTTCGGCACATATAAGAGCTTTCCTTCCGATTCCACATTAGCGTTCAGTCCATAAGCCTCCGCATGTTTCTTTACATGTTCGATCAGCACTTCCCGATCCCCATTCTTCGGATAACGAATATCCAATGTGAAGAAAAGCTTCTCCGGAGTACAGTCTACTACGCCAAGATTAAGTGTTGTCTGTCCGGTCTCTTCATCTGTCCAGCAGATATCAAGGGATTTCCCATTGGTCTCTGTCCCGATCTTCTCCAGAATGAAGTGGATCATCTGCTCCAGATCTCCGCCGATCCCGGCATCTTTTACTGCCTCAAACAGTTTAACCGCAGCATTGACACCTTTCTCCGGCGTACTTCCGTGAGCGCCCATTCCTTCTGCAACAATCGTTGTCTTGCCGTCTTCTTTGGTAACGGTGATTCCTTCTGTTTCTTTTACATCCAGATCGCCTTCCACTACCATGGTACATCTAGGTGTTACGACATTCTTTGCCGTACCTCCCTGGATGGAAAGGACTTTAATATTGGATGGATTTTCTATCTTTTTTGTTACTTCCCAGAAAGACTGTCCTTTCTCACAAAAGATGACAGGGAACTGTCCGTCCGGTGTAAATCCAATCGCCGGTTTCTCTCCGCCTGCCTCATTGTAATGACGTACACAGGAAGAACCATTCTCCTCGTCGGTTCCGAAAATGACACGGATTCTTCTGTCGATTTTAAGATCCAGGTCTCGAATCGCTTTCAATGCGTAAATCGCGCCGATCACCGGGCCCTTGTCATCCAGGACACCCCGTCCGTACATCTGTCCGTCGTGGATCTCGCATCCAAGCGGCGGGTATTTCCAGCCTTCTCCAAGTGGAACGATATCAAGGTGACCCAGGACTGCCGCCATCTCCTCACCGTCTCCATATTCGATCCAGCCCACTTTATTGTCCAGGTTGCCAGTCTTAAATCCAAGCTTCTCCCCCAGCGCCAGTGCGTGATCCAAAGCCTCTTTCGGCCCTCTTCCATATGGTGCGTCCTCTTCCGGAGCGCCCTTGACGCTCTCGATCGCAATACTTTCTTTGAGGGAGGCAAAAATTTCATCTTTAAGCTCCATCATTTTTTCATTCAGTTTTTCATATCCCATTGCTATAACTCCTTTCGCTGAACAACTTCAGCATAGTAACTCACAGAATTATTTTATAATATTCCTCTACAAAAGGCAAGAGATATCAAACGATTTCGGCAGAGCATTTCTTATCATCTGACAAATAAATAACAACTAGAACAACAATGAATTTCCATATCGGAACTTGTAAAGCAATCTTTGCGTTTCTGGATCATATCTACTGAAAAAGTTTTTTAATATTCTACGATCCGGTATCCCAGTTTCATCTGCATCGGCACCTGATTTCCATGCTCAATAGCGTCCAAAAGCATCTCTGCCGCCTTGACTCCGCTTGTTTTATCGTAAAAGTGAACGGTTGTGATACCATCGGAGACTGCTCTTAAAAAGCGGTTGTCACCAAAGCCTGTCACCTGAAACTTTTTTCGTTTGTCGGGCTTTCTTTCTTTTAATGCCTGCATCACGCCCGCCGCGATCGTATCGGTGGCACATGATAGGATATCGATATCAGGCTCTTTGTCCAAAAGATCCTTTGCCTGATGATATCCGGATTCCACAGAACATTCGGCGAGCCGGTATCGCTCCTTCATCAGTTTGATCCCCTGCTCTCTCAACCCGTCCCGGAAGCCGTCCTCTCTTGCCTGCCCCGCTACCCTGCCATCTCCTGTCACACCGATATAGGCGATCTCTTTCTGTCCGCTTGAAGAGATTTTCTCCGCCAGTGCCTTTGCCGCCCCATAGTCGTCATGATACACGCAGTTTGCCTTATCCGTGTACTGGCCAATTACCACGATTGGCACTCTGCTCTGCTCAAAAAACACTTCATGCTTTCTGGAAATAACTGTCGCGATCAGAATGATCCCATCCACCGGATAGTTTTCAAAAAGCCTCATAGTTTCCAATTCTTTGTCCGATTGGTTGTTTGTCACAGTCAAAAGCATCTGGAACTGCTTTTCTGCCAGCACCTCTCCGATGCCATCTGTCACCCTCGCAACGGACTCGGAACTAAGCCTTGGTGCGACCACTCCAATTAGCCTCGCCCTTTTGGTCCGGAGATTTCTCGCCTGGGCAGACGGATGGTATCCCGTATTCTCGATTGTCGCACGAATCCGCTCCTTTTTCTCCTCGCTTATATACCCGCCATTTAAGTATCTTGAAACAGCCGCACTGGACACCTGTGCAAGCTGTGCAATTTCTTTGATTGTCATGTTACCTATGATCTCCTTTTTCCATTTCATGTACTGCTTCATCCTCTGTATGAAGAATAAAATGATGTTTCCGAAAGGTCAGTACTCCCTCTCTTTGCAGCTTACCAAGCACCGCCGAGAGTGCGCTTCGGTCCGCCGCCAAATAATCCGCAAGCTTCTGCCGGTCAAATGGAATATCAAACTCCCGGCTACCTTGTTTCGCCGCCTGCTCTCCCAGGTAAGAGAGCACCTTCTCCCGCAGGGTTCTTCTGGAAAGGTGGGATACGCGGTTTGCCAGAAACAGGTTTTTCTCGGCCAGGATGTGCATCATATTTTCTACGAGTCTCCCCTTTGCCCTTCCGCCTCCTTCGGGCCGCATCATCTGTCCGTAAGAAATCCACAGGATTCTCGTCTTCTTTGCCGCCTCCACCGTCACCAGAGAGGGCTCCCCGGATGCCGCAAACGCCTCGGCGAAGATCTCTCCTGGAAACCCCTGTGACAGAAGAGTCGTACTGCCGCTGAATTCTTCTTTCAAAATTACGATTCCGCCCTCCAGCACGATCCCGAAGTCCCTTGGCACTTCCCCGGCAAAGAGCAAGATCTCTCCTTTTTCATAATCCTTCTCTTTCACCTGCATCTCCCGCAGAACCGCCCCCATCTCCGCTTCTGTCAACCCCGAAAAGAGCGGGCACCGGGATAATATCTTTTTTTGCTCCATGTTTCTCCTCCGTTGTGATTACAACCGACTCTTTTTCCAGAGTGTACTATTCTATGTTCAAGAAGTCAAGCTGTTGTCGGTAAAACCAGACCCATCTGTCTGAAGACAGCATACCAATCATTTACCTTGGCAAAATCAGACGAAGGAGGATCATTATGGTCAGAAAAATCATCAAAATCAACGAAGCGCTCTGCAATGGTTGTGGCCTTTGCGCCAAAGCCTGTCACGAGGGAGCTATCGAAATGGTAAACGGGAAAGCAAAACTGGTACACGAGCACTACTGCGACGGTCTGGGGGATTGTCTTCCTTCCTGTCCTGTGGACGCAATCTCCTTTGAAGAACGGGAAGCCCCGGCTTACGACGAGGCCGCAGTCAAAGCAGCCCAGAAAGAAAAGAGCATCCCGCCACAGCAACATGCATTTGACGATACACTTGCCTGCGGCTGTCCCGGCAGCATGGCAAAGCAGATTCGAAAAGAACCTCAGGGAGCCTGTTCACATACACCGACTATGTCCCCATCAGGAAATCCGGGGCAGCTCTCCCAGTGGCCGGTTCAAATCAAGCTGATGCCGACGAACGCTCCCTATTATGACGGTGCTCATCTTTTGATAGCCGCCGACTGTACTGCCTACGCCTACGGCAATTTTCATCAGGATTTTATCCGGGGACGCATCACTCTTATTGGATGCCCAAAACTGGATGAAGGAGATTATACCGAAAAGCTGACCGCTATTCTGTCACAAAATGACATTAAGAGCCTGACTATCGCCAGAATGCAGGTGCCTTGCTGCGGCAGACTGGAACGCGCGGCTGTCCAAGCACTTAAAGGCAGTGGAAAATTCATCCCTTGGCAGGTTCGGGTTATCACCCCGGAAGGCCAGATTCTCGACTACTAACCGGAAACTTATCTTAACACATTTGATACCGCAGCCTGAAATGTATTTCCATCACTGGAAGTGCAAAAAATCAGGAGGACGTTTACCAGCGTCCTCCTTTTTTCATCTTTATATTGTTTTCTGCTCTTTATTTTCGGGTCAGCTTTCGGATCACACAGAGCACAATACCTGCAACACTGCATCCGAGAATGATTCTATCCGCACGGTCCACGACTTCCAGCGCCAGCTTAGCCCCTGATAAAACCTGCGGACTTTCCGGAACCAGTGGAATGACAAAGCCTGCCGCTGCCGCCAGAATGGCGAACAGAATAAATGCTGTCAGTCCCCGTCCGGTATCATAGCTTCTGAGACGGTTTCCATCCGGCATCCTCTTGCCTCCAAGGAGCCAGATAGCGGATAAAATACCAAACAAAAGTAAAAATCCTGCAATTCCAAGGTACAATGCCTCGGCATAGTTCCTGTCCGCAGCTACCCGCCAGATCTCCCCCAGCGTATTTCTCTCCGCCCAGAATTCCTCCCAAAGCTTCAGAACAATAATCGCCATCGCCGCAAAACTGCCACATTTCAGAACAATAGAAACTCCTTTTCCTACTGCCCTGCCTGCCGTCTTTCCAGCTCTTCCGGCCGCACGTCCGGCCGCTTTTACCGGTCGGGCCGCCGATCCTTGCTTCTTCTGTCTCGGCTGTGGTTCTCTGTTCTCCCGGCTCTGCTGACCGGCTCTACCGGCCGACTGATTCTCTCCAAAAGAGCGCCCTTTTTCCGTCTGTCTTCCACCTTTACTTCCCGCTTCTGTCCTCTTTCTGCCTGCGCTCCCCGGCTGTTTCCGGTTTCCAGTTTCCGGACGCTTTGCCTCTCCGGCTGCCGGTCTCTTCCCACTTCCTGAGAGCTCCCCGGATTTGCCCTGAGGGTCTCTCCTTCTTACCTTCCCATTCGGGCTATCCGAAACTGTCTGTGCTGACTGTCCCTGTGCCTTAGGAGTGGAAACATCTCTTTTATCCTGATTCAGGTTCCAATTCTCCACGTCTCTCCAGTCTTCGATCTCAAACGGCTCGTCATCTTCCTGAGCGCTTGCTCCGTCCATATGTGTCCCGGCCCCGGCAGTTGTCTCGTTTACAGATATATCCGACCAGATCTCCGTTGGTTCCTCCGTCATCATTCCCTTGTCTTCCTCATCCAGCCATTCTACATCCATCCAGTCATCCTGTCCCGGATGTTTCTCCCGACTGATGTGGTCCTTAATCCGTCCTCCCTTATGTTCCATACGTTTGTGTCTCCCCTTCCGTATTTCAGATTTCTTCGGTAACAACAGTATTTTATCATGGATTATTTAGGAAAGACCGGTTTTCACATTTTTTTAAGAAATTTAAGTAATTTGTAACCTATCCCAGATATTCCTCCAGGAGAAGCATCGTATTCTTCACGCCGTCCACATGGCTTCTTTCATATCCGTGAGAAGCGTACACACCTGCCCCGATCAGTCCATGGCGCACATCGTAGCCCGCAGTCAGCGCCGCGTCAGCATCGGATGAATAGTGAGGATACACGTCCACCGCAAAGTCTGCTCCGGATACTTTGGCCGCCTCAATCAGGCTGCTCACAACATCATAATGATAAGGCCCTCTGCTGTCTTTTGCACAAATAGATACCTGATGCTCCTTACATGAGAGGCCGTCTCCGACACATCCCATATCTACGGAAAGCACTTCTTTGACACCGTCCGGAATCGAGGCAGATCCTCCGTGCCCTACTTCCTCAAAAACAGTCATATGAAGGTATGTCCTTCTCTTTGGCGTCACCTGATCGTCTTTCAGATGCTTTGCGTATCCAAGCAGCATTGCTGTGCTGAGTTTGTCATCGAGGAAACGACTCTTGATATAGCCACTCTTTGTGATGATCGTCCTTGGTTCAAAACAGACAAAATCCCCGGCCATAATTCCGAGAGCCTTTGTCTCTTCGTTGGAGTTTGTCATCTCATCCACCACAATCTCCATTACATCATATGTACGCATCGTCTCCGCGTACTTTCCATTGACATGAACGGAAGCATTGCAGAGCTGGCATGTACCGTCATAGATCCGTCCGTCCCGTGTACGGATACGCACCGTCTCTCCCTCTGCGGAATTGGCGCTGATACCACCAACCGGGGAAACTTCCAGACATCCGTTGTCTTTAATCTTAGTGACCATGGCGCCCAGTGTATCAACATGGGACTCTACAAAAATAGCATTGTCTGCATCCTCTCCTCCAAGGTCTGCGATCACGCCTCCTTTTACCGTACGGTGAGCAGGAAATCCGAGTGTTTCAAACTCCTTTAGCAGATAATCTGTCACGTCCTTCGTGTATCCGGACGGGCTGTCGATTGCCAGCAGATTTGTAAGCTGGCCAAGTACATATTCCATATTCATTGGTTGATCTCTCCTTTCTCTGATACTGACTATTATATCATCCTGCGGACCCTTTTTTCTACCCATCCAGGCAAAGGATTTTTGCGGATTTTTGATTTTCTTTTCCCTGCGGTTCCTGTTGACACACCTCCTGTTCTTGGATATTCTTATACTATCAGATTACAATGAATAAATAACGAGGTTACCAAAAAGAAATGGAAAAACGCAGAACATTTATCATCAACTTTTTGTACTTTGCAATCATCGTAGCACTATCCCTTTTCGTGCTGAGATTTGCGTTAACGCTTCTCTTTCCGTTCGTTGCGGCACTGTTTATCTCCTACGTCCTAAGACGCCCGATTGACTTTCTCGCCGCCAAAACCAGACTTTCCCGAAAGGTTTCCGCTATCCTGATCGTTCTGATTTTCTATGTAACGATCGGCACCTTACTTGTGCTTGGAAGCATCCGTGCCTTTTCCTATGTCAGTGACCTGGTACAGCGGCTTCCGCAGATCTATCTCCGCTATGTAAGCCCGGTGATGACGGATCTCTTTGACGAACTAGAGCACGCGCTCTCCCAGGTAGATCCTTCGATTCTGGAGACTGTGGATTATCTGTGGGACCAGCTAATGCAGTCCCTGCGTTCCCTTGTATCAGGCCTTTCACTCAGCAGTATGGAAGTGATTTCCGACTTCGCCTCCTCCCTGCCTATGCTATTTATCAGGCTGGTGCTGATGGTAATTTCAACTTTCTTTATCGCAATGGATTATGAAGCTCTTTGCGCTTTCTGTATGCGGCAGTTAAATGAAAAGGCCCAAAATGTCGTGATGCAGATCAAGCAGTACGTGGTCGGCACCCTTTTTGTCTGTATCCGTTCCTACGCTCTGATTATGAGTATCACTTTCGTGGAGCTGTCTGTGGGACTCACCCTGATTGGCATCCGTAAATCCGTATTCATCGCCTTTTGTATTGCGGTCTTTGATATTCTTCCGGTTCTCGGCACCGGCGGCATCATGATTCCATGGGCTCTGATTTCAGCCATCCTGGGCGATTATCCGGGCGCTGCCAAACTAGCTGTCCTCTATGTATTTATTACTATTGTACGGAATATCATCGAGCCAAAAATCGTAGGCGGTCAGATCGGATTGCATCCGGTAGTGACTCTTGTCAGCATGTTCGCCGGAGTCCAGCTCTTTGGTGTGGTAGGACTCTTCGGTTTTCCGATCGGACTTTCTCTTCTCACTTATCTGAATCGGACCGGCACGATTCACCTCTATCGGACCGGGGATGAAACTAAAAAAATATAAATATGCTGCCAGTAAAAATTTCATACTATACATTCCAAAGCGGTTCATCTTACAAGAATTTAGTATTTTTAAATTTTAAAAAAATTAGCACTCGAGTGTGAAAGCCTTGGAAATGAGCTGGTTTTTATGTTGATGCTGAAAGATATTCTTGCAAGAGTGTGGAAGAACACAGGGAAAAAGAGGCTTGGAAAATAGATAATGGAAACTCAGGGCGGAAAACGGGCAATACGATAGAACCGCTGCCTCCTCCGCATTTATGTTTCAGAAACGGCTGCCGTTGTGAATACTTTTAGGCATTTATAGAACACTTTTGCGTCCGCTTTATCCTATTACTTATCCTTTATCTAAGTACCACCAGAAAATGTGTAAATCTGACCACCGGAAACGGTGATCAAAAAATAGAGCAATACTCATGTTTACAATGCTCCTTTCCCTCCAATATACAAAAATCCCCCTTAATATCCTTTGGAATGTATACTTCGTATAAGGTTGGCCGTTTATGTCAATTGTAGCTTACATATCTATATAAAATTTCATATGTAGCAAAACCTGCTTTTTTATAGCATTTAATAGCGGAAAGGTTTTCACTCCAAGTTTGTATAAAAATCAATTTATTTTGAACACTACAGTATGACTTTAAAAATTTACTGCCTAACCCCTTTCTCCGAAATATAGGATTTATCTCATAATCATATATTCCTATGATTTCATCATCCTCAATTGTGCTGAATTTCCCTATCTTTAAATTTTTATACCAAATGAAATAATAATGTGCATTAAATAATTTTTTTCTTTTTATTTCACATTCTTGTTTCCAGTGTTCATAATTTAATTCAGAAAACCGAAAATCTCCATTTGAACTTTTTGTTCCATTAAAGATAAAATTAATATCAAAACAATACTCGGGGATATAATTTTTTAAAATTTCAATCTTTGTGAGTTGGGAATTGGTTTTGTTAGAGATTCTATAACACTTGCTACTAGGTAGGAAATCATTTGAATATACCGCTACAAAATTAAAATCAATTGAATTATTATATGGATGACTAATGAATATATTATTACTACATTTTTTTATTTTACATCCAATACTTTCCATCCATTCCAATTCATTGTTCAGGATTAAGCTAGATAAATCGATATTTTTCATCATTATATTTAACCTTTCCAATTTTCTAAAATATGACATATAATAGAATAGATAATATAATTCCTGTATATTGTAAACTGGTTTTCTCTAGGCTTATTGAACATATAATATAAATAATCCAGACCAGAGTGCTTCACTTGTACGATCATGGATGGAGCTAAAAGTATCCGTTTTGTCATGCCTCATATAGTATAGTTTAGCCTCCATCAATTCCTTGTTACAGTATCATACGTAAATAGTCATTGTTATATTTTTGTAATACTCTTACAATTTAGCCTTATATGATTTAAATTCTTATTAAAAAGCATTAATAATAAACCTATCAAAAATATGCCTGATAAATATAAAAATCCATTTACATAGTTACTTGTGAGGAATTGAGTTCCAATAGCAATGCCGATGGTAGGAGACATCAAGATAAGCGTGTCAATCCCTCCCAGTATTTTCCCACGATTATCCGCATCAATTGTTGTGATGACATAACTAAATAAAGGCTGTGTTAGGGAATCGAACATTCCATATATCAAGAAGAGAAAGCCCGTCAGAAAAAAAGGACATATTGGAATACACAGCATACACACTCCACAAGCTAACATTGCCAGTTTAAAAAGTCTGCTTACATAATGACCAAATTTATTTACAATCATCAAACCAATAATTTCACCTACAGCCATCATTGACTTTATAACCCCAAGGGTAATTGAACTTTTTGATTGAACAGAAAACATGACCGGCAGAATATTCGGTACAAACCCATATGCCAAATTTAATAAAAACATAATGATAACCATGCTCCTTAGCAACGGGGTCTGGAAAATGGAATGATATGAGATTTTTATATCTTTTACTAAAGAAATCATCAAAACTTTGCTGTTGTTAATCCTTTTTACGTTTCCCTTAGAATCACTTAACCGGCTTATTAAAAAAGCACATACAAAAAAACTGGTTGTATCTATTAAAAACAAACCCTTTCCTGAAACCCAGGTAATCATCCATCCTGCCACCGCTGATCCAATAATATAAATTGTCCTGGATAACATTGTTACAGTAGATTGAAATTTGATAAATATTGTTTTCTCGAATCTTTCTGCTGCATAAGTTGTATATGCTGATGAAAACACAGTATTACATATATCATTTAACAGTATGAAAAAAATGCAAAGACTGATATGCTGAATTGCAAAACCGTAAAAACACCAAAACAAAAAAATAATAGCTCCTGAAATACTGTTTACTGCAATCATCAACTTCTTTTTATTAAACCGATCAATCATAATCCCAACGATAAGAGATAAAATCCCCCGGAAAGCGAGGGATCCTCCTATCATATATGCAGCATTCATAATATTTCCAGAGTCATATGTCACTTTCCAAACAATAAACAGATCGAACAGAGTATCCCCGACAAAACTAATCAGGATTGAAATCATGAGGGTTTGAAAATCATTATTTTTTATAAATATTTTCTCCATAGTACTCAAGAGCAAACTTATAATAACTACAATTATATTTACAAGGTAAATGATTCGTAGCCTCTGCCCTACATCCACCCCCACAAAAATATTTTAATTCGCATTTTTGACAGCTCTTATTATTATCGACTAAATCTTTTTTTATTAATTCTTTTCTATGAATTAGTATATCATATACTGCCTCCGTATTAAATATATTTGTTATCAAATCCGTTTCTCCATATCTTTTTACACAAGGATATACATTACCATCCGGATGAATACTTAAGGATGTGATTCCCGCTCCGCAGTGCGTTACAGGAAACCCTTCATTTCCGAACATCATATTATCTGCAAACTTTACTATTTCAAAGGCTTCCGTAACATCAATATTATAATGGCTTTGAAGGAAGTCAAGTAATTGACGAAGTTGATCTATTGTTGGCTTCATATCATCCGAGACCTTTTTTACTATAAAAAAAGCTCTTTATATATAGACGCATAAATATTTAAAATCTTTCGTTTTTCTAGTTATAAGTTAATGATTTTTTTCAAAAATATTAGCACTCACCTCTTGACACTGCTAATAACGTGTGCTATATTACACATAGAACAAATGGAACGGGTTAAAAAGGCCCCCCACAGTTCTGAAACACCACTCTCCTCCGAGAGTGATTATATAAACATTTTGTCAAATGAAAGGAGACATGACTTATGATGATGCCTAGTATTTTTGGAGAAAACTTATTTGATGATTGGATGGATTTCCCGTTTCATGATGATTTCTTCCGTGGGACTCCTGCTTACAAAAAGAACGCAAAATCAATTATGAAGACAGATATCCGAGACACTGAGGATTCATACGAACTGGATGTTGATCTTCCAGGATACAAGAAAGACGAGATCAGCGCACAATTAAAAGACGGATATCTGACGATCTCCGCATCTAAAAACACAGAGAATGAGGAGAAGGATAAGAAAGGTAACTACATCCGCCGCGAACGCTACAATGGTACAATGAGCCGGAGTTTCTATGTAGGTGATGCCATTCACCAGGACGACATCCACGCGAAGTACGAAGATGGGATTCTGAAACTTTCGATTCCGAAAAAAACAAAACAGGAGGTAGAACAGACCAATTACATCTCCATCGAAGGTTAAATATACAAACATCCTACGGGAAAGGGGACAGTCAAAACAGACTGTCCCCTTTCCTTTTTACTTGTATGAAGTTTTATTACATCTTAAAGAGTCTGCCGCCCATTTTCCCGGCCTCACTCCGGTCATGGGTTACAAAGATCACTGTCTTCCCGAAGCATTGCTTTTTTGTATACTCTATCACCAGCTCTTTCGTCTCCTCATCGAGTCCTTTAAAAGGCTCGTCTAAAAAGAGCACATCCCACTCACTGTAAAGGGCACGTAAAAGCGCTGTCCGCTGCCGCATCCCGCCGGAAAACTCCCGCACCGGCTGATCCTCGCATCCGCCAAGTCCCACCGCCGCCATAGCCTTGCTGATCTTTGCCTCCAACTTTTTGTCTCTGCCCCACGGCTTTTTCCCGCGCACCAGCCGGATATTTGCGGATGCGCTTAAGTTTTCGCACAGCCTATCCTCCTGAAAGACCATACTGATTCTTAAACCTTCCAGCCCTTCAATCTGTCCGGAGTCCGCCTTCTCCAGCCCTGCCAGGATGCGCAGCAGAGTCGTCTTTCCTGCCCCGGAGGGCGCCATCATGCATGTAGTCTGTCCTTTTTGAAAAACCGCCGAAAAATCCTCAAAGACCGTGTGATCTCCATAGCTCTTTGAAAGATGTGAAATTCTGATCTGTCCTTGTTCCATCTTATCGCATCCTTTCCAACCTGATAACGGCACCGTCCACCATCGCCAGAAACAGTTTTTCAAACAGCAGGCTGATGAGGACAATCACCACCGTCCATGCAAACAGATCCGGCGTATTGAGATATACCTTGGCATTGTAAAGCTTTTCCCCGATGGAACCGTCTGGAATTCCGATGACCTCTGCCGCCACCCCGGCTTTCCAACAGAGTCCAAGGCCGATGGAACACCCGGTTCTGAAAAACAGCAGTACTTGGGAAACATAAATGTAACGGATCCGCACTGCGTGGGGAAGTGCGAAAACATCTGCCATCTCGAGAAGCTTAGGATCCGTACTGAGAATACCGTCCAACACATTCGTGTAAAGAATAGGAAATACCATCAAAAATGAAATCACTACCGACAAATTCCGGGATGGCACCCAGATGAGCACAAGAATAATAAAGGACGCCACCGGCACTGCCTTGACCACCATTACCGCAGGAGCAAAAAACTCACGGATTCTCTCAAATTTCGCGGAGAGTCCCGCCGCAAGAATTCCGGCCGCTGCTGCAAGAAAAAAGCCTCCCAGAATCCGTACAAGAGAAAAGCCGATGGAGCGCCAGAACTCTGTTTCCATGACAAGTCCGGTCAGTCTTTCCAAAACGACGACAGGGGATACCAGCAGGATCTCCTGTCCTATCCACACACTGACTGCCTGCCACACAAAAAGCCAGACTGCTACAGCCCAGAACCGGATCGTTCTCTTTTTCTTTTTATTCGCTGTAGTAGAACTCATCTTCTGGTAACGAGCCTCCTATCGATTCCGCATTAGCATCATAGAGCACCTTGAGATAACCGGAGAGCTGTTTCTGCATCTCCTCCCCTGTGACGCAGACAATGTTACATTCCGGCAGTGCCTTCTTGGCCACTTCCTCTGTCACAATCTCATACTGCCCCACCAGTTTTGCCGCCTGATCCGTGTCCGCATTGACAAAATCCACAGATGACGCATATCGCTCCAGGAAATCAGATACTGCCTCCGGGTGTTTCTTTACAAACTCAGTACGAGCGATAACCACTCCGGTTAAAAGCGTGCTTTTCTCTTCCTTATTCTCCTGCGTCTTATCCCATTCCTCAGTCAGATCGAGAGCTACACGAATAGCCGGGTTCTTCTTCTGCGCCGTTGTCACAAATGGCTGCGGAAGCATCGCAATTCCACTCGGATCATTGGCAAGTGCCGCTACACATTCAGAGTGCTCGCTTTTCCACTCGATTGTTACATCTGAGGCAGGATCCATACCATTTTCTTTTAAGATATAGTTGAGCGCATATTCCGGAGTGGATCCCTTTCCGCTTGCATAGATCGTCTTCCCTTTCAAATCCGCTGCGGACTGTACCGTTTCCCCATTCTCTACAATGTAAAGAACACCAAGAGTATTGACCGCCAACACCTGCACCTTTCCTTTCGTATTGTTATAAAGTATGGATGAAAGATTCGCCGGAACCGCCGCAATATCCAGATCACCCTGCACCAGCTTTGGTGTTACTTCATCCGCGGAAGCAGCGATTTGAAAGCTGTAATTCTCACTCTTTACCTCCCCCTTGTCTACATCATCCATAAGTTTGACCATTCCCATTGCCGTGGGTCCTTTCAAAGCGGCAATCCGGACATCCACCGGGGTACTGGTTTCTTCCTTCTCTCCCGTATCTTTTATGGTCTCATCACCCTGTGCCTCTCTCGGGCCGCAGCCTGCAAGAGCCGCCGCAAACAGAGCCATAACAAGAAGCCATGAACATATTTTTTTCATCATATTCTCCTTTCCTCCTTTTCACATTCACACATCCCTATGATAAGACAATTTCAGGCTCCGGACAAGACTCTTTTCCGTCTGTCCGAAGCCTGATGCTTCTCAAATCAAACCAATATTATAATTTTAAACATACTCAAAATCATCCGGCCCTTTAAACCAGCTATTTCTTCCCAGATGGAGAAGAAACGCAAGCACAGCAATAATCAGATAACCGATCGCAAACAGGGAAGTCGGATAGAATCCAAGCTGTGCGCTGTGTATGAATCCGAAACACGCAAGCACATAGCCGACAAGCGCCGTAACTCCTACTTTGTGAAGCTGTTTCTCAATAATAAAGACGGTCATCGTTCCCAGCAGAATTCCAATAATGATTGCTCCCGCCTTCACTCCCGGCACACCGTTCCACATCACCCCGGCATCCTTAATCATCTGCGTCACTTCCGCATTATACCCAGATGTACCATCTGCCAGTATTTCCGTACTGTATCCCGCAAGACCGGCTACTCCCGTAATCTGAGTGTACAGGTAATCCGCAACCGGAGGAAGCATGGCGATTGCGATAGCCGCATAATGCTTTACCGGGCAATCTTTGAAAGCCTGCGCCACCATAACAACCGCACACCAGAGGAAGGTTACCGCACAGACCGCCGGTGGAACCATGTTGCTCAAAAATGTGAACAATCCAAAAATTCCGGCTGCCCCAAGTACCAGACCCGACACGAGAGAATAACCGATTCCCGCATGAGATTTCTTCAATCCCGCATGACCAAGCCATACCGTATTCGGGATCACGCCCCCGCAAATTGCGGAAATCATCGTACAGATCCCATCCGCGAACTGTGTCTCCCGCACATTGTAATTGTCCCCGGCCGCATTGGCCGCTTCTACATTGTCCATCGTTTCGATGAAATTATAAATCTCTACCGGAATCACGATTGTCAGATACGGAACAACGACGGTAAATCCATTAATCAAATGCTGGATACTGTTGACCGGATTTGGGATATAAAATCCGACACCGCTGAAATCCACGGAAGTCCGGCCCAGACAGAACGCATAAATGATACCACCCACAATGGCTACTACAAGCGGCGGGATCTTCTTCGGGAACAGATATCCCCCGAAAATTCCCACAAACGCTACAAACAGAATCGGAAGTCCTACCACCGGATCTCCAAACACATCAAAGACTCCCTGTGTTGCCATCCAGATAAATCCAATTCCAGCTACCGTACCAAGGAGAGCGGCTCTTGGCAGTCTCCGTTTCATCCACGGACCAATGAATCCGCCCAGAGCCTCCACAGCTCCCCCAATAAAGCAAGCCGCGACAGCCGCCGACCATGCGAGCATCGGATCGTCCAACGCATAGTGGAGCGGCATAATCACCCCGTACAGCATAACAAACATAGCCGGAGTGGATACTCCGGAAGGAAGCGCCGTGACATCCGCACGGCCTTCTTTTTTGGAAAGTCGCCGGCCCATAAACGCATAATAAATCCCACTAAGCATCAGTCCAACGGACATGCCCGGTATGACGGCCCCGTATACAATCTCATCCGGCCATCCCAGCACCCCTGACAAAGTCGAAATGACAATCAGATAGTTTACAATATTGTTTGTAATGGAATAAGTCATTCCACCGATATCGCCACGTTGAAACCATGGCACAAGTGTCTTTTGTCTGCTCATCTTCTTTCTCTCTTCCTATTCATTTTATGCTTCTGTACTGATAAACGAAAACGTCGTCACGTCAAACAGCCCCATATCGGTCAATTTGATCTCCGGAATGACTGCCAGAGACATAAAGCAAAGCGTCATCACCGGCTCCACATCCCCGCAGATTCCAAGCTCCGAATATGCCTTCTCATGGATATCCGTCAGCTTCTGATCCACCCACTCGCCGCTGCGGTCACTCATCAGGCCCGCAATCGGCATTGGCATACTTTCAATAACCTGTCCGTCTTTCACAAGAACGATACCGCCCTCTTGTGCAATCAGAGCGTTGACGGCCGCCTCCATTTCCTCGTCGCTGACGCCCACCACAATTATATTGTGGGAATCATGAGCAATGGAAAGCGCGACGGCACCCTCTTTGATTCCATAACCTTTCAGAAAGCCGCACGCTACATTTCCTGTTCCCTGATGCCGTTCTACTACTGCGGTTTTCACGATGTCCACCTTAGGATCCCGGACAAATTCCCCGTTTTCATCCAACTGAATATCCGCCGTCTCTTTCTTTGTCACAACACCGCCGGGAAGGATGCCGATGACATGGACATGCCCTGATTTCAGGTGCATTTTGAATTTCTCCTTTGAGAAATCCTTCACCACAACACTCCCTTTGACGGAGGAAATATCGTGAAGATGGACTTCCTGCAAATAGGTCCCTTCTTCTGCAGTCAGTTCTCCCGCAATCCATACCCGGTTGACATGGAACTCTTTCAAATCGTCAAGAAGTACAAGATCCGCCCGATACCCCGGTGCAATCGCTCCTCTGTCATACAGCCGGAAACACTCCGCCGCATTCAGCGTCGCCATACGAATGGCCGTCACCGGATCCAAACCTTCCTCAACGCAAATTCTCAAGTGATTGTCCAGATGCCCTTCATGGAGAATGGTCTTTGGCTGGCGGTCATCGGAGCAAAGCAAACATCTTCTGCTGTTCTCAGGTGTCACCCCCTGCAGGAGGGTTCTTAAGTTATGGCAAGCGGATCCCTGGCGAAGCAGAATATACATCCCCCGCTCCAGACGATCCTTCATCTCCTCTACAGTAGAGCACTCGTGATCCGCCAGAATTCTCGCCGCCGCATAGGCGTTTAGTTCCTTGCCGGCAATCCCAGGTCCGTGTCCGTCAATGATCTTCCCTTCTTCTTTGGCTGTCATCAACTTATCAAGCACCGCGTCATCCGCACCAATGACTCCCGGAAAATTCATAAATTCGCCGAGCCCCAGAATCTCTTCTCTTTTGATCGGTTCCTTCATTTCCGGAGCATTCAAAACTGCACCCGCATGTTCAAACGGGGTGGCCGGCACACAGGAAGGAAGCACGTATTTCACGTCCAGTTTCGTCCCCTTGGCAGCTTCCATCATATAGTCCAATCCCCGGATTCCACAGACATTGACAATCTCATGTGGATCTGCAATGATAGTCGTACCGCCGTGTGGAACGAGCAGACGGCCGATCTCCTCCGGACTGACATAGGAAGATTCAATATGAATATGGCTGTCGATAAATCCAGGCGCCGCATATCGTCCTTCGGCGTCGATCACTTCTTTCCCTTCGTACTCTCCAATTCCCGCAATCTGATCTCCACAGATGGCAATAGATCCTTCTGTAATATTTCCGGAGAATACATTGACAATCTTACAATTTTTGATCACAACATCCGCTGGGATTCGTCCCGCCGCTGTATCAATAAGTCGTTTTAATTCATCCTTTTTCATGGCCGTTACCTTCTTCTTTTATTTTTCCATTACTTCCAGAACAGGTTCAAATGTGGTAAGTGCTGTATAGTCTACCGGACCTGCGTCCGTGATCGCATAATCTGGAATCGCTGTGATCGGCAGGAAAAACATATACATCATCGGATCAGGAAGATCACTTCCAAGACTTCTAGCCGCTTGGTCAATCTTCTTCTCCCATGCCGCAATTTCTTCCGGCTCCAGATCGCTTACAATTCCTCCAACCGGAAGCGGTAAAAATTCCAGAATCTTGCCATCTGCCACAACGACCTGCCCGCCGCCTTGTTCAATCACATAATTAGCCGCAACCGACATATCCTCAGCACTCACTCCCATGACAACCAGGTTATTGTCGTCCGGCGCCGCAGAGGACGCCATTGCGCCTTTTTTCAGTTTCCAGCCGGAACAAAACGCAAGAGACTTATTTCCGTTTCTACCAAACCGCTCCAAAACAGATACCATCGCTACATCCTGCTCCGGATCCGGCAAAACAATTCCATCTTCTACTTTCAGTACGACGTCTCTTCTTTTTCTTACAAATGGACCTTTGACATCCATAGCCAGTACCTTTGCTTCCCCGTGTCCGATTTCCACCTTGTATTCAAAGTCTGCCGGGATCGTCTTTTTACATTTGAGTTCCCCTTTTAGTATGGAACTTCTCTCCGGCGCGTCTAACTGATAGGTAAGCTTGTGGTCTTTTGCAACCATGTTTCCGTTCGTCATAACTTCCTCCACCTGGAATTCGTGGAGATCATTGACAAAAAGAATATCGGCAATTCTGCCCGGACATATGGAACCTACCAGATGATCAATGCGGTATGCTTCCGCACTGTTGATGGTTGCCATCTGGATGGCCGTCATAGGCTCTACCCCTGCTTTCATCGCAAGACGCACAACATTGTCCAAATGTCCTTTTTCCAAAACATCGCTTGCGGTCACATCGTCTGTACAAAAGCTGACACGGCGTGCAAAAGCCGGATTCACTTCAGTCACAGCCTTCATATTTTCTTCCAGGAAATGTGTGACAGAAGATTCCCGGATCAGCATATGCATTCCCTTTCTCATCTTCTCTACCACTTCCTCGTGGGTGTAGCTTTCATGGTCAAGACGTACGCCCCCGCACAGATAGCCGTTCAGATCGTTCCCTCTTGCCATTGGAGCGCATCCGAATACCGGAAGGCGGTTTTTAAATGCCTCTGCGATTGCCCCCAGGGTATTCTCATCCTCTTCCTGGAGGAACTCTCTTACCGTCTCCCAAACGCCGAAACATTCCGGCCATTTCTGGACTTCCTGATGAACTTCTTTTGTAAAATTAAACGCGACCGTTGATTCCGGAATCGTATACGGAGTCTTATATGGCGCTCCCCAGAATACTTTCAGCGGGCTCTGCTTTACTTCCGCCAGAATCTCTTTTAATCCTTCCAGACCAGATACCGAGATGTACTCATCCAGACCGGAAATCATACTCGTCGTTCCTCTTGGCACAACCGCCTTTGCATAACTTGTGATACTGAGCTTACTACATTCACTGTGAATATGTCCGTCGATCATTCCCGGCACCAGATATCTGCCCTTCGCATCAATGATTTCTGTGTCCGGCCCAATGTACTCTTCCACATCGCCGACCGCCACGATCATATCCTCGTATACGGCGATATCTGCCGGATAGATCTCACTGGACATGACATTAACAAGCATCCCACCGCGGATCACTTTGTGAGCCGGGATCTTTCCCCGTCCCGCACGGATCATTTCCTTCAAATTTTCCACTGTTCTTTCCATTTCAAATCCTCCTTGCACCGCGCTCTCTTTTGAGAGGGTTTTCTTAAAGCTGCCTTTACTTCCCGCCAATTCCCCGGAAAATAAAAAAGATACATCGGCCAGAGGCTAAACAGGTTTCCCGTCCTGCGAATGTATCTTGAAGAATTTTCAACTATATTTGATTGTGCCAAAAGCTTCCGCTTTCTTTCGATTTTCATCATATCATAATCCGATAGGCTTGAAAATATATTAGTATATTATATTTTCAGATGATTATTTATTAGAAATACTTATATTTCATAGCTTTTTCGGCTGTTCTGCATTATAATACAAAAAGCAGCCGCATTTCCGCGGAAATACCCAACCAACAGAAAGGATCTGACATGAAGAGTCATTTTACACCCCATAAAGATATCACAGGCACCCTTTCCATCCTTCTCGCCACATTGTGCTGGGGATTTTCCGGATGTTCCGGTCAGTATCTCCTGCACGATCTGGCTCTCCCAACCCCCGTCGTTCTCTGCATCCGACAGATCAGCGCCGGGATCATTTTGATTGCGCTGGATCTCCTTTTCCGGAAATCCACACAACGGCACGCCTCCTGCCGTTCCTCCATCCGGACATCCAAAAAGGATTTGCTGATACTGATCTTTTTCGCTATTTTCGGTATCTGTCTGACACAGTATACCTTCTTCATGGCGATCTATTATTCTGACTCCGGCACAGCAACCGTCCTGCAGTACTTGTCTACGATCCTTATTTTCCTCGTCACCTGTGTGCGTACAAAAACATTGCCCACAAAGACAGAATCTGCCGCTGTTCTGGCTGCTGTAGCCGGCACTTTTCTTATCAGCACCGGAGGGTGGCCGGGAAATCTTGCCATCTCAGGGTACGCCTTGCTTTTTGGTGTGATCTGCGCTATCTCTTACTCCACCTATACGCTGATTCCGGGACGGATTGTCCGCACGTACGGAGCCAAATATGTAGTGGGGCGCGGGATGCTGATCAGTGGAATTCTCCTCTCCCTTTTTGTCCGTCCATGGACATACGAGATCCCGCTCTCTTCCGAGGTGAACCTTGGCTTTTGCGGACTGATCCTGGTGGGGACTGCGGCCGGATCAACCTTTTATCATTTTGGTGCGTCTCTCTTGTCTCCTGTCAAAGCAGGAACCCTGGCAAACTTTGATCCGGTTTCTTCTGTACTCCTGACCGCCCTTTTGCTTGGTACAACTTTTACGGCAACAGATCTTGCTGGATTCTTCTGTATCATCGGAGCCGTTTTTCTCTTGCAGCTTTGCCGTGGGAGACTGACGTAACGAAAAGGAAGCAGTGCCAAATCCGTCTTCTCCGGTTTCTGGCTCTGCTCCTTTCTTTTGTCTTTTTTCACTCATGCTATTTCTTCTTGTAAAGATGGCACGCTGTAAAATGTCCCGGCACCGTCTCCATAAGCTCCGGCTCTTCCTGGTGGCACTGCTTGGATGCATGGATGCACCGGGTACAGAATCTGCATCCTTTTGGCAGACTCACCGGACTTGGCGGTTCGCCTTGAAGATGGATCCGGTTCACCGATGCCATCTTTCCCGGCTTAGGCAGAGGGATGGCGGAAAGCAGAGCCTGTGTATAAGGATGCATTGGATGGGAGTACAATTCCTGGGAATCTGCAAGCTCTACTATCTTACCCAGGTACATCACTCCTACCCGGTCCGAAATATGTCTCACCATCGACAGGTCGTGGGCGATAAACACACTGGTAAGTCCCCGTTCCTTCTGAAGCCGGACAAGCAGATTGATAATCTGTGCCTGCACAGATACGTCCAACGCGGAGATTGGCTCATCGCAAAGAAGAAATTCCGGATCCACCGCAAGAGCTCTGGCAATTCCGATTCGCTGCCTCTGACCCCCGGAAAACTCATGGACATACCGCCCTGCGTGTTCCGGATTCAATCCCACCTGACGCAGAAGCCTCTGTACCATCGTCTCTTCCTCCTTTTTGGATGATACCAAATGATGAATCTGCATTCCTTCCGCAATAATATCATGTACTTTCAGTCTCGGATCCAGGGAAGAATATGGGTCCTGAAAAATCATCTGAACCTTTCTTGTAAATTCTTTTCGTTCCTGCTTTGTCTGCTTCCGGATATCCTTTCCATCATAAAGTACTTCTCCGCCCGTGGCATCATAAACGCCGATACAGGTCCGTCCGCAGGTTGTCTTCCCACATCCTGATTCTCCCACAATTCCAAATGTCTCTCCTTTGTAAATGACAAAGGAGACATCATCAACTGCTTTTAGCTCTTTCTTCCCGCCCAGTCCAAAATATTTTTTCAGATGCCGGACTTCCAGAAGCGGTTTTCTTTCTTCCATCATTCTATCTCTCCTTCATCAAATGTGATGTCTGTATAGCCAGATTCTGGATGATACAGCCAGCAGAATACACTGTGGTCTTTGCTGAATGTGTACCGGGGCGCCTCTGTTTCCAGACAGATCTTCATACAATGGCCGCACCGCTCGGCAAACGGACAGCCTTTCGGAGGAAGAATGAGATCCGGCGGGGTCCCTTCGATTGCCACAAGCTTTTGCTTGGACCCTAACTCCATATCCGGTGCCGCTTTCAGAAGCGCCCAGGTATAAGGGTGCTTATGTTTTTCAAAAATCTCTGTACACGTCCCGGTCTCCACTACTTTTCCAGAATACATAACCACAACCCGGTCGGCGCTGTTGGCCACCACACCTAGGTCATGGGTAATCAAAATAACCGTCATGCCAAGTTTTTGCTGAATCTCAGCCAACAGATCCATGATCTGCGCCTGGATCGTCACATCCAGCGCTGTGGTCGGTTCATCCGCAATCAGAATTTCCGGATTTCCGGCAAGAGCGGTCGCAATCATCACCCGCTGTCTCATTCCTCCCGACAACTCATGGGGATACTTCTTCACGCATCCCTTGGCGTCGGCAATCCCGACCAGTCTCAGCATCTCCAACACCCGCTTTTTCACTTCATCCTTTCCAGCTTTCTGATGATTTGTGATGTTCTCTGCAATCTGCTTTCCAATCCGCATCGTAGGATTCAGCGCCGTAAGCGCATCCTGAAATACCATGGCACATCTAGCTCCTCGATAGCTTTCCCACTCCTTTTCCGACTGTTCCAGCAGGTTCTTCCCTTTCAGCAGAATCTTGCTCCCTTCCTTGATTTCCCCCGGAGGCACCTGGATCAGCCCCATAATTGATTTGGCCGTCACAGATTTTCCGCAGCCTGATTCTCCCACGATGGCAAGTGTCTCACCCTTTCTCACGGAAAAGCTTACTCCCCGAACCGACTGCACTTCTCCGGCATATGTATAGTAGGATATTTTCAAATCCTCTATCTTCAGTAAATCGTCCATACTCTCACCTCTATTTCGTCATCTTTGGTTCCAGCGCATTACGAAGGGCGTCTCCAAGAATATTAAAGCTCATCACAGTCGCTACGATAAAAATTCCCGGAAAAACCGCAAGCCATGGCGTATCCATAATATAAACCTGGGCTCCTTGAAGCATTGTTCCCCAGGATGCCTTTGGGAGCTGAACTCCCAGTCCCATGAAGCTCAGCGTCGATTCTGTCAGGATAGCCCTCGCCACCGCAAGACTTCCCGCCACAATGATCGAAGAGCTCATATTCGGCACGATATGCCGGAACATGATTCTTACATTACTTGCCCCCAGATGCTTCGCCGCCAGCACAAAATCCCGCTCTTTCAAAGACAGCGTCTCCGCCCTGGTGATTCTGGCAATCTGGCACCACTCAAACAATCCCAGAATAATAACCATGGAATACACTTTTGGCGGAAACAAGGCGTTGATGACTACCATCAGAAGAAAACTTGGCACCGACATAAAGATATCCGTGAACCGCATCAAAAATGCATCCACTTTCCCTCCCATATATCCGCTGACCGTCCCAATCACAGTCCCGATCACGACGGACATAATCATGGAGAGAAAGCCAACGGTCAGGGATATCCTGCCCCCGTAGAGCGCTCTTGTAAAATAATCCCGCCCAAGCTCGTCCATTCCGAACCAGTGCTTGGTAGACGGCGGCTGAAGTTTGCTCAATACATCCTGCTCATCCGGATCATAAGGGCAAAGAGGCGCCAGAAGGGAAGCGATAATAATGATGGCAAGAATCACACAGCATACTATCGCCAGCTTATTCTCCCTAAGAGATCGTAAGACGTCCCGGAACACGCTTCTTTCATATCTGGTCTCTGCCCGTGCCTCTTTCTTTTCCACTTTATCAAAACTATGTTTATCAATTCTTATCGTCTGATTTTTATCCATTATTCTTCCCCATCCCCTGCTTAATTCTCGGATCCGCTACTGCATACAGGATGTCCGCCAGAAAATTTCCCAGAATCAGGATTGTACAGGAGAACATCGTGAATCCCATAATCAGCGGATAGTCTCTGGAGTTCACCGCATCCATGGCAAGCCGCCCGATCCCCGGCCAGGAAAACACACTTTCAATGACAAACGAGCCGCACACCAGCCCTGCCAGATTGATCCCTACCAGGGTGATAATCGGGAGTAGGCAGTTTTTTAGGACGTGGCGGGTCAGGATCCTATATCTGCTCGTCCCCTTAGATCTGGCCGTCAGCACATAGTCCTCCTCAAGCTGTGAAATCGTACTGGAACGTATATATCTCGTAAACACTGCCGTGTTGCTGAAACTAAGTACAACAGCCGGTAGTACCAGGTGACGAAGAAGATCCCACGTCGTATCGACATTGACCGTCCTCATCCCACCGCTTGGTAGAATTTCAAGAGTCAGTGCAAAAATTATAATCAGAATCATTGCCAGCCAGAACTGAGGCACTGAAATACCAAAGTAAGACAAAAAACTGATAATATTGTCTGTCATTTTATTCTTTTTCAGCCCCGCCCAAAGCCCAAGCGGAATTGAGACAAGCAGCGAGATAAGAAGCGCCGCCCCCATCAAAATCAGTGTAGCAGGAAGCTTCTCCGCCAAAAGCTCTGTGACCGGACGATTCTTATAGATGGAGGTACCGAGGTCTCCCCGGACGACATGACCTACCCACGCCACGTACTGCTTTACAATATTTCCATCTACACCATATTCTTCCCGAATTGTCTGAATCTGTTCTTCCGACATCCCTGGTTTTACATAGTTCTGAATCGGATCTCCCGGTGCGGCATGGATAATCAGAAATGAAAAAATACTGACAAGAATCAACACCGGGATGAGCTGCAAAAATCTTTTTATGATATAGTTTCTCATATTTTCTTCCTCTTCCTGTGATACAGATAAGTATCAAGAAAGACCGTTTATTGAAAATTAAATAAACGGTCAGTCTCCTCTCTAATTTGTCATATGAATCTTTGTATAATCCTCAAAAATCGGCACCCTCATAATCTCATTCAGCCCTGTAAATTCCTTTCTTGCCGCAATTACATAGTTGGTATTCGCCATCGGGTACATGGAGTAGTCCTCATTCATCTGTACCTGAAGCTCTTTATAATACTTGTCACGGTCTTCTGTTGTCAGAGCCTGGGATGCTTTCTTCCAGAGTTCTTTTGTCTCCGGACTTACATAAAAACCGATTTCCAGATTGTCACCTGTCCAGGAAGTCAGTTTGGATGCCGGGTCTGCATTTAACTGATCCATTCCGTTTGTTGCGAGATCCCAGGAAGTATCCTCCACCGGAGTTCCTGTGATCCAGGATGCAAACAGGTGCTGGAAAAAAGCGGAAGAGTCCACGCCTTCAATCTCTACGGACACTCCGATCTCTTTTAGCTGCTGCTGTACAATCTGTGCTGTCTCCTTCATATTCGGGCGATTCTGATTGTAGATATAGTGTAGCGTCTTTTCTGTAAGACCTGTCTCCTCGGCAAGCTTTTTCGCTTCCTCGATATTCTGCTGATATCCTTTCATCTCGTCATTGTAGTAAAGGTTCTCCGGAGAGCAGAAGTTCGTTGCCGGGATAGCAAGATCTTCAGAACCGTATGCTCCCTGCACAATCTCCTCATTATTCAACGCAAGAGCGATAGCCTTTCTCGCATTGATATCTTTCATGTTCGGACTCTGATAATTGTAAGCCATGTAATTCAGACGGCCTTCCGGAATATTGTAAACTGTGTACTCATCATCACTCTGGTACTTTTCAAGCTTTGTCTGACTTGTGATTCGCATCATGGAGATCTCTCCACTCTGAAGTGCAGCTTCCTGAGCGCTCTCATCCGGCATCACTTTAATCACCACTTCGTCCAGGCTCGCCGGCTCTCTGTAATAGTCATCATATTTTTCATATACGATGCTCTCGCCCGCATTGATTTCTTTGAGTTTAAACGGTCCAGAGCCAATTCCTTTTGTAAGAGCCTCCGTGTTATCAATGATATGTGTGTTGCCGTCAAATACATGTTCCGGGAAAATCTGAAGACGTCCAAACTCTGTTTCAAATGCACTGTAAGGCTGTGCTAATGTCAGATTCACTGTCAGATCATCTATTTTTTCTGCCGTCAGATCATTTCCATCATATCTGACATTGCTGGCATCTGTTGCATTGGACCCATCCTGCAGCACCTTGATAGAAAAGATCACATCATCTACTGTGATCGGTTCCCCGTCATGCCAAGTCATTCCATCCCTGAGCTTCATCTGATAATGGCATCCATCATCCGCCACTGCCTCCAGACTCTCAGCCAAATACCATCTTGTCTCATCCTTATTTACAATGAACAGCGGATCATAGCACGGACCGTAGGTCATCAGTCTGTCGTCCGCCCCATAGGCATCATACGGGGTCAGACAGTTCGTCGTATCCGCATTGACCGGAACAATAAAGGTTCCTCCGCCTCCTTCACCCCCGCTTCCGCTCGCCTGCTTGTCTCCCTTGCCGCTTTGATTTCCGCCGCATCCGGCAAGCATGGAAACTGCCATCGCTGCTGTAAGAAGCGCAGTCAAAATCTTCTTTTTCACTTTCATTTCCTCCTCGCACAGTAAAAATTCATAAACATTATATTTCCCCCAACATTTTTCTGGCAAATTGTTTTTTATGATATATGCATAGCATTTTTCTATAGATTGTTCTTGCATTTTTAATGCGGAGTTCTGGTTCAGGCGCCTCTTGAAAATATCGACGCCTATATGATGCCACAAGACAATGTGCGAAATACCCGGTACAGCCATCGAACTGGGAGCAAACATTCACCACACATTCCCTATAAAAGTATAATAAAAAGTACTTGCTCACTGTTTCCAATGTGCAGGCACTTTTCTTTTATATTCTCATATCTGTTTTAAGATTTCTTTTCACTTCGTTTCTTCCACACTGTCGCCAGAATATCTTTAAGCACCAGCATGGAATTGAGTTCGTCATATCCGTATTCCTTTTCCAAGCGGATGAGAAGCTTACATAATGCTTCCGCATAGTAGGTGATATTCACTTCTTTCTGGTACGATTCGAGAATCGGGTATTTTTTACTCCACGCTTTTGTCCAGTCGATCTTGTTCGTCACCTCATCACGCATACGCTCGATGGTCTCCTGAATCTCCTGAAGATCCACGTCAAATTCGATCAGTTCATCTAATGCCAGCCCATACAATATCGCAAGCTGCTTTGCCTGCCGGATATCCGGCAGCGTCTCGTCCGTCTCCCATTTAGAAATCGTCTGTCTGCTCACTCCAATCTTTTCCGCTACATCTTCCTGAGAGAGTCCCTTTTTCTTCCTTGCATGGTATAGATTATTTCCCAGATTCATCATCATTCCTCCTGTCCTTTGATGCTTTTTATTCTACCTGTTTTCTGACCTGGTTACCAGCAGTAGTCCTGTACAATTTTGCCCGGTTTGTTGGCAGGGACAGATATCGTCCTTAAAATAGCAGAGCAACACGCTGCCCTGTATGTAAGGTTACTTTTTTATAACTGTTGACTCTCTGTTTTACGCTCTTTATACTTACTCTATAGATAGTTAGAGTAATGGTGAATAATAAAAAGCGGATGGATTACCCTTTGCGCCCCTCAAAGAAGACCGAATTTGTTCGTCAGGAAAGGAAGAATGTGCAATGAACCAGAGCGAACGGAGACTGTATCTGATTAAGTCTCTTTTAAAGGAAGAACCCTCATACCGGGGGACACAGATCCCCCAGGGGACAGAGAAACAGGAACTCCTCCTACGGGGGCTTCTCAATGTACGGCCGCCCCGCCCGGTGGATGAGGAATTCTTGAAGATTCAGGATGCCTATCTTCAAGAAAAAACAAGAGAAAAAGGTGTAACGGATCTTGCAGATCTGGCCCCACACTCGGACGGCCTCTACCTGTGGCAGGGGGACATTACCGCCTTGAAATGTGACGCCATTGTCAATGCCGCCAACAACGGAATGACCGGATGCTATATCCCTAACCACCATTGTATCGACAACTGTATTCATACATTCAGTGGTGTACAGCTCCGGCTTCTCTGTGAAACGATGATGGAAAAACAGGGCTTTCCAGAACCGACCGGGCGAGCCAAGATTACTCCCGCCTTTAATCTCCCGTGCCATTATATTCTACACACGGTAGGTCCGATCGTATCCGGCCCTCTGACCGAGACACATTGCAGACAGCTTGCTGACTGCTATCATTCCTGCCTGGAACTTGCTTCCTCACATCGTCTGAAAAGCATTGCCTTTTGCTGTATCTCCACCGGCGAGTTCCACTTTCCCCGAGAGAAAGCGGCCCGTATTGCCATACAGAGCGTCCGGGATTATCAAAAGACCGATCCAATCATTAAAAAGGTTGTCTTTAATGTTTTTCAAAAGGAAGACTACGAAATTTACAAGAAACTTCTGACGGATTGTTCAGACGGATTTGATTCTTAATCGTCACGGCAGTATAATAAGAGTAGCGAAATCATATGAAAGGAGTGCATACTGTGAATTGTTCAGAAGTGATTCGTGAAAGACGAAGTATTCGAAAATACAAAGAAAACGTCACCATTCCCCAGGAAGATTTTGAGAGGATGCTGGAAGCCGCCATGATGGCGCCAAGTGCCTGCAACACAAGACCGTGGCAGTTTTTTGTGGTAATAAACAGGGAAATGATCGCAAAGCTTAGGGAGGCTCATCCATTTACTAAAATGCTTTCCACTGCTTCCGCTGCCATTGTAGTCTGTGGCCGTCCGGATCTTCAGGAGGGCGTCTGCAAAGAATTCTGGCCTCAGGACTGCGGCGCCGCCATTGAAAATCTTCTCCTTCAGGCAAAAGACCTGGGATATGGAACCTGCTGGTGCGGATGTTATCCATCTATGGACCGGGTAGAAAAATTGCAGGAGATACTGGGCACGTCGAGTATCCCGGTTGCCATTGTAGCCGTGGGAGAAGCGGACGAAGCCCCGGCTCCAAGGGGACACTTTGATCCGGAACGTGTGACATATCTGCGGTGAATATATCAATTTCTTAGGAGATGACTGATAGATCAATACACATTTCACAGAAATGATGAGGAAGAACCTGAAGCATCTGTTAGAATAAAAGGATCTGGTTTGACAGCTTCTCTTATTATGTTTTCATTTGATAGTCACATAATACAAAATCGAGTCAATCAGGTCAGTGCATCTGACTCGATTGACTCGATTCTGATGTAATTGTTTTGGTAAATAGCTCAACAAGCAATGCAGATAGAATAGAGTATATCTCATATTATAATTACTTTAAATCGGTTATTTTTACTTTAGTTTTTTTAGTATTTCTCCAATATCCCCATCGATACAGACAGAGCGTTCCTCAATTTCTTTTGGTACACAGGTTTCTCCCAGGTTCACACAGACATAAACCGCCTCTTTGTTCTTCGCCGTCATCCTCCAAAAAGAATATTTCACTATCCCCGGCGTATTAAATCCTACCCCCAGTTCCAACAGCAGCACCTTCTCGTTTGCGTGTCTTCTTAGAAAATCCACATAACGGTCAGACGCTTTTTGCCATCCCTCGTCTTCCACAAACGTGTCGTCCGCACGCAAGTTCATCGTCATTGGCCTGCCGCATCTCGGGCAACATGGGATCAGTTCTTCCGGCACACGCATGACCAATCGTCCACACTCTGGAAAAATCAACGTGCCGTCCGCCCCGATCGTAAATCTCTGCGCCAGTACCATCTTTTTGACAATCTCCCTGTTTTCATATGTGCTCCGATGGCATGGCATACTGCACTGAAACAGCCCATAGTCCCCCTGTGTATAGAAAAGCCTGTTCTTATCAAATCCAGTCTTCTGAAAACAATGATCCACATTAGTAGTCAGTACAAAATAGTCTTTGCCCTTCACAAGCGTATGAAGTGTTTGATAGACGCTTTCAGGGGTGTCCATATATCGGTTTATCCAGATATAACGGCTCCAGAATGCCCAGTATTCTTCCAGCGTCTCATACGGGTAAAATCCACCTGAATACATGTCGTGAAATCCGTATCTCTGCTCAAAATCCGCAAAATATCTCTGAAACCTTTCTCCAGTGTAGCTAAATCCCGCAGATGTGGAAAGTCCGGCTCCTGCTCCTATGAGTATCGTGTCCGTATCTGCCCATATTGATTTCAGTTTTTTCATACTCTGCCCCCTTGTGTTGTCCATCGTTCTCTCCGTCTGCCTTATCCGACGTTCTGCCAACATATTCTTTCACCTCATAATCTTTTGACTGCAGAAACCGGGCAATGCTCATAGCAATTTCCACAGTGCAGGCAATGTTCCGGCCGAATCCGGTATGGTACGCCTGGTTCAATACATTTTTGCGGACAGCTTCCCTGGCATATTCCACACCCGATACATGCATCTGTGATACGATATCCTTTCATCCGCACCCTCCTTTTTCCTGGCTCTACGTCTCCTGCTTCGACTTCCGCGGCATTTTCTTGTTTCGTTTCGATTCCACGTCCCAGTATATACGTTTCCCGGAAAATCGGGGAGACTCCCAGATGAAAATACTCGATCTGAGCGTCTCGGATTTCAAAGATAATCCCAATATCTCTTGTCTTCCCAGGATAGACATTAGTCAGGTAGGGCTGTTCGGCAAAAATCAAATCCATCCATTTTTTTTGTTCCTCTTCTGCCGTCTGTTTCGCCCTGGAGGACAACCGGATCATTTCTTTATACTTACTGTACCCAAGGATCTGCACCCGCCCGTCCTCCAACAGTTCGCGGCAAAATTCTTTTCCTCTGGCGGTAAAAAAATAGATAGCGTCCTTCTCATAATGGATCGCACTGATATTGCGGATCTGCGGGGCTCCTTCCAGATCGACCGTCGCAAAAGCGAGCACACCGATGTATTTCAGTTTCTTCAAACATGTTTCTAAATCCATCCTGGCTTCCTCCTCTAACTCACATAGCTATTTCCTTCCAGCACTGTGGATCTGCCGCGTAGAAGTTCCCTGTCTGACCGCTTGCCACAGCCGGACAGCCCCGGCACCAGGGCAGCAATTCACATTTTGCACATTTTTCAAACTTTGTATAGCCCCGGTAAGTTTCCATCTGGCAAACCCAGACTTCCGCGATCCGATCAGTAAAGGCATTTCCTACTTTACTGTTCTGTACTCTTCGGCACGCATAAAGATCCCCTGTCGGCAAAATCGTCATATGGCAGTTTCCACAATTACAGCCTCCGTAAACCATTCCATCCTGAGCGTTCTTAGGAATCTGAAACTGTCCTGTCTCATACTCATACAACGTCCAGAGATGATCTTTTTTATTAAAATAGGTATGGCACCTCTGTGCCTCGTACATCTTGAACTTCCGGTCACATTCTTCCAGAAGGCTTCTATAACGAAGAGGCGTAATCCCCACTTCCTTTTCCTCACTGGTCGGGCAATATCTTGCGAAAGCGAACACGTCCGCATCGTGAGCCACTACGATATCGATAATGTCCGGGATCTCATCGATATTCGTACCTGATACTGTCGTCATAATTACAGATCGGATTCCTGCTCTCCGAAGGCAGTCTATTTTCTCCAACGTAATGTCAAAGCTTCCCGGCTTGCGGAACCAGTCGTGAGTCTTTCGCATTCCATCCAGAGAGAGCTGGTATTTCTCACACCCGTATTCTTTCATTCTCCTGCAGGTTTCATCATTTAGATGAAACGGATTTCCAAGAATTGTAAACGGAATTTGATGTTCTTTCATCAACGCCAATAGTTTCCAGAAGTTCGGGTGCAGAATCGGATCGCCTCCAGTCAGATAAAAGTAGGGAAAGCGGTCGTACACCTTACAGAAATCCAAGCAGTTGTAAAATGTCTGTTGTATCTGTTCCCACGTCATCGCATCCAGTTTTTTACAGTTGTCCTCCGAAAAAATATAGCAGTGCTTACACCGCTGATCACATTCGTCTGTGATATGCCACTGAAAAGAAAAATACTGTTTCATTATCCCTCTCCTTTTTTTGATCCCACTCTATCTCGACCGATTTTTGCCGGAGCCCTGTTTCTACACCCCGGCGTACAGCACTGCCGGGGCTTCTCTAATAAATAATATGATATTCTCACATCACTGTTGTAACCTGTGCTACTTGTCCGCCGCTCCGCAGGCTGTGCCACATGCCGCAGGTGTTTCTTCCGGTTTGTCCGCCGCTCCGCAGGCCGTGCCACATGCCGCAGATGTTTCTTCCGGTTTGTCCGCCGCTCCGCAGGCCGTGCCACATGCCGCTGCCGTACCTTCTTCCATCTTTTTACTCCAACTGAAAAGATTGAAAAGTGCCATATTGTTGTTCCTCCTTTTGTTTCATAAAACTATTTCCTGTCTGCAAGATCAGTGTACTCTATTCCCTCCGGATACAAAAGTACGCACAATTCTATTACTTAGTTACCTTTTTATAACCCACGGTTTTCACTGGTATGTTCCATTGTGATTTGATATAATATTTCTGATAAAACGATTGAGACGAGGTGACATGAGATGATGACAAAAGAAGAAATGCCTGCCTGCCCGGTGGCGACAACGGTTCAGTTGATCGGAAGTAAATGGAAACTTCTGATTCTTCGGAATCTCCGTATGCGTCCATGGCGGTTTAACGAGCTACGAAGAGATCTGGAGGGTGTCAGCCAGAAAGTGCTGACAGACAGCCTGCGTGCCATGGAGGATGACGGTATTATTACAAGGACAGTTTATCCGGAAATTCCTCCGAAAGTGGAATACGCGCTTTCACCCCTGGGAGAATCCATGTCTCCTATTCTGGACGCAATGGCTCAGTGGGGTACAACGTACCAGCAAATGATGATGAACGAATGACAAAGGAGGTTCCAATATGATCCGAAGTTTCTTACCCGTTGGACAGGGTGCTTTTTATACAGAACAATTTGACTGTGGCATGAACATCGTCTACGACTGTGGTTCTTCGACGGGCAAATCCGCCGTTGAGAAGCAGATCGCCGATACGTTTGAGCCGAGGGAAAAGATTCAGGCGGTATTTATTTCCCATCTGCATGAAGATCACATCAACGGGCTTCCATTTCTTCTCTCCTACTGCTGTGTGGAGAAGATTTATCTGCCATTTCTGACAGAGGAAGAGATTCTACTGACACGGCTGATTGCTCATCTGGAAAATACCGAATCCACCTTTCTGGCAGATCTCCTTGAAGATCCTTTACAGGCGGTGGAGCAGTATACATTACCCGTGGACACAACGACGCCGGAACTCTTTTCCGTCATGCCTGTGGCCTCCAACCTCAGAAACCGGGGCAATACCACGGCCATCCCCTCGGGAAAAGCTCTGGCGGATTTGAAAACCTCACGGAAAAACTGGGTTTACGTGCCATATAATTTCCAGAATACCCGAAGAAGCAAGGCCTTTTTCCGGGGACTGAAGAAAAACGGATATGACAAAAAGACACTGCAATCCTATCTGGAGACGTCGGACATTTTTTCCTATGACTGGAACGATATCCGTAAGATTTACCAGACATACGCACCAGGAAGCTTGAATTCCAATTCCCTGGTCGTCTACTCCGGTCCACAAATTCCGGACGCCAAAATGGTGCGTCCATATCACTTTTTCCTTCCTGATCTGACGAGTCCGCAGTCTGGACGCAGAAACGCTTATCCGGACGGCTGTCTGTTTCTGGGAGATTATGACGCCAGGACGGAAGACAGCTGGAAAGAGCTGACCGATTATCTTTCTGATTATATGCCATCCGTGGGAACAGTCCAGGTGCCGCACCATGGTTCCAAGCACAATTATAATGAAGCGCTCTCCTGTGGGCAATTCCTTTTGATCATCAGCGCCGGATATCAAAATAAGTACAGACATCCACACGCAAAGGTGCTGAAAGATATGCTGATGAAAAAGGTACTGCATTTTTGGGTGACAGAACAGGTCGGAAGCATGGTACAGTTTCAGATTGACGAAGAAGTATAAAAAAAGAGGAGAACAGTGCTTGATATGCTTTCTGTCCTCCTCTTTTTTGATTAGAATGGATTACTCAAACAGACTCATCTGATGCCATGTCTCCTGCTGTTTTTTGGGGCCCGCTGTTTCTTTTGTGATCCGGTGTTCTGGAATATCTGCCAGAAATGGGCTCGTTTCACCTGTCGAGGTCAGCACCAGCTCTTCCTTTGCCCTCGTCATACCTACATATAGAAGCCGCCTCTCTTCTTCCCAGTCCGTCTCGTAGTATTCACTTTCCAATGGAATTCTGCCTTTTTCTGCCCCGTAGAGGAGCACTGCCGGGAACTCCAGACCTTTGGAACCGTGGAGTGTCATCAAAGTGACAGCCTCGGCGGTATACTGCTTGTCCCCGCACCGTTTCAAGTCGCTCTCCACACCAAACTCCAGCATCTGCAGTAATTCTTCCAGTGTCTTATAGCATACCGCAATCTGAGATAACTTCTCCATTGCTTTTACTTTTTCCATTCCCATCTCATGAATCCATTCATTCAGAATCTCCGCCGGACTTTTTCCTGCAATCCGCTCCTGCCAGGACCGTACCGTCTCCATGAACAGTAGCTCTCCAAGAGGGTTTCCCTGTTCATCTGAAAAAAGAGGACTTGCTTCTTCTCTTACGGCAGTCTGCCCCGAATCCAGAAGGCAGCGGAAAAACGCAGCACTTAAGCGCACCTTCTCGTCCTTTAAAAACGATTCCCTTCCTGCCACCACATAAGGAATCCCCTCTTTTCGCAGGCATGTTTCCAAAAGTTCCCCTTGCCTGTGCGTTCGGTAAAGAACCGCAATCTCATGGAAACTTCGCACCTTCCGTTCTTTCTCCCCGGAGGTTCTCTGCGCCTCCAGCATCCCGACGCCGCCAACCATCCGTCCGATCTCTTTCGCCACGGCAATCGCTTCTCCCATTTCACCTGCTGCCTGTATCAGCCGCACGTTTTCTCCGTCCGTCCTATTCGGATGCAGGATTCTTTTTTCACCCGGATTTTCTGAAATCACTGTCAGGGCACTATCAAGAATTTGAGGTGTACTCCTATAATTTTCATACAGCCGGATCACTTCCAGTTCCGGGAAATCCCCCTTCAGCCGTTCAAAACAAAGAGCGTCTGCCCCACGGAATCCGTAGATCGCCTGATCCGGGTCCCCGATCACAAACAGGCTGGTGCCGCCTTGATTCCACTCTTTCATCAGTTCGTACTGTATCGGATTGATATCCTGGAATTCGTCGATCAGAAGATAATGAAACGGCGCTCTCCACCTCTTTTCATCCGGGTGATCCTTGAGAAGCCGTACAGTCTCCAAAAGCAGATCTTCAAACCCGTACCATTCTTTCTCCCGCATTGCCGCGGCATAAGCCCGGTACGCTGCTTCCCGGTTTCGCTCTATGGTCATTGACTTACGATCGCCTGTCCTTCCTCCCAGAATCTGATCTGCTTTCCATGCTTCCGTCTGGGCAAGAAATGTTTTTGCTTCCTCATCGATCCTGTACTGTGCCAGAATCTCTTTCGCCAGTCCGATACATATTCTTTCGTCCGCCAGGAAAACACTTCGTCCCCGATCCTTCAGGAACTGAAGACAAATCGCATGAAATGTTCCGATCTGTATATCCCGGTTATCTATCCTCTCCCGGATTTCGCCCGCTGCCTCGTTTGTAAACGTCACGGCTGTGATCTCTTCTGGCGGCACCTTTTTATTTTCCAGCAAAAAGGACAGTCTGGCAATCAGTGTCTTTGTCTTTCCGGTTCCCGGTCCCGCGATAACGGCAATCCGTCGTTTTCCGGATACAGACGCCTGTGATTGCTCTGGATTGAGTGCCTCCGGACGCTTCTCCTTAGATAAACGCTTTTTCTCGGAACTCTTCTTTTCCACTACAGGTACGACAGCCAGTTCCCGGCTGATTTCTACGTCTTTTTTCCGATCTTTCTTCTCTGTTTCCCCTGTCAGTCCCAACGTACCTAAGAAATCGATCTGTCCTGCGATTTCGCCCCGCTCCTCTTCATCAAATATCTGAACCTTCCCATACTCGCCGTCAAAGCCCGGATTCCACCGGACTTTCCCTAACCGAAGCCGTTCGATACCCTCCGCAATCAACCGCCCGGAAATCCGACGGATCTCCTCCACCGGGACATTTCTCAAAATCTCAAACTCTGCGCCCAGCCTTCTGGTCAACTCCTGATATTGTCTCTGCACGCCCTTGCTCGCGGCGCTATGCCCGACAGCCGCCCCGATGATCTCCGGAAGCGGTATCAGACTTTCAAACCTCTTGGCTCCAGGCTTCTGGTAATCCTCCGCCCGGTCTGCCATCTGCTCAATCCGATGGGACACGCCAATGGTAATTTTCCGCCCGCATACCGGACAGATCCCGCCGTATTGAACTGTTTCCTTCGGGCTGAGACAAAGCCCGCATTTGCGGTGCCCATCCATGTGATACTTGCCCTCTTCCGGGAAAAATTCGATCGTCCCAAGAAGTCCTTTTCCAGTATCCAGTGCTGTTTTCAGCGCCTCGTAGGAGAGCTCGGTATCCAGAAGATTCGCCTCTCTCCCGAGCTTCGCCGGAGAATGAGCGTCAGAATTAGAAATGAGCTGAAACCGATCCAGCGCGGACACTCTCCAGTTCATCGGAGGATCCGAAGATAACCCTGTCTCTACTGCGTGGATATGTCCTGCAAGGTCTCCAAAACATTCCTCCACAGAATCAAAACCGGAGAAGGCGCCAAACATGGAAAAGTGCGGCGTCCAAATATGAGCCGGCACATAGATCGCCTCCGGGCAAATTTCCAGAATCATCTCCAACAGATCGTGGCAGCTCACACCAAGAATCGGTCTGCCGTCGGAATGGATATTCCCGATTTCTTCCAGTTTCCGGGAGATCACCTCCGCCTGTTCGAGATCGGGAAGCAGAATCAGACTGTGTACCTTCCGCACTTTCCCGTCCTGCTTATAAATCGAGCTGATCTCCCCGGTAATCACAAACCGCGGGATCTGATCGTCCGGCGCCGAATCTTCATGAATCCGGTATTCCTCTTTCAGAACATAGAATCCGTTTTTATCCCACTCCAGCTTTTCCTTTAACTCCTCTCTCCAGGCCGGATGTGTGAAATCCCCGCTTCCTACCAAATGAATTCCTTTTCTCCTCGCCCATAAATCCAGGTGCTCCGGCGTACAGTCCCTGCTTGTCGCCCGGGAATAACGAGAATGAATATGTAAATCCGCAATATACATCGCTTTCTACTCCTCTTTCGTAAAAATAAGACTAAGAAAAGTGTACCTCTCTTTGCTTTTGGGGTCAAGCAAAAGGCTTCCCCTTTTCCTTGCGTTCTGTTCTGTTTCGTCTAAATACCCAAATTTATTTCCACCTTCTCATAAGAAATTCACAAAAATTCTTTCTTTTTAACAAATTAATTGACTAAAATAACGAATCTATTATAAAATACTTGTTACAAGATAGCTGAACATGTTCACCGAATACATTCAATAAACTTGTTCAGTTCTCTGAAATACTTCATACAAAGGAGGGACGCATGAACCTTATTGACTTTCATTGCGACACATTGATGCGTTTGTATGATATCGCCCAGCATCCGGATTCCAATGAATCACTCTGGCAAAACAACGGTCAAATCGATGTGTCCAGATTATTAAAATCAGGTTATGCCGCACAGTTTTTCGCATGTTTTTTATGGCTGGAGGGATCGTGTGTAAAAGACAGTTTCTACGAAGATGCCCTTGCTATGGCGGATATTCTGCACCATGAAATCAAACGCCATCCTGAGCACATTGCTTTTGCGGGAAATTTCAAAGACTATCAGGAAAATCGGAAGCGCCACCTGCTCTCTGCATTTTTGACCGTCGAAGAAGGGGGAATTCTGGATGGCAATCTCATGCGGTTAGATGCTCTATACGAAAAGGGAATTCGTATTCTGACACTGACCTGGAATTATGAAAACTGCATTGGTTATCCCAATATCATTCCCAAGTACCGGCAAAAGGGACTAAAGCCATTTGGTCTGGACGTCGTTTCCAGAATGGAAGAACTAGGTATGATCATCGATGTCTCCCATCTGTCCGATGGAGGATTTGAAGATGTCTTTAGCCACAGCAAACGCCCATTTATTGCCTCACACTCTAATGCACGTGAAATCCTGAACCATCCAAGAAATCTTACGGATGAAATGATCCGGAAAATTGCGGAGAAAGGCGGCGTTATTGGTCTGAATTTCGGAGGAGAATTTTTGCAGAAAACCGGGCGCAGTACTGTCGAAGCCATGCTTCCACATATTCGTCACATACAAAATGTTGGCGGGTATGAGGTTCTGGTGATTGGAACCGATTTTGACGGTGTGGAAGAAGACATGGAAATCCGGGGCTGCCAAGACATGCCCTACTTGATCCAGGCTCTGGAAAGGCACGGACTTAGCGCTTCTGAAATTGGGGGAATTTGTTATGAAAATGCGGAGAAATTCTTAAAACGCTACTGGGAAAACTAACAAGAAAAAGGAAGGGAAGAAAAAATGTCTGAAAAGAAAAAGAAAAAACAACTGTCTTTACCGCCTGCACTCATCATTCTTTTTATTGTGTTGGCTTTTATCGTTGTACTGACCTGGTTTGTTCCAGTGTCCACTGTTACTGTCAATGACGCCGGCGAACAGGTCGTGCATTACAACACCATGACCGGAGAAAATGGGGAACTGATTAAAAATGCCGGAACTCAGCCGGCCGGAATCTGGGATCTGTTTCTCGCCCCAATCAAAGGCTTCCAGTCAGGAGCCGACGTCAATTTTTCCATTTTGATTTCCGGTGCGTTTCTGGCAATCATCAATGCAACGGGGGCGATTGACGCAGGAATCGGCGCACTGCTGAAAAAATTGAGCGGAAAAAAATTGATCGCTATCTTGATGTTTATCTTTGCCATGATGGGAACCGTATACGGATCCTGTGAAGAGCTCCCTGCATACGCTCTCGTGTTGATTCCTCTCTGTGTGACTGCCGGATATGATGTTGTAACCGGAATCATGGTTCTTTTCGGCGGCGCCGCCATCGGAAATATGGCTTCTGTCGTCAATCCGTATGCTACCGGCGCAGCCGTGGCTGCCATCGGTAATTCCGATCTCTCCCTTGGAACCGGTATTGTCATGCGTATGGTTTTGTTTATCGTCATGTATATTGTCGGAACACTCATGGTAATCCGGTATGCGGAAACTGTCAAAAAGAATAAAGAACGCTCTGTCATCGCAGGTTGTACCGGAATTAAAGACCTTCGCTCCGGCAAGGAGGAGAGTGGGGCTCTTCCCTTGAACAGACGGCGCGTGATTTCTCTTATCATCTTCGGTCTTATGGTTCTTATTATTGTTTTAGGCTATATTCCGTGGAGTTCTATCCAACTCTCCGATGGTAAAACTATGTACGATGTCGTGAATTATCCTGCCATGTGGATGATGGATCATGTCCCGGCTCTTGGAAATTTCCTTGGTGCGGACAAGTTTACTTATCTGGGAGACTGGTACTTTGATGAATTTTCTATTGTATTTTTGATTGGTTCGGTACTGGTAGCTCTTGTCAATCGAATGACATTAAAAGACTTTGTAGATAACTTCATACAGGGATGCTGTGATCTGTGTTCCCTTACCATTATTGTCGCCGTCTCCCGTGGTGTGTCCGAAATCATGGGATCCAGTACAGAAGGTATGGGAATCACATTTGTATACTGGATTCAGAGCGCGCTTCAAGATGTTCCGGTCTGGGCATTTATTGTGGCTGCCGTTATTGCTTACATTCTGGTCGGACTTCTTCCTCTTGGAACAAGCTCCGCTTCCGGTATTACCATGCCGGTACTTGGCGCTGTAGCAATGGCTTTGTTTGCGGGTTCTTCGATCGGTACCGAGGCCGGACAGATGCTCCTTGTTTCTGCCTTTACGGTAGGATTTAATTTCTGGTTTGTTGTCTATCCAAATGCCCCGCTGATGGGTACTCTGGAACTGACAAATGTACCATATGAACGTTTTTTGAAACTTTCCATTAAGTTTTCCACCGTATTACTACTTGTAGGAACTGTTGTAATGATTGTATCTCCATATTTGGGACTGGTATAAAGGAGGAATTTCCATGAAACCTATTGTAGAACGTTTTTTTCGCTATGTCGGGATTGATACACAATCCACCTGGGAAGCCGAAACTGTTCCGGCCTCCTCCAATGAATTTGTCCTTGGCCAGATGCTTGTAGATGAATTAAAGGCTCTTGGAATTGAGAATGCCTGGATGGATGATAAATCCTATGTATTTGCCAAAATTCCTTCCAACCAGGATCACCCGGTTCCGCCGGTTGCTTTTTTCGCTCATCTGGATACGGCGCCTGACGAAAGCGGAGCCAATGTAAATCCGAGAATTATAGAAAACTGGGACGGTACAGACATTGTTTTAAATGAGGACAAACAGATCATTCTCAGCAAAGAAGAATTCCCTTCTCTCCAAAACAGCATCGGAAAAGACCTGATTGTAACTGACGGCAATTCCCTTCTTGGCGCAGATGACAAAGCAGGAGTAGCCGAAATCATGGATGCGGCAGAGTATCTCTGCACCCATCCAGAGTTCCCTCATGGGGACGTCCTGATCTGTTTTACCCCGGACGAAGAAATCGGAAACAGTACAGAGTATATTCCCATCGAGAATATACCTGCCAAATACGGTTATACGATGGACGGCGGCGAGCTGGGTGAGATCAACTTTGAGACGTTCAATGCCGCGACTGCTATCGTCACAATCCATGGTGCCGCAATCCATCCGGGTGAAGCAAGAGGAAAAATGAAAAATGCGATCCTTCTCGCCAATGATTTTATCAATCATCTTCCATGGAGAGAGAGTCCGGTAAATACGGATGGATACGAAGGCTTTTATCATGTCACCGATATCAATGGCACTGTCGATCGTGCCCAGTTGACGATCGCTCTGCGCGATTTCACGGATGAGGGATATGCACGCCGAAAACAACGGGTACAGGAAATTGCGGACCACCTCAATCAGTATTATGGTGAAAACACGTTCTGTGTAGAAGTAGATGACTATTATTTTAATATGGGAAAAGAAGTGGAAAAATATCCGGAAGTAAAAGACTATGCGCTCAAAGCGATGGAAATGGCAGAAGTCACACCGGTCATTCTTCCGATCCGCGGCGGTACGGATGGTTCCAGTATTTCCTTTATGGGAATTCCATGCCCGAATATTTTCATGGGATCCGCCAACTCCCACTCCATCTATGAATACTGCACCATTCAGTCAATGGAGAAGGCTTCCGAGATCATCCGCAATATTATCTGGCTGTTTGCGAGGTAGCAGAAAATACCACGGCTGTTTCTTTTCTCATTATTGTTGAAATCTATATTTAGTGATATGATGATAGAAACAATAAATGCAAACCGAAATGTATACAGAAGGGAAGATGACTATGAAGCCAATAATCAGCCGTTTTTTCAGGTACATATCCATCGACACACAGGGAGACGATCAGGCATCCTGCTGTCCAAGTAATGAAAATCAGCGTCTTCTGGCTGATCTCTTGTGCGAGGAGCTAAAAGAATTCGGAGTGACCGATGTCCGGGTAGATGAAAATAGTTTCTTATACGCAAAAATTTCATCCAATCTGGACACTCCCGTGCCTTCTGTGGCTTTTCTGGCACACCTTGACACGAATCCCTGGGTCATCGGCGAACATATCCACCCGCGGATTGTCAGAGAGTATGATGGCGGTGACATTATCCTGAATCAACGTAAGAATCTGGTTTTAAGTCCTTCCAGATATCCGGAACTCCTCTCCCATGTAGGGGAAGATCTCATCGTAACAGACGGTACTACTCTGCTTGGCGCGGACGGAAAAGCGGGTATCACAGAAATCATGGAAGCGGTCCGTTACGTGACGGAGCACCCGGAGCTGAAACACGGTGACCTTTATATTGTATTCACTCCTGATGAAGAGTTAGGATACAGTACAGATTATATCAATTTGAAAGAGATCCCTGCCGATTTCGGATTCACAGTCGAAGGAGGAGGGCTTGGTGAAATCAATATTGAGAACTTTAATGCGGCTACCGCAACAGTAACGATTCATGGACATGGGATTCATCCTGGCGTGGCCAGAAATACGATGAAAAACGCGGTTCTTTTGGCACATAAGTTTATCTCCTGTTTCCCGGAGAGCGAGATGCCGGAAAACACGGACTCCTATGAGGGATATTATCATGTCAGTGATATCCGTGGAGACGTATCCCAATGTATTATGACATACCATATCCGTGATTTCAGTGCGGCCCGATATGAAGAACGCAAAAAACTTCTTGCCAAAACTGCCTCATATCTGAATCTTCACTATGGCGCAGGTACTTTTGAAGTACAGATTGATGATTACTATCTGAATATGAAGAGAAAAATTGACGACCATCCGGAGATTTTGGAAACCGCGAAAAGAGCCGTTACGATGGCCGGAATTACGCCAAAGCTGGTTCCCGTGCGGGGAGGAACAGATGGGGCTGTCATTTCCTTTGACGGTTTCCCTTGTCCGAATATCTTCTCCGGGGAACAAAATGGCTTCAGCGTATTTGAATATATCTCTGCCCAGACAATGGAAAAAGCGGTGGAAGTCATCATCAATATTATCCGGTTATGTAAAGATTTGTAAGGAACTGCCTTAAATCTTCCAAACATTCTTCTCTCGTTTCGGAAAAAGAGATGTCCTCCGTGACCAGCCAGTGAAAGAGATAGCCCTGAATTTTTACAGCTATCGACTTTGCAAGCTGGTCCGGACCCGCTGTTCCACCAATGCTCTTTTCTTTCAAAAACAAACCTGACGCCTCCCAAAGCAGTTGGAAAAACGGCTGTCCTTCGGAAAGCAGCATGTCTTTCTTCTGTGACAGCGTAATTCGATAGATCTCACTTAAAAGCTCTTTCTCGAAAGAGACCTCCAGTTGTTCCCAAAAAGCTTTCACTAAAAATAATAGCATTTTCTCCGGTGTATCATTGTTCTGGATCGCCGCACTGTCCTGAAGCTTCTGGTTTACCTTGGAATATAAATCCAGAAGGATGTCATCTTTGGAGAGAAAATAAAGATAAAAGGTACCAACGGAAATTTCCGCATTTTGGCAGATTTCACGAATCGTTATTTTACTGTATCCTTTTTTCCGGATCAGGAAAATTGTCGTATCAAATATTTTTTTCTTCGTCAAAACTGCCTGTTCTTTTCTCGTAATATAGTGCTTTTCCTTCAAATGTACACCCCCTTCTGAATCTTTCTAGTTTTTATTTTAATATAGTCGAAAAAAAGTGTAAAGTAATTTTAAATGTAAAGGAGTATCCTATGAATTTCAAACAATCTATTCAAGCTGAAAAAGAAAACATCATCAAAAGTATCTGCCAACTTGTCTCCATTCCAAGTACAGAAGGACGCCCTGCTTGCGGAATGCCTTTCGGAGAAGGTCCCGCCAAAGCACTTCAATATGTGCTGGATCTGGGAAGAAACATGGGATTTCATGTTGAAAATTTCGACAATTACGCTGGACACATTGAATTTGGTGAAGGTGAAAAGACATTGGGAATCCTCTGTCATGCTGATGTTGTTCCATGCGGAGAAGGCTGGATCTGCGATCCTTATGTTCCTGAAATCATTGACGGTATCCTCTACGGAAGAGGCGTGCTGGATGACAAGGGACCTCTCATTGTCTGTCTCTATGCTATGAAAATCTTGAAAGATTTACAGATCCCTCTGGGCAAAAAAGTCCGGCTAATCGTAGGAACGAATGAGGAAACCAACTGGGGATGTATGGATTACTATTTTAACCAAAAACACGTACCATTCCCGGATCTCGCCTTCACTCCTGACGCTGAGTTTCCGCTGAAATACGCAGAAAAAGGCGTCTTACAATATGAACTTACCATGCCGCTTACCGGGGAAATCTCTTTTTCCGGAGGCAATGCCGTCAATTCCGTACCGGAAACAGCTACTGTACTCCTGCCATCTTCCTGCCTTTCTGATTTGCTCGCAAATCAGTCTGCTCTTGAAAAAGAGTACGGCTGCAAACTTGATATGCTGGCATCTGAGGACGGGATTCATCTCACTGTTTCAGGAACAGCGGCACATGCTGCCCGTCCGGAAATGGGAATCAATGCAATCACTGGTGCCATGGCTGCGGTTGATTCTCTGCACCTCCAGGGTGATCTTGGAGCAGCGGCTGATTTTTATATGAAATATATTGGAAAAGATCTCTCCGGGCAACACATCGGAGCAGGATTTTCAGACAATGAATCCGGTTCCCTGACCTTTAATGTCGGAAAAGTGACTGTGAGAGATCACAGACTGATTCTTTCCATTGATAATCGTGTTCCTGTTACATACTCCTGCCATGATGTCACACTAGCTGTCCAGAAAACGATTGCAAAGACCCCGTTTTCTCTGGAACACGAGTATGCTACAGATTCTATCCTGATTCCACGTGACAGTTTTCTTGTCACGACTCTGATGGATGTTTACAAAAGGATCACCGGAGATATAAACGCCAAGCCGGAAGTAGACGGGGGATGTACCTACGCACGGACAATGCCAAACTGCGTCGCTTTTGGAGCACTTCTTCCTGGTCAGCCGAACACTATGCACGAAAAGAATGAGGGGCTTCATGTCCGTCTGATTGATACCTGGATGGAACTCTATCTGGAAGCCATCTACCAGCTTGCAAAGTAAAATTTGCACCGGTTTATGATAAATCCACAAATATAAAAACAGCCAGCCGCACCGGCGTCCTGCCCTTGGTTCGGCTGGCTGTTCTATTTTCCAGTTCTTCTATATTCAGCTTTTAAAACATCCTTCCCCGGATCTTTGTCCAGACATGTGACTGGACATACTCGTATGCCCGGTCATAGAGAAACAGGGCAATCTGCCCTGCAAGCCAGATCCCTGCTGTCATAGCGAAAGACAGTTTCTTTCCTCCGAGAAGAATCTCATCAAAAAGCACCAGCATCGGAATGTACATAACGTTAAACACAACGTACTTAACCGCCCAAAAAAGGGACTGGCGCTGAGTGCTGGCAGATCGCCCCAGAAATCTCCATGCCTCCTCGATTATCACGATATAGAGTCCCATCGCCGCAAAAGAGAAGACATAAAACTTGTTTGGAGCAATCAAAAATCCCAGCAGGACGTCCGCTACATAAAAAGCCGCGCCCGCTTTCATCCCGAATTCCCGGATGACAATCCCCACGAAAAATGAAGCTGCTGCCAGAAGAAACAGTGTGTTCGTCTCGATGACGCTTCCAAGCGACATACATACGACCGAAAGCGCCAGAAAGAGTCCGCAAAATGCCATCATCTTTCCTTTTACATGCATGAACAAAGATCTCCTCCCATACATTCACATAAGCTGTCCGCAAGCCACAGATCACAACACATATTTCCGGTACCACAGGAAGAATTTCCTCCATAACCGCCTCCATATGGATTGTTCTGATATCTTCTGCTGTTCCAGTCAAGCTGATTTAATAATTGGCGGTACTGCACATTATTCGGCTCCATATTCACTGCCTGGGCGGCATGTTCTCTTGCCACTACCAGATTGCCAATCCCGGCATTCGCTGCTCCGCTCGCATAGTACCACATCGCTGTCCGGTTCGGCATCCGGTCGAGCAGATTCAATGCCTCCCGGTAACGTCTGCTGTTGATATAATTAAAAACCGCCTGCATCTCCACGTCAGTGCTCCCTCCACCGTAGGAAGAACCTCCACCATAAGAATAGCCGCCGGAACTTCCTCCGGATGCACGTTCTTTCATAATTTCATCGTATGCTTCCTGCACTTCTTTGAACTTCTCTTCTGCAAGATCTGCCAATGGATTATTCACATTGGCGTCAGGATGATATTTTCTCGTCAGTTCTCTATATGCTTTTTTTACTTCTTCGTCAGATGCATTCTGGGGAACACCCAGAACATCATACGGATTTTTCGACATTCTCCTGTTCCTTTCTTTCCTTCTTTTTCATCTGAATCAGCTTATAACGATTCCACACTCCATCATACAGGATATTTCGTAAAATGTCTACATCCAAAAGACACGGGAGCTTCTCAAATTCTGCACTGCACTCCGCAATCATCATACAGAGAATCCTTTTGATCCTCTCCTCATAGTCCGGTTTCTCCGACAGAGGAATGAGCGGATTGTAACAATGTTTCTTTTTATCTTCCTCTAAATCATCATACGCATCCATCAAATAGATGAACTTGCCGAGAAAAAATCCGATTTTTCGCAGTGTCTTTTCCCACACATCCTTTCGATAGACAAAAAGCTCCTCCATCATCCGGCCAAAATATCCGGAAATCCGGTCCAGATCAGTACAATTCTCCTTTTCACATTTACGGATCGCCCGCAGTGTTTTTTGGATGATCCGACTTTGGCGCGGATATTCCTCAATAATAAAACAGGCTTTCCTTTTCAAAACACCCTTTCCAAAGAACGCCGCTGCCTTTTTCTCATCTGCCCAGTCGTCTTCCAGATGATAATATGCCAGCAGAAGATTCATGTCCGCCGCATATTCAGTCATTTCATTTCGCCTCATTGTCTGCTTCTTCACCGGATGCACCTTACACCTGTGCTGCTCTATTCTGCTCTCACATTCATAAAGTGAGGTCAGAAGTAGAATTGCAAAGGTCATGTCATAGGTAAGTGTCATCTGCCCGGAAAAACCGTATTTCTCTTTCAGCGTCTGGCACAGACCGCAGTAATAGGACCGATATTTTCGGAAGTCCTTGATTTTCAGTTCTGGTTCACATACTGTCACATATCCAAACATCACACCACTCCTGTCACATATTCTGTCCGCCCCTCTACCAGGCCTTTCCTCCAGTTCATTTTCTTTATTCTGTCTTCATCTCCACAATCTTGAACTGTCCTTTGCAATTATGCTTCACTTTATATAATACCTGATCCGCTCTTTTATAAAGCTCAAGGAAAGATGTTGTGCGATTATATTTTACGCCGCCAAAAGACAGGGAGGACCGGCTCAGTGGATACTCCTGCTCAATCTTCCTCAGATACCTCTCACTGATCTTCTGAATCTTCTGCTCAATAGCCGCGACACTGCTACAAGGGTAAATGAACACGACGAATTCATCCCCGCCGATCCGGATCACCACATCGTCCCGCCGGAAGAACTGCCTCAGCAAGTCCGCTATATACCTCAACACTTCATCTCCCTCGTGATGCCCGTAAATATCATTAACCGCTTTGAAGTTGTCAATATCCATCATCAGGAAAATATATGGATTCCCGTTTCCGAACCGCTGTGCCACCATGACCTCACCTCCCCTGCGGTTATAAAGTCCGGTGAGCGGGTCGGTTACGGACTCCATGAACAGATGATTCTTAATGCGGACATTTTCCGAAATATCCACAATCAAATTGATGACCGCCTTCTTTTCTCCCTGAATGTCAATGATGCGCCCCCTGTCGTACACCCAAAGGAAATTCCCGTCTTTTTTCAGCATCCGGTACTCGACTTCAAACTCTTTTCCTTCCCTGCACTGCCGTTTCACAGCAGCCATCACTTCTTCCAGGTCCTCTTTCCAGATGCGGTTCAGTACATTGCCCCCCGTTTTTTTCATAAACTCTTCGTATGTATATCCAAGCAGCTCCAGAAGCTTGTCACTCACCAGATAGATCGGATACCCCTCTTCCATATAGGCTCCGATCAGCCCATTCGGCATCACATCGCAGATCATGTCCCAGATCTCCCTTTTCGAAATCTGATCCAGCTTTCCCATCGGCTCCGATAGAATGTGGAACGGAAAGCGCTCCTCTTTCTGGATATAGCCTCTGTGTAAAACAGAAATTCTGTAAACACCGTTCTCCCGCAGTACAACAGCAGTCAATTTCGCCATGTAACGTTCTTTCCTGTCCGGAAGAATCAGATGGATCTTACAGGAACAGTCCCACGTATTCTCCCCTCGCGCTTTTTCCCTGTAATCGGAAATCTCATATAACGTCCTGTTCGGTATATGGCGGAGCTTTTCCCTGAAAGAGCGCTCAAAATTCTGCCTGTCAGCTATGGATTCTGCCGTTCCCACGAAAAAGACGTCTTCTGTCAGTAATTCTGCCGCCCGTTTCACGTCCCGCCTGCTCAACGCATATTCATAAAATTGAATCAACGTCTGTAGAACCGGACTTCTGTCTGAGGTCATTCTTGCACTTTCTTTTTCATTCATTAGCCGCACTCCCTCTTTTTATTTTCATATACTTTTCATCAAATTCCACCGTACTTACCGGCCTGCTGTAGTAGAATCCCTGTCCATAGTCGCATCCCAGACGCCGGATCAATGCCTCGTTCTGTTCTGTTTCCACGCCTTCTGCCACAGTCGAAATCTGAAGCCGCTTAGCCAAATCCACTACCTGTGCCATAATAATCTCCTGCCTCTTTCCCTCTTCTCCCGTGATCGCAGACAAGAACACCCGATCCATTTTCAACTCATCAATATGAATCCTTCCAAGTGTATTAAAAGACGAGTATCCACTTCCAAAATCATCCATGGAAATACGGAATCCTTTTTCTTTCAGCAGATCGATTTTACGATTCAATTCTTCCATATTTCCTACCGCAAGCCCCTCCAGAATTTCCAGTGTAATAAGCTCGCTCTTAATATGATACTTCTCCAAAATTCCACAGAGATTTTCGATATAATCCTCCTCATAAAAAAGGAGCTTTGACTGGTTCACTGATATCGGGATCGGCTCTATCCCGTCATCTGTCCATTTCCGTATCTGACGACAGACTTGTTCTACCATATACATATCCAGACGGGCGCAGAACCCATTGCTCTCAAACAGCGGAATAAACTGATTAGGATAAATCATTTTCCCCTCTTCCGTAAACCATCTGACAAGCGCCTCCGCTCCTCCAATCCGCCCGGTTCTTACATCAAACTTCGGCTGCAGGAACATCCGAAACTCCTTATCCCGCAGCGCCTGATACATATGACTCTCAATATAATTCTGCAAAATTTCCTGTTCATGTAATTCCACATCGTACACCCACACGTTGTTCCGGTCCGACCCTTTCGCGGTCTGGAGGGCAAACATTGCGTGCGTCATCATCATTTCCGCGGAACTGTCGTCCCTCCGAACCGCAACACCGCAATAAAGACGAATCTGATAATTATGATGCTGCCCCAGTGAAAAGGCGCTGATCTCCTTCATCATCATGTATATTCTTTTTTTGATTACTTCTTCGTCCTGTTCCAAAAGCATGATCCAGAAAAAATCTCCCGTATCCCGGCAAAAATACTCTCCCGGCCGGATGTTCCTCTCCAGAACCTGCCTGATATAACATAAAAGCATGTCCGCCTGTGCTCTTCCGAAAATTTCGTTAATAAACTTAAACTGATGGATATTCAGTACTCCGACGCTATACTCGCCGGACTCCTGCGTCACTGTTGTCATTTCCTGTATGAAGCGCGCCGCATTATACGCCCCGGTAAGGGGATCGTAATAGGCAAGTCGGATCAGATGTTTGTTATTCTTCCGTAGCATCGTGTAAACATAAAAAATAAGAAAACTATTCATCACCAGTAAAGTAATAAACACAACCCTCGTCACCTGAAGCATCTGATAAACCGGAGCATTGAGACCATGCATCGTATCTACACAAAACAGATACCATCCATTCATTCCCACCGGTTCCAGATAAATCTTGTACGTCGTCCCATCGTATACGAACTCACTGAACACACCTTTGTCCGCATCCATAGCTGTTTTGATTTTCTTCTGTTCCTTTTCGGTAATATAGTCTCCTTCAAAAATGTTGCTTACCTTTTTGTCAACAAGATTTTCTCCCGTTCTAATCAAAAACTTCCCTTCCTTGCCGATCATATGGATATGGCCATGGCCATTCATTGTTGTCTTATCATCCAGGATTTCCTGAAACGCACTGACTCCGTCGGTTGCGCAAAGCGCTCCGACGATCTCGTCTCCATCATAAACGGGCACTGCATAGCCAAACACCTGCTTCTTCATCGAATCGTCATAGTACATTTTGGAGACTCCACTTTCTCCCTGCCATGCCTGTTCGATCACTTCCTGAAAATTTGTTTCCAGATTTTCCACCCGAAGATCTCTTTCGATGTTCTGATTGGCAGTCACACGAATCCCCTCTCCGTTCCGTGTGAAATACCCCATCCGAATAAAGCTGTTATGATTATTGGATTCATAGAGACCTTTGGCAAAAGCCTCCGCGTCGATTTTATCGATCGTGTTGCTGAATTTAAAAAAGCTCGCCAGTGTCTGCAGCGTCTGTAAATCCGAATTCAATTTCCTGAGCACACCCGCCTGATATTCCTCAGCCTCCGACATCATCTGACTTGTCATTGTTCTCTTTTGTACTCTGCCCAACGATGCGTTAAGAAGACCGCTTCCAACAAGCAAAATAACGCCGATACCAATCATTACAGCCGTTATTTTTCTCAACTTTCTTATTAATTGTTTTTCACTCATCATCGATCTCCCCTTAATACGTCTTTATCATAAAATAGCATGGTGACAGTGTCAAGAATCGTCGAAGAAAAATATCTCCGGCCAACTCTCAGAAGGCCGGAGAATCATCATCCCTGATAATATCATGTTTCTTTATGATTTCATTTATACCAGAAGCTCATCTTTTTTTGAAAGAATTGCTTCTACAGCCGCACATGCAGGGCAGTCACAGTATGGCTTTCCCTGGGCAACAAGCTCCTTTCCATGAGCTGCAACTTCTTTTGCCTTTTCAACACCAAATACCTGAGCACCTGCCTCAGACTCCGCAAATGCAACAAGCCCATCCGCCGTCACAATGTCCTCCTCCAGCTCAGCGATATAGTTCTTCGTTTCCTTGGCTTCATGCTCTGTTCCGACAGCGTCAAGCCATGCCTGAGCCGCGTCTTTTGCCTCCTGGCTGCATGATGGAGCGGCAATCAGTTCTTTCGTCTTTTCTACTACATAATTTAATGTTTCCTGAGTCATACGGTACACACCCTTTCTTTGAATTTTTCTTCCATTATTGTAACACAATTCTTCCGATACGTCACAATCTATTTTGACGGGATTTCCAGATTCTCCCTCCTTTGCATCTCCCGAATCAGTCTTGGCTGAATCTCCGGATACGTCCAGTCCTGTGGTAACTCTTCTGTAATCAAAATTTTCTCGATCTCACTGTGGAGCTCCGTTTCAAATTCCCTTACTTCCGCCGTGTAGAGCATCCCCATCGTTTCTTCTTCCTCTTTCCCATTGTCATATGCAGCCGCCACCGAGTATACGCAGACCGGAAAAAGATCAAAATCTGTCGCCCCGGTTTCCTCGTAGAGCTCTCTCCTTGCCGTCTCGTCGACTGTCTCTCCCGCTTCCCGGTGTCCGCCAGGAACTTCATACGTCTCCCGCTCCCGGTGCTTACAGAAAACCCATTTCCCATCATGCTTTGTAATGATTACTGCAAACTTCAGGCGACTGTCATCCGCCTTTTCATAAAATCTAACTTTAATCAAAATTCATGTTCCTCTTATTTTGTTTCTAGTTTCTCTTCCATGTGATTGGCATTTTCGGGTGCAATTCCTGCCGATTTCCATTCTCAAATAGATAATACGGGCTGTCCCCAATGATCTCGATAGCTAAACCGTTCAGAAAAAGTGTATCCTCCTCGGGCAATGCAATCACAGGACCACGAGTTTCAGAAAAATGGAGTAATGCTTTTGTATATTCTGCTGTTCTTGCCTCGTTCTCTTTCTCCGACAAACAGGAACTCTTATTCATGTAATGGGCGAACAAAGACATCCCGTTCAATACATCAAATCCTTTTGTATCCATGAGCCCAACCTCATTTTTGTCCATACTTGCACAACTGTCAATATCATATCCAAAAAGAATCGCCCCGGCACTCCCCCCGAATACAATTCCATCATTTTCAATATACGCTTTGATTTTCCCAAAACATCCACTCGTTTTCAAATCTCTCAGCAATTTGTATGTATTTCCGCCACCAATAAATATGGCGCTGTATTTTTCCAATTCTTTTTTGAAAAGTTCCTCTACGCTTCTCACCATTTCAATCGCCGGCACACGTACCTCTCTCAACTCACCTTGGATCCATTTCTGACAACTTTCATAATTACCCTCCATGGCAAGCGGGATGTAAAGAAGCGGCTTCGTGTGATCCACAATTTGATCCAGCCGCTGATTCGCCATTCGCGTCTGCTCGCCGTCTCCGCCGCCGCATAAGAAAATCCGCATAATAACTCCTCCTTTCACAATTTCATTATATCATCTTTTCGTCCCAAAAGAAATGATCCTTTCTTCCCAAATATCTTTATTATGATTTTATAAATACTTTTACAGTAAAAATCCTCCGGATTGGTTTCCGGAGGACTCATTTTCCTGTCTTATTCATAATATGGAAATTGTGAAATGCGTAAATGGGTACAACCGAATGGGATCAGCGTGATCTCCTCTTCTGGTTCTTCTGTACGCACCGGACTGGTCGGAATGGTTCCCGTATTCCCCCCATACGCTTTCCATTCTTTGACTTTTCTGGCTTTTACTTTCAATACAACCGGGGGATGGTTTTTCTGGAACGGGATTCTCCCCATCATCTGTTCCAATACTTTGACTTCTCCCTCTTTCGCAAGAGCGTAGTTCCATGGTGTGTCCGATGTCACCTCATAGTCTGTGACTCCTCCACATTCCCGGAATCCTTTCCAATTTTCCTGCATATTCAAGGCAAAGACAAGAGGCCCTCTCTCGATAGCAATGCTGTCTCGATACCAGGCCGACCATCTGATTTGAGCCTCCCAAGCTACTGTCACCACATCCCCTGTCTGGAACTGTCTTTCCAGAATCAGAAAGCCGTCTTGTGTCCGCACGGCTTCTTCTTCGCCATTGATCGTAACATGAAATCGTCCACACCACCCCGGAATCCGTATTTTCCACTTTATCGGCACATTCCCTGCTTTGTGAATAAGATATTCTACTTGAAGTCCCGCCGGATAGTCCGTTTTTGTTTCTATTTCAATCATTTCCTCGCCCTCGCCTGTACACAGCCGGCTAGGTGCAAACACCATAGAAACAAGCGTATCCCCTTCTTTGTACCAGAGACTTTGCACAAGCTTCGGCCAAGCCTGATGCATATTCGCCGTACAGCATCCGAAGTTGGGCTCCAGGCCGTATGTATTGGAGTCTTTTTCATTATTAAACCAAGGACGTTCCTCGTTTGTTGCCCGAATCTGATTGGCCTGCTGGAGATACTGATGTCCCGTATAATCTTCCGAAAACATAGCCGGATACGCATTGTAGGCCAGCCGTTCCAGTAAGTCCCCATATTTCGGATCTCCAAAGATCTCCAGACTCATTTCCAAACTGAACATATACTCCGCAATCGAGCAAAGCTCCGCTCCACGGGCCGGATCATTCCCTGCCAGATGCTCATCCCCATTGACAGCACCTGTAACAACGCCATGAAACCGGGTCAGATCCTGGATCGCCTTTTCTAATATTTCTTCTCCGCCCTGATCCTGGAAATAAGTCACCAGTGCCGGATACTTCAAGGCCATCGTCACATTGACAATATGTGTCTGGTGGAACTGCATCAGATCCATCAGAAGATCCTTAGAGAAAAACTCCAGCTTCTTCCAATTATAATAGCACTCCGTCGGTCTCACAAATGGAAGATTTGAGAAAAAATCATTCCAGTCCTCTCCCTGGTCGATTACCAGACTTGCCAGATCTCTCAGATACGGCTGAGGATCTCTTTCATAGAGCCATTTTATCGAGACCAGAAGATCTGCGGCTCTTGCTTTCCCCCAGCCTTCCAAAGGCCGATTTGGAAGCTGCTTTCGTTGATAATGAAAATACCGGTGCATAAAAACAAGAATCTCCGGTTTCTCCGTGATTTCATAATACTGAATCAAGGCCTTCAGCATTACCATTCTGGACCACCAGTCTTCCTTACTTGCCCTGGGTCCAAAGTTTCCTTCTTCATCCTGGCTCTGTAACGTCCAGTCTATAAACTTCTCTGCGGTCTTTCTTAGTTTTTCGTCATCCAGATACCAGGAAAGCGGGATAATTCCATCCAAAAAATACGGCGCCCGCTCCCAGTTTTCACCTGTTCCTCCAAGCCATCCGCTATAGCTTCCCAGACTGTCCCACATATCATGCAATTTCCCAGAAAGGCCTCCTGCCTGAATTTTTAGTTGCTCCTTTAACCAGCCCAGGGGCATCACTTCCCTGATCCCCATCATCTGCATTTTTTTCATACCTGCGTTTCCCTCCATTGTCTATTTGATTGCTCCACCGAGCATCCCTTTGATAAAGTACTTCTGTAAAAATACGAACAACACCATAATGGGCGCCAGACCAATCAGGGAACCGGCTGTCAGAAGTCCCCATTCCGTTCCATACTGTCCGATGGCCATATTCGTCAATCCTACATTAAATGTCTTAATCGCTTCATTATTTGCAAATACAACCGCAATCAGGTAATCATTCCACGTCGTATAGGCGGAATAGATGAAAATCGTTGCGATCGATGACCAGGTCGTTGGCATCATGACTCTCCAGAATACCGTCATCTCCCCTGCCCCATCAATTTTCGCCGCGTCCCGCAGCCCATCCGGGATCATATCAAATGCGTTTTTCATCATATATACCGCAAACGGGGTCTGAAACGTGGCATAAATCAGGATCATGGAAAGCCTCGTATTGGTCAAATGCAGGTTTGCCATAATGGAATAAAGCGGAATCATCAGGGTTTGAAATGGTATCATCAACGCCGCAATAATCAGTAACATCCAAATGCGCCCTCCTGCTACTTTCAGTTTGGAAAACGCATATCCTGCCAACAGACTGACAATGGCTACAACAATCATAGTCACCACGGTCGTCACAATGGAATTTTTCAGATAAGTCAAAAATACGCCGTCATTCCTCATGAGAATTTCCTGAAAATTCCCCCAACTGATTCTTTCCGGAAACAGGCTTGGTGGCTGCTCATAAATCTCATTTTTATCTTTTAATGCTGTTATAAACGTCCAGTAAAGCGGCATTAACATAATCAATGCCAGGATCGAATTGGTGATGAATTTTGCCGTTCGATGTTTTCTTTTCATGCCGCACCTCCTCTATTCTGTCGGATCTTTCAAAAGTCTCATCTGAGCAAAACTCAGCGCCAACATGATCATCAGCAGCACAATCGTCATGGCAGATCCATATCCAAAATTATAATATTTAAACGATGTATTATAAATATAATGTACCAGCGTCGTAGTTGTCTCCGTCGGTCCACCTTTTGTCATAATCAGAAATTGTTCAAAGGCCAGTACCGATCCTATTACAGACATGATCAGCGCAAGCCCCACCTGGGGACGGATAATCGGTAATGTAATATGAAAAAACTGTCTGGCTTTGGATGCGCCATCAATCGCGGCAGACTCATAAACCTCTGTGTCCACAGACTGAAAGGCTGCCAGAATAATGAGCATCGAAAATCCTGCCATCTTCCACGTAATCATAAATACGATCGCCGGAAGTGAAGTCTTTTCTGATCCCATCCACAGAATTGCTTCATCAATGATATGAAGCTTCTGAAGAATATAATTCAAAATTCCATACAGATCGTTATAAATCCAAAGCCAGATTAGACTACAGGACGTCATAGAAATGACGACCGGTGAAAAATAGATGGTCCGAAACAGCGTCACACCCTTAAACTTCCCATCAATCAGAAGAGCAAGAATAAACGCCATGAGAAACAGTGCCGGTGTGACAAACAGTGTATACTTCATTGTAAAGAGCAACGACGTCCGGAACTGATCGTCCGCCAACAGTGTCTGATAGTTTCCCAGTCCCACAAATGTTTTTTCACCGAGCAGCGGCCATTCAAAAAACGACATGGCAAGCGACTGTAAAAACGGAAGACAGAAAAATATAAGGTTCATCACAATCACCGGGCAGATGAAGAGAAACGGAATCACGGATCTGTGCAGTTTCCCTTTTTTGTTTTTCATGTTGCACCTCCTTGTTGTATTCAGGAAAGAGTGCCTTTCCGGACTATTCTGCTTTCCAGGCACTCTTTTTGCACTAATTCATAATATCATCGATTTCCTTTGCCGCATTATGAAAGGCGTCCTTGGCCGTTGCCTTTCCCATCAGACAGCTTTGTGTTGCATTAACAAGCGGCTGGTTCATCTCATTATATTTTTCTGATTTGGAAGCTCTCGATACTTCCAGCGCCTGTTTCAGCACATCATAATACTCAGCCTTTTCATTGAAGTATTCATTGTCAAACAAATCTGTTCTTGCCGGAAGCAGACCGTTCTTTGCAAACAGCTCTACCTGCACTTCTTCACTCAGTACATATTCCACAAAGTCCCATGCCTCTTCCTTATGTTTAGACTGATCCATAATAGCGATCAAATCGCCGCCTCCAAAAGAGGAGTATTCTCCGTCGTCTGATCTCGGAATCAGTGATACTCCAAAGTCAAAGTCCGGATACTCTGTCAGGAAAGTATAAAGCTGAGAATTTCCAAGGATTGTCATACTTGCCTTACCGCTTAAGAAAGCATCCTGGGATTCCGACCAGGAATAGGTCGTCACGCCCTCCGGAGTCACATGGTACTCATTCGTCAGATCATTATAAAGTTCAAGAGCTTCTACGGCCTCCGGCTGATTGAGAAGACAGGTTTTCCCATCTTCACTCAACAAATCTCCTCCATTACTCCAGATAAACGGAACAAACGTAAACATCTGCTCACCGCCGCCCGCGTAAGTGTACCCATAATGTCCGTCCCTCGTCAGCTTCTGTGCGTAATCAACCAGCTCTGTCCAGGTTTCTGGTCCTTTGGACGGGTCCAGTCCGGCTGCCTTAAAATGTTCTTTGTTGTAAAACATAACGGAAACATCCGGCGCAAACGGAATCGCATACTGCTTACCGTCACTTTGTCCAAGCTCTACCATTCCTTCACTGAACGCATCTTTAAAATCCAGTGCCTCAAACTCTTCCGATACATCTGACAGCGCGGAAATGGAATTGTAATATGGCGCCAGAATATCATCCAGAGATACAATATCCGGTACTTCTCCGGAGGAGATCGCAAGGGTAAGCTGGTCCGTCAGTTCCGAATCCGGATAAACCACGGCGTTTACCTGCACTTCATCCTGCTGCTTATTATACTGTTCAACCGCTGCTGTCACCGGTGCTTCCATCTGCTCTCTGATCCAGATTGTAACTTCGGTCTTTCCATCCTCTTTTTTGCCGGAATCCGAACTGCCGCTATTTCCCGAACATGCTGCCAAGCCGGCACAAAGCCCAATACTCAGTGCAATAGAAATAAGTCTGTTTCTTCGTTTTTTCATAATCTTTCCTCCTTCTCTTCATTTGTCGCTTTGTTGTCAATATTTAGCTAAATATCTCTTCTATATTCAGATTATAGGTTGCGCACATGAGAAATTCAATGTATACTATTAACATGTTTCTATGATAAATTTAGCATAAATTTATTTATATAATATAATATTTTTAACATTCTCTTTTTCAGAAAGGAGTCCTTCTATGATCTATATGCATTTTGAAAGCCCTCCCACTCCTCACTTTATTTCTGCGGGAGAAGCACTATACAGACGGGGAGACAGACACAAAAAACGATCTTCTATCGGAGTATTTGATATGCTGTTTGTTGTTTCCGGCCGTCTCTATCTTATGGAAGAAAATCAACATTATATAATAGACGAAAATCAACTCCTTATTTTGTCCCCGGACAAAATTCATCAAGGATATAAATTGTGTGATTCTGAGACGAAATTCTACTGGCTGCATATGGGTTGTGCAGGCTCCTACTATGAATCCGAACACCTTCATCCTGCTAAAAAGATTGTCAATAAATCATTATTCCGCGATACAATGTTTTATATTACTCTTCCTAAATACATACAGCTTACCGAGGAAAAAGGGAAACTTCTAAGAAGTTTTATTGAACCGCTTCTGATGTTTTCGATTAATAAATACAGTAATGCTACCGAAAAATTCCGAACCCGGCTCAACCCGCTTCAACAACAGCAACACTTTCTGAATATCCTGAATCTGCTTAACACCGATTCTAAATTCAGTAATGCGCCTGACGACCTGGCGGCCGAAATTATGCAGTATATGCAAAATCATTATCACACTAGCTTTACTATGCAGGATCTGGCTCGAAAATTTAATTTCCATCCAGTTCACATGATCCGGTGTATGAAAAATTCATATCATGTCACGCCGATCCAGGCTCTGACGACGATCCGGCTGGAGAAAGGCAAGGAGCTGCTCCTGACGACTGCGATGAGCGTCCAGGATATTAGCGAAGCAGTCGGCTTTTCCTCCTGCTCCTATTTTATAAAACAGTTTAAGGCGGCTTATCACACAACGCCCAGCCAGTTCCGCCAGGAAATACAATCGCATTTCTAAAAATACAAATAGAGCAGACAGAAAAATAAAAAAATTTTTAATTCTTTCATCTTTCTTTAATCTTGGGACACTATACTGATATCAACAACAAAAAAGAACCCGAAACGATCGGGAAGAGATAGAAAGGAGATTTTATTATGAAGAAAAAAATGATAATTACTACAGCCATGACTCTTACGCTCCTCGGACTCGCTGCAGGATGCGGCGGGAGCGATATCGGAGAAGCCAAGGCAAAAGAAATCGCCCTCCAAGACGCGGGCGTGTCTGAATCCGACATTTCCAGATTCCAGTCCTCCAAAGACCGGGACGATGGAAGAACATTATACGAAATCCAGTTTGCATCTGACAATACGGAATATGAATACGAGATCAACGCAAAAGACGGAGAGATTCTTAATTACAGCACGGAAAATCTAAACAACAATGGAAACAGCAACGCCGCGGCCAACGGCACTGATGCGGGTCAGACGCAAAATAATACCCAGAGTAATGCACAGAACAACACGCAGAGTAATGCACAGAACAACACACAGAATAGCGGGCAGAACAATAGTGGAACTACCCAGAATGTAAATGTTCAGATTTCCGAAGCAGACGCAAAAGCAGCCGCTTTAGAGCGTGTTCCGGGTGCTACAGAACAGGATCTTAGAATGGAATTAGACCGTGACGATGGAAAGTATATCTATGAAGGAGATATTATTTACCAGCAGAAAGAATACGAATTCGAGATTGATGCCAATACCGGGAACTTCCTCAAATGGAGCGAAGAACGGGCATAATCCGAATCTGAGGAGAGACTGATCTCCCCAGCACAACAATCAGAAAACGGCTGTTGTACTCTGGTTCCAGGGCCAGTCACAACAGCCGTCTTTTTTGTGCCTTTCATTTGTCCTTTTACCGGCCGCTAGAAAAGCTGCGTACTCCTACGAATTCCATGTTACACGATAGCCTGATGTTTCCATTTTCCGCTTTTCAGCCGGAGAAGGAAACAGACGGCGCGGGCGATCCAGTCTACGATCATGGCTACCCAGACGCCGAATACCCCCATTCCCATATAGCGCCCCAGAATATAGCTGAAGACGATACGGAAAATCCACATAGAGGCCACCGATATAATCATACACATCCTTGCGTCTCCTGCCGCCCGGAACATGGCCGGCGTCGTAAAGGACAACGGCCAGATTAAAATGCTGCATACCGCATAGAATGTTACAATCTGTGTTGTCGTAGCCGCCGTGACTTCTGAGAGATGGTATGCTTTCAAAATCCAAGGGAGAACAAGCACAACGATTCCGTTTGTTACAAGCATACTAAGGTATGTAATCCCCATCAGCTTTTTTGTGTAATATTTGACCTGCTCATAATCCCCCGCACCCACACAACGGGCAATCACCGTCGTCACACCAAGAGCGATCGCCATTCCCGGGAGCACCTGAAATGAAGCAATCGTATTGGAAACCGCATTCGCCGCAATAGCAAAAGTTCCAAAGGTAGACACAAGACTTAGGACGATGATCTTTCCGAGCTGAAACATACTGTTTTCCAGGCCATTTGGAATTCCGATTTTCAAAATACTTTTAATCATCTTCCAGTCGAAACGATAAGAAAGCGAACGCTCCATGGATACCACCTGATCCGGACGCATTAAGAGCATTACAATCAAAATCGCCGCTGTCATTCTGGATATGAGAGTCGGAATTGCCACGCCTTCTGTCCCCCGGTGAAAACCATAAATCAGCACTGCATTTCCAGTCACATTGATGACATTCATAATCATGGATACCCGCATAGATACTTCCGAATTTCCCATTGTCCGAAAGATCGCAGCTCCGCCATTGTACAGGGCAATGAATGGGATTGATGCCGCCACAATCATCAGGTAAATATCCGCATGGCGCATAACATCCTCCTCGATCTTGCCAAACACCCCATGAAGAATCCATGATTTACACAGATAAATCAAAATCGTGATAACTACCGCACAGATCGTAATAAACCAGATCAACTGCGTCGCCGCCTGACTTGCTTTCTTTCTCTGCTTCTGTCCCAGATACTGTCCCGCCACAACAGCACCACCTGTTGCCAGTGCCGCAAACACATTAATTAACAGCACCATGATGTTATCTACCAGAGACACACCAGAAACAGCGGCTTCCCCGACACTTGCTACCATAATGCTGTCCGCCATTCCGACCAGCACCGACAGAAGCTGCTCGATCACCAAAGGGATCAAAAGCGCCGTCAGATCCCGGTTACTAAACAAATAACCAGATCTGTCCACCTTCTCTTTTCCTCTCATTTGTAATCCCCCTTTTCACATAAGTTCTATTATAAAACTTCTAAGAGGAGGATACAATCCCTATTATCGTTGAAGTACCAAGAGAGACGTGGGACATATCCCGCTACACCGAAGTTTGTATCGGAATATGTCCCTGATTTACAAATCTACTGCCGATTTATTCCTGATAACGAATCCGTTCTACGATGGATTCTTTTTTAATGTTTCTGCTCAGGATGAAAGAGAGTGAAATCTGTAATGCCGCCAAAATAACGACCATTGCCATAATTTCCACCACCGGGACATGGTAAACGTCGAGCCCGAAGTATCCGTGATCCCTCCCGTAGCAGAAGAGCGCATAACCAGCCGGCATCCCGACAAGGAGCGAAACAAGGATACTGCCCGCGGTGAAGAAAATCCCTTCGCTTCGGAGCATACTGTTCATCTGACTGTTTGTCATTCCTAATGCCTGCATCACACCCAGTTCCCGTTTTCGTGTAACAATGCTGATAATCATAGTGTTTGCCATGTTCATAAAGGCGATAAGCCCCACAAGAAGAAGGAATCCGTATGCAAGGGTTTCAAACATACCGAGGGTGCTTTCTGATGTCTTTAATGTTCCCTGGTAGGTGCTAAACTGGTAATGCTGCTTCTTATCAAGGAGTGTCTGCAGCCCAGATTCCACATCCTTACAGTCCTGTGGGCGGCAGTCCACCCAAATCGTACTGATGCTTTTCCCTGAAAGTCCCATCTTCTCGTAAGTCTTGTCGGTAATGCACCAGTCATAGTTGGTGCTTCCAAATGCTCCTGCCAGTTTACCTTCAAACGGCGCCTCGCCGCTTCCATTTGCCATGTTCATGGAGACGGTCTCCCCAATTTTATATCCGCTATCTTCCACAAAATAGCTCCAACCATAAAGAATCTCGTCATTGCTGGAAGCACTTTCGTAATCAACCGTTCCCTTTAAGGATCCTTGGTATGCTTCGTCTTCAAACTGTTTTTGATTCAGAACACCAATGGACTGGAGATTTCCTTTCTTGTCCTTCGCATACATCATGTAGCGCACCTGTACGTCCGTCACACCGCTGATATCCTTGATCTGTTCCACCAATTCCTCATCCAATGGATTATCTTTTAAAATAGCATCCAGATTGTTCTCCGGATAGGCGGTATCACTGGTGCTGTAGGTGAGATCAATCTGAAACTGTCCGTACGGGACCTGTTTTCTGGCGTCGTATCTTGTACTGACGTTTCCTGTAAAATTGGCGGCTACGACAAAGAGCACACAGGAAAGCCCCATAGAAATGATAGTAGTGGCAGTACGCTTTCGGTTCATCGCCATATTTGCCTCGGTTAGCTGCCTCACACCCATCTGCTTTTTCCCTTTGCGGATGCCTTTATTCTTTTTCTGGTTTCCCTGGAAACGGATTGCCTCTACCGGGGAGATTCTGGAAATCACTTTCATAGGACGTTTCAACGCAATCCAAACAGTGATGACTGCCGCTGCCGCACAGAGTACAAGAATCGGAATGGAAATCATATTGACCTGCACTCCATCGCCAAACGTCTGACTCTCCTTGAACCAGAAGTTCATAAAGGCGATAGAAATCCACGTCCCTACTACAAGTCCGGCCGGTACTCCCAAAATCGTGAGTATCATTCCTTCCCGGAACACCAGCTTTTTCATCTGCTTCTTTGTCGCGCCAAGCGCCCGTATCTTTCCATACTCCTGAATTTTCTGTACAAGCCCTACCTGGAAAATATTGTAGATCACCATTACGGCAAAGAATATGACCACCAGTGCGATCATCGCGCAGCCTGCAATCATTTCCATTCCCGGATCCAGCACCCACATGGCGAAATAGGAATTCTCCGACGCGCATTCCGGATTGATACCACATTCTTTTGCCAGATCTTTGATCGTCATCTCCAAAGTAGAGGAATCCACACTCACATGATCAGATAAGGAAAAATAGGTACTGTATGTCCGTTCTTCCGGCGCATAGAGCGATTCAAAGCAATCCTTGGAAACATACGCGCTGTAGGATTGGTTTTCCTGTTCTTCCATTGTCTGGCTGAGAATTCCACTGATCACAAATTCCTTGGTTTGATATGTTTCATTGGTATTTCTTCGGAATGGGATTTCTACTGTATCCCCGACTTTGGCATCCTCATAGCCAAGGCGCTCAAACATTGCTTTCTGTCCCACAATTTCATTTTCTGCTTTTGGAAACGCTCCGGTTTCAAGCTGTTTTTGAAGGTTTGCCAGATCAATCGTTTCCTCATCCATCCAGACCATAGAAATGGTCCTTTCATTTTTTATTGTTCCAACAGTCGCTGCTCTACCGATACGGTCAAATTCACTTCTCTTTTGCATCTCCTGGATTTGTTCCTCGGTGACGCCCGCATAGGAGCCATAATAAGATCCGTAAAATTCCCGTGCGTTGGTTCTCTGAAATTTTATATTTCCATACCCGAAAGTTGCAATCGCAGAAAGAAGTACGGTCGTAAGGAAAATCGAAAGCACGATGAGGATACTTCTTGTTTTATTCTTTTTGTTATTACTAATTGCAAGTCTTGTTATCATCTTCATCTTAACTCTTCCACCTTTCCGTCTTCGATCACCAGAATCCGGTCCGCAATCTGGGCAATATCTTCGTCATGAGTAATCATTACCAATGTTTGTCCGTATTTTTCTACTGACATCCGAAGAAGTCCCATCACTTCGTCACTCGTCCTGGAATCCAGATTTCCCGTCGGTAATGTTCAATTAGTACCAAAAAGCAAAGAGATTTCCTACTGTATGATTAATCTACATAAACCTGTACTGCATCAATGGCATAGCCGTACCAACCAGCATATCCGTTTGCTCCAGATCCGTAGTTAGTAACCCAATCCAGCCATCCTTTGCCGATACAATGTACACGATAACAGACATTTTTACCTGATATATCTACAAGCCTAAACTGTAGACCATCAATCGGGTTCTTGCCATCTCCTGCGAACGTATCTCCCGCACTGTCTTCGTTATAATCTCTACGCCATCCATACCAGCCGCCGCCTTTTCGATGTGCTCTGTATTCCAGATAGCCTACCTCAGCCGCATCACCCTTTGTCTTTGCTCTAAACGCTACAATCGGCTTTCCCATCCATCCGGAATAACCGTTAGAATTGGTATTATTATAATTTGTTACTTCAGACTGCCAGCCTTTTCCCTGTGCGTTCGCCTGATGAACTACATTAATTTTATCAGAAACAGGCTTGGATGTGGATGGTGTCGAAGGTTTAGGCTGCTCAGATCCACTAGAATCTAAACCGTCTTTTAGTTCATCAGAGACCATATTTAAAAATCGCTGCCATCCCATATCAAGCGTCCTGTGAGGACAGTATTTACCACTATAGTCCTGATGTTTCGTTACCTTATCAATTCCCCATCCACGAGCTTTCAGTAGTTCCGCAATAAATTTAGCAGCGTTCTGTTCGGCTTTGATAAAACGATCACCACCAGATTTAGAATAGCAGATTTCAACGGATAATCCCTCTCGGTTTCCTTTTCCATTCCCATCTCCGGCGTGCCATGCGTTCCTGTTTTCCGGTATTCCCTGTACTATTTCTTTGTCGTCTACTGCATAATGGAAAGATACTTGATTATTATTGCCAATCATGTACTGTACTTCATTCCGCGCGCTTGCATCATTAGCCGTATTGTGTACAACGATTCTTGTCGCTGTCATTGAATACGGACATTTCACACTGTATTTACTCGAACTTACCAAATTCTTTACGATATTCATATTATTGTACTCCTTTTATAATAATGCCATTTCAGAAACTTTCTTCCAGTACGCCGGATACCCCCCATCGAGATACCCTCCCCCCCCCCGATAGAATTTCAGATATCTTCTTTTTCTGCATAATTTTCCTCCCTTACTGTACAATTACTTCTGTCATAATGGTCTCGCTATCTGGTTGACTTGGTACAACCTTAAAATCCGCATATGATTCCTTCGAACTATTCTGTTTGTATCCCGATATTTTTTTGAATCCATACACATTTGCGGTTACGGTATTATAGTGAAAATCAATATTTAGTTCGTCGGTATCATTATTTTTTGTTATCCTTATTTTGTCTATAACAGTGGACCCAACAAAATTATGGATTCTCAAACTTGCTTCCATATATGCGGTAACAACACTGAATATTATAGAAACATTACTCCCATTGTTGAACTGTCCAGCAATACAAAACTCTCCGCAATATCCATATGCACCCTGATTTGTATTGGAAATCTTATAAGCCCTGCGCCATCCACCGCCATCAATACCTTTATATATAGAATCTATCTCATACCCCCCCCCAGCAAAATATCTTTTATTCCTTTAAACTTCATCTTTTCACGCTCCTTATATTGAATCAATCTGTTCCGATTGTCGGCTATATTTATACCACTTTGTTCCAACAACACCAGATGCGGAACCGCCACGTATGTACAGCCCACTTCCTGTATAACTCAAAAAAATCTGTGAGAAATCCGCACCTACAACAAATGTGATGAGGATGCCCCAACTTTTCTCTGTTCCCTTTGGATATCCGGTCAAACAGGTTTCGCCAACCTTTGTAGAAATTCCAGCTTTTAAAACATTGGCATTCTCACATTTCAGGATTCCCCAGCCTTCAATAGCACAATATACCCCCCCCCAATGTGGAAAGACTATCTTTAAAATTTCTAAATTTCATCCTCTTCCTCCTGCGGTACAATTTCAAAATAAATACCTACAAGCTGATCTGGAGTATGCCATACTGGGATATCTGTATTCCGGTTACATTTATACAATACATCGTTGTAGGTATAGTATTTTCCTTCATAGTACTGCATGTTATTTGTCGCTGGGATAGGATGCTCCTTACTTCCGTCCGGTTCTTCTGGTTCGGGATCAGGTATGATTACGCCAGATTCAGTAAACTTATCCCACATTTTATCTATTTTTTCTTTATATTCCTGCCATTCTTTTTCTTTATTATCTTGGGCGATCTCGGATTCTTCTTTTTCCCCATTGGTCGGAAGTTCTCTTGTCATTTCAAATAATTCCGTAAATTGGTCTGCTGTAATCTGTCCGGTTTGCAAAAATGCATTTAAAAGATTTACCGCTTCTGTAACTGTATACATCCCGTCTTGTATTGCCTGCTTCAATTTTTCGTACATTCTGTATCAACCTCCTTATTCTACGATTAGTGTCTGTAAGTTCAGCGATTCGTTGTCAACTTCGAGTTTGTTGACACGTGCATCAAGTGACTGTGATACCAGCTCTTCCAATGCAATCTCGTTCCGCTTGGCCGTGCAATACGCTGTTGTGTTTAAAGCCCCGTCCTCATTTCGTGGCAATAAAAACTGATTCTGGATTTCCGCATCCGACGGAACACCGACAATCGTCAGCTCCGTTTCCTCATCACATGCCATGATGCTGTATAGGGCTTTCATGGCTTCGGATGAAAGGGGTTCTTCGGTTGGTGTGGCTAGTTCATAGACACAAGAAACCGGATTCTCTTGTAACCACTCTTGAAATCCGGCTATAGTATTATTGTCTAAGTATCCAGATTCAAAATATATATTAATGTCGTTTCCAATCCATATCGATGGCGGTTCAACAGAGGTAGCATGTTTAAATCGATTTGATACTATATCGGCATTTACTTTCTTTTCTTTGTATTGACTAGTATAAAATTGATTTGTGTTGGATTTACCTTGCACCCAACCCTCATCTTCCGAACCATCGAAAACCTCCTGTTTCCATTTCCTTAACAGCTTATACTCCCCATTACGCCTTACGATCTTATCCCCCTCAAACAGCGGGTAATCGACAGGGATATACGTTACATTGGACTGATAAGGGACGAATTCGTTAGTGGGTTCCGACAACCCGGCATAGACATTTGTAAATATCGCATATGCGTCAGCATCCACCTGCGACGATCCGTCATTTACATACATATTTAAAGCCAAATCAGATGCTTCGTTTGTATCCAAGTCATCTGGTATTTTAACACTCATCACCTGTCCGGCCTTGCTATACGAATATGTTAAATAGGTACGCACGGATGTATTACCCTTTATCGTCATTAACAACATTCGGGGATTATAATTACCGGATCGCTGGATAGCATCAGCTTTGACGTATATTGTTTTTCCTAAAAACTTTTTAATGTCACCTAAAACGAACCAAACTCCGGGAGCTGTCCTGCCGTCTGTAGTTGGCTTTATTGTTACTTGGTTGTCAAAAATAGTTTCTCTTCCGAAGCTGTATAGTATTTCTCCGGTTAAATTAAGCAAATTCTTTCCCTTAGATTTGACACATACGGCGTATTTATCATTGATGGTTACGGTAATGTGTTTGGCTGATGCAACAAAAATACTATCTGCTTTGTAAATCGTTATATTACAATATCCCGTACCTGTCGGAGCTACAAATGAAACTTTATTTCCAACCACATTTTTACTTTGTATAAAACTATTATCTTGTTTATAAAAATGAATATAAACGCCGTTGCAATCACCGTCATATTGTAGCGTCACCATATCTCCTTGATGGCACGGTATTTTATTTGCATTACTGATATATCTTCTATCGCCATATCCGAAAGAACCGTCTGCTATTCTGTATGAGCCTTGCACAAGTTCCCCATCAAAGAATCCCATATCCCCGACACCATGAACAATCTGAGGATAGTCAGGATTCGGGGAAGGCTGTCCTCCAGTGTAGGGTTCCCAATCTGCGTCTTGAGGAACTTCGGCACTAGCCCACGCCATCGGTTTGATTGTACCGGGCTTAATCGTGTCTATAGCGTTGCCATAAAATAAGAACTGTATATAATAATCAGGATTCTGCGTATCTTCTTCTAATATAGACAGTACATCGCCAGGTTTGCTAATACTCGAAATTGTATGTTGCCTGCCTCCTCTGATTTGAACAAAAAACGATGGTCTAATCTGTTTTCTCGTAATCTGATAAGTTCCAACAGGGAATAGCTTCAAGCTATCTTCGTGTGATAAGTTATAAGACATACTAAAATTTTCCGTCAAATTCCCATCCCCGCTAACCGTAAAGCTACCGTCTCCGTTATTGACGACCGTAGCTCCTCCCTGTGTTTTTGACGCTGAAAGACATGAAGCATCAAACAACTGTAACCCTTTTGTCGTATCCTGTTTGATGTACCCCTCAATCTGTTCCGGGATGGCGTTTCCATAGGCGGTAGGAGAGGATGTAACGGTATTGGAAAAGATAGTTTCGCTGATCGGGTTCTGCGCCTTGATGTCAGAATCAACTTTACTAATAGCGTCTTTAGTAGCTTTTGCATCAGCAGCAAATTTGCTCTTTGATAATGAAGAATCAATCTTACTTTCAATGGCGGTGGCTAACGAAACTTGTTGTAGTTTACCGCCTTTATTAATATAGATTTTGTCAGTAATCGCCACAGAAGGAGTAGAATCCACTGTAGTAATGTCTTTTGTATTTGATAAATCTGCCATATAAATACCTCCTGGGAAGTGCCAATATGACGAGATATTACTCTACAATCAGAGTGTGTGAAGCTAAAGAAATATTGGTATCTATTCTTGCATCTACTATTTTTGTGCCCCATCTATTTCAACTTTTCGTTGTCGTTGACAAGCACTTTAGGTGTAGAAGTAATGCTCGACATATTGTCCACATCCAAAATATTTTTCTTAGCTTCGCTATCTAATAATGTCTCTTGCAAGTGTTTTTGCTGGGGGGGGGGTAGAAATAACTAACTTATAGTCCTCCACAAACGCATTTTTTATATTTGCATCGCTCACCAAAATATCCTCCTTTGCTAAATATCAATATCGACATCGCAACGTATACGCTTTCGAATAACCATAGGATCAATGTCGATAGTAATTTGTTTACTTGTTCCAATCGTTGTCCAGGTAGATTCATCATTTTTCGCCATCATCCAACTATAAGAATTTGGGGTGATTTCCTGAACTCCTTCATATACCGTACAGGTACATACGGTAGATTTGATTGTAGTTTTATCATTAAATGCAGTACCCTTATCACTTGTGATAATAATAGAAATAGCAGCCTGTCCGGCGACACCTTCGGAGTCTGAAATTCGATAAATCGTCATAATATCATAAAGATCTCCTAAGCTGTCAGTTACTTTCACAACCGCAGAATCTCGTTTTGACATAAAAGAAGATGGAATCGTAATCGACATTCCATCCTCAGATATATATTCTGTATTCTCCACATCATCAATGTACCACTTTCCAACTTCTACATTATTCCGGCAGACTGCACGGAGTGTGATAGAAGCAGGAGTCATGACACCTTGGACTTCCTTAAAAATCTGATCTCCCATGATAGAAATAGATCCGATCCGGTTGGCTAGGTCTTTAACTTTTTCATATGTCTGGTTTACTTTCTCGATTGTTTGATTGTAGGAGACTTCGAATTTTTCATCGCCAAAGTACATCTTGCCGATCTGGAAAATCTTGTTTCCTTCCTCGTCTGTCCATTCCAACATTCCAGTTTTATCAATCTTCGATTCTGTAATAGCACCATCAGCAACCATATCAGTCTTGATTAAACCATCTTCAATGGCAGATTCTTTGATACCCTCAGAATCAATAAGGACACCTTTTCCGGTTTCATCGTACAGAACGAATGTAAAGTTTCCAGTTTCATCTTTGCCAAGCTGGATACGCACAATATCATTTTCATCTTTAAATTGCATCGTATTTCCAACAATAGTCATAGAACCATCATCAGATACAATGTTAAATTTATCGGATGAAATCTCTCCAGCTTTCAGCATGGATACGGTAATCTGTGACGCAATCAGATCTTTAATAACAGCTTCATCGATACGCACATTCTGCGCTGTGAGTTCAATCAGATGACCCAGTTCAGCACTGACGTTACCAGCCAGCAGATTATTAATCTTAGCAACGAGAGCGGAGAGATCGTTAAATTCTGCACTATCAGCGACAATTTTCCCGGCAGCAATCAATTCAGCTTGGATATACTGAAAGAATCCGTTATTCCCATAAATGTCACCAGCTACTAAATAATCATTATAATTGTCAGATGAATTATTAATAATATTTTGTACTTTATTATTAAAGGAAGAAGATTGCAAAAGACGCTGTAAGACCTGATATATATTCTCGTCAGTAATCTGAAAACTAGAAGAGTAGGAATTTGATGCAGAAGCATTGCTGAGATTGTTACTCATATTAAGCAAGGAAATGAAGTCATGTCTGGTTTTACCAGACTTCACCATATTGGAAAATGAAATGGTAAAATTATTGTCGTACAGGAATGGATTGTATGACATCTGCGAAACACGCAGTTTTACATAATAATCATCCCGAATACCGAGACGAATGAAATTCCCGTAGTCAATATCGTGTGCATGAAGTTCATTTCCACTAGCAGCAAGGATATTATCCATGGTAGTTGCGTAAATTGTCTGAGGTACAGCGTAAACAGCGATATCATCTAAAGCTGTCTCACATAATTTCTGTTGGATAGTAACTGTATCAGACAATCCATCTACTGAACTGACAAAGATATTTTCATTTGTATAGGTACTCTGATTCAGAAGATGATTGATTTCAGATAATTCCTTTGTAGTAAATACGTTAGCTGGAACAGCTTCACCGTCAACTTCTTCAATACCTGTCCAGGTATTCATATCCATATTTTTAGCAAGAGCAGATCTGGATTCATTCACTGAGGTTTGTTCTGATTCTTTTTCCGTAACTTCTTCTTTCCTCTGTTTCAGAGCATAAGCACAGGAATCGATATGGTTTTCATCTAACTGTAGTGCATTCTTTTCGTACTCTTCATGCTTATCTTCGAATCCACTTTCCGTTAAGACGGGATATTTGTCTGGATCGGACTGTGAAAGTTCTTGATATCGCTCCCACGTCAAATCATAATGACTCTTTTTCAGCAGATTCACAATGTCCTGATAAGACTGCAACTTCACTGTCAGTTCATTTACACCATAATAATCCCAATTCGTCTCATAGGCTTCCAGATAATCTTCTTCACCTTCTGATGTAGGAAGATCACGGTTATCGATTTCGATTTGAATATTTGGAAGGATTGTGTCCGCAATCTGATGATAGATATTGGCATCGGGGGATGCATTAAGTAAGTCCATATCGAAGTTACCCTCGTCATCGACGTAGATTTTTTCATACCCCAGCTTTTGTGCTTCATAATCTGCTTTCAAAGAGAGCAGTTCTTCATCGCTGAGATTCTGCCAATTCTCCGGGTTACAATCGGAAACAGGCATCCGGTCGTTTAATCCCGTAATTTCATCTTGCAGCGTGTTCCATTGCCGGGAATAATCAGCGTAGGTATATCTTGCGGAATCACAAAAAGCTGACCATTTCTTATACTTCTCAATCGTAGAAGCGCTAAGATATTTTTCATTTAAGAAATAATCTGAGAGGTAGATCAGATAGTTGCTACCACCGTTGACCTGTTCAATCCCTAAATCATCGCCACCTGTGACACGAAATTTTGTGAAGATATTATCTTCATCCACGGTTACATCATTTGTATTTTCGACATTTCGGAAACCGATCGTAACATTGGTATCTTCACCATAATTCTCGACACGGTAGAAATTCACCTCCAAATTTAAATAATCAAATTCTACAATACAGTTAAAGTATTTCTCAAAATCCTGCACCATAAAAGAGTAGGCATCGCTATAATCCACATCAAAGGTACCTACTTCATCTGCAAGTTTGACCGAGGTAGTTACCAATTCTCCGTTATCGTAAGTTTCGTATACTTTTGGGATCGGATCTACATAGCCCACTTTCCATCCAGGAACCTTAGATACTAAAATATCTACTAAGCTGAGTTCAGGATTGCTTTCATGTTGGAATTTAATATTTTCTTTTGCAAACTCAACACCCTCAATTTCCTCTACATTGCCATCTACCAACATCTCCAAGGAATCTGTTGTCCCACGATTTACCTTCCACTGATCCAATGGAACCTGTCCATATTCCTTTTGGGCAGAATACGCATTGATCGTTTTATATTCCCTATTGCCGGTATGATGGATTGTCGGAGTATCCATGATGAACCATCCTACATTTGAAATGTCAAGCTTCATATTTTTGGATACTAATTCATACCCGTTTGCCTCAACTAATTTATCTTCAGTTTCTACATGCTGTTCTATATTAAAAGAGATAGAGGAAAGGTCATTTCCGTTTCCGGTGAAGTTTACAGAGTGGACATCAATCGAATTCAATGCACACAGAATCGTTTTGTCCGGTTTTGCGAGATAAGCACGAGACGGCTCAATCCGGCCATAGTGATCGTATAAAATCCTCAACTAGATCAGCCCCCCTTTGTGCGGTTCTAAGTAAGAAATCCGAAGCGAAAAGTTTCCCCTTACACAGAAGCTATTGTTCCCATAAATAAGACGCATCCAATAGATTTCATCTTCATCTTGAATACCCATCGTATCAAACAGCACCGGTCGATCCAGCAAGTCGTAAATCGCAAGGTTCTTGGCATCCACTTTGATTTTCAGACCTTTCGACAACTTACAGTAAAAGAACCCGCCTTGACAGATGGTATACTGCTTATTAGATTCAATATAGTAAGCCACGTACTTATTTTGGATTCCGTATGAGTCTTTCATGTAGAATAAAAGAGCAGTTTTATCGCAGATTGTTACTACATTCTGATGTGCATCATCATAGAGATATGCCACCGTTAGATTATTTAGAGACGCATAAGCGCTGATTTTCTGCATCAAGAGAATGATATTATTGTCTTTATCGTCCGTTGCAGATATCATTCCCGTATCTAAAATGTGACTATCTGACAAATTATGAATGAAAATTTCTTCATTGTTGCTTGGAGTAATTTCCAGAGTAGGATAGATGTAATCATATCGATCACTGCTGCTATTAGAAACCAAGAAATTATTTACGCCAGAAATTTGCTGATCGATAGCTTTCTCAGAGTAAGAAAATGGAGAATTACATGTGAACGTACATACTAAACCATAGCAGATTCCCCATTTATCATGAGGAGTAATAGAAGAGAAGTATCCTTTTACTTTAGCTTTTTCGCCATTCTCCTTAGTTACTTCAAGCCACATATGATTTGGAGGTGAACTCAGCCATGAAGCAATAGATTCGTAATCGGATTGTTCAATTTCTAATTCCTCCTGTGACACATAAAAACTATCGTCTTTCATTAAATGAATATCGAATACCAATGTTTCAGAATATCTTGTGCCAAAGCCTGTTGTTTCCGGCCGATATTTATTCATGTCACTGGATTCCATTTCTCGTGTAAGAACAGATGGAATAGAAGTATCTTCTTCAAAATTCACAGAAATCAAATGTTTTTGTGACAATGTTTGATTATCAAATTTAAAATCTTTGCAAACTAATATCATTTTTGCTCACCCCACTTTTCACGCAAAAGGACCACGGAATAAACCGTGATCCCATTGTGATATTTTAATGTTAAATACTTTTCTTAATGCCAATCTTACCGGCATCTTTATATGCCTGTTGCATTGTATAATCATATGATTTTTCCAAAAGCTCTTTCAGACCCGGCAAGGCATCTTTGTCAACAGATCCATTCACCGTAAGCAGGCTGTCATAATGGTTATTGACCACCATAGATTGATTTGTCTTTCCTACTCCTGTATTCGAAATACTTTTCATGATCGTATTCGTATTGGCTCCGAGAGTAAACAGATTTTTTGTTAAATCTGACGGAACAACTCCATCACCATGCTGCAACCATGTATGATCATTTCCGCCACGGCGGATAATTAATTCCTTACCCATTTCGTTGATCTTTGCAAACTGATCTTCTGATACTCCAAGAGTTCCATCTTTATACCCGCTGATCTGATTCAGCTTAACCCATCCAAGATCACTATAGTAACCCGGCTGCGGTTTTACACCAAGATGAATAGAGTATGGAGCTTTAGAATTCATGTAAGTAATGTAGAGATATTCCCCACGATGTTTGCTTCCAACTGGTCTGGAACCATAAGAATCATAATAGTACTTTCCGCTTTCAAATTTAACCTTATCTCCAATGCGAGGAACACCGTCACCGGTTTTCTTGTTCGTGTTGGAATTTGGGTTTGAAGGCTTCGGTTTTGGTGGATCTGGTTTCTTAGTAACTGTGACTCCGCAAGAAGCTGATAATGCGCTACCATCTGTTGTCATCGCAGTGATCGTCGCAATACCAGGTTTTACAGCCCTAACAGTTCCATTAGAAACAGTTGCAACAGCCGTATTGCTTGATTTCCAATTCAACTTCTTATTGGCAGCATCAGTCGGTCGTATCGAATATTTTACTGATCCAGATTGTCCCTCTTGAAGTGAGAGAGAAGTAGTGGTAAGTTTTAATTCTGCAACCGGACGATTCGTAGTATTCGGTTCTTGACTAATAATGTTTTCAATATTATCATTATTACTTTGCGCCTCGCCACTTTGGATTGCCCCAGTATTAATATCAGATACGGAACCACTCGGATTATAATCAGGAGCAATTGTATTACTGTCATTGACTTGATCTTGTGCGCCAGAAGCAGTACCAAGATTGTCAATGTTAGAACTCATACCTCCACTTGGGGTAAAGCCTGTATTAGCAATGATTTCTTGAATTTTCCCATAAGCAGTCTGGTACTGATCAACGACTCGATTCAGCATTTCTGAAATAACTTGCTCCTGCTTATCAACATTGTAAGTTACTTCATCGAGGGTATCCTGAAGAGCCTGGTTAAGATCATCCGATAATCCTTCGTATCCCTTTTCACGGACATCATATTCATGATCGCTTCGAGTCTCGCTCAACGCATTTTCGGCCTCTTGAAGCTGCGATTGAAGCCTCTTGAGTTCAGCTTTTGCGCTCTCGTTATTCACTCCGGAAAGGGCGCTAATTTCAGCCTTAATCTGATTGATTTCTTTTGTCTGGCTTCTAACATTCCGACTATAAGAATCGTTGTCTTTCTTTGCTTGAAGTAATTCTTTATGCTTATCAATGCTATCTTGGATAACATCATTTTCGGCTTCTAATTGAGCTTTCCATAAATCTATGATCTCGTCTTTGTAGTCTTCAACTACTCCCACTGAATCACGAATCGCAGAAAGGAAATCTTTTTGCTGTTCTTCATATTCAGAGGTAGAAATATTACCGTTTTCGAGATCCTCATTCAGCTTCTCTAATGCCTCACCGTAGTCCTTGATTTGCTGTTTGGCTGCATTCATAGATTGGCTGATTAAAGCCACATTGGTAATACCTTCAGAAGTCAGGCCGCCATTCTTGCCAATAAACGCTTCATCATTCAATAAGCTGCGAAGATCATCTGCCTCTGTGATTAAATCACTCAGGGCTTCTTGACCGTCAAAGAATGGTTGCCATCTAACTTCCCAAATCCGGTCTTTAAGATCCTCAATATTTTCTAATGCATCATAAATCGAATCGTCCAGATCAGCAATCTGATCAGCAATCTCTTGATATCGGGTAGAGCCAACAGCATACAATGCTTGTTCTTTCAAGAGAGCATTTCGCTTATCATAATTTGCCTGAATTTGTTTGTTAGAGTTATCTAACTGTTCTTGGAGATCGGATTCTGATACATCTTCCCCACGAGATTCAGTATAGTCAGTTCCGTTCTCTAAACGCTTTGCTGATCGATCTAACGCATCGATGACCTGTTGTAATTTTGTGTAATCTAATTCACGGATCTGATCCTGCAATTCAATTAACGAATTGCTGGATTCTATAATTTCCTGATTAAATTCATTGATTGTAGCCTGTGCTTCCAGATAAGCATCGCTTCCTTTGGTAATGTACCCTTGAGACATTAAGGAATTGAATTCTTTCTGGTAATCAGCAAGCTGTTTTGCTAGATAATTATACTTGGCTTGTTCAGCGTTCACTGAAGAAGTTAAGAGCTGTTTTACATAATCACTGGTTGCTGAAGAACCAATATTATCATTGTAAGTGATCCGCTCTTCATTTAGATCCTGTAAAGTAGAATTAACTTCAACAAGTTTATCATAGTAATCGGAAATGTATTCCAGTCGCTCTAAAGCAAGTTCACGTTGCTGCTTTTGAAGTTCTACAATCTGCTCTTCACAGTCCTTGGCTTTGTCGAACCACTGCTGATAGTCATCAATTTTCTCTTTTAGAGATTCATCCGTGATTGTTTCAATGTTGAGGCTACCATCACGAATCTGCTTTGCATATGATTCGGACAGTCCAACAGAATTTGCTTGTGAGATATATTTATTATATCCCTGCTGATTAGCAGTAATTTCGCTGGAAATCTGAGATAAAGCTTTAGAATTTGCTTCTTGTTTTCCGGCAAGAGTAGTAGCTGTATCAATGGCATCTACCAGTTTTTCGGTAAGTTCACTGGATCGTTTCAGATAAATTTCTACATAATCCGTTACCTCTTCAAATTTATCTTTTGAAGAAGATCCAGACGATTTAGAAGAAGATGAAGATTTGCTTGATTTACTTGAAACATTCGATTTTCCAGATGATTTATTGGTTGAAGATGATTTTTTAGAAGAGTTGGAGGAAGCGTATGAAGGTTGTTTATGAGCAGTTGCATAACCACCTGTTCCAGGGACAGGTAATCGTCCACCATTCGCATACGCAGAACCATAAGCATAAGAAGATCCTTCAAGATAAACTTGCGCACGTCCTCCGCCAGATGTCACATATCCATTCCGTAATAGCTCTTCAGACTGTTTTGAGTTAAAAATTATGTCCCCACGTTTAAGATTTACAAACTCTGCACCACGATCACCTATGGTGGTATAACGTGAGCCACGCACCAATATTTCAGGACCCAACTCGCCTACAAGTGCAGTTTCATTACGTTCAATTCCCCAGTTACCAGAAGCAAAAGCGTGGCCAGCATTGCGATTAACTGTGCCATCTACATGAGCAGTACCATTAACATGGATTTTTCCAGCATATGGATTATTGTTTATTGCCTGTGAAATTGTTTGTGTGACTTTCTTAACAATAGTGGTAAATGTAACCGTTTTTGAAGAAGGGACACTATTTACAGCAGATGCGGTTTGATTCGCTGCACTTTGGACAGATTCAGCTCCAGTTTGAGAGATAAGTGAACTCCAACTCGTAGGAATAGATGATATAGAACCCTTGGCTTGATTAGCAGTGCTGGCAACATTTTCTCCACCAGACTGGCTTAATCGAGTAAGCCAAGATGAAGGAATATTTTGAATGGCAGACTGCACAAGACTTGCAACACCACTTGCACTATCTGTAGCTAAAAGCTCTGTTACTGTAGATTCTGGAATTCCAGTTAAACCAGAAATAACAGTAGAAACAGTGCCGGAAATACCATCGTTAGCAAGAAGCTCCGTTAAAACATCAGAAGGGATACCGCTTAATTGAGATAATACTTCCGCAATAACATCAGTAGCTCCATTATCTTGAGCATTGATTTCTACTAATTTTTCTTCCGGAATTCCACTAAGATTAGATAAAAGTGAGATTAAATCATCTGATAAGTGATCTTCAGAATCTATTTCTACTACCTTTTCTTCTGGGATACCGAGTAAAGTAGACATAATAGAGTTACTAATTTCCTCGACCCTTTCTGCTCCTTTTACATCTGTCTCGAAATTATACTTAATTTCTCCATCTTTTTTAGAAGCTTTTTCAGCTTTCTTTTCTGCTTCCGATGTATCAGCAGTGAAAGTAATAGTACCATCTTTTTGAGTTTCAGCATCTAAAGCACGAGATGATCCATCGTCTAAAACTTCGGAATATACGATTTGACCATTTTTATTTTTCGTTGCATTTACAACGGAATTTTGCCCGTCAACTGTTGCATCAAATGTAATGGTACTTCCTTGCTGAAGTTTAGCAAGATAATCTTCGATAGATTGAGTATCTAATTCAGCATCTACATAAATTTTTTGAGGTTTCGAAAAGTAATCTTGCCACGCTGCTGTTACTTGTGATGGATCACTTTCTGCCGTAATTTCTGGATGGAGATCAGAGAATGAATTCAGAACACCTTTCTGTAATTCTTGCAGATTTGCAATGTCGGCCTGCAATTCAATTTTTTGTTTGCCGGTAGCCTTTTGCATTTTCTTCTGCAACTCAGAAATACTTGAATCAATATTCGTGATAGTTGCAGGAATTTCAATACCTTGCTGAGATAATCCCACACCCTCTTTAGCTGTACTGATATATCTATTATTCTGTGCGATCACATTAGCCCAAGCTTTATTTGCTTCGTCGCCCTCGAGACCGCCTGCAATCTGATCACGCAATTCATCAATTTGGCTCTGTATTGATGCAAGATCGTATTCAAACTTAATGTGAATAATCTGATCTTCAGTCAGCTTACTTAGATCTTTTTCAAAGATATCATACTGCGAATCCCACCCTTGAATTAAATCTCCAAGTCTGGATTTCCCAGCACCTTCCCCCATTTTATCATAAAGCTGTTTAATCTGATCTAACGAAGTTTTATATTCCTCTAATGCATCACCACTGAATAAAACATCGTCAAATTCAAATCCGTATTCTTCCAGTTTATGCATTGCAGCTTCAACTGAATTTACACCAACTCCTAAATCTTTTGCAGCTTCAGCAGTAGACTTGAATTCAGGCGTCATCTCGATTAATGATCCCGTTGTATCTTTTACTACATTGGCAATTCCAGCATCTTTAAGATCATCAACAAAATTATACATGCTCTGTAATGGGTTATCAGAATCAAACCAATTTTTGACTTTCTTATATGCTGACTCCCAAGCAGCAACATAAGCATCAGAATCATACTTATATTGATCTTCATCGATTTGAGTAGGGGATAACCATTGAGCAACTGTCTGGAAATCGTCCGTTCCAACTAACCCATTCTGATATAACTCTAACGCTTTTTGCAGATTAGAGGACATTGCATCCCATTCTGCACCCTGGTTATCTGATTCCATTGCGACTTGCACACCGGCAAAAGACCCATCTACTTTTTGAGCTGCATCCGCTGCTTCATTAGCGGCAGTAGCCATATCCTTAAAATATTGTCCAACTTCTTTTGAGGTAACGCCGTCAATACTAATTCCGAGAGAATCAAAAGCAGAAGCGATCTCGTCTACAGAAGCGCCGGAGTTCGCTAACTCCTGCAAGTAGGATTTAATTCCGGATGCTTGTGTATCAGAAAAGAAATTTTCCAGAGATTGTGCTTTCCGTTCAATCGGCGATAAATCGATCATATTATAAGAATCGATTAAGTCAGTGATATCATTATAATATGATTCATATCCTGATTTGACTGCGCCAGTTGTTTGATCAATGAAGTTTTCCCGGAGAGAAGATAAGTCAGAAATATTCGAAGATAACCCATCCTTGAGTTTTTCCGTTTGAGCTTCAATATCAGATATCTGAGAATCAATATTTTCTTTTTCTTTTTTAGAAGAGCTGGATCTTTTCTCCATTAAGGAATCTCGCCGTTTATTTAATTCTTCTAACTCAGCGATCTCATTTTTCGTAGCAGTCACGATATCCGTATATTGATACCCAGCATCACGTTCCGCACTGTAAGTCCCATCTTTAACTTTTAATGGAGTAGCTAAATCTTCGGTAGAAGTTTTTTCTAATGCATCTACAGCATCCTCTGCTGCTTGCGTTGATTTTGCATCGGCTAATTGTTGAGCCAAATCAAGTTGTCTTTCCAACTCAGTACTTTGACGCTGAAGTCGTTCTAATTCTGCCTGATCCGTAATTGATAGTGTGCCTTTTGATTGAATAGCTTCAATCTGTGAATTCGTATCTTGTAATTGCGAATTCAGAGAAGTAACCTGTGAAGCTGCATCGGAATAGGACTGCTGAGATTCCTGGGCTTGTTCTTTCGCTTCGTCAAAAGCTTTTCTCTGATGATTAACAAAAGCAATCGCCCCAACAGCCGCAGCAGCAAAATATGTCAAAGGATTGGTAGCTAAAGTGACAAATAACGATTTCGCACTTGCGGCTAAACCTTTGAATGCAGCACCTAACCCTGTTACTCCGGAAGTAGCAGAAGCGGCAGAAGAACCAATGTCAACAATATCGTCGGCAATATCAACTACATTTGCAAACTCATCAGTGCGGTTGACAACACTTTTGATGACTTGCTTATAACGTTCACCGCCTTCTTTGGCGGCTCCCTCTAATGCATCGATGGTAGACTTACTCAACTTCTTATTATTCTGCAATGATTTACCAATCGCTTCATAATTATTATCCAAATAATTAGCAACCGCATCTTTATATGTGATCTTCTTTTGTGAGGCTTTTGCGGTAAAATTAGCATCGCTGGCGAGCGCAAGTGCTTGAGCGGTTAATTCATCATTTAATCCCATGACAGCAGATTTCGCTTTAATCTGCTCCATTGTGTATTCACTAATACCATCTGCACCGACTTGGAAAGCCAGATCGAAAGATTTTTGTTGCCATCCAAACATATCGTCCAATGAAGACACATTCTTAAATCTCGCACCAGACATAGATGATACGCCTTCAAATAAACTACCAACTGATTTAAGTGACTTTTCATACAATAATTTGGCTTTATTGATACAATATGGTATACTTATTTAAAAGATATTTAGGAGGTGCAGTATGTTTACAGCGGAATGCCCTAACTGTAATCAAATTGTAGATGTAAAACTTGGACATTGTACGAATTGCAATTATGATATATCGGATTTTATGAGACAACACGGATTCGCACAAGATAATCAATTAAGAACTGGTCTTTTATGTATATGTTCTAAATGTGGGTTTTTATATGGAGGAGAAACAGAAATATGCTTTTGCCCTAAATGTAATGCCGTCTTAAAGCAAACAAATATTCCCAAAAAAGACTACCGCAAAGTAATACGAGAAAAATACAATGATGATTTCTCAAAAGCAGAACGTGATTACATTAATGAGTATGTAAAAGATACGCTTGATTTTAATCTTTACTCTAAACGAATTGAAGAAAGAGAGAAAAGAGAAAGAGAAACAAATCAAGCAATAGAACGTACTCGCCAAAAAAAGGCAGAAGAACAAAGAAAACGGGAAGCACTTCATCCTCAACCAAAATGTCCTACTTGTGGATCAACCGACATAAAAAAAATACATTCTGTTGCAAAAGCAGCAGGAGCAGTTGGATTTGGACTTTTTAGCAAAACAGCACGTAGCCAATTCCAATGTAAAAATTGTGGATATAAGTGGTAGTGAAAGGCGAGAAGGAGGGGACTCTTTTCTCCTTCTCGACCAAGTTAATTATTTGTTTTGTAATCCAAACGTTCCATTAGGTAAATCTTGATAATTTTTAAAGTATTTTTTAATATCTTTCGTTTTCATCAAAATATAAGAATTTATACGCTTATTTCTTCGTTCTGAAATATATACCTTGTTCCACAATTCTAATAGACTTTTTAATTCTTCTTGGAAAGCATCCCCTTCTTCCATATCAATCTCGTATTTTGCTATTGTTGTGTTCAGAGCATTCCTATTTACATATACCAATGTATTATCATCGAGATTTTTTAGATGTTTTGAATTTAAATATTTCATGAGATGTCCTCCTTTATAAAATCTTCCATCTGAATTTTAAATAAATCAACGTAATCATAGATTAAACCAAAGATAAATGTTTGAATATTCAAGTAATTCAATATATCTAATAAGTTGGAGTCTATATTACACTTGATTGATAACGCAGCAGCTAAATACGGACGTAAATATTCTTTCCCCTCTCGTTTGTATCTATAAGTGTTTATAGCGCTATTCGGAGCCATTGTAATAAAGTTATCATATTTTTCGTTTAATTTTGATAATGGATTGTATTCTTTGTTATGTGAATAGACAAAGGAACAGTTGTTGTCAAACGCTAACTTAATCATACTATCATAATTAATATCTCGAATCGAAGGTAAAATATGTTCAGCATTTGCTTGACAAAGCGTGATATAAAGTTCATTTTCTTCTTTCCCCATATTCGCATCCACCTTAATTCGATAATTTTTGCGTATATGTAACCGAATGTAATCTATACCAGGAAAGGCATCTTTAAAACTCGTCACTATTATTCCACATAATTCTCGTAAATATGATAAAAAGTTTTCATAGATAATTTTCTTATTAGCGATTTCGTTAAACAAATTTGTGACAGTAGAATTGTCCTCATTTCTATAAAAATAATTTTTATAAATTTCCTCTTTCTTTTTGGTGCCTTCTGTCCTTTTATATAGTTCATATTTTACAAAGAAATCTTGAATATGCATGGCTTGGAATTGTTTCATATGGGACATGATATCGTAAAATAAAATTGAAATAGTTTTCATTTTTTCAATAACCGTATTATCGATAAATAGGTATTCACTTTTTAAAAAATTATCTCGATATACAGGTATTTTTAACGTTGGTCTACAATTAAAAGGTTTAATTGGAAGATAAATTCGTTTATCTTTCTTTTCTAAGTCAGTTAAGAGAACGTCATTATCATAATCGAAATTCCCATCAGTACATGTTTTACGAATTAAGATTTCACAAGAATTAGTTCTAAGATTTAAATGATATATAGAATACCTGTGAAATTCGTTACTTTCGTCTGCTCTTTTATTTTCCCATCCAATTCCAGTAACTAATGTTATATAAGATTTATATGTATCAAAATATGATTTTATTTGTCTATCATGAGTATGACCACTCAAATAAAAATCAATATTAAAATATTCTGAATTAAATAGCCAAGAAGATAGAAAGGTTTCATCACTTTCTTTGAGCCAACTTAAAGGATGATGAGCTGTCATTATAGTAATACATGGCTTAGATAGTGAGTGACGTTTGCTTTGATAAGCATCACGAAGTTTCGATAATTGCGTCAAATTAATACGTAACTTGCGTTTGTCTTCATTCCCCCCATATGATGCCCAAGAAGTATCTAAATTAATAAAAATAATTGCAAATTGTTGTTCATCAATAGCCTCGACATACGATGAGTCTACAATTTTCATACTATTTTTATTAAAAATATTTCTAATCGTATTTGCCAAGGCAAAATATTTTTTATATGAAACACAATGATACTCCCAATCTGAAGTGTCTATCTCTGGTATCTCACAAAGTTCCCTTTGCACTTCGACAAAATGTTTATCAAAAGAATGTTGCTTTTTATCATGATTACCTGGAACTATTTCAACCCCTATGACTTTATCACCTATATACTCATAAAGATCTTGAAAAAATTTTTTTGCAACTTCAAAAGTTTCATCATAGTTAGCTTTATCGATTACATCTCCTGTTATTACTATTATAATATGATTTAAATATTGGCATTGTTTCTTTATATCTTGAAGTAAATTTTTATGTACGTCAGAGTAGATACCATTTCTATTTGTAATATGTAAATCAGATAGATGTAAAATACTGATTTCCATAATTAGTGCCTCCATACTTTGTTTTTATCATTTGCATACAATATCTATTAAAGATTATACAACCAAAATACAAAAAAATAAACAATATTTTACCTTTACCTCCGAATAATTTCTCTCTTCTTGCCAAAACGATGGAAGAGTACACCGGATAGATTTTACTATCATACTTTAAATTTACCTTGGGACGTGCATTCAAGGATTATTGATTATGGCACCAATAAACCCCAGAGGAAGGGCGCCCTCCCAACACTTCCAGACATTTAGCACCTTTATCCCGCCATTACGAAGTCCGTAATTGCTACTAGCGGATTATATGATGCGACTTATACGCAGTCTGGTTGGCTCGTTGTTGTTGCGGAATATGGTATCAATCCCATACTTTTATTTCATCCACTTCACCATAACGGAATAGCAAGTTCAACGATTTATTCCTCTATTTATTTTAGAACCCTCTTCTCACTGTGTTGTCCGTTGCGCCATCATGCAACTTTCTCCACAATAATAGACCCACTTAATAGTAAACTATAAGAATGCAGGGAGGATTTTCCCCGATCCAGGTTCTTGAAGAATGCAGCGGTTCCAATACCGCCAAGCACCATCGGTAATATACCGACTTTATCAACTAATTCGGTTACAACATTTAAAGCAGCAGTAGCTCCATCAACTAATCCCTTTAAGAAATCAGAATCTAAAGTTACAGTTGATAACTCTTGGAACTGTCCTTTTAACCCTTCAAGTTTACCAGACAAAGATTCCTGATAAGCTTCAAACTTTTGCATTGATTGTCCAGATGAATTATCAGCGGTTTCAATGTATTTCTCAACATTCTCCCAATTCTGCATGAGGACCATGAAATCATTCATATGGTGTGTGCCCGCAAACGCCTGTGATACAGCACGTTGCTGTACTCCACTAAATGATTCCCAACGATTAGCCGTATCAGCCAGTACGTCATCGAAATCTCGGAATTCATTCTGTGAATCTCTTAATTGAATACCAACACCACGAAGTACAGTCTCTACATTACTCCATTCTGTTACTTTGCCCCTGTAGAAATAAGGCAATATGACTATAATAAATTTATTATAGCGGTCAGGGTTCTTCCAAAAGTGTCTTTACACTTGACCCCAACTCTACCACTTCATATAATGTGGGAATATATGGTAGATCAGACTATCGCATAACCATCGAAATGGTCTTCTTTCATTTAGTCGTTCAAAGTGAATTAGTGTATATTTAAGCTACATTATTAAATTCTATATATTGATCTTTGAAATGGATTTTGTTTTCATCGATAAAGACAGTGATTTTATGACCACCATCGTCGATATAAGACTTGCAATAATTGAATAAACTCGGAATGTTATCTGGAAAGATATCTTTTTTGGTTATGAATCTTATTATTTTCCAATCATTATTGAAAAGAGTGACATTTCTATAATTCTCGTTTCGATTAAATTCCTTTTCTGTCACATATCCCATACGCACAGATAAATCATGTCCGCTCCCGTCCCATTCTACAGCAATTTTTTCATCTGGGAATGCAATATCAATAACGAAATTCTTAAATGGATAATTCAACTCTCCACCGATAATCTCGTACAATTTGTATTGTTGCTTGGAGCATGTAAAACTTCCATGTTGATATCTGGATGATATGGATTTATGAAGAATTTCTTCGTTTTGAATAGGGAATTCAACCCCATATCTTTTTAGATTTGTTCTTTTACGTTTCGCAATAACATCAGGTGCCATTACATGATGTGGAACTCCATATTTCTTTATATCGGTTTGTTTTATTCGTTCTTGAAATTCCGTTAATTGCATAGGATAGTCAACGCCAAATCGATCACGATTACTCTGTTTTACTTTTTCTTTAACGGAATCTAACATCGATGGATTTGTAACTCCGTATTTCTTCAGATTTCTTTTTCTCTTTTTCTGCTGTACTGTCTCAGATTGAGATACATTTTCGACTCCATATCGATCCTTAATAGTATTCTTTGATTTTTCCTTAATTGTATCAAGCTGAAACACATTTTCAACTCCGTACTTTTCTAAGTTGGTTTCTTTAACTTTTAAACTGGAACATTTTCTACATGCGTTCTTCCCATTTTTGTTCGTTCTTCTATATGAACTATACTGAGTAGAATATGTACATCCACAATAATCGCATCTCACAGCTACCAGAACATTACTATTATCTGTCAAATCCGAGACATTTACTTCAAATTCATCACCAATATTTGTCAAATGATATCCTTTATTAATATAATAATTTTTCATTCTATGATTCCATTTGAGGATAACAGTTTTAGATAATAATATATAATCACCTCCTGAGAAAATAAATACACTAATTCTTCTTCCTTGTTGTCCGTCCCACCGGAGTTCCAAGCATACATTCATATCGAATGTAATCATTAGAAAGAAATGCCATAGCGGTTTATGTATTATGCCGCTATGCCCCAACTATTTAGGTCTTCCCCATTATTTTGGTAATCTTTCAAACGTGCTAATTTAATATTACCCATTCGAGAGAAGATAGCATTCAGCGATGTACCGACAGATGCCATACCTTCCTGAGTAGTTTCACCAATTACAGCTGCGTAACTTAATAACTGTTTCGTACTCACTCCGGCTTGCTTTGCGTTGGCAGCCACCTCGTTAAATGCAGTAGCCAAACCACCAACATCAGTAGCACTTGCCATGTCAATAGCCGAAATTTCATCTACAAAGTTCATTACTTCTGATTCTGCCATGTCATAGGATTTCATAGCAGCAGTAATGGTTTTCGTGGAGTCTTCAGAAGACAGATCCCCGATCTTTGAAAGAACGATCGAATCTCTTGCAAGTTTTTGAGACTCTTCAATTGATTTTCCCTGTTTCAGCCATTCAGTTGCACTAGCAGAAACATCAACCATAGTCGCTTTTAACTCTTGCCCTAAATCTGCATAGGTGGACATGAGTCCAGCAGCCCGTTGTTGAGATACCCCTGTGGCCATCTGTAAATCAGTCATAGCATCGTCAACCTGTAAAACAGCTTGAGCCATTGCACGTCCACCATCTACAATGACATTTTCAAGGATATTATAGATTCCGGCAAACTGACTAATTTGAGAAAATGCCCGCTTTAATTCTTCTGTAGTACTTAATCCAGTCATCCCTCTTGCAGAAGCTTCGGATTTAAGCATATTAACTTGCTTTGTGTACTCTGCAAGCTCTGATTTAGAAGTAGCAGCTTTCTGTCTTCTCGCAAGTTCTTCTAAGGTTTCGCCATATTCTTTCGCAGCTTTAGAGTTATTTTTTAACCAGGTTTCAGTTCTATTACCTGCTGTGATTGCATCAAGAGTATTAAAAGTCGTTGCCGCTTTCTTTATAGAATCGCCAAGGTTATCAGACTCTATTTTGGCTTTCTTCATTAAATTGTTATATTGGGATAAGTGAGTTTGAAGCTTTTTATAGCTGTCTGATAAGACATCATTATTTGGAGCAAACTTCACATCAGTAAAGTCTTTATTGATTTGGTCAAGAAGAGTACGGGCTTTTTCAAGAGTTTTTGTGGTTTGTCCGGAAAATTTTTGTATCGAAGCATTTGCTTTAGAAACGTCCACATCTAACTTATACGAACTGACGTATTTTTTCATTTTATTCAAACTAGATGTGAACTTTTCCATGCCGGAAGTATCAGCATCGAATTTGAATTTGGTTGTTTGAGTTCCTTTGAATTTTTTCAATAAATCATCTACTTTAGAAGAATCGATTTCTGTTTTAACCTTGATAGTATGGTTGCCGTTTTGTAATGCTTTTAATTTTTGTTGTGCTTCACTTGTATCTAAATTCGCTTTGACTTTTACTTCATAATTACTCAAAAAATAATCACCCCTTTCTATTGAAAGCTCCCTAGAAAGGAGCATAAAAAAAGATCTAACCATTCGGTTAGATCCTAAATTATTATCAAATGTTTAGTTTTGAGATAACAGTTCCCGGATTTCATCTAAACTTTTGCCGGATTCCACTACCAACTGAACAATTTCTTCTTTCTGTTTTTCCTGTTTTAAATATTCCTGATATGAATCATACGCTATTTTATCTTTCTCCAATTGCTTCAACTCTGTTTTTTTAGCCTTCAATTCTTGAGTTAGATTTTCGATCTCAATTTTCAACTGTTCAATCTGTGAGCTTGGATCTTCTGTCACAAGTTTCTTTTTTCGTGCCATTTGGTACACCTCCTATGAATTGATATTTAAAGTATACCATAGTGGCAGACAAAATAAAATAAATACAGAGCTATGCACGATCAAAATATTTCGACATATGTTTGTCTACAATGTCCGGAATTTCATCCTCCGTCCGGTGGAAATACCCGGACTTACCAAGAACCCCGGAAACACCTTTTTCTGTTACGTCAATTACTTCATCTCCGCTATATGTACCTGTTGAGTAACTGATTGATTCATCCATATAAGCCGTAAATTTCCATTCTTTCCCACCACCGGAAACGGGAGTTGTCTCTGGCGATGTCAGCAATGTTCCGGTTCTTTTATATATTTTTGGAGATCCCTGACTATAGTAATCCATGACATTATCTTCCAGTTTTTCTTTTACTTCATTACGTGCGCCGGTCATGGCACTTGCAAGATCTCTGCTGATAGCTGATTCCAATTCAGCAAAACTATTCACCATTTTGGACATTCAAACCACTTCCTTATTCTGCGTCTTTACGAATTGGAACCACATTCGACTCCGATGAATGAGGATTTGATCCATCTTTGCGAAGTTCTCGCACATATGCTTTGGCGATTTTCTCCACATCACCATTGGTATCAGATACAGTCTGCATGAAATGATTCATGACATCCATGTCAATGCCATTAAATTTTGATATGTCTAATTCATCAATTTTTTTGGAAAGATGATCTAAAAATTCTCCGAGAGAATCACGTCTAGTTAAAATTCTATTTAAATATAGTTGTTTCATAAATGACAGTTTTTCAGCAACGCACTCCATTACAAATCGCATTACCTGTTGAGGGTAAGTCAATACAGTTTTCCGCTTAGACTGCACAAAGAAACTGCAAACCGTTTCGTTTACCTCTTTATTCTGAATGACGGCATCATAGATCACTTCCCCATCTTCAAAATAGATTCCTTCCATGAAGAATGTAACGATAGCCTCGACTTGTGCTGGTTCTATGTAATATGGACAATAAGCACTTACAAACCCGTCTTCGTCAAATTCAAACTGACGATTCACGATATAATCAATGGCCATTACTTTATCATCAAAAGAGATATTTTCTTTAACTTTCAAATTTTCAATTTTCATATATACAATCCTCCAATAATTTGATATGATATTTTGATGAGAGCAGTTCTTATCTCATAATTCTGAGAGAAAGATCTGGTGAAATCTCATGTTTAGTCAAAAATATAAATGTGTGTACGTACGTGCATACACAAGAATCAGATTCGGCCATATCGAATCTGTATGTGCGCACTGGCGTTCTTTGCCTAAAAAATAGCGTAAAGCATCGTTCATTCCTGTAGCTGTGGATCAGACTCTCGTTTTGAAACACATCTACTGTGGGAACTGCTCTCATCAATCATGCGAATAATAAACCTTAAATTTCCAATAATTATTTTCCCCATCCCACATCTCATACGTTTGATCCCATGCATTATACCGAATTCCTTGCAACTGTGTAGAGGTATGACAAATATGAATATATAAAGATGATGGAAGAGAGTAGTTATGTTTTTGCATCTCATTGCTAATTTCGAATGAATACAATGAATCACTTCCCATTATAATAGAGTCACAATAATTTCTGTCCGAGGGTGCTCTGGGTCATACTCGGCAGAAAGAGTTAGACTTTTGAGGTGCTTCATGTCATCGTCTACAATAAAACCAGATACTGTAAATGCATCCAATAAAAACTTCGGAACTTGATTATCTACATCTCGACGAATCCTATTTTCAAAATATACTATTATCGTAACCGTAAAATGTTCTAATTTCTTATTTTCATACCCGAGATCCTGAATAAGCCAGCAACCAAAATCTTTCCATTTTTGTTTAAGGGCATTCATTTGTGGTCTTGGCAATATAAACCATTCGTTAATAGATGGATGTCTCGGCCTTTCAATTGGTAGTTTCTTCGCTTTTGGATGACAGCGAAAATAGAACTTATCATATCGATCAAGAGTATCCTGATCAATTACAATTTTTATTTCTTCCATAAACTATCTACTCCTTAATGGTTGGATGGAGGAGTAGAAGCTTTCCAATATTCCCACGCTTTTTTAGTTTCAGGGGCAAAATAATACCCGATCAGTTTTCCCTTATATCCTTCATCAATCCAAACAGGTTGTACATTTAATTTGGCATAGGTGATAATCTGTTTCAGATTACAGATTTTAATTAAGTTTTTCTCACCATAGACTTCTTTTACATCTTCAAATGACTTGAATTTAATAGTAATCACCTCGCTTGTTTTATTATCGTAAAAAATAGGGCATAAAAATATTGCGGATTGCATATCTTTATACCCTATGTATCAATCCACAATCGATTAACTATTTGCCATGATTCCCGCTGTTTTCATAGCAGCAATCAATTCATTGATTTTATTTTTTAAATCTGTAGTTGTTTCTGTTGTAGCATCATCTACTTTTGCCATCTGTTTTACTAGACCGGCTTTAGCAGTAGTAGCATTACCCGGAGCCGTTGGCATCGCCTTATCCAGTGTCTCGATGCCTGTTTCCATATTATTTAATGCTTCTTTTGTAATCGTTTCGTTATCTTGCCAAGTTTTCTTTGTGTAAGCCATCACGACACCTCCTTATATCCGTTTTCCAACTTTTGCCTTACCAACTTTCCCCCTGCCGACTAAGGCAAGGTCATCAGGGGGAATTATTCCCCCCTCAACTTCCTCCGGAAGCAGTGTCAGATCGAGCAGATTTCCATCATCGTCAACCAGGAGGTCGCATGTAATTGTAACTGTTGCAGGATCTCCATTATTAGAAAATGCAAGAGACATTGTAGGCTGTGGAACAGCTTTATATGCCTTGAACAGATAAGGAAGAATGTCGTCATCTGTCGTTTTCATATATGTATCTCCGTAAACCGTGAAGGCTCTTGGGAAACTTGTAGACTTAATATTGATATTGTACACATTAGTTTTCTTAGTTGTGTAGAATACAACAACAGCTGTATCCTCGTCCCCTGAAGCAAGAGTGATCTGTTTAGATGATACAGAAGAAACTTCAAACTCTGTTTCCAGATTTATATCAGCAGCATCATATACCCATACCTGTCCCTTTGTCAGAGTATCCTCTGTATTAAGGCTAATCTGGTGAGATGCTCCAATTGTTGCGTTCACTCTTTTCATAACATTAGCAGTATCACTTCCTGTACCACCAGACATCATTTCCCACAGTTTCGGCGTCTGAATTTGTGTCTCAATAGTAAGCGTACCACCTCTATCGCCAGAGAAAGACACTTTCTTCGGATGTCCTTTTCCACCATATGCATATCCAGTCTCGCCTGTAAGTTCCTGGCTAGATGTATTAGCGTAGTCTACATAAAGAAATGGGTTTTTTGTTTTATACTCCTGGAAAATCAAGTCAGCAACCTCACGGTTAGCCATCTGCTTTGAGAATAAATTATTTGCCATGAATATTCTCCTCCTTTTTAAAATATAAAAAAGAACCCAGCATACCATTAGGTATCACTGCGTTCCTCTGTCTTGTCATATATATTCGTTCCCCACGCTCCAAAATGGAATGATTTATCCTTATCTCCCCATGCGGCAACACGCATAGTTAAAAAAGTATATTGATCATCAATCTGTAAGCGCTGATATGAATCAAAAAGTTGAAAAACGGTAATATCTCCAACATTAGTCCACGTCAAAGTTTTGTCACGGGACACAACGGATGAAAGAATATTACCGAAAGTCAAATCTTTATTTTGTGCGTTTTTAATTTTATTGAATTTTTGTCTTCTCTCATGAATTCTTGCATAAATCTGTTTACCACGCCGGTTTCTGGCTTTTGATAAATCATCTACTTCGTTTTCATCCGGAGTGATATGTACACGTTGCAAAATAATCTGAAGAATCTTACTATAATTATTTCGATTAATTACACCAAGTCCTGCAAGGTTTCCATCCGAATCATTCTTCTTAGTTAAGAAAGCCTCATACTCCGGATACCAAGAAAAATCTTCAACAAAGAAAAAGTTGAGCGCATCTGTAATGACATTCCGAAAAGATTCATCCATTAAAACAAGGTCAAACTTCGTCGTGTTCAATATTTTTCTTGGAGAAACTTTGATCCCTTTTTTATAAGTCTTATAATAATTTTCAGGAGACATACTTACATGATTCACATAAATGGCATATGTATAGTAGGTAATATCCCAGACTTCATTAATAGTTGGACTTTTTATAGAGCCAATTCCTTCAAAATGTAGAGGACGAGGAGATAATAAGTCACTATAATCAAGCGTCATATCAGTCCCAGCACCTCCTTTATCTTTGGTGTGATATGGAAATCGGAAATAACATAAGAAAGAACCCGGCCATAATACTTATTATTTGGCACGTTTGTAGAAATAGGATATCGATCCGCAAAATTGACCGATCCAATTCCAAAATCCCTGCCAACTGCTTGACTGCATATAAGGCGATTGATTGCCATCATTGCCATGTCGCATCGATTTCCAGCCAATCCCTTTTTTGTAAAATAGACAGATTCTTCATCGGAAAGATCCAAAATATCATGGTGAGAGTAGACATAGATTTGCAAAGAAATATTTTTAATTCTGGAATTGGGAATTAAAGATGCGATAGTCTCCATACAAATAAAAGTACGAGTATCTTTTACCGTTTCTTCAATGTATGGGTGGGTAAAACAATGTCCTACCAAAGTAGTTTGACGTGGTTTCCCATACTTATCAACAGTATAAGAACCCCCTTTCCAATTTTGCTCATAAGAAAAATTAGAGTCATCTAACTCTGGCATAACAAGACGTGTTACAAGGTCATCGTTCATAAAAAGCAATTGTAAGGTAGCTTTAAAGGCCCCGAATTCCCAAAGGGGATCATGAATAATTGATTCAGACATGTCATCCCCTCCTTATTAAAATATTCCTTTTATCAAAATTTGAAGTTGAGCAACAGGCTGATTATCGACGCAGGCTTGCAGATAAAAGCTCTGATCCCGCAGTGATTCATCATTAACCTGTAATTGGGCAGTATTGCCATCCGGCGTGACAAGAATTTGATCTGCGAAATCGGAAACTTTCCATGTCACAGTCAGATTTTCCGGATTTCCAGTTACTGTCTGTATTTGTGCGGTATAAGTACGTGCTTTATGTAAAAGTAAATCGGTACGACCATCAATCCAAATTTCATAATCCGCTGATAGATCAGGATCAGGTCCCGTAGCAGAAGGAGTGAAATAATCACAAATTCCTAATTCCTGATTATCGTCATCGTGAAGTTCGTCTTGCGTTACCGTAATACGAACCAGACCATTATCCCCAAAATGAAGAGTAGTAGAGTCATTTTGCGTGATGATATATGGAATAGAATAGTCTAAGCTGACAAAGAACCTTTGAGGTGTACATAAAGAAATGGTGTCAGAATTTGCCTGCAAAGTAAGCATATGCTGAGATGATCCGAGAGTCATAACTTTATCGCTATATTCACCGGAGTTATATTGAGTACTATTTATATCTTGACACGGATATTCTACAATGGTCCCATCAGGTCGTTGCCATTTTAGGAACCAATTACATTCCGTCAATAAGCCTCGCAAATGAATTTCATTTTCATTGTATAGCTCTGTACAAATCCAATACTGTTTTGTATTTTCTTGATACAGATAATCTCCAATATGAATGTCTGAATCAATCCGTACATGAAAAGAAACACGATTTCCGTTAGCAGCACTGTATTTACGATCATATAATCTAATTGGGAAAAGACCATCCGAGTGTGGATTCTCTCCAGGAACCCAACGAAACATGCAATCACAATACGATGGATCGTTTTGAAATTCCAGATCAGCAATATGAATAGCATCACGAATTTTCATATCTCTCATGTTTTTCCCATGAGCGGAGAGACGTGTTTTCATTCTATCAAACCCACTCATGTTATTGTCCTCGTTTCAAAATAGAATCAAATATCGGTGACTGTGGGTAAGATAAATTAATCATAAGTTGATCGTTTTCTTTTTTATACATTTCACGTACTTCTTTGACTTTTCCAAGTACATCCTTGTTATCATATTTGTGGAAATCCGTTGAAGAAATATGAGCCTGCAACATTTCACCCGTTCTGATGAAGTTAGAATCAAGATAACAGATCGCCATATAATTTGATAGAATTTCACAATTTCGATCGGTAAGTTTAAAATTGAACGTCTTTAATAAATCATCTCGATCATCTAAATCTTGATTGCATCCAGTAAACATTAGAATCGCTGGTTTTAAATAATCTTGAATAATGCTATATGCTTCATCTTCATTCATTCCAGCGAATCCATAATCTTTGATCTTTGGGAAAATACTATCGCAAAGATCTCGATATGTAGTATTCTTATCCAAGATTATCACCACCTTCTAAATAGATTCAGTAAGGTCGAAGCTAAGTTCTTTCTCAAGTAAACGAATCACGTTGATATTAGTCAAAGTACCAGCCCTCATCATCTGACGAGCTTTAGAAATAAGAATATCTCTCATGCTGACATCTAATGCAAATTTAATTGTACTCTTGATTTCATCTGGGCTTTTTGTGAAAAGTTCTTTCAAATTATTGATTTTTGCAACATTCTCATAAACATGTTGTAGACGGAACTTTTTGATCGCACGTTCATCTAACAGAATAACAAGTGGTTTATTCAAATAACCACTTTTATAATTGTTCATCTCATTTAGTTCTGCAACAGTCATGTACTCAATAGCACCGATCTGATTCCAACGAAAGATTGCATTTGTGCTTCTCGCCCGATAAGTCAATCCACCAAATGTAATTGATTTTACTGGAATGATATCATCTAATGACAGACCAACATCGCCGATTTGCACATCTTCTTTAACAGAGTCATCTAATTCATCAATCGCATGAGAAATAGACTCTATAAGAGAAGTGGCAGTAGGAACAGGTGATCCTGTGTCCTCTATCTTGTCTACAGTGTAGTCATCATCATTCATTACACTGTTAGAAATTTCTTTTTCTTTGATTTTTTCAATCAGTTTATCTTTCCCGCAGTTGCCTACAGTGACACCGATTTCTTTGGCATATTCCTTTAATTCACTTAAACTCATAGCCTCAAAATTCATAATTAGTCCTCCTTTGATTTCAGCTTATTCCACTGTTGGATAATTTCGTCAAGACGATCGGATTTTTGAAATACATAATATGTTAAATTATTATTTCGATTTCGACCTTTATTTAAATAATCAAGACCTTGACTTTTAATAAAATAAGCAAGTTTGAAGGAATAACAAAAGAACTTATCTTGATTTTTCATGATTCCTCCATTCTATTCATTTTTCAGTAACGCCAAAGGGCAAAAAAGAACGCCAATCGGCGCTACTGAAATTATATCATTATTCGATTGTATATTTTCCAAACAGGTTGGAAAGAATCACAGCATGTCCCAATTTTGTCTGAACCTGAGAGTCGATTGTCTGATCGTGAGTCTGCTGTTCACCCATCTCTCTTGCTCTTGTATCTCCCTCGAAGAAAAGCTTGATCGGTCTTTCCATATCTGGAAGAATATAGATTGAATTAGGATCCTGCTTGAAATCGTAAGTACCACGAATGAAAGTCTGAGGAATTTCAATCGCAGTTACTCCAAGACCTGTCAGATTTAAGAGTGCGCCAGTAGTAGCCATTTCTTCTTTCTGACTCTGAGAAATCCAACTAGCATCAATTCCTTCGGCGATGTTTGCCAGAGCTGTTTTTGTACCAGCCAGTACAACATTTTTCTGTGAAGCTGTCTGTACTCTCTGGATCAGTTCCAGCATGGTTTCTCTTACATAAGCACCTGTTTCTTTAAATGCTTCTGGAAGATATGTTCCGATTCCGTTAAAAGCTGCGTAAATTCTGGCATCGATCTCTCTCTGGAATGCATTCTGCATATTTCTCACCATAGTTGCAAGATCAGTTGCACCAGTTAAAAATTTCTCTAAATCATTATAGACATGAATATAAATCCATTCCGTCGGTACAGAGAAGGAGCGTTTTCCCTGTAATTTCTGTCTCTCTGTATCCCAGTGGTTTCCAGAAAATCTGGATGCGACAAGAATTCCATCCTGATCGATCACATATTCGTTCTTTTGTCCGAGAGCACCATTACGATATTCTACAAACTGCTGATAGAAAGGAGATGTTTCCCATGCATTCGGCAGATTCGTAGTCAATACATTCTCTACTACTGTGAAAATTTCGTTCTTATGGTTTCTCCATGCCTGATATGTTAATTTATCCTGTCCAATAATTTCAAAGAATGCCTCTCTTACAGCCTGATCCGTATACTTAGTCTGATTCTCGTCTGCAAAAAGGGCTACTCGATTAGACAGACTATCATTAATTAAAGTAGTTAATTCATTTAAGTATCCCATCTTAGACCTCCTTATTTTACAACTTCGATTGTATATTTCTTCATAACTTCGCCTACTGCGTAACCGAAGTTACCACTCTTAGTTCCAGCAGATCCGATGCAGAACGGGAATCCAACTTCCTCTACTCTACGAACAACCAGAGCAGAAGTAGATCCTGCGTCTTTTACATATTTACCGCTCTCGAATTTCACATGATCACCTTCTACGAATGGTGTCTCAAGATCAAGGTTGTAAACTTTGAATTTCATATCTTTTTCCAGACGGTATGCTCTAAAAGCAACACCAGCCTTATTGATATAATTTTCTTCGTTCTGATCAGTTGCTCGGTATGTTTCATAGTTCCATGCCGGATTTGCAACTAAATACATTCCGTCCGTATAATCAGTTTCAGCTTCGTAAACGCTTGTTTCACCTTCAACAAGATCACCTTTTCCTACGATTGCACCATTCTCAATATTAGATGCGCTCTGAAGAGAAAAGCATACACTGCGAGGAACAAACGCAGTTTCAACTACCATATATCCGTTACGCATATTGATAAACCTCCTTATTTGGCATACTTATCAAGCAGGTGTCCATATCTGCTTGTAGTCTTATCTGTATTTTTGTGATTAGAAAAAGTTGTGGAAACCGGGGTATAAGAGAAAGTCCCCTTTGAAGAATTATTCATCATAGATTTGCCAGCCATCAGAGTTAAATCTTTTCTGATTTCTTCAACAGATTGCGAATAATCAAGACGTGCTTTGTAAATCAGGAAATCTGCAACTTTTCCAAGTTTCTTAGAGAACTCAGCAACAACTTCATCGATTGCATCTTTATGTTCCTGCTCTTTCTGTTCAGCAGCAGCAGCTCTGAATGTTTCCAGTTCTTTCATAGCTAATTCATACTGTTCATTTAAAGCACGGTACTGAGCAACCAGTTCTTCATTGGCTTCATCATATTCTTTTTTGATTCTTGCTTCATAATCAGCTAATGCATTCTCTGTAGCTTCGTGGATCGCTCCAGCCATATCAAACTCACTGAATCCATCGGCTTCAATTTTTTCACAAGCAGCCAAGCTCATTTCACTTTTTGCATCAAAATTGATAACCAGTTCTTCTGTTTCCGCTTCAGAAGTAATTGCATAATCGAACGCATAAGCTTTATAATCTTCCAGATCGATTACATTTACTTTCTTGTCAGTCACATTCAGAAGTCCATATTTCGGACGATCTGTGTCACCAATCTTATACTGTGAAAGAGCTTCAACAAATTTCTTTAATTCCATTTGTGGTACTCCTTCCTTTGAATTCGTATATTTTTTGTATTCATCAAGCATATGTTGGAATTCCTGCTTGAAAGAATCCATTTCATAATGTCTTCCGATACATGCTTCCTCGAAACATGGTTCTACGTCAGTACCAAGGATACAGGCAGCAGAAAATGTGAATTCATCAATTTCTAAATAGTGATCATCTGTATAATGTGCATTATCAATAGCAATCTCCATACTCTGCGGATGCTTCTCGTCAAGAATTGTTTCAACTTCCTGATACCTTTCTTTCCAAATAATGCATCCTTTTAGCTGCAGGTATTCATGCTTGGTATGACCATCTTTTTCTGTAATTGTGACCCACTGTGCATTTTCGACCGCTTCTTTTGTAATAAACCCATATGGTTTTGTAGTCTGTTCAAACTTAATACCTTCGCTGTCGATTATAATTTTCCCGCCGTGAGTTCCGAAATCCTCTTCGCCTTCCTTATAAATGAATTCCCCTACAATCGGAATCCCATATAAACTTGGAAGAGCATTATTAATTACTTCTTTAGAGATTTTTGAATAATTTCGATTCTTTCCGTGATAGCAGAGCAGAATATCAGTTAAAGCAAACTGCTTATTATAGGAAACTTCTGATCCAGATAACTGAAACCGAAACTCTGTATCATACCGTAAGTACTTAGGTTTCAATTCGCACCTCCTCTCAAAAGTTCATATATGAAGAAATGAAAAATGAGCATTCTTCAAATTTTGAAGACAGCTCATCGATCAATTCTTTACTTTCAATAAACTGATAAACTGTCTGACTATCAATCTGAATTTCACGGTAATCAAAACCATGCGCCTTCAATTCATCAGCTTTTTCTTTATTTAATACATTGATTAATCTCACGATGACACCTCCTTATACTCGATTAGCAGGATCATTCGTATCATTTTCTCTTGCACGTTCTCCGCTGGTGCTTAAATCTTCGTCATCAATCTGGTTCCTGCCAGCCGTTCCTTGGTCAGAAGAAGACTCGGTATAGGATGATTTCAAAGGAGTCATTAAGTCAAACACATCACGAAACATCACTTGCTCTATCGAAATATTTCCCATGAAAGATGCCGGGGACATTCCCATCGCAGCAGCAAGCTTTTGTTTATTTGGTATACTTGCTTGAGCAAGTTTTAACTCAGAGTCGATCACTTCTTGCGAATTAAATGTTGTAATATCTAACAGGCGATATATGAACCGATAGTTTTTATCAAGGAAGCCACGAATTTTCATCTGCAATGAAATCCAGTCTTCAACTTTTCTATAGATTCGAAATACATCCCCACTATCATTCGTGATACTCAATTTTAATTCGCTACCAGAAGAAGATCCAGAAAGTAAAGCTTCAGACACACCAGCTTCCGCAAAAGCCCAGGTTGTTGCATCTGACACCTTATCCCGGTCGTCCGAATTCGTAGAGGAGAACTCCACGGAATCCACATCCCCCGGATAAGGAAGAACGCCGATATTGTCCTGAATGACCTGTACCGCAGTCTGGATGAAAGGAGAAAGGACTTTATCATCCATAGTCATCTGTCCATCTTTTGTAGGAACCTTCAATACCAGCAATTTATAAGCGTCATTAATTGCTTTGGTTTTTGCGAGGTCTTTATATTCATCAATCAGCATGACATCTGCAATCATCGAAAAAAATGGAGGAAATGCATACAGAAAATCGCTGTTATACTTCACACAAAATGAATGTTCAAGCGGAACATCGATTAAATTACTGGGCTGTTCTTTTGCTCCTTCCAACAATTCCTGTAATGATGGAGGAAATTCTTCTACGACAGAAGAGGAAAGTAAAGAGCGATTAATATAGAAACTAAAGATATTCCCATTTACCAATCCTTTTAATTGACAGTAACGAGGATCAAGATAATAGTAAGATACATCCGTTTCGGTTTCATCGACATATGCGAATACAATATCGTTCAACATCATGCGATGAATAATGTCATTGATCTGATTTGACATATTAAATTTGGATGCTTGTGCAGAAAATTTAAAATAGTTCTTTTTGATTTCGGTTTGAAATCTTGGGTCATTCATTTTTTCCATATATTTCACAGACGTGACTTCTGTATCAATATAAAATTGAGCTTTTGCCATATTGCTAAAATAATCAATAAGACGCTTGATATAGCCAGACTTTTGATACATATAGTTCATCAGACGTAAAATATTTTTTCCGTATCGCTCTGGGTATTGACACATCAGCAGGATTTGTTTTCTGGAAAACCCACAAATACGTGTCGGGGTAATTGTGTTTTTCAGTGATAATTCTGAAATTACCAGACGGCGCAGGGAAGCAAAATCCATAGTCGAAGTTTTTGAATGAACAAAATCTTCAAAAGCTTTTTTGTCAGACTGATATAATTCTTCTAACTTTTGTTCAGTAGAGTTTTTCTGCTCCATATTCACCGCCTTTCTACCTATAAATCGATGCAATTGAAGGTCTGCGTGCTAACGATAACGTATGCTTTGGAACTTCAACCTGTTTCTTGGTATAGGAACAAAATTCTACAATATAGTAGATTAAATAGGATAAAGCAGAGAATCTATCCTTATCCATTTTCTTTACAACTCTTTCGATAGAAAGAGAATTATTATTCATATATCTAATCTTTAAATTCGCAATTTCTTCAAACAATAGGTCTGTCTGCACATACGGAAGGATATGCAATGTCGGATCAGATCGGTCTTTTGCAGTAAAATCAGAATCAGATTTCTTTGCTAAAAGTCGAAGACGACCGGAATCTACAATATCAATAAAGTCTGTAATGACTTTACTCTGATTCCCTTGTGCCTTCATATCAAACAAACAAGATTCTGCTTCCTTGATTTCCGGTTCATTGCTTGTATTAACTGTATTCCAGCATCCAAGATAATCACCAGTAACTGGGTCATAAGCATCTTTCAGTAATTCGTCGATTAATCCGGCTCCAAGACCATTACCATCGACGATCACCATTTTGGCATTAAAGTCAATTTTCGTTTTCTTAACTAAACATGCCTGTGCTGTAAAGTTCAAAGTATTTGCGACAGAGATAATATTTGGAATTTCAATCGATTTGATTCTGTTAGATTCACGGTTCCGAATAACACGGCCCACGACAATAGAAGATTGATTATTATTGGTTTTTTGAGAACGAGCCACATCGACTCCGATATAGTTTTCCTCTTCATACTTATTATAATTGACAGCAGGAGAGGTAAGGGTTCTGCAATTCAGCAGCTTATTTACATCTACCAAAGCACCGTCAGAACTTCCAACCCATTTAGATTCATAGTTCTGAGCAAATGCAACAGATGACATTTCCTGTTTCTTTTGGAAGATCTGGCTCTTTGTAGATCCTCGTCCGTAATAGCAAGGAAGCCACCAGCTAGAACCTAAAACTAAGGTGCCTTTCAAATTTATCATGTCTTTACACATCCGAACCGAACGTTCATATTCGTCAGAACCTTTAAATCCGGCTGTCGTAAAGAAATTGATTTGCTGATTTAGTTCTTCTGGGTCAGTAATAGAATATTTTCCAACACAGACACGAGGAACTTCCACGATAGGTTTTAAAGCATCCTGAAAAGTTGCATCATCAATCAAGGCAGACTCTTCGATATTCATCCTTTTTCGACGCTGACCTTTAGAAGATTGAGCATTCGCTAAATTATCTAATGTAGCCCCGTTTACAAACTTAATCGTTGCATCACCTTTGGCAAAACTTGCTTTTGCAATTTCATTCTGCAACATAGGATAGAACCGCATAATTTCTTCATATTTATCTTTTAACAGATCTGCAGCGTTTTCTTTTGTCTGCGCTGTAAGAGAAATTGTGATCTCTGGATAGAAGATACAAACTAAAATGGAAGCTAAAACTTCATCAAATGTTTTCCCGTACAATTATGTTATCCTAAAAGCTTTTTATCTTTTAGTTCTTACAATCACTTGTAAGTTCAGCGTACATTTTCACCCTCGTTTTACGTTAGGCATAATCTGGATGATTCTATAAACCATCGTGCCGGACACTCGTGGGTATATTATATTTATTCAACACCTACGCGTTACGATGATAGACGACCTTGCGAAATCCGCCTACTTATCTCGATATTCTCTTGCCGTATCAAACAAGCAGTTCATCGATATTGCCCGGTTTTACTAGAAAAGTTTCCAATTCTAGGAGGCTACTATTTAACCTCTTGGGAAAACACCATAAAATGATACGAACCGTAGCATTGCACGAAGATAGACCCGCTGATCTGTATGTAAATTAAGTCCTCCCTTTTCTGGTTTGATTAAATCCAGAAACAGATCAGGATACCATCGAGCAAAACTACAGAAATATGTCCAATTTTTTATATTAATGCCAGAACCTAAGTTCATGGTTGTTACTCCTCTTGAAATTCGGGAGGAATAGTAATAAACTTCTCAACATTAGGCCGATTCTCCGAAGTAGGATCATCGGTAAAAATTCCATATGGATCACCATAAGTGTCAATATATTCTTGCTTTTTCTGATCATAAAAATGATAGATATCAGAATACGGAACTTCTGGCATTCCATTTAAATTTCTTTCATAATTGATATAGCACCAGATAATAAAATCGACCGCATCATTCGGGCGATATTTAAATTCCGGAAAAATGGGGATTCGCTCATTGGCACTTTCAACCGCTTGGAAAATGTCACTAAAACTCGTAATTCCACCTTGAAGATCTGATTTCGACATTTGCTTTGGAGTCAGTTTAGCATCTTCAGCTGCTTTGGCGGCAGCAGTATACCATTTCTGTGCATCAAGAACATTTCCTTCCGCAGTCGCCATTTCTTCTTTTACCTTAAAACGCACGTAAGTTGCCAACGCTTCTTGATGGAGCGTAGTCTGTACAGAATAGTTTTCAGTAATGTTTTTGTACTTATAGTACATATTCCGGTACTCAGTAATCGTGTATCCTTCACCAAAAAGACGTACCATTTCATCTGTTACTTGGAAATCATCGGTAGAAGAGGAGAGGGGTTCTTCTTTTTTCTTGACAATATTTTGAGCTTTTTCATGCTTGTGTAGAATATCTGGATATTTTCTGGAGATAGCATCGAGATCAGTATTGCTCAAATTTGTATTCTGATTTATAAAATTTTCCTTTTCAGAATCTCCATATCCCTTATTTACGTTCTGCCTCATTGCAATATTTTTGAAATAAAAGGATAAAATCTTATCTCCGTGATTCGGAATATCTTCTTTGTCAACAAATGGATTTTCTGTCTCAAACTGTAGATATGCACTTTCCAACAAATTTTTATAATACGGTTTATCGATTTTACGCAACACATCATTTAGTTTCAGAGGATCAATGCGGTTCTCATCATCTAAAATAAGCCCAAAGACACAATCTTTGCAGATCGGGACCCTTCCATCTTGCTGGAAAAGTGGGCTTCGACTAATATAAAAATCCTCAAACCGTTTTTCTTTTCCACATCTCTGACACCGTTTTTTCGGTTTATCTGTTCTTCTTGCCATGATATCACCCGCCTTTGATTTGAAACTCTATGACGTCCTTTTTCTGCTTTCCATTAATTTGGTTACAGAATCAAGATCTTCCATATCGACAATGATTAATTTCCGCATTTCTGGCTCTACATTCTTGTGCATGAAGCTATTTCCACCGTTTTCTGTATAACTATTAAACAGTTCCCAGAATGCTTCAGATTCTAATTCCGTCCATTCCAATCGTGGATTTACATCTGGATTTGTATAGTAACGATAAGAGTGAAGCAATTTTTCACGAGAACTTGCAAGTTCATATTTCCGGCTACGTTCAAATAATTCATTAATAGAAGCCATATTCCGTTGTTGAGTCTCAGCAAAAGTGTCCTGTTTTTCTTCAATACGTTGAATAGCTTCTGTGAGCTGGCGCTGTATTTCAAAACTCTGATTGCGATCATGAATACGAGTTGCTTCACGATCTTGGCGTTCCTGCTCCAGCTGTGCCTCATATTTCGTACGATCTTGAGCATGGGTTTCCTGAAGCTTCTTCACTTCATTTAATGATTTTTGAATATTTTTGTCTCGCAGTTCTTCAGCCTGCCTTTTCTTGAGTTCACTGTCAATCCATTTATTATATTTCTTCCTAAGATAGAAGAAAGCAGCGATCGCAAGAATGATCATTGACCACGACACGCCAAAGATTGTTTCGCCTTCTAATAATTTTAATAACGCATCCATGTTGTCCCCCTTTGCCTTACCCCAGATGTCTCATCCATGGGGATAATCAACTTTTATTATAAAACGGTACTGCCGTGATTCGAACACGGACTACGTTGCCGTAGGGCAGATTAGCAATCTGCTGAGATACCATTACTCCACAATACCATTACGACATGTGAGGGAATCGAACCCCCGAACCTTTTACAGCCAACGGTTTTCAAGACCGCTTCCTCGACCAACCGGACACATGCCTAAAATATAACCAGTTATATCACTGGCAAAGTCTATGTATTACACATATTAATGTAAATAAATCGACAGAGATGGAGTCGAACCACCCGATCCCGAAGATAACATCGATAATAGGAGTGGAGGGAATCGAACCCACTCAGTGCTAAAGCCACGGAATTTACAGTCCCGCCAATCTCCTTAATTGTCTACACTCCCAAAAATTCTTTTGTTTTTACTACCAAATGTATCTAATTGTCGATCACAATTAGGGCATACCCAACGAAGGTTAGATAGTACATTATTAGTATTATTTCCATCGATATGATCTAAAATTAGACTTAATGGTTTTCCATTCCAAAATGGCTCTTGTCCACAAATTGAACATTTATATTCAGTGTAAGAACCCTTGATGTACCATTCTCGCAAAGTTTTTTGTGTTGCAGTAGAATCTTCACAAAACACGTTTTCTTCTGTTCGTTTAATCCCTGTACTAACACCTTTTGTAAAATGATCTGTAGAAATATTATATTTATCAAGTCTAGTTTGAACAGTATGTCTATTTGCTCCACTCGCTGAACTATATCCAATTTTTCTTAATACTTCTTGTAATGTCCGAGAAGATTGAACTATTTTTTCTAACTCGTCTTTTGACAATAAATCTACTTTAGCCATTATCATAATCTCCCCTTTCTTTTATAGTACTTAGATAGGTATATATCCAGCGAAAAATAAAGTATTCATGTTTTTTGGTACCCAGAACAGTCAGACTTTTCCATTGCTTGTCAAACTGGGCCTTGGCATTTCCTCCAAAGACTGCACAGGTTTTCATGTGCTACAGTTCCGCAAAACTGTACCGCTATCCATGGATCTGATAGGGCATGATCCTATAACACCTCGTTTAACGGGCGAGTGCTCTACCAGTTGAGCTACAGATCCAAAAACATTAATGTAGTATGCCAGATTTTTACTAGACCGCTTTACTCTACGCGTTTGAGTACTGGCAAGAGGAGAATCCCGGTAGTCAATCGGAGTCGGCAGACCTCACAACTACACCAATATATTATAAAATTAAACGACTCCGGTCGGACTTGAACCGATCATTATGTCCTTGAAAGGGACATGTCATTACCTTTAGACTACGGAGCCAATAGGGCAGTAGTTCACTGCCCTCATATAATAAGAAGAAACACAATTTATTCTGTAGCAATTACTCCCGCAGTTCTTAAACTTGCAAGTAATGCGTTTAATTTGTCTTTCACATCTGAATCTCCGGCATCTGCAACAGCAGTACCTTTAGATGGAATTTCTGACTTTTTCGCATACGTTTCTTCCGCCGTGCTTGTCTGGACATAATTACCTAAAGCAGAAGCGTCGGCTTTAGAAGATAAATCAGTTTTCTTTGCATATGTTTCCTCTGCTGTACTGGTCTGTACATAATTAGCTAAATCAGAAGTATTTGCTTTGCCTTCAAGCTCAGTTTTCTTAGCATATGTAGATTCAGCAGTAGAAGTCTGTACATAAGAAGTAAGAGCAGAAGCATCCGCTTTATCTGCAAGAGCGTCACCTACAGCCTTGGCATCTGCAGCCTGTCCTTCCTGAGTAAGTGTATTGTCAATCGCAATATCAGATTCTTCACCAGATCCTTCGACTGGTTTTTTAACCCATGTATCACTTGCATTTAATTCGTACAGATCACCAGTTTCTGTAACAGAAGCAGTACTACCAACAGCACACATTTCATCGGAAACAGTATCACCAGCCTGTGCTTTTCCCATCTTGTTACTTGTGGGAAGATTTGTAATATCGGCAGCAGTATCACAAATAAATTCTCTACGGGTTTTCCCATGAGTAGACCCATGAGCCTTAATTACTTTATAAGCCATCGATCATCATTCCTTTCCTTTATCTTGATCAAAAATATCAGAAGTGAGATGAAAGTCTTTTACAGATACAATGACGAAATCGGATTTGGCATATCCGTCTTCATTGATCATTTTCTCAACAAATTCATCCAACTCTTCATCAGATTCAAAACTAACCAATTTTTGCTCTTTGTCGGTTACGGTAGTCATGAATTGGAATAAAGAGTCAAATTCGCCACGATCTTCTCTTTTAAGTAAAATACAATACATGTTCTCACCTCACTAAATCACAATACTATCTTTCAATTTTCTGATCTTAGAAGTATCAACTTTTAAATAGAACTTCTTCGTCACATCTGTTCCGGAATGGTTCAATAATGTAGAAACATCTTCCAAGCTCATTCCGGCATTTTTCAAGAGAGTAGCATAAGAATGTCGGAAGTCGTGAGGATGTAATGTAGGAACACCTATCATGTTGCCAATTGTTTTACACCAATCACCTAATGTACCATTACTGATACATTTGTCTTTTGTTACATATGGAGTTATAAACACCCATCCATAATCCTCAATATCATTCTGTTTTCGATACTCTTGAAGTTGTAGGAGTAAATCTTTTACTTCTTCTGAAAAGGACAACTCTACATCTTTTCCTTCCTTTTCCAGTACGTGTTCACAAGTCCGATCTTCAAAGTTGATTTGATCCCATTTCAAATGAGCAATCGCATTCACACGGGCCATCGTAGTTAGAGAGAGCATAGTGTATGTATATAACTGAATATCACCGCATTCTTGCAATTTTTCTCTCATGTACTGCACCTGCTCTTTAGTTAAGAATGTCTGAGTAACTACAGACTGCCCCTCTTTCGGACGTTCAATAAACTCCACAGGAGATTCTTTGATCAACTTCTTTTTACGCAAAAACTTATAAAAAGCGGAGATAGAAGACATGACACGCTTCTGGCGGTTTACATTATTGCCCTGTTTCTTACGCCAATAATAATATTCTTCAATGTCTTCATCGGTAGCCTCTAATACAGATAAATTAAATTGATAGTCATGCATATAAATAAACCATTGCATCAGATCGGAGTTATAATTCATAATCGTTTTCGGAGATAGATCCCGGATAGACATATCAATCTGATATTTATTGAATAATCTCAATGTCTCAGGATTGATTTCTTTTTCCTTTTCTTTATCAGCAAGACAAATCCGTTTACTTCTTTGTGCCATAGGACCTCCTTTCCGATATATTCAAATGAATCCGCAAGCTGTGACACTTGCAGATCCTTTAAAAAATTATTATTCATTCATATTATTATCTTCAATCGTTTCGGAGTTTTCTACTGGCTCATCTGTAGGACGCTCCGGATTCTTATGATTTGCGATAAAAGTCATCACTTCATCTTTTGAAATTCTGCCGTCACGCAGCATATACAAGATTTCATCTGCAATCTGCGCAAATTCTGTGATAGACTGATTTTTATATACCGCAAATCCGATGAATACCAGATCCATAATCACTGTTACTATGGCAGTAATCTGATCTTCCTGAAATTCAATTACGGGCTTTCCCATTGCTGTAAGAACCGAATTAACGATTACAAGTAGTACCATAACGATTGATACCCAGGTGTGCGGTTTTACGTTCTTTAAATTAATTTTCATATAATCACTCCCTATCTAAGAAAAGAGAAAGAGAAGACAATACCGGGAGAACCTCGCTACTGCCTTCTCCAAGAAGAAAAGAATTGCTATGAGTTATAAGAATTTCATGATTTCGTCCTCACTCCTACATGTCGTTCCAAAATATACACCACCAGTCAGCATAAGAACATAAGAACTTTGGTTATTGGGATCGGCAGAATCAATCTCTACAATATTAGACTGAGAAAAAAGAGTAATCCCTTTATTGATGACATCAAACCAATCAGATCTAATTTCGTCATCAATGTACACATAATCATGAAAATAAATAATTGACTCTTTCTTGGTGAGTTCAAATACAGAAAGAATCATCTTTGTATCAATATCGATTTGGTAGATACAATCTTTATCCCGATCAATTTGCACCATATCTACATCTAAATTGTGTTCACCAAATAAAACGCCAAGAAATGAGTTTAGATTTACTGGATCAACAAGTAACGTTACAGAAGTTTCTTCTGCTTGATTTAAGATATGTTCAATGCATTCTTTGTAAGTATGAAAATTCATTGTGTTCAAAAAATACACCACCTTACTTATTTACAGCTTCTTTAAAAGCTTTACCAGGTTTAAATTTCGGAACTTTAGCGGCTGTAATATGCATCGGCTCTCCCGTCTGAGGATTACGCCCAACACGTCCAGCCCTTTCAGCTACCTCAAAAGAACCAAATCCAACAAACTGAATTTTGTCTCCTGCAATCATAGCGTCCTTAATTGTTTCCAGACAAGCATCAACCATTTTGGCTGCCTCTGCCTGTGTATATTCTCCATCTAATTTTGTAGCAACTTTCTTTACAAATTCACCTTTATTCATCAATTTTCTCCTTGTTTTTGATTTTATTTTAATGTAATATCGTAAATACAATCCAAACCATCATCGTTAATAACGGAAACCGTCTGCTCTGGATCATTGACCTTGCGGATAGATGTAGCATAAGAATCACTTCCGGAGATGCATCCAGATTGAATTACTTTCACATTGGAATCCGTCTGATATCCATTTGTATGACGATGCCCAAGCAGAATAATGGATGGTTGTTTGCCATACATCATTGAAATGTCTCTGGCAACTGTATTCGGATTGTCTTTATGTCCATGAGTAGCGACAACCAAATGACCACGGATATTGAACATGGCGATTTCCGGGTTCTTTGTGTTCTCATGGATATAAACATTCTTAATATTTTGCAGTCTTGCAGAAAGATAGAAGGGCAGCAGTAGATCCATATTCTCTCCATCCAAAGAATCCTCTTTCTTTGGTGAAATACGAGAATGATTTCCAGGTGTCACATAAATGTGTATCCCAGTAAAATGCTGTGCCAGTCCTTGAATCATCAATGCAATTAATTCGCTAACAGTTTTAAACTGCTCGATTAAATCCATGTTATTTTCTAATCGCATATTATTGTGGATAATACCGGATAGAATTTCTCCGATGACCAGATAGCAGTTCTCTGTATGATGTGTATTGCGAATAGAAATGATTTTATTTAGATAGCGATTCAAGCGTCTCCTTAATACCTCTTCATCGAAACGATTGAATCCATTGTCAATTTTAATTCCGGTATGGATATCAGTAAGATGGGCTAATAGATCACAATCTGTACGGATTATCTGTAGTTCTTTATCCAGAGTAAGAGATTCTGTTTCTTCTGATATCACACGACCAACCAAATCGAGAAAACTTTCCCTGCGGGCCTGTTCCCGGATCAGTCTTCGATACTCATTCCGCTCATCTCGGACTTTAACTTTTTCTTTTTCTAATTCCCGGCGTTCTCTTTTAATTTCTTCCAATTCTGCCTGCAAATCAGGAGCTTTGGTATGGTATGCATCCAGCATCGCATCAAACGATTGACGCTTTTTCCGGTAAGCGCTTTCTGAATAGTGTTTCTCTAATAATTCATTTAAAATATCGGCTACTTTCTGCCATGATCCGATCAGTTCTTTGTCACCGGTGACACGATAGATCAGTTCATCGTCAGTTTCACCTTCATATCTTTGATACTGATAACTAATAGAAGAACACCCCTATCTTACTCATCCGCAGGAACTTCATCATCCTGCTTGATCGTGATAGACACGCCGTCTACTTGATCCCAGTCTTCTAAAATCTTACGAATATTATAGGTTCTGGTTTCGTCCTTCGTGTACTCAGTTACAGTTCCATCTTCTAAACCAATAGTTGCATTTTTTAATGAAATACTTTTTGTTCTCTTCAATTTTCATTATCCTTTCTTTGATTTATTCTTCATATTCTTGATATTCATCCTCTGATTCCAGCATCTGGAATCCAATCGCAGATACAGATCCAGTTTCTTCGCTACCGTAGATATCTTGTAGTTCTTTATTCCCTTTTGCAATATGTCTGCTCGGAATTATTTTCAACCATTCCATCCAAGATGCGATGACTGTTACTAATTCATCTACTAATGGCAGTACGCTGGCAAACAGTACACCGAAGATAAATAAAAGAATTGTTTTATGTTCCTTCATACGAACATACCTCACAACGAAATTTTTGTGCCATAATTCACAGCAACAACTTTAGTAGTTTTTAATTTTGTCCTTATTTCTTCCTGCAAATCTTCTTTAAATTCCAATCGGGCAGTCTTATCTGAATGGACTAGATAGATTTTTTCACAGTTAATAGAAGAGTAGTAGTTGAGCAAATCCTTTCGTTGCATATGTGAACTGAAGCTATGCAGATCAATGATCTGACATTTATTCTTGATCGATTTCCCATTAATAGAAATCGTTTTTTGATTTTGGTTATTCTTGATTTTGCCCGCAAGCGTATCCCCGCCGGCATATCCGACAAATAAGATGGTATCTTCTTCACGAGGAAGAATGCTTTGTGTCCATTTGATGCTACGGCCTGCGGTCAACATTCCTGATGAACTTAGGATTACTTTAGCTCTTGGATCAGAAACGGCAGCTTTACTTTCTTCTGGGGAAATAATGCGTTGTATATTTTTCCACTGCATCATTTCATCAAACTTGACCTTCGCTTCGCCTTCAAGGATTTCGCCGTAGCAATCCAAGAGTCGATTCGCCAGAGGACTATCAACCAATATAGGGATTGAAAAATTCGGATCATTTCCCCATATTTGATAAAGCTCCCAAAGAATAAATGGAGTCCGATCTAAAGAAAAAGTAGGAATAAGTACCCTGCGATGATTTTGAATACAAAACTGATCGATTACAGTCTTGATCTTTTCACGATCCAAGCTAATATCCTTTTTGGTCATAGATCTTGACCGATTTCCATAAGTACATTCACCAAATACAATATTGCTGCTTGTGATTGGATGAAAAGGTTCAACAAATACTTTGCGGTCTTCAATCATTGAATTCCCTAAATCAGAAGTAAATAGGATCTTTCTGGTATGCGATCCTCCATTGATATACAGTTCTGTTTGACAAGAACACAGAATATGTCCTGATGGAGTATACCTGATGCTAACATGATCGTTCAGCTGAACTATTTTACCAATTTCAATTTCTTCTATATGAGCAAGCACTTGATATACCTGATCTTCCGTATAAAGAGGGGTATATTTACCGTCAGAACTTTTTGATTTTAGGTTCAACGTCTCACAATCACGCTGATTAATGTATGCACAATCCAGTAGCATTTCTTTTAAAATGCGTGTAGATCCACGGGGAACAATAATTCTGGCATGATCATTCCCTCTGGCAAATAGAGTGGGAAGGCTTCCGATATGATCCGTATGGACGTGTCCTATAATGACCATATCGATCTCTTTAGATTTAATTTTGGATATCATTCTGGAATTTGCCCGATAATTTTCCAATATGGTATGGTTATCCTGAATCATACCGAGTTCAAATAAAAGTGTTTGTCCATAGCATTCGATTTTCGTGCAACTGCCAGTAACACCTTCAGCATTACCGCCGATCACTTCAATCGATACTTCACGTTTCTTTTTGCTGATGGTTAAGTCCCACCTTTCTGTCTGTACTGATATGTCTTATAATGACTTTGCTTTATCAGCATAATAGTCTTGGATATAGCGTTTACCGGCGCAACCACGAGTCCGATAATATCCAATATGATATCCCTTCCGATTCACGAAACCACGGGAAGTGTTGCGAATAACTCCCGCATTCAGCAGTTTTTCTAAATCGGATTTACTGATTTCTTTTATAAAAATCGTCCCTTTCTGTGTATATTCCCTGTACAGGGTGAAGTTGAGGTGACAGGATTTGAACCTGCGATCTCACGGTCCCTAACCGTGCGCCTTAACCAAACTGGGCTACACCTCATGAAAATAGCGGGTACGAGAGTCGAACTCGTTTCTCAGGCTTATGGGGCCTGTGTGGGACCGTTCCAGCATAACCCGCCTCATATATGAAAGTGCCAGAGAAATATCCCTGGCACAAAGCTATCTATTCACTTTATCTGTTAAGCTGCGTTTTATCTCACCACGCAGCCGTATTTTTGGTGTTGCTTCTATATCCCGTAAACATCCTTTCATTTGCGGAACCTCATGCCTTGCAACAATATGCAAGCCTGAAAATAGTTTAATCACTCTTTCTTCGGCCGAGGTGGTGGAAGATAAGCATTCGACCACATTATCCTCTACGGCATTCAAAACCTTCCGTACCGTCGATGCTGGGATCTTCTGAGATTGCGCTACACGTTTTATTAAATCTTCTTTGGTTATAACCATTCTCAAGCACCACCTGTTCGATTAGTAAAAATAGACAAGTCTATATTGGTAAAAAATAACATATTTAAACTCCTTTTGAGATTGTTATTTGGACGACATGTCTAGGAGTTCGTGTCTTCTCCCTTATGCCACATTTCAAAATCGCTCATTCCGACCGCACCAACGGTCATTTTCTCCATTTTGGTACTTTTTCACAAAAATGGATTTTGACCGCAAACACGGGCGTTTTTGAGATAGTTGAGATAATTCTAGTGTTAAAAATTTAACGAGATTTTCCCCAATATTTTCGTTTGCTTTCCTTATCTTTTTTGTACTGACATATTGCACAACGATGGCTTTTGGATCTCGCCGGGACCTCAAACCACTCTCCGCAATCTACGCATTCCACAATCTTTGTGGCAGGAATTTCTAAATTCTTCTTTAAATTCTCCACTATGTACTTTCCATAAGCAAACCAAAGCATCTGCTTGGATCGGTGAGGAGTCTTGTACAAGTAATAAACCAGCATATCTGCAATGGTTTCATTTGAATATCCAAGATCAGTAAACTGCATCCGGATCTGACAGGCTACATAATGCAGATTGTCCTCGTATTCTTCTTTCATGTTTATCATATAGCGATACTGTTGGTTTAGTTCCCGGTATAGTTGAGATACTTCTTTAGAACAAACAATATTTACATTCCCCATCATTTTTTTATAATTAATTGTTCCGAGTTTCAAACCTCTGGTATTAATACGTGTATTTGGAATCTTCGTAAAAAGTTTATTTACAAAGCTCTGATTTCGAGGTTCAACCTGTTCTGGCTTTTTATCCTTGGCATATTCAAAGAATGCAGGAAGTTTGCGGTTTGTGTAATAAGAAATTTCTTTCCCGATTTCTTTTGGAAATTCTGGTTTATATAATGTTTTGGCGTAATCGATAACAAAGTTGTCCTGACAACATAACCGTTTTACACAGTCAATCGCCCTTTGTTTTTCTTCCAATGTTCCAGAAACAAATACTTCATGGTTCCAGATCTTCGAAATATGATTACTGTACATTCCAATATTTCCGCCAACAAAAGCAGCATGAAGCCCTTTATAAATATTCTCTTTATTCAATGTAGTAGACTCTGCTTTCATCATATTGTAATAAAGAGGAACAATCCCATTCATGTTACGCTCTGCGATAGATACAAAAACTGGATCAGTTACAACCAGTAATTTGTCACCATCCACATCAAACTGTAAAATCTTGCTTATCAAGTCATGCGTACTGGTATAAATCCCATTTGTAGTAAACCACCTGCGGATTTCCGCAGATCGTTGTCCATATGCCTGATTTGCGATATTGAATCTCACCGCATGTTCTTTATAAAGATGCGGGCTACGCAGACAATCTACCTTTTCCGCCTTGCGTGTCAGCCAACAGAAGACTTCACCATCTTGCAGTAACCCCGCCGGATTCTCAATGTGTCCAAACCAATATTCACAAGCTGCGTAGAAATCAGGTAATACAAAGGTATATTTCCCTCCAATCTCCAATTTTCCACTACGATACTTTTTTAAGAGACTATCTTTGATTTCCCTGAGAACGTCCGTTACATAAGAATCATTCAGCAGTGCCGGGTAAATCTTCACTGCCTCCTGGAATGGTGTCGGATGTAAATTGTACGGGGTGATCCCTAAAATATCTTTTATCGTTTCCTCGGAATTGCAGATATTCCGGATGCGATTTGCTGATACAGATGTCAACTGCTCAATTTCTTCATCAGTAATATCCGTCAGTGTCTGAAGCATCTGGTAATTGATCTTTGCATTCTTGATCCGGTCTTCCTCGATATTGCATCGACCAGCAGTACATCCATATTGCTTGAACCATGTTTTGTATTGCTCCCACGAATGGAAGTGCTTTGCCATTTTAAATTGGCTTTTCGTAAAGATGATTTGGATTTCCTCTTCAATAACATCATGTTCTTTCCCATAAATATCCTTGATGACCGGGGAGTAGTTATGCTCCTGAATGAACCCAACGAAATCGAACACTCCGAGAAGACCTTTCACCCAACTTAAACGTACCATAGTATTTTTTTGCGGGACCCCGAATGCCATCGGGAGAATCATACCGGCCCCATCCGTATGTGGCACAGGCACATAATCCGTTTTCCGGGTAATTGAATAATCCTTCTCGTCAATGAAATCGAAAGTTCCCCATACCTGCGTTTCAAAATCATCAACGATAATGCACCGGTCGATATCAAATTCCTCCCACAAGTCGGTTGCAGAGTTGCTCAAAGCAAGGTATGCTAAGTGCTTGTTTACATTATTCCCGCCGTGAGCGTTAATCTGCTCTATCGTCAACCCACACATGATGGTTTTCTCGATTCGTTTCCATGTACTTTCTTTAATGAAAACAGCTTTTTTCTTTCGGATCTGACCCGCTGAAGAAGTAAGGTATCGGTATTTCTCACCATGATACCAGAACCCGTAGTATGAGATATCCTTAAAAATATCAAAGTAATAGATCTGGACTACCAGTAAATCATCCGTTAATTCATCTTGTTTCACTCCAATTGTCCGGGTTAAACACGATTCAAACACAGAAACCACATTTGCATCGGATAGATCCTGTTCCCGCAACAGGCGCCGGTGATCCTTTCCATCAGTCAACTCGTTCTGTTTCATACGATTTTTCAGCAATGTTAATAGTTTAAGTTTTGATTCCTTCGCTTTTTCTCTCTTATGATGAATTAAAGAGTTATAGAAAGCATACTTCTCAATGAGTTCCCAAGTTTCCGGAATTTCCATTACCGGTGAATGCATCTCCTGAAAATCTTCAATCGTATACAAATTCCAGTACTTGATTTCTTCTTTCGCAAATCCAGCTTTGATAAGATCATTTTCCAATTCTGTGCGCTTGTTTTTGACGTAGTTTCGTTCCTGCCGATACTTACAGTTCATATCATGCAAATACTTTTCATGATTGCTGTAAAAATGCCCTGTATCAACAGAGTACATATCAACCTGCTTATCGAGAGCCATCCGCATCCTCCTCCCACAGATTATTCATAAGAAGATCATACAAATCTTCCGGGGTCCGGAGAGGAACCATACGATTACTCATTACAACAAACCCATCCTGGTATTTTGTTCCAAAATCCAAATCAAACAAAAAATATGAAATCCATTGATTCTCGTCATCGTGGAATATGCGTTCCATCAAATAAATTAAAAGGTAGTCCTGATCGGATGGGAGAATGTAGCCATCGCTTCCGTATTCTGCGAGAACTGTATTCATCGCATCAAAAAAAGAATACTGTCGTTGAATGCCGTGCATTAATTTGAGAAACAGTTCTTTTGGACATGCTTCTTGTACGAAATCGCTATAAGTCATGTGTCCTCCTATATTTAGTTGTAAAAATTTTGAAAAATAAATGATATTGATGTTTTGCCGTGTTTCGTTTGCCAGCCGAAAACACTTATTCAATCCACACCGCTACAGTGCGATCTTTCGGAAAGTATCGGGTATGCAGCCGATCATGCTCGAACCGGAGCAGGTCCCGTACCTGATAACAAAAATATGTATATTCGGTATGCCCTTTCCGAATTTGCCGGAGTATATCATTGATCCAAGCTACGTAATACTGCCATTCGGTAGCACCGTCGTATCTATCCGGAGGTTGATCCGGATCGTAAGATCCTTCTCGACCTTTCCCCTTGTAGAATTTCTTCTCAGTAGAAGGTTCTACCATACTCTTCATAAGAAGAAAGCGTTGTTGCCACTGAGCATCCGTCATATGAGGAGAGAAAGTAGCAGTGGTAGACGGTAAATCAATGTACCGAGCATCTTTTAAGTCTTGAATTGTTAGTCTTCCGTTGTGCATAATTCTTGTTTTGCATCCTCCTTGATTGTTATTGTAGTAGGTTGAATCCCGAAAGAATCCAGATACGGATCAAACGGGGATAAGTCCAGTGGAGAATATCCGTATTCCTCTGCCAGTTCCGGTTTTTTATTTTTATAGAGATAATAAAAGTCATTATATGATTGGCATTCCCTGTAAAGTTCCAAAATCAGCTCCGGATCTTCACGGTATTTTTTCGCACCGCCCACAAAAGCTTTATATCGCTTTTTCACAGACTGATGTTTTCGGCGGGAGTCCTCCCGGATCGGCACTGCCTTGATTGTTCTCAGATACTCTTCAGCCGTTTTTTCGATTTCCTCTCGATCTCGAAACCTTCCATAAAAATGTCCTACAACTTGCTGACTGTCCGGATAGCGGCACTGACACCGATATACATAAATCAAATTCAGATCTTCCAGTGTATAAATGTAGTTCCGCACTGTTCCCCGGTTGAGATTCCATCGTTCTGCCATTTGCTCCTGCGATAGATGATAGGCTTTCGTATCAAATCCGATAGAGAGTAATAGCTTTCCGTAGAAATCAAATAACTGGAACGGCCGGGAATATTTAGCGAAAATTTTCCGAAGATCCGATAGTAGTACCCGCACATAATAATTTTGTGATGTATCAATCCAAAGAGAAGAGCTTTTTACAATGTATCGATTTTTTCCCTGCGAAACTACCTCAATCTCTTTGTTCTGGATCAGTTCCTCTATTGCATCAGAAATGTGCGACATTAAATTCATGTCTTTGGTTTTCGTGGAAACGGGTTCTCTTTGTCTAATAAGAAAGAACAGGTCTTTTGCAGAGAAAATAAATGTATGGTTTTCGCCCCTCAAAAAGTACGTCAATAAAGTTTTTATTGTTGAAGAATAGCCAGAAAACTGGTTTTCTGTATATATAAGAACATCTGCCATAAAATTACTCCTTTTTTATCGTATTTTGGTCTGCATAATTTTGATTAAATCTACAAAATAAGAAAAAATGCACTAGAAAATGTTATAAATAGTAAAATAACCCATAAATTTATTGGAGGTAATACATACCGTATTTATACAATATTCCTATAAAAAATATCATTATAACTCGCCAGCTAACCGTTTTCGTAAAAAATAAAATTTTTATAAATTTTTACGTACTTGTAGCCATAAATGTTACAACTAAAATTTCATTTTTCTCTTTTCTTATGTAACAAGAATAGTTACAATCAGAATGAAACTGTATCTCTTTCATGTAAGTATTTTAGTTACAATGATAGTAGGCAGAATTTACGAAGTATCAAACAATATAAAATTGTGAAAGACGATAGGGTATACTTGACAGCGCATCTCCGATGCTCGTCTTTTTGCTATTCTTGCAGAATACCAAAAAACAGATCGACGAGGTGGACACCTACCACTACATCTTATATAAATGTACTGTTTCGGTTCTGCAATACTTCTTGGCTCTGTAACTTTTCCACCTCTACGATCTTTTATTACAGAAAAGAAAATGTGGATATCGGATGCACAAGCTACATGAAGCAGAAGAGTAGCTGCAAGGATAATAATTATTATGAAATTTGTAGACAAAAAAACACCATTCCTTTCTCTTGCGTTGTTCTGAGTGTAACTGTATCTTGCCAGGATACAATTGATGTTTTGCTATAATTAGTGTAGCACACCGGGAGAATTGCGTCAACATATTTTCTGATGAATTTCCGGTGGTAATTTTTGTTACACATTGTTGCTTTTTGGAACGTAGTAGGGTAGAATAGTTCCATGAACACAAAATTTTCACATTTTAATTAAGGAGGAGAGTTATGAAAGAGCAAAAGGAACAGAATTCTACTGATAACAATGGTAATATGAATAATGATCAGGGAACTAATAATATAGAGAAATCTAAAACATCTTTAGTAAAATGGCTCAGAATTGGATGTGAAATTGCAGCAGTATGTATTATTTTTGTCTTAATTTTCAATTTGTCATCGTTACAAGGGAAATATGACGAACTGTCAGAGAACTATCGAATTTTATATGAAGAGATAAACCCGCAAACCACTGATGAAGAGGAAACGACTGAATCTACAAAGTCAGAAGAGCAAACTGAATATTATAGTGCGGAGACAGATACTCCATTGAACAAAGATTACCCATATGCCGTATTAGACACTTCATTAGAACTTCCTTGGGATTTTAGTCCTCTTGTAAAGCAGAAAAATAATTGTCCTACATGGATTATAGCAAATGAAGCAGATACTCTAGATGAACCTCCATATGCAAATTTGTTTATAGATGATTCTTCTGCTAACTATACTTTTAATATAGAACAAGTGGCTACCAAAGAAATTACGGTTCAGGATGAAAACAGAGAATTACAAACAGCAAAAGTGAATACGCAGGTTACTTTTAAACACGATGAGGAGTTTGGAATGGATGACGATATCAGAAAAAATGAAAGGCCCGGATATTTCTTTGTAGATCAAAATGGCTACTTATGTTTAGCGCTGCAAAGCTATGATGACGAAGACTTTTATATATTATATGGTTAATCAAAAGAGTTTGGCAATAAGGAGAAGATGATTTTGAAATACAAAGCAATGTTTTTATTAATTCCTATCTTAATACTTGGCGGGTGTGCGAAAGGTCAACCAATCGATAGCGAACAGGAAGATTTTTTAAAAGATCTGAAATCTGGGTTGGAATCAAGGTTTAGTTTAGACAATAGTACGAGTACAGATACTTATGCATCTGATTTGGAGATCTCGATTCAATCCGAAAAGAATAAATTGCAAGAATACGAATCGGTGAATTTCCAAGATGAAGATTTTAATACCATAGCTCATGATTATATGGACGCAATTACAAGTCAGGAAACAGCCATTCCATATTTCTCGTCTGATTTAGATCAATTTAATGAATTGTATAATGAGAAAGGAACAGAAATTCGTCGAAGCTCTTTGAAAAAATTATGTGAGGAATATAATTTTCAAGTCGCAGATGAATATAAGGAAGATTTACAATCTCTCATAAATGATGGAACTGTGAATTGGTTTTCATACGAGAATAGAGAAATTCAAGCTGATACGGACTATGGAGTTTTAGATATCACGATAGACGGTTTCAAGAAAGTCAACTGGGCAGAGTATGATCCCAATTTGGACGATGGCAAATATTCTGGTATTTTGGAAATGCAAATTCGCAACGATTCTTACAATGACACAGATAATTATCCTGGATTAATTTTTGCAGATAATTTTTTGAGAGTAATGGATTGTAATTATATGATTAAAAATGTTGAGAATACTGCATGGGCTTCTCCTGATGAGTATAATGTGTTTGTTGGAGGGGTAATTGATGGAATTCAACCTGAACAATCAATGAAAGTTGGTTTCCCTTATGTATGCGATGAAAGTGAAAATGAGATTCTTGTACAAATCATGAACTGGTGTACGATAGTTCCTGTGTCATAAACAGCATTAAGGCTGCGGTGAAAATCCGTAGTCTTTTTTTCTTGCAAAAAAATGAAGCTCGAAAATTGCCGGGAAAGGATATTGGAGTAGAGCAGCGAAATCACAGATTTCATCGGCAGTTTCGAGGTATATTATCTATAGAAGAAACAGCTTTAAAATTGTGTGTTCGTTGCAAAATGGAATGATGCTCGAAAAAAGTTTGAGTGGTGCGGGATTGAGGTTCCTAAAATGGTAAAATCGGCAATTTCGAGGTAATTTTTGCGGGAGATTTTTAGGTCGAAAAGTAGCGTGGTTGATGGAATTTTCGAACACTGTTTCGAGGTCGATTTCGAGGTAAAAGGTGATTCGAACATGAAAATTGGGGTGGGGGTGGGAATGTAAGACATACCCCTATTGGGTATAAAACAAAAAGGAAACAAAACGTAAAAGGACCCCTATATATAGTGCTTTATACCGTATGAGGATACAATATTTTGTTATTTTGACTTTTCATGAAGGAAATATAATAACGTAAAAATAGCATAAAAGATATAGGTTTTATGCTATTTCAAATAAGGGGGAGGAGATATCGGGGAAAAGTTTAAGATCGAAATTGTTCGTTGTAATTACAACAAAAAATGAAAATATTTTCAATACCAACAAAAAGCATAAAAAATACTTTCAAATAAAAATCCCGTAAGTTTCCCCGTCATAATCAATACTGAGACAACAAACAATTAAATTATAATTCAGACAAAATAAAAAATAATTTAAAAATCAAAAAATATTAATACATATAAATTGATCCAATATTAAAAATAAATTAAGTATACAGATCACATGACAGACATACGAAAAGCCGGGATAATAGAAATGGATATATTA
>ENA-ORTH01000032-ORTH01000032.1-human-gut-metagenome-genome-assembly--contig:-NODE-32-length-148269-cov-4.560777_pt1 | contig 148269 bp, 133 predicted proteins | sample MGYA00241914_ERZ509192 | MGnify/ENA primary metagenome ERZ509192 (study PRJEB26280, sample SAMEA2338826) | human gut metagenome | biome: human gut; feature: human-associated habitat; material: faeces...
GCCGCTGTGCGGCCTTATCGCCACTTGCGTGGCTAAATCCTCGCTGATGGCAGAATGCCATATACAAAGTACACAAATAATCTTCGTTTTCAAACAAGTTTGAACTCAGATTTTTGTGACTTTGTACATGGCTGAACTGTAACAAATGCTCTGAAAAAAATTGACAGGTTGCACAAAAAGTGATACGCTATAAGTAACCTATAATATAGCTTATAGCATTGGGAGGAAGCATGAATCTGATTTTTGAACTGGGAAGGGCACAGAGGGTCCTGGAAGATTTGGAACGACTGATTGTGGTACATAAGAAGGAGATTTCGTCTTATAAAAGCAAGGAAGGGAAGCAGCAGGACGGACAATTCTGTTTGATGGATGAGACATGGGAAGACTATAGGATGGGGACGGCATGGAGCCAGGTGGACGCACACAGATGGTTCCGGACGACAGTCACGATTCCGGAATCCATGGGCGGACATCATGTGGAGTTTTTGATTACGACCGGAAGAGAGGGAGAGTGGGACGCGACGAATCCGCAGATGCTGTTTTATCTGGACGGAGAGCTCATGCAAGGAGTGGATGTGAATCACCGGGAGGTGACGATTACAAAAAAGGCCAGAGCAGGGGAATGTCACGAGATCGCGGTACTTGCATACAGTGGGACGGTAAAGGGTGATCTGGTCATTCATACCTATTTACAGGTCGTGGACGATCGGGTCCGGCATCTATATTATGATCTGTTGATCCCATTGCAGAGCGCCTATGTACTGAAAAAGGCAGATGAAGAGAATTACAGAAGAGTTCTTCAGATGATGGCTCCGGCATTGGATGCCTTGGATTTGCGGGAGGCATACTCGGAGCGGTTTTATCAGTCCGTTGAGAACGCGGAGGAGATACTGAAAAAGGCGTTTTACAGTGAGGAAAAGGAATGTCCGGTGGTCAGCGCTATCGGTCATACACATATCGATATTGCGTGGCTCTGGACGGTGGAGCAGACGAGAGAAAAAGTGCTTCGCAGTTTTTCTACCGTGCTGCGGTTGATGGAGCAGTATCCGGATTATAAATTCATGTCCAGTCAGCCGATTCTATATCAGTTTGTAAAAGAGCAGGATCCACAGATGTACGAAAAGATCAGGGAGCGGATCCGGGAAGGCAGATGGGAAGTGGACGGAGCAATGTGGCTGGAGTCGGACTGCAACCTGACTGGAGGAGAGTCTCTTATCCGTCAGATCTTAAAAGGGCATCGTTTCTTTCTGGAGGAATTTGGAAAAGAAAGCAAATCTTTATGGCTTCCGGACGTCTTCGGATATTCGGCGGCGCTTCCGCAAATTTTGAAGAAATCCAGGATTCCGTACTTTATGACGACGAAGATTGCCTGGAATCAGTACAATCAGCTTCCAAATGACACTTTTCTCTGGAAGGGAATTGACGGCTCCGAGGTCTTTGCCTTCATGCCTACAACAACGGATTACGACAAGGATCAGGGACTGAATATTTCTTTCTCGGACACGAGAAACACGACCACATACACTGGTATTGTCAATCCGAATATGACATTGGGAACGTTCAAGAGGTTCCAGAACCGGGATCTGACGGAAGATACGCTGATGCTCTTTGGATTTGGAGATGGCGGCGGCGGCCCGACAAAAGAGATGCTGGAGAGCGCCGAGCGTTTGAAGTATGGTATTCCGGGTATCCCGAAGATCCGCCAGGAATTTGAGCAGGATTATTTTGACCGGACATACGAGAAAATCCATGATCTCCCGGATATGCCGACCTGGGATGGAGAATTGTACTTTGAATATCACCGTGGGACACTGACGTCCATGGCAAAAAATAAAAGAAATAACCGAAAAAATGAGATCCTTTATACACAGCTTGAAACGGCCTCCTGCATGGCAGGAATGGAACAGGATAAGCACCTTTTGGAGGTACTAAAGCGGGGATGGGACATTCTCCTGCTGAATCAGTTCCATGATATTGTACCAGGCTCCTGTATCAAACCGGTGTACGAGCAGACTGACCGGGAGTACCGGGAGATTGAAGAGACAGGGAAAAAAGAACTGGACCGGATCGTTTCTGCGGCTGTCGGGAAACTTTCGATGGATCGGGACGGCATCGTGGTGATGAATACGCAAGGATATGAAAGAGATGATGTGGTGACGGTCTATGGCGAGGAGGCGCTTCCGGCATTGGAAGATGAGCAGGGGCGAAACGTGCCGCTGCAGCGGATGGCAGACGGATCGTATCTTCTCTATGCAGAACATGTTCTGCCGCTTGGATATCGGAAACTCTATGCCGCCGGACAACAGAAATCGGAAAAAAGAGAAAAAACCTGGGACGGCACCTTTGAGAATCCTTTTTTCCGTGTCCGTTTTAATGATCGGATGGAAATCACATCTCTCTATGAAAAGGAGGCAGACAAAGAGCTGATCCAGGACGGCAAGTGTGGAAATGTACTGCGGACTTACGAGGACCGTCCGATGCAGTGGGACAACTGGGACATTGACGTTTTCTATCAGAGGAAACCATATGAAGCAGATTGGTATTCACCTGTCCGTATTGTGGAAAGTGGGGACGTCTGTATTGTGCTGGAGTTTTCCTGCGGATTTGTAGATTCCGTTGTCACACAGAGAGTTTGCCTTTATCACCACCTTCCACGGATTGATTTCCGGACAAAGGCGGACTGGAAGACGCACCACGTCCTTCTGAAAGCGCATTTTCCTGTGGATGTGAACGCCACAAGGGCTACATATGAAATTCAGTTTGGCAATGTGGAGCGGGAGACGACGAACAACTATAGCTGGGATACGGCCAAATTCGAGGCTTGCGGCCATAAATGGGCGGATCTTTCAGAGAACAGTTCCGGTGTCAGTCTGTTAAACGACTGCAAGTACGGCTACAGTATTAAGAAGGGAGATATGAGCCTGACGTTGATTAAATCCGGTACTTATCCAAATGAGGACGCGGATATTGGGGAACACAGGTTTACTTACTCTATCTACCCACATGCCGGACGCTGGCAGGAGGCAAAGACGGTGGAGATGGCCTACAATCTGAATGTACCGATGCCGGTGAAACGTATCGGAAAACAGAAAGGATGCGGTGAAGAGTATGACAGTTTCCTTCACTGCGACAAGGAGAGCTGCTTTATCGAGGTCATCAAAAAGGCCGAGGACGGAGACGGCGTCATTGTGCGGATGTACGAGAATAAGAATAACCGTGTCCGGGCACATATTACGAGCGGTCGCGCCCTTGTTCATGTGTATGAATGTAACCTTCTGGAGGAGAAGGAAGCAGAACTTACCGTTTGTGGAACGACCTTTGAAACTGTATTCAAACCATATGAGATCAAAACATTCCGGCTGATATTTGCGTAGAACAGGACCGGGGAAAGGGGAAACGATGATAAAAGAATATACACAGACATGGGGAGTCAGTGGACTGGAGAAGAAAGTATCTGACTTGATTATCAAAGAAGTGATGGACTATGCGGATGAAGTTACAAGAGACGCCATGGGAAATCTGATTGTTTTGAAACGTGGAAACGGATCCGGGAAAAAGCGAGTGATGTGTGCGGCCCACATGGACGAGATCGGACTTTGCGTAGTCAGGATTTTGGACAACGGACTTTTAAAGGTCAAGCAGGTAGGTGGTGTATCCGCACTGTGCTCTTTTATGAACCGGGTACGGTTTGAGAATGGAACCATTGGGACTGTGGGAGTGACAGAACCGGTGGAGAACGTAAAGACCAAAGATATGAACAAGCTTTATATCGACATTGGGGCAATGTCTAAAGAGGAAGCCGAGCAGTATGTTCAGCCAGGGGACTGTGCGGTCTTCTGCGGAGACTATGTGGAACTGGCAGGACGTAATGTGATGTCCAAGGCGTTCGACGACCGGATTGCGTGCTACATTCAGACCGAGGCTCTCAAACGAATCCAGAGCAGTTACCATGATCTTTACTTTGTGTACACGGTGCAGGAGGAGGTCGGGCTTTTCGGATCTACCACATCGGCCGAAACGGTGAAGCCGGATCTTGGTATTGCCGTTGATATTACCGGATCCTTTGATGTGCCGGGGGACGAACATGGTAATCCGGTTCTTGGAAAAGGAGCCGCCATCAAAATCAATGACAGCAGTGTGATCTGTGACCATGAGCTGACGGAAGATTTGATTGCCTGTGCAAAGAAGTATGAGATCCCGTATCAGAGGGACGCACTGGCCGCAGGCGGTACGGACGCCGGAGCTATTAATAAATCCGGAGAAGGAGTAAAAGTGCTTGGTATTTCCATTCCGACCCGATACGGCCACACGCCGAACAGCATCGTGAATTTAGAAGATGTGGAGGCATGTATTCGTCTGCTGGAATGTTATCTGACCGGGGAAATCCCGATTGTGACACAAGAAAAAATCAAATAAGGAGATGGGACAGATGAAGCGATCAAAAATCAATCAATGTATCCGGGAGATGGAGGCACTGATCCGGGAGCATGGATTTGCACTTCCGCCGTTTTGTCACTGGACGCCGGAAGAATGGAAAGAAAAAGGAGAGGAATACGACGAAATTCGTGATAACATGCTGGGGTGGGATATCACAGATTATGGACAGGGTGATTTCGATAAATGTGGATTTTCTCTGATTACAATCCGTAACGGCAATCAGAATGACCCGAAATATAAAAAGGTCTATGCGGAAAAGCTTTTAATGCTCAAGGAAGGACAACATTCTCCAATGCATTTTCATTGGAAGAAATCAGAGGATATCATCAACCGTGGAGGCGGGACGCTGATTATCCATCTGTATAACGACGACGGAGAGGGCGGACTTGCGGACACGGATGTGACAGTCAATTCGGACGGGCGTTCTTACCAGGCCCCGGCCGGAACCGGAGTACGGCTGCACCCGGGTGAGAGCATTACGCTGTGGCCGCACCAGTACCATGATTTTGATGTGGAACCTGGGACCGGTGACGTGCTGATCGGGGAAGTCTCCATGTGTAATGACGACAATGTGGACAATCGTTTCTATGAAAAAGTAGGAAGATTTCCGAAGATCGAGGAGGACGAAGCACCATACCGGTTGCTTTGTAATGAATATCCAAAGGCAAAAAAGTAGATTTCAGGAAAAAGGAGGTAATAAAGCAGTGGATTATACAAATTTGAGAAATACAATCCGTGGGATGCAGGATGAGATCATCGGTGGGATTCAGGACTGTATCCGTATCGACAGCGTAGGAGGAGAGCCGGAGGAGGGAGCCCCATACGGACCAGGTCCGAAAAAGGCACTGGAGTATGCGTTGCATCTGGGGAAAACTCTTGGATTTCGCACGGCAAATGTGGATAATAAAGCGGGCTATATAGAGATGGGAGAGGGAGACGAGATGATCGCCGTCCTTGGACATTTGGATGTAGTACCGGTGGGGGACGACTGGACTTATCCGCCGTTTGGAGCGGAGATCCATGATGGAATTCTCTATGGCAGAGGAGTGGCGGATGATAAGGGACCAACGATCGGAGCCATCTATGCTATGAAAGCGATCCGGGATCTGGGACTTCCTATAGACCGCAGGATCCGTGTGATCTTTGGAACAAACGAGGAGCGTGGATGTGACTGTATCAAGCACTATGTGGAAGCAGGAGAGGAACACCCGGTACTTGGTATCACCCCGGACGCGGAGTATCCGCTCATCTTCTTTGAGAAAGGGATGACTACAGTGATTGGAGGAAAGAAGCATCCGAAACAAGGAAAAATCCGTGTCCGTTCGTTTCACGGAGGGACAGCAGGAAATATCGTACCATTGCATTGTCAGTTGGTATTGGAAGGAGAACACGAGATACCGGATACCCAAGGAATTCAGGTAACGGTCTGTGATGGAACGACGGTTCTGGAAGCAGAGGGGGTCAGCGCCCACGGAAGCCGTCCGGAACTGGGAGAAAATGCGATTGTGAAACTCCTTTTAGCTGTCCGTGGCATGGAAATCGGAGGAGATTTCCAGAAGCTTGCTGATTTTGTCACTCAGAAGATCGGCACTGAGACAAACGGGGAGACGCTAGGGATCTGTTTTCGTGATGAAGAGACCGGGGAGACTACAGTCAATTTAGGTGTCATCGACTATACGGAGGAGGAGATGAAATTCAATCTGGATATTCGTTATCCGAAAAACGGGGATGCGGATCTCGTATACCGGCAGATGAAGTCCGCGCTTACAGCTTATGATATGGACATTTTGGAGCATCGGACCACAGAGATGCTGTATGTGCCGAAAGATTCCGAGCTGGTACAAAAGCTGATGGAAGTGTACCGGGAGGGAACAGGGGAAGATACAGAACCTAAAGCAATCGGAGGCGGCACTTACGCTAAGATGTTCCAAAATATGGTTGCTTTCGGGCCGATGTTTCCGGGAGATAAGGACGTGGCACACCAGCCGGATGAGCAGATGTCCATAGAAAAGCTGATGAAATGTATTGAGTTGACAGCGGCTGCGATGGCGGAACTTGCTAAAAAATAATTGTGCAATATGTATAATGAAAAGAAAGCAGTTGACTGGAAAATGGAACAAGTATATAATGATTGAAAGGAACAGAGTAGGTGGAAAGATAATGGCAAAACCAATAAAAAGAGTTTCTTTGCAATCAGAAATTATCAGATATATACAGAGTTATATTGAAGAACATGACCTGAAGGAGGGAGACAGACTCCCTTCCCAGGGTCAGTTTATAGAAATGATGCAGGTAAGCAGGACGGCTCTTCGCGAGGCAGTTAAGACACTGGAGGCGGAGGGTATCGTGGAAGTATTAAACGGCAAAGGCATCTATGTCGGAAATCGGAGCCGGGGATCCAATGCAATCGAGTCGCTCATCGGATTTACGAGGGAGCGGGAGGCGCTGATCGAGGCGCTCGAGGCCAGAAGGGCGATGGAGACAGAGTTGATAGCTATGGTAGTAAGGAATGCCACCGACCAGGAAATGGCAGAGCTCGGAGAGATCACAGAAGTCCTGATGAAGAAAGTACGGGTGGGAGAGCCGGATACCGAGGAGGACAAGCAGTTCCACGAGAAAATTTACCAGATGTGTCACAACAGCGTTTATTATGCGGTATTGAAAGTGCTGGATGAGTACACGGATAAACTCTGGCAGTTTCCACTTGATATCGAAGATCCGTTCAAGGCAAGCATGCCGTACCATGAGACGCTCTATGAGGCGTTGAAAGAGCGGGATATTAAGAAAGCACAGAAGATCAATCATAAGCTTCTGGATTGTGTATACGAGGATATCGCCATTGCACATCGGTAGGAAGAGCAGATCAGACTGATGTGCAATTTTATAAAAGAAATAACTATATTATAGCATATAGATGATACCTGATTGGTGATTGAAAAAAACAAGGAGAGACGAGATGGAAAAAAGCACAGGAATGATTCTGGCACATGCCGGGGAAGAGTACGATCAATACTACAATGCTATTGTACCGCCGATTTTTATGAATTCCCTGAATATTTTTCCGACGGTAGACGCTTATTATGATTCTGACAAACGGGACCGGCACACGTACTGTTATGGCAGGGTTCAGAATCCAACCGTACGGATTCTCGAGGAGAAGATCAATGAATTAGAAAAGGGAGCAGAGACATATGTGTTCTCATCCGGGATGGCGGCAGCTACCGCAGCAGTCCTTTCTGCCTGTAAAAGCGGCGGACATGTAGTCTGCGTCCGGACGGCTTACGGGCCGTTGAAAGATTTTTTGCAGAATTATTGCAGAGAGCATATGAATATCCGGACGACCTTGATTGATGGGGATGATCCGATGGAAATGGAAGAGGCGCTCACAGAGGAAACCCAGCTTCTGGTGCTGGAAAGTCCATCATCTGTGGTTTTCCATGTGCAGGACATTGAGCGGGCAGCCGAGGCGGCTCATAAAAAAGGAGCTCTTGTCTATATTGATAATACATTCTGTACGCCGATTTACCAGAATCCAATCGAGATGGGAGTAGATTTTGTGATGCATACAGCTTCTAAGTATCTGGGGGGACACAGCGATCTCATTGGTGGTTCCCTGACGGTGAAAGATCCGGCACTTGGGAAGAAAGTACGAATCATGCGGGAACAGCTTGGCAGTATTATCGGACCGATGGAAGGGTGGCTGATGATGCGGGGGCTCCGGACACTGGAAGTCCGGGTGAAGGAACATGCAAAAACGGCGTTGGCAATAGCACAGTACCTAGAAGGACATACGAAAGTAAGAAAGGTATACTACACCGGACTTGCCTCTCATCCACAACGTGAACTGATCATCAAACAGCAGTCAGGGCACACCGGATTGTTAAGCTTTGAACTGGAAAGTACGACGGAACAAGCCAAAACATTTTGTCAGGCGTTGAAAATATTCAAGATCGGCGTATCATGGGGCGGATACGAAAGCCTGGTGACAATGCCTTATGCACGGGAGACAGAAGAAAACGCCCGGAAGATGGGAGCCGGACAAAATGTGATCCGAATCCATTGTGGACTGGAGGGGACAAAGGCTTTAATGGATGATTTGGAACAGGCATTCCAAAAGATATTCAGATAGAACATCTATAGAAAACAAAGAGAAGGGCGCCGGCATGATCAGGATTTTCGGGAAACGAAAATGTAGCAAGCCGGAAAAGGGCATCCGGTCCGTGGACTTGATAGAATACGATCCAGAAAGGAGAGAAAAAACTGTATAAAGCCTTGGAGTGCGGGCAAAGGTGTCCGGATAAAATAAGGCGGAACGATCGAAAAAGGAAGGGGACAGATGGCCGGTCCGGCTCATTTGTGATATGCGTCCATATGTGAAAATGATCTTCCAAAGGACGCTTTAAAACCAAAGAAAAACGAATCAGAAAGGAAGGCTATTATGAAAAAGAAGATTTTAGCAGCGCTTTTAACAGCGGTTATGACCTTCTCCCTGGCAGCATGTGGGGGGGGGGTAAAAACTCCTCAGGAAACTCGTCAGCAGGAGGCTCAGACGATCTAATGAAGGTTGCGACTGTAATGCTGTCCGATCCTGACACACTGGATCCGGGGCGTGCAGACGACGATCAAAAGAACTCCATCGTGCTGGAAGCACAGGAGACATTATTCCGCTATATTGACGGAGAACTGACAGAGGCAGGATGCGAAAGCTATGAAACATCCGAAGATGGGCTTACATGGACGTTTCACTTAAGAGACAATAAGTATTCTGATGGTGAAGAAGTAAAGGCACAGGATTATGTAAACTCTATCCGTCGTATCTTTGACCCGGAAGTAAACTGCCATAACGCCGGTATTTTCTACTGCATCGCAGGTGGTGAGGCATTCAACACCGGTGCTGGTTCAAAAGAAGACGTAGGAGCAGTCGCGGTGGACGACAAGACACTGGAAATCACATTGGTTGAGCCGATTCCGTATTTTGCACAGCTTATGACATTCTCCAACGTAACACCGGTACCGGAATCCAAGACGGAGGGCGAGAAGAACTCCTCTTACGGAGCGACGGCAGAAGAACTTGCTCAGAGTGGTCCGTTCTATGTAAGCGAATGGACAAGAGGTTCCAAAGTTGTTCTAAAGAAAAATGAGAATTACTGGGATGCGAAGAACGTCAAAATTGATGAGATTGAAATGACACTTGCTCAGGATGAAAACACAAGACAGCAGCTCTTCGATCAGGGTCAGATCGATGTACTCAGAAACATTGATTCCGAATACCTGGATCAGAAACAAAAAGAGGTTGATGCTGGTAAGGTTCAGCTTATCTCCGGACCGCAGCCGAGAAACTCTTACATCTGTTTCAACAACGAAGACCCGAACGGCGTATTTACAAATGAAAAGATCAGAAAAGCATTTGCTATCGCATTTGACCGTGAAGCATACGCGACACAGGTACTTGACAGCAACAAAGCGGCATACGGTGAGATTCCGCCAGGAACGGCAATCGGAACGGATGAATTCCGTGATCTGTACCCGGAACCGATGAAAGAACTTCTTGAACAGGACGCAAAACAGCTTCTGGAAGAAGGACTGAAAGAGATTGGTAAAGAAGGAGAGACACTGGAAGTAACGTTCCTGCAGAGAAATGCGGACAATGAGACAAAGGTAGTAGCTGAATTCTATCAGAATCAGTGGGAAAAGAACCTTGGCGTAAAGGTCAACATCGAGACGGCATCTGACAACTCTTCTTTCAACAACCAGGTATCCAAGGGACTGTACCAGGTATGTGAGACTGGTTGGGGAGCTGACTATAATGACCCGATGACATTTATGCAGTGCTACACAACAGGCGATGGAAATAACCCGGCCTTCTTCTCAGATGCCGAGTATGATGAGCTTGTCAATGCATGTAAGACAGAACAGGATATGACCGTGCGCGGTGAAAACTTTGCAAAAGCAGAGAAAATTCTGACCGTTGATAAATGCGGTATTTCTCCGGTAACTTACACATACAGCAATACGCTGGTAAGTAAGACTCTGAAAAATGTCTATATCAACGGCGCGGGTGGACCATCTATCGAATTCCGTGACGCATATGTAGAAGAATAGACTGAGATGAAGAAAACTCTGACAGCGGGAAGTAAGAAATGCTTCCCGCTGTTCTAAAAAAGAGAGAGGAGAAAGAAAATGGTAAAGTACATTCTGAAGAAAATCGTGTACATGATTGTAACACTCTGGATTATTCTGACAGCCACGTTCTTTTTGATGTATACCATGCCGGGTGACCCGACGCAGGCGTCTTCAAAAGTGCTCCCGGAAGCGGTGCAGGAAAACCTGAAAGCAAAATGGGGGCTGGATAAGCCGGTCACAGAACAGTATGTCATCTATCTGAAGAATCTGTTCCAGGGAAACATGGGAGAATCTTATACAACCCCTGGACTTACAGCAAATACAGTAATCGGTGAGAGGTTTCCGGCGTCTTTAAGACTGGGAATCCAGGCAGTCGTCGTGGGTCTGGTTCTTGGTATTATTCTGGGTGTTCTGGCAGCCTTTAACCGTGGAAAATGGATCGACTTTGTTACCATATTTATTGCCATTCTGGGAGTCTCCATTCCAAGCTTCGTATTTGCGGCGCTGCTGCAAAAGTACGTGGCTGGAGGATATTTTCCGATTGTCGGGTGGTCGACTTCAGGAATGGGAATTGCAGGTATCTTCCAGTATACAGCGCTTCCTACAATGTCCGCGGCGATCAGCGGTATTGCGACATATTCTCGATATATGAGATCTTCGGTACTGGACGTGCTCGGTTCAGACTATATCCTTTTGGCGAAGTCCAAAGGGCTTTCCAGATTTCAGATTATCCGGCGGCATATTATGAGAAATGCTATCACACCGATTATTTCTATTGTGGCTCCTCAGGTAGCTGGTATTGTGACAGGTTCTTTTGTTATCGAGCGAATTTTCTCGGTACCAGGACTTGGACGGTACTATGTAGACAGCGTCAACGGACGGGATTATCCAATGATTCTTGCGACGACATTATTTTTCTCCATGATTTTTATCGTCTGCATGGTAGGTATGGATATTCTCTATGCGATTGTGGATCCGCGTGTCCGTAAGAGCATCATAGAAGGCAAGTAGAGGAGGGAGCACACAAGTGACAGAAGAAAAAAACCTTATGACAGATGAAATGTTTCAGTGCGTAGGCATTGATGAACAATCCTCCGAGACACTTGTCAGACCGAGTATTTCTTACTGGCAGGACGCCGTCCGGAGACTGAAGAAAAACAAGGTGGCGATGATCAGCCTGTTTTTCCTGATTTTTATGATTTTCATGTGTATTTTTGCACCGTATATTTATCCGCACGCATATAATGAGCAGAATATTGAGCTGGTAAATCAGGGACCGACAAAAGAGCATATTTTCGGCCTGGATGATCTCGGACGTGATATCTTCGCACGAATCTGGGTCGGCGGACGTGTATCTCTTGCTATCGGCGGCGTGGGTGCGCTGATCTCCCTTGTTGTCGGCGTGATTTACGGAGGCATCAGCGGATTTTGCGGAGGTATCGTAGATGATATCCTGATGCGTATTCTGGAAATACTCTGCGGTATTCCGTATATGGTAGTTGTTATCGTTGTATCATTGTACCTTGGAAAAGGAATGACTTCTCTGATGCTGGCACTTTGTATGACGAGCTGGACTGGTCTTGCAAGGCTTGTACGGGGAGAGATCCTGGAGTTGAAAGAAAGCGAATATGTCATGGCGGCCAGAGTACTTGGTACGCCGTCTTTTAAGATCATTACAAGGCATCTGATTCCAAATACGATGAGTGTTATTATTATCAATACTACATTTATGGTACCAAGTTTTATCTTTTCCGAGGCATTCTTAAGCTTTATCGGAATGGGAGTACAGCCTCCGATGACGAGCTGGGGAGCAATGGCATCACTCGGACAGCAGCAGATGACATATTATCCTCACGAGTTGATTTTTCCGGCGGTAGCGATTTCCCTGACCATGTTGGCGTTCAACCTGCTTGGCGATGGGCTTCGTGACGCGTTCGACCCGAAACTGCGGCAGTAATAGAGGAGGATATGGAAGATGAGTGAACATTTATTAGAAGTAAAAAATCTGAAAGTCTCCTTTCACACATACGCGGGGGAAGTTCAGGCTGTCAGAGGAGTTTCCTTTAAGGTAAATCCGGGAGAGTGTATGGCGATCGTAGGAGAGTCTGGTTCCGGGAAGACCGTGACGTCCAAGGCTGTTCTAGGGCTGATTGCGACCCCTCCGGGAGAAATTAAAAAGGAGAGCGAGATCCTGTTTGAAGGAAAAGATATTTTAAAATTTACGGAGAAAGAATGGAGAGCGTTCCGGGGTAAGGAAGCCGCTATGATTTTTCAGGATCCGATGACTTCCTTAAACCCAACGATGAAAGTCGGAAAACAGATCATGGAGAGCATCATCCTCCACAACAAGGTCTCAAAATCGGAAGCAAGAGAGCAGGCAATCGAGCTGCTTAGAAAGGTAAATATTCCGAATCCGGAAGACCGCCTGAATCAGTATCCATATGAATTTTCCGGTGGAATGAGACAGCGTGTCGTGATTGCGATCGCCCTTGCCTGCAACCCGAAGCTGATGATTGCGGACGAGCCCACAACGGCGCTGGATGTGACGATCCAGGCACAGATTATGAAGCTTTTGAAAGAAATTCAGCAGAAAAATAATACGGCTGTCGTCCTTATCACACACGATCTGGGAGTCGTGGCAGGAATGGCGGAATATATTACTGTCATGTATGCCGGATGTATTGTGGAACAGGGCACGGTGGAAGAAATCTTTGCCAGCCCTTGTCATCCTTACACCCATGCCCTTTTAAAGGCAGTTCCGAATATGGAAAATGAAAATAAATCTGAACTTCAGATTATCCCGGGAACTCCTCCGGATCTGGTGATGCCGCCAAAAGGCTGCGGATTTGCGAGCCGGTGTAAATACTGTATGGGAATTTGTAAGGAGAAAGCTCCAGACTTTACCCAGGTATCGGAAAGCCATAAGGCCGCATGCTGGCTTCATCATCCGATGGCAAAGAAAGTACTTGGAGTAGAGGAAATCAAGGAGGTGTTCCAGGATGAGTAAGGAAAACAGAGAAGTTCTGGTCCATGTGGATCATATGAAAAAGTATTTTCCGGTGCGAAAAAAAGGAGTCCTCAAGGCTGTGGACGATGTCTCCTTTAATATCTATAAAGGGGAGACCTTAGGACTTGTGGGTGAATCCGGCTGTGGGAAAACGACCTGCGGACGTACGGTTCTCGGACTTTACCCGGTTACGGAAGGGACTGTAGAGTATGCGGGGAAAAATGTGACAAATCTAAAGAAAAACGATCTTAACTGGTTTAAGAAGCGTGCGCAGATGATTTTTCAGGATCCATACGCATCTCTGGATCCACGTATGACGGTAGGGGATATCATCAAAGAAGGAATGGAGAATTTCGGTCTCTATCCGAAGAAAGAGGAAAGGGAAGAAAGAGTCTATGAGCTGCTTCGTCTTGTCGGACTGAATAAGGAACATGCAACCCGTTTTCCGCATGAGTTTTCCGGTGGGCAGAGACAACGTATTGGAATCGCAAGAGCACTTGCGGTAGATCCGGAATTTATCGTCTGCGACGAGCCGATTTCCGCTCTTGACGTATCCATTCAGGCACAGGTTGTCAATCTTCTCGTAAAACTTCAAAGAGAGCTTGGCCTTACATATCTCTTCATTGCCCATGACCTGTCCATGGTCAAACATATCTCTGACCGTGTCGGTGTCATGTATATGGGACATATTGTGGAGCTTGCATCCAGCAAGGAACTTTATGCAAACCCGCAGCACCCCTATACAAAGGCACTCTTAAGCGCCATCCCGATCCCGAATCCGGAGAAGGAGAAAAACAAAGTGGTGCTCCCGCTCGAAGGAGAAGTGGGGAGCCCGATCAACTGTGGTCCGGGCTGTCGGTTTGCAAGCAGATGCAAATATGCCACAAAGCGGTGCAAAACAGAGACGCCGGTATTAAAAGAGATCGAAAAAGAACACTTCGCAGCCTGCCATCTGTTCGATTAACGGACAGATGGGGGCGCCAAACCCCGACGGGAGCAGTAGGAACTGCTCCTTTTTTATGTGTAAATATACAAATAAATACATAAATTTAACGTTTGATAACAGGAATTTAACAATAAATAAATACAAAGAAAATAAGCTTTGACACGAAATTCCTGAGAAATACAAGAAAAATGGCAAAAAAGGATGGTTAAAATCCTTAACTTCTATTTAACAGTGCTCTTATATGTATTCAATATAAAGAGAATATAATCCCTTGTGTTGTAAAAGAAATGGGAGAAGAGGATATAGAAAAAGGAAGGAGAAAAAATCGTGTCAGATATTACATTGAGAAATGTATGTAAATCCTATGACAAAGAGCATTATGCGGTAAAAGATTTTAATCTGGATATCCATGACGGTGAGTTTGTCATCTTTGTCGGCCCATCCGGATGTGGAAAGTCGACCACGCTTCGTATGATTGCGGGATTGGAAGAGATCACGGGCGGAGAACTCTGGATTGACAAACAACTATGTAATTATATAGAACCCAAAGACCGGGATTTGTCTATGGTATTTCAAAATTACGCATTGTATCCGCAGATGACAGTTTATGATAATATGGCATTTGCGCTTCAGATACGCAAAGTTCCAAAACAGGAAATCAATCAAAAGGTACATGAGGCGGCGGCTATTCTTGGAATCGAGCAGCTTCTGAAGCGGAGACCCGGACAGCTCTCCGGAGGGCAGAAGCAGAGAGTGGCGATCGGGAGTGCGATTATGAGAAGACCAAAGGCGTTTCTTATGGATGAACCATTGTCAAACCTGGATGCGAAGCTGAGGGCGCAGATGAGAGTAGAGCTCGCGGATTTACATAAACGACTAGGAACTACAACCATCTATGTTACTCACGATCAGACAGAAGCCATGACACTTGGGACGAGAATTGTTGTTATGAAAGACGGATTCATCCGTCAGGCAGATACACCGAGTGCGATTTACGAGGACCCTGCAGATCTGTTTGTCGCAGGTTTTATTGGTTCTCCATCCATGAATTTTATGGAAGGGACTATCCATAAAAACGGAGAGGGTGCGGACTTCGTACTGGCTTCCGGACAGAAACTGGAAATCCCTAAGCAAAAAGCGGAGATTATGGTAGAGAGGTATCATAATAAAAAAGTAATTCTTGGAATCCGCCCGGAACATTTTTCAGAAAAGTTCAAGAAAGAAAACGCAAATCTGAGCGCTGACAGATGTGGGTTGACAGGAACGATTGTTGTCAAGGAGATGCTGGGAGCGGAATCAATATTCTACCTGAAAGAGAGAAGCGCGTTAGAATTCTCAGCGAGGCTTTCTGTGGAGACACAGGGAAGACCGGGAGATGAACTAAGGTTATATGTGGATATGAACCGTGTACATTTCTTTGACACGAAAACTGAAAAAAATATTTTTTATCATGGAGGTCAGCAATGAAACAGTTGATGGAGAAAATGAAGGGCAGAAATGCATATTTCTATCTGATTCCCTGTTTTCTGGTGTTTGCGGTTTTCCTTTTTTATCCGTTTGTGAAAACCATATATCTGAGCCTGTTTTTGACAGATAAGCTCGGTCAGGCAAAAGTGTTTGTAGGGATGAAAAATTATGTGGACCTGCTCACGTCAGAATCGTTTTATAATAGTCTCTTTGTAACCGTAGTATTTGTAGTCATTGTTGTAATCGGTAGCATGTTGATTGGTTTGATCGGAGCAGTACTTTGTAGTAAGGCTTTTCCTGGAATTCGAGTATTCAGTACATCTTATGCGCTTCCAATGGCGATTGCTTCCAGTGGAGCGGCAATGATTTTTAAGATTATTTTGAATCCGACGATTGGTATTCTGAATAAACTGACCGGTCTTGACATTAACTGGATCGCGGATCCGAAATATGCGCTGATCTGTGTGGCAATTCTCACGGCATGGCTGAACAGCGGGATCAATTTTCTGTATTTTTCGGCAGGACTTGGGAATATAGATGAATCGATTTACGAGCGTGCCTCGGTGGACGGTGCAAACGGAATTCAGAAATTTTTCCGTCTGACTCTTCCTGGTCTGAGCCCGATTATGTTTTATACACTGGTTGTTAATATTATCCAGGCATTCCAGTCTTTTGGCCAGATCAAGATTCTGACTGCCGGAGGTCCGGGAGAATCGACGAATGTCATCGTATACTCAATTTATCGAGACGCATTTTTTAACTATAAATTCGGAAGTGCCGCGGCGCAGTCCGTAGTACTTTTCCTGATTATTATGGCACTGACACTTGTGATGTTCAGGATAGAAAAGAAAGGGGTGAAGTATTAAGATGGCAGGAATAGATAGTTCCATTTCCATAGAAATGGATTCTTACAATACAGAAGAAGTGGAAAAGCTTCATCGGCTGATGAACGCCCGTGCTTTAAGAAAAAAGAGAATCCGCAAAACAGTGCTGGTCTGCGTGAATATTCTGTTTGCCTTGTTCATGTTGTTCCCGCTTTTGTATTCCGTCAGCGTTTCCATTATGCCGGGAGACGAACTTTTTACAATGGATTTGAATATTCTTCCGTCGAACCCGACTTTTGAAAACTATGTACGCGCTTTCACCCAGGTACCTTTAGTACGCTTCATCCTAAATTCCTTTTTGGTGGCGGGATGTATCACGATCGGACAGATCATTACCTGCTCACTGGCGGCGTTTGCGTTTTCTTTCTTGGAATTTAAAGGTAAGAACTTCCTGTTTATGCTGGTGATGGCAACCATGATGGTTCCGGGGGAAGCAGTGATCATTTCCAACTACCTGACTGTCAGCAGCATGGGGATTCTGGATACATACATTGTTTTGATCCTCCCGTCACTGACATCCGCAATGGGAATCTTTTTGTTCCGTCAGTTCTATATGACGTTCCCGATTTCTCTGTATGAGTCGGCGAAGCTGGACGGATGCGGGAATTTACGGTTTATTGTTAAGATTCTGATTCCGCTTACGAAATCCGCAATCGGAGCGATGGCTGTTTACACATTTATCAATGCATGGAATATGTATATGTGGCCGCTTTTGGTAACCGGATCCGAGGAAATGCGGACAGTACAGATCGGGATCAGTATGTTGAATAGTGTTGACGCACAATCTATTACACTAATGATGGCTGGCGTTGTAGCAATTATTATTCCTTCAATGGTTATTTTTATTGTAGGACAGAAGCAGTTGATCAGTGGAATGTTTTCAGGTGCAGTCAAAGGCTGATCTGTTCACAGATATGATTTATGTAAATAGGAAAGAAACCGCCGGATTCATCTGACACGGTGAGACGGGGAAGAAAAGGAGAGAAAAAAATATGAAAAAACGAGTAATCGCAGCGATCCTTGCCGGCCTTATGGCTGTTTCCACACTTGCAGGATGCGGCAGCGGAAAGAGTGCCTCCGAGACGAATGGCCAGACTTCAGAAAGCGGAAAAGAAGAGGGATCCGGAGTGATCACCGATAAGTTCAAAGATATTGATACAGACGGGACAACGATTACATTCTGGCATTCTATGGGCGGCGTCAACGGGGAAGCGATGGATTATCTGGTAAACAAATTCAATGAAGAAAACGAGGATGGGATCACAGTAGAAGCGGTTTACCAGGGAGAATATGACGATGCCATCAATAAGCTCAAAAGTGCTCAGATTGGAAATATGGGAGCAGATCTTGTGCAGATTTATGATCTTGGAACCCGGTTTATGATTGATTCAGGGTGGATCATTCCGATGCAGGAGATGATTGACGCAGATGGGTATGATATATCTCAGATCGAGCCAAATGTGGCGGCGTACTATACAACAGAAGATGGGACGATGTATTCCATGCCGTTTAACTCTTCTACACCGCTTCTGTATTACAACAAAGATATGTTTGATGCAGCAGGAATTACAGAGATTCCAACAAGTCTTCCGGAGATTGCGGATGTCGGCGACGCTTTGAAGGAAAAAGGAGGCGCACAGGAGGTACTGGCCATCAGTATTTATGGATGGTACTTTGAGCAATTCCTCTGTAAACAGGGTCTGAATATGGTCAACAATGGAAATGGACGGGAAAAAGCGGCCACGAAAGTAGAGTTTGATGAAAACGGCGGAGGACTGAACATCTTAAATGCATGGTATGATCTGTACAAGGGGGGATATGCACCAAATGTGGGACGTTCCGGAAGCGATACTGCTACGACGGATTTTACATCGGGGAAAGCGGCAATGATGCTGGGAAGTACCGCGTCTCTCAAACAGGTGCTGGAGGACAGCGGCGGAAACTTCGAAGTAGGAACCGCGTACTATCCGGCAGTCAACGAAGATGACAAAGGCGGCGTATCCATCGGAGGTGCTTCACTTTGGGCATTAAACAACAAGGATGAAAAAAAGGCGGCGGCAACATGGAGATTTATTAAGTTCCTGATTTCTCCGGAATCCCAGGCATACTGGAACGCTCAGACCGGATATTTCCCGGTTGTTACAGCCGCTCAGGAGGAGCAGACATTTAAGGACAATATTGCAAAGTATCCTCAGTTCCAGACAGCTCTGGATCAGCTGCATGACTCCACACCGGAGTCTGCGGGGGCGCTTTTAAGTGTATTCCCGGAATCTCGTCAGATTGTTGAGACTCAGATCGAGAATATGTTGAACGGAAGCGTGACACAAGAAGAAGCTGTCAAGAATATGGCTGAGGAGATCAACGATACGATAGAGGAATATAATCTTGTCAACGGTTAAAGCATAAAAGAAGGAATAAAGTTTATCCGGACGATCGGGAAAGCGTGTCTGAAAGAAAGTGAAAAAGATTTCCGACACGCTTTTCTCTTTTATTGGGAAAGGGTTATTATAAATAGGAGGTATTGCCATGAATTATGTAAAAGTTTTTGCGCACAGGGGAGCAAGCGCCTATGCGCCGGAAAATACACTAGCAGCGTTTAGGCTGGCCGAGGAGCAGGGAGCAGATGGGATTGAACTTGATGTACAGCTTACGAAGGATGGGCAGGTTGTCGTGATCCATGACGAGAATATAGACCGCACCGGAACAGGGACAGGAGCGGTAAGGGACTACACACTGGAGGAACTGAGAAAGCTGTCGTTTCACAATCACATGGAAGCTTACGAAGGAGAAAAGATCCCAACACTGGAGGAAGTGCTGACTTTTGTGAAGCAGGGAAGAATGGAAGTAAATATTGAATTGAAAACAGGGGTTTACTGGTATCCGGAAATTGAGAAAAAGACCATCGAGATTGTAAAAAAAGCGGGGATGGAAGAACGTGTTATTTATTCTTCTTTCAACCATTACAGTGTCCAAAAGATACTCAGTATGGATACGAAGGCGGAGACGGCATACTTATATACAGATGTCATGCTGGATGTAGAAAAGTATGCTGAAAAAACAGGGGTACAGGGACTTCATCCTGCTGTATTTCACCTATATATGTCAGACTTTATGAAACGCTACCAGGAAAGCGGTTTGAAGATTCGTGTCTGGACAGTAAACAGAGAAAAAGATATGAAGAATTTTATTGAGGCTGGCCTGGAAGCTGTCATTACCAACTACCCGGATACGGCGATAGAGGTTCGCAGGCAGGTGAATCATGCTTAAAAATAAAAAACTGTTTCTTCTGGATATCGATGGCACAGTCTGTATTGGAAAGCGTCTAATCAGTGGTACGAAGAGTTTTCTGAAGGATATCAAAGACAACGGAGGACAGTTTGTATTTATTACGAACAATTCTACCAAGAGTATAGACGACTATATCCATTCTTTTCAAAAGATGGGAATTATGACGGATTACTCGAATTTCATCACTGCTTCTTTTGCAACGATACAGTACCTGAAAAAGCACTATGATGGGAAATTAATTTATGTGATGGGGACGAAATCCCTGCTTAGAGAACTGAAACGTAGTAAAATCCGGGTGACGGTGGACTGTATGGATCCAGAAATTGCATGTGTGCTTGTATCCTATGATAATCAGCTTACTTACGAAAAGCTTCAGGATACCTGCCAGATTTTGAGTACCCGGGAGGTAGGATATATAGCCACGAACCCAGACTATGTCTGCCCAGTTGAATTCGGCTATGTACCGGATTGTGGAGCAATCTGCCAGATGATTGAACATGCGGTGAAAAGACAGCCCCAGTTTATAGGGAAACCGGGGGGCGCCATGGTAGAGTACTCTTTGAAAATGAATCATTTTTCAAAAGAACAGACGATGATCGTAGGTGACAGGCTGTATACGGATATTCTCTGTGGGTACCGAACAGGCGTGGAAACCGCTTTGGTTCTTACCGGAGAGACAACACGGCAGGAGGCCGAAGCATGTGAGTATGGACCGGACTATCTGTTTTCTTCGATTGGACAACTGGCGGAGGCCTGGAGGGACGCCTGATTTAATTAAAAAACAATATAAGGAATGATCCGCCGCTTTTGTCAGTTTTATGCAGAGGCGGCCGTTTTTGCTGTATCAATTCAGCGTTGGAATTGAGTTTTTAGAAAAAGGGTATTATGATAAAAGAAGAAAAGTGTAAAATCGGAGGTGTTTGACGATGGCAGGGATAAAAAAAGAGTACGACGTAATTATTATCGGAGCAGGGCCGTCCGGCATTTTCTGTGCATATGAGCTGATGAGAAGGAAACCGGATCTGAAGGTTCTGATGCTGGAAAAGGGGCGGTCGATTGAAAGGAGGGTCTGCCCAAAGAGGAAGACAAAGGTCTGTGTGGGCTGTAAACCATGTTCCATTACGACCGGATTTGCGGGAGCAGGTGCTTTCTCGGATGGAAAACTTTCTCTTTCTCCGGAAGTGGGCGGAACACTCCCGGAAATACTGGGTTATGAGAAGGCAGAGGAACTGATCCGGGAGGCGGACGAGATTTATCTGAAATTTGGGGCGGATGAGAAAGTATATGGACTGGAAGATATGGAAGCGATCGATGAGATACGGGCAAAATCAATCCGTGCAAATCTCAAGCTCATTGAATGTCCCATCCGTCATCTGGGCACCGAGGAAGGATACAAGATTTATGCGAGGCTCCAGAAGCACCTGGAGGAGAACAGAGTGGAAATCCGTTTTATGACGATGGTACAGAATATTCTCATGGAAAAAGGACGGGCAGTCGGAGTTGTCACGGAAAAAGGAGAGACTTTTTATGCGGCGGAGATCGTGGCGGGCGTTGGACGGGAAGGATCGGAGTGGTTTTCTCATATTTGTAAAGAACATGGGATTGAAACACAGAATGGGACTGTGGATGTAGGAGTCCGTGTGGAAGTCAGGGATGAAATCATGAAAGAACTCAACGAGAAGCTCTATGAGGCCAAGCTCGTTTATTATACACCGACTTTTGATGATAAAGTAAGGGTATTCTGCACAAATCCATCGGGGGAAGTGGCGACAGAATACTACGAGGGAGGTCTGGCGGTAGTCAATGGACATGCCTACAAATCCAAGGAAAGAAAGACGAAGAATACGAACTTTGCCCTGCTGGTGTCCAAGAATTTCACCGAGCCGTTTAAGAGTCCGATTGAGTACGGCAAGCAGATTGCCCAGCTTGGGAATATGCTATGTGACGGCAAGATCCTTGTCCAGAGATATGGGGATTTTCGGAGAGGCAGAAGGACGACGGCGGAACGTTTGGTTCGAAATAATCTGATACCGACGTTAAAAGATGCAGTGCCGGGAGATCTTTCCCTGGTATTTCCGCACCGGATTATGGTGGACATTGACGAGATGATCCAGGCTCTTGATAAGGTGACGCCGGGAATCGCAAGTGACGAGACGCTCCTCTACGGTGTGGAGGTTAAATTTTACTCAAACAAGGTAGTTACTACAAAGGAATTTGAAACAAATATTAAAGGATTGCGTGTAATGGGAGATGGGGCTGCCATTACAAGAGGACTTCAGCAGGCGTCTGCAAATGGCCTGTATACCGCACGATGCATCATGGACCGAATGGAAGAAAAAGGATAGGAACAGAGAAAATAAAAGAAATTCCTTATTTTCCCGTCCAAAAAATGGTATACTATATATAAATAGGTAGCGAAAGGAAAGGATGGAAAAGAAAGGCGGGAGCGCATGTTTAAAATCGGAGAGTATGTTGTTTATGGTCACAATGGTGTCTGTCAGGTCACGGAAATCGGTCCGTTAAAGACTGTGACTAAGGATGAGGGCAAACTGTACTATACATTGATCCCTTACGGGGTGAAGGGTAGTACTGTGTTTGCCCCCGTAGACAGTCAGAAGTTACCATTGAGGAGGATTCTGAGCCGGGAGGAGGCCCTTGCTCTGATCGATGAGATGCAGGAGATCGCGGTACTCGGGATCACGGAAGAGCGTAAGCGGGAAGAGACTTACAAGAACGCACTCAAGACGTGTGACTGTAAAAAACTGGTGAGTCTGATCAAGACGATTTACCAGAGAAAGCAGGAGCGGGAAGCGAAGGGAAAGCGCCTGACCGCCGCGGACAGTCGGTATTTTCGCACAGCAGAACACGCACTCTACGATGAACTTGCAGCGGCGCTGGAGACAGAGAGCGAGAAGATCAGGGATTACATTATAGAAAAAATAGGAAATTAGAGAATTATACCTGTATTTTACTTTTTTTATGGCCCAAGTTTACAGAATTGTGGTATTTTGTAATGTGGCAAGGAAAAAGAAAGGACAGGCGTACATGGAGAAAAAAGCAATATTACGAAATATGGCAAGAGACTGTATACCGACGGTCTTTGCCCTTTGTCTGACCGGGATGTATTCGGTCGTTGACGGTCTGTTTATTGGACGGGCTGTTGGGGATGAGGGACTGGCGGCGGTTAATCTTGCGTGGCCTGTTCCCGCTGTGATTACAGCGCTGGGAATTGGCATTGGAATCGGCGGAAGTGTACTTTATTCCAGACATCTGGGGAGAAAAGAGGAAGAGGAAGCTTCTGCCGTTTTTTATGTGACGATAACATCCTTACTGGTATTTGGAATTTTGACTGGTATGATTCTTTGTGTGATTGGACGCCCGCTTCTTCAGATTCTAGGAGCTGGAGGCGTTGTTTATTCTCATGCATGGAAATATGTACAGGTGATTTCCGCCGGAGCAGTATTTCAGGTTCTGGGAGCGGGTTTGATTCCGATTCTCAGAAACCGACATCGGGCCTATGAGGCTATGGTTGCCATGAGCGCCGGGATGTTGACTAATATTATTCTGAATTATATTTTGATGTTTCAGGTAAAAATCGGTGTTCAAGGAGCCGCTATAGGTACGGTTGCGGCGCAATTTGTTGTAGTGGGAATCGCAATATCCTGTCTCTATAGGAAAGAGAATGTAGAATTGCACCTGCACCTGAATGGTAAGACATTGCTTGATATTGTGAAGACAGGGGTTCCGGGATTTGGGCTCTCCATCGCTCCGTCTGTCGTACTGATTTTTACAAATTATCGTTGTGCCGGGTTCGGCGGCGATACAGCGGTGGCATGCTATGCGGTTATTTCGTATGTGGTATTTCCGGTTCAGTCTATGCTGACCGGAGTCGGGGATGGAATCCAGCCGTTAGTCAGCTTTTATTATGGGGCAGGAAACGAAGAGGTATGCCATTATATTCGGAAGGTATCCAGAAAAGTTCTCACTGCACTGGGAATCGGGTTTTTACTGTTGGTGACAGCAGCGACGCCCTATATTCCAGAGCTTTTCGGTATGTCGGTAAAAGGCGCCCGGATGTTTGTACCGGGGATGCGTCTCAGTGCGGCGGCGTTTCTGTTTATGGGTAATGCAAAACTGAATATTTCTTATTTGAATGCAACTCTTCGGGTAAAACAGGCCATGGCACTTGTATATGGCGAGATGTTTGCGGCAGCTCCTGCATTGCTCTTACTTCTTCCGACAGTGATTGGTCTTGATGGAGTTTGGATTTCGCTTATTGTCACTCAGGTAGTGATGCTCGTGATATACGGATGTTATAATAAAGTAAAGAACAGGTAAAGAAAGAAGGAGGCAGAAGAAATTTCTGTCTCCTTTAACTTATTTTTAACTGGCTTCCCAAGTGATATTTAACAATTCTTCTATATAGTATGCATTGTAAAATTTCAGAAGGGAGAAAGAGCATTGAGACGTAAAAGGAAAGACTGGAAGTATTCTGGTAAAGTTTTGTTATTTGTTTTTCCAGCTTTGATACCACTGACGGTATTTTGGATCTATCCGATTTTGAGATCTTTGTTTATCAGCTTTACAAACTGGGATTATATGAGCCCTACATATGATTTTGTTTTTCTGGATAATTTTATTGCATTGTTTCACGATTCCAGATTTTATGACGCACTGTTAAATACGTTGCTATTTACACTTGGGACATTGATTCCGACGCTGATTGGAGGGCTGCTTTTAGCGCTGCTTTTACAGAGAAATTTCAGAGGAAGCGGAATTTATAAATTTATCCTGTTTTCTCCATGGGTGACGCCGACTGTTGCGATCTCCATTGTATGGGTCTGGATTTTTGAACCGGACACAGGGATTGCAAATGCAGTATTACAGTTTTTTCATCTGCCGGGGCTTCAGTGGATACAGAGTTCGGACACAGCACTTTTGGCTGTTATCATTGTTACAGTATGGAAGAGTATCGGGTACGCAATGATTTTTTACCTTTCCGCATTGGAAAAGGTTCCGGCAGAACTGTATGAGGCCTGTGGGCTGGATGGAGCAAGAAAGTGGCAGAGATTTCGGGATATTACCATACCAAGTATCTCGCCTACGACGTTTTTTCTTATGATTATTACAATGGTAAATTCGCTCCAGGCATACGATCAGATTCAGATTTTGACTCAGGGTGGACCATCCGGGAGCACACGGACGTTGCTCTATATGTATTATCAGCTTGGATTTGAGGAGTTTGATATGGGGCAGGCAACGGCAGTGGCTATGGTGATGATTGTCCTTACGGTTGGACTCTCAGCGATCCAGTTCCGGGCATCCAAGAAATGGGTTCATTATTAAAAGAAAGGTGGAAATATTCATGGAAAGTCAACAGACAGTGAAACTTCAAACAATCGTTTCCACGAAGAAGAAAGTACGTCATATGGAGAGAAAATTTTCCGGCAGAATCGCGGGATGCATACAGAAAATCGTTCTTCTGACCGCCAGCGCAGTGACAGCCTTCCCATTTTTATGGATGGTTTTAAGTGCGCTTAAAACAAAAGAAGAGGTCATGGATGTGAACGTATTTTTTCCGGCAGATCCGCAGTGGCAGAATCTTACGGAAGTCATTTTCCATTCTCCGATTGTGCGCTACATAGGGAATAGCCTTTATGTATCGGTTGTAACCGTGGCAATCCAGCTTGTGACAGGGGCAATGCTGACGTATGCACTTGTATTTATGCGCTTTCGGGGAAGAAAGGCTTTATTTGCCATTATTATGGGCACTTACATGCTGCCGACAGCGGCGACTTACATTCCGTCCTATATCATTCTGGCGGATCTGAACCTTTTAAATACATACACGGGGCTGATTATTTCAAGCGCTGTCAGTATTTTTGGGATTTTTCTGCTCAGACAGGCGTTTATGCAAGTCCCGGCAGGGCTGATAGAAGCGGCGAAGATGGATGGAGCGGGACATTGGAAGACACTCTGGAAAATTATTATGCCGATGACGAAATCCTCCTTTATCACATTTGGACTGATGAGCTTTATTACGTGTTACAACAATTATATGTGGCCGTCCCTTATTACGGATGATACTAACTTGAGCCTGGTATCCCAGGGATTGCGGCAGTTTTTCATAGAAGGAGGAGCCTACGGTACCAACTGGTCCCTTGTGATGGCGGGCAGTGCGGTGATCGTCCTTCCGCTGTTGATTCTGTTTGCCTTTACACAGAAGTGGTTTATCAATGGAATTGGCGGCGATACGGGGATGAAAGGGTAGAATAGCTTAAAAAAAGTAAAAGAGAGGAAAGAAAAATGAAAAGAAAAAAATTATGGTCTATTATGCTTGTGGGAATGATGACAGCATCTTTGGCGCTTGCAGGATGTGGAAGTAAGTCAAAAAGTGGAGAAACACAGAAGACAGATGATGGAAAAATCCGGATTGACTTCTGGTATTCCGGAGGGAAAACGGCAGTGAATGTCTTAAGCGATCTGGTGGAAGAGTTCAATAAGTCCCAAGATAAGTATGAGATTAAAGGGACAACTCAGGCTGACTATACCGAGACATACGAAAAACTTCAAGCAGGCATTGCGGGGAAAAACGCACCGGATCTGGCGCTTCTTGACGTGGATAAATCCAGAAATCTGTATCGTAAGGATCAAGTGGCAGATCTGATGCCGTTTCTTGAGGAAGACAAAGATTTTGACAGGGATGATTACATCGAAGTATTTTTTGATCAGGGATTAGATGCGGATGGAAAAGAGCTTTTTGCGATTCCGGCATATGGTACGACGCAGGTTCTCTACTATAATAAGGCTGCGTTTGAAGAGGCAGGTATTGATCCGGCATCCATCAAAACATGGCAGGATCTGGAAGAGGCAGCCAAAAAGATGTCGAAAGGGGAAGCGTTCTATGGATGGGAGCCGATGTGGGGTTATGCAAATCTGATGGACGCTGCGTTCAGTAACGGAGCAAGCATCTTCAGTGAGGACGGTAAGACAGTAACGATCAATTCTGACGAATGGGTGGAAGTATGGGAAAGCTTCCGTGAGTGGATCCATGAGGACAAGATTATGACCATTCATTCCGGCGGACAGGGATGGGAATACTGGTATAAAACTATTGACGATGTGCTGCAGGATAAGGCGGGAGGATATACCGGATCCTCAGGTGATCAGGCAGACCTTGATTTTACCAAAGTAGGAGCTATCGAACAGCCGGGGTGGGGTGACAATCCTTCAGCTCCGACAGCAGGCCCTCTCCAACTTGTGATGCTGAATGGTTCTACAGATGAAGAGAAGGAAGGGGTCTATGAGTTTATGAAATTCTTCACTACTCCAGAAAATCAGGCAAAATGGTCCATGAATACCGGATATGTAGCCGTGAGAAAATCCACTGAAGACGATCCGGATTTCAAGGCTTATACAGATGAGAATCCACATGCACTCGTTCCCCTTCAGCAGGCGATGCATGGATCTATCATACCGGAAGATCCGACAGGAGGAAAAATTGCGGATGCTCTTTCTATTGCTGCGGATAAAGTAGAAATCGAAGGTATTTCCGCCAAGGAAGCTTTGGATGAGGCACAGAAGACTGCACAGGAGGCGCTTGATAACGTACAGTAGGAATTATGGAAAAAACAGTTACTTTTTATATTAATCGTACTACACCCGCTAAGCTGGAAGAGGAACTTGTGATCTGTAAGCCTCTGAAACGGCTGACGATATCGGTAGATGTGGAGAAAGAGGAGCACACTCTTATGGGCTACCTCGTTGTTAGAGATGAAAAAAACCGAATACGGATTCAGAAGATGCTTGGATACGGGGAGCGGACGATCGTAATTGCCAGACATGCAAAAAATACGACCATCGGCGGTGTTCCAGGACCTATTGGAGCCGGCACATGGAAAATCGTTATCTATTTGTTTGCGGAGTATATTGAACAAACATTGGAAGGTGTATCTTTGCCATTCCGAATTCAGATCTCTGACCGGAAAACGGAGATTCAGGAGACAATCGGCAAGTGTCTCTGGGTGGACAGACACTACCGGGAACAGCTCTGGCTTGGCTACTATAACAAGAGTAGTTTTTACAGCAGCCGGGGACGATGGTACAAGGGAGATTTTCACACCCATACGCATCTGTCAGATGGGAAGGAGTCGGTCAGCAGCGCTATGAGAAAGGCTCGGATGATGGATTTGGATTTCTATGTGCCAACAGAACATAATATCATCCCTACCGGGTGGGAAGATGACTACATGCTCATCCTGCCGGGTGTGGAGATCACGACAAAGATCGGACATTGTAATCTGATCGGCATTGATAAGATGCCGGAGAGACTGCCGGAAATCATGGAGTACGCCGACACCCCGGAGGTGGAGGAGTATCTCTATGAGATACTGCGAGAGGCGAAAAAACGGGAATGGATCATCAGTATTAATCATCCGTTTCTTACGATCTGGAAATGGAAATATGGCGAAGTGGGACTGGACGATATTACTTGTCTTGAAATTATAAACGATCCGACTTATACGGATGCCAGAGAGTCCAATGACCAAGCAATCCGTTATCTGGATTTCCTCTGGGAGGATGGCCACCGAATTTGGGGGATCGGAGGAAGTGATTCCCATAATCTCATCGAGGAACGCTACAAAGGCTCGGACAAACCTTCCATTGCAGGCGATCCGGGGACGTATGTTTTTTGTCCGTCTTTGACGCCGGAACTTCTTTTGAAACATGTAAAGCAGGGTAATATATATGTCAGCAGATTCTGTACGGCAGATGTCCGAATTACCTCACAAAGTAAGTCCTTCTTTCCGGGAGACAGAATGGAGGATGTCGAACGGAAGATTATGATGGAAATAGAGATATTTGGAAATGAATTGGAAGAGGGGATTACGCCGGTTATCTGGATAGTTCAGAATGAAAAGCGTATAAAGCTCACGACAGAGAAGACAAAAAAGGGGTACCGGGCCGTCGGAGAAGTTCATTTCTTAAAAGGGAAGTGGAATTGGGCCAGGTTGGAAGCACGTACAGCAGATGGAGAATTTCTTCTTTATAGTAATCCGGTCTGGCAGGGGGCAAAAAGAAACAGGTTTAGAACCTATCGGGAAGCACTGGAGGCATTTCATGCGAATTAAAGGAATCTTATTCGATAAGGATGGAACATTGATTGATTTTTTCAGTTTATGGCTGTATGCAGCAAGACGGGTGATCCCGGAATTTATCCGGGGAAACAATCTTGAAGAAAAACAGAATACGACAGAGCTGGAAAATGTGCTCTATGAATCTATAGGAATCTTTTCGGATCAAATTGATCCAAACGGTGCCCTGGCTTATAAATCCTACAGGGAGATTGCACAGGACATGGAGCGGGCGCTAGAGAGACTGGGGATTCGAATAGAAACGGATCAGATTGAGACACAGATCCGGGAGCTCTTTGACCAGGCAACACATGGGGAAGAGGCTAAAATGATTCCACTGGGGGATCTTCCGGAGTTGTTCCAGTTTCTGAAAAAAAAGAATCTGTATTTGGGGATCGCAACGGCCGATACAGTCTCGTCGGCCAAGAAGTGTATGAAACAGCTTGGTGTTTTGGAATATCTGGATTACATCGGAGGGGATGACGGGAAAAAGCGGCCGAAACCATATCCGGATATGTTATATGATTTTGCGGAGAAAAGCGGGATTCTGCCGCAGCAGGTGATGGTAGCGGGAGATACAAGAAACGATATGGTGTTCGCAGAACAGGCCAAGGCGACGTCAGTAGGCGTTCTAAGTGGTGTGAGTAAGGAACGAGATCTTGCCTCTTACGCTGATTATATAGTTCCGTCGGTGGAGCAGATTCCGGCACTTCTTGATTCTCTGGAAGGAGCAAAATAAGATGGCAGAAATACAATTAAAGCATGTGACAAAGATTTATGAAGGCGGATCTGCCGCGGTCCGAGATTTTAATCTGGAAATCCATGAGCGGGAGTTTGTGATCTTCGTGGGACCATCCGGATGTGGAAAATCCACGACACTTAGAATGATTGCGGGGCTTGAAGAAATTACAGAAGGAGAGCTCTATGTGGATGGAGAGTACATGAATGATGTGGAGTCCTGTGACCGGGATATGGCGATGGTTTTCCAAAATTATGCCCTTTATCCGCATATGACAGTATTTGATAATATTGCCTACAGCATGAAGCTGAAAAAAGTACCAAAAGGAGAACGCAGACAGAAAGTGTTGGAGACGGCGAAGATCCTCGGAATCGAGGATCTTCTGGAACGTAAGCCAAACGAGCTTTCCGGGGGACAGAAGCAGCGGGTAGCCATGGGACGGGCGATCGTAAGAAGACCCAAGGCATTTCTGATGGACGAGCCCCTCTCGAATTTGGACGCCAAGCTGAGAAATCAGATGAGGACGGAGATCCGCAGCCTTTATAAAAGGCTCAATACGACGTTTATATATGTTACCCATGATCAGGTGGAAGCAATGACATTGGGAACAAAAATTGTCGTGATGAAAGACGGGGTGATTCAACAGGTAGATACACCGGGGCAACTCTATCATTATCCGGTGAATATGTTCGTGGCAGGATTTATCGGAACGCCGCAGATGAATTTTCTGGAAGCTGACTGTGGGATTCGTGATGGGAAGATAGAGCTGATTACAAAACTGGGAACTCTTGTGCTGGAGAAGGAAAAAGGCGATGTCCTTTTAAAAGAAGGATACACAGGAAAGAAAGTGGTCGTCGGGATTCGTCCGGAAGATATTTATGATGAGGAAGAAATGGTTAAGAAATACCCGGGCGCTCAAGTGAAGACCAAAGTAGAGGTATACGAAATGCTCGGTGATAAGTGTTGTCTGTACTGTGAGAAAAATGGTGAAACACTTACAGCAAGTCTCCGATCAGATACAAAAGCAAGACGAGGTGATGATATTACACTTGTGTTGGATCTTGATAAAATGCACGTATTTGATAGAGATACACAGATGGCAATTCTGCATTGAATAATGAAGTATCAGGAGAAGCTTATTTCCTTAAGAAGTTTCTCCTGATTATTTTAAGATGAGGCTGGATATCTAAACGGAATGCTTGTATTTGGTATGGAATACCTATGCAAACAAAGTTACGTTATTAAGGACAACGTTTTTTCGGGAAAAGACTTGACTTTACGCCGGATGGTATGGTATTCTGATATGGCGAATGGAAGTATAGGTCTTTTTTTTATGCCTAAAATCAGGCAGCTTCGCAAACTGCCGCGTAACCAGTAAAAAAGAAGTAAAAAAAAGCGAGGTGGAAGTTGTGCGTACAAGAATTACATTAGAATGTACAGAATGTAAGCAGCGTAATTACAACATGACGAAGGATAAGAAAACACATCCGGAGCGCATGGAAACAAAGAAATACTGCAAATTCTGCAGAACTCACACAGTACACAAAGAAACGAAATAGTCGTTTGAGAAGGAGCGGATGTTATGGGCGATTCTAAAACGAAAGCAAAGAAGCCGAGCAAAATAAAAGGCTTAAAAGCAGAGTTTAAGAAAATTATCTGGCCAGACAAAAAGACTCTTGGAAAGCAAACGGTGGCAGTCGTCTCTGTTACTGTAATCTTGGGAGCGATTATCTCGGTAGTAGACGCGCTTCTAACATTCGGAATCGATTTCTTAGTTCGATAAGAAAATGATGACCTGACAGTAGAAAGGTGATTTATTATGTCAACGGCAAAATGGTATGTAGTTCATACTTATTCCGGGTATGAAAATAAGGTTAAAGCCAACATTGATAAGACAATCGAAAACAGACACCTGGAAGACCAGATTCTGGAAGTCAGGGTTCCGATGCAGGACGTAGTGGAGCTCAAAAACGGAGTTCAGAAAGCTGCCCAGAGAAAGCTGTTTCCTGGCTATGTACTGATTCATATGATTATGAATGACGACACTTGGTACGTTGTGAGAAACACGCGTGGAGTGACCGGGTTCGTAGGACCGGGATCCAAGCCGGTACCGCTCACGGAAGAGGAGATGGCTCCGCTTGGAATCAAGAAAGAAGATATTGTTGTGGACTTTGAGGTAGGCGACACCGTCAGCGTTGTATCCGGCGCATGGGCCGACACCGTCGGGGTGATCCAGGCGATCAACACACCGAAACAGAGCGTCACAATCAATGTTGAGTTATTTGGCCGTGAAACACCGGTTGAGATCGGTTTTTCAGATGTCAAGAAAATGTAACGTAAATGAAGTGGGAGGGAAATCCCCGCAAATACCACAAGGAGGTACAATATAATGGCTAAAAAAGTAGAAGGTTATATCAAATTACAGATTCCTGCTGGAAAGGCAACACCGGCTCCTCCGGTTGGACCGGCTCTTGGACAGCACGGAGTCAACATCGTAGAATTTACAAAGCAGTTCAATGCAAGAACAGCAGATCAGGGAGATCTTATCATCCCTGTAGTCATCACAGTTTACAATGACAGAAGCTTTAGCTTCATCACAAAGACACCGCCGGCAGCAGTTCTTATCAAAAAGGCCTGCAATATTAAATCCGGATCCGGTGTTCCGAACAAGACGAAAGTAGCTACGATCACAAAGGCTCAGGTTCAGGAAATTGCTGAACTGAAAATGCCGGACTTAAACGCTGCAAGCGTGGAAGCCGCTATGAGCATGATCGCTGGTACATGCCGAAGCATGGGTGTTACAGTAGTTGACTAATTGTAAACATGAGAAATGTGGGAGGGCTCGCTCCCGATATTACCACTAGGAGGTTATAAGATGAAAAGAGGAAAGAAATATATCGAAGCTTCTAAACTGATTGAAAGAGGAAATCTTTACGATAAAGAAGAAGCAATCGCATTAGTTAAGAAATCTGCAACAGCGAAATTTGACGAGACAATCGAAGTTCACATCAGAACAGGCTGTGATGGACGTCACGCAGATCAGCAGATCCGTGGTGCGGTCGTACTTCCGCACGGAACAGGTAAAAAGGTTCGTATCCTTGTATTCGCTAAGGATGCTAAGGCAGAAGAGGCAAAGGCAGCCGGAGCGGATTATGTAGGAGCAGAGGATCTGATTCCGAGAATCCAGAATGAAAACTGGTTTGACTACGACGTAGTTGTAGCTACACCGGACATGATGGGTGTTGTAGGACGTCTGGGACGTGTACTTGGACCGAAGGGCTTAATGCCGAACCCGAAGGCTGGTACTGTAACAATGGACGTGACAAAAGCGATCCAGGATATCAAAGCCGGTAAGATTGAATACAGATTGGACAAGACAAACATTATCCATGTACCGGTTGGAAAAGCTTCCTTCACAGAAGAACAGTTAGCGGACAACTTCCAGACGCTTATTGACGCAATCAACAAAGCAAGACCGGCGGCTGTCAAAGGTCAGTTCCTCAAGAGCGTGACAATCACATCTACAATGGGACCTGGCGTAAAGATCAACCCGGCAAAATTAGCTTAATTGAATTGAAGTAGATAAAAAGAACTCTGCAGATGCAGGGTTCTTTTTGCAATCAACGAGACAGGTGATAAGAAGGAAATGATTTGACTGATCAGAGGCGGAAAGGAGATCTGTGTAAGATGAATCAAAGGATGAAGTCGCGAAGAGAAAAAGTTAAAATGATTGGTTTAGATTTGGATGGAACTCTTTTGAATGATAAAAAAGAGGTCGGCAGTTACACGGAAAAAGTGTTGAAAACAGCGATAGATCAGGGCGTGGTTGTTCTGATTGCGACGGGACGGCCCGTTTTTGGCGTTCCGGAACGTTTGCGTAGTTTTCCTGGAATGAGATATATCATTACATCGAATGGGGCAAGAATTTTAGATCAGAAAGAAAATAGAACAGTCTATGAGAAGATGATCACAAAAGAGGAAACTCAAAGAATATTGTATACGCTAGAGCAATTTGATTCTCTTGCAGATCTCTATTTTGAAGAAAAAGCATTAGGATGTTTGAAGAGCAAGGAAAGAGTGTCAGAATTTTATCCTGAAAATATGCAAAAATATATTTTGGAATCAAGAACATTTGTACCGGACCTACATGAAGCAGTGATAACAGCAGAGAAAGATATCGATAAGATTCAAGCCGTTGTGCGGACAACAGGAGAAAGAGATCGGATTATGGAGGTTTTAAAAGCGAAATTTGATTTGACCATTTCCTGTGCCCTTTCCAATAATATTGAAGTGACTGCAAAAGATGTAAATAAAGGAAAGGGACTTCTGAATCTTGGGAAAATTCTGGGGATTAGTAGGGCGGAAATTATGGCCTTTGGGGATGGCCTGAATGATATGGATATGTTAAAAGAAGCAGGTTTTGCAGTGGCGATGGAAAATGGGAGAGATGAAGTGAAAGAAATTGCGGATTACATTACGTGCTCCAATGAACAGGAGGGTGTAGCGTATGCGATTGAAAAATTTGTTCTGAATTCATTATGAAAATGTAAAAAAGGATTCGTATTCGGTTTCAACAGCCAGATACGAGTCCTTTTCAAAAAAGAGAGATGGGAAGTTTTTCTGATGGTTTTATTATTCTGTCAGAGGATACGGCGGCTGATGATCGCGTTCTCTCCAGATTTCACCGATGGACATATAGTCGATTTTTTCCGTTTCTATATAAGCAAATAATAGGTTTTTCATTTTTTCCCCCCATAAATCACGAACGCCGTCCTTGTATCCCCAATAGGATTGTGCAAGTTCTAACAACCGGCAGCCCGCAAGAAAATCAATAGCTTTGCCGTCCTCTTCTGTAGTTGGAGTATAAAGCCCTCCGGCAGCCTGATAGCCACGGAAAAAAGCGCCCTCAGCAGCTTTAAAACATTCTTCATCATAGAAATTGAAGAGGAAGAAGCGAAAACCATAAAATTCTAATGCGGCAGGAGCAGCCTGCGCGGATTCAAGATCAAAATAACCGGATGGCTTTCCGAAATGATCCACATAAAAGTTTTCGGCATGCATGTCTGTGAAGTTCAAAACAGGTATAGAAATGGAAGCCTCAAAATGAGGACGAAACTGATCTAGTTTCTCTTTAAAAAATCTGGAAACGATGGAAATTTCTTTTTCTGAAAACATATGTTTTTGGATACAGCGGTCGAGCCTCATCTGAATAACAAAACGGAAACGATCGCTGAAATTTGTCAGTCCAGATGGATCAATTATAGAATTTTCCATAATATTTCCAAAAGAAGGAAAGGTAACTTGTTGAATTTTTGCAAAGTCCCTCCCAAGGTATTCCATACTATTCAAAAATGCCTGTTTTGAGTAACCGCTTTGCTTCATATATTCTTTCTGAGAGATTCCCGTCATGTATTCCAGAACAATAAAAGTACCGTACTCAGAACGATGGATACCATAAACTTTTGGCGTCGGAACTTCTGCTTTGTCTCTAATCATTGAAAAAAGATAGGCTTCTCTTTCGAGGGAAAGAAGTCCGCCGAAGAGAGTATCACGGTTGGCAGAACCGATATTCTGCTCGGTTTTTCGTACCTTGGCAAATTTGCAGATCAGTCGGGATGTATCGTGTAAAACGACAATAAACACAAAGTGGTTTGACCCCTCCTCGATCGTATGCAGCTCTTTTACCGGGTATCCAGCTTCAATCAAAGCCTTCTGAGCATAAGATGCAGTTATGACAGTCATGATTTTTCCTCCTGTGTATTATTGATTTGGTGTAAATAGCGATAGATCGTTGGCTCGGAGCTGCGAACTTCTTTGGCAACTTCTGAGACGGAGCCCTTTACAAGGAATACCCCTCTTTTGTTCATTTCTCTTATAATACTTAATTTTTCTTCTGTCGTAAAACGATCCGGTGTTGTCTGAAAGCGAATACGTGCTTCATTCATTACAGAATTGATCAGTTCGGAAACAGAAGAACTTAATGTTTCAATCGATCCGGATCCCGTTTCAGTAGATTCTTCCGTATCTGGAAATACAGATCCGTTGGTCAGCATTTCTAATATCTCTTTCATTTGGACAAAATCTGTGATTTTCCAATTCAGTGTAAGAAAACCAGTTAATGTATTGTCATCCCGGATGAAAAAAGTGGCTGAACGCAATTTTTCGCCTGACGAAGCAGAGGTGCGGTAAGTAATTGTATATGGCAGAGAATGAAAAGCATCATCATCTATAAAGTTTTGATGTAAGTCATCCAGTGGATCGCCGACATGGTGTGTATCATCCAAAGGATTCATAATATAAAGAAATTCTTCTGTGTCACATAGTAGAACTTCGCAATTATTTCCAAGAAATAGGGACAGAAATTTAGCGATAGTTTTATATTCTTTTGGATTTGACATGGTAGTAAGAACCCCCTTTAGAGCAAGTTTTGATAATAAAAAAATAGCATAAAAGAAAAAATGAGTCAATATAATAAAAAAATATTTTTGTGATAAAAAAATATTGACACAAATGCTTTCGCGAGCTAATATTGTGATAAACAACAACAACGAAGCGGTGCATTGGCAAAAAATATATAAAATAAACAAAATATGAGTCGCCAATGTACGCAGAAAGCCGTCAAAATGAAAACAAAGGAGAGCGTGGTATGGGAAAATATGTGTTAAAAAGATTTGGCTCGATGTTGATCACCTTGTTCTTGATTGCAACAGTGACTTTTTTTCTGATGCATTTGATACCGGGAGACCCCTTTTCGTTGCCGAGAGATACGCCGGAGGTCGTTCGTGAGAATCTGGAAGAAAAGTATGGACTGGATAAGCCTTTATTTGAGCAGTACACCATCTACATGAAGAATCTGTTACATGGAGACTTTGGCTCTTCTATGAAATATAAAGGGCAGACAGTGGTGGGAAAACTTGCATCGGGGATGCCGCCGTCCGCTTTGGTCGGATTTGGAGGAGTCATCATTGGTTCCATTATTGGTCTCGTATTAGGCTGTGTTGCGGCATTGAATAATAAGGGAAAGGTAGACTACCTTGTTATTATTCTTGCGATTTTGGGAGTATCAATACCAAGTTTTGTATTTGGCTCTTTGATACAGAAGATTTTCGGAGTGGATTTGAAACTGTTCCCTATTCAAGGATGGAAGGGATTGAGCTATATCATCCTTCCTATGTTTACCGCAGCATTTACTAATATTGCATTTTATGCCCGTATGCTCAGAACCAGTATGCTGGATGTCATGAAGCAGGACTACATTTACACAGCGAAAAGTAAAGGGCTGAATAAGACAGAAATCGTAAAAAGACATATGATACGGAATTCTCTTCTTCCTTTGGTTACTTCTTTCGGACCAATGTGTGCAGGTGTTCTTACCGGAAATTTTGTGGTAGAGAAAATTTTCAATATTCCTGGAATCGGGCAGGCGATGATTACTGCGATTCAGGGTAGTGATTATACCATGATTATGGGATTGACAGTAATCTTTTCATTTATTTCCGCAATCATGTACTTTGTCGTAGATATTCTTTATGGGGTTGTTGATCCGAGAATCAGAATTGCAGGTTAGGAGGATATTATGAAAGAAGAAAAAAAACAGGTGACAGATGATATCCGGGCTCTTCCACTGGAGTTATTTGAAAAGGATGAGCAGGCGCATGAAGATGCGGATAAGATTTCAAGACCGTCGGTCACATACTGGAGTGATGCGTGGAGACGTTTTCGGAGAAATAAAGTGGCGATGGTATCAGCCATTGTACTGATCTTAATTGCGGTTTTAGCCATCGTAGTACCGATGGTAAGCAGTTATACATACGATAAGACAGATTTAATGGCTGTCAACCAGGGCCCATCGGGAGAGCATTTATTTGGTACAGATGACCTTGGGAGAGACATTTTTGTAAGATGCTGGGAAGGTGCAAGAGTCAGCCTTTTTATTGCTCTTGTTGTATCGATCCTAAATGGAACGATTGGGATTTTATATGGTGGCATTGCCGGGTATTTTGGAGGTCTGGCAGATAACATTATGATGCGTTTTTGTGAGTTGATTGCCTCTATTCCGCAGATGTTGTGGGTAATTCTTCTGATTCTGATATTAAAACCGGGCGTAGGGCCAGTCATTATTGCAATAGCAGCGACAGGATGGATTGGAATGGCAAGGCTTTTTCGTGGACAGGTTTTTCAGATTAAGGAAATGGAGTTTGTAATGGCGAGCCGGACAATGGGGGCGGGCAGCATCTGGATTATTGTCAAACATCTATTTCCAAATGCGTTAAGCCCGATTATCACTAATATGGCGTTTGCAATTCCATCAGCGATTTTTGCAGAATCTTCCCTGAGTTATATTGGCTTGGGGCTTCCACTTCCAACGGCAAGTTGGGGCGTTTTAGCATCAGACGGGGCAAACAAACTATTAAGTTATCCATATCAGTTATTGTTCCCGGCACTTCTGATCTGCATTACAATGTTATGCTTTAACCTTTTAGGAGATGGACTTCGGGATGCGTTAGACCCAAGAATGAGGCAGTAGGAGGAACAGTAGATGAAAAATGAAAGTACATTATTAACAGTAGAAAGTCTTATATTTTCATTTCACACCTATGCGGGAGAGGTGCAGGCAGTACGTGGAGTCAGCTTTCAGCTTGAAAAGGGACAGGCGCTTGGCATTGTCGGAGAATCTGGATGCGGGAAATCGGTCACGGCGAAATCGATTGTACGTTTAAATCCGGATAAGCCTTCCGGGGAAATAAAAAACGGCAGAATCCTTTTTGACGGGAAAAATATTACAGAACTGACAGAAAAAGAAATGCAAAAGATCCGGGCAAAAGAGATCCGTATGATTTTTCAGGATCCAATGACAAGCCTGAATCCTACGATGACGATCGGGAAACAGATTGCGGAAGGGATTATCAAAAGTGGTGTCTCATCCAAGGAAGAGGCAAAAAAAATAGCAATCGAAGCGCTTACAATGGCAGGGATTCCAAGCCCGGAAGAACGGTATGATCAGTTTCCACATGAATTTTCAGGTGGTATGAGACAAAGAGCTATGATTGCGCTTGCAATGGCGGTAAATCCGAAACTATTGATTGCGGATGAACCAACGACGGCTTTGGATGTAACGACACAGGCTCAGATCCTGAATTTGATTAAAAAGATCCAAAAACAGTATGATACAGCAATTATTATGATTACACATGATCTTGGGGTCGTATCTAATATCGCAGACAAAATTGCTGTGATGTATGCCGGAAAGGTCGTAGAGTATGGGAATGCAGAAGATATTTTTGAATATGCGTCCCATCCATATACATGGGGGATTATGCAGTCTATTCCGCCGGAAGATATCAGTAATAAAGAACCGCTCAAGCCGATTCTTGGAACGCCACCGGATTTATTGCATCCTCCGAAAGGATGTGCGTTTGCGGCAAGATGTCCGTATGCTATGAAAGTTTGTCGGTGCATAGATGCCCCGGGGTTTGAAGTGGAGGGAGATGGCCATAAAGTTTGGTGCTGGCTGTATGATGAACGTGCAAAACAGATGCAAAAAACGGTCAATCCGATCACCGGAAAAGAGGTGTAGTGATGGAAAAGCAAGAGATTTTAAGGACAGAAAACTTAAAAAAATATTTCAGAGTAAAAGGTGGACATACATTAAAAGCGGTAGATGGAATTTCTCTCACTCTGAGTAAGGGAGAATCTCTGGGACTGGTAGGAGAATCAGGATGCGGAAAGAGTACACTGGGAAGAACAATTATCCGTATTTATGATCCGACGGAGGGTAAAATTTTCCTGAATGGGCAGGATATCAGCGGAAAAAGTACAAAAAAGACAAGAAGAGATCTTGCAAAAAAAGTTCAAATGATTTTTCAAGATCCATACGCCTGCCTGAATCCTCGTATGACGGTAAGCGATATTATTGCAGAAGGATGGGATATGAGAAAGCTTTATACTAAGGAGGAGAGAAAGAGAAAAATCATTGAACTTCTCAATCTGGTTGGACTCAATGAAGAACATGCTAACCGTTTTCCGCATGAATTTTCAGGGGGACAGAGGCAGAGAATCGGAATCGCAAGAGCGCTAAGTATGGAGCCTGACATTATCATTTGTGATGAACCTATCAGCGCCTTGGATGTTTCTATTCAGGCGCAGGTTATGAATCTGCTTGTAAAATTACAGAAGACACTCGATCTTTCTTATATCTTTATTGCACATGATTTGTCCATGGTACGATATATATCTGATTATGTTGCGGTTATGTATCTGGGAACTGTAGTGGAGTATGCATCAAATAAGGAACTGTATCGAAATCCGAAACATCCCTATACGAAAGCATTGTTTTCAGCAATTCCGGTGCCAAATCCGAAAGTGGAAAAGAATAGATCACAGATTGCTTTAAAAGGGGAACTCCCAAGCCCGATTCATGCTCCGGAAGGATGTAAGTTCTGTACGCGGTGTGCATACGCAAAAGATATTTGTAAAAAACAACCGCCGGAGATGAAAGAGATTGGAAATGGTCATAAAGTGGCATGCCATTTATTTTAAAAAAAAGGAGGAAAACTATGAAGGGCAAAAACGTAAAAAAAGTGTTAAGTGCAGTGTTGGCAGGCACGATGCTGTTGAGCTTGGCGGCATGTGGAAACGGAAATGAAGGAAACGCCGGAAGTTCCGGAGAAAAAACAAAGTCAGAAGATCAGGTTCTGAGCATTGCGTTAGGAGAAGAGCCTACGATATTGGATCCGTATCAGATTCAGGATGATAATGCGTTTAATGTCAGTTATGCAGTGACAGAGCCGCTATTCCGTATTGCGGGAGAGGATGGAAAAGACTGGGAGCCGGGACTGGCGACAGAGTTTGAAGAAAATGAGGACGCCACAGTTTACACCGTAACATTACGTGAAGATGCAAAATGGTCTGATGGTACCCCGATTACGGCCGAAGATGTGGTCTATAGTTTTCAGAGAGTGGTGGATCCAAGTTTTGCGTCGCCAAAGGCGAATGACTACTTCTATTTAAAAAATGCAGAGGCCATCATCAAAGGAGAGAAGGACAAACAGGAATTGGGAGTAAAGGCATTGGATGACTATACGGTGGAGTTTGTTCTTGAAAAACCAGTTGACTTCTTTGTGGATTGTCTGAAAACTCCTGGATGGGCGCCAATTCAAAAAGAGGCGGGTGAAAAGTATCAGGATCTGTATGGTGCAGAGCCAGAGAATATGGTCTTTTCCGGACCATTTGTAGTGTCGGAATGGGTACATGATAATTCCATTACGTTAAAAAAGAATGATAATTACTGGGATGCAAAAAATGTAACCCTGGAAGAAATACAGATTTCTCTTACATCGGATAAAAATGCGATTCAGGGGATGTATGAGGCAGGGGATCTGGACATGCAGAGAATCGGAACAGAACTGTTGGAGCAGTACAAAGACTCGCCGGAACTTCGGGAAGAGGGGCGATTGAGCGTCAGCTTTATTGAATTCAACCCAAAAGTAGAATTTTTAAATAATATCAAAATCAGAGAGGCACTTTCCATCGCATTTGATAGAAAAGCATATGCCGCAAATGTTGTAAAGAATGAAAAGCTGGCAGCGTACGGAATGGTACCATATGGTATCAGGGGAACAGAAAATGGAGATTTCCGCGAGCAGCAGGGAGATCTTGTAAAAGATGCGGCAACAGATCCAAAAGCGATTGACCGTGCAAAAGCACTTCTGGATGAAGGGTTAAAAGAGATTGGTAAGAGCAAAAAAGAAATGGAAGACTTCCTGGAAATTCTATGTGTAGACAGTGAGGGGAGCAAATTGCAGGCGCAGGCAGTACAGGCTATGTGGAAGGACAACCTGGATCTGGAATTAACAGTAACGCCGATGCAGACAAAAATGCTGATTCCGATGTTGACAGAAGGTACTTTCCACTGTGTTATTGGAGGAGCCAATACAGCAAGTTATCCGGATGCAAGTGAGTTTTTAAGTTTTATTTATGATGAAGGGAAGATGGACGATCCACAATTTACTGAGATGTGGGAAACATCACTCTCCCAGATCGGAGATGAAAGGATTCAGACATTAAAAGAAGTAGAAACATATGTGTTGGATCAGTATGTATATATTCCTCAGAATTTTGTGGAAAATAATTATGTAATTTCTGAAAAGGTAGAGGGATTAAATATCTGGCCATTTGGTTCAGAATATGATTTTAAAAATGTAGTCATGTATGAATAGAATATTGAAAAAATGAAATGGAAAGGGGAAGAAAAAATGACAGATCTGGTGGAAGGCAATACGAAAAGCAGGTTGTTTCGTTTTATGCTTCCCCTTTTAGCCGGGAATTTTTTACAGCAATGTTATTCCTTTGCGGATGGCGTGATTGTAGGACAAGTGGTAGGAAAAAATGGATTAGCGGCCATTGGCGCAAGTAATTCTATTCAGTTTTTGATGGTTGCGGTTTTAATGGGGCTTGGAGCAGGCTCGGAAATCCTGATTTCCATGAGGATTGGCCAAAGAGAGTGGAAACTTGCAAAACGTACGTTGGATACATTACTGACTTCTGTATTAGTAGTGTCACTGGTACTGTCCGTCATAGGAATCTTTGTTTCCCGTCATCTGCTCATATGGATTGATACGCCGGAAACAGTTTTGACAGAAGCGGTTAGATATCTGAGGATCTATTTCGTGGGATTGATTGGAGTGGCAGGTTACAGTACTTTGAGTGGGATGATCAGAAGCACTGGAAATTCTAAAGTACCGTTACTGCTTCTTGTGGTGACTTCCGTTGTCAATATTGTTTTGGATCTGCTATTTGTAGCGAAGATCCAGATGGGAGTTATGGGGGCGGGAATTGCTACTGTAATTGCCCAGACACTTTCATTTCTTCTTTGCCTGATTTATATCAATATCAAAAAGGGGATGCTGAAATATCATCCATTTTGCGGAGACTTTGACTTTAAAGTCGTAAAAGAAGGAATAAAGTGTGGAATCCCATACTCGGTAGAGCAGGGTATGGTCAGCATCGGAATGATTTTTCTCCAGGCGGCAGTAAATTCCCTTGGTGTAAACGAGATGACGGCCTATACGATAGGTTCCAAAATCGATTCTTTTGCCAGCATACCGATCACCGGAATGGGACAGGCGCTTTGCATTTTTACAAGCCAGAATCTGGGAGCCGGAGAAATCCAAAGGGCAAAAAAAGGGAAAAAACTTTGTCTGAATTGGGCATGGATATTCAGTGCGGGTCTGCTGCTGGTTCTATGGTCAGCAGGAAGAATGATCATTCATATTTTTACGGATGACCGGGATATTGTAAATATGACATATGAGTATATCCGAATTTTAAGCATTGCCTACTTCCTTGCAAGCTATTTTGTGATTCTTAACGGTTATATCAGAGGAACGGGGAATACGGTTCTTCCTATGTTCAGTTCCGTTTTCGGCTACTGGGCGGCAAGACTTCCGGCAGCATATGTGCTAAAAGAAATCGCGGGATATATGGGAATATGCCTTGCGATACCGGCAGGATGGATCGGATCCTGTATCATTGTAAGGTTCTACATACACAGTAAAAAATTTACAGTATTTATGAAAAGACAAGAAGAGGCAGAATATGAAAGGACAGATAGAAAAAATCAGGCAATATATAGAAGCTGAGATTCAAGAATCTGTGGAAACAGAGCAGAACAAGTATCTGCGGATTTTGAAAAAAGCAAATCCACACGATCTGGAATGGATGAATGAATATGGAAAAGAAGTAACGGAGAGTGAAAAAGAAACGGCAGTATTCTATTTTTCGTATCCAAAAGAAAAAATCTGTCGAATGGCAGAACATATTACGGATGCCTTTTTTCATGGTTTTATCAGCCAAAACAGAGAGCGCGGAGAAAGGAAAAGGGTTCGTCTGTTTTATCGGATCGGTCAGGAAGCCCTCGCAGTACAAGTTGCACACTGCATCGAAGAAAAAGGATTACTGCCGGTTGTGATAGATCCGGTCTTAGAACGAAGAATAGAAAAAGAACAATTTGATACAGATTCAGTCGCAAAAGAAGCTCTGATAGATCTTTATGAACAGGTCTTCTACCGATATCAGAAAGAAACAGCCGATGTCTGCGGCATGATCGGTATTGGGGAATTTGGAGAAAAAGAGAAAAAGAGAAAAGGAAATTTACAAAAACAGATAGAAATTGCCCGAAGAAAGGTGGAAGAACAGTATGTTCGGCCTTCAGAACTGTCGTTTTGTAAAGTTGTTTTTCCATCACTTGAGATCGGGAAACAGTTCCAGCACATTTTTGATGAAATCTTTGAGATGAATCTGGAACAGTCAGAAGAATTTGAAAAGATACAGCAGATCTTGATTGATGGGCTGGACCAGTGTCTGTGGGTGCGAATCATAGGGAAAAAGCCAAATCAGACGTATTTGGACGTACAGATGCAGAGAATTGAGAATAGGGAACAGCAGACAAATTTTATGAATTGTGGGGGTGATTTGAATATCCCTTATGGGGAAGTATTTACGACACCTCAGCTAAAGGGAACAAACGGGCTTTTACATATTCAGGATATTTTTTTACAGGACAGAAAATACCACAATTTAAAATTATGGTTTGAAGATGGAGAAATCGTGGACTTTTCCTGTGAAGAGGATGGGAGAGAAACGAAAGGCCCGATTTTAGAATCTTTATTCTATCCGTATGAAACTCTTCCGGTCGGGGAATTTGCGATTGGAACGAATACACGGGCGTTTCGTATCTGTAAGAAATATCAACTGGAAGATCAACTTCCTATTTTGATTTATGAGAAGATGGGACCACATCTTGCGATTGGAGATCCGTGTTACAAAGGGGCCGAGGAGGAACCTGTTTATAATTTGCTGGATGGGAAAGAAATTACGGCAAAATATAATGAAAAGACACGGAATGGAAAAACAGAGAAAGAAAAATATGTACAAAAACATATCGATATTACGATTCCGTATGATGAAATATCTGCTCTTTATGGATATACAGAATATGGAGAAAAGATTTTCATCTTGAAAGATGGAAAATTCATCCTTCCGGGAACAGACAAGCTGAATCATGGGATGGAAGAAAGGCAGGCAGAGAGACTATGAGGAAAAAAGCATATCATGGGAAATGGATCTTTACGGGAAACAGGGAAAAGCCAATCCTGGAAAACTTCGTTATGATGACGGAAAATGCGCGTATCCTTTGGGTAAAGCCGGCAGAGGATGCAGAGATAGAAGATGCAGAAGCGATCGATTTAGGAGATGCCTATGTTGTACCGGGATTTATTGACGCTCATGTTCATTTATTCTGTGGGGAATCAGCCTATGAGGAATGTCCGGGAAGAAGTGCCGCGCATCATGTTTGCCAGGGAGTAAAAAATGCACAGGAATTATTGAAAGCAGGAGTTGTAGCCTGCCGTGATCTTGGGGCATATGAGGGATATACGCTTGGCGTGAGGGACAGTATTGAAAAGGGAGAAATCAATGGACCGAAAATAATTGCGTGCGGACATGCTCTTTGTGCAACCGGAGGTCATGGTTATCAAATCAGTTACGAATGTGATGGAGCAGATGAGGTAAGGAGACAGGTAAGGAGAGTCATAAAAGAAGGTGCGGACGTAGTAAAAATGATGGTTTCCGGAGGCGTGAATTCTCCGGGGCCGGAACCAGGTCCATGTGAGTTCACAGAAGAAGAAATACGTGCAGGGATAGAAACAGCCCATGCGTTGGGGAGAAAGGTAGCGGTACATACCCACGGAAACACAGCCGTTCGTTATTGTGTGGAAGCGGGGGTAGATTCGATAGAACATGGCGTATTTTTGACAGAAGATATTATGGATAAGATGGTGAAACAAGGGACCTATCTGGTACCAACCTTGTGTGCGCCATACTATGCAGTGACAGAAGGTTTGAAAGCAGATCCGGATAATCCAGATCATGCAAAAAGTAAAGAAATAATTCAAATACACCGCGATATGTTGAAACAGTGTGCGGATAAAGGGGTAAAAATCGCGTTTGGGACCGATGCTGGTTCTCCATATAACCCGTATGATAAAGTGCCATATGAAATGGTTCTGATGACAATGGCAGGTTTAAGTCCAAGGCAGGCGCTTGACGCGGCTACGTCCGGAAGCGCGGAACTACTTGGAATTGCAGATGATTATGGCTCTTTGGAAGAAGGGAAACTGGCAACGTTCCTTTGTTTAAAAGAAAATCCCTTGGAACATATCGCATGTGTGGTGGATTCAAAGGACGTGTATATCAAAGGCGAAAAATTATAAATACGGAGGGGGTAAAAAAGAATGATTAAATTTCAGGACGTTCCTTATATGAGACTGAATATGGATCGTTTTGAACAAAAGTTCCGTAGTCAGCTAGAGGAATTCAAACATGCAAAAAGTTTTGGAGCTGCTTATTATGCGTTACTTGGTCTGGACCGGATCAGAGATGAATTTTCTACGCTGGCGGTCATTTGCGAGGCTCGCAATACAATGGATGTAAACGATGTGTTTTATAAAGAGGAAACAGAATTTTTTGATCGTGTAAAGCCACGTTATGAAGCATTAGAAAATGAGATGAATGAGGCTCTTCTGGAAAGTCCTTATCAGAAAGAGTTTGAAATACATATCGGTACAGAACCATTTCGGATGGCGGCGCTACACAAAGAAAGTTTTCACCCGGAAATCATGGAAGAACTGAAGCAGGAAAATGAACTTTCCTCCAAGTATTCAGAAATGATTGCGAATTTAAAGGCGGAAACAGAAGAAGGAGTTGTACCACTGTCCAAGATAGGGACGCATATGGGAAGTGAAGACAGGAACGAACGGGCGAAATATGCGGCTATTTGGGAGAAATCATTTGCATCAGCAGGAGAAGAATTAGACGACCTTTATGACCGGCTTGTGAAGGTCCGGGACCGCATTGCGAAAAAACTGGGAAAGAAATCATTTACGGAAGTCGGATATTGTCGTATGGGCAGAACAAGTTATACACGGAAGGACATTGTTTCTTTTCGGGAGGAAGTGAAGAAAAATCTTGTCCCTGTGGCACAGAGGCTGTTTGAAAAACAAAGACAGGCGTTAGGGGTGGAAGTGCTTTATCATTATGATGAGGACATTTTTGCGGGCGGAAAAAAACCACAGCCGACACAGAATATTTTGGAAGACTTTCAAAAGGTATACCGGGAACTTTCTCCTGAAACAAGGGTCTATTATGAAGAACTATTAAAATGTGAATTCTTTGATCTATCCATGCGTCCGGGTAAAATCATGGGGGCCTATTCAAATTATGTGGCACAGTATCATATGCCGTTCATTTTTGAAACCTATCATGCGACAACAGGAGCATTAAAAACATTTGCACATGAAACCGGACATGGGTTTCATTCTTATACCAAACGGGGGGAACCGTTTAGTTTTTCGGGGGCATGTAGTTCAGATCTGGCCGAGATCCACTCAATGGGAATGGAATTTTTAGTATGGCCATATCTGAAATATGTATTACCGGAAGAAGAGATTGCTTCTTACTGCTATATTCATCTGAAAAATGCATTGTCGTTTATCCCATACGGATGTGCGATTGACGAATTCCAGGAAACGATTTACGATCATCCAAATCTTTCTGTTGAAGATAGGAAGGATTTGTGGAAACAGTTGGAAAAACAATATATGCCATGGAAAAAGTATGACACAGATCTGTTCCTTTCAAAGGGACGGGCATGGCAGAGACAGACACATGTTTATCGGTGGCCATTTTATTATATTGATTACGTACTGGCACAGGTGTGTGCGCTGGAACTGCATTTTATGGATCAGGAAAACCATGAAACAGCATGGAATTGTTACAAGAAGATTTTGGAATACAGCGGACAAAAGGGATTTAAAGAAACCATTGAGTCAGCAGGACTTCCATCGCCGTTTCAAGAAGCTGTAATCAAAGAACTTGCCCAAAGTGTGGAGAATAGTATTTCTTGGGAACTTATGGGGGTGGAAATATGAGAAAAAACAATCTTTGCATTAAAAATGGAATGATACATACCATGAATCGTTCATCTGACATTGTAGAAGGGGACTTGCTCATTGAGAACGGGAAGATCCAGAAGGTTGGAGAAAATTTGGACTGTGCAGAGGATTTTGAGGTAATTGACGCAAGAGGAGGCATTGTGATGCCAGGAATCATCGATGCACATAATCATATCGGAATTTTTGAATCCGGTATTGGAGATGCAGGAGTAGATGGAAATGAAGATACCGATCCGATTACCCCACAGTTACGCGCTATAGATGGAATTTACCCGTTGGATCCAGAATTTCGTTATTCGTATGAAAATGGGGTGACTTGTGTGGCGACGGGACCGGGAAGCAGTAACCCAATCGCTGGACAATTCGTTGCATTAAAAACAAAGGGACGGGTTGTGGACGATATGATATTGCAGGCACCTCTTGCCATGAAGGCGGCTTTTGGAGAAAATCCGAAAAATTCTCATGGTTCCAAAGGAAGATCCCCGATTACCAGAATGGGAACAGCAGCTGTGATACGGGAGTGGCTCTATAAAGCGAAGGATTATGCCGAAACAAAGGAAAAGAAGTTTGATATGCGTTTGGAGGCGCTGGCTCCCGTCATCAAAGGGAAACTCCCATTAAAAGCACACGCTCACCGGGCAGATGATATTATGACAGCATTGCGTATCGCAGAGGAATTTGATTTACAGATCACGTTGGATCATTGTAGTGAGGGGCATCTGATTGCGGATGTCCTGGCTCATACAAGACAAAAAGGCGTCATATTAGGGCCGTTTTTAGGATTTCCACATAAAAACGAAGTGATTCATCAATGTGTAGAGTCAGCGGCAATTCTTTATGATGCGGGAGTAAAAATTGCAATTATGACGGACCTTCCGGCGATGCATACAAGCAATCTGAGAATCTGTGCGGGGATGTGTTACAGAGCCGGACTTCCTTTGGAGGAAGCTATGAAAGCAATCACAAGCAATGCGGCAGAAATTTTAGGATTGGAAGATAGAATCGGTACGATTGAATCAGGAAAAGATGCCGATATTGCCATCTTCGATAAAAATCCGGTAGAACATCTGACCGCAGAATGTATGGGTACTGTGATTGATGGAGAACTTGTTTATCTGGCAAAAAATCAAAAATCATATATTTAAGGAGGAACTTAATATGAAACATATCAAAATGGCGGCAGGACTGGCACATGTAGATTACGGCCATATTGCGGATCTGGTCGCAGAAGCGGATGCGGCGGGAGTCGACTATATCCATTCCGATGCGGCAGATATGCACGATCTGAAAAATATGCAGCTAATGGGGGGACACCAGATTATAGAAGGAATTCGTCCGTATACCAAAAAAGATATCGAATGTCATATTTATACAAGAGACTGCGACAGACTGTTTATTGAGAAAATTGCGGCAGCGGGATGTAATATGCTGATTTTACCGGCGGAACATTTTCTAGGAGCGCCATTGGCTTATATTATCAATTATTGTCGTGAATTTGGGATGAAGATTGGATTAACGCTGGGATGCTATACACCTCTTTGCTTTGTAGATGAAGCGATTTATGATATTGACCGGTTACAACTCGTGGTACATGGAGTGGATGATACAGATGGAAAGGACAACTGGGGATGGAGAAGAAGCGCGGTGGATTTGATCAGACGCTCCCGCGAAATGGTTGATGCTAAAAACCCAAAATGTGAACTGGCGATTGATGGAGGACTGCGTGTCGATAATATGGATGCGGCGATTGCATGTAATCCGGACGTCATTGTATTATCTTCTGCAATTTTTAAGGATCGGGAAGGAATTACCGCAGGAGTAAAGAAATGCAGGAAAGCAATCGATGAAGCGGTAATGAAATACCAGTTATAATATGGAAAGCAGAAAGCACCGGAATCCCCCGGTGCTTTCGTAATATAGGACAGATAGGAAAGAGGGGATACGATGTTAAAAGAATTAACACAATTATGGGGAGTAAGTGGTCAGTAAGAAGTTATAAAAGATCGTTTTTGAAAAGACTGGAAATGAAAACAGAAAAAAAGGTAATAAAAATTTCGCAGAGCTATTTACTCTGCGAAATTTTTTGAACTTTCCGTTATATTTAGTATTGATTTTACATAATTTGACTTTTTTTGTCAAGTAATTTGTACAAATGTATGAATACAACTTAGAAAATTTAGTGAAAATTGCACAAAAACTATGATATAAAACAGAGAATAAGAGTGCGAAAAATAAAAGGAAAATTGTCATAGCGGGAAAAATGGGTGCACAGATTCGCAGAGTAAATAGCTCTGCGAATCTGTGAAAACAGGGGTATGGGTTCAAAATCAGACTGACAGGAGGATGGGAATGGTAAGGACAATCAAGACAAAAATCATAGTGATGAATGAAGGCGAACATGTACAGATTGAACCGTATGGAAAGCATATAGTACGTGTACGGGTTTCCGCTGATGAAATTCAGGATTTGGATTGGACATTACTTCCAAAGGAAGAGAGCGAGGCAACCATCAAAAAAGAGGGAACAGATACCATAATGGTAAATGGTAATCTTCTGGTCAAAGTGACAGGGCAAGGACATATTTCATTCTGGAATCAGAAGGGAGAGCTGCTTTGCTCGGAGCTATGGAGAATGGAAAGAGATACCCCAGCGAGGATCCTTAGGGGGAAAACGGGAGGACTTTTTCATTTGGAGCAGCACTTCTGTACCAGAGCTGGAGAGCACTTTTTTGGATTGGGGCAGGAAGCCCATGATTTATTTGATCTAAAAGGAGCCACCTTGGATTTATGCCAGCAGAATACAAAGAGCACGATTCCTTTCGTCCTTTCTTCAAAAGGATATGGATTTGTATGGAATAATCCGGCTATTGGGCGGGTGGAATTTGGCACATCTGAGACCAGGTGGGTGGCAGAAGCGGCGAGACAGATTGATTATCTGGTAATCGTGGGAGACAATCCGGGGGAGATAGAAAACCGCTATTGTCGTCTCACAGGATTTGCCCCGGAATTTCCGGAGTGGGCAACCGGACTCTGGCAGTCAAAACTCCGATACGAAACTCAGGAGGAACTGCTTTCAGTAGCGAAGGAATATGAAAAAAGAGGGATTCCGCTGTCTATGATTGTGTGCGACTACTTCCACTGGCCACAGCAAGGTGATTGGAAGTTCGATAAGGCGTATTGGCCGGACCCGGCCGCTATGGTAAAAGAACTTACAGAGATGGGAATCCATCTTTTAGTTTCTATTTGGCCAACAGTGGATCCAAGAAGTGAGAATTATTTCGAGATGCGGGAGCAAAATATGCTGATCCGTGCGGAGCGTGGACCGGGAGCACTGGTATACTGCAGGGGAGCGGAGACCTACTACGATTCTACAAATCCATCCGCACGCGAGTTCGTATGGAAGAAAGTGAAAGAACATTATTACAGTCTGGGAATTCAAAACTTCTGGCTGGATGAAGCAGAACCGGAAATCGGACCATACGATTATGACAATCTACGTTACTGGATTGGGAACGGAATGGAAGTAAGCAGTTTATATCCGTTCTACTATGCAAAGACCTTCTATGATGGACAAAAGTCAGAGGGGCAGAATGAGATATTGAATCTGATACGTTGTGCCTTTTTAGGAAGTCAGAGATTCGGGGTTGTACTCTGGTCCGGAGATATCTGTGCGGATTTTGATAGTCTTCGAAGACAGATTAAGACAGGACTTCATGTTGCTGTTAGTGGAATTCCATGGTGGACCACCGATATTGGAGGGTTCCACGGGGGAGATCCGGATTCGGAGGAATACAGGGAATGTATGATCCGATGGTTCCAGTTTGGGGCTTTCTGTCCAGTATTCAGGATGCACGGGTTTCGTGATAAAAAGGACAGACCGGTATCGCCTCCGGTAACGATGGATGGATTTTGCTATTCTGGGGGAGCGAACGAACTATGGAGTTATGGTGAAGAAGCGTATTCGATTATGGAACATTACGTGATGATCCGCGAACGACTGAGACCATATATCTCCAGACAATTCAGAATAGCTTCTGAGGAAGGAATTCCAGTAATGAAGCCATTGTTTTTTGATTTCCAGGAGGAGATCTGCTACGAAATTTTTGATCAGTACTTATTCGGTCCGGACATTATGGTGTGTCCGGTTTATGAAAACGGAATGAGAGAGAGGCGGGTGTATTTGCCGGCAGGGGAAAGCTGGATTGACGCCGCCACAGGAAAAGAGTACGGAGGAGGAGGCTGGATTACGGTAGAAGCGCCTCTGGATAAAATCCCACTGTTTCTGAGAAGGGGAACAAATCTCAAACCGGAAATTTTCAATTAATGATGGATCATTTGTGCCTCAGGCACCGATGATAGAACACCAGCAAGGAAAGGAGAATCAATATGAAAAAGAAAAAACTGAGACAATCACTGGCGTTCCTCATGGCTGCGACGATGGCGTTATCTGTAACCGGATGCGGTGGATCCGGAAGCGATGACACAAAAGAGAAAAAGGAGACAAAATCCGCGGAAGACACCAACTGGGAAGGCGCCAAAAAGGCAGCGGATCTAAGTGGGAAGGTAACGTACATGCACTCCGGAGACGATTACGAAAGAGAAATGTACGCGAACGTGTTCAGCACCTACCAACAGTATGCGCCGGACGTAGAAGTAGAGCAGATGTATGTACCATCCGACTATGACACAAAACTTCAGACTCTGGCGGTAGCGGACGATCTGCCTGACCTGTTCTGGGTAGGAGAATCCGGTGTGAAAAAGTACAAAGACGCAGGTATGCTTTCAGAACTGGACAGCGTGATCGAAGAGTACCCACAGTTGACAGAGGACATTATCGATGGTGTTCTCGAATTTGGTAACATCGACGGGGAACAGGTAGCATTCCCGAAAGACTGGACTTCTTATGTCATGTATCTCAATCTTGATATGTTTGAGGAAGCCGGTGTGGATGTTCCGACCAATGACTGGACGGTAGACGATTACAAGAAGATTGCCGAAGAACTGACACAGAAGAGCGGAGATCGTACAACCGTTTATGGTACCGCGATTAACAATTATCGTGCAGATTGGATCAACTGGATGGGCAACTATGACGCAGACTGGTTTGCAGATGGGAAATCGAATCTTTCCAGCCCGGAAGCAATGGAGGGACTTGGTGTGATGTACGATCTTGTTCAGGCCGGATCCGCACCGTCTCCAGGATCTGTATCTGCGACAGGCGACAGCGAAGACCGGTTGTTTATTACAGGACAGGTTGCGATGTATCCATCCGGCCGCTGGGTAATCCCGTCATTCCGCACAGAATGTGATTTTGAATGGGATGCTGTAGAAATGCCGCAAGGGACAACACGGACCTGTCCATTTATTTGTAGCATGGTATGTATTGCAAACAGCAGTGAAAACAAAGACGTGGCAGCCAACCTGCTTTCTTTCCAGATGAGTGATGAAGGTCTTGGGCTTGTTATGGAATCCGCACTGTCACTTCCGGTTTACTCTGATCTGATGGCAAATGAAGATTATGTAAATACTCCTCCATCAGCAGACGCGTTTATCAATTCCGCGGAATATCTGGGCAACAAATCCCAGATTGAAGCTTGTCAGACAGGAAAATGGTCTGAGTACAGCGATATTATCACCGCCCGTCTGTCCGATGCGTTTGAAGGAAAGACAACGCTGGAAGAAGCAGTGAAACTGATTGACGAACAGGCAAATTCTACTGTATTTACAGAGTAGAAACTGTTACGTAAACAGAGCCTTTTAGGGTGAAAAACGGGGCATCCAGGGGAGCCGGGATGCCCTTCTCTTTCAGAAAGAAGAGCTTTGCAAGTTCGGTTTAGAGAAATGGAGATATGAGCCTATGAAAAATAATATGACTGTTAGGAGAGGTATGACGCTGAAACGGAAAGAAGCGCTGACAGGATATCTGTTTATTCTTCTCCCACTGATCAGTTTGATGATTCTGATGTACTATCCGATTCTCCGGTCTTTCTTCATCAGTTTTTTTGACTGGAATGTGCTTGAGGATCCGAAATTTATCGGAACTGAAAACTATAAAACACTGATAGGAGACGAGGTGTTCCGGACGTCTCTCGTGAACACATTTAAATGGGTTATCATCTATGTCCCAATGTCTGTGATTACCTCGTTTCTTCTTGCCCTTCTGCTTGACAGAAAGATCAAAGGATCGGGATTTTTCCGGACATTTTATTATTTGCCGGTGGTTTGCCCGATTGTATGTGTAGCGCTTTTGTGGGTTTGGATTTACAACACAGACTACGGTATCTTGAATTATATTCTGGGAATTTTCGGAATTGATCCGATCGGATGGCTGACAGATGAAAAATATTCTTTGGTAGCGATCGCGATTATGTCAACCTGGAAATGGTCGGGATACAATATGCTGATTTTTCTGTCGGCCTTACAGGGTATTGACGAAAGTCTTTATGAAGCGGCGGCGTTGGATGGTATTACTCCGTGGCAGAAGCTTCGTTATATTAAACTGCCGTTGATCATGCCTTCTATTTATTTTGTTATGCTGACGGCAGTGATTGACGCGTTCCAGATGTATACGGAAATCTTTATTATGACCAAGGGAGGACCGGGATATTCTACTTATACAGTATCCTACTATCTGTGGTCTAACGCATTTGAGTACAATAAGATGGGATATGCCTGTGCGATGGCAGCCGTGCTGTTTGTCATTATTATGGCGATTACTTTGATTCAGAATAAGTTTTTCAACCGGGAATACGATGCATAGAGGAGGCCGAAGACGTGACGAGCAAAAAAATAAAAAATATGTTGGTTTATATTCTTGTGATTATCGTGGCGGCGCTGGTAGCCCTCCCGTTTATCTGGATGGTGGTTTCCGCGTTTAAAAGTCAGAGGGAACTGTTCGCTTATCCGCCGACCTTTTTCCCGACCGAGTGGAAATGGGAAAATTTTACGGAGGCCGCGTCCCGTGGAAGTATCAGCTTTTGGGCAATGTTTCTGAACAGTATGAAGATTGCTGTACCAAGTACATTATTTAATGTTATTTTTTCTTCCCTGGCCGGATATGCGTTTGCAAGACTTCGATTTCCGGGAAGAGACAAGATCTTCATGTGTTTTCTGGCGGCGATGATGGTACCGTTTGTTATCACATTGATTCCGCGGTTTCTTCTGTTCAGGGATTTGGGATTTTATGACACCTATGTTCCACTGATCGTTCCGGCCATGTTCGGGACCCCGTTTTCTATCTTCCTGACAAGGCAGTTCTTTATGACGCTGCCGAAGGAACTGGAAGAAGCGGCTATTGTAGACGGATGCAGCCATGTCCGGATTTGGTGGCAGATTTTTATGCCGCTTTGTAAACCGATCATTTCGACTCTGACGGTGTTCCAGTTCCAAAGTTCTTACAACGACTTTATGGGACCGATTATTTACATTGCGACAGATGCGAAATTTACAGTACAGATGGGACTTTCCTCATTCCGGAATTCCTTTACATCAAGATACGACCTGATTATGGCGGGATCCATTTTAGCTTTGATTCCGATTATCATTCTGTTTGTATGCTGTCAGAAATATATCGTTCGTGGTATTGCCATGAGCGGAATGAAAGGCTAGAAGTAAGACAATGATTGAAGTAAGAGAGCTTGTGAAAAACTACGGATCCAAAAGGGTTCTGGATCATATCAGTTTTGATGTGAATAAAGGAGAAATCCTGGGGCTTCTTGGAGCCAACGGGGCGGGGAAAACGACAACAATGAATATTATGACGGGGAATCTTTCCTCCACCGGGGGAACAGTACGGCTGAACGGGCATGAGATTTTAGAAGAGCCTCTTCAGGCGAAAAAGGAATTAGGATATCTCCCGGAGAACCCTCCGCTGTATCCAGACATGACGGTAAAGGAGTATTTAAAATTTGCTTACCGTCTGAAAAAATGCCGTCTTCCTTACAAAGAACATATAGAGGATGTATGTAAAGCAGCCTATATTACAGATGTGTATGACAGGGTAATCAAAAATCTGTCCAAGGGGTATCGGCAGAGGATCGGGATTGCTCAGGCATTGATCGGGGAACCAAAAATTTTGATTCTGGATGAACCGACTTCCGGGTTGGATCCGGTACAGATGTTGGAAATCCGAAATCTGATTACACGACTGGGCAAAAAACATACGGTCATTTTTTCTTCTCACATTCTGCCGGAAGTTCAGGCGGTATGTGATCGTGTCCTCGTAATCCAAAAAGGAAGGATTCTGGCTGATGATACACCGAAGCATCTGGAGGAAACATTATCTGGAAAAAAATTAAAAGTTTGTATTGCCGGACCGGAAAGGGAAGTAGAACAGGCGCTTCGAGAGGTTCCGGGTGTATTGAAAGTCAGCCGTATTCTTTGCCAAGATAAGAGGAGCTGTTCATTTGAACTGCAAGTAGAGGATGAGACCGACGTAAGATGGAAGATTGCGGCTAAAATCAAACAAAGTCCGTGGCTGCTTACTGAGATCACAGGAGTACACTTGTCCCTGGAGGATATTTTCCTTAAACTGACCGGGAAGAAGGAGGGGAGGAAACAGTGAAAGCGGTATTTTTAAGAGAGATGGCGTCTTATTTTATTGCGCCTGCGGGATACGTCTATCTGGCAGCGTTTTATTGTCTGGCCGGCTATGAATACAGCGTGCTGATTCTAAACGGACAGGCGGAAATGAGCTATGAATTTACGTTTTTATATACGGTAACCCTGCTTCTTACTCCGGTGCTGACAATGAGGCTGATGAGCGAAGACAGAAAGCAGAAGACAGATCAGATGCTGTTTGCGGCTCCCGTTTCCCTGGGAGGAATTGTAGCCGGAAAATACATGGCTGCAGTTGTTGTATTTCTTATGGGAATCGGAGTCACAATTCTTCATGCTTTTGCTATCGCACCTTTTTCAGAAATCAACTGGGCAATATTCTGGGGAAATCTGGCAGGACTTTCTGTAATGGGAATGGCGGGAATTGCTTTGTGTATGTTTATTTCAGCCCAGACGGAAAGCCAGATTATCGCTGCTATCGGAGGATTTGCATGTATGCTGGTAGTCATTTCCCTGAATTCTCTTGCTGCGGTAGTACCGTTTCCTGCCTTGCAGGAACTGCTTTACAGTATTTCATTTTACGATCGTTACTATAATCTGACCATGGGAATCTTTCAGTTTTCCGATTTCATGCTCTTTTTCAGTTTTGCGGCATTGTTTTTCTTTTTAACAGTCCATACTCTGGAAAGACGTAGATGGAGTGGGCAGTAACAAAAGGAGGAGAGACATGGACAGAAAAAAGAATCGATGGAAGTATGGAATCTGGTCGGCCTTTGTTACAATTCTGGGCGTTTTATTGGCAGTCATTCTGGTATGGGTAGCGGAACGGGCCACAGAACGGTTTGGTCTGAAGTTTGATTTGACGGCAAACGACAGGTACGCAATTTCAGAACAGAGTGTTTCGTGGCTCAAAAAGTTAGATCAGGATGTAAAGATTACTGTTCTTGTAAATGAAGAAGACATGGCGACCGGAAGCTATTACATAGTACAGGCATACCAAAATTTGCTGGAATATGAAAGAAATTCAGACCGGATTACTTTGGAATTTGTGGATATTACGGAAAATCCGACATTTGTATCCAAGTACCCGGATCTGGAACTGGGAGCATATGATATCATTCTGGAATCAGGAGAGCAGAAGGAAGTCCTTTCATTTCAGGATCTTTATGACTATGATACGACCGGAAGTTCGATCACAGCGTCCCGTGTGGAACAAAAGGTAACGGGTGCTTTGATGAGTGTGACATCACAGGAGAAGACCCGGATTATGGTACTGGACGGGTATCAAGATACAGAACCTTCCAGTCTTACGACCCTTTTGGAAGGCAATCAATATGAGATAATAAGACGATCACTTTTAACAGAAGAACTGGATGATAACGCTTCTGCGGCCATTCTGTTTGCGCCGCAGAACGATTTAGAAGAAGACAGTATTCGAAAAATATCAGCATGGCTTGACAATGATGGAAAACAGGGAAGGAATCTGTTTGTTTTCCTGGATCCGAATACAGGGACTCTGTTGAATCTGGAAGCGTTTCTGGAGGAATGGGGACTTGACGCGGAAGAAGGCTATGCGTTTGAAGCCAGAAGCGGACTTTATTATAATCAAATTTATTATCCGGTAGCGCAGTATGCGGAGAAAAATTTTGCGACTGGAATGTCAGAAAAGGATATTACGGTTTTGGCGCTTTGTCGTCCGGTAGATGTTTTGTTTGAAGAAAAAGACGGATATGAGACCCAGGTGCTTCTGGATTTCTCCGAGTCCTCGGGAAAGGTGACGCTGGATCAGGAGAAAGTTACGGAGGACATGATTACCGGAGACGTTAAGGGAATGGTGAAATCCGCACATCATTTTTACGGATCAGAAGTAACCACATCGAATGTAGTGCTTTCCGGATCGTCTCTGGCTTTTAACGGAACATTGGTATCAGGAACAACCTTTGCGAACGGAAGATATATTCTGGGGGTATTTGACCAACTGACAGGAAATGAGACAAGCTTACATATTCCGGAAAAGGATTTGTCTGCGGCGAATCATACGATGACAGCGGCACGAACAACAACATATAGTTGGATGTTCCTGGCTGGACTGCCGGCAGTCATTTTAGTGGCCGGAGTTGTGATATGGGTGAGAAGAAGACACAGGTAAGGTAGTGAAAGATGAAGAGACAGTGGATCACAGCAGGAGTCATCGGGGTCTGTCTGGTGATTCTGGGAGCTATTTGGTTTATTTTGGGAAACCCGGAAGAGACCGGAGAAGAAGATCAAAAAGCAGAAACCTCCGTATGGAAGGGGAAGGAGAGGATTCAGGAAATCCGTGTGGAAAATGAACAAGGGGGATATATTCTCCGTTGGGAGAATGATGAAGCAGAGGCGGAAGGAATGGAGGATCTGCCTTTCGATACAAAGCTGGCAGATGGGATTCGGGATGACCTGGAGAATATGAAGACAGAAAAAAAGGTGACGGATGGAAAAGAACGATTGTCAGATTTTGGTTTGATAACTCCAAAGGCACAGGCAGAAGTGATCGGAGAGAACGGAAAAAAAATTGAGATTTCTGTCGGGGATGAGGTACCTGATCAGGAAGACCCGTCTCGATACATCCTTTGGATGGATCAGGTATGGACGGTCAAAAGCAGCAAGGTAGACGGATTACTTTCCGGGGAAAACGGTCTGATATCAAAGAAATTGACTCCGGACGATACGGACGGAGAGAATAGCATACTCGTAACACGGATGACCATTTCCAGAGAGAGTGAAGATGATCTGACACTTGCCTATGCAAAAAGTCAGGAACTGGCCGGATATACAGTCAATTCGTACGAGCTTGTCTCTCCATTTACATATCCTGCCGACGCGGAAGTGACAAGTGATGTGTTTCCGGTTCTTTTTGGTGTAGAAGCAAAAACAGTAGAGGCGGTGCATCCTTCTGAGGAAGAAAAGGAAAAGATGGGGCTTTCCAGTCCGTGGAGAACACTCCAGGTAGAGTATACGGATGGAGCTGATCAGACGAGATCCTTTACTCTTGCTGCGTCCAGACCGGAAAACGGTCAGGTGTATGTGATGGCAGGAGATACGGATGTGATTTACTTATGTAGTCAGGAAGATCTCCCGTGGCTGGAATACACAGAGGAAACCCTTCTGAGCCGTACGGTATTAGCTCCGGATATCAAGACGATTGAGGAACTGGTAATTACGGAAGGTGGTAAGACGCATAGATTCCGGTTTGAACATGTGGGAGAAGAAACGGAGCAGATTACTTGTGATGGAACAAAGACAGATGGGGATTCTTTTAGAAACTTTTACTATACATTAGCAGGTATGTCAGCAGATGAAGTGTTATTTGACGGATTTCCTGATACATCTTCTATGAAAGAATTTTTAGGGATTCGATACCGGTATCAGGACGGAACGGAAGATGTGCTGGTCTGCTACGAAGAAGGATCCCGGCAGATTTATGGAGAACTCAATCAGAAAGAGCGGGGGTTCCGTTTATCTGCCTCTCAGGTAGAGACAATGTTGGAAACGCTGAAGAGATTGACAGAAGGAGAAGAAATCACGGCCAGATATTAGGATTTCTGGCCGGATGGATCTTCCGATGAATTGCCTGGGGCAGGAGACTTTGACGGGTGCTCCGCCAAGGCGCTCGCTTTCAATACTTTCTGAAAACCTGGTTCAATCAGACGTTCTGCCGCCATGGCATAACAGGCAGGGAGAAAGAAAAGAGTGAATGGTGCGACAAACATTGTCACAGCACAAAGAAGAAAAATGACGGCAAGCAGCAAGGTAAAGCCGATCCGTGTTATAGCCAGAGCGACCGATGTTTTAAAAATTACGGAAAATCGCATATAAAACCGTGATAGGATCGGAAAGCTGTACATCAGAAGTACTAGAAGAAGGAAAGCTGCCAGAATGAGAAGCGCAAAGTAGAGAATAACAAAGATCTGACTTTGTCCTTCCGCGGTAATAAAGAAATAACTGAGTACACAGAATACACTGATGAATAAACATAACAGGGTCAGTAGGATCCCTTGTTTCAGGCTGGAACAAAAAGATTTCCAGAAAGTGGGCAGTATATAGCCGTCACTCTTTAACAGAGATTTATGAACTGTGTGATAAAGTGCGGCGCAAGCCGGACCGACGGTCACCACCGGAAGACAGAAAAGGGTCCAAAGAATACTGATGATCAGTACATCGCAGAACTTCGATAAAAAAGTAAATACAGGACCGTTAACATGAAAAAAATGATTCATCATAATCCTCCCTTCTGTATATTGTATACTGTATTCAGTATACCATATTGCAAGAAAATGTCAAACAGGAAAGGGAGAAGATAGAAAAAAGGAGAAACCAGATGGAAAAAGAGCAAATCATTGAGAAAGACCTGGATGCGATTTATATAGGAAACTTAAATACAGTAGATGAAAATCTGAAACTTCCTTTGGAAGGGAAATATGGATCGACCTTTACCTGGGATACAGGGGAAAGCCGTTTTATTGAAAAAGATGGAACCGTACACCGTCCTTTGCATGGAATGGGCAACCGTAAGGTGATATTGACCGTAAAAGCTTTGTATGGGGAATGTACGGGGGAGAGAGTGTTTACGGTCACGGTACTTCAGGAGGCGAAGGAGAAGACCGTGACGGAAATCCGCCCCGTTTCCCTGGTGACAGAGACAGGACATTCCTATCGCTTGCCGTCAGTCGTGATTGTTCATACGGCACAGGGAAGTCAGACGACGGTTCCGGTCATCTGGGAAGAGGCTGAGATTTTGGAGAGGGAAGGTATGGTGGAAGTAGAAGGAAAGATCGAGGACAGTGAAAAGAAAGCGTTGGCACGTATTACCTTTCGTGATCACGTAGAGAAGAAAAAAGGGGAAGAGAAGAAGATCAGGTTCTTTCCTATTTCTGATGTACGCCTGAAGAAAGGGACGCTCTACCAGAAATATCAGCAATATATGTTGGACTGGCTGCTTGGTGTGGATGATGGGCAGATGCTTTATAATTTCCGAAAAGCAGCAGGACTGGACACATGTGGGGCGGCTCCGATGACCGGGTGGGATGAAGAAAGCTGTAAGCTCAAAGGACATACGACAGGACATTATCTTTCCGGACTTGCGCTGGCATATGCGGCGACCGGGGATACACGTTTCCGTGAGAAGATCGGGGAGATGGTAACCGGCTTAAAAGAATGTCAGGATGCGTTTCAGGGGCAGAAAGGCATCCATCCGGGATTTCTAAGCGCATATGACGAAGAACAATTCGACCTGCTTGAACAATATACGAAATATCCGGAAATCTGGGCGCCGTACTATACGCTGGACAAAATTATGGCTGGGTTGGAAGACTGTTATCTTCTGGCCGAAGCGGATATGGCGCTGGAGATCCTTTCTCCGCTGGGTGACTGGGTTTATGCACGTCTTTCGCGGCTTACGCGGGAGCAAAGGGAAAAGATGTGGTCCATGTATATCGCGGGGGAATTCGGAGGAATGTCTGGAACGATGGCAAAGCTTTATCAGATTACAAAGAAACCGGAACACCTCGAGGCGGCACGGATGTTTTACAATGAAAAGCTGTATTATCCGATGGAAGAAAACTGTGATACCCTGGAAGATATGCATGCGAATCAGCATATCCCTCAGGTGATCGGCGCCATGAATCTTTATGAGGCAACCGGGGAAACAAGCTTTTTTGATGTGGGTCGTCATTTCTGGGAGATTGTAACCGAAGGACATATTTACTGTATTGGTGGTACAGGAGAAACAGAGATGTTTCACCGGGCAGGAACTACCTGCGATTACTTGACCGAGAAGGCTGCGGAAAGCTGCGCCAGCTACAATATGCTTCGTTTGACAGGGCAGCTTTTTGAGTACAATCCGGATGGACGATGGATGGATTACTATGAAAATACACTGTGCAACCATATTCTTGCCAGCAGCAGTCATGCCGTGGACGGCGGAACAACGTATTTCATGCCGCTTTGTCCGGGTGGAAGGAAGGAATATTCTACAGATGAAAATACATGCTGCCATGGGACGGGAATGGAGAGCCGTTTCCGTTATATGGAACATATTTATGCTTCGGATCAGGAAAATGTCTATGTGAATCTGATGGTAGATTCGGTGCTGTCCGGAGAAGAAAATCTGGAGATTTCCACGGAAATGGAAAAGGGAAGTGTTGTGATTCGGTGCGGGAAGGATATGGAGCGCAATTTGATGATTCATCTGCCTTTCTGGGGCAGAGACGCACGTGTATTCCGAAACCAAATGGAACAGAAAGTGAAACAGCATCAAGGATATGTACAGCTCTCTCCATGCCGTAAGGGTGAGGAAATCCGTTTGGAACTGCCTGTCAGACTACGACTCGTAACCAATGAGGAAAATGATCATTTGGTAAACCTGGCTTGTGGACCATATCTTCTGGCGGCGATTTCAGATAGCCGGGAATTCCTGGAGCTTCCGCCTTTGGATCAGTTCCGGCCGGATGGGCAGCCATTTCACTTTATGGCAAAGGGACTGAAATTTGTTCCTTTCCCGGAGGTAGACCTGGAACCGGCACACTTATATTTTAAGCGGTAGACTGGTAAGCTTACGATGAAAGCCATTGCGGGATTCTTCCTGACAATTTATAATAAAGAGTAGAAAGTATGTATTGCCGGAAGATGACCGGCTGTAACATGGAATAGGAAGAAAGAAGGTAGTGCAATGATTTACAAAGATTTTCAGGACTTGAAACTGTCCGCTCTCGGACTTGGGGCCATGCGGCTTCCGGTGATGGACGGTGATGACGCACGGATCGATGAAAAGGCAGCGGGCGGGATGGTTGCCTATGCGATGGAGCATGGGATCAACTATTACGATACCGCCTGGGGTTACCACAATGGAAATTCAGAGCTTGTGATGGGAAAGCTTCTAAGTGGCTATCCAAGAGAAAGCTTTTATCTGGCATCCAAATTCCCGGGATACGATCTTTCTAATATGGATAGAGTGGAAGAGATCTTTGAAAAACAACTGGAGAAATGCCAGGTAGACTACTTTGATTTCTATCTTTTCCACAATGTGTGTGAGATGAATATTGATGCTTATCTGGATCGATCCCACGGAATCTATGACTATCTGATGAAGCAAAAGGAAAACGGACGGATTCGTCACCTTGGTTTTTCCGCACACGGAAATTATGATGTGATGAAGCGTTTTCTGGACGCTTACGGAGAAGGGATGGAGTTTTGCCAGATTCAGCTTAATTATCTGGACTGGACGTTTCAGGACGCCAAATCAAAGGTGGAACTGCTGAAGGAGTATCATCTTCCGGTATGGGTGATGGAGCCGGTGCGGGGCGGAAAGCTTGCGTCCCTGAAGGCAGAATATGAGAAGGCTTTAAAGAGTATACGCCCGGATGAGGAAATCCCGGCCTGGGCGTTTCGATTTATTCAGTCTATTCCGGAAGTAACGGTAACACTTTCCGGTATGTCCAATATGGAGCAGCTGAAAGAGAATATCAGGACCTTTGAGACAGAAAAACCGCTCTCCAAAGAAGAGATGGACAGTCTTTTGTCCGTGGCAAAAACGATGCTGGACGGCACACTTCCATGTACCGCCTGCCATTATTGTGTAAGCCACTGCCCGAAAGGGCTTGATATTCCCAAGCTCATCAGTCTGTACAATGAGCATAGTTTTACAGGAGGCGGCTTTATCGCGCCGATGGTACTGGGGACTCTTCCGGAGGAGAAACGTCCGACAGCATGCGTCGGATGCAGAAGTTGTGAAGCGGTCTGCCCACAGCAGATCAAGATCTCCGAGGCGATGTCCGATTTCAGCGCAAGACTGAAAGCATAAGAGAAGAGGAACAGTGGGCCCCGCAGGAAGGATTGTCTTGTGGGGCCACGTGTTATGTGGAACCCTCAAGATTGTTGAGAATATTTTACTCAAACCAGTTCGGACATACTTTCTTATACTCCGATGGAGAGAATCCGGTCATGGATTTAAAAAGCCGGGAAAAGGAAAAAGGATTTTCCAGTCCCACAGCATTTGCAATGATCTGTAACGAATAATCCGTGTCTATCAGGTAAGTTTTTGCCTTTTCAATCCGGATCTCGGTCAGATAGTGCTTCGGAGTCTTATTATACTTTTGCTTAAAGATGGCGGTGACATAGTGGGAATTCAGGTGAAGGTAATCAGCAATATCCTGAATCCGCATATGTTCATTATAATGCCGGTCGATATAAGCTTTGATCTGTTCCGGATACGGAACAGAGGAAATATCCTCTTGATCCCGCTGGAATTCTGACACAAGATTTGCAAGGAGGTTTTTTAACAAACCATTCAACATGAGGTGGCTGGAAGCATTTTTGGACTCGGAGAAAAAAGTGAGAGGAAATACTTCCGGTGTAAATTTTACGCCCTCATGGATGCGCCGGTCCGTTACAGAGAGAGCTTTCATAATCATCTTTTCATAAAACGTGACATCTGAGATATCGGTCACATAGTCTTTCCCAAAAATCAATTCCGTATAATACCCAGCCTGGGTTCCCTGGTATCCGATCCAACAATATTTCCACGGATGCCTGAAATCTGCCTGGTAGGCGGCGTTCACTCCGGCAGGAATCAAAAACGCCTGACCCGGTTTGACAGGATATTTCTGCTTTTCGATTTGTAGGACGCCATAGCCCTCTAATACAAAATGAATCAGATAGTAGCGGCGGATTCGTGGACCGAAGAGATTTTCACTCACACATTGATCGATTCCACTGGAATGAAAGGCAAGATCCAGAGTATCTTTTTCTACATCATTTAAAAACCAATCTGAATTCTGTAACATAAGTCCCTCCTTGAATCGTTTATCTTGAGTATACTATTTTGCAATGGCAAAAGGAAGGAAATAGGTAAAAAACAAGAAAAATATGACAAACTGCAATGTTTCTTAGGAAAACCGCTATGGAAAGGAAACGGTGAAAGTGATAGGATCTAGGAAAAGGGAGTGAAAAAGGTTTATGAAAAAGTTATGCTATCTGATAAAAATAACATTTCAGACAAAATTTGCATATATCAAAGCCTTCTGGTTTAATATTTTTGGAACAGCAGTCTCGATCCTCATTTACTATTTCCTCTGGAAATATGTCTTTCAATCCAGGGATGAACTGCACGGGTTTACGGCCGCACAGATCACAACGTATGTGATTCTTTCCAGGCTGTTGTCCTCCCAGTTCTCCGGTGGGATTAATCGGGAATTCGCTGAATGGGTCCAGAGGGGAGATATCGTCGTAGAGCTTCTGAGGCCGGTGCCACTTGTATTTACACTTTTTGGAAAAAGAGTTGGGGAATTCCTTTTCTTTTTCCTTTTCAAAGGAATTCCGGTTACTATTCTCGCAAGCCTGATATTGGGCGGCATCGGTCCGGACAGCGCGGCGAATTTAATTCTGTTTTTCACCAGTGTACTGATTTCCATTGGACTGATGTTCTGGATTGAGATCATGGTGGGGCTGGTGTCATTCTTTACTTTAAGCTCGTATGGACTTGGATATACGAAAACAGCGCTGATGTCGATCCTTTCCGGAGGGATTGTTCCGCTTTTTTTGTTCCCGGAAGGGGTGGCGAGAGTATTAGACTATATGCCGTTTGCAGGGATGGTTTCAGTGCCGGTTCAGATTTATCTTGGAAAATATACAGCGACGGAGGCGTTTTCTTTTCTGGGACTTCAGATCGTGTGGGTGATTCTTCTTGGAACCGGGGCGATGGCATTCTACCGCTTTGCAATGAAAAAAGTCGTGGTACAGGGAGGCTGATGGAATGAGAATGAAATATTATGCAAAACTTTGGCTCCGCTATATGAGAATAGGCTTTTTTTGTATGACTCAGTATCCGGCGGATACAATGATCTGGTTCATTTCCATGATTATCCGGGAAGCATGTGGTTTCGTCGGGATTCTGGCAGTGGCTGGGGTGACCGGTCATCTGGGAGACTGGGGGATTTACGAGATCTGTCTTTTGTTTTCTATGTGTGCGGTAATTGAAGCCATGGGTCAGGCTTTTTTTGATAATGTCTGGGCCATTGATAAGATGATTCGGAGGGGCGAGATGGATACGTTTTTGGTTCGTCCGGCATCCCCGTTTATACAGATGCTTGGCCAGGTGATGCATTTTCAGGCTATCCTGAGTATGGCTGTGTATGTGGGGATGCTTGTCTGGTCTATCCGGGGAATCGGACTTTCTATCGGCGTGCGGGAAATCATATTGCTGATCGAATATATCATTTGCGGTACGATGATCAATTCTGGAATTTATACGATTTTTAATACCCTTAATTTTTGGATTGTACAGGGGGATGATATTGCGGTTCTCGTACAGACCTGCCGGGAATTTGTCAAGTATCCTCTTCAGGTGTTCCCGACGGCGATTCAAGGACTGTTTACCTATATCCTGCCGCTTGGGTTTGTGGCATACTACCCGGTCCTGGGGCTTCTTGGGAAGACACGGATGCCGGTGATGATTTTGCTGCCGTGTGTGGCTGTGCTGACGGTGGTGATTGCATCAGTACTCTGGCGAATGGGGCTCAAGGGATATAATAGTACAGGAACGTAAGGGGAGGAAGAAGATATGCAGATAGAAGTCAGTCATCTTGTAAAGGAATATAAAAGAAAAAGGGATCCGGGTTCTATGGTAAAGGCGTTGGCGTCCATGTTTCATCCAGACTATGAAAGATTTCGGGCGGTAGACGATATAAACTTTCAGATTGCAAAAGGAGAGGCCGTCGGCTATGTAGGCCCGAACGGAAGTGGAAAATCCACCACTATTAAGATGCTTTCTGGCGTTTTGACACCGACAGAGGGACAAGTTCTTGTGAATGGAATGGAGCCGACGAAAGCCCGGATGAAAGTTAATAAGAAGATTGGGGTGGTATTTGGTAATCGTTCTGTCCTCTGGTGGGATGTGCCGGTGATGGAGTCCTACCGACTGCTCCAGACACTCTACGAGATTCCCGAGGAACGTTTTCGGCGGAACTTGGAAGAGTTTACGGAACTGATGGAGATGGAGAGATTGCTTGGTACTCCGGAACGGCAGCTTTCCCTTGGACAGAAAATCAAGTGTAATATCGCGGCGGCGTTTCTCCATGATCCGGAGATTGTGTTTCTCGATGAACCGACGATTGGACTGGACAGTGAATCCAAATACCGAATTCGTAAATTCATTAAACAGATGAATGAGGAAAGAAAGACGACATTCATTGTAACATCTCACGATTTCCAGGATATCGAATCGTTGTGTCATCGGATTATTCTGATTAATCATGGAAAACTGGTAGTGGATGATCACATTGAGAACGTCCGGAAAAACTTTGACAGACGCAAACAGATCCGGTTAGAACTAGAGCGGAATCCATGGAAAGGCGTGACAGAGTTTGAGATGCCTGGAGTGAGGATTTTACATTCGCAGGAGTCAGAACTTGTGCTGGAATTTAACACGGAAGAATATGAGAGTATGAGTATTATGAACCGGGTTGCGGAGAAATCCAGGATTTTGGATGTATCTATCAATGGACAGGATATCGAATCGATTATCCGGGATATTGTAAAGAAGGATAATGGACAGACCGGCTAGAAGAAAAAAGCCTGGAACCGTCAGCTATAAGGAGGCTGTCGGATTTCAGGCTTTCTTTTATGGGCGTTACAGATTTTTGCGTCTGTTTGCCTAAAACCATTTTTTCTTTTTAAAATATAGAATCAAACCTAAGCTGATCCCGATACTTACGATAATAAATACGGGATACCCCCATGGAGAAGAAAGTTCCGGCATATTGTGAAAATTCATTCCATACCATCCTACCATAAGAGACAGCGGCAGAAATAAGGTTGTAATCAGTGTAAACACTTTCATCAGTTCATTCTGTTCAATGTCAATCTGAGACTGATATGTCTCCCTCATCTGCATCACATAGTCCTGTAAATTTAATACCGCGGCATGGCAGCGGTCTATCCGGTTATGAACGATATTGAAATGGATCAGCCCATCTTCGCAGATCAAATTGTTTGCATTATCAAGGAGTCCGTCACAAATTACCTGGAGCTGTGTATAATATCTTTTCAATCGTAGAAGTTCTTTTCGATATTCCTGAATTTTCAACATATAGTCCTGGCTGTGTGAGGAGATACCAATATCTTCTGTATCAGTAATAAGATCTTCATAATTGTCAATATAATCCATATCGCATGCAAGCAGTCCGACGAGAAAATCATGGAGCTGCCGTTCAGTATTTTTGTTTTCACTTCCGAAAAAATTCGTCATACGAACCTGTGTATCCGCATTTTCACAATAGACCAACAAGTCCTTTCTGCTGAAATAAATTAAAATTCTTTCTGTATCGGTTTCCGGGCTGTTGATATCGTACCAGTTAAAACTGCATAAATCAAAATCCGGGTACCATTCAAAGGAAGCCGTTTTGCGTGTAAGAAGATGTTCCTTCAAAATCTTTTTTCCCACATTGTCAATATGGATTCCGTCTAACTCGTTATCTTCTTTTTGAAATAAGAAAACTCTCTGCATGTTTCTACCTCCGATCGATTGACTTATCATTTTCAGGATAGCATGATTTTAGCACAATAAGGAAAGAGATACTATGATGAAAGATTCTATTTTTTGAAAAGTAATACCAGAAAGGAGATCTTGTTGTGGATTTAGCAGAAAGGTTTTATAATAGTACAGAAACGTAAAGAGAGGGAGGGGAACCCCGCAAAACAGCAGACTGCAACTGCCGGTTGACAATGTTCCGTGTCCGGTTGCTGGAAAAATCTCTGGATTTCGGCTAACATGTAAGCAGACAAAATAAGAAAGGCAGGATAATACAGGTATGGAATTATCAGAGAAAATTCAGATGCTTCGGAAGAAGGAGGGCCTCTCTCAGGAGGGATTTGCAGAGAAGATGGGGGTCAGCAGACAGGCGGTCTCGAAATGGGAACTTGGGGTTTCCAAGCCGGATGTGGATAAAATTTTGTTGATGAGCAAGTTGTTTGATGTTTCCTGTGACTATCTGCTGAAAGACCAGGTGGAAAATGATAAAGAAGAAAAAGTGATTTATTATCAGGAAGTGAAACCGTGGAAATTTGAGAAGAAGAGTCGGCATACTCTGTTGGGGCTGCCTCTTTATCATATCTGTTTTCAAGGCACACGGATGGGTGGACGGATGAATTTTAAGATGACGACGGCAAAAGGAGTGTTAGCGATTGGCTGCAAAGCAAAGGGGATCCTTAGTATCGGTATTGTAGCAAGAGGTCTTCTTTCTCTTGGAGTGGCATCGGCAGGCCTGTTCTCTTTTGGGGCGGTAAGTCTTGGGTTGATTTCCCTGGGAGCTTTGTCTGTAGGTCTTGTGGCGGGAGGGAATATCTGCGTTGGTGTGATTGCATTTGGTAATCTTGCTGTGGGAGTGTATTCTCTTGGTAATTGTGCGGTTGCCAACAAGATCGCACTTGGAAATTACGCTCACGCACATATTGCGATTGGAAATAGTGTACATGGTGTGAAAGAGCTGCTCTTACAAGATTCCAACTTTTCCGATATGAATCCTGCGATTGTGAAAAAAATGATCCTTGGTGAATTTCCAAAAACCTGGTCTGTTATTCAAAGACTTTTCACCATGTGGTAAAAAGCTTCTGGATGCCATTTGTGCTTCAGATAGTATAGCAGGGTTCTGCTATACTCAGCTTGCTGATGTGGAGCAGGAGACGAATGGACTTCTTACATGCGACCGGGTTCCCAAAATAAGGACGGAAATCATCAGGAAGATAAACGACAGAGTTAATAAGAAAAGAATACGGATATAAAAATTACATGAAAGGGTTTGTAGTTGCAAAAGCTTTAGAAAATTTTCATTTTCCTCGGGTTGAAAAATGTGTCATATGTGCTAGAATCATAGAATATATGTAATGCTGGAGGAATATGATCGATGTATCTTAACTATTATCTGCAACAATTACGGTACATAGTATATATGGCACCGGTGCTTCTAATCGCCATCACGGCTCACGAATTTGCTCACGGGTGGATGTCGGAGCGTCTGGGTGACCCGACTCCGAGGGTGGATGGGCGCATGAGCCTCAATCCGTTTCGGCATCTGGATCTTATCGGGACGCTCTGCCTCCTCTTTTTTCATATGGGCTGGGCGAAGCCGGTACGGATCAACACCAGGTATTACCGGGACCGGAGGAAGGGAATCATTCTTGTCTCTTTGGCGGGTCCGGTGATGAATTTTATCCTTGCCTTTCTTTCGATACTGGGAAGCGGACTGATTCTCCGTTTCGGAAACGCTACTTCTGAGCTGATGCAGACACTCTATCTGCTCTGTTATTATTCGGCGGTGATGAATACGGGACTTGGTGTTTTCAACCTGATTCCATTTCCGCCGCTGGACGGATCCAATGTCCTGGAGCAGCTTGTGCCGCGAGTGGAGTATTTCTATATGAGGATCAGGCCTTACCGAACCTGGATTCTGCTTCTCCTTCTTGCAAGCGGGGTACTCAGCCGTCCGCTTACAATGGCTAATAGTACGATTCTTGGAGGCATGTGGGAGATTGTGGAAAAGGTCCTTGGATTTGGCGTGCAAATGCAGTCTCAGGGCGGGGGGACCATCCTTTAATAAAAATAAAACCAAAACAGCAGATCTCTGTCACACTGACGGAGACCTGCTGTTTTTGTGGTATTCTTTTCTGTCATTTTTTGCGCTATTCGGCTGGATCCGATTCTTCTTCCGGGTCATATTTCTTGAAAATCCGGCTGAAACAAATATTGCAGATGTATGCGGTAATGGAAAATCCGCAGATCATACTGATGGCAATGACAAAGCCGAATGTCTTTGTGGAAAAGAAAAGCAAAAATCCAATAATCCCAAAATATACAAACATAATGAGTGTGTATGGCAGATGTCCCATGCACATCAGAAACGCATTGCGGATTGCCTGTCTGGTCGTACAGACATAATGGGCGATAATCGGGAACACGTACAAAAAGGCAGCCGCCAGCACGAGTATAATCATCAGAAGAAGAAGCCGGACAACGAAAAAGAGATCCCCTTTCATGGAGGAAGCGATCATATAATCATAGCGGAAAAAGAAAAACAGCGCAACACTGATCAGCCACACGACAGTGCCTTGCTTAAAATTTGACGCAAATGCCTTGAAAAAGCCTTTGACAATGTACGGATCCTCGCGGCGCACAAGCTTTAAGGAAATCGAATTGAGGGCCGCCAGAGAGGCTCCGATCGTAATGAAAGGAATGCAGCTTAAAATAAAGATCACATTCAAAATCAAAAGATCACAGACCTTTGAGAGAAACTGCATAAAAGGATTGTCCAGACTAAATAAACGATTCATAATTAACCTCCTTCGTACGATCCGAAGTACGGATCATCAAGAGACAGTATAGCGAAAAACAAGGTAAAAATCAATAAAAGAGGATGGATACACAAAAAATTCACTTGCCATATTGACGAATATTTATCATAATAATAGAATACAACGACAGGAGGAAACATCATGTTGGACAGAAAATACGAGCGTCAGATGAGCGGCAAGGAAAAGCGAAAATTTGAAGCCGAAAAGATGAGCCAAATGACGCTAAAGGAGAAACTGGAGTATCTGTGGATGTACTATAAAGTATATCTGCTGATTCCGGTGGTGATCGTGGTACTGATCGTCGTCGGAGTGCAGATGTATCATGGGATTACCCAGAAAGTACTGTTAAACCTCACAATTTTGGGAGGAGAAAGCACGGACAGAACCGGACTGGAAAAGGAGATTCTGGAGCTTCTGGGGACAGGAAAGAAGAATGAGGCCGTCAAGATCAACGCTAATTTAAGCGGGTCGACGGACGACTATAACAGCAATATTGCTCTTTCCACCCTGATTGGGGCCGAGGCGGTAGACATCCTGATCTGCCCGGAAGAAGTTTACAAAGCATATGCGGATCAGAACAGCTTTTTAAACTTGGAGGATCTGCTTTCAGAGGAGGCTCTTGCGAGTGGTAAAGTACAGGGAGACGCCTTGATCCTGGAGGGAAGCGATTACATGGCACAGGAAGTCGGAGTGGTCTATGAGCCGGCTTACGTCTGCGTAATGAGTAATGCACAGAACGAGAAACAGGCGGCAGAGTTTATTGAAATGCTGCTTACGAAAGCCTCCTGACAGGGGCTTACAGCTCAAAACAGATAAACTGCTTTCAAAAACGCCTGAAAAGTGATATAATAGACCTTGCAACTTTATGGATTTGAGGACGTAGAGATGAACAAAAAAGGAACGATTCATTTTAAAGGCCAGTTGAAGTTGTATATGCAATGGCCGGTGGTTATGACGATTCTTCTGATTGCCATGAATATCTGGATCTACATGGTGGATCAGAGCGCAGGGTTCTTGATGAGCATATTTGTCATCATCTATGCGATTATCGCATTCATTCTGTATGTGAACAACCGCTCCCTGATTTTTGCGGAGCTGGTGGAGTTTGCGACGCAGTACAGCGGTGTGCAGGATATCCTGCTGCGGGAATTGGCCATACCATACGCGATTCTGATGGACGATGGAAAGATACTTTGGGGTAACAGCCAGTTTGCGGAGGCGATCGGGCCGGGATTCAGACCGGACACGTACCTGAGCAAATACATCCCAGAGCTGAATCGAAGTGTGTTTCCGAAAGAGGAAAAGGAAGGACAGAGGCTTGAGGTTTCCTACATGGGCCGGGACTACAGCGTGGATCTGTGTAAGGTTCCGGTGACAGGATTCAGCCAGAAGGAGCCTGTCCTTGAGATACCGGAGGGGAAAGAGTACTTTATCACCCTCTATATGAATGACGTCACGGATCTGAACCAGGCAGTGGCGGAAGTTGAGGATCAGAAGCTGGTGGCCGGACTGATCTATATTGACAACTACGACGAGGTCATCGAAAGTGTTGAGGAGGTCAGGCAGTCGCTTCTGATTGCGCTGATTGACAGGAAGATCAACCAGTATGTGGCGAGGATGGACGGAATTGTTAAGAAGCTGGAGAAAGACCGCTACTTTATCATTGTTAAAAATTTTTATTTCCATAAGATGGAGGAGGATCATTTTTCCATCCTGGACGATGTAAAGGAAATCAGCGTCGGCAACAAGATTCCGGCGACATTAAGTATCGGGCTTGGATTCAGCGAGGAGACGTACGGACAGAGCTATGATTATGCCCGTGTGGCGATCGACCTTGCGCTTGCAAGGGGAGGTGATCAGGCGGTCATCAAAAACCAGGACGGCATCAAGTATTACGGAGGCAAGCGGGAGCAGACATCCAAGAATACGCGGGTCAAGGCGAGAGTCAAGGCCGAGGCACTGCGTGAATTTATGATCGCTAAGGATCAGGTACTGATTATGGGGCATAAGCTTGGCGATTCCGATTCTTTCGGGGCCGCTATCGGCATCTACAAGATCGCGGCAAGCATGGAGAAGAAGGCGCATATCGTGATCAATGATATCACCGCTTCTTTGAAGCCGCTCTATAATGAGTTTAAGGAAAACGACCATTATCCGGAGGATATGTTTGTAGATTCCCAGGAGGCGCTTCGGCTTGTGGATGACAATACGATGGTGGTCGTGGTGGACGTTAACAAACCACCGATTACTGAGTGCGAGGAGCTGCTTGGTATGGTAAAGACGATTGCGGTGCTTGACCATCACAGGCAGGGCAGTAAGGCGATCGAAAATGCAGTGCTTTCCTATGTGGAGCCGTACGCGTCTTCCACATGTGAGATGGTAGCGGAAGTATTACAGTACATTTCAGACGATATCAGGCTGGACCCGATTGAGGCAAACTGCATTTATGCCGGAATTATGATTGATACAAACAACTTTACGAACCGTACCGGAGTCCGTACCTTTGAGGCGGCGGCATTCCTGAGGAGAAACGGCGCGGACGTTACCCATGTACACAAGATCTTCCGGGATGACCTGGAGGCGTACCGGGCGAAGGCAGCTATTATCGGGCGGGCGGAGATTTACCGCGACTGCTTCATTATCGCAAGAGGTGCGGAGGAGGACATCGAGAGTCCGACAATCGTGGGAGCGCAGGCTTCTAATGAGCTGTTGAATATCAGTCAGGTGAAGGCAGCGTTTGTCCTGACTGAGTACCACGGGAAAGTATATGTAAGCGCACGTTCCATCGATGAGATCAACGTACAGATCATTATGGAGCGGATCGGGGGAGGCGGGCACATTAACAGTGCCGGCGCTCAGTTTGAAAATACGGATCTGGAGGGCGATATTGAAACGCTCAAACAGATCATTGACGATATGATTGAAGGAGGAGACATCACAGTATGAAAGTAATTTTACTACAAGATATCAAGTCGCTTGGAAAGAAGGGGGAGATCGTAGAGGTCAGAGACGGCTACGCAAGAAACGTCCTTCTGAAGAAAAACCAAGGGGTAGAAGCGACAGGGAAGAACTTAAATGATCTCAAGCTCCAGAAGGCGAATGACGCAAAGATCGCACAGGAGCAGCTTGAGGCGGCGCAGGCTCTAAAAGCGGAGATCGAAGCAGAGGATAAGAAGGTCATTTTGAAGATGAAGACCGGGGAGGGCGGAAGAACATTTGGTTCTATTTCTTCCAAGGAGATTGCGGCTGCGGTAAAGGAGCAGCTCGGATATGATATTGATAAGAAGAAGATTCAGATGAAAGAGCCTGTGAAATCTCTGGGAATGCATTTGATCCAGGTACGGCTTCACACAAAGGTGACGGCAGAGCTGAAAGTCTCTGTGCAGGAAGCATAGGATTCTGCCAAAAGCAGGAATGACAACGGGAGGAATTTAAGATGGAAGAGGCTTTGATTAAGAGAGTCCTGCCGCACAGCATCGAGGCGGAACAGTCTGTTGTGGGAGCCATGCTGATGGATAAAGAGGCGATTATGACAGCATCCGAGATCATCAGTGGAGAAGATTTTTACCAGACTACTTACGGCGTCGTGTTCGGAGCGATCGTGGAGCTCTATAATGAAGGCAAGCCGGTGGATCTGATTACGCTTCAGGACAGATTAAGGGAAAAGGACGTGCCTGAGGAAATCCAGAGTCTGGAATTTGTCCGGGAGCTTCTGACATCAGTTTCCACCTCAGCCAATGTCAAGTACTATGCGGATATCGTGGCGGAAAAGTCGATGCTTAGAAAACTGATCCGGTTGACAGAGGGAATTGCCAATACCTGTTACTTGGCGAAGGAGCCCCTGGAGGGGATCCTGGAGAAAACGGAAAAAGATGTTTTTGAGCTGATACAGAAGAGAAATACAGGGGACTATGTACCAATCCGCCAGGTCGTGCTTAATGCTCTTGACAAGATCGAAAAGGCTTCCAAAAGTAAGGGCACAGTCACCGGTATTCCAACGGGATTTATTGATCTGGACTACAAGATGTCCGGACTCCAGCCGTCGGATCTCATTCTCGTGGCGGCAAGACCGTCCATGGGTAAGACTGCGTTTGTCCTGAATATTGCACAGCACGTTGCCTTTAAGGTCGAAAAGACGGTTGCGATTTTCAGTCTTGAGATGTCAAAGGAACAGCTCGTCAATCGTCTGTTTGCCTTGGAGTCCCAGGTGGATTCCCAGTCGCTGCGAACGGGAAATCTGAAAGATACGGATTGGGAGAAGCTGATAGAAGGAGCCGGAATTATTGGACGGTCTAATCTGATTATTGACGATACACCGGGTATCTCCATTTCGGAGATGCGCTCCAAGTGCAGAAAGTATAAACTTGAGCATGGTCTGGAGCTGATCATCATCGACTACTTACAGTTAATGAGCGGAAGTGTTGGAGGGCGAAGCGAGTCCAGGCAGCAGGAGATTTCCGATATCTCCCGTTCCTTAAAGGCGCTTGCCCGTGAGCTCAATGTTCCGGTGATTGCATTGTCACAGCTCAGTCGGGCGGTGGAGCAAAGACCGGATCACAGACCGATGCTTTCCGACCTTCGTGAGTCCGGAGCTATTGAGCAGGATGCTGACGTTGTAATGTTTATTTACCGTGATGACTATTACCACAAGGATACCGACCGCCCGAATATAGCGGAGATTATCATAGCGAAGCAGAGAAACGGTCCGATTGGAACAGTCGAGCTGACATGGCTTCCGAATTACACGAAATTCGCGAATTTCCTTCGGAAAGATGAAAGATAGTTCCTGTAGGATAAAAGAAAAGTGCTGCCACATCCTGTCAGATGATAAGATGCGGCAGCACTTTTCGTAATGGGATCAGGCTTCGCCAAGCAGCCGGTGGAAAAAGCGGGACGGAGCAGTCCTGACGCTTTCTTTCCGGTATAGCTGCTGCTGGCGGATCAGGTGATCCAGATTTCTGTAGCGTTCTTCTTCCTGACGTTCCTTCGCTTGGAGCAGGAAACTCATATTCTGGGATACTTGTTTTGTAATCGTTTCACTGATCTGTTTTTCGAGGATCGGATTGTTTTCCGCCAGCACGGTCCGAAGGACAGAAGCCAGAAGTGATTCCGGTGTTTCCTCCTTCGACTTATTCTGTAAAGCCTCTTTCGTATGTAGAATATCCGGGATAACGTCCTTTAGGTCACCGATCCGGATGCCTTGCTCTAATAGTTCCTTGATACAGCTAAACAGCCGTATGTCTTCGTCGGTATAGTAACGATGCCCGTTTTCAGTCCGGCCACACGGCAGACAAAGGTGCTTCTCCCAGTAGAGGAGGAGACGCTCGTCCACGCCCGTGCGCTTGGCAGCTTCTGAAACCATATACTGAACCTCGCCCATACAACAACCCCCTGTTAATTTTTTTATACACATATGCTGCACCTCTATCATAACATATTATGGGGCAGAAATCCCAAAAACTTCTCGACGGGTTCTGACATGGATTTGGCGTATGGTGTAGAAAAAATACCGCCATCCCAAGGGGGATGACGGTATCCTCATTTAAACGTACTAAACGAACTGAAATTATTCTGCGGAGATAGCTCCTGTCGGGCACTGTGCTGCACAAGCACCACAATCTACACAAGCAGCCGGATCGATCTCGTAGTGATCTGCTCCCTGAGAAATAGCGCCAACTGGACATTCAGCTTCGCAAGCTCCACAGCTTACACATTCATCACTAATTACGTGTGCCATAGTATGTATCCTCCTTATTCTAAACATTCCATGTAATATGGTGACTTTATTTTAATACAAAAAATTTCATTATACAAGTAAATTCGTGGTTTTAATTTAATACAAAAGCATTTTGACCCAAAAAGCCCCTGGAAAAATTAAGAAAAACTTTATGCATTTTTAGAAAAATTGGTGTATAGTGTAGGGTAGTAATTTTAATAACAGGAGAAATAACGATGAAAAAAAAGATCGCAGTCATGGCAGTCATGCTCTGTACGGCATTGCTGGGAACAGCCTGTGCAGGCGAGGATACATCCGATAAAGATAGCGTGGTACTCGATCAGGGAGAAGAAGAGTCAGCAGATCAGACAAAACTGAATATGATTCAGCCGCAGGCGTATAGTACTGTGGAGGGCCTGAAGCTTAAAAAGGGCAGCTACATATCCATCATCGGGAAATCCGAGGATTCTGTATACTGGGACGAAATAAAGCGCGGGGCCGAGGATGCGGTGGACGAGCTGAATGAAGCTCTGGGATACAGTGGAAAGGACAAAATCAAAGTCACATATAATGCTCCAAGTCACGAAGGAGACGTGGACGAGCAGATCAATATTCTGGACGAGGAGTTGGATCGTTATCCGATCGCCGTCGGGATCGCGGTTATTGATAAGACGGCATGTGAAGTGCAGTTCGATTTGGCCATGGAGAATAGTATCCCGATCGTGGAGTTTGATTCTCCGAGCGATTATCAGGGGATCATGGCTTTAGTCTCTACGAATAATCAGGAGGCAGGGGCAACGGCTGCGGACAAAATGGCAGGGATGATGGAAGAGCAGGGAGAGGTTCTTCTATTCATTCAGGATCATATTTCCGGATCTGCAAAGCAGAGAGAGGCGGGAATGGTGAATCAGTTTCAGACGCAGTATCCGAATATCCAGGTAGGAGGGGTCTATTACATGGATGAGCTGGAAGGCCTGAAAGAGGACACAGCCGCGAAGCTTGAAAAGGAAGCGGGGGAAATCACAGACGAGGAGGTCTTGCGGCAGATCTTTGCTGACCATCCAGACGCAAAAGGGTGTATTGCGGCCAACGAAGAGACAGCAGAGATGGTGATTGATGCCTGTGAAACCGCGGAGCGGGACGATATTCGGATTATCGGATTTGACGGAGGGGAGACGCTGACGGAAGCGCTGTCTGACGGCAAGATCGACGGACTGATCGTACAGAATCCATATGGCATGGGCTACGCTACTGTGGTGGCAGCGGCACGCTCTGCACTGGATATGGGAAATGAAGCGAACGTCGACACCGGATATGCTTGGGTGACTCAGGACAATATGGAAGAAACAGCAATTAAGAATATGCTGTATTAAGAGAAAAGGGAGGTATAAAACTCCCCTAACTAGGAATCGCCAGTATCGGCAAATGCCGGTTCTGGCGATTCTGTACTTTTTTAAATTTTCATTTCATTTTACTTGTGCAATCTTTATCTCCCGGCGTCGGATTTTGGGAGGGAGAAGATGAATTCCGTCCCTACGCCCTCGGTGCTGATGACGTTGATATTTTCATTGTGAGCTTGAATGATTTCACGGACAATGGCAAGTCCCAGGCCAGTTCCTTTTTTGTCTTTTCCACGGGAAAGATCACTTTTGTAAAACCGCTCCCAGATTTTGCTTAGATCCTCTTTGGGGATACCGATTCCGTAGTCACGTACTGACGTGAAGATTTTTTCCCCGCGCTCCGTTGTCTCAATGGTGACAGTGGACTGAGGATTGCTGAATTTGATGGCATTGTCCAGAAGATTATACAGTACCTGTTGGATTTTGCTCCGGTCAGCGTGGACATAAAGCACCCGTGAAGCAAACAACAACTCTATGGAGATTTTCCGGGACGTGCAGGTCCCCTCAAAGGAGGCGGCGACCTGCTTCATCATTTCGTGCAGGTCAAAGGATTCCTTGTTAAGAAGAAGGTCCTTTGTGTCAAACTCATTTAGTGTCAGCAGATCTCGTGTCAGGTCAGTCAGACGCTCCGTCTCAAACAGAATGATATTAAGATATTTGCCCTGGAGCTCCACCGGGATCGTGCCGTCTGCGATGGCCTCGATATATCCTTTGATAGAGGTCAGTGGAGAACGGAAATCATGGGAAACATTGGCCACAAATTTTTTCTGATAGTCTTCCATGTCCTTTAAGTGTGTAGACATATAGTTCAGTGAAGCAGATAGATAACCGATCTCGTCCTGAGAGTTAACCGGAATCTCGTAGTCCAGATTGCCTGAGGCATACTGTTTGGCCGCTTCTGTGATTTTACGAAGCGGCAGATAGATAAACAGATGGATGCCTAGGAAAATCATAAAGGACAACACGTAGATGACGATCAGTGTGATATAGACACAGACCATGATGCTGTGCTGCTGTTCTTCAAAATAGGAGAGCGGTTTATGGACGAGAAGATAACCTTTTGTGGAAAACCCTTCTGTTACCGGTACGATCATCGTCAGAACTTCATCGGAATAATAGCCATGATAATCTCCGGTGAGATATTGTTCCCCGCCGGCCTCCGCCGGATCAAAATCCTGAATCTGTTTTGGTACCATTCCCGTCCCGGAAGAGGAGACGGACAGAAGGACATTCCCATCCGTGTCGGTGAGCCAGAGATCTGCCTCCAGATAAATATTGACGCCGTTTAACAGCGTCCGTGTAGCAGTAAAAGACATATCCTCCGAATAATAGTCGGAAAGTTGGTCTGTGGCGAGGATAGTGGCCTCACGGTACAGCCGGGAGGCATCGTCGTCCCGGATTGTGTCCAGGACGAGCTGCGCTCCCAGAGTGGCGGCTGTAAAGATGCTTAGAAATCCAAATATGATATACAGAATAATAAATTTTAAGTACAGATTGCTGTGCATAGTTTATTTTACCTCAAACTTGTACCCGATTCCCCAGACAGTACTGAGACTCCAGCCGTTATGATCTTTGATCTTTTCTCGAAGACGTTTGATGTGGACATCCACAGTCCGGGTGTCGCCGATGTATTCGTATCCCCAGATCTGATCGAGAAGCTGTTCTCTTGTAAACACTTGATTCGGAGAAGCTGCAAGGAAATACAAAAGCTCCAGCTCCTTTGGAGGCATATCCACGTGCTGTCCATCTACAACGACAGAGTAGTTCGTCAGGTTGATAGAAATGCCAGGATATTCGACGCATTTCCCTTTGGAAACATCGTTTGTCTCCGGTTTGGCCGGCTGATACCGGCGCAGAACGGCTTTTACCCGGGCAACGAGTTCCTTAGAATCAAACGGTTTGATAATATAGTCGTCCGCACCAAGTTCCAGGCCAAGCACCTTGTCAAAGACCTCTCCCTTAGCGGAGAGCATGATGATCGGTACGTTGGATCTGGAACGGATTTCCCGGCAGACCTGATATCCGTCTATTCCAGGCAGCATCAGATCCAGCAGAATCAGATTCGGCTGATACGAGTCGAAAGCCCGAAGTGCCTCCTCCCCGTCATAGACCATCTGTGTATCGAAACATTCTTTTGTCAGGTACAGACTCAGAAGCTCCGCGATATTTTCATCATCGTCTACGATTAAGATTTTCTGTTTTGTAGTCATAACTTCCTCCCTATTTAAACTCAACAATAGTGACGCCTGCATCGCCTTCGCCGAAAGCGCCAAGACGATAGGATTTGACATGTTTTTGCCTCTTTAAATACTGGTGAACAGCGTTTCTAAGCGCTCCGGTTCCTTTCCCGTGTACGACACGAACAGGGCTGAGATGTGCAAGGTAAGCGTCGTCCAGATATTTGTCCAGAAGCGCCACGGCCTCGTCCGAGGTTCTTCCGATAAGATTGATTTCCGGGCTTACAGTCAACGATTTTCCCATCTTCATCTTACCAGAAGAGGTGCGCCTGGTCTGCTTTGAAGTATAGGAAGCCGTTTCCTCGATGATATCCAGGTCCGTGATCGGGACTTTGGAGCGTAGAATTCCCATCTGTACCTCTACGTTCCCCCTGGAATCCGGCAGCGTGTGGACCGTTCCCGTAAGATTCATACTCAGCACCCGGACAGAAGTCCCAAGCTTAAAGTCGGACGGCTTGTAGGCTTTCTTCGGCTGTGCCTTTTCCAGTGTGACCTTGGAAGAGGTCTTCGCCATTCTCTGCCGGAGCTTTTCCCGCTCCTTTTCCATTTCAGAGGCAGAAATATTTTCTTTCCCGAATTTGCGGAAATTCCGCATAGTCTCATCCGCATAATCTTTGGCGCTTTGCAGGATCCGCTCTGCCTTTTCGTTGGCATCCCGAATGATCCGTTCCTTTTGGGCGTCGAGTTTTTCCTGCTTTTCCTTTGTGCGGCGTCGCAGCGTTTCCAGTTCTTCTTTGTAGGCCCGGATTTCTGCCTGCTCCCGCTCAATGGTACGTCGGCTGTGTTCCAGATCACTTAACAACTCTTCAAAGGATTCTTCCTGGTCGCTTAAGTGTGTCTTTGCCTCCTCGATGATTTCATCCGAAAGTCCCAGCTTTTTGGAGATGGCGAAGGCATTACTCTTTCCGGGAATACCGATCAGAAGGTGGTATGTCGGACGGAGCGTCTCCACGTCGAACTCACAGCTTGCGTTCTCCACGCCTTCGGTGGTTAGAGCGAAGACTTTCAGCTCACTGTAGTGAGTGGTCGCCATTGTACGGATTCCCCGCCGGTGGAGGCTCGTAAGAATGGCAATGGCAAGAGCCGCCCCCTCAGTCGGGTCGGTTCCGGCGCCAAGCTCGTCAAATAGGACGAGAGAATGTTCATCAACCTGTTTCAGGAAAGATACAATATTTGTCATATGGGAAGAGAAAGTACTCAGACTCTGCTCTATACTCTGCTCATCCCCGATATCCGCATATACTTCGGTAAAGACTGCAAGTTCGGAACGGTCCAGCGCAGGAATGTGAAGACCTGCCTGCCCCATGAGAGTAAACAGTCCGGTTGTTTTTAAGGAAACCGTCTTTCCTCCTGTATTCGGCCCGGTCACAATCAGAAGATCATAGTCGTCTCCCAGACAGATTGTGGTAGGAACAACCTTTGTCCGGTCTAAAAGAGGGTGACGGCCTTCCCGGATATAAATCCGTCCCTCCTGATTCAGCACCGGGCGTGAGGCATTCTGGTCTACTGCAAGAGAGCCTCTTGCGAAAATGAAATCCAGTGTGGTCAGTACTTCGTAGTCTACCCGCAGTTCCTCACAGTGCTCGGCTGCCATGGAGCTTAAAGTGGAAAGAATTACCTGGATCTCCTCTTGTTCTTTGGCGTGCAGCTCCATGAGATCATTATTCAACTTCACAACGGTCATTGGCTCAATGAATAAGGTGGAGCCGGTAGAGGACTGGTCGTGTATCATCCCCTTGACCTGACTACGGTACTCTGCCTTGACCGGGAGACAATAACGGTCTCCCCGCATCGTCACAATAGCGTCCTGAAGATAATTCCTCATGGAGCCATTGACCATGCTGTTTAAGGCAGAGTGAATCTTCCCGTCAAAGGATTGAATACTCCGGCGGATCTTCTGAAGATTGGCGCTTGCGTCGTCCGCAATTACATCCTCTTCCAGGATACAGCGACGGATCTCGGAAGCCACACGGGTTACAGGCTCAAGACGTTGAAAATAAAAATCCAGACAGTCAGGAAACTCATCGACTGTCTCATGGCGACCGTAGGATTTGATCTGTCCTGCACAGTCCAGAAGGCGTCCAATGGAAAGAAGCTCACCTGATCCAAGGGAGGCTCCCAGCTCCAGCCGCTTTAAGGATGCCTCTACAGGGACGCATCCTCCAAAAGACGGTCTGCCTTTTTTAATGATCCGGGTAAAGGCTGCCGCGGTCTCCTCCTGCATTTGCTCGATGGCAGACAGTTCTGTCTGTGGCAGGAGCGACCGGCAAAGCTGCTTTCCGCTCTCAGAAGAAGCATGATCCGCAAGGAGCGAGATAATTTTATTATATTCTAATTTGCGTAATGTCTTACTATTCATGAAAATCCCCTGTCTTTACATACTTTGTCAAATACCATTTTAACCTATTTGCCATCTAAAATAAAGGAGAAAAAAAGGTTAAATGTTGAACATTGGGAAGTGTTACGGTATACTATAAAAAGGGATGTTAAAGGAGAACAACAATGTCTGCCCAATTTCAAGATGATGATGAGAAAAAGGAAGAGAAAGAATCCTATTCCTTTTTGAAAGAGACGATCAAGAAGCCCCCGATAGATAAGCGGGTGGCAACAATAAAGATTCTTAAGGTCGCGGGCCTGGGACTGATTTTCGGACTGATGGCGTGTGTTAGTTTTTTTGCGGTCAAACCATGGGCGAGTGAGCATATCGGCAATACAAAGACCAATGTCACGATTCCAAAGGATGAACAGACTGAAAGGGAAGACGAAAGCCAGGAGAAAGAAGAGCAGACAGCGGCTCCGGTGCTGACGATCGAGAATTACGGGCAGATGATGGATGAGATGAATCAGATTGCAGCCACAGTGGAAAAGAGTATCGTGTCGATCGAGGGAAAGACGGAGGAGACTTTCGAGGATCTGTCCGGAGAGACACGACAGAGACGCTCTGGGGTTATCGTAGCTGATAATGGTGTGGAGCTTCTGATTCTGACAAACGACTGCATTTACCAGAAAGGGACTCCGGTCACGGCTATTTTCTACGATGGTAACGAGGTGACAGCCTCTTTAAAGCAGCAGGATCAACATCTTGGTATTGCAGTCTATGCGGTAGAGAAGTCCAGACTGCCCCAGAATACTTCTCTCCAGGCAAAGTCGGTCACACTTGGTAACTCTAATCTCATATCCACGGGAGATCCGGTGATTGCCATTGGCTCTCCTTTTGGGACGAAAGATGGAGTCGGTTTTGGCGTGATCAGCGGGACGAAAGAACAAAGGTATCTCTGCGACGGCCAGTATCAGATTTTGCAGACTGATATGGTCTGGACCAAAGGTGCAAGCGGTGTACTGGTAAGCTTGAGTGGTGAAGTTATCGGGCTGATTGATGCAGGTGATGAGAGCGGATACGGCGTAATGAGTGCTTTTGCGGTCTCTGAGCTGAAAGAAGAGATCGAGCTTCTTTCAAACGGAGTTTCTGCTGCTTATTTGGGTATCAACGGAACCGAAGTATCAGACGCTATCGCAGACAGCCAGGATATGCCGAAAGGTATATATGTAAGCTCCGTGATGCCGGATTCCCCGGCCATGCAGGCAGGTATCCAGAGCGGAGACATTCTGACCGAGATCGGTGATACAAAAATTTATACGCTCAAAGGACTCAAAGACGAACTTCTGGACTATCGGTCCGGGCGGCAGACCGTGATTCAGGGAAAACGCAGAGGCTCTGACGGTTATGTGGACGTCCACTTTGAGGTGACTTTGGGCAGTGCGGAATAAAGATTAGAAATGAGGAAAAAAATGAGATATATTCAGGAACTGCATGAAGGAGAAACCATTCGTGCAATTTACTTATGTAAATCAAAGAGAAGTGCGGAGACGAGAAACGGGAAACCGTATGATAACCTGATCTTGCAGGATAAGACAGGGACTTTGGACGGGAAGATCTGGGATCCGAATTCCAACGGGATCGCAGACTATGACGAGAAAGATTTTGTTGAGGTTGTGGGCGAAGTGACGACCTACAATAATAATCTACAGCTCAATATCAAGCAGCTCAGAAAAGCCCACGAGGACGAATATATTCTGGCTGACTACATGCCGACGAGCGACCGGGACGTGGAGGAAATGTATAAAGACCTGCTCAACTTTGTGGATATGATCCGCAATCCATACCTTAAACAGTCGGTAGAGTATTACTTTGTGAAGGATGAGGAATTTATCCGGAAATTTAAAAACCACTCCGCGGCCAAGAGCGTTCACCACGGCTTCTGCGGCGGGCTGTTGGAGCACACGGTCAGTATTTTGAATCTTTGCCGTTACTATGCGGCGGCGTATGACTTTCTGAGTGCGGATTTGCTTTATGCGGCGGCACTTTACCATGATATCGGAAAGACAAAGGAGCTATCCGCATTTCCGGAGAATGACTATACAGACGATGGACAGCTTCTGGGACATATCGTTATCGGAGTAGAGATGCTCGATGAGGCAATTCGTGCGATTCCTGGTTTTCCTCCAAAGCTTGCAAGCGAGCTGAAGCACTGTATTTTGTCACACCATGGCGAGCTGGAGTATGGCTCCCCGAAGAAGCCGGCCCTTGCGGAGGCAATGGCGCTGAATCTGGCGGATATGACGGACGCCAGGATGCAGACGATGAAAGAGATCCTGAAAGACAAACATACGACGGAATGGCTCGGATACAATCGATTGTTTGAGTCTAATCTAAGAAAATCGAGCTTGTCGTAGAGAACAGAAAGAGCAGATATGGAAAGCATTTTAGATATTATTTCGGAGAAGAAAGCGTCCCTTCCCAGAAAGCAGTGAATGGTGGCGGAGTATATGGAGAAAAATCCCCAGGTCATGTCCTACATTACGCTGCGGGAACTCAGCAGTAGTCAGGAGGTGACGGAGATCACGGTGCTCAAGACGTGCCAGTCCCTCGGATTTGACGGCTTCAATGAACTGAAATATGAGTTCCGGAAGAATTCAATCGCAAAGCGGAAGACAGATGTACTGGATGAGAAAAATTTTTACACTGAGAGTATTCCGGAGTATGAGTCGGAGGACGAGCGGAAGTTCCTGAAAGAAGTGGGCGAGAGTGAGGTGCAGATGACGGCACAGTTCTGGGAGGAAGTCAATCTCACCGATATTTTCCGGGCTGCGGGGATGCTGCTTAGCAAGAAAAAGATCTATATTTGCGGCAGAGGTATCTCGTATCTTCTGGCACAGTGTATGGTCGCCTATCTGTATGGATGTGACTGCTATGCCAGCGTAGTCAATACCGAGCTGAATGAAGAGGTATACGGCGTACTCTCTGAGCTGAACGAAGATGCGGTCATGGTAGCCGTTTCTTTTCCGGACTATTATTTTATGACATTGAAACTTGCAGAGTACGCAAAGAATAATCACACGATGATTCTGGCCATCACTGATGACCCGAAAGCAGAAGTGGCGGAACTGGCAGACCTCACACTGGCGGCACCGTCCATAACACGGGCATTTCTGAACACCTTGTCCACGCCGATGTTTCTTGTCAATCTGCTGGTGTCAGCCGTCAAGATTCGTAAAAAGGACAAAAAGAACCCACAAAAAGAGCGGAAGATCAATGATCTTCTGGAATCATAGAGAGCCAAAGAACAGGCAGGATTCTCTCCAAATGAGAGGATCCTGCTTTTTCTGTGAGACGAGAAAAATTAGATGGTTTGCACAAAACGTATCGAGAAAAACTGTAAATAATATAGTATTTGCAATCCGCCTTTGTTTATATATAGACAATATATAGTAAGTGCTATACTTATAAAAATATAAACAAGTAATCTTATTACAGGAGGAGGTACACATGAAAAAGAAATTGTTATCAGTCCTGATCGCAGGTGTTCTTGTGGGTTCCCTTGCGGCATGTGGAGGCGGAGACAAAAAAGTGCAAAAAGTGATGTCGAAGTAGACGGCAACCAGCTAGATGCGGATCAACATTATAACACGTATATGTCCGCGGATCCGACGACATTGGACAGTGTCAAAGGAAATGACACATACGGCTGGAGTGTCCTTTTGAACATTATGGAGCCGCTGACAAGAATGGACGAACAGGACGGGGAGACCGTGAGAGTCCCGGCAGGTGCAAAAAGCTGGGAGTCCAACGACGACGGCACTGTTTGGACCTTTACCTTAAACGACAACAAATGGTCAGACGGAGAGCCGGTGACAGCCGAGGATTATGTATACGGTATCAAGCGGACTTTGGATCCGGAATCCGGCTCTTTGAACTCGTATCTGATTACCTGTATTAAAAACGGAAAGGCTGTCAACAACGGGGAAATGTCTGTGGACGAGCTTGGCGTCAAGGCAGTGGATGACAAGACACTGAAGATCACACTGGAACAGCCAACGCCTTATTTCCTTTCTCTAACGGACACAAGAGCGATGCTCCCGGAAAGACAGGATATCGTGGAGAAGTACGGGGATACTTACGGGGCAGAGGCTGGCAACATCGTGTGCAACGGACCGTTTAAGATGGATACCTGGACACACAACTCCGAGATTACGATCAGCAAAAATGACAACTACTGGGATGCAGATTCCGTACATCTGGATAAGGTGACATGGAAGATCATCCAGGAAGAGACGACCGTTTACAATTCCTTTGACAGTGGATCTCTTGACACCTGTTCTTCCGGTACACCGGAATGGATCGACCGCTTCTCAAAAAAAGACGGAGTGAAAAGTCTGGAATATGAAAACACTACGCTGAGATGCCACTTCTTCAACACAAAGGATGAATTGTTCCAAAACGAAAATATCCGTAAGGCATTTACCTATGCGATGGACAGAGAGGATATCAACAGCACCATTTATTTTGACACGCATAAGCCATCCTACAGCTGGGTAATGGGTCCGGTGAGTACAGGGGAAAACGGCTCCTACAGAGAACAGGTCGGCGAGACCCCGCTGAAAGATATCATGGCAAATCAGGATCCAAAAGAACTGCTCTTAAAAGGAATGGAAGAGCTGGGGCTTGGAGATGATCCGTCCCAGATTACCGTGACCTTAAGCGTAGGAGGAACGACACAGTGGCTTAGAACTTATGGCGAGTATTTCCAGCAAAAATATGAAGACGTGCTTGGCGTGAAGATTGAGCTGGAGCAGAATGAATGGGGAACGTTCCAGTCCAAGATCAACTCCGGTGACTACCAGATGGGTTACATGTCCTGGACAATCGACTACAACGATCCGATTTCCATGCTGGAAATTATGAAATCTGATGCCGGATCCATCCCGACTTTCTGGGTAAATGAAGAGTATGACAAACTCATTACCCAGGCTTCCAAAGAGATGGATGAAGCGAAACGGACCGAGCTTTACAAACAGGCGGAGCAGATTCTTCTCGAAGAATGTCCGGTCTGCCCGGTGACAAACGAAGTGTACCATGGATTTGTTTATTCTTACGTGAAGAACATTTCGACAAGCCCGTTCAACACGATGGGCATGAAGAAAGTCTACACAAGCGGAAGATAGCAGACCGAAAGCCAGCCGCCGCCACGTATGAACTGGCGGCGGCTCTTTCTCTATCATTAGGAGGCATGACATGAAGAAATACATAGCAAAACGAGTTATTTATATGTTGATTACCATGCTGATTATTACAGCGGCAACCTTTTTCCTGATGCACAGTATCCCGGGAGATCCTTTGTCCTACATGGCAAGAAACCTTCCGGAGCAGACGAGGGAAAATTATTATGCGACCTATGGGCTTGATAAGCCGGTCTATGAGCAGTTCGCAATTTTTATGAAAAATCTTGTGACAGAAGGAAGTTTTGGAGAATCGCTTCGGTATCCTGGGCGTTCCATCACCGATACGATCCTGCAAAATTCTCAGGTGTCCGTCGTACCAGGCGGGCTTGCCCTGGTGTTTGGCCTGATCATCGGTGTGATCCTTGGAATTATCGCAGCCTTAAAGAAGAATAAATGGCCGGATTACATCGTGATGTTTATTGCCATCGTGGGAATTACCGTTCCGGTGTTTATTCTCGCTTCCTTATTCCAGTATGTCTTTGCGGTGAAACTTCAGGTACTGCCGACCCAGGGATGGGGGCAGCCATCCAACATCATTATGCCTGCGGTGGTTATGAGTTTCGGCACCATTGCCACCTACGCCCGGTATGTAAAATCCAACATGCTGGACGTCATGGGACAGGACTACATTCTGACTGCCGAGGCAAAAGGGGTGAGCAGATTCAATGTCATCCGTAAGCACGTACTCAGAAATGCATTTTTACCGTGTATCACACTTCTGGGCGGACAGATCTCCGGCATTTTTACCGGGTCTTTCGTAGTGGAGAAGATCTTTGGTATTCCAGGACTTGGATTTTACTACATCAGTTCCATCAACGACCGTGATTATACGATGATTATCGGTACGACGATCTTTGCGGCGGGATTGTTCATTCTGGCGCAGCTTATCATCGACATCGCATACAGTCTTCTTGATCCGAGAATCCGTGTACAGTAGGAGGTAGGTTATGACAGCAGAAAGCAAAAGAAACGAAGCAATGATACCGGACATACCGGACGAGAAATTCCGCGTCATCGGGATTGACGAGAATGCAGGGGAGACCCTTGCCAGGAAGCGAATCGGCTACTGGCAGGATGCGTGGCGCAGATTCAAGGAAAATAAGATCGCCCTGGTGGCAGCGATCATTCTGATTGTGCTCATCTTTTTTATTCTCTTCGGACCGGCAATCAGCGGCTATGAATTTGAAGAAATTGACTCCAATGCCATCAACCAGGGACCAAGCGCAGCGCACTGGTTTGGAACAGACAATCTGGGATGAGATCTATTTGCCCGTGTATGGCAGGCAGGAAGAGTCTCTCTCATCATCGGATTGGTGGGCGCCTTTGTGGCAAGTATCGTGGGCTCCATCTACGGTGGGATTGCAGCGTACTTTGGCGGCGTGGTGGACGACGTGATGATGCGGATCGTGGAGATCCTTTTAAGTGTTCCGTATCTGTTGATCGTCATTTTGATCTCTGTCGTCACCGACAGCAAGAGCCTTGGCACCATGCTGGTGGCACTGACGCTGACCGGTTGGTGCGGGATCGCAAGGATTGTCCGGGGACAGATGTTACAGCTTAAATCTCAGGAATTTGTCTTGGCAGCCAACGCCCTTGGGGTGTCGCCGATGAAGACGATTCTGAAACATATGATTCCGAACACGATGAGCCTGATTATCGTTGCCATCACCTTTGATATCCCGGGATACATTTTCTCGGAGGCGTTCTTAAGCTATGTGGGACTTGGCATCCAGGCTCCGCAGACAAGCTGGGGAGCGCTTTCCACGGCGGCACAGCAGAACTTTATGTTTTATCCGTACCAGCTTTTGTTTCCGGCAATTATGATTGCGCTGACGATGCTGTCCTTTACCCTATTGGGGGACGGGCTTCGTGACGCGCTGGATCCGAAGCAGAGAAAATAATAGGGGGGAACGAAGATGGAAAACAAAGAGAATATCCTGGAGGTGGAAAACCTTCAAGTATCATTTCATACTTATGCAGGGGAAGTCAAAGCAGTCCGCGGCGTCAGCTTTTCATTGAGCCGCGGCGAGACTCTGGCGTTCGTAGGAGAGTCCGGATGCGGGAAATCGGTCACAGCCAAATCGATTATGCGGCTGTTAAAGCCGCCGGTAGCAGAGATTAAGCCGGAATCCAAAATCATCTGTGACGAAAAAGACGTCATGAAGATGAGCGGAAAAGAGATCTACGCACTCCGTGGGGACGAGATCAGTATGATCTTTCAGGATCCGATGACCTCCTTAAACCCGACGATGAAAGTCGGAAAACAGATCATGGAAAGCCTGATGCTGCACCGTAATATGAAGAAAGCCGAGGCACGGAAAGAGGCGATTCGTATGCTTAAAATGGTCAACATTCCAAGCGCAGAAAAACGGGTGGACAATTATCCACATGAAATGTCCGGTGGGATGCGCCAGAGAGTTATGATCGCTATGGCGCTTGCCTGCAACCCGAAGATTCTCATTGCCGATGAGCCGACCACGGCGCTGGACGTGACGATCCAGGCACAGATCCTGGAGCGGGGGACCGCAAAAGAGATTTTCTACGAGAGCAAACATCCGTATACATGGGCGCTGTTAAGCTCTGTGCCGAAAAAGGGAGATGCGTCCAAAGAAGAGTTGTACGCTCTGAAAGGAACGCCGCCGGATCTGATTCTTCCACTAAATGAGTGCCCGTTTGCATCCAGGTGTGAATACTGCATGGAAATCTGTAAGGAGCAGAATCCGATGGAGACCAGTTTAAGCGATACCCATAAAGTATCCTGCTGGTTGATGTATCCAAAGGCGCCGAAAGTGAAGTCCTTTTACGACAGGGAGGAAAGATAATGGGAGAAAAGATGGAAACGAAGAAAGTGGAATATATTTTGGAGGCAATCGATCTGTGCAAATACTTCAAGGCAGGAAGAAAGCAATATGTCAAAGCGGTCGATCACGTCAATATTCGCATGAGACATGGGGAAACACTGGGGCTGGTTGGTGAGTCCGGCTGTGGGAAGACAACCACCGGGCAGACAACCACCGGGCAGACAATGATCCGGTTGTATGAGCCTACCTCGGGGAAGATTCTTTTTGAGGGGCAGGATATTTCCAGGCTGAGAGGAAAAGAACTACTTCATTTTAAAAAGAATGTCCAAATCATATTCCAGGACCCTTACGCATCCCTGGATCCGCGAATGACGATCGGGGAGATTATCTCTGAGGGGATGGATGTTCACATGAAGCTCTCCGACAGAGAAAAGGAGTCCCGTGTCAATGAGCTTCTTCGGAAAGTCGGATTGAACACCGAGTATGCCAACCGGTTTGCCCATGAGCTTTCCGGGAGACAAAGACAGAGAATCGGGATCGCCAGAGCCCTGGCAGTGGAGCCCAAATTTATTGTCTGCGATGAGCCGATCTCGGCACTGGACGTATCCATCCAGGCGCAGGTGGTGAATCTTTTGATGAGGCTGCAAAAGGAAATGGGACTGACGTATTTGTTTATTTCTCACGATCTGTCCATGATCCAGCATATCTCGGACCGGGTGGGCGTCATGTACCTGGGATCCATCGTGGAGCTAGCACCGAAGCAGCCGATCTATTCCGTGCCGAAACATCCGTACACACAGGCACTGATCTCTGCCATTCCGGTGGCAGACCCGGAAGCGGACACAGAGACAGGACGGATCAAGCTGGAGGGGGAGGTACCAAGCCCGCTGAATCCACCAGGCGGATGTAAATTTCGGACCAGGTGCCGGTATGCGACAGAACGGTGCGCCAACGAAAGCCCCCAGTTAAGAGAAGTAGAACCGGATCACTTTGTGGCGTGCCACCTCTACGACAATTAAGGAGAAAAGACAGACAATGATATCGAATGAGCTGGCAGAAAAGATCCTGGACTATGCGATGACGCGTGGAGGAGATTACGCCGAAATCTTTGAAGAGGAAAGGGAGTACACAAAAATTGGCATAGCAGGAAAGGAGACGCCCACCATCCTGGCAGGGCAGGAAGCAGGTCTGGGAGTACGAATCCTAAAAGGAACGAAAAGCTGCTATCTGACCTTTTCTCATCCGGAGGAGGGCGTGCTTTTTCGGAAGATGAAAGGGGCGCTCTCAGACTGGAACGATCGGGCACATATAAGAACATTCAGCGGTAAAGATAGCTTCCCCAAAAGGCAGCAGGTGTTTCGGACGAATGTCAGCCGGAGGACTTCCCACCAGGAGACTGTCGGGATCTTACGGGGAATCGTTCACGCCGGGGAAGAGGAGGCCTCTTGTATCGTGCGGATGCAGACATCCTGTATCCAGGACCGATAGCAGGTCTGTATCAGAAATACAGAAGAATGCAATGTTCTGGATGAGCGGTGTAACACAAGACTCTTTGTCCAGGCGTTTGCTAAGGATAGCTGTGAGGCGGTACAGAGTTATACAGGACCTGGCATTTTGGGCGGGATGGAACTTTTTGACTCTATGGATGCCAAGGAGACGGCAAGAAACACGGCAGAATCAGCAGCCACCTTGCTCCATGCAAGACCTTGTCCGACAGGGCGGATGCCGGTGATTGTCGCAAATGGGTTTGGTGGGCTGCTCTTTCACGAGGCGTGCGGTCATTCATTGGAAGCGACCAATATGGCAGATGGCGGATCCGAGTTTTCCGGCAGGATCGGGGAGCAGATTGCCTCCCCCAAAGTCACGCTGGTGGACGATGGAAGGAGGCCGGGAGCGTGGGGATCTCTTCATATCGATGACGAGGGTATTCCGACAAGGCGCAACGTGCTGATAGAGAATGGGATCTTAAAAGGATGTCTCGTGGATCGGCTGGATGGCAGAAGATTGGGGATGCCACCGACCGGATCCGCCAGGAGAGAAACGTACCGTTTTGCTCCGGCGGCAAGAATGACGAATACCTTTTTGATGCCGGGAGAGGATGATCCTAAGGAGATGATCCGCTCTGTGATGTTTGGATTGTATGTGAAAAATATTCATGCCGGGTCTGTAAATCCGGTTACCGGAGAATTCAATTTTCACACCAACGAAACATTTCTGATTGAAAACGGGCGGATTGTATGTCCGGTACATGACGCCACTCTGATTGGAACCGGGAGAGAAATCTTAAACCAGGTAGAGATGGTCGGAACAGATGCTGCCATGGGGCAGGGGTTTTGCTATGCCGGAAGCGGCGCCATCTATATCGGGGCAGGTCAGCCGACAGTCAAGATCGGAAAGATGACGGTGGGAGGAGATCAGGTATGACAAAAATAGAAGAAACAGAGAATGTATTTTTCGCTCTTGGAACAGCATTAAAAGCGGAGGGCTTTAAAGCCATTCGCTTTTACCGGATTCGGACAAGGAGGCAGCTCTTTTCAGTCGTTGGCAGAGAAGACCTGCGGCGGGAAGAGGCAGATGATACCATGTACAGTATCGAAGCTGTATACGAAGGAAATCGATGCCGGATCTATACGAATCATCTGGAAGAGACCGAAAATGTCATTTGGATGCTGCAAAAGACCGCCAAAGTGTATGGGGAGGCATCAGGCAGGGCGGTTTGCTACATCTCGCGGGAGTGGGAGCAGAAGACGTTTTGTTGGGATGAACCCCATATGATCACAGAAACATTGAGACAAGTGCGGAAGATGGCGGAAGAATCCCGGATGATAACGCATGTGTCCCGCTGTACCTACGAACAGGTTTGCCGGGATATCCAGATGGTGGACGAAGAGATGCATATGATCTGTGACCGGGACGGCTATCATTGCTTTACATTCGGAGTAGTCGCTGAAGCAAATGGTTCAAGGGCAAGTACCACAGATTGTATTTACGGAAGTCATCTGTCCGGGATGGATGTCACATCCTGTGTCCGGCGTGTCATCCGGGAGGCGAAAGCCTCTGTCGGTGGCGGGAAACTACCGTCCGGCAGGTATCCGCTCATCCTTGGCGGCAAGGTTGCAGCAGAATTGCTGGATGCTTACCTGGGCGCATTTTTTGCAGGAAATCTTCAGAAAGACGAAAGCCCGCTTTGCGGAAAGGAGAACATGCAGATTGCCGCACCGGGGCTTTGGCTGCGGGAAGTGCCAGGATGGAGCAGGGGGAAGAGTCTGCGGACAGTGGATGATGAGGGCAACGCTGTCACAGAAAAAGATTTGATCCGGGACGGCGTGTTTTGTCAGCCTTTGTATAATGAAGAAACAGCAAAAAAGGCGGGGGTGGAAAGTACAGGGAATGGCTTTCACCCTGGGATCCAGGAGGATGTGCAAACCGGGGTCACAACACTGGTACTCGGCATGGAAGAGAAAAATATCACGACACGAAATTGCTTGGAAGAAGCGATGGGAGAGGGACTTCTCATCACCCACGTGGATGGTGTCTTTGCGGGAACTGACGCAAGGACAGGTAAATTTTCCCTCATTGCGGGCAGACGACGTATCCGGGCTGGGAAAGAGGCAGAGCCATTTAGGGAAGTGACGATTTCCGGCGACTTTTTTGAAGTACTCCGCCAGGTGCGGCAGGTCGGTGATGAGGTCTTTGTGACAGGAGCGGCAGCGGCAAGCGTACTGGTTCCAGATCTTATGACAGGAGAGCTGACCGTATCGGGAACATAAAGAAAATAGAGGAGGAAACAGGACATGGAACAGTATATAGAACCATATTTATCATGGATATTAGAAAAATTGCAGGAGCTGACTGCCATCGACAGCCCATCAGGATATACCCACCGGGTGAGTGCATATCTGATGGAAGAATACTGGAAGATGGGGTATGAACCTGTATCCACGCAGAAAGGCGGAGTACTTGTAACACTTGGCGGCGGAAAAGCCAAAGAGGTGCAGGATCAAAGTGAACCGTCCAGACAGGAGGGCGCTATTCTGACGGCTGCCCATGTGGATACCCTGGGAGCCGTCGTTGCGGAAGTCAAAGTCAATGGAAGACTTCGCCTTTCACCGATCGGCGCCGTGAGCGCACACATTTTGGAGACGGAAAACTGTCGGGTTTGCACAAGATTCGGGGAAGTCTACGAGGGCACATGTCAGCTCGTCAATGCGTCTTATCATGTGAACGGAGAATTCAACCAGATTGTCCGCAACTATCAGAATATCGAGATTGTGCTGGATGAGGATGTGGCTTCGGCAGAAGATGTGAAAAAGCTTGGGATCGATAATGGAGATTACGTCTGCTTTGATCCGGTTACGAAGATTACAAAGAGCGGATACATCAAAAGCAGATTTTTGGATGACAAACTGAGCGCTGCCATTTTGATGGGGTATGCCAAGTATCTCAAAGAGACTGGGAAGACTCCAAAGCGTAAGGTATATCAGTATTTTACCGTATTTGAAGAAATCGGGCACGGGGCAAGCGCCTCAGTCCAGGCAGATGTTACGGATGTGCTTTCCGTGGATATGGGATGTGTAGGAGAGGGGCTTTCCTGCACTGAAAAGGAAGTCTCCATCTGTACGAAAGACAGCGGTGGACCGTATCACTATGGGCTTACGACAGAGCTTGTCAAGGCGGCAAGAGAAGCCGGGGTTTCCTACGCACTGGATGTGTATCCGTTCTATACATCCGACGTGGAGGCAACTTTAAAAAGCGGATACGATGTACGGCACGCACTCATCGGACCTGGTGTCTATGCCTCCCACGGATACGAAAGAAGTCACGTGGACGGTGTGAAAAATACGTTCCATCTGCTTTGTGCATATCTGGGAACAAAATAGAAAAGAGAAAAGAAGAGACAGAAGAATCAGGAAATGGCAGGATCCGGGGTAAGCCCCTGCGGTGCTGCTTTTTCTTGTACCAAAACGAAAAGTCGAGTATAATGGGCGGTAAGAGAAGCAATGAGGAAAGACCGGATTTGCAATATAAAAGGGGAAGCATCGATGAAGAAAAATGATTTTATTACACTAGAAATAGAGGATATAGGAGTCGGCGGAGAAGGGATCGGAAAAGCTGAAGGCATGACATTCTTTGTCAAAGACGCCATTGTCGAGGATGTGATTGAGGCGAGAATCACCAAATTAAAAAAGTCCTATGGTTATGCCAGACTGATGAAGGTTTTAAAGCCATCCGGTAAAAGAAAAGAACCAAAATGTCTGGTGGCACGTCAGTGCGGCGGATGCCAGATTCAGGAGATAGATTATAGTGAGCAACTGAAATTTAAGGAACGAAAAGTACGAAACAACCTGGAGCGGATTGGAGGATTTGACCGGGCGTTTCTGGGTCGGGTGATGGAACCGATCTGTGGCATGGAAGAACCGTTCCACTATCGGAATAAGGCACAATATCCCATCGGAACTGACCGGGAGGGCTACCCGGTGGCGGGATTTTATGCCGGACGAACCCACCAGATCATCCCGAATATGGTGTGCGCCCTGGGAAAAGAAATCAATACCCAAGTGCTGGAAGTAGTACTGGATTTTATGAGAGAATTTCAGATTCCTGCGTACAGTGAGGAAACCGGGAGAGGACTACTTCGCCACGTGCTCATTCGTACCGGTTTTCACACAGGGGAGATCATGGTCTGCCTCATCGTAAATGGTACCCAGATCCCTCATGCGGAGGAGCTAACCGGGCGTCTTAGAAAACTTCCCGGCATGACAAGCATCACAATGAATATCAACTGCGAAAATACCAACGTCATCATGGGAAAAGAAATCCGGCTGCTCTGGGGAAAAGAGTATATCACGGATTATATTGGAGAAATCAAATATCAGATTTCCCCGCTGTCTTTTTATCAGGTCAATCCGGTGCAGACGGAAGTGCTTTATGGTCTTGCATGCGAGTACGCAGGACTGACAGGAAACGAGACGGTATGGGATCTCTACTGCGGAATCGGTACCATTTCTTTGTTCCTTGCCGGAAAGGCAAAACAGGTCTACGGTGTGGAGATTATACCGCAGGCCATCGAGGACGCCCGGAAAAACGCTGACATCAACGGAATTGAAAATGCGGAGTTTTATGCAGGAAAAGCCGAGGAAGTCCTGCCAGATTATTACCGAAAGTATGAAACAGAACATCCGGAAGAACACGCACATGCGGATGTGATCGTGGTGGATCCGCCGAGGAAAGGGTGTGATCAGCGGCTGTTGGAGACGATGGTACGGATGGAAGCGAAACGGATCGTATATGTGAGTTGCGACTCCGCAACACTGGCAAGAGATCTGAAATATCTGTGCGGAAATGGATATGAGATGAAAAAAGTGAGGACAGTGGATATGTTTCCACATACGGTGCATGTGGAGACCGTAGTTCTTTTGTCCCACAAGTCACCGGATAGCCATATAGATATAAAAGTGGAGTTTGGAGAAGGCAAGGGAAAAGTGCCTTTGGAGGCTATTGCAGAACGTGCAAAGAAATATCAGCCGAAACCGAAAATCACATATAAAATGATACAGGAGTATGTTGAGAAGAAATATGGATTCAAGGTACATACTGCATATATCGCAGAAGTAAAAAGGTCTCTGGGGATGACAATGTATGATGCCCCTAATGCCGTGGAAGAATTGAACCAACCAAGAAAGCATCCACTGAAAGAGAAAGTGGAGGCAATAAAGGATGCTCTTAAATATTTTGAGGTGATTTGATGGAAGAAAGTACATATCAGATTGCGGAGAAAATCAGTAAACTTTATCAAGAAGAGAATGGTGTCTATCTGCCATTGGTTGAAGATGTGTGCAGCAGAAAAGTATCAGAAGATGAATTGTCACGTCTTCTAGATTATTTACTGTATTTTGCATGGGATGAAAAAATATTGGGGCTGTATAAAAAGGGGTGTAGAAGATATTTATATGTATATCCGAGATGCATCAAATTTGAAGCGTATCGGGAGGTGTAGGAAGACAAAGGAGAATTGGAAAATGATTTATGGATTAGGCAGAGGATGCATGTTCTAAGATATATGTTGTCTAAGTTTATGCTAGGGAGGATACTTATGGCGAAAATTGTTAAGGAGACTATCCATGCAAAAGGTATTGACATTGGAATTTATACTACAAATTTTGAAAATGAATTTATTTCATTAACGGATATTGCAAAATATAGAAATGAAGATGATCCAAGATTTGTGATTCAAAACTGGATGCGAAATAGAAATACGATTGAGTTTTTAGGCGTTTGGGAAGAACTACATAATCCTGAGTTTAACCGTGTGCAATTCGAGGCGGTTAAAAATGAAGCAGGTTTGAATCGTTTTGTTATGACGCCGACAAAGTGGATTACACAGATGAATGCCATTGGTATTGTTTCAAAAGCAGGACGCTATGGCGGAACATATGCCCATAGCGATATTGCTATGTCCTTTGCAACATGGATTTCTCCAGAGTTCCAGTTATACATTATGAAAGATTACAGGAGATTAAAGACAGATGAGAATAGTCGGCTATCTCTGAACTGGAATTTGAACAGAGAGATTTCTAAGCTGAATTACAGGATACATACTGATGCGATTAAGGATAATTTGATACCGACAGAATTAACTCCTGCACAGGTAGCGTATACCTATGCAAATGAAGCCGATATGTTGAATGTTGTTTTGTTTGGAAAGACAGCAAAGGAATGGAAAGATGAAAATCCAACGGTAAAAGGAAATATGCGGGACGTAGCAACACTGAATCAATTACTGGTACTTGCAAATTTGGAAAGCTATAATGCTGTTTTAATTAATCAGGGAAAGAATCAAAAAGAGCGGATGGAATTACTCCGGCAGTTGGCGGTACAACAGTTACAGACATTGGAAACAGTAAGTTTTAATAATTTGCCGAAATTGGCTGTTGATATGAAAGAGAGTTAGACGGGGATAAAAATGGATTTTTTTGATACTAATATGAAAGAACTAGAGATGCTATTTGAAGATGATGATACAATTAGTGAGATGGAGAGTATTGTTGCTGAAATAAAAAAATATGATGTTTATGATATATTGGCAAGAATTTCAGGGTTAAATCTCATGCCACAAAATCAGAATAAATCAATATTATTAGATGGACTCATTGCTGTCATTTTAAGAGATAAGGAAGAGGAATATAGTTCAAACTACAAAATGAGCTCTGGAAAATTTAGAAGATTAATAGAGCAACTTAATAATACTAATTTGGCAATGTCTATAGATCCTAATGAAAATACTTTTGTCCAGAATATTATGCTGATGGATAATCATACAGTTTTTAATGGGATTGATAATACACCTGCATATAATTTACAGATGTTAATCGATATATTATTTTATTACCAAAATAATTTTCCAGAAGAATATCTTCAAAAAGTTGGAAAAGTAATAATGATGGTATTGGAAATGTCCGATGAATTGGCTTATAGGATAAATGTGAGAGGGACTGAGATTGTTTCGGATGAGGGGAAAAGAGTTATATTACCTGATAGCAGTAGAATTAAAGAATTTGCCAGTTATGTTGTATTTGATGAACAAAGAGTACAGCGTTCATTGAAAGATTATAATGATTTGTTAGATGATATTATAATGCCTTTTGGAACAGGGGTAATTGGTTCTATGAGTAATAGACCCTTTTATTGTAAGCCATTTATTAGGAATGCTAAAGAAAAAACAATAGTTTTATTGAATGTGTCACTATTACCTGTATTTGTGTTCTTTCAGTCTTTGAGAATAGCTGAGGAATTTGAAATAAAGGATAAGGTGGTTAGACGTTACAATGATTATATATGGCGTGATTGTAATAAGTCTTTAAAAGTATTAGGGCATCATAAAATTAGAGAGAATTTGATAGGTGTCGAATTGCTGAATAATGATTATTATAAAGAACGAATTGTAACAGTATATAATAATGAATTGATGTTAGTAGTGTTTGTGTGTGATGATGCTTATAATTATACAAAAGATACAATGCATGATGAATATCCTGATGAAAGACATAGTTTGATTTTTGAAGAACGTGTGAAATATTATTGCGAAAAGATGCAGGAAGCAACAAGCGATATAGATGATTTTTATTGTATGGTTATATTGAGCGGTATAGGACGGGGGATTGGTCTAAAAGCGATAAATAAACTTTCGCTATTTGAGGTGATAAAGTTAAATCCATTTGAATTGCACTGTATAAGTGTTAATGAAAGAAAAGAAGAAAATTTCTTACCTAGATATATTCGGGCTAAAAGCAAGTTGAAAACGAATATGCCCAATTTATTTAGTGAATTAAATGCGGTTAGTATTTATACAAGTAACGAGCATTCTTTTTATTTGAGTGACGATTTTAATCCTAGTGAAACTATATTGTATATTGCGCCAGGAGATTCTGTTGATTATATTAATCAGGCAATAGAAAAAGAAAATGCTATTTTGGTCGAATCTTATGAGGATGGTTGGAAAACCAGAGTGGAGTCATGTGATAAGATTCGTAACATGTATACAGAATCAGAGTGGGGAGAAACCAAGAAAAGTTCTATTTGTATTTGTTTCAGTAATTGTAATATATGGATTACATCAGATGAAATTGTAGAAGAACTAGATATTAATTTATACTTTTCCATTATGGATACTTTGTCATATTGGTTAGCTGAATGTAAAGTAATTATTGAAAATATGGAGATGTATGATACATTGTATCATTTTAATGTGGTTCTTGACGGTGATAAGAAAACATATTATTATGCCCCAACTGAAGATATTGCATTATTTGATTTAGTAAGCATAGAGGGATGCGGCAGACATTATAATTTGATATGGAGCCCAAAGGCATTTGGACAAATGAGTTGCAAAACTAATGCAAAGGAAAAAGAATTATGCCAAATAGTGCTAGATGTTTTAAAGAAAAACACGTTTACACCATATGATTATACTGAAGATATAAAGAAAATATTTGATAATCCAATGAAGAAAAAGTTCTTTTCATCGGATATAGAAGTTATACCTTATTTAAAGCCGATAGTATTTGGTAATAATAGAATAGTTCATGGAGAAGACGAAGATTATTTGTTAGATATAATTGGGAAAACAGTCTTGGAGACTGGTAAATGGGGTTATGGTATTATACCGGATTCCGATAGAACAAAGATCGCTAATGATGTTGTAGGTATGTTATTTGGAATGCTTCAAAATGAAATCCAGCAGTTGAGCCCGAATAATCTTGTTGAGATAATTTATTTTGATTTAGAAGAGACTCTATATAGAGTAATGATAGTCGAAAAACGATATGCTTGTGATTTGGCATGTTATCCAGAAAAAGAAGAACAGTATATGAAAGATTATAATGATTTGAATCGAACCTCATTGGCGCTAAAATTTATGATGGAATATGTAGCAGCTAAACCACCGAAAGGAAAAAAAGTTTTAGGTATCGGAAAGTATGAATATATATTAGCAATTTGTTCTTTAATTATTGATTGGGCATATAAAAATGATTTGTTCTATTATAATATTTTTAATACACCTATTGAAATATTAAAATCAGATAGAATTGGAATGAAACGGAATGAATTTGAAAATATGTACCAGTATGGTGACATGTATAGAAGAGAACAATTGTACTATAATTCATCAGGAGATTTTAGAAAAAAATATACTATTTATCAGGAGGATTATTCAACGGCATTGGATGAGGCGTTTTTGTCGGATTATGGCTATACATTTGGTCAATTTTGTAATGTTATCATGGGTATGATTAATTATAGTAATGAAAGGGAACATGATGAAGTTTTTGTGGAAAATACGGATAGTCTTATAGAGTATTTGCTAAATTTCAATATAGATTTAACCTCAGAAGTTGTGACTCAAGTGATTGGAAATATTAGTTTAACTGAACGTAAGGATTTTTTGAAATTGCCATCTAAGTTTAGAAAAGAAGATGTATATCCATGGAGGTTTAATCGAGCGTATTCTTTTAATAGACGACCTGTAATAATACGAGGAGATGATGTTATTTGGGGAAATCGTCAATTATATCACATGCTTCTTTATGTAACAAACCTGATATATGATGGCAGACTCTCAACAAAAGATAATAAAATGGCTACATTGATAGGGCGTATTAGCGATAATAGAGGTCGGCTTTTTAATCAACTAATTGTGGACATGCTTTCCGATATGGGGGTGTTTAGAGTCGAACCTAATGTTAAGAAAATTAATAAGAAGCTGATTGCTGATGAAAATGGAAATACACTTGGTGATATTGATGTGTTAATAATTGATGGAGAAATGCATCATGTATATGTTGCAGAAGTGAAGGATTTCAATTTTTCAAGGAATCCGTATGAGATTCAAGCGGAATATCTGCGGATGTTTGTAGATGGTGAAAAGAAATGTTATGCAACGAAACATAATAGAAGAGTTAATTGGGTAAGAGAGCATATAGAAGATTTGAAGATGCAATATGGATTGGATAATGTAGCATGGAAGATTAGCGGTTTATTTATAGTAAGTGAACCATTAATTAGTACACAGGTATATCGGCAAGACATAGAAGTTATTTCTAAAGCAGAATTAAGCGTTGAAAGAATTAGAAGTATACGTTGAGTTTCGATATAAGATTCTTGAGAGTCGTAAAATCATTTTTTTGATGTTAGATAATATGATTTTTGTGGGAATCTGGTAATACCGTCGAGACTGTCGCTCTGCTGACGAAAAAAGCTCAGTAAATCAAAGGGTTCTGCCGATTAAGGACAAAAATGGATGTGTGTTTCAGTTTCCGCAGAATGGCAATGCGGAAACTGATTTACCCAGGGGGATAGGCTGCTGAGTAGAGCGAAAATTATCTTTTGGCAAAAGTAAATTTTTTGGCGAAACGGGAAAAATGATAAAGACTGTATAGATTTGAATTATTGAATATAAAATGAGTGTTTGAGGGAAAGTCTAGCATTACATTTTTCTGACTGAAATCTTGCAATGATGTTTTTGGCTAAAGTTCCAAATAGTAAAGGGATGTTTGTACATAAAAATTGAAAAGCTAAATTGAAAATTGAATATACCAATTTTTTGATTGACAAACAGTTGGATTTGCGATATAATATTAACATCTATTAGTATGTTGTAATAAAAATGCGTGGAGGAATACCCGATGGCGGTAAGTTATAGAAAGCTTTGGAAGTTGCTTATTGACAAAGATATGAAGAAAAAAGATCTTAGATTGTCATCCAGAATTAGCACAAATGCATTGGCTAAGCTTGGGAAAAACGAGAGAGTGACAACGGATGTGATTGATAAAATTTGTTGCGCTTTGAATTGCGATGTCGGTGATATCATGGAAATAGTCGATGAGGAGCAAAACAATACCGTTCAAGGAGGGGCAGTCGATGAACATAGACCTTCTTAAAAATTATGTTTCTAAAGAAAACTGGGGGAAGCATGATCTGAGAGCGTTAAAAGGGGAACTTCTAAAATGTGCGCAGGAGAAACAGAAATGCTTCATGCCATTGGACAAAAATACTTATTCGGGTAATCCGATTCAGTTAATTGACTTTTTTTGCGGTGCTGGAGGGACTTCGCTTGGATTTGCATCAATAAATGAAATTATACCGGCGTTTAATTTTTTGGGTGGTTGTGATATCAATAAGGCTTCGGCAGAGAGTTATGCACATAATTATGGGACGCCTGTCATAAACCGTGACATTATTGAGCTTGCACAGAATGAGAAAATGCTTAAGGAGTTTCTCGACAACATTGGGTATGATAAAAGCAAACCGACCGTTCTGATTGGGTGTGCACCATGTCAAGGTTTTACATCACATAGAAAAAAGCATTGGAACGAAGAAGATGATATAAGGAATAATCTGGTTAATGTTTTTGCGGAAATCGTGAGTTATATTCAGCCTATTGCATTTATTATGGAAAATGTTCCTGAATTTTTATCAAACAGATACTGGAATTATTTTTCAGCAGCAAAGGAGCATTTTCTTCAAGACGGATACATTGTCAAGGAAAACATTTATAATGCAGCTTCATTTGGTGTCCCGCAGGAACGGTTTCGTTCAATTGTGATTGGTATGAAAAAGAATTTTTTGTTGCCTGAAGGATATCTTGAACCAAGTGATTATAGAACGGTACGGGAAGCAATTGGAGGATTAAATCCTGTACATGCAGGTGTGGCTGATCCGGGAGATCCCATGCACAAGAGTGCGGCGCATAAAAAGAGCACGATTGAAGTGCTTAAGCAAGTCCCGCATGATGGAGGAAATAGGCCGGCGGGTGTAGGTCCTGCTTGCCTTGACAGGACGAAAGGATTCTCAGATACCTATGGACGGCTGTACTGGGATCGTCCTTCAATTACGATAACTCATTACGCGCGTAATCCGGCGAGTGGAAGATATACTCATCCGGTGCAGGACAGAGGGCTTACAGCAAGAGAAGCTGCGTTGTTGCAGAGCTTTCCAATCGGATTTGAATTTATGGGAAAATCGGATGACATTTACCGACAAATAGGTGAAGCTGTTCCACCTCTCTTTGCAACGGGTATAGCATCGAATATTTTGATTGAGATGATGTCGTCGGAGCCGACAAGCAAGGAATTGGAAAACAGCCCTAAATCCATAGAGGAGCCCGTCAGCAGTTCTTATTCAAGCGTTATTGCCGGAATAAAAATCAAGCGAAAAGAGGAGTAGTATGTCTGAATATACTTGTGTTGACAGCTTTTGCGGAGCAGGAGGACTTGGTCTTGGATTACAGCAAGCCGGATTGGATATCCGTTTAAGTTTTGACATCGATGATATATGCATTAAGACAATAAAAGAAAACGAAAAGTATTTTAGCCATCCTGCACTTGTTGCAGATATCACTGACATGTTGAAGGGGAAGGCTTTGGAAATATGTAAAATGGAAAGGGGCGAACTGTTTCTTCTTGCAGGAGGTCCACCTTGTCAAGGATTTTCGATCCAAAGACGGGGAAGCGATATTGATTCTCGAAATCAACTGGTTTTTAAATACGCACAGCTTGTTAATGAGCTGTACCCTAAATACTTTGTTATGGAGAATGTTACTGGAATTGCCGGGAAACGCGGGAAAACGATTCTTGAACAGTTAATAGATGAGTTAAAAGGCATCGGATATGAGGTGCATATAAACCTTTTGGATGCTCAAGATTATGGTGTTCCGCAAAGGAGAAAGAGATACATTATCGTTGGGGAAAGAACGGATATGGGTGTTTATTATGTATATCCAAAACCGAACGGAGAGCATCGTACCGTTAGAGATACAATCGGCTCATTGCCAGAGCCTCTGATGGACGGGAGTGATTATCCCGGTATTCCTTTGCATCGAAGAGATAAGCTTTCAGATATTAATTTAAAACGAATTCGAGCATTAAAACCAGGACAGGGACGCGAATATTTGCCGGAAGATCTTCTTGCCGATTGCCACAAAATAGACAGTTCTGTTATTGGATATAGGAATGTCTACGGAAGGATGGAATGGGATGACGTCGCACCTACAATTACAGCAAGATTCGACAGCTTTACTCGAGGAAAATTCGGACATCCCGATCAAGACAGAAGCGTTTCATTAAGAGAGGGAGCCTTACTGCAAACATTTCCGATGGATTTTAGGTTTACAGGAAATAAAGTTGATATAGCAAGACAGATCGGCAATGCCGTTCCTCCTACATTAGCTGAACAAATCGGCAGAAGCATTATTGAGTGTTATAAGAGAAGAGAGGAAGAGTAATGTCATATAATTCGATTCTTAAAGCGTACTTGAAAGCCCTTCAAGAGCAGTACAAAAACGCAACGAACAGTAGGCAGTATACGGCTGAATTATCGTATCGAATGCCGCTTGATACAATGGAAAGGGCTCTTGCAAAGGAGTTTAATCCTGATGATGATATAGATGTCATTCTAGAACCGACAACGCAGGGCAGAGTTGGGCGGCCGGACTGGCGTATTCATAACAAGGATACTATGGGCATTTATGGATACATTGAAGGAAAAGGACTTTCGGAGGAACCTTTTGATACAAGACCGTATGCTGCTCAAATAAAAAAGTACCTTACATTAGGGCATAAGCTTATCATCACGGATGGTATTGACTTTGTGTTTTGTATGGATAGGGATAGGGAGCCTACGGTTATTTCCATTATAGACAAAGACAAAATGCGTACAAGGGATTGGTCTGCTCAAAAGGTCGATGCACGATTTGAAGTTTATATGCGCGAGTTTTTTAAGAATCCGTCTCCACAACAAGTTAACGAAGCAAAGCTGGTAGAACTTGTTGCGGTAAGAACAAGAATGCTGGCTGATGATATTTTAGAATTGGTCAATATTCCTCTTGAGGAAGCTATGAACGAGAATGAGCGCGAAGTTATAGTATTGCTTCAAGGTATGCGAGAACTGGTTTACAACCATAATGATTCAAATTTAAGAACTGGCGAAGTTTTCGCTGATTTTACAGCGCAGGTGATAATGTTTTGCTTGCTTTATGCTCATAGAGTGCTATGTGCATCGGAAGATTCGCCTGCTGAAAAAGAACGAAAGATCAATGCTTATATCAAAGAGGATTTGTCAGAAGGAGAAGCGTTAACGCCGTTTAGAAATCTTATGCTGTATCTGCGGGATCATGCTGACAAGAGTTTCTTTATTAACCAACGTATTGACGAATGTATAAAATTTTTGTCATTTATTAAAATGACGGATCAACAATTGCTGAATCCGGATTATCATCAACTTTTTGAATTGTTTCTTTCAAAATATGATGCAAAGTCCCGCTTTGATTTCGGCGCATATTATACTCCTAAGGTTCTTGCGGATTTTGTTGTTAAGTTAGTAAACTATGTTGTCGCAGAAAATTTTCCGGGGAAGAGCATATATGACGATGGAAACACCATTGTAGATCCGTGTTGCGGCACAGGTTCTTTTATGGAGGCATTAATTAGTCACGATCCCGGTAACGGATCATATAACCTTTGTGGAATCGAAATTCTTCCCGCTCCGTATATGCTTGCGAATTATCGAATGGCTGTACTGGAGAAACAAAATGGTAAGAAAAACAACAAGATTAAAATTCTTCTTGCCAACACGCTAAGCAACAGTGTATTTAACGGAGAAGCAAATGAGGACTCCATTGAAGGGCGAGAACTTCTGCAGGCTAACAAGATTTCAGCCTTGCCGTTGAAACTTGTAATAGGGAATCCACCGTGTTCGGACACTTTGCGTGAGAATATATCTGATGATTTTTCTATCATTAATGGGCTTATGGAGGATTTTAGACCGCCAGAGGCAATGCGCCGCGGAAGACAGAATATCCAGAAACAAATTAATAATCCGTTTATGCAGTTTTTGAGATGGAGTTGTAAGAAACTGTTGGATTCACAAAATCATTCTGTACTTGCACTTATTGTTCCACTGTCATTTTTGGAAGCAGAGTCCTATAAATATGCAAGAAAATACCTTTGTGAGCACTTTTCAGATGTTTGGGCGGTTGCTGTAGATGCCGATGCGAGGACGGGAGTGCGCAGCGACAGTTTGTTTCACACGCTTCAAGGCCGTGCTGTGATTGTGTTGACAAGGAAATACGGGGATGATGCGCCTATTAGAGTGGTTCACTATTGCGATTATTCGCATAGTATGCGAGGCAATAAGGAACGTTTGTTAAGCGATGATATTTCGAATATAGCGTCAAGATTTGAAGAGTACGGCATTGATACGGATACGGTTGCGTTTTCTCCTGTTAAACCTTTTGACACTGAAATGTATAAAAAGTTCTGGCCGGTCAGTAATGAAAACGGGCAGAATGCTATTTTTTTAAATCATTGTTCTGGAATTAAATTAGCGCCTACGGCGATTTTTACTCATGTTAAGGCGCCTATGCTAAAAAGAAGAAGCAGGGAGATTGCTTTAAACGGTGCTTCTGAAGCCAGCGTTTGGTTTTCAAAGCAAGATAGACCGCCAAAGGAGGAAAAAATAGTTGCATTCCAAAATGCTTTGAATGGCTGTGGAGACAAACGGGTTATGGATCAGATGCTTACAGAGAATATTCATTCTTATTCGTTCAGACCGTTTCTAACCTCGAATGTTTTGCTGTGGAAAGAAGTATTGCTGAAATATAGTCGCATTGGTGGAGGCGGGACAAGATTACGTCCGGAAATCATCAAAGCTTATTCGGATCAGAATACTGTCGGATTCGCAATGGCGCATGCGCCAAAAGACTTGAATCCGACGCTCTCTCAATTTGTATCATTTTGTTGGTATTATCCGGATAATGATATGTGTACAAGAGGCAATTCGCATATTTATATGAATCAATATCCCAATAGACAAGGAGGCATGTCAACTAACATTGCTCCTGAAATATTGAGTGCGGTTGTCTCCATGATCGGGATGTCTGAAGAAACTGCCGCTAAGAAAATTGTATTTTATGTATATGCGGTAATGTGTTCTCAAGTATATTTGGATGATTTTGAAGGAGCTCTTTTTACTGTGAATCAGTCAGACAAGAGGGCGAGAGTACCTGTTGTGTCAGATAAGGAACTCTTTTTGAATATATCGGAAATAGGAAAGAGCATTGCTGATTTGGAAAAAGTTGATTTTAGCCCCGAAAACATTCTTGGCTTTGATTACGATTTCCTCATGCAATCAGTTCCTGCTGGATTTCAGATTAAAAATGTTCCGCATCCGTTTGATGCGGAAAATGAATTGTTGCTATTAACGGATGGAAATAGAACAATAAAAGTTTATTGTCCGCTTTCACTCCAGCGGCTTAATATTTCCGGATATGATGTTATTAAGGCAGTATGGCTGAAGTTTAACTCTTATGATTTTACTCATTGTGAGTTTACGGGGGATGATATGAGGAGATTGCTTGACTTTCTTAATACGATTGCAATTCATGAAAAATATGTCGAGAAACTTGATGAAATGATTGCGCCAATATTAAATGGGGTTGTGCCGCTAGTTGTAAACGAGGATTAATAGGATGACAAGGATATGGACAAATTTTCAAAGGAAAAACGGAGTGATATCATGTCGCATGTTCGCGGCAAAAACACGAAACCGGAAGAAGCGATAAGAAAATACTTGTTTTCAAAAGGATTTAGATATCGTAAAAATGATAAGAGATATCCTGGGAAACCGGACATTGTGCTCCCGAAGTATCATACGGTAATTTTTGTAAACGGTTGTTTCTGGCATCAGCATCCGGGGTGCAAATCTGCTGCATTGCCGGAAACGAACCGTGATTATTGGAAGGCGAAACTTCAAAGAAATGTTGAACGTGACGCTGTACAAATTCGTCAGCTTGAGGAGATGGGGTGGTATGTAATCGTTTTATGGGAATGTGAGATATCCAGTAAATCCAAACGAAAGGAACGATTAATATCCCTTGTCAATGAAATAGAACATCATTAATTTTACTGCGATGAAAATGATGTCGGTCCGGAGAAATATAAAAAAACTGCGGTTTCGTTCTTGCACATGAATATTTATGAGAAACAGAATAAAGGGGGTTAGAAATTGGCATTTAGAGTAATTAATCCTAAATTTTATATCTAATTTTTGATTATCCTCATAAATATTATACATTCAAGCATTTTGAAGTATAGAAAATCATTCATTTTACCACGAATTTACCACGATTGAATGAGCCTTGATATGACAATAAAATAGCACTAAAAAGACATCTCAAACACCTAAGCGGTGTCTTTTGTTAAAAAAGCGGTTAATCCTAAGACTAACTGCTTTGTGGGTATGGATATGAAGTTGTAAAATTATATTTTATTCTTCTATGTCTTTTTGATATTCCAATATATCCCCTGGTTGACAATCCAGTGCTTTGCAAATAGCATTTAGCGTAGAGAAGCGAATAGCACTTACTTTACCTGTTTTGATTTTGGATAAATTGACATTTGCAATGCCAACCTTTTCTGATAGTTCATTTAAGCTTATTTTTCTATCAGCCATCATTCTGTCAAGTCTTAAAATTATTGCCATATCTTATCTCCTTTATAGTGTTTCATCTATCTCTTGTTGTAACTCACACCCATAATCAAAAATGAGAGAAATACAATACAAGATAAGAGCAAACAAGGCACACATAAAGAATGATGAAAACACCATCTTAAATACAGAGAGTACGGAAAATACAGCAAACAATAGAACATACAGTGCTATTTTGCGTATCTGAATAGCTGTTTTCTCTGTAAAAGGAGAATATCCTTTGCCGATACACCCAAATATTCTTTTGGCATTATATAAGGCTAAAAAGATACAAATAAACTCTCCAAGACAGCAAATGAAAAAGAATATACATTGTCCAAAACTAAGAGTTTGACCTGCTTTAATAGCAGTTTCCCACGCTTCTAGAAATATCTCCGAGAAAAAAAGGTTGGCACAAACGAAAACCATAATTCCTGCAAATAATAATACACTCATTATACCGAAAATAATACAGCCAATGCTAAGAAGTGTGGAGATAAAACGAGCAGATTTTCTCAATGTTTTTTCTCTCATAAGTAAAAGCTCCTTTCATTTCTTAACACACAGTATATCATTTTTTTATTTTTGTCAATCATTTTTTAATGATAAACATTAAAAATTTTATACTCAACATTGTTATCGGTATAAAAAGCAGTCAATCCTTAGAAGAAATTATTAATTATAAATATGCATTTTGCCCATTTTAGAAAAATAGAGGTGATTCCCATGCAATTACAATTATAACAGATACTTTATCCACTTGCCTTTTCGGTCAATGGAGGAATAGCTATGAATAAGAAAAAATTTTGGGCTGTGATGCTTATTACCTGTCTGGTTATCACTTTTGCCTTTTCAACATATGCAGATGGAACTGCCCGCCGGGGAATGATATGCCCAAATTGCGGCGGAAATATGGTTACTTCTGTAAGTGAAAGCGAAGAAATCGTTCTGGTTCTTCCCTGCACACATGGTTGGGGCGGCTATCAAGACATAGAAACGGAAATCGTTCGTACTACCACATACAACTGCGGCTCGTGCGGAAACAGCGGCTCGGCTGTCACCAGGTTGCCCGGGCGCTCTTACTGTTCACATGGTCTATAGTGGGAGGTGTTTTTTATATCAAAAAGCAATCGGTATTGCATTGATCTTCATGATTTGTATCAGTCTCATTCCATCTGCTTTTGCCAGTCATCCTGAAACTGCGCCACGGGCGGCCATTTGCAGCTGCGGTGGCCGCTTATTTGAAAAGTACCGTGTAGAAACATCGGAGAGCATTGTGACTTGCCTTGTATATGGTTATCCGTATACAGACAGGTTAACGGATTATTATGGAGTAAACTACTTAAAATGTGACACCTGCGGGCAGGAAGCAGTAACTTCTCGCGTTTTCTTATATGCCGAAAGGGTGTGCATTGACAGGCCCTGATGCACAGAGGAGGTGACATTATGGCCCATTTCAAGCAGGCGTGCGTTTTCCTTTGCGCTTTTTGCTGCAGCCTTTTTACCAGCTGCGGCGCCGCGGCGCCCGGTTCTTTTTCGCAAAACCCCGAGGCCCCTGCCTCTTCCGGCCCTGCTGCAGCAGGCAGCGCCACTTCCCAGATGGAGATAGCGCAGCAGGTAAAGCAGCTTTCCGAAACGCTGGAGGCCCTGGTTGCCCTGCGCGATGAAACATACGGCGGCACCTTTTCCTACAACATGCATGTGGGGCTGGAATATGAGGGAGCTTATTATGAAGTGAGCGGCGCCGACATCCCCTTCCAAAGCCTTGCCGAGGTGCAGGCCATATACCCTACCATGCGGCTGCCTGAAACTGTAAGCGGGCAGGCCCTGGCACAGGTTGAAATTTCCGCATCAGACAATGCCCTGACGCGTGAATGCCAGAAGGGCAGCATTCCACAGCAGCCGTTTGCCGCAGAGGTGCTGCCTGAACACATTGAATCACTGGCCGCTGTATACGGAAAGGGCGAGCAGGCGCTTACTCTTTCATTTTGGAGCCGCGCCGCCTTACAGCCCGATGGGTGGGAGCAGCCGGAGGCCCTGCAAAACGGTTATGCGCTGGTGCGCTATGGCAGCCCTGATGCTATGGCCCTGCAGTGGGAGGGCATGGACGGGACATTTCACCTCAGCGGCGAAGAAAGCGCCCTGCGTGAAGCCGCACAGGAAAACATTCACACAATTATAGAGTGGTAAAGGAGGGACAGTTCTATGAAGCGCATTGGAAAGTACATCGGCGCCGTTTTTCTTGCAGCGGCCCTTTTGGCCGTCTCTGCACTTCCTGTTTTTGCCGACGGTTCCGCCTATCGTCTGCCGCTGTGCACCATGTGCGGGGCGGGCACCATGTCAAACGTCACGCGCCGGGAAACCATCACGTCCCGTCACCCCTGCATGCATGGGCATGAAGGGTATTATGACGTGATGGCCAAATATTACGATAACACATATTATGAGTGCAGTGCCTGCCATTACGGCACGCGCACCTCATCGGTATATGTGGGCGAGACATTGATGTATTGCGAGTATACATAGCTTTTAGCGCAAGCATCCTGCCGGATAAACGGTTTCATGAAAAAGCCTCCCTCCGCATTTGGCGGGGGAGGCTTTGGTATTTTCTTTTCTGCACCAGCCGTATGCAAAGGCGCTTTGCGCCCTTTGCCCCGCATGGGGGCTTTTAAGCGCAAGATACCCGCTGCAGGCCCGGTGCTAGGGTTTTTTCAGCACGGGCAGGGCCAGCGTCAGCACGCACCAGGCAAGCTGGTACACCAGCACGGCACCCAGGCTCAGCGCGCCGAGGCCCGCCGCAAAGGCCAGAATGACGCCCAGAAGGGCCGACAGGATGATGGCCGCAGCCTGCACCAGACGGGCCATGTGCTCGCCCTGCGCCGCGCACAGCGCCGCGCGCAGGCCGCCCAGGAACGAGGCGCACGAGCCGGAATGGATAAGCACGCCCTCGCTTTCGGGTCGGTAGGCCGTCTCTGTTTCCAGCAAATCGCACTCGGTCTGCGTCAGCACCTTCACCATATTGCGGGGCACGCCGTAGGTGGCGGCCACCAGCTCGCTGGTGACGTTGAAATCGCTGGAGCGGATGAGAACGCTGGTGCCGCTGCCCGTAAGCTGCTCCAGAATAGAGGCCGCCTTGCGGTTGGGCAGGTAGCTTACAAGGAACATACCGTACAATTTGCCCGCCACGGCCAGATAAATGGCCGCCCGCGCGCCGTTTTTGGTGTAGCGGTTCTCGTAATCCATGCTGGGCAGTTCGATGTCGTGGCGCGCCATCATGGCGCGGTTGCCCAGAATGATGCGGTTGTGGTCCACCCATGCGGTGAAGCCGTATCCGGCCTCCGGCTTCACGCCCTCTACGGGCAGCAGAAGCTTTTTGTCGTTCTGCAGAATGGCCATGAAGATGTCGCGCAGCGTCTCACAGTGCGATTCCAGAATACTGGCGGCGTACAGGATGGCAAGGTCGATGCGCTCTTTTTCAAATGTCTTGATGCCGTGCAGCTGCACGCTGCCCACGGGGAACAAATCTTCGGCAGAAAGCAGCACGGTGTTCGTATACTGCAGGGTGTTCACCGCGCTGGGGCCGGGTATGACGGCCTTGTGCCGCGCCGCATAGCTTTGCATCAGCCGCGCGGGCACCGCATACACCAGCGTACATGCCAGCGGGGCCGCAAGGCATGCCGAAGCGGCCAGCGCGCCCATGGCGTCGATGGGGCTTTGGGCCTTCACGCCCGCCACCACGGCGCACACGGCCGCACCCGCGGCCATCACCCACGAAAGCTTCTGCGCCATGCCGTCGTTCAGGCGCACAGAAAAGCTTTGGGCAAGAAAATCCTTCACAAGGGCGGTGCGGCGGCTTACCAGCACCACCGGCTCTTCTTCGGCAAGGCCGCTGCACAGCCTGCGCACCATCTGCTCGCGCGGAAGCACAAAGGCCGCCGCCTGCTCGTCGCTGGCGCTGATAAGGTCGAAATTGCGGCACACCACGTTCATCTGCATCCACTTGCCCACCGCGTTGGCGCACAGAAGGAAGGCCGCCACCGGGGCGTACAGGGTGACGGCGCCCGCGTCAAATTCTGCGGGCGCAAACAGCCATGCAGCATTCTGCGCCAGCACGGCCAGCACAGCCACAGCGCAGAAGGAGTCAGTGCTTGGCTCGCCCCAAAGGCCCAGCACGCCGGTAATCATGGTGGAAAGGCTGATGAGCGCCGCAGCGGCCAGCAGCACAAGGTTCACCAGAAGGAACACCAGCGGGTTTTCCTGCGGAGAGAGCAGGGCCGGCACGGCGCCCGCGCGGCCCGCAAGCCCAAGATACAAAAGCAGCACGGCCGAAAGGCCGCAGGCCACGGCGCGCAGAAGGCGCGTGCGGCGCATGTCGTCCAGGTTTTCGGCCACGGCGGGCGCATCGCTGAGCGAGACGTATTCGTCCATCTCCTCGCGCGCCACCGAGACGCTGCGGCGCTGCGGCTGCGCGGCCTGCGCCTCGCCCTCCTGCCCGCCCAGGGTGATGTCGATGGGCTGCTTTTTCGGCGCGGCGCCGGTGAGGTCGTCATACTGCACCTGAATATTGCCGAAGGCGCTGCGCACGCCGCCCTTCTTTTCAGGCGCGGGCGCGCCAAAGCTGAACTGGGCGCTTTTTTCCTCCGCTTGCGGGCGGGCTGCGCGGGCCGGGGCCGCCTCCTGCACGGGGGCAGGCTCCTGCGCGGGGGCCGCCTGCTCCGGCGGCTGAGCCCTGCGCTGATCAATGGCGTCGCGGATGGCGCCCAGGTTGCCAAGCTCCTGCGTGAAGCTCTCGCTGGCCTCTTCGCCCCACAGGGCGGCCAGCTCGGCTGTGTCGGCCGGTTCCTTTTTCCGCAGGCGGGCAAACAGGCCGCCGCCCTTCTTTTTACGGCGCGCGCGCTCTACGTCCTCGCGGTTCGTGGCCACGGTGGTGGCGAAGAAGGCGCGGAACTGGTCGTCCACCTCGCCGAACAGCGCGCTCTGGCGCACCGGGGCGGGCGCCGGCGCCGCCGGGGCGGGCGTTTCCACAGGCCTTTCGCCCGCGGCTGCCGCGGCCTCGCTGGCCTTCTGGCGCATGTGCGCGGCCAGCGCGTCCTGCACGGCGAACTGCGCCGAATTGTGAATGGTGTGCGCGGCCTGGCGCCGGGCCTGCTCCATCCTGCGCACGCGCTGAGCCTGTGCGGCGCGCAGCTTTTTCTCGCGTTCGGCCTGCTCGCGCCGGCGCATCTCAAGGCGGGCCTGCTCCAGCATGCGCTGGCGCTCGGCCTCTTTTTTCTTGTCCTCTATCACCGCATACGATTTTGCGGTGGGCAGCTCCACAGTCGTGGGCTCCTTCTCCTGCTCAGGCTCTGCCTGCTGCGCCGTTTCCGGCGCGGGCGGCTGCGTTGGCCCTTCCGCCGGCTCTTCCTCCTGCGGCGCGCCGGCCTGCCGGGGCACTGCCTGCGCGCCCTGCTGCGCCGCCTGTGCGGGCGCTGCGGCCGGGGCGGCGGCAGGCGCCTGCTCGGGCATGGGGCTTGGCAGAAGGATGGGCTCGGAATAACGCGGGCGCTTTCGCTCGCCCAGCCCCATGCTTTTTAATATTGCGTCAAGCTGCGCCTCGCTTGCCTTCGGCGTTCTGCCGCCGTGCGAAGCGCGCTTTTTTTCCACCTGCGCAAGTATCTCGTCCACCTGCGTATCGCGGATCGGCGCTTTCTGCTGCTCGCTCAAAGCCAGCCCTCCATTCCTTTCCCAATTCGCGGCGCGCGCCGCGGGCCTCTAGGCCCGCCTGCGCATAATCTCGTACAGCACAATGCCCGCCGCGACAGACACGTTGAAGCTGTCCACCCCTGTGCCGCGGGCTGCCATGGAAAGGCTCACCACGCCGTCGCACAGGCTTTTTACAAGGCGCGAGGGGCCCTTGCCCTCGCTGCCCAGCACAAGGGCCACGGGGCCCGTGAGGTTTTGCTGTTCCAAAGGCGTGCCACCCATATCGGCGCAGTACACAAACACGCCCTGCTCTTTCAGCCTGCGGATGCACTCGCCGATATTCGCCACGCGCGCCACCGGCAGCCGCGCCGCCGCGCCCGCCGACGCCTTCATCACCGTGGGCGTCACGGCAGCGCCGCCGCGCTTTGGTATCACCACGCCGTGCGCGCCGCACAAAAGCGCCGTGCGCACAATGGCACCCAGGTTGTGAGGGTCCTCCACGCCGTCGCACAGCACCAGAAGGGGCGGCTGCCCGGCGGCGGCCGCCGCGGCAAGGATGTCCGGAAGCTGCGCATAGCTGATGCTGGCCGTGCGCGCCGCCACACCCTGATGGCTCTGCGTGCCGCACATGGCGTCCAGCTTCTGGGCGCGCACGCGCTTTGCCACGGCCCCTGCCTGCTTTGCAAGCGCCGTGTAATAGGCCGCCTCGCGCGGGGCCATGGTGTCCTGAATATACACAGTGTCCGCCCCGGCGCCGCTTTTCAAAAGCTCGGCCACGGCATTTTTGCCGTAGATGAACCCGGTGCCCTCCTGCTGTGCCGCCTGTGCCGCCATGTGCCCCGCCTTTCCGCGCCTGGTGTACGGGCGCATAATACTCCACTTTATGTTCTTTGCTATTATATCACATCCTGCGCGCGGTTTCTATCTTTTTCCCCTGTTTTTTCGTTTTGGGCACTGGCAAAAGCTTCCCGTGCGCACAGAAAAGCAGGCGGCACGGCGCACACGCCCACCCTTCAAACGAGGCAGGCCCCGCGCTTTCCACACCGCCGGGCGTACGCCGCGCAGGCACGGCAGCTATGCCCGTTTATACGGCTTGTAGATTCCATTTTATTCCATTTCAATGTTGAAAACCCGGTTGAAAGTGTGGAGAACCCGCCTGAAAAGCCGTTTTGCCGCCCTAAGTGGCCCGGTTTTGCACAGGGTTTTCCACAAGGTGTTGAAAATGTTTCCACAAAACTGTGTGTTGAATTTTGTGTGTCAAGGGCCTGTTTTGACGATTTTCAGCGCCCTTTTTTCGTGTTTTTCGTGTATTTTTTCACGGCACGCTTGCGGGAGGAAGCCGCTTGCGCTATACTGATATTTAGAAACCCATCAAACTGTGGAAGGAAGGTGCGCGGCATGCTGTTTGAGGCCACGTTCAAGGCCCTGGGCGACCCCACGCGCCGGCGTATTCTGGAGCTTCTGCGCCGCGGCGAGATGAGCGCGGGCGAGCTGGGCGCCCAGTTCGACGCCACGGGCGCCACCATATCGCACCACCTCTCTGTGTTGAAGGCCGCGGGCCTTGTCAGCGATGAAAAGCGCGGCAAGTATATTTATTATTCCCTGGATACCAGCGTGATGGAGGACATCTTCGCCTGGCTGGCCGGTCTGTGCGGCCCCCAGCAGGCCGGCACAGGGGCCGCGCCCAAGGGCGGCGCGCAGCAAAAGGCGCCTTCTGCCCCCGCGCGGGGGCAGGCCGCCGGTGCCGGCGGCGGGGCTTCGGGCCCGCGGCAAAACCGCGGCAAACACGCCGCAGGGCAAAGTGAAAAATAGCCGGAAAAGCGCATGGCACAGCCATTTTCCGGCGCTCTGAAACACCGCGCAGGGCAAGCTGAGGGCAAACGGAGGGCAACAATGGAACAAAGTACAAATAATACATACACACGCGATACACGCGTGTGTGAAGAAAGCGGTGCAGGCGGCCTGCACGCCGCCGCCCCCGCCCCGCAGGGGCGGCGAGGAGAAGGCCGGCGCGGTACGCCCGGCCGCGGGCTGGAGTGTGTGGTATGGGCGCTGGCCTTTGCGCCCCTTGTGCTGTGCGCTGTTCTGTGGCGCAGCCTGCCGCAGCAGCTGCCCATGCAGTTTTCGCTGGACGGTGAGGTGAACCGCCTTGGCGGCAAAGCGGAATTTCTTGCGATGTGCGCCGCAGGCCCGGCGCTGACAGCGCTGCTGGCGTTTCTGCCCCGCATAGACCCGCACCGCGAAAATTACCGCAAGTTTGCAAAGGGCTACCGCGTAATGCGGCTGGCCTTTGCACTGTTCTACCTGCTGGCGGCGTGCACCGTGCCGGTGGCCGCCCTTTTCCCGCAGGTGTTCCGGCAGTTTCCGTTCTCGCGCTTGATGCTGGCCGCGCTGGGCCTTTTGTTCTGCGTGCTGGGCAACTTTATGCCCAAGTTCCGGCACAACTATTTCTGCGGCATCAAAAGCCCCTGGGCCCTGGCGGATGAGGAAAACTGGCGGCGCACCCACCGCTTTGCAGGGCCGCTGTGGTTCTGGGGCGGGCTGGGCGTCGCCGTGCTGAGCTTTGTTCTGCCGGAGGCGGCCATGTTTGCCGCCAGCTTTGCGGTTTTTTTGGCACTGGCGCTGGTGCCGTTCGTATATTCGTACATTTTGTACAAAAAAGCGCACGCAAATACGCGCGGTTCTTAGTTGCTTTTGGGCCGCCCGTGCGATATACTAGGGTTAGTTAATTTTGTGACAAAGGCGCCGTGCCCCGCAGGGGCCCCGCCCGCCCTCACCACAGAAAATGGAGGATGCATACTATGCTGGTAAATGCAACGGAAATGCTGAAAAAGGCCCGTGACGGCCACTATGCCGTGGGCCACTTCAACATCAACAACCTGGAGTGGACAAAGGCCATTCTGCAGACGGCCGAAGAGCTGAAGAGCCCGGTAATCCTTGGCGTGAGCGAAGGCGCGGGCAAATACATGACGGGCTTCAAAACGGTGACGGCCATGGTGGACGCCATGGTGGACGGCCTTGGCATCACCGTGCCGGTGGCCCTGCATCTGGACCACGGCACCTATGAGGGCGCGAAGGCGTGCCTTGCGGCAGGCTTCTCCTCCATCATGTTCGACGGCAGCCACTACGCCATTGAAGAGAACATGGAAAAGACCAGGGAGCTTGTTGCCCTCGCGCATGCGCAGGGCGCCTCTATCGAGGCCGAGGTGGGCGCCATCGGCGGCGAAGAGGACGGCGTGATTGGCGCAGGCGAGGTGGCGGACCCCGCTGAGTGCGCGCAGATAGCGGGCCTTGGGGTGGATTTTCTGGCCGCGGGCATCGGCAATATCCACGGCGTGTACCCCGCCAACTGGAAGGGGCTTGACTTCGACGCGCTGCAGCGCATTCATGAGGCCACAAACCACATCCCCCTGGTGCTGCACGGCGGCACGGGCATCCCGGCCGGCATGATTCAAAAGGCCATCAGCCTGGGCGTTTCCAAAATCAACGTGAACACCGAGTGCCAGCTGGCCTTCGCCGCCGCCACGCGCAAATATGTGGAAGAGGGCAAGGACAAGCAGGGCAAGGGCTTCGACCCGCGCAAGCTGCTGGCCCCCGGCGTAGAGGCCATCAAGGCCACCGTGAAGGAAAAAATGGAGCTGTTCGGCTCTGTAGGCAAGGCGTAAGGCGCGCTGCCGGGCATCTTCACAGCCACCGGCGCGCGCCGGCGGTTTGTGCCTCTTTCGCCTCTTTTATCAGCCGGGTGTATCTCATTCTTCCACTGCATGCAGCCCCGGCTTTCCTTCCCTGCTTTTGGCCCGGCCCGCCGACGGTTCCCCGCTTTGCTCAGGTACTTTTCCGGGCATAGAGAAAGCGGGTGGGGGCCATCAGCACTGCCGCTGGCTTTTTCACAACAAGGCCCCCGTTTTCCTGCGAAAACGGGGGCCTTGTTTATCTGCCCTTTTCAGCCTGTCTGCGGCCGCGCCGTGCCGCATGCGTCATTGTGCGCCCAGGGCAGCCATGGTGATATAGTTGTACGGCGCATTGAAATGCGGCAGGAAGAAAATATCAAGCAGCTTGAGCTGGTCGATGGTATAGCCCTGCTCGATAGCCAGCGAGAACATGTGCAGGCCCATAGAGACATCCTGGCTGCTGGCCAGCTCGGCACCCAGAATGCGGCGCGTGGCCCTGTCGTACACCACGCGCAGCCAGGTTTTGTAGTTGCCGCTTTCGATGAAAGAGGCCTTCTGCCAGTCCTCCCTGTCGGTGGCGGCGGCGTCATAGCCCAGCGCGCGCGCCTTTTTCAGCGAAAGGCCGGTGCTGAACATATTCCATCCCCAGATGGAAATGCCGTTCGAGCCCTGCACCCCGCTGCCCTCCAGCCGCGTGCCGCAGGCGTTGTGCGCAGCCACAATGCCAGTGCGCACGGCATTGGTGGCAAGGGCGATATAGTCTGTGCCGCGGGTGGCATTGTTGTACACGGTGGCACAGTCGCCTATGGCGAACACAGCCGCGTCGCTGGTGCGCTGGCAGCGGTCTACCAGATACGGGCCATGGCGCCACAGGTCCAAATGGCCCTCGCCCAGCTTTGTATTGGCACGGAAGCCAATGGCAAACACCACCATATCGGCCTCTATGGCGCCCTTGTCCGTCACCACGCGCTGCACGCGGCCTTCGCCCTCGATGCGCCGCACCGTCTGGCCGAAGGCCAGCTTCACGCCGCCCTGGCGCAGGGTATCCGCCATGCGGGCGCAGAAGTCCTCGTCATAATAGCTGGAAAGGCAGGTGGGCGCGCAGTCGATCAGCGTGGTGTCGCGGCCATTGCGCACAAAGGCCTCGGCCAGTTCCACCCCAATATAGCCTGCGCCCACCACGGCCACGCGGCGGATATCGCTGCGGGCCAGTTTGTCTACCACAGCCTGTGCATGGCTGTACTCTTTCACGAACTGCACATTCTCCAGCTCCATGCCCGGCACAGACGGGCAGATGGGCACCGAACCCGTGGAGAGGATAAGCCTATCATAGCTTTGGGTAATGGCCGCACCATCCTTTGTGCACGCGGTGACGCGCTTTGCGGCAAAGTCGATATGCGTCACCTCCGTCTCCATATGCACAGTGGCGCCCTTTTGCTCAAAGGCCTCCTTCGAGGCATAAAACAGCCCGCCGGGGCCGCTTATCTGTCCGCCTATCCACAGGGCCATGCCGCAGCCCAGAAAGCTGATGACGCTGCTGCGGTCAAACACCACCACATGCTTGTCCTTGTAATTGTCCAATATGGTATTGACGGCGGCCGTGCCCGCGTGATTTGCACCCACCACCACGATAGTTTCACTCATGATAAGCCCTCCCAAAAGATATAAAATATCGTTACTTTCAGTGTACCGCGCCGGACGCTGTGCGTCAAGTATATTTTCGGTGCACAGCTTTGCACCCATTCCCGATAAAAAGCGGTGGGCTTTGCGCGTATTTTCTGGTATAATGTGTCCGCCCGGCGAATGCATACGAGAGCGCGGCATAAATACGGCCAAATGGACAGCGCGCCCGCAGCGATGCAGGCTGCAAGGCGTGCCGTGCAGCTGAAAAATGCGGAATGGGGCCTTTGCTCCGCAGGCACAGGCGAAAGGACACGCCTGTGCAGCAAGTCAGAGTGCTGCCCGCCTGTTACAGGCACGTATTTTACCCTGCAGGGCCCCGCCTGCCCCTGCATTGCTTCCGCTTGCCTGCCGCAAGCGGAGATTGTGTGCTTCGCAGGGCCCTTTGCAGCCGCAGGGCGCTTTGACGATGCCGCGCGCCCCAATGCCTGCTTCATAAGGCGGCGCTTTTCCGCCTCATCGCGCCTGGGGGGCGCGGCAGGGCGCTGAAAGCGCGGCGGCAGCCCCTGCCCGGCGCAGGACGATGCATGTGCCGGGCAAATGTGGTACAATAGGCACAGGGCGCACAGCGGCAGGCCCTGCCCGGCTGCGCCGCATAAACATGCACGAAACGGAGTGCTTTTATGAACGTGTTTGACATCATTGGGCCGGTGATGATAGGCCCTTCCTCCAGCCACACGGCGGGCGCCGCGCGGCTGGGGCGCATCGCCCGCGCGCTTTTGGGCCAGCGGCCGGTGCGGGCCGATATCCTTTTGCACGGCAGCTTTGCTAAAACCTACCGCGGCCACGGCACAGACAAGGCCATTGTGGCGGGCGTGCTGGGCATGGCGCCGGACGATGCACGCATCCGCGAGAGCCTTGCGCTGGCGCAGATGACGGGGCTGGCCGTCTCCATCACGCCCGGTGAAATAGACGGCGCACACCCCAACACGGCGCGCATCGAGCTTTGGGGCGAGGGCGGCGGCCGCGCCAGCATGCAGGGGGCCAGCGTGGGCGGGGGCAACATCCTTGTCACACGGGTGAACGGCCTGCCCGCAGAGCTGGACGGCGCGCACGCGGCGCTCATCGTGGTGCATGTGGACGCACCCGGCACCATTGCCGCCGTGACGGAGGAAGTGAGCCGCGCGGGCGCAAACATCTGCAATTTCCGTCTGGCGCGCGCCGCAAAGGGCGGCACCGCCGTGATGACCATCGAGGTGGACGGCGCGCTGGATAACGTGCTGGCTGCCCGTGTGCGGGCACTGGTCAACGTGCAGGCTGTGACGCTGCTGGCCCCTGTGTGAGCGAAAGGAGATGCCCGTTTTGACAGAGCTTCATTTTGATTCCCTTGCCGCGCTGGCAGCCGAGGCCGAGGCGCAGAAGGCGCCCATCTCGGCCGTGGTGCTTGCGGCGCAGGCCCGCAGCACAGAGCGCAGCCGGCAGGCCCTGTACGAGCAGATGCGCCAAAACCTGGAGGTAATGCGCGAAAGCGTGCGGCAGGGCCTTGCGCCCGGCGTGAAAAGTGCCAGCGGCCTTTCCGGCGGCGACGCGCACCGCATGGCCGCCGCCTTTGCGGGCGGCGGGGCGGGGCTGTGCGGGCCCGCGCTGTGCGGCGCGCTGGCAAAGGCCGTTGCCGTGGCGGAATGGAACGCCGCCATGGGGCGCATTGTGGCGGCGCCCACGGCGGGCTCGTGCGGCATTCTGCCCGCGGCTGTGCTGGGCGCGGAAGAGGCGCTGGGCCTTGCGGAAGAGCCCTGCGTGATGGCGCTGTTCTGCGCCGCGGGCGTTGGGCTGGTAATTGCGCACAATGCCTGCCTTGCGGGCGCCCAGGGCGGCTGCCAGGCCGAGTGCGGCTCGGCGGCCGCCATGGCCAGCGCCGCGCTGGTAGAGCTGTGCGGCGGCACGCCCGCCATGGCGCTTTCCGCCGTGGCGCTGACGCTGAAAAGCATGCTGGGCCTTGTGTGCGACCCGGTGGCCGGCCTTGTGGAGATACCCTGCATCAAGCGCAACGCCACAGCCACGGCCATGGCTTTCGCCTGCGCCGAAATGGCTTTGGCCGGGGTGGAAAGCGCCATCCCGGCAGACGAAGTGGTGGCCGCCATGAAGCGCGTGGGCGACAGCATGCCCGCCGCCCTGAAAGAGACGGCAGAGGGCGGCCTTGCAGCCACCCCCACGGCACAGGCGCTGTTCGAACGGGTGTTCGGCCCTACGGCGCAGGGCGCGGCTCCCGGCGGCTGCGCCGCGTGCCGCGCCTGCCGGTAAGCGCGGGCGCATGGCAGTGCAGCGAAATTGTCATGGAAAAGGCCTCCTCGGTATTTTCAGCTGGGTTGGCAGTCTTCAGCTTCATCTATCGGGGAGCTTCTTTTTTGTCCATAGCTGAGGCTTTTTATCTCCACCGGCAGAGCCGGGAGGATGATTTTTACAAGGCGAGGCGGCTCCGTGCACACCGGGTGCACGGGGCCGCCTTTTTGCGCGCGGCGCAAGGTGTAAAATGCCCCCCTGCACCAGGTGCGTTGACGCAAGAAGCCACCGGTTTTGGCTGGCGTCTTTGACGCCCGGCACACGCAAAACGCCCGGTAAGCCGTCAGATTTACTGAACTTTTTTGCACATTCTTCCTCTAAAGCCGCCCGGCCAAAACCGCACAGTACCCCGGAAACGGCAATTTTTGATGCAAAGCAGGGAAGCTTTCCGCAGATACCCTTTGTGCCTGTCAAGTAAATATGAAGAGGCTGTGCGCAAAAATTGCCTTTTAGGGGGCAATGCTTTCTTGCGGCAGCGCGCCTTGTGCTGGGGAGTGCTTTTTCCGCTTGGCCTTTCGTCCATGCCGGTCCATGCGCTTCCGCCGCCCTGGGCGTCCCGGCGGCCCGTTTGGCGGAGGCTGTTTTGAAAGCCGAAAGGGCCCCGCACGGTAGGCGCTTTCCCTCATGGAAATATTTTTCGCAAGAAAAGGCAGGCTGCACACAGGAATATGTCTGTGTGCAGCCTGCCTTTGTTTTTGTTTGCGGCATTTGCAGGCATAAGGGGCGCGGATTTCTTTTTGCGTCCTTCCTCCGCCCGGGGCAGGGAAAGCACGCCTTGTCCGAAATGTCCGATATGTCCGGCCCGGCTGTGCTAAAATATGCGCACTGGACGGCCCGGCCGGGGGAAAGGCGGCGCTGGCCGCCCGTACGGCAGGCAGGGGCGGCCCCGCTTTGGCGGCGCAGCCTGCATGCCTGTGCAGCTTTGTGTGCCCGATGCTTTTCCGGGACGTTTTGCCCTTTCCCCGCATGCCCGGTGCGAGCAGACCGGACCGGCCGCCTGAGGGCGGCAAAAAAACGGCGCCCTCCCCGGCAGGAGGGCGCCCTCATGGCGGCACGGGCAGGCAGGTTTCGGGCGGCGGCGCCTACTGTGCCTGGCTTTGCAGGGGCGGGAACTGCACGGTGATGGCCGTGCCCACGCCCACCTGGCTTTCCAGCGAAAGCTGCGCGCCGATGCCTGCGGCGATGTGCTTGACGATGGCAAGGCCAAGGCCCGTGCCCCCGGTCTCTTTCGAGCGGCTTTTATCCACACGGTAAAAGCGTTCGAATACGCGCTCGCGGTGCTGATCGGCAATGCCGATGCCCGTGTCGCGCACACACAGGCGCGCGCCGCCGGGCGTATTTTCAACCGTGACGGTGACGCTGCCGTGCTCTTTGTTATAGCGGACGGCATTGTCGCACAGATTGTAGATGAGCTCTTCCGCGTCGCGCCGGGCCGCGCGCACAAAGGCAGCCTCGCCCTGCACCACAATGGCGACGCCGCGCCTTGCGGCAGAATAATCCAAAAGGTCGGCGCACTCCTGCGCAACAGCCAAAAGCTCCACCGTTTCCTCTGTGCGGCTCACACCCTGCGCGTCCAGCTCAGACAAGCGGATAACGTCGTTGATAAGGGTGAGCAGACGGTCGGCGCTTTTGTGGATTTCCTCTGAAAAGCGCTTGGCATCCTCCCCTTTCGCCATGCCGCTGGCAATGAGTTCGGAATAACCGGAGATAGCGGCCAGAGGTGTTTTCAGCTCGTGCGAGACATTGGCCGTGAACTCCTGGCGCATATCGGCGTTTTTCACAATGGCCTCATGCTGGCTGCGGATGGTGTCCATCAGGGGCACAAGCTCCGGGTAAGAGACGGCTGTCTGCTGCTCGCCCGCGCTGTCCATATCATGGGCAAGGCGCTCGATGGGCGCCACAAAGCTGCGTGAAAGCCGCCGCGAAAGCACCATGCCCAGCGCAATAAGCACCGCGCCGGTCACCAGCGCCGCGGGCAGGGCCTTTGCAAACACCAGCAGAATGCCGTGTGCGTCTTTGGCTGCGCGCAGCACGCTGCCGTTTTCGGTGCGCACGGCATAGTAGAATGTGTTTTGCCCCAGCGTGGACGAGCGGCGCATAGCGCTGCCCTCGCCCGTCTGCTGGGCCTGCTGCACCTCGGGGCGGTTTGAATGGCTCTCCATCTGGGCTGCGGCGGCATCGGTGTCGTACAGCACGCCGCCGTCCGGGCCTATCAGCGTCACGCGCAGGCCGTCCTGCCCCAGCACGGCCTCTTCGCGGGGCAGCACAGTGCCTTCGGCGGCCAGCAGGTGCGCGCAGGCGGCAAGGTCCTTCATCACCTGTGCACGGAATATCTCGTAACAGATGCCCGCGGTAAGCACCAGGGTAAGGCACACGGCCAGCGCCGTCACCAGAAAAAACCTGCGGTTCAGCTTGCGCCTCATGGCGTCTGCTCCTTTTCAAAGCTGTAGCCCACGCTTCGCACGGTGCGGATATGGGTGCCCGCGCTGCCCAGCTTCTGGCGCAGCGTTTTGATGTGCATGTCCAGCGTGCGGCTCTCGCCCTCGTAATCTGTCCCCCACACGCGCTCAAGGATAGCCTCGCGCCGCAGCACAAGGCCCGCGTTTGCCAGCATGTACTTCAAAAGCTCATATTCCTTATACGTCAGCTCGCACGGCGCGCCGCCCACCGTCACGCGGCGGGCCGTCTCGTCCATCACCACTTCGCCGCAGCTAAGAAGCTTTTCCTCGCCGCCCGCGCGGCGCAAAAGCGCCTTCACACGGCTGATAAGCTCCATCACGCCAAAGGGCTTGGTCATATAATCGTCCGCGCCGCCGTCAAGGCCTTTCACCTTGTCCAGCTCGGCCGTTTTGGCCGTCACCATCAGCACGGGCAGGTGCTTTGTGGCTGCGCCCGCGCGCAGCTTTTTCACAATGGTGAGGCCGTCCTCGTCGGGCAGCATCACGTCCAGAAGGCACAGCGAAGGCGCCTTTTCCAGCAGGGCTGCGTAAAAATCCTTGGCGCAGGTAAACGCGCGCGTTGAATAGCCGGCACTCTCCAGCGAGAACTGCTCAATCTCACGGATATTGGCATCGTCTTCCACGATATAAATAAGCGGCATGGTAATGGCCCCCTTCTGTGCGCGCCGTCAGGCCTGCGGCGGCAGCGCGTATTCTTCGGCAAAGCGGCGGCTTTTGCTGTGGAAAAATTCCGGCGCCTGGGCCTCCAGTGTTTTTGCGTAGGCATGCGGTGCAGAGCTTTCGTCCTGCTGCATTTGCAGCAGCGTCATTGCAATGTTGGAGCAATGGTCCGCCACGCGCTCGCAGTCCGTCACCACATCGGTGAGAATAAAGCCCATCTCAATGGTGCAAACACCGGTGCGCAGACGCTGCACATGCCGGTCCTTCAATTCTTCGCGCAGCTCGTCTATCACCGTCTCCAACGGCTCTACAGCGCGGGCGGCGTCCTCGTTCTGCGCGTCAAAGGCCGTGACGGCCAGGTTCAGGATGCGCGATACCGCGCTGGTGTACACTTCCAGCTCTGACATGCCCTGTTTCGAAAAAGCAAGACCCTTTTCGTACAGCTCTTTGGCCGAACCCATCACGTTCACCGCATGGTCGCTGATGCGCTCGAAATCGCCCAGGCAGTGCAGGTACAGCGAAACCTCGCGGCTTTGCTCGCTTGAGAGCTCGCAGCTGCTCAGCTTCACAAGATAGGTGCCCAGGGCATCCTCATAGCCGTCCACCTGTGTCTCCAGCTTTGCCACCTGCGCGGCCTTTTCTTCATCATACCGGCTCAAAAGCCCAATTGCAAGGCCCAGCGCCTTTTCGGCGCGGGCGGCCATATCGCGCGCAGCCACACCGCACTGCTCCAGCGCGATGCCGGGGCTTTGCAGAAAGCGCTCGTCCAGGCGCTTCGCAGGGCCCGCGCTCTCGCGCGCGGCGGCCTTCTCCGCCTGGGTGGGCGGCACGGTGAGGCAGGCAAGCTTCTCCAGCACCTTCGAGAACGGCAGCAGAATAAGCGTGGCGAACACGTTGAACACGCTGTGCACCACGGCGATGCCCGCGGCATTCACCGCCTGGCCCATGAACGGGAACTGAACCAGCGCGTTGAGGCCGTAGAAGGCCGCCATAAAGATGGCCGTGCCGATGACATTGAAGTACAAATGCACCAGCGCCGCGCGCTTGGCGTTGCGCTGCGCGCCCACGCTGGACAGCAGCGCCGTGACGCAGGTGCCGATATTCTGGCCCATGATGATGGGCACAGCCGCGCTCCAGCCCACGGCGCCTGTGGCGGCCAGCGCCTGCAGGATGCCCACGCTGGCAGAGGACGACTGGATGACTGCTGTGAGCACCGCGCCGGCCGCAAGCCCCAGCAGGGGGTTCTGGAACATGGTGAACAGCTGCATGAAGGCCGGGTCGCTGGCAAGCGGCTCTACGGCCGTGCTCATGGTTTCCATGCCGAACATCAGCACGGCAAAGCCCAGCAGAATCTGTGCCCAGTCCTTCTGCTTATCCTTTTTCGAAAACAGGATGATGACGACACCCACAGCCGCCAGCACCGGGGTGAAGGTAGTGGGCTTCAGAAGCTGCACCAGCAGGCTGTCGCCCTCCAGGCTTGCAAGGCTGAGAATCCACGATGTGGCTGTGGTGCCGATGTTGGCGCCCATGATGACGCCCACCGCCTGTGACAGCCGCATGATTCCGGAGTTCACAAACCCCACCACCATCACTGTTGTTGCTGAGGACGACTGGATGACGGCTGTCACCAGCGCGCCCAGCAGCACGCCCTTCAGCTTATTGGAGGTAAGCTTTTCCAGTATCTTTTCCAGCCTTCCGCCGCTGGCCTTGCTCAGCGCCGAGCTCATAGTCTCCATTCCATACAGGAACAGCGCAAGGCCACCCACCAGCGTGAGCACACCGAAAATGTCCATCCGTTTTTCCTTCCTTTCACCGCGGCGCACGCTGCGCCGCCTTTCCGCGCTTTGCACAGGTCCGGCGCGCAGCGCCGGGCTGCCGCAGGCCGCCCGCCCTTACACACTGATACTAGTATTTGAGTGTAAAATCGGCAGCATCCTTTTTGTAAAAGGAATGTAAAATATGTAAAATAAAAGGCCCGCAGAGTTTCCTCTGCAGGCCTTTTTGTAAAATTAATATGTAAAAACCACACGGACATCCGGTAAAAGCGGTAAAACATTAGTGCGCCGTCAAGCACCCTCTGCTACCGCAAAGCGCACGGCCAGCACGGTGATGTCGTCCGGCTGGCGCAGCTTTTCCTTCACGGCATCCACCGCCGCCTGTGCCATCTCGCTGGGCGGCTTTTCACCGTTTGCCGCCAGCACACAGGCCAGAAAGCGTTTGCCTGCGGCCAGCGCGCCGTCCGAGCACAGCACCATGGTGTCGCCCGGGCTGACATACAGCCGGGCAGATTTCCCCAGCACCTCGCCCAGAATGCCTATGGGCACGCTCTGCGTCTCGTACACCTCCGCCCTGCCCTCGCGCACAAGGAAGCTGGGCGCAGCCCCCGCCTTGTACAGCAGCGCCTCGCCGCTGTACAGGTCTGCCGTAAAGGCATCCAGTGTGGCGCTGGCCTCGCCGCCGGCCCGCACGGCCAGCGCTGTGTTCACCATGCGCGCTGTCTCGCTGCCGGAAAAGCCAGCCGCCAGCAGGCGCGCGGCCAGAGTGGCCGCCAGGGTGCCGTCCACCGCGGCAGCCTTGCCGGTGCCCATGCCGTCGCAAAGCACGGCCAGCGCACCGCCTGCCGCCGTGCTGCCTGTTTTTACAGCATCGGCGCATACGCCCTCGCTGGCGGCAGAGCTTGCCGTGCCAAAGCTGGCCGCAAGGCGCGGCTGCTCAGCCCAGCACAGGCTGGCAAGCCCCTGTTCATAGCGCACATTAGGCGCGGCAAAACGCCTGCGGCAGGCGGCCTCTGCCTGCGGGGTAAGAGCGGCGATATCCGCCCCGCCCAGCTCTGCCGCGGGCAACAGAACGTTGGCCTGCGTGCGGCCCGTCCCGTCGCGAAATACGCTCACGTCCAGCGGGGGCATGCCTGCGGCGGCCAGCGCCGCGGCAAGGCGGCGCGTTTTGGGCTTATCAGGCAGAGTGTCCTGCATGGCCTGTGCGGCAATGCGGGCCAGGGCGCCGGCCATAACGCTGTATTCGTCCGTTAGGGCACGGCGCGCGGCCGCCTTCTGCGCTTTTGCGCCCGTGCGGCCTGTGCGCAGGGCATACACCGCATTGGCGCAGCCTGCAAGGCGCACCGGCATTCTGCAGCGCGCCAGAACGGGCCGGGCAATATCCTCTGCCGTTACGACCGCACCGCCGGCCAGCGTCTGCTCCAGCTTTGAAAAGGCATCATAGGTGTCGTCTGCAAATTCCACCCAGCAGCGGCAGGCGTTTTCACATCCTGCGCAGCAGCGCTCGCCAAGTTCGGCAATAAAGTCCTGCTCCTTTTCCTGCGGTGTTCGCTCACACACGGCCTGCAAAGTGCGCCCCACCTCGCCCAGGGCGTCGGCAAGCTCACACATGCGGCTGCGTGCCACAGTGCCCGCAGCCCGGCGTTCAGCCGCGCCAGGCGCGGCCTGCGTGCCGCCCGGCAACGGAGCCGTGAAAGAGCTGGGCGCCCCGGCAAGCAGGCGCGGAACGGGTGCCAGCACCCAGGTAGAGGGCACCAGCGTGTAGACAGCCCCTGCAAGACAAAGTTCCGCCATCAGGGAGAAACCGTCCTGCGGAAGCGCGGCACACACAGCACCCAAAAAGCCTGCGCCGCAAAAGGCCAGCGCCACGGCACCGCGCGCCTCACGGCGCAGAAGCCCGGCGGCCAGCGCGCCGGCGGCAAGGCCAACGGCCGCAGGGGCGTTTGCACCGTCCGCCGCACACAGGGCCACCGCACTTGCGGCGGCGTACAGCGCCGCCCCCTGCGCCCCGTGCCGCTTGGCCTGTGCGAGACACACAAACCCCGCCAGAACATGTGCCGGCGCAAGGCCCAAAAATGAATAGGGGGCACAGCACACCACCAGGGCCATATACAGGATGCACAGGGCCGCGCGCTGCGCCCGGGCATAGCTTTGCGCCGTGCGCACCCAGCGCGCGCAGGCGCCCAGCGCCGCGCCAAGGCCCACAATGAGCATACCCTGGGCGGCAGCAAGCGCAATGGCCACCAGCCCTTCGCCCCCTGCCAGCGCCGCGGCCATGCGCACGGTGCAGAAGGCCACGGCCCCCACGGCTGCGGCTGTGATCTGCCCTGCGTTGTCCTCAGCACGGGCAAATACGCGCCAAAGGCACAGCACGGCCGCCGCCACAAGATAGGGCGCAGCCGCGTCGATAGGCAGCCACAGCGCATAGCCCAGCGCCGCCCCGGCGGCAGCGGACAGGCAGTGCAGGCCCGGGGCGGCCGCTACGGCGCACAGGCCCAGCGGGCACATGCCGCCGAACATACGGCCCCCTGCGCCAAAGAACCCGGCCGCCAGCGCCGCCGCATATCCTGCCATCGGCCACAGGCGCGCAGGGTTCAGCGCGCCCAGCGGCAGCTTTGCCGTGGCCGCCTCGCGAAGTTTCACGCTCATGTATCTTCACCATGCTTTCCCTGTTTTAGGCATATCCCGCGCACACGGCGCATAGGATATCTGCCTTTATGATAGGGCTCTGTGCGCGGCATATTTTGTCTGTTTACGGCGCCGTGCAAAAGATTTCACGCCCTGCGCGCCGCAAAGCGCAGAAAAGCCCCTGCGCGGGCCTGCGCGGCGTTGCGCGCGGGGCTCGTTTGTGCTATCATGGGTACATTGCATCACATAAAAACGCCCTTTCCCGGCCGGGGCAGGGCTTCACAGTGCCGCGCGCCGTTTTCCGGCGCGGGAAAAGGCGGAACGGAGGAAATGACATGAGCGAAGCACGCACACAAAGCGCCGCTGCGCCGCGCAAAAAGCGCGTGTTCAGCGGCATTCAGCCCACGGGGGTGTTCACCCTGGGCAACTATGTGGGGGCCGTGCGCAACTGGCCAAAACTTCAAGATGAATACGAGTGCATCTATTCCGTGGTGGACGAGCACGCCATCACCGTGCGGCAGGACCCGGCGGCCCTCCGCCGACAAACGCGCGAGACAGCGGCCCTCCTGCTGGCAAGCGGCATCAGCCCGGAAAAAAGCGTGGTGTTCGTGCAGAGCCATGTGCCCGCGCACGCACAGCTCTCTTGGGTGCTGAGCTGCTTTTGCCCTTTTGGGGACCTGACGCGCATGCACCAGTTCAAGGAAAAAAGCGCAAAGCACCCCGAAGATATCAATGGCGGCCTGCTCACCTACCCCATCCTGATGGCGGCGGACATTCTTTTGTATCAGACGGACCTCGTGCCCATCGGCATCGACCAGAAACAGCATCTGGAGCTGGCGCGCAACATTGCCCAGCGCTTCAACGGCGTATACTCCCCCACCTTCACCATGCCGGATGGCTATATCCCGCAGGTGGGCGCCAAGGTAATGAGCCTGCAGGAGCCGGAAAAGAAGATGAGCAAATCGGACGCAAATGAGAATGCCGTGGTGCGCATGCTGGACACGCCCGACGCCATCCTGCGCAAATTCAAGCGCGCCGTGACCGATTCGGACGGCTGCGTGCGCGCCGGGGCCGACAAGCCCGGTGTCACCAACCTGATGAGCATTTACGGCGTGCTGACGGGCAAGAGTTTTGCCGATATAGAGCGCGAGTTTGACGGGCGCGGCTACGGCGAGTTCAAGCAGGCGGTGGCCCAGACGGTGGTGGACGCCCTGCGGCCCATTCAGCAGGAATATGCCCGCCTGCTGGCGGACCGGGGCTACTTGGACGGCGTGCTGGCCGAGGGTGCTGTGCGCGCGGGGGCCATAGCGCGGCACACCCTGGCAAAGGTGTACAAAAAAATCGGTTTTCTGCAGCTTTAAACGCAGCGGATCTTGCCGCCTTTTTATGTAGCATGCAGAAGTTTGACCTGCCCAGCGCCTGAAAATGTCCGTTTTGTGAATTTTGCGTTTCCTTTATTTGCCAAGGATTGACAAAATTTGTAAAAGCAGATATAATAGGCGCAAGAACACAAAATCTGTGAAAAAAACACTCGCTTCTCGCTAGATTTTGTATCCACCTGAAACACAGAAAAGGAGAGCACTATGAAATCTACTGGTATCGTACGCCCTGTGGACAGCCTGGGCCGCGTGGTGCTGCCCATCGAGCTGCGCCGCATTCTGGACATCGAAAAGGACACCTCCCTTGAGGTATACGTGGATGAGGACAGGATCATTCTGAAAAAATACCAGCCCGCATGCATCTTTTGCGGCAGTGCAGACGAGATAACCTCCTATGCAGGCCGCAACATCTGCAAGGCGTGCCGCGAGGCCATCAGCGCATTGAAATGAGCCGCGGCCTTCCCGTATATAAAAAAGCCCCCCGCGCATAGCCGCTTGCGGCCCTGCGCGGGGGCTTTTCTGCAAAAGGCACGGGCTGCGCCGCCGTTCTCCATAGGCGCAAAAAAAATGCGGCAGCCGGGCGGCTGCCGCATAAGATGGATTTCCGGCAGCGTGCGGCGCGCAGGCACCGCACGCATATCGGTTTACTTTTTCTTTTCGTCCTTTTCGCGCCCGTCAATGCGCGCCTCGCTGGTTCGGATGAGGTTGAACAGGCTGGTGGCGTACAGCGGGTAATCGGCCGAAAGGCTCTCGGTGGTCATGGCAAAGGCGCTCGTGTCCTTCAAAGGTGCGCCCAGGCCCACGTCCTCACCCGCCAGAATAGCCTTCACGTTGGCCTCGGCCACATGCATGGCCGCATCGGAATATCCGGAATACACATTCTTTTTCACGCTGAACAGGCTGGCCGCATTTTTCGGCCCGGCATTGTACAGAAGGCGGAACATCTTGTATACCCCCAGCATCAGAAAGGCCGATATCTCACCCACAAGGCCCTTGTCCGGGCAGGCGTTGAGCTTATCGAACAGGATGTTCAGGCTGTTGGAGATAAGTTTTTTGTTAAAGGTGGGCAGCACACTGCCGTGGTAGATGCTGTCCTTCGCCGTCTCAGGGCTGGGTATTTCGTCCACGCGCAGGGTAAGGCCGCTGCGATCCGCCGAACGGCCCAGCAGGTAATCGCACGAGACGCTGTAATAATCTGCCACGCGCACCACAAAATCAAGCCCGCATTCGCGTATTCCCTTTTCATAGTGCGACAAAAGCGCCTGCGAGACACCAAGGTCTTCCGCGGCTTTGCGCTGTGTCACACCCTTTTCCTTGCGAAGCAAGGTGATGATCCTGCTGAAATCGGACGACATGAACCCGCTACCCCTTCAAGGGCATACTGCCCCCTGTTAATGTTTACGTACGGTAAATTATAAATCAACAAAAACCATTTGTAAATATGAAAAACACCGAAAAAAAGCCGCCGGAATGTACATTTCGACATGGGCGGCTAGGTGCTGTGTTACCCCTTGCGCACGGCATCTAAATGTTGTAGCATAGAGAAAGAAAAAAATTTTGCTTTTTGTGCCAAAATGCCGCAGAATACGCCGCATAGCGCAGAAAACCGCACCGAAAGGAACCGAAGACGCATGAAAAATTACCGCCTGTACCTTGTACGCCACGGCATTACAGCCGGCAACCTGCAGCGCCGCTACATCGGCGGTGGAACGGACGAACCCCTGTGCGGGCAGGGCCTGGCACAGCTGAAGGCGCTGGCCGCGCAGTACCGTTACCCCTGGGCAGATACAGTGTTTTCCAGCCCCATGAAGCGCGCCCTGGGCACGGCGGAGGTGCTTTTTCCCGGCGCGGGGAACAAAATCATTCTGGAGGACCTGCGTGAAAACCATTTCGGGGAATTTGAAGCCCGCAGCTTTGACGAGCTGCGCACGGACGCGCACTTCAAGCTTTGGCTGAACCCTGCCGCCCGCTATGTGCCCGAGGGCGGCGAGGCTCCCGTGCAGTTCCATGCGCGCTGCGCCGGGGTGCTGCGCCAGATGATGGAATATATGATGAAGGCCGGCATCGAAGAGGCCGCGTGCGTGACGCACGGCGGCGTTATCATGAGCATGCTGGCCCAGCGCGGTATTCCAAAATACCCGCCTGAGCACTGGATGGCGGACGCGGGCTGCGGCTACCTTGTACAGGCTTCGCCCGAGCTGCTGATGCGCGACGGCATCGTGGAAGTGACAGACATTGTGCCCTTCGGCTATCTGGATTGACATGCAGCTGCACCCGGCCCGCAGGGCCCGTCACAGTGCACTGCAAAGAAAAGCGCCCTGCCCCGTTTTTTCGGGGCAGGGCGTACTTTTTCGGGTACCCGAAGGCGAGACGCAGAAAGCAGGCCCGGCCTTATTCTGCCGGTGTGCTTTGCGAAGAGGACGAGGGCGCGGCAGGCAGGCTGCCGGCAATATTGTCCAGCACCTCCTGCGGTGCCTGCACCGCCGGCGCGCTGGCCGAGGCGGACGAGGAGGCCGCCGGTTTCATCTTGCTTTCCGTCACAGCATACAGATAGGTCTTGTCGCCGTCGCGGTGGAACAGGTAATCCTGATACTTTACCGGAGCATACTGCATGTCGGGCGAAAAATCCGTACCGGAGGAGAACTGCGACAGATACCCCACCGTCACGCGCACGGTGTCGCCCTCGCGCTTTATTTTCTCCACCTGGGGGTAATAGTCGGTGATAACGCTGGTGATGGGCAGAAGATAGGCCTGCTTTTCCTCTACATACTGGTAGGTAAGGCCGCGGTCTTCAAACGTCTGGTAGGTAAAGTGCACATCCGGCCCGTACAGCTCGGCCGCGGCGGTGTCGATATCCGCTGTGGGCAGGTACATTGCGCCCACCTCGTCGCGCTCGTAGTCTTTATCCTCCGAAATGCTGCTCCAGATCAATGCGTTCAGCAGCGTGTTCTGGTTTGCTTCTTCAATGCTGTCAAAGGGCACAGGGTCCAGCGCCACAAGGTTGCGCAGACGCAGCACATATTCGGCCTTCAGCTCGCTGTCGTCGAACAGCGTGGCCGTCAGGCGCACCCCGCCGGACACTACGCTCACCAGCCCGATGACCACCAGAAGGCACACCACTGCGCCCAGCAGCTGACGCCAGCGGCGCCGGCGGCGCAGTGCGCTTTTTTCTTTCTGGGAATCGTTCACTGCCATGGGTTTGTCTCTCCTTTTCGCGGTGCTCTAGCGCGTCTGGCCTGCGCCGCGGATGATATATTTATAGCTTGTAAGCTCCGGCAGGCCCATGGGCCCGCGTGCGCCCAGCTTCTGGGTGGAAATGCCCATCTCGCAGCCAAAGCCGAACTCGCCGCCATCTGTAAAGCGGGTAGAGGCATTTACATACACCGCGGCGCTGTCCACCGCGGCGCAGAAGGCCTGCGCCGCCGCTTCGTCCGCAGTGACGATGGCCTCGGAATGGCCGGTGGAATGGGCCGCGATATGGGCCACAGCCTCTTCCAGGCTGCCCACCACGCGTACAGCCAAAATATAATCCAGAAATTCGGTGTCAAAATCGTCCGGCCCGGCAGGCGTGCCGGGGATGACTGCCGCCGCGCGCGGGCAAAGGCGCAGCTGCGTGTGCTTTTCGGCCATGCGCCGGGCCAGCATGGGCAGGAACTGCCCAGCCACAGCCTGGTGCACCAGGCACACCTCGGCGGCATTGCACACGGACGGGCGGCTTGTTTTGGCGTTGTCCACAATGGCAAGGGCCATATCAAGGTCTGCCGCTTTATCCACATAAATATGGCAGATGCCCGTGCCCGTCTCAATACAGGGCACCTTTGCCTGTTCCACACAGGCACGGATGAGCCCCCTGCCCCCGCGGGGAATCAGAAGGTCTACAAGGCCGCGCGCGGCCATCAGCTCGCCCGCGCTCTGGCGCGAGGCATCCTGCACAAGGCCCACAAAGGCCGCGGGCAGCCCGGCCGCCGCCAGCCCGTCGTGCAGGGCGGCCACAATGGCCGTGTTGGAGCAGATGGCCTCCTTGCCGCCGCGCAGCACGCATACGTTGCCGCTTTGCAGGCACAGAGCTGCGGCGTCGGCCGTGACGTTGGGGCGGCTTTCGTAAATAATGGCCACCACGCCCATCGGCACACGCCGCTTTTGCAGCAAAAGGCCGTTTGCAAGCGTGGTTTCGGCCAGTGTCTCACCCACCGGGCATTTCAGCGCTGCCACGCTGCGCAGGCCCGCCGCCATATCGGCCACCCGCCGGGGGGTGAGGCGCAGGCGGTCCAGCATCACGTCGCTGACGCTGCCCCTGGCCGCCGCGAGGTCCTGCCCGTTGGCGGCCAGAATATCCGCCTGCGCGCTTTCCAGCGCGCGGGCCATCTGCTCCAGCGCGGCGGCGCGCTGCGCCGCGCTGAGGGCGGCGGCAGCGCCCTTGTGCGCGGCAGCCTGCTCTAAAAGCTGCTGTGTGGTCATGCGCGGCCCCCCCTTTGGGCGGAAAAGCGCGTGCCCACGGGCTTCCCCTCCAGAATATCATACAAAAGCTCCGGCTTTTTGCCGTTTGCAATCACCATTTCCACGCCGTGCTGCGTGGCCAGGCGCGCGGCAGAAAGCTTTGTGGCCATGCCGCCCGTGCCCTGCGCACTGCCTGCGCCGCCTCCCAGGGCAAGCACGGCGTCCGTCACCTCTTCCACGCGCTCGATGCGCCGGGCCGCGGCGTCTGTGTGAGGGTCTGCCGTATACAGGCCGTCAATGTCCGTCAGCAGCACCAGCAAATCCGCCCTCAGGTGCACGGCCACAATGGCGCCCAGTGTGTCGTTGTCGCCCACAGCTATCTCAGCTGTTGAGACCGTGTCGTTTTCGTTCACGATGGGCAGCGCGCCCAGCGCCAGCAGCCTGTTCAGCGTGGCCTCGATGTTGGCGCTGCGCACTTCGTCACGCGCATCCTCGCCTGTCACAAGCACCTGCGCCACCGTATGCCCGTATTCAGAAAACAGCTTGTCATAGCGGTACATCAGCTCGCACTGGCCCACTGCGGCGGCCGCCTGCTTTGTGGGCATATCCGCCGGGCGGCCCGGCAGATGAAGCTTGCCCACGCCCATGCCGATGGCGCCGGAGGAAACCAGCACCAGCTCGTGCCCGGCATTTTTGACGTCTGACAGCACGCGGCACAGGGCGGCCGTGCGACGGATATTCAGCGCGCCCGTTGCGTGCGCCAGCGTGGACGTGCCCACCTTCACGACAATGCGCAATGCAAAGCCCCCATTTCACAAAAATATTTTGCCCCGGCACCAGCGGCCGAAAGCAACCGAAATATTCTGTATTAGTATAGCATAAAGCAGGCCGGAAAGCAAAGCTGGTTTGACACATGTGCCCAAAGCCTGCTATCATGGAAAAATATAATGCGGGATGTCCCCGCAGAAGGAGGCCTGCCATGCACGGAACACTGCCTCTGACAACGCCGCGCCTTCTTCTGCGCCGCTTTTCGCCCGCAGATGCGCCGGCCATGTACACCGTTTGGGCAGGCGATGCGGCCGTCACCCGCTTTCTTCGCTGGCAGCCGCACAAAAACGCGGCCGAAACGCGCAGTCTGCTGGAGGCGTGGGCCGCGCAGTATGCGTGCGGCGGCTTTTACAACTGGGCCGTCGTGCGCCGGGCGGACAGTGTGCCGATGGGCGCTATCGGCGCTGTGCCCGCTGAGGACGGCGCCGGCCTGATGGAGCCCGGCTTATGCTCCGGGCCACCGCCACTGGGGGCAGGGTTACGCCACCGAGGCGCTGATCGCTGTGGTGCGCTGTCTGTTCGAAAGCGAGGGGCAGGCGGCGCCGGCCTGCTGCCACGCGCATGAAAACCCCGCCAGCGACCGCGTGATGCAAAAGTGCGGCTTTCGCCCTGTGTGCAACGGGGTATACCATAAATACGACGGCACGGCCGTGCCCTGCCGCCATTACCTGGTGACCAAAGAGGAGTTTCAAACACAGTTATGACAGAAACACAAAACAACACCGCGCCTGTGAAAGCCCTGCTGTTCGGGCTGGACCTGGGCGAGTACGACATGGAAAAAAGCATGGAAGAGCTTGCCGCACTGGCTGAAGCCGCCGGCATGGAGGCCGTGGCCGAGGTGGTACAGAAGCGCGCCGCGCCGGAGGCCGCCACCTATTTGGGCGGAGGGCGCCTTGCCGAAGGCAGGCTTCTGTGCCGCAACCTTGGGGCGCAGTGTGCTATTTTTGACGCAGAGCTCTCCGGCAGCCAGATCCGCAACTTGGAGGAATTTCTTGAGGTGGAAGTGGTGGACCGCACCATGCTCATTCTGGAGATATTTGCGCGCCGCGCAGTGACCAGTGAGGGCAAGCTGCAGACAGAACTGGCCCTGCTGCGCTACCGTCTGCCAAGGCTTGCCGGCCTTGGCCAAAGCCTTTCGCGCCAGGGCGGCGGCGGGGGCGGCGGCGCAGGCGCACGCCGGGGCGCGGGAGAATCGAAACTGGAATATGACCGCCGCCATGTGCGCAGGCGCATCGAGGCATTGAGCGAAAGACTGGCCGAGGTAAGCCGCCGCCGCGATCAGGCCCGCCGCAGCCGCCAGAAAAGCGGCGTGCCCGTGGTGGCGCTTGTGGGGTACACGAATGTGGGCAAATCCAGCCTTTTGAACCGCATGTGCGGCGCAGGCGTGCTGGAGGCCGACATGCTGTTCGCCACGCTGGACCCCACCGCCCGCCAGCTCACCCTGCCAAGCGGGCTTGCCTGCGTGGCTGTGGATACCGTCGGCTTTGTCAGCCGCCTGCCGCACCACCTGGTAGAGGCGTTCAAAAGCACGCTGGAGGAGGCCGCCTATGCCGATGTGCTGGTGCGCGTGTGCGACGCGTCGGACCCGGACAGCGCCCGCCAGCTTGCCGTGACAGACGAGGTGCTGGAAAGCCTTGGCTGCGGTGATATTCCCACTGTCACCGTATACAACAAATGTGACAAAGCCCCCCACGCCGTGCCCCTGATGACGGACAGCCTGCGCACCAGCGCCGCCACCGGCGAGGGAGTAGGTGCCCTGCTGGCAAAGCTGGACAGCCTGCTGGCGGGCCGTGTGCGGCGCATCCGGGTGCTTTTGCCCTACAGCAAGCTGGGCGAGGCCGCACCCATGCGCCAGCGCGGCACTGTGCTGGCGGAGGAATACCGCCCGGACGGCGTGTATCTGGAGGGCATTGTGAAGGCGGCGGACGTGCACCGCTTTCTGCCATGGCTGCTGGCTGATGAATAAGCTGCACAACGCGCGGGCTGCCATCCGCCGTGCCGCCTGCCGGCCTGTGCTATAAACACCCCTGCATGGGGCCTTCTTGCCGCCATTCAAAAGGCCGGGGCCAATTTCTCCGCTTTGCCCTGGCAGGCACCTGCTTACCGCGCCCTTTTTCTTTTCACTCGCTTCCCTTCATGCCGGGCATCCTGCGGGCGCGAAGAGGGCTTTTGGAACTATCAACCGATTTCTTCCAGAAAAACAGCCCTGCCGGGCACGCAGCTTCGCGTGCCCGGCAGGGCTGCATTTTATTCTGCTGTGCGGCGCATCAGCCGTTCACGGTATAATTGCGGCTCATCTCAAGCAGCACAAGCTGGCCGTTTTCATAGCCTGCGCGCACGGTGTAGTCCCGCCCGGCAAGCTCATACACGCCGCTTTCCTTCTGCCCGCAGCCCTCCACATGCTGTGTGAGCACATCGGGCGTCAACCCGCTCAGGGCTACGCCGTCAAAGGTGACGCCCTCCAGCGTGTGGCCGTCTGCAGCGGCCACATATACTCTGGCAATGGTGCCGCCGGACAGCGGCACCGCCTCATCCGCCGTCACCTCAAGGCCCGCGCAGTTCACGCCGTCTTTGGCAAGGTACAGCCCGCTGTAATAGCTGTTTGCATTCAGCTGGGCGGTGGCATCCACATCACCCATGACGCCGTTTTCATCCAGCGCGCGGATGGTATAGCCCGCGTCCAGCAGGGCCTCCACTGTGGTCTCGCCCACGGTGATGTTCACCCCGCCGAAGCTCACAGGGTACGCCTCGCCCACAGGCGCGCACCCGGCCAGCGCCAGGCACAGTGCGGCGCACAGCACAGCGGCGGCAATTTTTTTGCGTATGTGTTTCATTGAAGTATTCTCCCTTATCAAAAGAATGGCAAACAGTGCCCGCGCGCAGGCGGGCGCTGCCCTGCCTGCGCACCGGCACTCTCTGCGGCTTTCACTTTTTGCGGGTAATATTATAGCATGGATTACCACCCGGCGCCATTTACAAAATGCCCGAGAATACGCGCCCGCCCTGCCGCAAAACGGGAAAAATGCCGGGAAATAGCCCCGTACCGCGCCTTTGCGCGCAAAAAGGGCCGCCTGCGGCGGCCCTTTTTGCTTAGAGGGGTGGGAAAGTATCAAAAGGTTGGGAATTCTTTTTGACATTTTTAGTTTACACCATTCTGCTTCATTGTCAAATGCAAAAACATGAAAATTTCTTTATTTTATTGTTTACATCCGAATTTTTTCATAATATAATTAAGAAAAACCTTTTTTATCCCCTCCATATATTTGGAAAAGCATTCGCTTTTGCCCCGGGGCTTAAAAAGATTCGTATTTTGTCTTTCATGGAGGAACACTTTCATGGACGATCTGGATAAAAAAATTGTTCGCTGTCTTTCGGAAAATGCCCGCATGACAGTGAAAGACATTGCCCGGCGCGTGTGTCTTACAAGCCCCGCTGTGTCAGAGCGCATCCGCCGCTTGGAGAAGGCCGGCACCATTGCGGGCTATACGGTTTTGCTGGGCAGGCAGGGCGGGCCGGGGGCTATCGAAGCACTGATAAGCGTCTCGGTGGAGCCGAAGGACCGCGATGCCTTCCTTGCCATGGCGCAGCGCCAGCCGCGCGTGGCGCAGTGCTTCCACGTCACCGGCAGCCACAGCTTTCTTGTGAAGGTAAACTGTGAGGGCATTGCGGCTCTGGAAAAGCTTATCACTACATTTCAGCAGCTTGGTCACACATCCAGCCAGATCATCCTGTCCACTCCGGTGGACAGGCATACGCCCCCGGAATATGAGGAGGAACCGTCATGACCTGTACCGTTTGCGGGCAGAATCTGCCGCTGGGCGCCGCATTCTGCCCCTATTGCGGCGCCGCCGCGCCCTCACAGAGCCAGCCCGAGCCTGCGCCAGCGTGCGAAGGCTCTGCGCCCGAAGAGACACCCGAAAAGCCCACCTGTGCGCCGGAGGCCATCTGCCCGCCGGCGGATGCACAGGCCGCGGCCGGCGCGACCCAAAACACCGGCGAAGCGCCGCCCCAAAGTGCGCAGCCTGAAATACAGGCCAGCATGTGCGTGCGGGAATATTTTTTGTGCCTTGTGCTGTTCTGCATTCCTGTGCTGGGGCTCATCCCCATGGTGGCATGGGCCTTCAGCGGGCATGTGTGTGAAGAAAAGCGCCGCCTTTCGCGCGCCGCACTGTGCCTGGCGGGTGTGGTGCTGGCGGCTGTGCTGCTGGCGCTTGCGCTGGCCGTAGTGCTGCTGCAGGCCGGCGCCGTGCCCGTGCAAAGCATGGTGTAGTGCCCCTGTGCAGGCCTTTTCGCAGCAGAGCTTGACATTCCCTTTCATATCCGCTATACTGCATACCGTTCACTCGGAGGGTGAGCTGTTCGTTTTGGAAACAGCAAGCCGGATAAGGTGGCAGGCTGAGACGCCTGCTCTCTTATCCGGCTTTTTTCGGCCCCTCGCCCAGCATCATGGAACAAGGGCAGCATCGGTTGTCAGTTCCACCGTGTCCCCTCTGACTGCATTCTTCTTGCCCGCCGGCAGGAATTCCGCCCTGCCAGAGGTCCGCCATGGGCTGAAAACTGCGAACACCGTCAGGGCGGCCCCGGCGCGGAGTGTCAGGGCTACAGGGCGGCGGCCGGCCTCCGCCAGACGAGCCGGGCAGCGCAGCCAGCGCGTGTCCCGACGCGCACCGGCGGCGGTGCTTCCCCTGTTCATCGGCACTGGCTTTCATCTTTACCTTAGGGGGCTTTGTAATGGACCTTTTGCAGGCAAACGTAAAACGCTGTTATTTCCGCTATCTGCGCGCCGCGTTCGGCAGCGCGCTCATCAGCTCTGTATACAGCATGGCGGACATGGCCATGGTGGGGCAGTATCAGGGGCCGGACGGCATCGCCGCGCTGGCCGTGGTGGCGCCGGTGTGGAACATTATCTACAGCCTTGGCCTTCTGGCGGGCATCGGCGGCTGTGTGCTGGGCAGCGCCGCAAAGGGCCGCGGCGACGAACGCACAAAAAACGAATATTTCACCGCCGCGTGCATCTGCGCGGGCGTGCTGGCCGCCGCGAGCTGGGCCGCCGTGCTGCTTTGGCAGACGCCCATGCTTCGCGCCTTCGGGGCGGACGGCACGCTGCTTTCCATCGCGCGGCAATACCTGCAGCCCATCCGCTTTGCGGTGCCGCTGTTCCTCATCAACCAGATGCTGGCCGCCTGGCTGCGCAACGACGGCGCGCCCGTCCTTGCCACGGCGGCGGTGCTGGCAGGCGGTGTTTTCAATATATTCGGAGATTACGCCTTTGTGTTCCCGTTGGATACCGGCGCCTGGGGCGCCGGTCTTGCCACAGCTTTGGGCGCGGCCATCAGCTTTGCCGTCATGCTGGGGCACTTTTTCTCGAAAAAGAACACGCTGCGCCTTGTGCGGCCCGCAAGGCTGGCGGGCAAGCTTCGGCAAATCGTGACGGCGGGCTTTTCCACCTTTTTCATCGACATCGCCATGGGCCTGCTCACCATGCTGTTCAACCGGCAGATTATGCGCTGGCTGGGTGCGGACGCGCTGGCGGTGTACGGCGTGATTGTAAATGTCAGCACCTTTGTGCAGTGCTGCGCCTACAGTGTGGGCCAAGCCGCCCAGCCCATCATTTCTGTGAACTTCGGTGCGCGGCAGTGGGGGCGCATCCGCCAGACGCTGCACTGCGCGCTGTGCGCCGCCGCCTTTTTCAGTATTGTGTGGACGGCGCTGGTGTTCGCCTTCCCGCACGGGTTTGTACGCATCTTCATGGCTCCCACGCCCCAAATCCTGCGCATCGCGCCGTTCATTCTGCGCAGCTACGGCATCTCGTTCCTTCTTCTACCGCTGAATATCTTCTCCACCTATTACTTCCAGGCGCTGATGAAGCCGGGCGCGGCGTTCTTCGTCTCGGTAGCTCGCGGCCTCGTGCTCAGCGGCGCGCTCATCCTGCTGCTGCCCGCCCTTGTGGCGCCCAATGCCCTGTGGCTTGCCATGCCCGTCACCGAGGCCGTGGTGGCCGCAGCGGCCGCCGTGCTGATGGCGCGCTATACGCGCGCACTGGGCACCAGTGCGGCAAAGGCGTGCGAAAAGCCGGCTTAACCGGGCAACATGCGCCCGCCCCGCAGGGGCCCGGCACAGGCCTGCGCCCCTGCACGCATACAATTTATTTCACCCGCAGCCCGTTTACAGGCCGCGGGTGCTCTAACAGGGGCTTTCCGCCTGTAATATCCTGCTGTCAACGGCCCGCCCTGCCCGGCGCTGAAGGGGAAGGCCCTGTGCTGAGAGGCACCTTCACCGGCAAAGCCCGTGCTTTTGCCACAGGCCCAGCCTGCCACGGGCGGGCCGGGCCCGCACCGGGCGCGGGAAGGGTGCCGGGCGCCCGCATCTTACAAAAGCGGCGCAAACAGCCGCAGCACCGCGCTGAACAAAGCGCCCCAGAAACCGGTGCGGCAGTTTTCCAAATGCACCTCGCGCGAGTCGGCAAACGTTTGCAGCATGTCCTGCTTCAAATCTGCCAGCGCAGGGCAGCCGTACAGCAGCGTGCCGCACTCGAAATGCAGGTACAGGCTGCGGAAATCCATATTGATAGTGCCCACTACGCCCACGGCGTCGTCGGCAAGGTAGCTTTTTGCGTGCACGAAGCCGGGCGTATATTCGTATATCCGCACGCCTGCGCGCAGCAACGAGGCATAGTACGAGCGCGTCAGCTGAAACACCGTGGGCTTGTCCGGGATGCCGGGCGTCAGAATACGCACGTCCACCCCGCGCTTTGCGGCAAGGCACAGCGCCGTCTGCATCTCATTGGAAATGGCAAGATAGGGCGTGGCAATATACACATAGTCCTTCGCCTGCGCCAGAATATCAATATACACGTTCTCGGCCATGGGCTCCGCGTCCAGCGGGGAATCGCCAAAGGGCTGCACAAAGCCGCCCGCCTCGCCCGCGCCCCCAGCGGGTGCGTGAAGGCCAGGCCGGTAGGGTGAAAAATCTGTGTCCTCGGGGCGCATGGCGTTCCATGTCTCCAAAAACATCAGGGTAAAGTTCCACACCGCATCGCCCCGCAGCATCACGCCCGTGTCCTTCCACACGCCGTGCGGGTGTGTGACGTTAATGTATTCGTCCGACAGATTGATGCCGCCTGTAAACGCCGTGTGGCCGTCTATGACAAGGATTTTCCGGTGGTCCCGGTTATTCATCACAAGGCTCACCAGCGGCACGAATGGGTTAAAGGCAAGGCAGCGAATTCCCTTTTGCTCCAGCTCGCGCCAGTAGCCGCCCGGCAGCAGGGCCACGCTGCCCAAATCGTCATACATCAGGCGCACCTGTACGCCCTCGCGAGCCTTGCGCTCCAGCACGGCCAGAATACTCTGCCACATGCCGGAATACTGCCGGATGATGAAATACTCCATAAAAATATAGTGCTGCGCAGCTTCCAGCTCTTTCAGCATGGCGGCATACATATCCTGCCCGATGGGGTAATACTGCACCGACGTATTCGCCCACACGGGGTACCCGCCGCATTCCGCCACATAGCGCGCTGTGGCGCGTTCGCGCGCGGGCAGCCTGTCCAGCACAGCGCTGTCCTGCGCCAGAAGCGGGCGCGTGTCCTTCATGGCGCGGGCAAATTTTTCGCGCATGCGGCGCTCCGGCCGCTTGTTGCCGAACACCACATACAAAAGCCCGCCCAGCAGCGGCACCAGCAGAATGAGGATAATCCAAACAATTTTATAGGCCGGGTTGTCATCCTTGCGCACGATATACAGCACGATGAGGATGCTGAGCGCCGTGAACACCGCGCCCACCCACGGCGCATAGTGCGCCAGCCTTGTGAACCACACCAGCAGCCACGCCGCCTGGATGAGAATGAGCGCCGCCGTCACTGCAATGCGCCCAAACACCTTTTGCGAAAGCTTTTTCATTCCCGTCCCTCCCGCGTCATGCCCGCGCCGCAGCAGCTTTGGGGCTATAGATGGCACACCCAAAGCCGCCTGCGCGGCCCACACTCTGATACTATCACGCCGGGGAAAAAAGTGCAAATAGACTTTTTGCCTACCGCACAGGGCGGGGTGCCCATGCGCCCGCATACAACAAAGCCTCCGCAGCCGGTGCCGGGCGCGGGGGGCTTCATGCCCATATTTTCCAGCCGGGCTGCGCCTTTCAGCGCACCGCGCCCTTCAAAACCCGCCGCTCCACTGCTGCCCCCACAGCAAAGGCGCACGCCCCCTTGCAGGCGTCTGGCAGGACAAAGGGCCATACGCAGAAGGCAAGGCTCTGCCCCAGCGAGGTACCCGTTACCCCCATAAACCACACGGTGCCCAGCGCATAGCACAGCACAAGGCCCAGCACCATGCCTGCGGCCGTCAGCCACCAGCGGCCAAAGCGGCGCGCCATTGCCGTGCACCATGCAATGCACACATAGCCCAGCACATACCCGCCTGTTTTGCCCACCAGCACAGCAGGCCCGCCCAGAAAGCCCGCGAACACCGGGATGCCGATGACGCCCAGCGCCATATATACGCACATAGAGCACACCGCCCACGCCGGGCGCAGCAGCATGCCCGCTAAAAATGCCCCCAGCACCGCCAGGTTAAAGGGCACGGGGCCAATGGGAAGCTGAAGCTGCGCCAGCACAGCCGTCAGTGCCGCCAGCAGCGCCGCGCGCAGGGCCATGTTCAGGTTTAGCTTTGTTTTCATACAGATTCCTCCTCTTCCTTTTTCATGCGAAGGCTTACTTCCCCGAACGACACCTCGTGCTCGCCTTCTTCCGTGCGAACCACAAGGTGCCCGGCCTGTGTGATGCGCACGGCGTGCGCGGGAACGGCCGCCCCGCCCCGAAGCAGCGTGACATCGTGCCCGGGCACAAAATTGTGCGCAATATACTCCGGCATGAAGGGGGCCTGCGGCAGAGCCGCGCTGAGCGCAAGAAGCTCATCCGTTACGGCGGCGGCCAGTGCGCAGCGCGGCACTGGCTGGCCGGGCGCATACAGCGCGCCCACAATGTCCTCAAGGCCCTCGCCCCAGCCGCCCTGCGGGCGCACAAGGTCGATTCCGATACCCACCACCATGTGATCCAGCCCGCCGGATTCCACGTCCGTCACTGCCTCAGTGAGGATACCGCAGCACTTTTTTCCCTGCCAGTACAGGTCGTTCACCCATTTGATGGCAAGCTCTTTTCCGCACACCGCCTTCACCGCGCGGCGCACGGCAACTGCCGCAGCACAGGTGGTGAGGGCGGCGTCCTGCATGGGCAGGCCCGTTTTCAAAATGACAGAGAGGTACAGCCCCGCGCCCTCGGGCGAGGCAAAGCTGCGCCCGCGCCGCCCGCGGCCGGCCGTCTGCATACCTGCGGCCACCAGCGTGCCGTGGCCTGCGCCGCCTGCGGCCAGCTTTTTGGCGTAAAGGTTGGTGGAATCCACACAGGGCAGCACATGCGTTTCGCCCGCGCTGCGGCGGAACGCATGTATGCCCTCGCGGCACAGCACCTCGCCGCCTGCCCCCGCCAGCGCATAGCCGCGCCCGGCCTCGCTGTGCACGGCATGGCCCTGCTTTTGCAGCTCTTTCACTGCTTTCCACACCGCTGCGCGGGAGACGCCCAGTCCATCCGCCAGCTGCTGGCCGGATACCGGCGCCCCCTGCGCCGCCAAAAGTGCCGCCAGCACGTTTTCCTTCACAACCATATTCCCGCCGCCTTCCATATATCGTTTCTGCGCCGGCCGCACCCATGCCTCCGGTCTTCGTTTGCCGCGCGGCCGCACCGCACCAGCACCGCCTCGCCCCAATCTGTCCTGCGGTTCCTATTTGTCAAAGGCGCAGCATCTGTCCGCCAAACACCTGCTCCACCTCCGGCCTGTACCTGCCAAGCGGAAAAATCATACCACATTCCCCTCCAATTGTAAACCTTATGTCCGCTTTGGGTTTACTTCAAAAATAAATAATCATCCCCCGGCGAAGCCGGGGGTATTTCAGATGCGGGCATAGCCCTCTGTTCTTCGCGCGCACGTTAACGCGCAAGTACGGTCTGCCAGCTGCGTTTTGCTGTTGCTTGCCGCCCGTAAACGGGCTCTTCGGCTGCATTGTCAACTGTTCTCCCTTTTCATCTTCTTTCAGC